>Ga0334722_10000003_pt1 | contig 478540 bp, 431 predicted proteins | sample C3_bottom_MG_FD_207210 | JGI IMG/M metagenome (GOLD analysis project Ga0334722, IMG submission 207210) | Sediment microbial communities from Yellowstone Lake, YNP, Wyoming, USA - C3_bottom | ecosystem: Environmental > Aquatic > Freshwater > Lake > Sediment | place: USA: Wyoming | collected... | reverse complement strand
TTTTTTTTTTACCCCCCCCCCCCCCCCGGTCCCCCGGGGGGCGCCCCCCCCCCCGGGGGGGGGCCCGCGGCCGGGGGAACGCAGTTGGCTCGGCGGGCCGGACAGGAGTCCAGCCCCTACATTTTTCTCCCCCTCTCCTTACAGGAGAGGGGGCTAGGGGGGTGAGGCCGGAACAGAACAGGCCTGGCGGCCTGCGGTACCAAGACAGACAGACTCCACCCCCGTTCAGGTCATATCAGGAGATTCCACCACCCCTTTAATGGTACCGGCGCGAGTCAAGGTTTGTGCGCGTTTGCGGCGGCGGGCCGCGGAATTTATGGCGAGCGTGCGAAGCCGTCCGAAGCCCCTCTTTGGGCGAAGGAGGGCCGCGGCCTCACCCCGCCCTCCGCTGCGCTCGGGCTGCCCCTCTCCTGTAAAGAGAGGGGCGCGGAGGAGTTGTTTCTCTTGGCATTCCCCCTCTCCTTACAGGAGAGGGGGTCAGGGGGTGAGGCCGGTTTCCCCTTCCCCTAAACGGAGAGAGGCTGCATTGGAGGAGGCCCAAACGCGGAACGGCGAGAGCAGCCATTGTGGCCTGCCCTCGCCTTCGTAATACGGAAGTGCGGTTCGCCTAGTTGCGGTTCGGCTGGAGCCACACTTCAAGCTTGGCCTGGTCAAACCCGGTAATGGTCTGTCCGGCCCGCTCGAGCACGGGGGTGACGATGGGACCGCGCTGCGAGAGCCGGGTCTTGGCGTCGGCGTCGGTGCTCAGGTCCACCTCGGTGAATTTGATGCCCTTCTCCACAAGATAGGCCTTGGCCTTGGAAGAGTCCTGGCAATCGGGCATCGTGCTGACGGTCAGGTGTTCACTCACTCGTGCTTCATTCACAACCGGTGCATTCATGGCACGACGATAGCACACGGTTTATAAATTGTCAAATTGGGGTATGCCCCGCTCCGCCGCCGGATTCGGGTTGCTTGCTTCACTGTCTGGCCCGTTCCGCGGCCTCACCCCGCCCTGCTTCGCCAAGGCTTCGCAGGGCTGCCCCTCTCCTGTGAAGAGAGGGGCGCGAAGGAGTTGTTTCAATTCGTTTCCCCCTCTCCTTACAGGAGAGGGGGCCAGGGGTGAGGCCGTTCCAGTCGTTCGTTTCCCAGTCGCCCTCCGGATTCGACTCACAACCCAATCAGGCCGATCAAGGATGTCCCGATTCTTCACTCGTAAGACATGCAGCCCGAGAGAGCGCAGATGCGCTGCGCGGAGTCGGTCCGCTGCCTTGTAATCGGCTTCATCGTGCACCCCACCGTCCACCTCGATCACGAGTCTCGCATCCCGGCAGTAGAAATCTGCAATGAACGGACCGATGGGGTGCTGTTGGCGGAACTTCAGGTCCGCGAGTTGTCTCGAGCGCAAGAGGGTCCAGAGGTTCCGCTCGGCGGGTGTTCGTCGCCGACGCAATCGGCGTGCCTGCTCGCGAACCTCGCGAGGCGACTGGTGGTCGTCGTATCGCACCATGAGGGTTCGATTCTTTGATTCGACCGGCATCCCCCCTCTCCTTACAGGAGAGGGGGGTCAGGGGGTGAGGCAGACCCGACGCGGCCTCACCCCGCCCTTCGGGCTACCCCTCTCCTGTGAAGAGAGGGGCGCGAAGGAGTTGTTTCAATTCGTTTCCCCCTCTCCTTACAGGAGAGGGGGCCAGGGGGTGAGGCCGTTACCCCCCTCTCCGCCAGTAGGAGAGGGGGGACGGGGGGAGAGGGCCGTCAGCGACTCGCCGCCCCGGTCGCGGTGAGCGTGGCTACGACGGCACCGCGGTCGTGGACTTCGATGACATTGCTCTGCGACCGCAGCGCAAAATTCGTCCCGTCGCGGCCGAAGACGATGCCCTCGGCGGGCCATTCGCCGATGACGCGACCGCTCGGCAGCGACAGCAGGCGCAGCACCCGCGGCTTGGCGGCGGCGATGACCTCGGTCACCAACACAGTGCCATCGGGCGCCAGGGCGCGGAAGGCGCCGTCGAGCAGCACCGGGCAGCGCAAGGCGTCGAGCACCGCGGTGACGCCGCCGGTCTGGGTGTCGAAGTCGAGCACGGCCCGCGGCTTGGCGCGCACGAAGCGCACCGTTGTTGCGTTCACCCACGCCGGCCGCACCGGCGCCGCGGTGCGCAGCAGCACGGCCTGGCTCTTGCCCCGCCCGGCGAGGCGGACCAGGAACGCCGAATGCGCGGGCGTCTGGCCTGCGCCGCTGACATCCAGGCCGATGTATGCCAGCGTGCCGCCGTCGGGGGACCAACTGCCCGCGATCGGCATCAGGCCCTCGTCAATGCGCAGCGCGGTGACGGGTTTCGTGTCGCCAGTGCGCGCCAGCAGCGCCCAGACGGCGCGGCCGCCCTCGGTACCGCGCTGTCGCCGCCAGGCATAGCGGCTGCCGTCGGCGCCGACCGCGATGATGCGGCCTTTGTCGGCGAGTTGGTTCACGGTGCGGTCAGCGGGCCGGATGCGGTAGAGCGCTTCCTCGCCGTCCTGGGTCACGCTGCCGGCAACGAGCGCGGTCGAGCCGTCACGGGACCACTCCACCTGCGCCGGCGCCGCGAAGGGCATCGCCCAGAGCGCCGTGCCGCTGGGCAACGCGTGGAACTCTAGGCGGGTGCCGTGGCGCGCCCCGGCGAGCGACAGGGCGAGCAGGTCGCCCCGCGGCGAGAGCCAGAAGTTCTCGATGCGCCAGTCGTCGGCCGGTCGCGGCACGCCGGATTTGGTGACGGGGATGGGAATGGTTGCCGAGAGCAGAGATGAGAGAACAAAGATGAGGACGATCAAGCGGAACGGTCGGCGCACGGGGAGATTGTATGCCCGGCACTAAAGTGCCGGGCTGAATCAGTTCCAGCCCCTCCGGGGCTGCCGATGTCCCCTCCCCCATCCCCTCCCCACTGGCGTGGAGAGGGAAGGCCTCCTTACTACTTACTACGTTCTACGCACGACGGACTGCCGCTTTACCCGTACTTCGGCAAACAGCACTTCTTGTATTTCTTGCCGCTGCCGCAGGGACAGGGGTCGTTGCGGCCGACCTTGCGGCCGACATCGAGGGCCGATTGGCCTTCGAGGAAGTCGCTGCGCGGCGCGGCGCCGAGCGTGCGCTGGGCGCGCTCTTTGATGCGCTCGGCCGGGCGGCCGGCGCTCGGGACGCCTTCGGCGATGCGGTGCATGCGCGGAATGGACGGCCCGCTCGGGCCCTTCCCCTTGTCATCGCGTCCGTCGCGCTTGTCTGGGCCGCCGCCGTCTTGGGGTCTTTGCTTGCCATCACCATTGGGCCCCGCGGGAGGCGGCTCTTCGCGGCGCGCGGCGGCGCCGCCTTCGCCACCCTTCTCGATGTTGACGCGGAAGGCGTAGCGGACGATGTCTTCCTGAATGCGCTTCACCAACCCCTGCCAGTAGGTGTGCGCCTCATTGATGTAAGCGATCTTGGGGTCGATGCCCATGTGCCCGCGCAGGTGGATGCCGTCGCGCAGGTAATCCATCGCATCGAGGTGTTCGACCCAACGGGTGTTGACCACCCAAAGCGCCACCATCCGCTCCAGGTCGCGCATCGTGTCGCTGCCGACCTCGGCCTCGCGCGCCGCATAGGCGGCGAGCATGGCCTCGGTGCAGAAGGCGACTGGGTCTTCGGCGGCGCGCAACTGCTCCAGGTCGAGCGTCGCCTCCAACTGCGGGCAGACTTCCTTCAGGTCTTGGTGCAGCAATTCGTAGCGCCGGTCTTCTTCGGGGAACTCGGGGTTGGCGTATTCGAGGACATGCTCGCGTACCAGCGACTCGATGTATCCGCGGATGCTCTCGGAGAGGTCGTGGCCGTCGAGGATCAACCGCCGCTGCTGGTAAACGAGGGCGCGCTGCTCGTTCATCACATCGTCATACTTCAGCACTTCCTGGCGGATGCCGAAGTAGTACTGCTCGACTTTCTTCTGCGCGTTTTCGATGGCGCGGCTGACCAGTTTGCTCTCCACCGGCTCGCATTCGCCCCAGCCGCCGAGCATGAAGTCGTAGCGCTCGACGCCGTAGAGCCGCCAGAGTTCGTCGTCGAACGAAACATAGAATCGGGAACTCCCTGCGTCGCCCTGGCGCCCCGACCGGCCGCGCAACTGATTGTCGATGCGCCGCGCTTCGTGGCGCTCGGTGCCGATGATGTGCAGGCCACCGAGTTCCTTCACACCCTCGCCGAGTTTGATGTCTACGCCGCGGCCGGCCATGTTGGTGGCGATGGTGACGGTGCCGCGCTCACCGGCGTGCTCGATGATGTGGGCTTCCTTCTCGTGGTGCTTGGCGTTCAAGACCTGGTGCGGCAGGCCTTCATCGAGGATGTCGCGCAAGCGGCCGGGCTGAGTGGGGTCGAGGCCGATGAGTTTGGCGAGGCGGCGGACATTGTCCGGCGTGCGCGCGTCGGGATCGAGGTCGAGCGCGTGCATCAGGCCGGGCAGGCGCTCCTGCGGATAGGTTTCGAGCGGCGCATAGGTGACGAGGTCGGCGATGCGACGGCGGTCGCCGGCGTTGAGGCCCTCGGTGCTGGTGAGTTTGGAGACCGCCAGCTCGAGTTGCTCGACGAGTTTGCTCACCTTGCGCAGCCGCCGCTCCATCCGCTCGATTTCTTCGGGCTTGGCGATGAGTTCGCGGGTCTGCGAAATCTCGGTCTTTTCGAGGGCGGTCTCGATGTGGCGCTGCTCGCGCTTGGCGACGGCCAGGCGGTCATCGAGCACGCGCTTCGTCTCGCGCTGCTGCGCTTCGTTGTAGCGTTCGAGTTCGTGCAGGCGGTCGTGCGTCAGTTCCAATTGCGCAAAGAGTTGCAGCATTTCGGCGTTCAGGCGTGCGCTCAGGCGCTCCGACATCTCGACCGACCGCGTGCCGACCAGCGTCGGCTGCCCGCGGCTCAGGCACTGCACGATTTCGGCGATGATGCCGCGCAGTTTCGCCTCGGTGGAGCGATAGACATAATCGGCGTCGTCTTTGCGCACCATCGGCCGGTTGGTCGGCGTGACGGCGACCGGCATGTTGTAAATCTTGATGAACTCCTGCTCTTCCGTCTTCGCGGTGCCGGTCATTCCGGCGAGTTTGTGATACAGGCGGAAGAAGTTCTGATAGGTGATGGTGGCGAGCGTCTGGCTCTCGCGCTCGACTTTGACGCCTTCCTTCGCCTCAATCGCCTGGTGCAGGCCTTCGCTGTAGCGGCGGCCGTACATCTTCCGGCCGGTGAACTCGTCCACGATGATGACTTCGCCGTTCTCCACGACATAGTCCACATCGCGGTGATAGACGGCGTGCGCGCGCAGCGCCGCCTGCGCGTGGTGCAGTTGTTCCAGGTTGTCGGGGTCGGAGAGCAAACCGCCGAAGAAGCGCTCGAGTTTGCCGATGCCGTCGTCGGTGAAGATGGCGTTTTTGGCGCGCTCGTCGACGACATAGTCCACATCCGCCGTCATCTGCCGGATGAGTTGGTCGACGCGCACATACAATTCCGACGGCTTCGAGCCCGGCCCCGAAATGATGAGCGGCGTGCGCGCTTCGTCAATCAGGATCGAGTCCACCTCGTCCACGATGGCGTAGTGCAACTCGCGCTGCACCAGCCGGTCCTTCGCCATCGCCATGTTGTCGCGCAGGTAATCGAAGCCGAACTCCGCGTTCGTGCCATAGGTGATATCGCAGGCGTAGGCCTCGCCCCGTTCCACTTCGCGCATGTGCGGCCAGTCAGGGTCGTCGGGGCTGCTGTCGGGTTCGAAGACATACGACGGCATATACTTGCCGGGCGCCTGCCCCTGGATGCACCCGACGGTCAGCCCCAGTTTGCGATACACCGGCCCCATCCACTGCGCGTCGCGCTTGGCTAGGTAATCGTTCACCGTCACCAGGTGGCAGCCGCGGCCGCTGATGGCGTTGAGATAGAGCGGCAGCGTGGCGACAAGCGTCTTGCCTTCGCCCGTCTTCATCTCGGCGATCCGGCCTTCGTGGAGCATCGTGCCGCCGAGGAGTTGCACATCGTAGTGCCGCTGGCCGAGCGTCCGCTTCGCCGCCTCGCGCACCGCGGCAAAGGCCTCGGGCAGCAGCGCGTCGAGCGCCTCGCCGTCGGCGAGGCGCTTCCGGAAGTCCGCGGTCACGGCGCGCAGCGCCTCGTCGTTCAACGCCTGGAATCGGGGTTCGAGGGCGTTGGTCTGGGCGACGAGCGGCTGGGCACGCTTCAGGTCGCGGCGCGTGCTATCGAAGAGTTGGGCGAGCACGGATAGGTTGTTTGGGGCGCTGAACGGCGCCGATTCACTATAACACGGAGGGGGCTGCGGCCATTCCCCCTTCGGCGCGCGAGAACTGCCTCACCCCCTGACCACCTCTCCTGTAAGGAGAGGTGGAAAACAGCATAGAACCATTCCTGCTCACCTCTCTCCTCACAGGAGAGGGGCAGTCCTGCGAGGCCTCGGCGAAGCTGGGCGGGGTGAGGCGGCGGCGACAACCCCATCCCCAACCCTTCCCCGCGCGCGGGGAAGGGCGAAGACAGCAACAACCTCACCCCGGCTTCGCCACCCCTCTCCCTCTCACGGAGGGGGGCGACAATGACCCCCCTACTTCCGCACCGTGCTCCAGAACAGGTAGATTCCCATCCCGATGATGAAGAGCGAGAACAGGCGCCGCAGGTTCGTCGGGTCCATGCGGGTCGCCACCGTCGCCCCGAGCCACGCCGCCGACACCGCTCCGATTGCGACCAGGCCGGCGGCGCGCAAGTCGAGGTCGCCGTGCCGCCAATAGGTGTAGGCACCGACCAGCGCCGTCGGCGCAATCATCGCCAGGGAGGCCGCCTGCGCGCCTTGCTGTTTGAACCCATAAAACAACACCAACGCCGGCACGGCAATGACGCCGCCGCCGACGCCCATCAGCCCGCCCAGTAAGCCCGCCGCCAACCCGATGAGGAGATACCCGATGAATTGCACGCCGCCCTCCCTGTCTGCGATGCTGCTGCACAAGGGATTCCGGCGCCGCATCGGAATCTCCTAGACGACTGAAGGAGCCGAGCGATGGGCAAGTGGATGGCCATTCTGCTGGGGCTGGCGCTGATGGCGGCGGCGATCGCCGCCGTGGTGATGTTCCCGTGGGTGCGCGGGCAGTTCTTCGCCTTCGTCGTCGGTGGCGGCGTCGTGACGGTATTGCTCATTGGGCTGGGCTTGGCCGCCTACGGCTACGGCGAACTGACCGCGGGGGAGGTGGAGATGCCGCCCGCCGAATCGGGTGAGGCGAAAAGTTCCGAGGCGAAGTAAGAGAACTCCGAAGCGAAGAGGGTTGGCTAGGCCGGTTTGAGGGCGGCTTGGGCGACGGCGACGATTTTGGCGAAGGCGTCGCGGTCGTCAATGGCGAGGTGGGCTAGGGCTTTGCGGTCGAGACCGACGCCGGCGCGCTTCAGCCCGTTCATAAACTGGCTGTAGGTGACATTGTGCTCACGCGACGCGGCGTTGATGCGCTGCACCCAGAGACGGCGGAAATCGCGCTTGCGCGTCCGGCGGTGTTCCCAGGCATACATCCCGGCGTGCATGACCGCTTCATTGGCAGCGCGGAAGGTCTTGCTGCGGCGCCCCCAGAAGCCGCGGGCCCGGTTGAGCACCTTCTTGTGCTTGCGCCGGACATTGGTCCCCGCCTTGACGCGCATCTCAGGTCATCCCCTTGCTGCCCTGCAGCGCGCGCCGGAAGCGCTTGGCGTCCACCTTCTTGACGACGCCGGGCACACTCAACCGCCGCAGGCGCGACTTTGACTTGCGCGTCGCCAGGTGACTGCGGAAGCCCTTCCGATACATAATCTTGCCGGTGGGCGTCACGCGCACCCGCTTCGCCAGCGACTTCTTCGTTTTCGCTTTGTTCTTCGGCATCGGTCTATTTCGGTGATAACTGCATCGTCATAAAGCGCCCCTCGAGCCGCGGGAATCGCTCGACGGTCGCCACATCCTGCAACCCCTCCGCCACCTTCTGCAGCACTTTGCGCCCGATCTCGGGCCGCGCCAACTCGCGGCGGCGGAACAGCACATTCATCCGCACCTTGTTGCCCGCCTCGAGGAATTTGCGCGCCGTCTTCACCTTGATGCCCAAGTCGTGGTCGTCGATCAGCGGGCGCAGCCGGATCGGCCGGACATCGCTCGACTTCTGTTTCCGCTGCGCCTCCCGCGCCCGCTTCGCCTCTTCATACTTCAGTTTCCCGAAGTCGATCAGGCGGCAGACGGGCGGGGTGGCGCCCGGCGCAACTTCCACCAGGTCCACCTCGCGCTCGCGCGCCATGACCAGGGCTTGATCCCGGGACATGACGCCGAGTTGCGACCCGTCGGCATCGACGAGTCGCACCTCCGGCGCGCGGATGGCTTCGTTAATCCGGTAGTCGCGCCGGTTATTCGTCAAACGAGAGGGTACCCAATTCGATTGTGAGTGTAGCAAACGGCCATCGGGCGGTCAACGCAGCGCCGGCACCGCGGCCGCGGCGCGTGCCATCTCCAGGAACCCGGCGACCGGCTGCGGGCCCTGGTCGCCCTTGCCGTGCAGGCGCAGCGCCACCTGGTCCTGCTCGATTTCGCGGTCGCCGACGACGAGCATATAGGGCACTTTCTGCAGTTCCGCGTCTCGGATTTTCGCCCGCGTGCTTTCATGGCGCTCGTCCACCTCGGCGCGCAGCCCGGCCTCGCGCAGCCGCTGCGCCAGGCGCTCGGCGGCCTCGTTGTGCCGGTCGGCGATCGGGATGACCATCGCCTGCACCGGCGCCAGCCAGACGGGCAGCGCGCCGGCGTGGTGCTCGATGAGCGCGCCCAGGAAGCGCTCCATCGAGCCGAACAGGGCACGGTGAATCAGCACCGGCGTGTGCGTCTGGCCGTCGGCGCCCGCATAGACGGCGCCGAAACGGCCCGGCAGGTTGAAGTCGAGTTGCACCGTCGTCGCCTGCCAGCGGCGGCCGATGGCGTCGATCAGGTCGAGGTCAATCTTGGGGCCGTAGAAGACCGCGCCGCCTTCGTCGCGCGTGTGCGGCAACTTGCGCGACTCCATCACGCGGGCGAGCGCGGATTCCGCCGTCTGCCACTGTTCGACCGTGCCGGCGAACTTCTCCGGCCGCGTCGCCAGCCGCAATTCGAACTGGTCGAACCCGCACGCTTTCAGCAGGCCGAGGCCGAAGTCCACCGCGGCGCCCGCTTCCTGCTCCACCTGCTCCATCGTGCAGAAGATGTGCGCGTCGTCCTGCGTGAAGCCGCGCACGCGCAGCATCCCGTGCAAGACGCCGGAGCGCTCGTTGCGGTAGACCGTGCCGAATTCGCACAAGCGCAGCGGCAGGTCGCGGTAACTGCGCGTATGGCTCTTGAAAATCAGGATGTGGAAGGGGCAGTTCATCGGCTTGATGAAATACGGCTGCTCGTCCACTTCCAGGCCGTACATATTGTCGAGGTAATAGTCGGTGTGCCCGCTCGTCTCCCACAGCGCACGGCGGCCCAGGTGCGGCGTGAAGACGAGCGAGTAGCCGCGGGCGCGGTGCTCACGCCGCCACAGGTCTTCCAGCAGTTCCCGCACCAGCGCGCCCTTCGGATGCCAAAGCGCGAACCCGGCGCCGACATCCTCGTGAAACGAGAAGAAATCGAGTTCCCGGCCCAGTTTGCGGTGGTCGCGCGCCTCGGCCTCGGCGCGGCGGCGCAGGAAATCGGCGAGCGCCTCGTCCGACGGGAACGAGATGCCGTAAATGCGCTGCAGTTGCGGCTGGCCCTCTTTGCCGCGCCAGTAAGCGCCCGCCACCGACAACAACTTGAACGCTTTCAGGTAGCCCGTGCTGGGCACATGCGGGCCGCGGCACAAGTCGAGCCAGTCGCCTTGCTTGTAGATACTGACCTGGTCGCCGACGATGGTCTCGTCGAGCATTTCGATCTTGTAGGGCTCGCCGCGCTTCCCAAGCATCTCGCGCGCCGCCGGCTTCGGCAGGTCCTCGCGCGCTATGGGGAAGTCCGCCTTGGCGAACTCGCGCATCTTCGCTTCAATGCGCGTCAGGTCGTCCGGCGTGAATGTGTGCCCTCCCGCATCGAAGTCGTAGTAGAACCCCTCGGCGATCGGCGGCCCGATGGTGAGTTTCACTTCCGGGAACAGCGCCTGCACCGCCTGCGCCAGCAAATGCGCCGTGCTGTGCCAGTAGACCTCGCGGCCGTGCTCGTCCTCGAATGTGAGGACGCGAATGCGCGCCGGCGCCTCGGCCGGCAGCGGCCGCGATAAGTCCCACACCGTGCCGTCGAACTGCGCCACCAGCGCCCGCCCGACCAAGTCGGGCCGGTGCTGCTTGAGCCACGCCATCGGCGCGACGCCGTTGTTGCCAGGCGGGAGGTCGAGCGTTTCAGCCATTCCGCCGCTCCCAAGAGCAGACGGGCTGCTGCAGCGGAGCGTGGAGTGGGTTCCAGCGGAAGGCGACGACGACCGGCACGCCGCGGGCGGCGTGTTGGAGCGAGCGACTACGGCTCACGAGTGGCGGGTTCGGTTTTATCGGGCATCGGCGTATCTTTCCGCATTTTAGGGGGCTGTCCGCCGTTTGTCCAGCCGCCGCCTCCGCCCGAGGGGAACAAACCCCCGCGCTGAAGGCACGATTCAACCGATGGACGCTCGCGGCGAATGGAAGCGGAGGGCTTCGGTGCGAATGACACTTGCAATGGTCGCGTTGACCGGCGCCGCCCTGGGGCAGTCGGGCTGTATCGGCGGCAGCATCCTGTCGGCCCAGACCACGAAGGTGGACAACAAGACCTTCACGGTCACGCCCGGCGGCCGGCTGGTGATGGATGTCGACCGCGGCTCGATTGAAGTGACCACCGGCGCCGGCGACAAGGTCGACATCGAGGTCACCCGCACCGCCCGCTCCGGCAGCGAGCGCGACGCCGAGCGCCTGTTCGACGACCACCACATTTCGATGGAGCAGCAGGGGAACACGGTGACGATCCAGGCGGAATTGCAGCGCGGCGGACGCCGCATTTGGGGCAGCGACAGTTGGCGGCTGAATGTCGAGTATCACATCACCGTGCCCAAGCAATTCTCGGTGGACCTGAAAACCAGCGGCGGCGGCATCACCGTCGCCGACCTCGAAGGCGAAGTCCTGGCGAAGTCCAGCGGCGGCGGGCTGCACTTCGGTCACATCAAAGGCCCGGTCACCGGGCGCACCTCCGGCGGCGGCATTGATCTCGACGGCGGCGAAGGCAACGCCAGCGTGAAGACCTCCGGCGGCGGCATTCGCATCGGCGATGTCAACGGCGAAGTCGACGCCGAGACTTCGGGCGGCTCGATCACGATTGCACGCGCCCGCGGCCGCGTGACCGCGCACTCCTCCGGCGGCGGCATCAAGGTGGAAGAAGTGGACGGCACGATTGACGCCTCCACTTCGGGCGGTTCCGTGACGGCGCGCATCACCGGCCAGCCGAAAGGCAATTGCCGGCTGGAGACTTCCGGCGGCTCCGTCACCGTCTATCTGGGGCCGTCATTGAAGGTTTCGATTGACGCGAAGACCAGCGGCGGCGGCGTCTCCACCGACCTGCCGCTCACCGTGCAAGGCAAACTCGGCTCGTCGTCACTGCAAGGCGACCTGAACGGCGGCGGGCCGCTGCTCACCCTCCGCACTTCGGGCGGCGGCATCCACCTCAAAGCGCTGAGCGCGGCGCCGTAGCCGCGCAACAACCGACCGGTCGAGCGAAGGCCAGTAATGCAAGTGGCCGAACAAAACTCTACATTGCAGACATTCCAAAGTCCAAGGACTTGTCAAGCGTTTCACCAGCGTGAATCTCGATTCGAACAACTTTGACACGACCGAGGACGTCGCGCTGGGTCAGGCCGTTGGAGTGGCTCGATTGCATAACTAGTACGTACGCGCCGGGGGGCACATCAGTGAGTTCATACTTGCCCGTGGCGTCAGCCGTGGTGTATTTGATTACCTTTGACCGCGTCTCGTCAACGGCATTCCCCGGCCGAGCGATGATCAAAAGCTCGGCCGTACCGATGAAGAAGTAGCTGTCAGCAATGTCCGGAAAATCGGCAGGTAGCAGCCAGACTTGAGCACCAGTATCTGCAACACTGCCATAGTTGGCATTAAAATAGTAAGTCAGGGTTCCCCTGATTCTTCCGGATCCAGAAATTGGAGTCGCTTCGGGCAGGGTAAGGAGAATTCTCTCCGCGTCGAAACTCAGCGAGCCCTGAAGCCCACGAGCAAGGTCATCGATTGCAACGTACTGTCGACCCCCGCTGAGCAGCAGGTGCCCTGGGATCGGTTTTCCATTCACGACAAGGGTCGGAAACTTCGCAGTGCTCGCTGGCTCAGCACCTCCTAAAACTAGCGAGGTCAAAACGGCTCCTGTCAGAAACAGTGTCTTCGTACGCGAGGTCTGTCTCATTCGCAAACCCTCCCTTTCGCGTGCTCAATAAAACTACCAGACCGCGGCCTGGCCGAATCCCCCTCATCGGGTTCATGCCGACTCACCTGACACCGAGTCAATGGTGGGCGACGTAGGACTCGCACCTACGACCTTCTGCGTGTCAAGCAGACGCTCACTCAGGCGTCTCGGTGCTAGGTATTTCCTCGCTTTTCGCGAGGTTGTTGTGGGTGCATTGTACCGTGTCATGCGAACATTGCGAAGCGCGCGTTCCCAAATCTTCCGCTCCACTCGACGCGCACGCAACGCTTCCACACACTTGAAGGCCGCCCGTGCGCGACACCCCCGCGCACCCGCCGCCCCGCCGTGTGCCGGCGTTTCGCCGCCGTGTCCTTCGTAGCCTCGGCGAAGAAGGATCGATGCCGTCGGGGCGTCGTCGCCGCTCGCTGGTGCTCGCGTCGTGGGCGGCAAGCGCCCTTGCCGGCCTCGGCGAACGCGCCGGGCCGCTGTGGTCGCTGCCACAACCAACAGCCCGCACCCTGTGCCCCATTCCCCAGTCCGACCGCCGTCGCGCTACGCGGGCGCGCGTCGGGGCTGCGCCACCCGCCGCACCGACCCGCTCGCGCCGCGGCTCCGCCTACCTGACCTCGCTGCCTCTGCCTCCCACACGAACAGACTTTGCGCCCCTGGCGGTCGTGCCGAACCCGGCCGCCCCGTCGGCATTAGCAAGTCAGCGCCGGGGCCGCCGTCTGCCCCAGTTTCGAGCGGTAACGGCCCGTCCGCGCGGGGGCGCCGGGGCTTGTCCGCCGCACCCTAACTCGGGGCGGCCTCCTCGCCCCGTTCAATAAGTGTCGTCCGCGCCAAATCCTCATTGCCAGTCCGCAAAGGAGTCCCCGCCCCCGTGAGGAAGTTGCGTCTAGGAGGTGTCCCATGCTCCGACGACTTCTTACTGCAGCCCTGCTCGTAGCCCTCGCGGCCCCACTCATAGCGACCGCTGCCCCATCCTCGATCCGCGTTATCGACGGCGACACCCTTGCACTTGCCGACGGGACAAAGGTTCGCCTTATCGGAATCGATGCCCCCGAAGTGGGCCAGCCGGGCGGCGACATCGCTACAGATATCCTCACCGAATTCCTGCGCGGCCGGTCCGTTCAATTCGCAAAGGACACGAGTGAAACCGACCGATACGGCCGCCTCCTCCGCTACGTCGACACGGACGGCGTGGATGTCAACGCGTGGCTGGTCAACCACGGTTACGCGCGGGCGAAGGCCTACGCGCCCGACACCGCCCGCCAGGGCGCGTTCGCTCAGGCAGAGCAAGCGGCGCGCGCCACCAAGCGCGGACTTTGGGGAGTCGGGGTCTTTACAGCGTCTACTCCCGCGGCCCCCCCTGTGTCCGTCAAGCCAGTCGCTCCGAAAGCACAGCCGCAGGACCGCACCGTCTACATCACCCGCACCGGCCACAAATACCACGCCGCCGGCTGCCGCTATCTAAGCAAGAGCAGCATTCCCATCAGTCTGAAGGATGCACAGGCGCAGGGCTACACCCCCTGCTCCGTCTGCGGCGGAGGATAGTCGCCAGCCCGCAGTTGCATATCGTCACTGAACGTTCTTACTTGTCGGGAAGTCCCTTCAACCTTGAGGGCGAGACCGTGAGGTCCATCTTTCCCTCGGCCCCTGTCATGAGTTCGAGCGCAAAGGGGCGGCTTTCCCCAGCGCCCAGCCGCATGACGATGGTCACGCCGGCGTTTATCACTTTCCCGCTTTCGTCTCGAACCACCGCCGAGACCTCAACATCAGCCTGAATCTCGCCTCCGTTCTTCACCTCGCCCACCACACTCTGCCCGAAGCGGGTCACTGCGCCGAAAGTTAGTCCCGAGTTGAATGGCCCTTCAAAGGGCACGAAGCCACTAAGCACCTGCGGATCAACACGTTCGAACGCCGCGTGTGCGTTGAAATGCTTCACGAAGGTCCGTGTCTCGTTCGGGCCCACACAGAAAATCATGCCCGTAGGCGATTCTGCGTCCCAGTCCTCATTCATGCCGACGACCGCCCCGCTTGCATCACGGGCCGCGACGGTAAGGGACGCTCGATACACGATGAGCCCTTCATTTGGATTTCGGACGGTAAACACTGCGACGCGGTCCCCCACGCCTGTGTCGGGCAGTATCGCCTCTACTGTCACTATCAGCGGCTGTGCGACGATAACCGGCGTTGCACTCTTTGCCGCTTCAGTGGTTGCCACTAGCTGGGCCGCAGTGTCGGTGGCCGGGGCTGCGCCTCTTGGCATCACCCACGTGTCCCGGTCCACAAACGCCACCAACTCCGTGCCCGCCGCTAACTTCGCATTCTTCCCCCGCACGAAGCCCCCGAGGACACCGAACAGAAGCGCGTTGCCAATGAATCCGCCCGCAGCGGTGCTTCCACTCTTATCTTGGCTCACTCTCGTAGAGACCTCAGTTGAATCAACCGCCAGCGCAGTCTCGACATTGAAGCTGAGCTTGCCCTTTCGGCCCCACGCTCCCGCCCCCCGTGCCGCAAGCACCGTCCCGTAAGCGGGTGCGCCCTTCTCAATCAGCACTTCGCCGTTCGGGCCGAGGATCGCTTCGAGAACACGGTATCGCACGCGATCTCCCGCCTTCGCTCGATTCGATGCTAACTCCTGTTCCAGCGCAATTCTTACCGGAGTGCCGTCACGAATCAGAACCATTCCGGGCTTTGGTGGCGTAGACGGCGGTGCCGCTTGCGGCGGCGGAATGGGTTCCTGCGCAGCAGGCTCCTGGAACTCCCCTGCACTTGCACGGAACGAACCGAAGACCAGGACAGCACCCACGAAAGACAACGAAGCGAACCGCGCGAACTGTCGCATCTACAGTCCCCCCTCGGGGCGCGGCCCTCCCAACCACCATCTGAGCTTTTGCCCCTGCCCCCCCGATTCACCGAAAGCCCGGGCCCTCCTTCTCTGCAGACAGACAGAACGCAAACCGGCCTCCGGCGGGCACTTCCTGAACCCACTCCCTCCTTTCGCCCCACAACACGGCTACAACGGCTCCGCCCTCCCCACGGCCGAGCCGAAGGGCTTCGCGCCCAGGCCTCCGGCGGCCACCTCCCCCCTCCCCACAATCCAAGGAGAGGCAGTCAGACCAAGTCCCCGCCCTCTCTCCGTATTCCGCCAGGATTCGGCCGAGCCACGCCGAAGTCAGAGCGTAGCGAGTCGGAGGTGCTTCCAAGTGCCACCAAAGAAACAGCCAGCCAAGCGAGCCTCGAAACGCCCCATTGAGTCGTACGACCACCGCGACAAGGAACGGGTGAACAATCCGCCCGTGGGTCTGGTGACGCCCGAGACCGACCCCGACGCCCCACAGAAGCGGACCTACGCCTACGACCCGCACATTGACCCATCTCTGTCGTTTGACCAACAAGCCGGTCGCAAGCTAATCGAAGAGCGCTACGCAAACCTCCGGGCGCTTCTCTCCGCAGCAGATGCCGCTGCTCAAGCCGTAAGGAGCGCACGAGAGGAGGGGGCGTCCTCCCAAGAATTGAAGCGCCTCCACCTTCAGGCCGACGATTTGCTCCGGCGTGCCAGGGAAGCAGCAGTCGCCCTAGAAAAGCCCCAACTGCCTTACTTGAACTGGGCAGGAAAGGCCGAGCACACCTCCTTCGAAGTGCCTACCGTTTCCCTCCATGTGCACGAGCGCATCGAGCCGCGCACGATTCTGGAAGCAGTGCGCAAGCGCAACGGCGAAGCCGCACAGCAGCCCTCCTTCTTTGAGATGGACGAGCGGCCGCTGCGTGAGGCCATCGAGTTTTACAAGCACAAAGATGAATGGAGCAACCGCCTCATTGCCGGCGATTCGCTCCTGGTGATGAACTCCCTTATCGAAAAGGAGGGTTTGGCGGGCAAGGTGCAAATGATCTACATCGACCCTCCTTACGGCATCGAGTACAAATCAAACTTCCAGCCGTTCGTGAACAAGCGGGATGTCACCGACGGCAAGGATGAGGACCTAACTGCCGAGCCCGAGCAAATCCGCGCCTTTCGCGACACCTGGGAATTGGGTATCCACTCCTATCTCACCTACCTGCGCGACCGCCTACTGCTGGCCCTCGAACTTCTCACCGAAAGCGGCAGTGTTTTTGTCCAAATTGGCGACGAGAATGTGCATCTTGTCCGCTGCCTATTGGATGAGGTGTTCGGGACCAGCAAATTCGTCGCCCAAGTGCGCTTCAGAAAGAAGACGATGCCGCTCGGTGGCAAGTTCCTTGAAAGGATGGGTGACTACCTCATTTGGTACGCCAAGGACAAACAGGCGGCCAGCCAAGCCTACAAGCAGCTTTTCGTTCAGCAGGATTACTCCGAGGATTTCCACTGGTCCAATTATGAGCTGGCCGACGGAAGCCGACACAGAATAACCAAGGAACAGGGGGAGTCCGATTTGCCACTGCCGCACGGTGCACGCCGATTCCGGCTCGTTTCGCTTTGGCCAGCATCTTTCAATCCCAATGCTGTGTTCGCTGTCCATTTCCGCGGAAGGGAATGGTGGCCCGCTGATGGGCAATGTTGGCCCACGAGCCCAGAAAATATGCAAAGACTTGCTAAGGCAAACCAACTCGAACCGGAAGGGAAATATCTTCGAAAGATCCTCTACTCGGAAGGTGCCGATTGGGCGAAGTTGACCACTGATTGGCAAGACACAATTGGAGCGAGGGGACAGACCTATGTAGTTGAGACTTCTCATGCAGTTGTCCAGCGTTGCCTCCTCATGACCACGGACCCGGGCGACTTGGTGCTCGATCCTACCTGCGGCAGCGGTACTACCGCCTATGTCGCCGAACAGTGGGGCCGCCGCTGGATCACCTGTGACACCTCACGAGTGGCCCTCACCCTCGCCCGCCAGCGGCTGATGACCGCTGTCTTTGACTATTACGACCTCGAACATCCTGAAGAAGGCGTCGCCAGCGGCTTCAAGTACAAGAAAGTCCCGCACACTTCTCTGGAAACCATTGCTAATGACCCGGGAATTGACGCTGTTGCAGCCAAGTACCAGCCCCAAATTGACGAAGCCCGTGCAGCGCTGAATCGGGAATTGAAGCAGAAATGGGAAGAGTGGGAAGTCCCGCGCGGACCCGACGCACCGCCCACAGAAGCGCGCAAAGCATTCGACCGCTTCTGGTCACTCAAGAGCCTGATGCGCGCTGGGATTGACTTGAGCATCCAGTCAAGTGGCAAGCCGCAAACACTCTACAATCAGCCATTGCTGGACAACAAGCGGACGCGCGTCAGTGGTCCTTTCACGGTCGAAGCCGTGCCCGCCCCGGTCGTGAAGTCCGTCGAGGAACTCCTGGAAGATGCGCCGCGGCCCGCCGACGCTTCGATTGCTCGTTCGGGCGAGACGCTGCGCCAGGGTGAATGGCGCGACGAACTCCTGAAGACCGGCATACGCGCGAAGGCCGGCCAGCGGATTCGCTTTGCCCGGTTAGAACCGCTCGCCGGCTGTCGCTGGTTGCATGCCGACGGCGAGACCCGCCCCAGTGCCGAGGGCGCCGATTCGGTGCGCGAAGACGCGCCGGCTTACCAGCCGATGCGCGCCGTGACCTCATTCGGACCCGACCACGCCCCGATGGAACAGCGGCAGGTCGCGCGCGCCATCGAGGAAGCGCAGACGCTTGTCCCGCGCCCGAAACTCCTCATCTTCGCGGCCTTTCAATTCGACCCGGAAGCCGCCAAAGACATTGACGAGACCCAATGGCCCGGCCTCACTCTGCTCAAAGCACAGATGAACGCAGACCTGCTGACGGACGACCTCAAGAAGAAGCGCACGAGCAATGAATCGTTCTGGCTCATCGGCCAGCCCGATGTGCAGGTGGAGCGCATCAAGGAAGGCCCGGACGAGGGCAAGTATCGCGTGTCCGTGCACGGCTTCGACTACTACAACACCAAGACGGGCTTGTTGGAGTCCGGCGGCAGCGACCGCATCGCAGTCTGGCTGCTCGATACCGACTACGACGGCCGCAGCCTGTACCCGCGCCAGGTCTTCTTCCCAATTGCCGGCGAGGACGAGGGCTGGGCGGGGCTGGCCAAGAACCTCAAGGCCGAAGTGGACGAAACGCTCATCGAAGCCTACTGGGGAACAGAGTCGCTCCCCTTCGGTCCCGGCGAACACAAGCGCGCTGCCGTCAAGATTCTGGACGACCGGGGGATCGAAAGTCTGAAGATTCTCGAGTTGGACTGATGGGCAAGCCGACCATTGACCGGCTCATCATCAACTCGCCCTACGAAGAGCCGGCGTCCCATTGGCGCTACGACCGAGAGACTCGATTATTCGACCTCGTGGACGGCCGCCGCAAGGCGGGCTATGTGGTGGCATCTCCCGACTCGAAGGCGTTTGACGACCCGGGCATCTTTGTTGAAATCCCCCTGGTCAACCAGATTCGCCCCCGTGTGAAAGCGTGGCGCGAGTCCGGGTATCCCGGCGTGACCAGCATCACCAAGCGCCTGCTCGAACATTGGAGTGACCACGAGCAGCGAAACGATCGCCTCTTCTTCTGCCAGTTGGAAGCCATCGAGACGCTCATTTGGCTGCTTGAAGGCCCCGCTGCGGACCGCGTTGGTATCGACATTCCGAGTGACGGCGGCGCATTCGCCCGCCAATGTTGCAAAATGGCCACCGGCTCCGGCAAGACCATTGTCATGGCCATGGTCATCGCCTGGCACATCCTGAATAAGGTCGCCTACCCACAAGACGCTCGCTTCTCGAAGAGTGTGCTGGTCATCGCACCGGGATTGACGGTCAAAAAGCGCCTCGCGGTGCTTGAGCCAAGCAATGAGAGAAACTACTACCACGAGTTTGGCATCGTGCCGACAGCCCTGCTGGACAAACTGCGCCAGGGCAAGGTGCTGGTGCGCAATCGGCACGCCCTGGAATGGGAAACTGAAGAAGAAATTGAGAAGCGCCGCAAAGTGGACAAGCGGGGCGCCAAGAGCGACGAGGCCTACACCCGCGAGGTGCTCGGCGCGCTGGCGAGCGCGCGGAACCTTCTCGTCATCAACGATGAGGCGCACCATGCCTGGCGCGTGAGTCCCGAGGCTGCGAGCAAATACAATCGCAATGCCCGCGAAGAAGCCACATTTTGGGTCGGCGGCCTTGACCGCCTGCACCGCTCGCGCGGCATTCTGGCGTGTTATGACTTCTCCGCCACGCCGTTCACGCCATCAGGGAACAAGAGCACCGAAGAGTCCCTGTTTGGCTGGATTATCAGCGACTTCGGACTCAACGACGCCATCGAATCGGGGCTGGTCAAGACGCCGCGCGTTGTCGTGCGAGACGATGCGCTGCTCGACGCCAGGACTTATAAGTCCCGTCTGTATCACATTTACAACGACCCCGATGTGAAGGACGACTTGAACCGCAAGGCCGAAAAGCACGAACTTCTGCCCGACCTCGTGGTCAACGCTTACTACCTGTTGGGCTTCGACTGGCGCGAAGCGCAACGAAAATGGGCCGAGGAGAATCATCCCACTCCGCCCGTGCTTATCACCGTCTGCAATCGCACTGAAACCGCCGCGCGCGTGAACTACGCCTTCGAATCGAAGCGCATCCGCATAGAAGAACTGTGCGACTCCGAGCGCATCTTGCACATCGACTCAAAGGTGCTCGAGCAAGCGGAAGCGCTCGAAGAGCCGGCAGAGCAGGTGGACGATCCCGAGGAAGCTGACGATGCCGAAGAGAATCCGGCGCCGGCCCCGCGCAAGCGAACCAAGACACAGCAGGCCGAGTTTTTACGCCAGACGGTTGACACGGTGGGAAAGCCCGGCCAGCCGGGCGGAGAAATCCAAAACGTCATTTCGGTGGGCATGTTGAGCGAGGGCTGGGATGCCAAGACCGTGACCCACATCATGGGTCTGCGCGCCTTCACCAGCCAATTGCTGTGCGAGCAAGTGGTCGGGCGCGGTTTGCGGCGTAGGTCCTACGAGACCAACGCGGAAACCGGCCTCTTCGATGCTGAATACGTCAACATTTTCGGCGTGCCATTCACTTTCTTGCCGCACGAAGGAGGGGAAGACGGCCCACCCCCGCCCCCGACACCGAAGACCGCGGTTGAGCCGGACCCCGCCAAGGCGCAATTCGAAATTCGCTGGCCCAATGTGGTGCGCATCGAACACGCCTTCCGTCACCTGCTCACCCTAGACATATCTCTCGTGCGTCCCCTCGAACTTGACGCGTCGCGCACCGCAAAAGTCGCAGAACTGGCGCCCATCATCGAAGGCAAGCCCGACATAACCCGCATTGACCGCATCGAACTTGAGCGGCTCGCAAACGAGTTTCGCACGCAGCGAATCATCTTTGAATCAGCGCGGGATGTTTTCGACCAGATGCAGCCCGACTGGCCGGGCAGCCGAGAGGTACTGATGGCGCAATTGGTGCGGCTGGCCGAAGAGTTCATCCGTTCCGACCGCATCGTGATTCATCCGCGCCTCTTCCAGCAAGACGACCTCTCGCGGCGACTGATCATCACGCTCAATATGTCGGGCGTCGTGCAGCACATCTGGGAAGCCATCCGGCAAGAGAACTCGAAACAGCTCACACCCGTGTTCGAACGCGACCGCCCGATTCGTTCAACCGGGCAGATGCGCACCTGGTACACCGGCAGGCCCTGCGAGCGCACCCGAAGGTCGCACATCAATGTGTGCGTTTACGACAGCACCTGGGAGGCGTCCGACGCCTTCGTACTGGACGACGACTCCGCCGTGGCCGCTTGGGTCAAAAACGACCACTTGGGCTTCGAGGTGCTCTACATCTACCGCGGTGTGGTGCACAAGTACCGCCCCGACTTCCTTGTGCGATTGAAGAGCGGGGACATGTTGGTCCTTGAAACAAAGGGGCAGACCGATGAAGAGGACAAGGTAAAGCACGCCTCCCTTGACGAGTGGGTCAAGGCGGTAAACAGCCACGGCGGCTTTGGCCGCTGGCGCTCTGCAGTCGCCCTGCGCCCCGGCGCCATCAAGGACATCCTTCTGCGCGCCCAGTCAGACCAATTGCCAACGCCAGTGATCGCGTCGGCAGAGTCCGATGCTTGACGAGCGCGTCGCAGCCCTCTACGGCCTCCCCCTCCCGGAGAACCCCAAATGACGCCACCCAGAATTCCACCCTATCAAGAACCAGAATACTTCGTCCCCTCGGAAATCGAATCCGATCCGCGTACGGGGCGCTTCACCGTAGAAATACCAACTTCGGATGGCTGTTTCACGCTTGAATGCTCCCGCTCCAAATACGCGCTCCGCATCCACGGCGGGACTTGTGGAGTTTGCCGCCGCCAGTCCCTGCTGGAAACATCGAGTTGTCCGAGCGTCTTCTTTTTCCCGCTCGACTTTTATGCGCAAGTTCAATGTCTGACCTGCGTGTCACAGCGAAAATCCCTGTCCATTTACACACTTCGAATCGCCTTGCAACCGAAGGGAGCGCCCGCTCATCTGCCCGAGTTCCTGTTGACTCGCTTTCGCGTGCATCCTGCTATTCCGAGTGACGTCGCCGAGGATTATCGTCAGGCCTCCCTGTGCTTCACCGTTCAGGCATATCCGGCGGCCGCAACGATGGCCCGCCGCGCGCAGGAAACCGCGATGCGCCGCCACGGCGCAAAGGGCGACAACCTCGTCGAGCTCATCAAAGACCTCCTTCAGAAAGGCCGGATCAGCGATGAATTATCTGTTTCGGCTGATATCGTCCGTGAAGTAGGGAAGCACGGCGCCCACTCGACCGACAGAAAAGTCACTGGCGCAGAAGCGTACAGCGCCCTCTGGCAATCTGACCTCGTCGTCAGCTGGCTTTATCGTGACGAAATCACCGAATCGCGTATTGTTCCGCCGGGCTGATACACCCGATTCAAACGCTCTTTGAGTCGGCGCCGTTCACCCCCCGCATCCAATGCCGTACGCTTTCCACCAGGATGGAGCCGGTGTCTAGCCCCGCCCGGCCCCAATCGTTCAGTTCCGGCGGCAAGTCCGTCCAAACATAGAACGACCACACCAGCATCGTGCGCATCTCGCGCCACTCCTTCGGGTCCGTTCCCAGCGAGGCCCACCAAACTCCTTTCCAGGTTTCTCCAGTCAAGGCGCTGCGCGCCCATTGCCGATCAGCCTTCGTCATTCCCCCGTTTTCCTGCAGAAACCCGGCCATCGGTCGCTCCGTTTCCGCCCACACCCTCGCTTCGGCAATCATCCACGCCGAACCGCGCTTCGTGCCCTCCTTCCGTAACCAGTAACTCAACTGTCCAACCGCCTCGCAGATGACTTGCCGTGACGCTGCACCGCGCGTTTCGGCGCCGGCCTTCCGACGCCCCGCCCGTTCAGTCGCCCGGATCGCCACTCTTCCCCACCCGCTCCGACACCTTGCCCTCCGCCGCCAGCCGGCAACCCGCCTCGAACTCATCCGGAAAGGGCACCCACCCCCGTTCCAAGAAACTGATTGCCGACCGCTTCACTCCAAGGGCATCGGCCAATTGCGCCTGCGTCAGTCCACTGTCCTCACGGCACTTCTGCAACCGTTCGCCTTGCCGCCGCCGTGCGTCGCTGTAACATGGCGCTTCGCCTTCCCCCTGGCGTCCAGGCGCATCCGGCCCCTTGCGTGCCCGTTTGGCTTGTTGCGCCGCCTGTAACACGCCGCTAGGGGCGGGCGTAGCCTCCCCCAGTCGCAATTGCCTGTCCCGAGCATTGTCGAGGGCCCGCCCGCTCATCGCTCTCGCCCCCGCAGCCGCCCGATAGTGTCCTGATTGTCCCCTCGCGCGCGTGCGCGGAGACTCCCGGGAGTACTCCTGGGTTTCTCTGTGAAGGGGGTAGTGTATTCAACACCCCCGGCGTCTCGCGTTCGGGAGTCTCGCGTAGCACTCTCTCCCTGTTTCGCAGTGTCGGCCTCTCTCGCTGCGCTCTGCTTCTTCCGCCGCCGCTTCGGATACGGAGCAATCCGCCCGTCCGCCAGCGCCTCTTCCACGCGTTCCACGAGCGGTTCCAGGTCGTATGCCGTGCCATCTTCCGTCTGCACGGGATTCACCAGATTGAGTCCCACGAGGACCCCGATTTCCGCATCAATTTCCGCTGGCGTCAGCCCCGTTTCAAACTCAACTCGCTTGTCCGCGTAGACCAAGTCACCCCGCTTCCACCGCCGCCCAATGAGGCCATCGAGCACGGAGCGTGCACGGAAAGGCACGCACAGTACTGCCAGCAGCCGCTTCACAAGCCGCGGCATCCCATACCAGCCATCGCCCAGCACGCTGCTCGGCCAAAGGTCCTCAACTCTGTCCCACGACAGCCCCATCACTCGCCCTCCCCCAGCCGGTCAAGCGGGCTGGCCTTGCCGTGTGCCAACACGAGGTCATCGGTGCAGAGGTGCAGATACCGGCGGGTCGTTTCGAATCGAGCGTGGCCCAAAACGCGGGCGACCATTGCCAGGTCGCAGCCGTTCGTCAGCAGGTGGGTGGCACAGGTATGCCTCAATAGGTGCGGCCAGACATGCCCGTCGCGCACGCCTGCCCGCTCCGCATAGCGCCGCAGCGCCCGCTGGAAATTCCGCTGGGAAACGGGCAGGCCGGCGCCTGTTACAAAGATGCGCTCGTCGGCCTTCCCGTCGCCGCGCGTTCGCAGCCAGCGCCCCAGCAGGCGCCGCGCCTTGCGCCCGAGCGGGACATCGCGCTCGCGGGCGCCCTTGCCCATCACCCGCAGCGTGGAACTCGCCCAGTTCAGGTCACCGCCCCGGAGGGCCAACAACTCGCCCAGCCGCAACCCAGAGTCCACCAGCAGCGCGATCATCGTCGCGTCGCGCAGGCCAGCTCGGCGACTTCGGTCCGGTGCGCGCAGCAGCGCGCACAGTTCCGCCGCCGTCAGCGCCATCGGCAACTTCAGCGGTAATCGCGGCGCCGCCATCCCCGCCATCGGGGCAACTTCAATCTTCCCTTCGGCTACGAGGAAGCGCGTCAGCGTGCGCGCCACCCGAAAAGTGCCATGCACCGTCGCCGCCGCCAGCCGCCCGCCCCGGCAATTCGGGGCCTCCTCTGCCAGCCAACGGAACGCCTCGCGCAGCGCCGTCGGCGTCCACTCCTTCGGCGAAAGCGAAACATCGGTCGCGGTCAGCGCCAGCCGAAGTGCTGCAAAACGGTCCCGATACCACTGCAGCGTCTTTGCGCTGCACCTCGACGACTGCCGGTCGAGCAGGAACCCGGCCTTCGCCTCTTCGAAAGACACTTCCGCGGGCTTGCCGCGTTCCGGCTCGGCTTTACTCGTTGCGGTGCACACCCTGCGCGTGTAGTCTGGCGCATGGCCGTTGCTGGCCCCCGCCGCCCGCCTGCCCCCCAGTAGGTCCGGGCGGCGTTCCATTTCTGGGGCAGCCATAGTCACGCCCTCTTGCCGCTTACCGGGATCCGCAGAACATCGGACCGCTGCTCCCGTGGTCGGAGGTGTTCCCGCATGGCATCGAGTTGCTCTGGCGTGAAAAACCGCACTCCGTTCCCGTCGCGCAGCGGCTTCACAATCTTTCGCCGCTCCCACCGCTTCAGAGTGAGTACACTCACTCCCAGTGCTCGGGCCGCATCCCCGATGCGGACTGTCTCTTCCGATGTGACCTCTCTTTTCATCAGGTTGCTCCTTGACAGCTGCTGTCGCTGCCAGATACTTCGGGGTCATGCGGAAAGCACTCCTCGGCAAAAAACACACGAATCGCACACGCCGCAATACCGGACTGCCCCGTGGACAGGATCTGGAAGACGTCTACTCGCTGGAATGGCGCTTTTGGCCGCTGAACTCCCGCAATGGTGCTCTGTGGGTAGACACCGGGCGCCCGTTTGAGCGGTACGAAGTCTTCAAACACTACCATCCCCTTGGAGGAAGAGACACGAAGAAAGGCTTGCAAAGCCTTTATCTGCGTTTTGCACGTCTCGCCAATGCGGACGAGGAAGCCATCGTCGGGTTCGCGCAGCGATGGGGACTTCCCGTCGAACCGGCCGATCCTCTGCGGCACGCATATCCGCTGCCGGTGTTGCGAAACAACATCAGATTGCTTGCAGGAGTCATCGACTTGTGGTCCGCCTTGACGGCCACCGAACCAGCCACTGGACAGCTCGACAACCCCCTGGAGTCGATCAGAAGTGATGCTCCTCTTGAACCGTTCGCCGTTCTGCGTGCAGCGTTGTTACGTTATGTGGAAGTCATTTTCGAGTCCCGTCAGACGCCCCCGCCCGAGTGGCTTGGCCTTTGGACACATCGGCCCAAGCATTATTCCTTCCTAGAGTCGGCTGTTTCGCATTACATTCCTCAACAGGTGGATGGGGTCTCCCGCCAAGTCCCCCATGACATAACCACTGGCCCCAGCCCGCAGACTCCAGATGCGATTCTCGACCAACACCGGAACCTCGATCAGTGGGGTCTATTATTGTTTGCAGATAGTTATTTTACCGACGCTTTGCGCTGGGCCCGCCGCGGCGAACAGTGGTGCACCTTTCGCGGGCGCGTCCAAATCCGCCCACATCCGACAACACTGTTGGACGCTCTGTACACCATGCTCTGGCTTGATGCCAGTAAGGATTCCCGCGTCCGTCGATGCCAGTGGCGCAGATGCAATCTCCCATTCATTCCCACCAGCGCCAACAACATCTATTGCTCACCGAGTTGCGCCAGTGCTGCTTCGGCACTGGCATCGAAGGTTCGCAGCGAGTCCTGTCAAGGCAAGCGCACTTCTAATCCTATCAAGTCCCCTGTAGCCCCCCGCAAGCGCCGCTGACGCCCCCGCTTGCCGCCTTGTCGCTCTGCACCCTCTTGGCTGATATAACCGCCGCCCACGCCACCCCTTCCGCGGCCCTCGGCCATGGGGCCCCCCCGAACTTGTATCAATCGCGCTTGGGACTCCAATGCCTCTGCCTTGGGACTCCGACTGGAATGGGGGGGGCGGGGCGCCTCTTACAATCCGAAACGCCGCCGCTTTCGCCGCCCTCCCCCGCCCTTCTCTTCCGCCCCCTTTGCCGCCAGCTCTTCCCGCCGCCGCTCCGCAAACTTCACCAAGTACCTCGCCACCAGCCGCGCCCGGTAGCGATCCACTGCCTCTTGCGGCGCCTCCGCCGCCCAGCACGCATAGCAGCAGCGGTGATAGCGCATCGAGCGCTCGCCGCAGCGCACACACTGGCCGCGCCGCCGCCCATCCGGCCAGTGCGTCTCCCGCACATGCGGATTGTACGAACCCCGTCGCTCTCGATTCATCGCTTCATCTGCGCGCACAGTAGTACCGCTATCTTCCCGCCCGCCCGCACGAGAATAATACCCCACTGCAAGTGCTCGCGTCGCGCGCCGCACTTCCCTCGCGCGTCATACGGCCTTGCGCACTTCCCGCGTGCGTGGCACCTTCGCCGCATTGCTTGAGTCGCGTGCGCAATCTTCGCACCGAAGGAATTGGAGGTTGGGATGAACACTGACCTGGCACAACCGACGGCGCTCGCCGGGCGCGCACAGCGCCTCGCCGAACTCGTCTTCCGGAAGGCAGCGGATCGCCTCTGCGCCGGCACCGCCGCCACATCCGGGGCAGCGCAGTATCCCTTGCTCCTCACCGCCTTTCTGCGCAAGGCCATCCAGACTCACCGCGCCGTGTCCCTCCTGTGCCGCGCACGCTTCGCCGAGGACGCAGAAATCATCCTTCGGTCCACCTACGAAATGTGGGTCGCAGCCCTCTTCATCGCACTGGACCCGTCCGTGCGCGCCGGCCACTACTTCGCGCACATGCCCCGCGGTTTCGCCACCCAAGTCGACCGCATCCTTGGCGCTATGACCGCATTCCCTCGCGTCAGGCAAGCCCTGGCGGTCGACACGCACGCCCTCAATTCCGACCGGGACGCCCTGGCGCAGGCCGCACAGCAGTCCCCGCACCGGTTCCGTTGGGCTAAGGACGCCGAGGGCAAGCCGCTCGACCTGACGGCCATGGTGGCTGAAGTCGCCACTCACCACCCCGACACCCTGCCCAGCGAACTCCACCAGCTGGCCTACGGAAACCTTTCCATGCGGGCACATACCGACCCGGTCTGCCTTGCCGACTACTTCAAGATCGGCCCTGACGGTCGCCTCTCTTTCCCACCGCTCCCCGGTGAAAACGCGACCCACACGCTGTTCACCAGCGGCCAACTGCTGCTCGGACTCGCTACCTTGCTCGCTGACGAACTCCATCTCCCGGAAAAGGCGGCGCTCGTCCGCGTGCAGCGCGCCTACCTGCACAGCATCCCGATGGCCGCTTCACCAAACTAGCCGCGAACCTCTCGCGCACCACTCCTACCCCAGCCCATCCATCGGGCTGGCGGTGCGGTGCGCGTTGCGCAGGTCGTCGGCGCCCACCGCTTGCAGGTAACGGTTCGTCATTGCCAGCGTCGAGTGCCCGAGCAGTCGTTGCAGCATCAGCGGGTTTCCACCCTGCCGCAAATACATCGTCGCCGCCGTGTGGCGCAAGGCGTGTGGCGTGACATTCACCCCCTCGATGCCCGCCTTCCGGCTAAGCCGGTGGAATTGGCTCTGCACATGGCGGGCCTTGAGGCGGTCGCCGGTGCGGGTGCAGAAAACCAGGTCCTGGCCGGGGACATCGCCGCGCCGCTGCAGCCAGCGCACTAAGGCGCGCCGGGCCACCCGGCCCATCGGGACCTGTCGCCCCTTCCGCCCTTTGCCCATCACCGTCAGCATGCCGTTGGCGAGGTCCACATCGCCCAGCGTCAGCCCGAGGGCTTCGCTCAACCGGAGCGCGGTATCGAGGAACAGCACCAGCAGGGTGTAATCCCGCAGCCCCACCCAGGCCTTGCGGTCCGGCGCATCGAGCAGGGCGCGTACTTGATCCTCGCGCAGCGCCGGCATCACCGGCTTTGTCCCTCGCGGCCGCGGAATGCCCAGCCCGGGATTCGATGGCAGGTAGCCGTCGCTGTGCAGGTAGCCGAAGAGCGTGCGCAGCGACCGCCAGGAGCCATCCATCGTGCCGTGGCGTGCGCCCCGCTCCCGCAGGGAGGCGAGAAAGGCCCGCAGGTGCATCGGCGTCACTTCGCCCGGCGCCGGGGCCACGCCGGCCTCACGCAGAAAGCGCTGGAACGCGTTCAGCCGGTCCTTGTACCAGCCGAGGGTGCGCTCCGAGAGGGCGAGGGCCTGGCAGCGCAACTCGAAGGTCGTCCAGGCGGCAGACCAGTCGGCCGCGGCGTCGGGGCCGGTGAGGATGGACAGCGGGTGTGGCATACGAGCCTCCAATGTCCGAGGCCCGAGGCGCTGCTTGAAACACGCGAGGCAGACGCGCTTTGCGCGGGGCGCTCGATGCGCCCTCGCCAGTTTCGCTTACTCCCATAAAGAATGGTGGGCGACGTAGGACTCGCACCTACGACCTTCTGCGTGTCAAGCAGACGCTCTGACTCCTGAGCTAGTCGCCCACGCGATTTCGCGTCGGGATTATAGCAGCGCCATCCCCGCCACCAACCTCACCCCGCCCTGCTTCGCCAAGGCTTCGCAGGGCTCCCCTCTCCGTTAACGGCGAGGGGACGGAGACCCCTCCCCCCGCCCCTCCCCGCAAACAGGGAGGGGTGAACGGAAAGTCAACTACACCCGGCACTGAAGTGCCGGGCTGAATCAGAACTGCCATTGCTAGAGGACTTGCGCCCACGGCTGCCCGTTCCGAGGCCAAGGAAGCCAGGGCGCGCCAACCTCACCCCGCCCTCCGGGCACCCCTCTCCGTCTCACGGAGAGGGGCCGGGGGTGAGGTTGTTGTTGCACTAGTCGTCTCCGTTCGGCGTTGCGTTATACCGGCCCATTACTTTCTCGAAGTCCTCAGTCAGCCAGGCGCGGGCGCACTCGGCGGCGCGCTCCACCATCGCGTCGGCGGCGGCGCGCTCGGGCTTGGCGAAGCCGTGCAGCACATAGGTGGGGTAGTCCATTCCCGCGGGCGGCTGGCCGACGCCCATCCGCAGGCGCGGGAACGCCTCGGTGCCCAGCACTTCGATAATGGACGAGAGGCCGTTGTGCCCGCCGTCGCCGCCGCTCGGGCGCAGGCGCAGCGTGCCGAGCGGCAGGTAGATGTCGTCGCACACCACCAGCACATCGGCGGGTTGCAGCGAGGCGCCGGTCACCAGCGCGCCGACGGCGGCGCCGCTGCCGTTCATCATCGTCAGCGGCTGCATCAGCCAGGTGGTGACACCCTCGATCGTGGTGCGCGCCGCGGCGGCGTTGTACTTGCCGGTCTTCAGGCGCGCGCTGGACTGCTTGGCTAGGAGCGCCACCACGCGGTAGCCGAGGTTGTGCCGGGTGCGGGCGTAGAACATCCCGGGGTTGCCGAGGCCGACGATGGCGCGGGTGGACATGGGGGCATTGTAAGGGAGCGGCCTCACCCCCTGCCCCCTCTCCTGTGAGGAGAGGGGGAGTCCTACCCGCCACACCTACACCCTGCACGCCAGTGTGGTGGCCCCGGCGCTCAGGCCCTCTCCCGCCCCTCGCCTGCGCTCCGGGCACCCTCTCCCTGAATCGGAGAGGGACAACGGTCTCCCCTTTGCGCCGGCAAGTGAGTGCTGTTCCTACGCACTACGCACGACTTCCTACGGACGGCAGTTCGTGGTGGCCCCGGCGCGACTCGAACGCGCAACCTCGTCCTTAGGACGGACTCGCTCTATCCAATTGAGCTACGGGGCCACGGACAGTGCATTATCCCACATCGCTTCGCCCGACTTATGGCGACATGGCGTCCCGTTTGACGCTCCGGCGCGGGCGCAGGTATAGTCCCGCGCCGGGAGGCACCCGTGATTTCGACCGCCGATTTCCGGTCCGGGCTGACCATTGAGCGCAACGGTCAGCTCTACCAGATCGTCGAATACAAACACCAGATGCGCGGCCGCGGCAGCGCCACGGTGCGCGCCAAACTGCGCAATCTGCGCACGGGCGCCATCCTGGAGCAGACCTTCGAGGCGGGCGAAAAGGTCGACTCGGCGTATATCGAGAAGCGGCCCAGCCAGTTCCTCTACCGCTCCGGCGATGACTTCATCTTCATGGACTCCGAATCCTACGAACAGCAGACGCTGACCGAAGACCGGCTGGGGGACTCCTCGCAGTGGATGAAAGAAGGGCAGGAAGTGACGCTGCTGCAATTCCAGGGCGAGTTCCTGGGCGTCGAGTTGCCGATGTCGGTCGAACTGCAGATCACCGAGACAGACCCGGGGCTGCGGGGGGATACAGCAACCGGCGGCAGCAAGGTCGCCAAACTTGAGACCGGCGCCACAGTGCGCGTGCCGCTGTTCGTCAATCAGGGCGACTTCGTCCGGGTGAATACCCAAACGGGCGAGTACATCGAGCGGGCGTGATGACCGGGGGCGAACCCGACACGGATTCGTTTCTGCAGGACCTGGTGCAGTTGATGGACGAGAAGGGCCTGACGGAACTCGAACTCGAAATCCCCGACTTCTCGGTGCGCCTCACGCGTGAGGCGGCGGCGCGCCCGGCCGCGGCCGCGCCCGCCAGTCTGGAACCCGACCCGGCGCAGCTGACGCTGGCCGCGGCGCCCGTCACTGCCGAGATCGAAGTGAAGGCCCCGATGCTGGGCACCGTGCATTTCGTCCCCGGTAACGGCATCGGGCCTGGCGTGCGCGTGCGCGAGGGACAGGTGCTTCTGACCATCGAAGCGATGAAGGTGCCGCACGATGTGACGGCGCCCGCGGGCGGCCGCGTCGCGGAGATCGCGGTGCGCGAGGGCGACGCCGTTGAGTACGGCCAGTTGCTCGTGGTCCTGACGCCGAGCGGCGACGCGGGCTAGGCGGCGCCGATGTTTCAGCGGGTGCTGGTCGCCAACCGCGGCGAAATCGCCGTGCGCATCATCCGGGCCTGCCATGAGATGGGCATCGAGGCCGTCGCGGTCTATTCCACCGCCGATGCCGACTCGCTCGCCGTGCGCCACGCCGACGACTCGGTGTGCATCGGGCCGCCGCCCAACCGCGACAGTTACCTGAACATTCCCAACATCCTCACCGCCGGCATGATGAAAAATTGCGACGCGGTGCACCCCGGCTATGGCAACCTCTCCGAGATCGCCACTTTCGCCGAAAGCGCCGAAGCGTGCGGCCTGAAGTTCATCGGCCCCAAGCCCGCCACGATGGAATTGATGCAAGACAAGGGAATCGCCAAACAGAAGATGCGCGAGGCGGGCGTGCCGATTGTGCCCGGCACCGAGGGGAAGATGTGGAAGCCCGCCGACGCCGCGCAAGCCATCAAGCGGCTCGGGTACCCGGTTATGTTGAAAGCGGCGGCCGGCGGCGGCGGCCGCGGCATTCGCGTCATCCAGGCCGCGGACGACCTCGAGCGGATGCTTCCGCAAGCGGAAGCGGAAGCGGAAGCGGCCTTCGGGCGCGGCGAGATGTATTTCGAGCGCTACATCGAGGAGCCGAAGCATGTCGAGGTGCAGATCTTCGGCGACTCGAAGGGGCGCGTCATTCACCTCGGCGAGCGTGATTGTTCGATTCAGAACCTGCGCCACCAGAAGTTGGTCGAGGAGACGCCGTGCGCGGCGCTGACCCGGGCGCAGCGCAAGCACCTGACCGAGGCCGCGGTGCGCGGCGGTCGCGCCATCGGCTATGAGAATGCGGGCACCGTCGAGTTCCTGATCGACAAGCAGGGGCGTTTTTATTTCCTGGAAATGAATTGCCGCATTCAGGTCGAACACCCCATCACCGAACTGGTCACCGGCGTGGACATCGTGAAGGAACAACTGCGCGTCGCCGCCGGCGAGCCGCTTTCCATGGCACAGGGCGACATCGAGCCGAACGGACACGCCATCGAATGCCGCATCACCGCTGAGGACCCCGAGCGCGGCTTTCTGGCCAACGCCGGTTCTGTCGAACGCTATCTGCCGCCTGCCGGCCCGGGCGTCCGCGTCGACAGTCACCTCTATCCGGGCTATCAGGTGCCGCCGTTCTACGACCCGCTGCTCGCCAAGGTGGTCGCCTGGGGCCGCGACCGGACCGAGGCCATCCAACGGATGCAGCGGGCGCTGCGCGAGATGGAGATCGGCCCGATCAAGACCACGCTGCCCTTCCACCAGCGCGTCATCACTAACGGGTTTTTCCGGCGCGGCGAGGTGTACACCAACTTCATCCGTCGGCGCCTGGCGCTCGACACGGTCTGAGCGATGGGCCGCCGCCGCTCGGGGCGTGAACTGGCGCTCAAGTGGCTGTTCCAGTGCGCGGTCGGCGGCGGCGCCCCCGACGACATCATCGCCGGCACCGATACGACGCGCCTCGCCCGCGAGACGGTCGAGTTTGCCCGCACGCTCTTTCTCGGCGCCTGGGAACACCGCAACGACCTCGACGCCCGCATCGGCGAGTGCGCGCACGGCTGGGCACCGGAGCGGATGGCGCGCGTCGACTTGATGCTGCTGCGCATGGCGCTCTTCGAACTCCTGTATTTGCCGGACATCCCGGCGAGCGTCACCGCCGACGAGGCCGTGGAACTCGCAAAGAAGTATTCGACCGCCGAATCCGGCCGCTTCATCAATGGCATCCTCGGCAATGTCATCCGGGGATTGCCCACCCAGGCATGACGCCGCGCCTTTCCCTCGCCTGCGGAACGGGTTAGACTCCCACTCTATGGACGACCGGGTGCTGGCCCGTGTGCGCGCGCTGGTGGAGTGGGCGCAAGTGCAGCGGTTGACGGAGTTCTCATTCCGCGACGGCGACTTCCGCGTGGCGTTCCGCACCTGCCCGCGGCTGGCGGCGCCGGCGCTCGCGGCAGCGCCGTCGGCTGCGACGACCGCGAGGGACGAAGCGCTTGCCCAGAGCGACGGGAGTCCACTGCCCTCCATCAAGTCACCGCTGGTCGGCGTCTTCTATCGCTCGCCGTCGCCGGACGCGCCGCCGTTCGTCGAAGTGGGCGCCTGGGTGTCGCACGACACGGTCGTCGGGCTGGTGGAAGCGATGAAGGTGTTCAATGAAATCCCGGCTGAAACCAGCGGGCGCATTCTGCGCATCCTGGTCGAGAGTGGCCAGATGGTGACTGCCGAGCAGCCGCTGATGGAGATTGAACCTGGCGCCGAACGCGGCCGCGGCCGCTAATGCCGACAGCCACGGAAAGCATTTTCGCTACTGAATGCCCCGGCCTACGCCTGCACGCCCGCGGCAAGGTGCGCGATATCTACGACCTGGGCGACACGCTGCTGGTCGTCGCCACCGACCGGATGTCGGCCTTCGATGTCGTGCTGCCCACGCCGATCCCCGACAAGGGGCGCGTCCTGACGGCGCTGTCGGTGTTCTGGTTCGAGTACCTCGGCGATTCGGTGCCCCACCATTTCCTGTCCGCCGAAGTGGAAGAGTTCCCGGAGCCAGTGCGCCGCTACGCCGACCAACTCGCCGGCCGCAGTATGTTGGTGAAGAAATGTGATCCGCTGCCCGTCGAGTGCGTGGCGCGCGGCTACCTGTTCGGGTCCGGCTGGAAGGAATATCAGCAGACCGGTGCCGTCAGCGGCGTCGCGCTGCCTCCCGGGCTGCCGCTGGCGGCCCCGCTCGACCCGCCCATCTTCACGCCCGCGACCAAGGCGACGAGCGGCCACGATGAGAACATCAGCGAGCGACAGGTCTCGGACCTGCTCGGCGCCAAACTCACGGCGCACCTGAAGGCGGTGACGCTCAACATCTATCGGCGCGCCGCCGACTATGCGCGCGCCCGCGGCCTGATTCTCGCCGACACCAAATTTGAATTCGGCCGCCGCGACGGCCAGGTGCTGCTGATTGATGAAGTCCTGACGCCCGACTCGTCGCGTTATTGGTCGCTCGACGACTATACGCCCGGCTCTTCGCCCCCGAGTTTCGACAAGCAGTTTGTGCGCGATTACCTGGAGCAGGTGGGCTGGAGCAAACAGCCGCCGGCGCCGCCACTGCCGCCCGAGGTCGTCGAGGGAACGCGCGCCCGGTACTTGGGGGCCTACCGACTGCTCGTCGGCAAGACATTGCCGTGAGAGGCGCCCCGGCACCCGCGATCCATCCCGCCCGGCTCCACATTGAAGACACGGGGCCGAAGTATTTGATGGTGGTGCTCGACGGCGCCGCCGACCGCCCGCTCGCCGAACTGGACGGGCGCACGCCCTTGCAAGCCGCCGACACGCCGGCGATGGCGCGCCTCGCCGCCGGCGGCATCGTCGGGCTGGTGAAGACCATCCCCGACGGCATGACCCCCGGCACTGATGTCGCCTTCCTCAGCATCCTCGGCTACGACCCCCGGCGCTACTTCGCCGGCCGCGCCGGCCTCGAAGCGCTGTCGCTGGGCATTCCGCTCGACGCCAAAGATGTCGCCTTTCGGTGCAACCTCGTCACTGTGGACGACGACGCGGCCAATCTTCTGCACTACAGCGCCGCCGAAATCTCGACGCAGGAAGCGCGCCCGCTGGTGACTTTGGTGCGGGAACGGCTGAGGTCGCGGCGCTTCGCGTTGCACCCCGGCCAGAGTTTCCGCAACATTCTGGTCTGGCGCGAAGGGTCGCTCGATGTCCAGACGACGCCGCCGCACGAAGTGCAGGGGCAGGCCGTCGAGCCGCATTTGCCCCGCGGCGACGGCGACGGCGAACTCCGCCAGTTCATCTACGATTCGTTCGACCTGCTGCACAAGCACGACATCAACCGCCGCCGCCTCGATGAGGGCCGCTTCCCCGCCAATATGCTGTGGCCGTGGGGGCAGGGGCGGCTGCCGCAATTGCCGTCGTTCCCCGTCGCGCACGGCGTCACCGCGGCGCTGGTCGCCGGCACCGACACCGTGAAGGGAATGGCCACCGCCGCGGGCATCACCGTGCTGGATGTGCCCGGCGCCACCGGCAATCTCGATACCGACTTCGCCGCCAAAGGGCGCGCCGGCATCGCCGCGCTCGAAGTGTATGACTTGGTGATCGTGCACATCGAAGCGCCTGACACCGCCGCGCACAACGCCGACCTCGAAGGCAAAGTCTGGGCGATCGAGCAGATCGATCGCGAAATCGTCGGCCCGATCGCCGACTTCCTCAAGCCCTTCGAGCAGCACAAGATTCTCATCCTCCCTGACCACTACACCTGCCTCGCCACCCGCGGTCACGCCGCCGACCCGGTGCCGTTCCTGCTCTACACGCCGTTCTTGATTCCCGACCACTCGGAGCATTTCGACGAGCCGTCGGCCCGCGAGAGCGATTGGTCCCTCGAGGAAGGACACCGGCTGATCCAGTTGATGCTGGTGAACTAGCGCGATGTTGCTCGCCCGCGTCCGCGCCGCGCTCCGCAATCACCGCATGATTGACCCGGGCACACGCGTCCTCGCCGCCTGCTCGGGCGGACAGGATTCCATCGCGCTGGTCCATTTGCTGCATCGGGTGCACGCCGACTTCGGCTTCGAGTTGGCGATCGCCACCCTCGATCACGGCCTGCGCAGCGACGAGGGGCGCGCCGAGGTCGCGTTCGTCCAGGCGTTCGGCGACTCGCTGGGACTGCAAGTGCGCCAGGGCGCCGCGGATGCGCGCGGCCGTGCCCAGCGGGACCGGGTGTCCATCCCGGTGGCGGCCCGCGAGGCGCGCTACGAGTTCTTGCAGCGCACCGCCCGCGAACTCGGCGCGGCGCACATCGCCCTCGGCCATACCGCCGACGACCAGGCCGAGACCGTCCTGATGCACCTGCTGCGCGGCGCCGGGCTCGACGGCCTCGCCGGAATGGCGCCGGTACGCCCGCCGTTCATTCGTCCGCTGCTCGGCTGCTGGCGGCGCGAGACCGAAGCGTACTGCCGCGAACACGGCCTCGCCTTCCGCGCCGACCCGACCAACCGCGACGAGCGCCACCTGCGCGTGCGCTTGCGCGAGCGGCTCATCCCGTTGCTCGAAACGGAGTATCAGCCCCGCCTGCGGGAACATCTCGTCGATCTCGCGGCCGATTGCGGCGACGACGCGGCGGTGCTCGAACGCCTCGCCCGCGCGTCGCTCCGGTTGACGCGCGACGCGGACGCCGGGCGGGTTGGCCTGCCCGCTAATCTCCTGCGCGGTCTCTCGCCCAGTCTGCGGCGCCGCCTGATCCGCGCCGTGCTCGAAGACTTGCGCGGGACGCGCGCGGACCTCTCGCGCGAACACCTGCACGCCGTCGACGCGCTGCTCGCACCGGGCGCGCGTCGTGTCGAAGCGCCGGGCGTCGTCATTTCACGCGACGGCGACACCGTTTGGTTTTCCCCTTCCGCGGCCGCACCGGCCGCGCCGCCTGCGCTCGGCGCGTTCCCGCTCGACATTCCGGGCCGCACGCACCTGGAGCCGCTCGGCATCGTTCTTGAGGCCCGCCTCCTGCCCACTCCGCCGGACACGCTGGTGGTCGAGCCGCAGCGCGCCTGGCTGGATGCGGCGGCAGTCGGTGCCACGCTGCAGGTGCGGACACGCCGACCCGGCGACCGCTTCCGCCCGCTCGGCGCCCCCGGCGCCGTGTCGCTGCAGGATTTCTTCGTGAACGCCAAAGTGCCGCGCGCCCACCGCGACCGCGCGCCGCTGGTGGTCGCCGGCGACCGCATCGCCTGGGTCGTCGGCCACCGCATCGCCGACGAGTTCCGCATCACGCCCGGCACCCGCGCCACACTGGAACTTGTTGCGCACCCGCTCGCCACCGAGCCCGATGCCTGACGCCGGGCGCAGCAGCGGGAAATCGGCAGCTCTGAGTCGAATCGGGTGCGGGGAGGAACGCATCGGATGACGCGACGGATTGCCTTCGGGACCCTGCTCGCTGTCCTGGCGCTGACAACGGGCTGTATGGGCGGTCAGCGACCCGCTACCATTCCTCCCAAGAGCGCCCTCTTCGAAGTGATGCTCACCACCGACCCCGACACCCTCGACCCCGCCCGCAGCACCGATACCAACTCCGGCCATGTCATCCTGCAACTCTACGAGGGGCTCGTCACCAACAACGAACAAAACCAGATTGCGCCCGCGCTCGCCGAACGCTGGGAGGTCAGCGACGGCGGCCGCACCTTCACCTTCCATTTGCGCAACGCCAAGTTTCACACCGGCCGCGCGGTGACCGCGGCCGATGTCGCCTACAGTCTGAACCGTTGCCTGACCGACGCGGAGTCGCCAGTGCGCCAGACCTATCTCGGCGACATCGTCGGCGCCGACGCGGTAATGAACGGCCACTCGACCGCGGCGAGCGGCATCCGCATCATTGACGACCACACCCTCGCCATCACCATTGACGCGCCCAAGCCGTTCTTCCTGGCAAAACTCACCTACCCCACCGCGTTCGTGGTGGACCGCGAGACTATTCAGCGCCTCGGCACGCGCTGGACCGAGCACGGCCCGGTCGGGACCGGCCCCTTCGCCTTCGTCGAATGGCAACACAACCAGCGCGTCCTGCTCAAGCGGTTCGATGACTACTGGGGCCAGAAGGCGGCGGTGGACTTCGTTGAAATGCATGTCACCAGCGACCCGACCACCCGCCGCTCCCGCTACGAAAGCGGCGCCGCCCATGTCTCCGACATTCAAACTTCGGACCTCCCCGATGTGCGCGCCAATCCGGCACTGGCGAAGCAACTGAAGGTGTTCCTGCGACCGGGCATCTTTTACATTGGGATGAACGGCCACCGCGACCCGACTTTCGCCGACCCGTGGGTGCGGCTGGCGTTTGCGCTGGCGATCGACCGGTCGGTGATTACGAACACGGTGCTGAGCAATGTCACCGGCCAGGCCAACTCCTTCATCGCGCCGTTCATCCCCGGCCACGACAGCAAATATCCAGGCACGCCGTACGACCCCGCCCTGGCGCGCGAGTGCCTCAGGCGCGCCGGTTACGGGGCGAACAAGGCGTTCCCGAGCGTGGAACTCTTCTACGCCTCCCAATACGCCGATGTCCCGCGCGTCATCCAGGCCGTGTCGCAGATGCTGAAGGAAAACCTGCAGCTCGATGTCAAGCCGACGCGCCTTGAGTGGAACACGCTGCTCAGCCGCGACCGGCAGAGCGATTTCGGCTTCTATTCGCTCGATTGGTTCGCCGACTACCTGGACCCGCAGAACTTTGTCTCCGTCTTGCTGCACTCGCAGAGCCAGAACAACCATGTGCAGTTCTATAACGAGGCGTTCGATTGGCTCTGCGACCTCGGCGACATCGAACAGAACCCGAAGCAGCGCGCGGAATGGTATCGCCTCGCCGACCGCGTCGCCGTCGAGGCGGCGCCGTGGATCCCCATTTATTACGGCTACTTCCTGTACCTGGTCAGCCCACAGGTCGAGCACTACCCGTACAACCTGATGGGCCCGATGCCGTATAACACCGTGCGCCTGAAGCCGAAATAGCCGATGCGCCGGCTAGCCGCTTCGCTACCTCGATTCGTGATTCTGTTGACGGCCGTTCTCATCGCCGCCGGCTGCGGGTCTAGCGGCGCCTCAACAGAAACCCCGGTAGCATCCACGCTCCGCTGGCCGCTCGTGAACGAACCCGACACGCTTGACCCGGCCCGCGCCACCGACACGAACTCCAGTCTGATCATCAACAATGTGTTCGAAGGGTTGGTGCGCTTCGACGAACACAATCGACTCGTGCCGAACATCGCCGAGTCGTGGAATGTCAGCAATGACCGGATGACCTACACCTTCCATATTCGCCACGGGGTCACATTCCACAACGGCCGCGGGGTGACCGCCGACGATGTTGCCTACAGCATCAACCGCTGCATGGCTGACGCGCAGTCCTCTGTCCGCACCTTGTACCTGAATGACATTCTCGGTGCGCGGGCAGTCTTCGACGGCCGTGCGAGCACGGCCAGCGGCATTACCGTCGTCGATCCCTTTACTCTGCGGATCCAGATTGATGCGCCCAAGGCCTACTTCCTGGCCAAACTCGCCTATCCGACTGCATATATCGTCGCCCGCGAGGAAGTCGAATCCGGCCCGCGCTGGACCGAGGCGCGGATGCGCAACGGCCGTATCGAGTCGCACTGCATCGGCACCGGTCCCTTCCGCGTCGCGGACTGGCAGCACAGTGTGCGCGTCCGCGTGCAGGCGTTTCACGACTACTGGCGCGGCCGCCCCAAGGTCGAATGGGTGGACTTCCCGATCGTGCAGGACCAGCAGTCGCGCCTCTCGCGCTTCCAGGCCGACGAACTCGACGCTACCGATGTCACGGCGGCGCAGTATCCCGACCTCGCGCGTGACCCAGTCTTGAAGCCCGAATTGCGGAACGAGACCCGATTGACCATCGTCTACATGGCGCTGAACATCCGCATTTATCCGCCCTTTGCCGACCGGCGCGTCCGCCGCGCCTTTGCCTACGCCATCGACCAGCAGCGCATTTCCCATGTCGCCTTGAACGATGTCTTCCAGCCGGCCGAGGGGATTCTCCCTCCCGGCATGCCCGCCTACGACAAACAATTCCAGGGCATCCCCTTCGACCCGAAGGAAGCCCTGCGACTGCTGCGCGACGCGGGCTTCGACCCAAAGACGCACCCCCTGCCGCCGCTCGACATGCAGTACGCGACGATTTTCACGGATCTCGGTCGCATCGCGCCGACGCTGGCCGAGATGCTCCACAGCACGCTCGGAGTCGAAGTGCGGTTGCAGCAGACCGAATGGAACACCTTCTTGCGCGACACGCGCGAGGGGCGCCCGCCGTCCTATCTGCTCGGCTGGGTCGCCGATTACATCGATCCGCAGGACTTCCTGACCATCCTGTTACACACCGGAAGCGAAAATAACCGTACCGGCTACAGCAACCTCGAATTCGACCGCCTCTGCGACCTGGGTGATACCGAACCCGACCCCATCAAACGCATGGCGCTCTACACCCGCGCCAATGCCATTGCCATCGAGGACGCGCCCTGGGTGCCCCTGTATTACGGCAGCGACCCCCGTCTCATCCACTTGCGCGTCCACGGCGTCCTGTCGAACTTGATGGGCTACTTGCCATTCCTCACCGTGGAACTGTCGCCCAAGTAGATGCTGCGCTACCTCGGTCTGCGGTTCGCCCTCTCCATCCCGGCGCTCATCGCCGTCACGCTGGTGACCTTCTTCATCGGGTACTTCGCGCCCGGCGACCCGGTCACCGATATGCTCGGCCCGCGGGCGACGCAGGAGGCGGTGACGCGCCTGCGCGCCGAATACGGCCTCGACCGCCCGCCGCTCGTCCAATATTGGTCGTTCCTCTCCAACTTAATGCACGGCGACCTCGGGCTCTCCTACCGCTTCCGCGGCCGGCCGGTGAACGAAATCATCGCCGAAGGCCTCAGCGTCACGGCGCAACTGGGACTCTTGGCACTCTTTGTCGCCATTTTGCTCGGCATCCCCGCCGGCATTGTCGCCGCTCTCAACCGCGGCCGCCCGCTCGATTACCTGACGATGAGCGTCGCGTTGGCGCTGATTTCCGTCCCCGCCTTCGTGTTGGCGCCGGTGCTGATTCTGTTGCTGGCCGTGAAACACCCGTGGCTGCCCGTCGGCGGATGGGGCGACCCGATCCAACTGGTGATGCCGGCCTTCGTCCTCGGTTCGCGCCCCGCCGGCTTGCTGGCGCGCATGATGCGCTCCAGCATGCTGGAAGTGCTCAACCAGGATTACATCCGCACCGCCCGCGCCAAAGGGCTGCGCGAGCGCGTCGTCATCCTCCGTCACGCGTTGCGCAACGCGCTCCTGCCCGTCGTCACCGTCCTGGCGAACTCGTTTGGGTATCTGGTCACCGGCTCATTCATCATCGAGACCATCTACGACATCCCCGGCATTGGGCGCATCGGCATCGAATCCATCTTCCGTCGCGACTATCCGGTCATCGAGGCGACGGTGCTGCTCATGGCCGTCACTTTCGTGCTGGTCAACCTCGCCGCCGACCTCATCTACGGCCTGCTCGACCCGCGAGTGCGCGTCGGAGCGCGGGCATGAGCGCCGCCGCGGTGGACTTGCTCAGCGCGCCGGCGCAGACCGCCGGGCCCGGGACCTGGCGCCGCCTGCTGCGCAACCCGCAGGTGGCCGTTGCCGGTACCGTGCTCTCCCTGCTCATCCTCGTCGCCGCCTTCGGGCCGTTCCTGCGACTTGGCTCGCCTCAAAAACCATACCGATACGACCAGCAAGAGCTGATGATCGGAAAGGTGCTGGCGCCGCCCTCGCCGCAACACTGGCTGGGCACCGACCCGCTCGGGCGCGATGTGTTGGTGCGCCTCATGTACGGCGCCCGCGCCAGTCTCTCCATCGGCATCATCGTCGTGCTGCTCGATGTCGCCATCGGCACCGCGCTCGGCCTGTTCGCCGGCTTCAAGGGCGGCCGCTGGGACACTTTCCTGATGCGCGTCACCGATATGATGTTCGCTTTCCCCGACATCCTGCTCGCCATCCTGATCATGGCGATTATGGGGCGCAATGTGATCAATATTTTCATCGCCCTCGGCATCGTCTCGTGGCCGCCGATGACGCGCCTGGTGCGCGGCGAGGTCCTGGCGTTGCGCGAGCGCGAGTTCGTCGAGGCCGCCCGCGCCATCGGCGTCCCCGACCGCCGGATCATGCTCCGTCACTTGCTGCCGAACTTGCTCAGCCCCATCCTGGTTGCCGCCACCGTCAGCATCGGCGGCATCATCCTCGCCGAATCGACGCTGTCGTTCCTCGGCATCGGCATCCAGCCGCCGTATCCGTCGTGGGGCACGATGATCAACGAGGGCCGCGAGTACCTGCGCACCAACCCGGCGCTGGTGCTCTATCCCTCGATCGTCCTGGCCGTCACCGTGCTCGCCTTCAACTTCCTCGGCGACGGCGTGCGCGATGTGCTCGACCCGCGCCTCAAGGGCATCGGCGGGCGGTGAGGCCGCCGTGGGCGACACGCTCTACGACATCCTGAAGGCGACCGCCCGCACGCACGGCCCGAAGGTCGCCTTCTACGCCGACAACACCGCCACCACTTACCGGCAATTCCTCCAGCGCGCCACCTGGCTCGCCCGCGGCCTGCGCAGACTCGGCGTCCGCCCCGGCGACCGCGTCGCCGTCCTGCTCCCCAATGTCACGCCCGTCCCGCTGACCGTGTTCGCCGCCGCCGCCTGCGGCGCCACGGTCGTCCCGCTCAACCCGCTGCTCAGCGGCGCCGAACTGGCACGCATTCTCAAGCACGCCCAGCCCCGCATCCTTGTCACCGCTGCGCAACTGCTGACGCCCGACCTCGAAGCCGCCGCCGCGGCCGTCTCGCCGCCCGTCCGCATCCTCCTGGCGAAAGCGCCGCCCGATGGCCCCCACCTCGACTTCACCCGCGTCGTCAAGAGCGGCCTGCTGCCGCTCCGACGGATTCCCGGCGCCAAGCCCGACGACCCCGCCGTCATCTTCTACACTTCCGGCACCACCGGCCTGCCGAAGGGCGTGATGCTCAGCCACCGCAATGTCCTCGCCAACGCCCGCAGTGTCGGCCAACTCGACCTGATTCTCACCGACGATGTCCTCGTCGGCATCCTGCCGCTCTTCCATGCCTTCGCGTTCACCGTCTCGCTCGTCTACATCACGCTGGTCGGCGCCACCACTTCGTACCTGCTGCGCTTCGAGCCGCGTGCGCTCTGGCGCGCAGTTGGGGATCACAAGTGCACTTGCCTGATTGCCGTGCCGGCGATGCTGGCGCTGCTCAGCCGCGGCGGCAAGCCGCCCGAGGCCGCGACGCTCCGCCTCGTCGTCGCCGGCGGCGACGCGCTGCCCCCGGAAGTGCAGAGTGAGTTCGAGAGCAAGTTCGGCTTGCGCGTCATGGAGGGCTACGGTTTGAGCGAAGCCGGGCCGGTTGTCGCGGTCAACTGCCGCCCCAACGGCCCGAGCACGGGCTCCATCGGACCGCCCATTCCCGATGTCCGGGTCACCATCGTGGACGACGACGGCCGCGAGGTGCCGACGGGCCAGGTAGGCGAACTGTGCGTGCACAGTCCCGCCCTGATGATGGGCTACTACCAGGACCCGGAGCAGACCGCCGCCGTCCTGAAGGACGGCTGGCTGCACACGGGCGACCTCGCCCGCTTGGATGCGCAGGGCAATCTCAGCATCGCCGGCCGCAAAAAGGATCTGATCATCGTCGCCGGCGAGAATGTCTTCCCCGCCGAAATCGAGCGGGCACTGCTCGAGCACCCGGCCGTCGCCAACGCCGGCGTCATCGGCATCGCCGACGCCCGCCGCGGCGAAATTGTGAAGGCGATTGTGGTGCTCAAAGACGGCCAGTCGGCAACCGAAAAGGACCTGATCGAGCACTGCCGCGAGCGGCTGGCGTTGTTCAAGGTGCCCAGCGACATCGCGTTCGCCGCCGAGTTGCCGGTCAACTTCCTGGGCAAGGTCAAGCGGCAGGCGCTGCGCGAAGCGCAGGCGACCGCGCCCCGTTTGACGGCTCCCGGTGGTGGGTAGAGAAAAACTGGCGCCGCACAGCCTGGGTCACTTCGGTGACCCACTCACCTCCTTTCGACCCCGCCCCGACCCTCTCCAGGGCCGGGGCTTTTTTGTGCGCGTGACGAACCGATGACACCGAAGGAAGCGCCCACCCCCGAAGTGTCCGCGCCGCGAAAGCGATCGCGGCGAAAGCGCATCGTGCGCCTGTTGCTCTACCTTTTGGTGCTTGTCTTTCTCGGGCTGGTCATTTTTCCGGCTGCAATGGCCTGGTCGATGCTGCATCCGCCGCGGCGACACTTCAAAGCAACGCCGGCCGATTTCGGTCTCATTTCCCATGACCTTGTGGTGGATGCGCAAGATGCCGTGATTCACGGCTGGTGGATCGTCGCGCCGAAACCGACTGGCGGCACCGTCATTGTCTGCCACGGTATCGGCGACGAGCGCTCAACCTTCCTCCCCGAGGCCGATGAATTTGCGCGGGCAGGGTGGGACTCGGTCCTGATTGACCTGCCCGGCCACGGCGACAGCACCGGCCGTGTCTCGATGGGCCTCAACGAGTCGTATGACCTGGCCGTTGTCATTCAGGCAGTCGTCGACGGGCACGCTCGCACGCCAATCGTCCTCTACGGTTTCTCGCTCGGCGCGGTGGCCGCGCTGCGAGCAGGGGTCGGCAATCCGCATGTCGCCGGTATCCTTGCGGACAGTGCCTTCTGTCGCCTCGACGCCACGCTGGGCGGACCAGCGCTGCTGCGCGCGGCAGGGCCGTTGCACGACCCGCTCTTTCGCCTCGTGATGTGGTACGGCGAGCGCCTCTCCGGACTGCCCTTCGATGCCATCCGCAATGACGAGTGGGCCGCAAATTCGCGAGGAGTCCCGTTGCTGCTGATTCACGGCGCCGCCGACCGCGTGACGCCGCCTTCGCACAGCGAACGCATTCGCGCCGCCGCCTCCGGCCCGGTCGTCCTCTGGATCATCCCCGGCGTCGGTCACGCCGAGACCTTCGGCGCCCAGGGCTACGAGACGGTCTTGGTGCGATTCCTCGACGCAGTCTTGAAACACCGCGACCTGGACGAAGTCAAGCGGGCTATCGCCGACGCGTCACACCGGGATTAGGCAGCCCCAAAAGAACCGGCCAACTCGGGCGAGGCGCGGTCGTCCTCACCCACCCCGGCAAGCGACGCCGGGGTCCCCCCCTCTCCCGAACTGGGAGAGGGAGCGGAGGACTGCAGCATGCAAGCTTCGACTTTCCTTCGCTCGGCGCGCGGCGCCGAGCTTCGGACGGTGAGCCCAAGGGCTCAAAAGAACCGGCCTGCCTGGGCGAGGCGCGGGAAAGGAGGAGGAAGTTACGGAGATTGCCAGGAAGGCCGGTTGCGTACGCTATGCGGTTTTTTCGGAACTGGATGCGCCTAGATGAGGGCTCCTATTTCTTGAAGAAGTCCGCGTTGATCTGGGTGTAGTTGCGCCACTGCTCGGGCAGTTCGTCTTCCGTGAAGATGGCATCCACGGGACACTCGGGGATGCACAGGCCGCAGTCGATGCACTCGTCCGGGTGGATGTAGAGCATCGTCTCCCCCTCGTAGATGCAGTCGACCGGACAGACTGCGACGCAGGACTTATCCTTGACGTTAACGCACGGCTCGGCAATCACATGCGTCATCTGCGCGTGTCCCTTTCTGTCGCCTTTCCGAAGTTGAAACTGCTGCCGGAATCCTTATACCACCGAGCGGGCTGACCTGCAACATACCTCGTCCTCACCCACCGCCCGGCGCCCGCCAGCGGGCTTCGGGCGGTCCCCCCTCTCCCGAACTGGGAGAGGGAACGGATGTGAAGACCGACTACAGCGTGATGGTCATGTCGGCCAAGCGGCGGGGGTACTGGTTGAGCGTCTCGCCGCCGCCCGCCCGGACGACTACCGTATCGGAGTGCCGAAAACCGCCGAAGGACGGGTCGTAGACCCCCGGCTCAATGGTGAACACCATCCCCTCCTTCAGCACCGTCGCGTCGCCTTCTTCGAGCCAGGGCGGCTCGTGGCCCTCGAGGCCGATGGCGTGGCCGGTGCGGTGTTTGAGGAACTGCCCCAGGTCCTTAGCGCGCACGGTATCAAGCGCTTCCTTGTCCACTGCGCCGCAGGTGCGTCCGGCGCGCAGGCCGGCGATGGCGGTGTCCTGCGCCTCCACCATGGCGTCGAAGAGGCGTTTGGCATGGTCGCTCACCGGCGCCACCGCGAACGCCCGCTCGGACTCGGCGCCGTAGCCGCCGACCGAAGCGCCGAAACTCAAGATCAGCGCGTCGCCCGCCTGCAGGTGCGCCGTGCTTGGGATGGCATGCGGCAGCGCCGAGCGCTTCCCAAACGGCACCAGCCCGCCGTACGGCGACGGCAGCCCGACGCCGATGGCGTCGGTGAGCTCGTCTTGCATACGCGTCGAAACCGACTGGCAGACAGCCTGCAGGATTTCGACTTCGCTGACCGCGCCGTTCTCCTCGATGAACTGCCGCCCGGCCTCGCAGAGCAGGTCGGCGAAGTAGCAAGCGCGGCGGATCATCGCAATCTCGTCGGCGTCTTTGACATAGCGCATCGTGTCGATCACATCGGTGGTCTTGAATGTGGCGTTGGGCAGCGCGGCGCGAAGGCGTTCAAGCGAGCTGGGGCGCAGTTCCTCGGTCGCAATCGTCGCCTTCCCCAGTCCGCGCTTCGCCAGCCGCTCCCCCACCCACTCGATGCGGTTCTTCTCGCCGGGGAAGTCGAAGTAACTCTCCACATCCGTGACCCAGTGGCCTTTCAGCGCGTCCACTTCCAGTTCCGGCACGAACAGCGCCGGCGCGCCCGACTGCGGCAGCAGGCACGCCAGCGGCCGCTCGGTCGAGTAATGGTGGAAACCGGTGCCATAGATGATATTGGTGGCGCTGAAGAGCAGCAGCGCGTCGTAGCCGGCGTCCTTCAGTCGGACTTGCACTTCGGCGACCTTGTGGCGATACCAGCGCTCCGGCAGGATGTCGCGGCCGTCCACGGCCGGGCCGGGCGAGACGATGCGAACGCGCTGCTGCACTTGGGTGGTCAATGGGGGAGTCCTCCAGGGCTGGATTCGCCGCCGAGCCGGGTCTCCCTATGACGGCAGCGACGCAGGAATTCCGGTCGCTCTGCCGAACTTCGGCACCAGTCCACTTTCGGAGGCAATCCGATGCCCTACTTTGTCCGCTTGGCCCGACTCACTGCCGAAGGCGCGAAGAACGCGAAGAGCTTCCGCAAACTGGTCGACACCTCGAAGAAGATCTTCGCCAGCAATGGCGTCCGGCTGGTCGACGCCTATGCCACTTTCGGCAAGTACGATGTGGTCGCGATCGTCGAAGCGCCCAACGAGGCCGCGATGGCGCGCGTCGGCGCCGCCGTGGCGGCGCAGGGTTACTTCTCCGTGCAAACGATGGCGGCGATGAAACTCGACGCCTTCACCAGCACCGTGAGCGGCAAGGCGCCCGCCAAGAAGAAGCGCCGCTAAGCGCATTCCTGCGCGCCCAGCCAGCGTTCGGCATCGAGCGCCGCCATGCAGCCCATGCCGGCGGCGGTGACGGCTTGGCGATAAACATGATCCACACAATCCCCGGCGGCGAACACCCCGGGGATTTTTGTCTTCGTGCCGTCGTGCACGAGCAGATAGCCGTTCGGGTCGAGGTCGAGTTGCCCCTTGAAGAGCGCGGTGTTCGGCTCGTGGCCGATGGCGAGGAAGACCGCGTCCACGGCCAGGTCTTCGACGACGCCGTTGTCGGTCGCTTCCAGGCGGGCGCCGGTCACTTTGCCCTGCGCCGGGTCGAACACCTCCACCACTTGCCGGTTCCACTTGATGTCAATCTTGTCGTTCTTCAGGACCCGCTCCTGCATAATTTTCGAGGCGCGGAATTCGTGGCGGCGATGGACGAGCGTCACCTTGCGCACCAGGCGCGAGAGATAGAGCGACTCCTCCATCGCCGAGTCGCCGCCGCCGACGACGATGATGTCCTTGCCCTTGAAGAACGCGCCGTCGCAGGTGGCGCAGGTGGAGAGGCCGTGGCCGAGCAATTGCTGTTCCGCCGGCAAGCCCAGCATCCGCGGCGCGGCGCCGGTGGCGATGATGAGTGCGTCGCAGGTGAAGTCGGCGTCGGCATCGGTGGTCAGCCGGAACGGTCGCGTGCTCAAGTCGGCCTTGGTCACCAGGCCATACTCGGTGCGCGTCCCGAAGCGCTCCGCCTGCTTCTGCATAATCTCCATCAGTTCCGGGCCCATGATGCCCTTCTCGAACCCCGGATAGTTCTCGACCTCCGTGGTGGTCGCCAACTGGCCGCCGGGCGTGCTGCCGGAAATGAGGACGGGTTTCAGTTCGGCGCGCGCCGCGTAGATGGCCGCCGTCCATCCCGCGCAGCCGGACCCGAGAATGAGGACATGCGCATGCGTTGTCTGTGCCATATGGTTTCTCCAACACCACGCGTCGCGCCGCGGTTCCCAGCACACGGACAGGAATCTCCGCCCGGTGAAGCGAAGCGTTGCGGCGGAGGCACGGTAACGACTTGAGCGCCGCACTGTCAACCGCGCGCCGCGCGCGCCGCCCGAAATGACCGACACCGCGCTGCTGGCCGGGCGCGTTGCCCTCGTTACCGGTAGCGCCGGGCGCGGGATGGGGCGCTCGACCGCGCTGACGCTCGCCCGCGACGGCGCGGATATCGTCATCAACTACGGCACGCACCGCGACGCGCCCGACGACGCTGCCGCCGTCGCTCGCGCCGTGGAGGCATTCGGGCGACGGGCACTCGTCTGCAAAGCCAGCGTCGTGCAACCCGACGAAGTGAAGGCAATGGTCGAGCAGGCCATCGCCGCCTTCGGGCGCCTCGACATTTTGGTCAACAACGCCGGCGGCGGCTGGCGCCTGGCCGACCTCCCCGACATCGCCGACGAGCGCTGGCGCGCCGTCGTGCAGGCGGAGATTGACGGCGCCTTCTACCCGATCAAGTACGCGCTCCCGCATATGCGGCGACAGCGCTGGGGGCGCATCGTCAACATCTGCGGCTTCCGCAACGAGGCCTGGGACGGCCCGCCCTACGACTACATGGCGGGCAAGGTTGGGCGCCTGCAACTCACCCGGCAACTGGTGGAAAACGAGCGCCGCCACGGCATCACAGTCAACGCCGTCTGCCCGGGCACGATTGACGGCCTCGACTTCGACGCCGCCCAGGCGCTGACCCGGCACAGCGGCGATTGGCCCGACCGCGAATGGCCGACGCCGCAGGACACCGCCGAAGTGATCGCGTTCCTGTGCAGCGAGGCGGGGCGTTTCGTCAGCGGCAGCGTCATCGGAATCCCCGGCCGCGCGAAGCGGTGAGCGCGCCCCGCATCGTCGTCGTCGGCAGCGCCAACACCGACCTGGTGGTGAAACTGCCGCGCCTGCCCGGGCACGGCGAAACGATGCTCGGCGGCGAATTCGCCATCGCGCCCGGCGGCAAGGGCGCCAATCAGGCGGTCGCCGCCGCCCGTCTCGGCGCACAGACCACTTTCATCGGCTGCCTGGGCGGCGACCAATTCGGCGACGATGTCCTCGCCGCCATCGAGGGGGCGGGCGTGGACACCCGCTTCATTTGCCGCGCCGACGCCATCCACACCGGCGTCGGTCTGATAATGGTCGGGCCCGACGGCGAGAATATGATCGGCGTCGCCTCCGGCGCCAATCACCAACTCTTCCCCGAACACCTCGAGGCCGCCGCGGAGGCGTTCGCCGGCGCGGACATCGTCCTCTCGCAACTGGAAATCCCCGACGCCACCATCCGGCGCAGCGCCGACCTCGCCACCGCGCACGGCGCCCGCTTCCTCCTCAACCCCGCCCCGGCGGCGCCGCTGCCGGGCGACCTGCTGACGCAGGTCGCCGTGCTCGTCCCCAATCGCGTCGAACTCGCCTTTCATTCCGGGATGCCGGTCGAAACGCTGGAGGAAGTGACGGCCGCGGCGGGGACGCTGCTGGCCCGCGGCGCGGGGGCGGTTGTCACCACGCTCGGCCCCGACGGCGCGCTGGCGCTCGATGCCGACGGCGCCGCGCACATTCCTGCGCCGCTGGTTGACGCGGTAGATGCCACCGCCGCCGGCGACACCTTCTGCGGCGCGCTGGCGGTGATGCTCGCTGAAGGGCGTGACCTGCGGGAAGCCGTCCGCTATGCGGTGACGGCGGCGAGTCTGGCGGTGACGAAGTTGGGCGCCATCCCCTCCATCCCGACGCGGGATGAGGTGGAGCGCTTTTTGCACCGGCCTACGGCGTCGTCTGCGCCGGCGTCGGCGTAGCCAGCGGGACTTTCAACAGCGTTACTTGTCCGATTTGCTCTCGCCGCGGCGCCAAATGCAGCAGGCGGTCCACCATCGGCGTTACCGCTGCGACGAAGTGGGAAAACGTGAGGTTTACGCTGACCCACTCTGCCCTTGTGGGCTGCAGCGCCACCGTCAACAGCACATTTCCATCTGTTTGTTCCTGCATCGCAGACCCCACGACACTCAGAGGGCCAGTCGCATCCGCGGCTTCGATGTCGGACCGGACGCGTTCGGTCTCGGTGAGACCGTGGATGCGGACGATGAGGTTCACACGATCGTCGCCACTGGGCGCGACCGACACGACTTCCGCCGTCAGCGGCAGCGACGGATGGTGCTGCGATCGGATGTGCCACCACACGCCCGCCAACAGCACCGCCAGAATGGCGAGCACCAACATCGGCAGGCGCATCGAGCGCTTCGTCTCTTCCGGGGTGTCAGACAAGCGTGCGTCCTCGCGGCGCAATTATACGGGCACGACTCCAGGCGCGGCGGGGAGCAGCCCCAATTCCCGCGCCCGTTCGTGCAGCAGGCGCACGGCGGCGCGGCCGTCGCCGCCGAGGTCGAGCGTGTAGGCGTTCACATACATCTGTACAAACTGCTTGGCCCGGGCGCGGTCCAGCCCGCGCGCATAGCCGAGCGCGTGATCGAGCGCTTCGTCGAGGTGCTCGATCGCGTATTCGATGCTGCGGCGCAGCGCTCGCTCGGCGCGAGCGCGGATGTCGGTGGGCACATCGCGGCGGATGACATTGACGCCAAGCGGCAGCGGCAGCCCAGTCGTCCGCTTCCACTCGACACCGAAATCCATCACCTGGTGCAGTCCGGCGTCGGCATAGGTCAGTTGCCCCTCGTGAATGACGACGCCCGCCCGCGCCGCGCCGGATTTGACCGCCTCAAACACCGCATCGAAATCGACCGGCACCAACTCGGCGCGCGGCAGGAACAGTCGCGCCAAGAGGTACGCGGTGGTGAACTGCCCCGGATGCGCGACCCGCTCCCCGTCTAGCTGCTCCGGCGTCAGCGGCTCGTTCGCCACCACGATGGGCCCGTAATTGTCGCCAACGCTGGCGCCGCACGCCATCACTTCGTATCGATCGCCGATCCGCACCGCCGCCATCACTGACACCGCCGAGACTTCCAGTCGGCCGTCGAGCGCCCACTCGTTGAGCGTCTGGATGTCCTTGAGGATGTGCTCGAACGCGATGCCCTCGCTGTCCACCTTGCCGGCGGCAAGCGCGTAGAACATCAGGGCGTCGTCGGCATCGGGACTGTGTCCGAGTTGCAGGCGGACGGGCGCTGCGCTCATTCGTGGCGCAGGGCCGTCACCGGATCGAGCCGTGCCGCCCGCCAGGCGGGATAGACGCCCGAGACCAACCCCACCGCCAGCGCGAAGCCGAACCCGATGAACGCCAGCGTCGGCGGCACCGCCATTGGGAAGAGTTGGTTGCCGCCGCCGGCGCCCGCGCCCTGCTCCGGCGCCGGAATTAACGACACAATCGACGCCAAGCCAACGCCCACCCCCACGCCCATCAGCCCGCCCAGCCCAGAGAGCGTCGCCGCTTCGATCAGGAACTGAATCAGAATGTCTCGTCGCCGGGCGCCGACGGCCTTGCGCAGGCCGATTTCGCGCGTGCGCTCGGTCACCGAGACCAGCATGATGTTCATAATCCCGACGCCCCCGACCAGCAGCGCCAGCGCGCCGATGGCGCCCAGCACCATCCCGAACAGCGACATGACTTTGGCGAACGCTTCCATGAACGCCTTTTGGCTTTCCACGGTGAAGATGGGCTTATCTTCGTAGCGCCGCATCAGGATGGTCCAGATCTCATTGGCGGCCTTTTCGCCCCGTTCCGGGTCGACGGGGGTGGCGGCGAGCATCGTAATCTGGTCGGAGCCCAGCATCCGCTTCTGCACCATCGTGATCGGGCAATACACATTCTTGTCGAAGTTCTGGCCCATCATCTGCCCACGGGATTTGAGCACGCCGACGACCGTCGCCGTGACATTGCCCAGCGTCAGTGATTGGCCGACCGGGTTGGCGTCCTTGCCGTAGAGTTCGTCGCGCACATCGGACCCGAGGACGCACACCGGCGCCCATTCCTCGACATCCTGCGGGTTGATGAACCGCCCGCTCGCCACTTCGACCCGGTAGACGCGCAGGTAACTGTCCATCACGCCGTTGACCTGCACATCGTATTCCTTGTCGAGATGTTTGGCTTTGCTCGCCCACTCGGCGTCGGGCGAGATGTCGCGCAGGACGGTCGACTCATCACGAATCATCTCATAGTCGGCGAGGGTCATGCTGTCGATCGGGACGGTGCCGCCTTGGTCCTGATAGCGGTGGGGCGAAAAGAACACCCAAATGAGGTCGGAGCCGAGTTTCTCGAATTCCCCGCGCACCTGCTTCTCGATGCCGGCGATGATGGCCACATTCAGCAATACCGCCGTCACGCCGATGACGACCCCCAGCATCGTCAGCGAGGACCGCAGTTTGTTCGCCACCACGGTCGTCAACGCCAAGCGAATGCTTTCCCACAGGCGCATTGCGCGTCTCCTACGGCCCGAAGTTAAAGCCGCGCCGCTCGGGGTGTTCGGGCTCCACGAACGCCTTGTCGCCCTCGTTCAGCCCGGAGAGAATTTCCACCCATAGCGGCGTCACCAGCCCGGTGACCACCTTGGTTTCGTGACCGCCGGTAAAAGTCAGCGGGACATACGACTGCGACGGGTCGTCGGGCCGAGTCACCTTGCCGCTTGCCTTCTGGCTGGCGGCCGTGGTCTTCGCTTCGCCGCGCTGCCGCGCCTCGCGGAACTTCGGCTCATCGGTGATCTGTTTCACATACTCGCCCGACTCGCGCTTGATGACGGCTTCCCGCGGGAGATAGAGCGTGGCCTTGTGCGACTCGCCCTTGATGGTGACCTTGGCGCTCATTCCCGGACGCAACTCTTTACCGGGGGCATCGAGCGTCACCTCGACGAGGAACTTCACCACTTGCGCGCTGCCCAGCCCGCTGCTGGTGCTCTGCGCCGACAGCGCCGCCGACGAAATGCGCGTCACATGCCCGGCGAATTCCTGTCCGCGCAGGGCGTCCGCTTCCACGCCCGCCTCACTGTCGACGCGGATTTTCGCCACATCCACTTCGTTCAAATCGATGTCCACCTGCATCCGCGACAGGTCGGCGATGGTGACGATGGTCGTCCCCTGGCTGAAGCCACCGGTCGCCGAAATGACCATTGTGCCCGCTTCGACGCCGCGCGCGATGACCACGCCGGCCGTCGGCGCCACGATGTCCGCGTCGTGGACGCTGTTCTCGACTTCGTTGAGGGCGCTGCGCAATTGAGTCACATTCCCGGCGGCCTGCCGGAGCCGCGACTGCGCCTGCTGGAGCCGCAAATCGCCGCTCTGCGCCAGAGTCAGTTGCACTTCCGCCTGCCGCAGCCGCGCTTTCGCCGCGTCCAGTTCCTCTTTGCGCGCCCCGGCCTTCAGCAGCGCCAGCGCCTCACGCGCCGAGTCGACATCCGAGTTCGCCAGGTCGAGCTGCGTCTGCGCGCGGTCCACCGCGTCTTTCGACACAAATCCTTGCGTGAACAGTTCCTGCTGGCGGTTGAAGTTGCGCTGCGCGTCAGCGTGCTGCGCCTCCGTCCGGTTGAGACGCGACTGCGCCTGGGCGATCTCCTCCGGGCGGGCGCCGTCCTGCAATTGCTTCAAACTCGCCTGCGCGGCCTCGCGCGCCGCAGTGGCATCTTGCAGGTCGCCCGTCACGCGTTTCCGTTCCAACTCCATCGCCACCTGCGACTCGGTCAGCCGTTCTTGCGCCTGCGACAGTTGCGCCTGGATCTGGTCGCGGCGGCTGAGCAACTCGGGGATTTCCAGCCGCGCCAGCATCTGCCCGGCGGCGACGGTGTCGCCCTCGTCGGCATATAACTGCAGGACGCGCCCCGACACCTTCGACTTGACTTCGACCTGCGACACCGGCCGCACGGTCCCGCTTTCGACCACCTCCACCTGCAGGTCGCCGCGCTTGACCGCCGCGATGTCCAGTTTGTCGTCGGAGTGGTGATTGCGGCCGCCCACCACCTGCGCCGCCCCCGCCAGCACCACCAGCAGGCCCAGCACCACCACCATCAGTTTCCAGTGCTTCTTCATCCCTCATCCCTCTGCGCAGCGTTGCACACCGCCGCCCACTCTTTGACCACGCAGGAGCCGGCGTCGTTGCGCCCAATACATAGTGTATCCGGGGGTGTCGAATGTTCGGGATTGTCGTCCATGGGGGCGCGGGCGCTTATCCGCGTTCCCTCCGCCAGGAACTGGAGCGACTGGCGCCCGCCGAGCGGGCGCTGCGGTTTGCCGAGTCCGACATCGCCGACGCCGTGCGTGCCGCCGTGGGCGCCGGCGCGCGCCTCCTCGCCTCCGGCGGCAGTGCCTGGGACGCCGTCGAGGCCGCTGTCATTGTATTGGAGGACAGCGGCCAGTTCAACGCCGGCGCCGGCGCCAACCCGCAACTCGACGGCACCGCCCGTATGGACGCCTCCATCATGGACGGCGGCGACTTCCGCTTCGGCGCCGTCGTCGGCGTGAACGGCGTGAAGAACCCGATTGCGCTCGCCCGCCGCATCGCCGAACGCACCCCCCATGTCTGCTTCGCCGGCGAGGGCGCCCGCCGCCTCGCCGAGCATTTCGGCCTGCCGCTCGCCGACCCGCCCGCCAAAGAGTCGCGCACGCCGCCGCCGCCGGAATTGGTGGCGCTCTACCACGAGATGTACGGCGACACCGTCGGCGCCGTGGCGCTCGACAGCGGCGGCCGCCTCGCCGCGGCCACTTCGACCGGCGGCATCCACCATATGTTGCCCGGGCGCGTCGGCGACACGCCGTTCGTCGGCTGCGGCGCCTATGCCGACAATGCGCTCGCCGCCATCTCCACCACCGGCCAGGGCGAGTTCATCATCCGCAGCACCCTCGCCGCGCGCACCTGCTGGGGGGTCCGCGCCGGCCAATCGCTCGAAGCGGCCGCGCGCGAGGCGCTCGAAGTGATGGTCGGACTGGGCGGGCGCGGCGGGCTGATCGGCATCACGCCGCGCGGGGAGATGGCGGTCGTGCATTCCAGCGAGTCGCTCGTTTCGGCGTCGCAGCGCGACGGCGAGGCGCCGCGCGTGTATCTCACCGGCACGCTGGTGGCTCCCGAACCGTCAGCGGCTGCTTAGCGCAAACCCGACCAACTGCAGCAGCCGCCCGGGCGCCAACCCCAGCGCCAGCAAGCCCACGACCGTCGCCACCAGCACCGTCGTCACGCCGATGGCGCGGGGCCGCAGGCGCGACTCTCCAATCGGCTCGCGCATATACATCGCCACCACAACACCCAGGTAGTAATACGCCGAGATGGCGCTGTTGATGACGCCGGCGATCGCCAGCCACGCCCAGCCCGCATAAACCGCGCTGGCGAAGAGATAGAATTTTCCCACGAACCCCAGCGTCGGCGGGATGCCGGTCAGCGACACCATAAACACCGTCATCGTCGCGGCGAGCAGCGGGTCGCGCTGCGCCAGGCCGGCGGCATCGGCATAGTCGAGGCCCTCCTCGCGGTCGCCCGCCATCGCCGTCACCACCGCGAACGCGCCGACCGTCATCAGCGCATACGCCACCAGATAGAACAGCACCGCGCCGTCGCCGTACCGGTCGCCCGCCACGACGCCGACCAGGGCATAGCCGGCGTGGGCGATGCTCGAATACGCCAGCATGCGCTTGATGTTGCGCTGCGCCAGCGCAATGACATTCCCCACCGTCATCGAGGCCACCGCCAGCGCGGCCAAGACCGTCGGCCACACCGTATCACCCGAGGACATGAGCCCGTGCGGGAACACCCGCAACACCGCCCCGAACACCGCCACCTTGACTCCCGCCGCCATGAATGCCGTCACCGGCGCCGGCGCGCCGTGATAGACATCGGGCGTCCACATATGGAAGGGCGCCAGCCCCAACTTGAACGCGACACCCACCAGAAACAGCCCGACGCCGACCGCGAACAGCGCCTGCTCGCCCGGGAACATATCGGGGATCGCACGCACGATGCCGAAAATCTCCGTGTGCGCAGTCGTCACATACATCAGGGCAATGCCGAAGAGCAGGAAGCCGGTGGCAAAGCCGCCGAGCATCAGGTATTTCAGCCCCGCCTCCAGCGCTTCGGGACGTCGGCGGGTGAAGCCGGCCAGGACATACAGACACAGCGACAGCAGTTCGATGGACACAAAAATGGCGGCGAGGTCGGTGCTGCGCGCCAACAGCATCATCCCGACGGTGGCGAAAAGCAGCAGCGGATAGTAGCCCGGCCGGTTGGCGTGCTCTCGCGCCAAGTAGCGCCGTGACAGCAGCACCGCCAGCAGCCCGACGACCAACAGTATCAACCCGAGGAACGCGCCCAGCGGGTCGGCGATGGCCATGCCGTTGAAAATGCTGAACGACTGAATCCCCTGCCCGGAGAACGCCACGATGGCGCCGAGCAGAATGGCCGCGGCGATCGGCGCCACTAGTTCGCGCTGCGTCCCGCGCAGCCCCACTTCGATGAGTAGCAGCGCCGTGGCGCCGAGCGCCACGATCACTTCCGGCAGCAGCGCCGTCAGCCCGAGTTGCAGCGTCTCCAGCGTCACGACGCGTCACCCGGCGCCGCGCCGGCGAAGAACTCGGGGTGTTGCGTCGCCCCATGTACTTGCGCCAGGATGGCCGCCGTCGCCGGCGTGATGCGGTCGAGCGCCGGCTTCGGATACACGCCCAGCCACACGATCAGCGCGCAGAGCGGCGCCAAGTACGCCCACTCGCGCAAGGACAAGTCGGGCAGCGCGCGGTCCTCGGCGCGCGGCACGCCGTGCATCACCCGCTGATACATCCACAGCAGGTACACCGCCGCCAGCACCACGCCGCCGGTGGCGAACACCGCGTACCACACCGTCACCCGCACCGCCCCGACCAACACCAGGAATTCGCCGACGAAGTTGTTCAGCCCGGGCAGCCCCAGCGACGACAGCACCACCAGCAGGAATACGCCGTGCAGCACGGGCATCACCAGCGCCAGCCCGCCCAGGTCGCCGATCATCCGCCGGTGCGTCCGCTCATAGACCAGCCCGACCAGCAGGAACAGCGCCCCCGTGCTCAGGCCGTGATTCACCATTTGCAGCACCGCGCCGTCAAGCCCTTGCTGGTTGATGCAGAAGATGCCGAGCACCACGAAGCCGAGGTGGCTGACGCTCGAATAGGCAATCAGCCGCTTCAGGTCGCGCTGCATCACGCACACCATCCCGCCGTAGAGAATGCCGATGATGCCGAGCACGGCCAGCAGCGGCGCATATTGCACCGCCGCCTGTGGGAAGAGCGGCAGACAGAAGCGCACCAGGCCGTAGGTCCCCATCTTCAGCAGCACGCCGGCGAGGATGACGCTGCCGGCCGTCGGCGCCTCGACATGGGCGTCGGGCAGCCAGGTGTGGAAGGGGAAGACCGGCACCTTGATGGCGAATGCCAGCGCGAACGCCGCGAACAGCCACACTTGCACGCCGCCCGGCAGTTGCGTGCGCATCAGCGCCAGGATGTCGAAGGTGAAGTGAGCAGACTGCTGCCCGTGCTCGAAATACAGCCACAGGATGGCGACCAGCATCAGCAGACTGCCGATGAGCGTGTAGAGGATGAACTTCATCGCCGCATAAATGCGCCGCGGCCCGCCCCACATCCCGATGATGAAATACATCGGGATGAGCATCGCCTCCCAGAAGACATAGAAGAGGAACAAGTCGCGGGCGACGAACACGCCAAGCATTCCCGCCTGCAATACGAGGAAGACGAGTGTGAACTCCTTGAAGCGCGTCGTGATGCCCGACCACGACGCCAGGTAAGCGCACCAGCCGAGCACCGCCGTCATCGCGACCAGCACCACGCTGATGCCGTCCACTCCCAGGTGGTAATCGATGCCCCACTGCGCCACCCACGGCGTCCGCTCGACGAACTGCCACCCGCCGCCCGGTTGGAAAGTGATGAACACCGCGATGGCGAGGACGGCATCGAGCGTCAGGGCCAGCAGCGCGATGCCGCGAATGGCGCGCACTTCCTCGCGCGGCGTGAAGAGGACAAACAGCGCCCCGATCGCCGGGATGAGCAGCAGCCAACTTAGCGCCAACATGTCACCGCCACACCAGCCAGGCGAGCAGCGCCAGCACGCCCAGCGTCATCGCCAGCGCATAGGCCGACACATACCCCGCCTGCGACAGCCGCAAGCCGGCGCCCGCCCGGCCCGTCACCCAGGCCACACCGTTCACCGCGCCGTCGATCACGCCGGCGTCGAAGACCTCCGACAGCCAACGCGCCAGCGCTTGCAGCGGACGCACGATGACCGCGGCGTAAATCTCGTCCACGAAGAACTTGTGGTATGCGGCCCAATACAGCGGCCCGAAGGCCCGCGCCACCGCACTGGCGGAGCCCGGCGCCCGCACCCAGAGCAGCCCGCTCACCAGCAGCGCCCACACACCCGGGTTCGTCACGACAGCGGTCAACAGGTGCGCGCCGAGCAGCGCCGGCATCGTTGGCGCCGGCTCGGTGCCGATGATGGGCGCCAGGAACGCCCCGACGGCGCTGTGCTCCGGCAGGCCGAGGTAACCAACCAGAACCGCACCCGCGGCCAGCACCCCCAGCGGCACCAGCATCACCGCCGGGCTTTCATGCGCGCCGTCGAACAGGTGCGCATCGCGCGGCTGACCGAGAAACACCTTGGCGTAGAGCCGGAACGAGTACAGCGCCGTGATCGCCGACGCCGCCAACACCAGGCCCCACGCCCAGCCGCTGCCGAGCGGCGCTTCCTTCGCGTACCAGAGAATCTGTTCCTTGCTGAAGAAGCCGGCGAGGCCGGGGATGCCCGCCAGCGCCAGCGCGCCGATGCCGAAGACCGCCGCCGTCACCGGCAATTTGGCGCGCAGGCCGCCCATCTTGCGAATGTCGAGTTCGTCGTGCAGCGCGTGCATCACGCTCCCCGCGGCGAGGAAGAGCAGCGCCTTGAAGAACGCGTGCGTGCCGAGGTGAAACATCGCCGCACCGTAGGCCCCGACGCCCGCTGCGGCGAACATCAAGCCCAGTTGGCTGATGGTCGAATAGGCCAACACGCGCTTCAGGTCGTGATGGACCAGCGCGATGACACCCGCGAACAGCGCCGTCGCCAGCCCGACCGTCATCACCACCGCCAGCGCCTCGGGCGGGAAGAGGGCGTGGCAGCGCACCACCAGATACACGCCCGCGGTCACCATCGTGGCGGCGTGGATCAGCGCGCTGACCGGCGTCGGGCCTTCCATCGCATCCGGCAGCCAGACATGCAGCGGCAGTTGCGCCGACTTACCCACCGCGCCGCCGAACAGCAGCAGACTGATGAGCAGCAGCGTCGTCGGCGCCGCGGCCGGCGCCGCGTCGAAGACGCGGGCGAAATCGAGCGTGTGGAAGTTGAGAAAAATGAGCAGCACGCCAATGCCGAACGAGAAATCGCCGACCCGGTTGACCAGGAACGCCTTCTTCGCCGCCGCCGCGGCGGCGGGCCGCTCGTGCCAGTGGCCGATGAGCAGATACGAGCACAACCCGACCAGTTCCCAGCCCAGGTACAGCATCAGGAAATTCGGCGCCAGCACCAGGATGAGCATCGAGGCGGTGAAGAGGTTGAGGAACGCGAAGTAGCGTGACAGGCGGGCGTCGTGCGCCATGTAGCCGATCGAATACAGGTGAATAAGCGCCCCGACGCCGGTGACGATCAGCGCCATATAGACCGACAACGCATCGATGCGCAGTGCCCAGGCGACGCTGAAATCGCCCGAGGTGACCCACGGCGCAATCGGCACGATGCGCGCCTCTGCTGCCCCGCGCACCGCGCCCGGCAGCGTCAACGCCACCAAAAAGGCACCGAACACCGTCAGTGTGCAGAGCCATCCAACGGCGGCGCGCGGCAGCCGCCGCGCGCCGAAGAGCGCGACCGCGCAGCCGGCCAGCGGCAGCGCCGGGATCAGCCAGGCCTGCTCAACCACCGCCCGCTCCGCGCACCCGCGTCACGCTATCCACGCAGCAGGTTCAAATCGTCAATGTTGATGGTGTGGCGCGACCGGTAAATGGCCACCACCATCGCCAGCCCCACCACCACCTCGGCGGCGGCGACCGTCAGCGACAGGAACACTAGCACTTGCCCGTCGAGGTTGCCCACTTGCAGCGACGCCGCCGCCAGCGTGACATTCACCGCGTTGAGCATCAGTTCCAGGCACATCAGCACCACGATGATGTTGCGCCGCACCAGCACGCCGACCGCGCCAATGCCGAACAGCATGGCGCTCAGCGCCAGGTAGTGCGCGAAAGTCGGCTCGCCGGCGGGCATCACGATTCCTCTTCGCGGCGCTCGCCGCGGGCGATGACAATCGCTCCGATCATCGCCACCAGCAGCAGCAGCGCCACGATTTCGAACGGCAGCACGAACCGGTCGAACAAGACATGCCCCAACACCTCGGTGTGGCCGGTGCGGGCGACGATGCGCGCCACGCTCGTCGCGCTGCCTTCCGGCAGCGGATTCCGCAGCGTCGCATAGAGGAGGATCGCCACCAGCGCCAGCGGCGCCAGCACCCCGAGGATGCGCTGCGGCCAATGCCCATAGCCGAGCGCGGTGTCGCGGTCGAGTTGCAGATACATGATGACGAACAGGAACAGCACCATAATGGCGCCCGCGTAGACTGCCACCTGCACGACGGCGAGGAACGGCGCGTTCATCTGAATGAAGAGCACCGCCACGCTGAACAGCGTCACCACCAGCGACAGCGCGCAGTGCACCGGATGGCGCTGCAGAATCATCGCCAGCGCGCCGGCGAGCGCGAGCGCCCCCGCAATCAGGAAGAGCAGCACCTAGGGCGCGCTCCCCTCGTCCGGCCCAGGCACCAGCAAGTCTTCTTTGTGATAGATGAAGCCCTCGCGGTCGTAACTGGCGAGTTCGAAGTCGTGTCGCAACACCACCGCATCCACCGGGCACGCCTCTTCGCAGAACCCACAGAAGATGCAGCGCATCATGTGAATGTCGTAGACCTTGGCGTAGCGCTCGCCGGGCGAGCGGCGGTCGGCGTCGGTGTTCTCCGCCGACTCGATGTAGATGGCGTCCGACGGGCAGGCCGCCGCGCACAACTGGCAGCCGATGCAGCGCTCCAGGCCGTTGTCGTAGCGCAGCAACACTTGCCGCCCGCGGAAGCGCGGCTGCAGGCGCACCGGTTCTTCGGGGTATTGCACCGTCACCGCCCGCTTGAAAATGTGGCGGAAGGTCGTCGCCAGCCCCTTCAGGATCGGGGCCACATAACGCTCGTACGGGTTCATCGCAGGGCCACCCAGGCCGCGGTGACAGCCAGATTGATCAGCGTCACCGGCAGCATGAACTTCCACCCGAACGCCATCAGTTGGTCGTAGCGGAACCGCGGCAGCGTCGCCCGCAGCCACATGAAAATGAAGATGATGACCGAGCACTTCAGCAGCAGCCAGACCGGCCCGGGCAGCCAGGTGAACGGCGCCACCGGGAACGGCGGCTGCCATCCGCCGAGGAACAGCGTCGAAAGCACCGCCGACACCGTGAAGATGGCGGAGTATTCGCCGAGCGTGAACATCAGGAACTTGAAGCCGGTGTATTCGGTGTGATAGCCCGCCACCAATTCCGACTCCGCTTCCGGCAGGTCGAACGGCGCCCGGTTCGTCTCCGCCAACCCGGCGATAAACAGCGCCAGGAATGACACGAACTGCGGGATGACGAGCCAGTGCAGCACTCCGCCCGCCTGGAGTTCGACGAACTGTGGCAGGCGCAGCGTGCCCGCCGCGATGACCACAGACGCCACCGCCAGCCCCATCGTCAGTTCGTAACTGATCATCTGCGCCGACGAGCGCAGCCCGCCGAGCAGCGACCACTTGCTGTTCGACGACCACCCGGCCAGCACGATGCCGTACACGCTCAACGAAGTGACGGCCAGGATATAGAGGATGCCGACATTGACATCAGCGACGCGCCACAGTTCGCCCTTCCCGAACGGGATGATGGCCACGGAAATCAGCGCCGGCACCATGGCGACCGCCGGCGCCAACAGGTAGACCCACTTGTCCGCCTGCGTCGGGATGATTTCCTCTTTGAAGAGCAGCTTGAGGCCGTCGGCGAGCGGCTGCAGCAGGCCGAATGGCCCGGCGCGGTTCGGCCCGATGCGCACTTGCATATCGGCGACCACCTTGCGCTCCGCCCAGGTGAGCAACGGCACCAGCGACATCACGAACCCGATGACGATGGCGGCGCGCAGAACGATCGGCAGCAGTTCGGGCGGGAGATTGCCCATCACTCCGCCTTCCGCAGGCGCGCCGGACACGGCGCGCCGCCCGGCCCGAGCAACGCCGGCACATTCGCCACCCGCAAGTTGCGCGGCACAAACAACACACCCGGCGCGCAAGTCTCGCGCACCCGCACTACGGCGCGCAGCGCACCGTGGCGCGTCTCGATTTCTGCCGCGGCGCCGTCGGCGAGGCCAAGGCGGGCGGCGTCATCGGGATGCACCTCGACGAAAGCAGCGCCGACGACCTCACTGAAGCGGTCCACATCGTCGGTCGTGAGCGAGGCGCCGTCCATCATCCGCACACCGACCGTGAGCGCGAGCGGGAATTCGTCATCGCGGGCGGGCGCCGCAGGCCGCGGTGCGGGCGCGATCGCGACACGCGCCGGCGCATCGGGCAGCGGCCAGATCGTGCCGGGCTTCTCGCTCATCCCGAAGGCAAGGCCGGCGTGCGTCGGCATTTCGGCCGCGGCAGCGTCGAAAACCTGGCCGGGGAATTCGAAGTCCCACGCCGCGCCGAGCGCCTTGCCGAGCGCCAGCAGCGTCTGCCATTCGGGCCGCGCCTCGTCAGGCGGCGGTGTCGGCGCCGTGAGGCGCTGAATGCGCCGCTCGAAACTGGTGAAGGTCCCCTCGCGTTCGAAGGCGCTCGCCGCCGGCACGAGCACCTGCGCCCGCTCGGCGGTCGCGGTCGGGAAAAGGTCGCTGACCAGCAGGAATTCGAGCGCGGCGACGCCTTTCGCCGCCGTCTCCGCGTCAGTCAGCCGTGTCAGCGGGTCGGTACCGAAGCACAGGAGCGCCCTCAGTTTCCCGCTCGCGGCCGCGGCCAACATTTCGACAGCACTCATACCGACATGTTGCGCGGGCCGGTGCCCGGGCCGCGAGGTCGGCGCGCAGCCCATATCGATGGCGCCCTGTGCGTTCGTCGAGTGCCGCATCGGCGCGATGCCGCCGCGCTCGTTGTGCAGGTTGCCGGTCAGCGCCGCGAACGCGGTGAGCGCCCGCACGCACACCTCGCCCTGCGCGTGTCGCAGGATGTCTTCGCCGAACAGCACCGCGCAGCCGGGCGCGGCGCACAGCGCCCGCGCCGCGTCGCGCACGGAATCCCAGGCCACGCCCGTCGCATCGGCGACCGCCGCCGGCGTGTATGTCGCCAGCGACAACCGCAGCGCCTCGAAGCCGTCAACGCGCGTCGCGGCGGTGGCCGCGTCGATGAGTCCCTCGTTCACCACCGCCGCCACCAGCGCCCAGAGCAGCGCCGCCTCGCTGCCCGGCTGCGGCGTCAGCCGGTGCGCGACCGGCATCTTCAAATCCACATGGCGGATGTTCACCACCGCCAGCGGCGCGCCGGCGCGCACCGCCCGCCGCAAGCGCACCGCCGCGATCGGCTGCTCGGCGTCGAGGTCGCACCCAACAACCAGCGCGCTGCCCGCGCGCTCCAGCAATTCCATTGTTACTGTCCCGGCGTCGACGCCGAGCGCGGCGCGCAGCGGTGCGGTCGCGCGCGCGTACGACGCCATCGTGTCAATGTGCGGCGTGCCCAGAACTTCACGCGCTAACTTCTGCGCCAGGTAGAGTTCCTCGTTCGTCAAATTGCCGCCGCACAGGACGCCGATGCTGTCGCCGCCGTGCCGCTCGCGGATCGCCGCCAGCCGCTGGGCGGCAATGCCGATCGCTTCGTTCCAGGTAGCGCGGTCGAAGCCGCCGTTGCGCCGCACCTGCGGGAACCGCAGCCGCGCCGCGCTCGTCAGGTGGCGATAAGCAAAGCGCCCGCGGTCGCAGATGAAGAGTTCGTTCACCGCGTCGTGCTCGCCGGTGAAAATCTGCATCACCTTCCCCAATTTCACACCCGCCTTCAGCGTGCAGCCCACCGAACACGACCCGCACACCGTCTCCTGCCAGTTCATTTCCCAGGTGCGCACGCGGAAGCGCGCCGGCTTGTCGGTCAGCGCGCCGAGCGGACAGACCTCGACGAGGTTGCCCGCCATCCCGTCGGTCAGCGGCTGGTGGTCGTAAGTCCAAATTTCGCTCTGATTGCCGCGCTGCGCCACCTGCAACTCCTGCCGGCCCGCGATTTCGTCGTAATACCGCGTGCAGCGGTAACAGAGGATGCAGCGGTTGTGGTTCATATAAATGAACGGACCGAAGTCGGCGTCGGTGGCCACCCGCTTCGGCTCGACGAACCGCGTCTCGCCCTCGGCGAATTTGAACACCAGGTTCTGCAAATCGCACCACCCGCCGCGGTCGCAGACCGGGCAGTCGAGCGGATGATTGATCAGCAGGAACTCGAAGACGCCCTTGCGCGCTTGGATGGCCACCGTCGAGTTGGCCTTCACCACCATCCCCTCTTTGGCGATGGTCGTGCACGCCGGCTCCGGCTTGCGTGCCCCCTCGATCTCGACCAGGCAAATACGGCAGACGCCGACCGGCTCGAGGTACTTGTGGTAGCAGAACACAGGCAGTTCTATGCCGACCTGTTTGGCGGCTTCGATCAGATTGGTGCCCTCCGGCACCTCGACCATGTGCCCGTCAATCGTCAGTTTCGGCATCAGGAGAACGGGCACCCGGCGCCCGTGATGTGGGCTTCGAATTCGCTGCGGAAGCGCTTCACGATGCTCGACGCCGACCACGCCTCGAAGTCGCCCATCGCGCAGATGGTGTTGCCCTCGATGTTGTCGCAGATGCTGAAGACGAGGTCGAGGTCTTCCATGCGTCCGCGGCCCTGCTCGATGCGGTCGAAGATTTCCGTCAGCCAGGGCGCCCCCTCGCGGCAGGGCGTGCACTCGCCGCACGACTCGTGCGCGAAGAACTTCAGCACCCGCCACGCCGCGCGCACCATGCAGGTGGTCTCGTCCATCACGATGATGCCGCCCGACCCCAGCACGGATCCCGCCGCCTGCAGACTCTCCCAGTCCATCGGGATGTGGTATTCGTCGCCCGTCAGGATCGGGCACGCCGGCCCGCCTGGGAACGCCGCCTTGAACAACCGCCCGCCGAGCATCCCGCCCGCCCACTTCTCGATGATGTCGCTCAACGGAACGCCGGTCGGCAGTTCGTATACGCCCGGGCGGTTGACATGCCCACTGACGCAATGCAGGCGCGTGCCGGTGCTCTTCTCGGTGCCGATGGCGGCGAACCACTCGGCGCCGTTGGCCAGAATGGCCGGCACGCACGCCAGAGTCTCGACATTGTTCACCACAGTCGGGCAATCATAGAGCCCGAGCACCGCGGGGAAATACGGCGGCTTGCGCTTCGGCCAGCCGCGGTAGCCCTCGAGCGAGGAAATCAGGCCGGTCTCATCGCCGCAGACATACGAGCCGGCGCCGCGGTGGATATAGAGGTCGAAATCGTAGCCGCTGCCAAGAATGTTCTTGCCGAGCAGTCCCGCAGTGCGGCAGTCGTCGAGCGCGCGCTCCATCACTTCGGCGGCATCGCGGAACTCGCCGCGCAGGTAGATGTAGCCGATGTGCGCGCCGACGGCGTACGCGGCGATGATGCAGCCCTCGATGACCGAGTGCGGCAGCCGCTCGCAAAGCAGCCGGTCCTTGAAGCAGCCGGTGTCGCCCTCGTCGGCGTTGGCGACCAGATACACCGGTTTTTTGTCGTCCTTCGGGATGAACGACCACTTCCGCCCCGCCGGAAAGCCGGCGCCGCCGCGCCCGCGCAGATTCGCCTTCGTCACGATGTCCGTCACCTGCGCCGGCGTCAGTTCTGTCACGGCCTTCGTCAGCCCGGCGTAGCCGCCGTGCGCGCGATATCCGGCTAGCGTTGCGATGCCGGGCACGCCGTAATGCTTGAGCAGCACTGCCGGCTCGGCGGCCGCGACCGCGCCGTACGGATCGAGTATCGGCAAGTCGCCGCTCTTGGTACGCGTCAGCACCTGCCCCAGATTCTCCGGCGTCACATCGTTGAAGAACCGATAGTCCACCTGCACCGCCGTCGCCCGGTGGCACGCCGCCAGGCATTCCGCCTCTTCGACGAACACCATGTCGGTGCTCGGCATTCCCGCCTTCGTCCCCAGCCGCCGCTCGCATTGGTGCAGCACCTCGTACGCGCCGCGCAACATACAGGGCAAGTTTGTGCAGACCGACAGCACCCGCCGCCCGACCGGTTCCAATTTGAACATCGTGTAGAAACTCGCCGTATCGCGCACCTCGACCGGCGGGATGCCGACCAGGTCCGCAACCTCCGCCAGCGCCTCCGGCGTGATCCAGCCGTCGCGTTCTTGCGCAACATGCAGAAGCGGCAGCACCGCCGACCGCTTCTGCGGGTAGCGCGCTAAGATGCGCGCCGCCTCCGCACGGTCGATGGTGGCGGCGGCGAGGGTCGCGCTCACCGGTCCACCTCGCCGATGACGAAATCGAGCGTGCCGATCACGGTCACGACATCGGCGATCAGCCGCCCGCGCACCATCGGGTCGAGCGCCTGCAAGTGAATGAATGACGGCGCCCGCATCTTGACGCGCTGCGGCTTCTGCGTGCCGTTCGAGACGATGTAGAACCCGGCCTCGCCGCGCGGACCCTCGGTCGGCACATACGCCTCGCCCGGCGGCACCGGGAACCCGTCCGTCCAAATCATAAAGTGGTGGATCATCGCCTCCATGCTCTTGTAGAGGCGGTCGCGGGGCGGGGGCACCACCTTCGGCGCGTCGGCGTTCAGGGGCGGGCCCGGCATCCGGTCGAGCGTCTGGCGGACGATGAGCAGCGACTCCCGCATCTCCTGCATGCGCACTTCGTAGCGGGCAAAGGTGTCGCCCGCCGTACGCGTCGGGACGGCGAACTCGAACTCCTCATAACTGCAGTAGGGCTTGTCCTTGCGCAAGTCCCGCGCCACGCCCGACGCCCGCAGGCACGGCCCGGTCACACTCAAGTCGAGCGCCTGCGCGGCGGTCAGCATCCCGACGCCCACGGTGCGCATCCGCCAAATCTGGTTCTTGGTCAGCAGCGCCTCGTATTCGTCAATGCGCGCCGGCATCTCGTCAATGAATGTGCGCACCGCCTCCTCAAACCCGGGCGGCAGTTCCTGGCGCACGCCGCCGGGCCGGATGAAACTCGGCATCATCCGCGCCCCCGCCACCATCTCGAACAAATCGAGAATCTTCTCCCGTTCGCGGAAGGCATACAGGAACACCGTCATCGCCCCGATGTCCATCGCGTGCGTCGCCAGCCACACCAGGTGCGAGTTGATGCGCCCCAGTTCCGCCAGCAGCACGCGGATGTACTGCGCCCGCTTCGGAATCTCCAGACCGAGAAGCGCCTCGATGGACAGCACATAGGCGAGGTTGATGTTGTTCGCCGACAGGTAGTCCATCCGGTCGGTCATCGGCAGACCTTTGACATAGGTCTTCACTTCGAAGGTCTTCTCGATGCCCGTGTGCAGATAACCGATGATGGGCGTCGCCTTCAGCACCGTCTCGCCCTGCAGTTCGAGTTGCACCCGCAGCACGCCGTGCGTGCTCGGGTGTTGCGGCCCCATGTTGATGGTGAGGGTTTCCTGCTCCGGCGCCGGCGCGGTCGCGCTCATCAGTAGGTGGGCGTCCACGGCGTCTTGCCGCTCATCGGGTAATCCTTGCGCAGGGGATAGCCCTCCCAGTCGTCGGGCATCAGAATGCGCGTCAGGTTCGGGTGCCCGGTGAAGCGGATGCCGAACAGGTCGAAGATTTCGCGCTCCGGGTAGTTGGCGCCGCTCCAGACTTCCGTCACGCTCGGCAGCACTGCGTCGTGCGACGGCACGCCGACCTTCAGTCGCAGCCAGGCGTTGTGCGCCAACGACGCCAGGTGATAGACGACACAGAACCGCGGCTCCTGGCCGAGCATATCCACGCCGACGACATCCGAGCACAACTCGAACCGCGCCTCCGGGTGGTCGCGCAGCAGGTGGCAGGCCGCGGCGATGGCGTCGCGCCGGATGGTCACCGTCAGCATCCCGTCGGCGGCGGTCTCGGCGTGCATGACCGCGTACGGGTACGAACCGCGCAACAGCACGACAAGCGGGTGGGCGTCGAGCGTGGCGGCGGCCCCGCCGTCGGTAGTCGCTGGCGTGTCGGTCACACGGATGCCGGCACGCGCACCGGTTCGCCCGGCGGGATGCCCTTCTGAATCTTCTCGTGCAACTTCAAGATGCCGTAAATCAGCGCCTCGGGCCGCGGCGGGCAGCCGGCGACGAAGACATCCACCGGCACAATCTCATCCACCCCTTGCACCAGCGCATAGTTGTTGAAGATGCCGCCGCACGACGCGCACGCCCCCATCGAAATCACCCACTTCGGCTCCGCCATCTGGTCGTAGATTTGCCGCATCACCGGCGCCATCTTCCGGCTCAAACGCCCGGCGACGATCAGCAGGTCCGCCTGCCGCGGGCTGGCGCGGAAGACTTCCATCCCGAAGCGCGCCAGGTCGTTGCGCGACGCCGCCGTCGCCATCATCTCGATGGCGCAGCAGGCCAGCCCGAACGCGGCCGGCCACAGCGACGACTTGCGCGCCCAGTTCACCGCCTGGTTCACCGGATTTTGCTTCGGCAGCGGCACGGCGATTTCGGCCTTGGCGTCGTGCGCCCACTTCACCATCCGGTCGACGGTGGTTGTCAGCACCTGCTCTTCAAGCGGCCGCTCGCGCTCGCTCATTCCCAATTGAGCGCCCCCAGCATCCACTCGTAGACAAACCCGATGGTCAGGAAGACGAAAAAGATGCCCATCGCCGCCAGGCCGTAGCCCTTCAGGTCACGCAGAATCACCGCCCAGGGGAACAGGAACATAATCTCGATGTCGAAGATGACGAACAGCAGGGCGGTCATATAGAACTTGACCGGGAAGCGCACCCGGGCGCTGGTGGTAGGGAAAATGCCGCATTCGTAGGGGGCGAGTTTGGCCGGGGTCGGGCGCTTGGGGCCGAAGAAATGGGAGGCCGCCAGCAACCCGAGCGCCACGGCGGCGGCCAGCAGCAGCATGACCAGAATCGGCAAAAAATCGTGCGCCATCGCCCCTTCTCGCCGACTTTGTGAATTCTTTCACAATCATTCTACACCGGGATTTCGCTAATGCAAGGGCGACCGTAGGGGGGAGAACAGGGGAACGGGAGATCAGGAGAACGGGAAAACCGCTGGCGCCGGCGAGCCGCCGGCGCCACCCGCGTGTGAGTGGTAGCGCGGCCGTCCCGGCCGCGGCTACCTCATTCCTCTATCGGCAGTGGTGTGTAAATGCCCAGGGCATGGAGGACCAGAGACACAGCGCCGAAGAGCAGGATCGCCACGCCGGGCAGCAGGGCGAGGACGGTGCTGAACAACAAGCCGAGCGTGAACGCGATCTGCGCGAACCGCGGCGGGCGCAGGCCCCAGACGCGCTCGAGCAGGAGTTCCGTCACCCATCCGCCCGTGTAACAGACATTGGCCATGATAGCGAACACGATGGCACCAATGACCTCGAAAATTGCCGGATCTGACAGGCCAATCGGTTCGCCGATCAGCCGTTCACAGACCAGTGCCGTCGCGAACATCGACGCTCCCGACACGGCACCGGCCGCCCCGACAATCAGGTTGAACGGAACGCGTCGTGTTTCCCACCAAATGATGACTTGACCTGAACTAAGCGGCGCGTCTGGGCGGCTGAAGAAGTGCGAGGTCAGGAGTCGCGCCAGCCAATCCCCCAGTGTTTTCATCGCCTCCGGTTCTCCCGACAGTAGCGCGAATCGGCCTCCCCTACTTCACAATCTCATCGGCCCAATTGGCGCAGAGCGGGATGCGGAATTCGCCGCCGCCGAAGCAGACGATCGTCCCCGCCAGTTCGACGAACCACAGCACGCCATAGGCGATGATCGCGGCGGCGAGGATCGGAATGCCGATGAGCAGGATGGCCGTGATGATGCCGACGATGACGAACACGGTCGGCGCCAGGTGCGCCAGCAGGCATTGCATCGCGTGGAAGCCGATGTAGCGCGACTGCCGGCCCTTCACCAGCCAGACGATGGGCGGATGATGACCGGAAAGATGACGAGGAGATAGCAGAGGTGACAGATGCCGGCGAGCACCTTCTCCTCGCCCGTCGGCTGCGCCCATTCGCTGTAGCCCGCCTGCCCTGGTTGTGCTTGCATTGGTGGCTCCTCATACAGACTTATGACTCCGTTTTCTTTCGTCTTCGCGGCACATCTCCAGAAACTGGGTCCTAGCAGTTTCGTCGCCGTGCTGAGCCTTTTCCCAGAGGAATTGCCGCATCATCTCTCTCAGATATGTCGGATCCCACCGCTTGCGAGCCTCCTCCAAACCCTCTTCCCAAGACAGAAGCATGGTCCCCATCCAGGCAAGAAAGCCACTGAACACCCAGAAGACAAGTGCGTTCCCCTGTGCGCTTCTCAAGTTGGCAATGACAATGATTTGATATGCACAGAGAAGATAGAACATCAATCGCCGAGAATTCATGGACCTTTTCGCTCGGCCTTCCTCATAATCCCCTTCAACTTCTCCGCCAGGGCGAGCGCTTCCGCCAGCGGGCGCTGCCAGATGTTGCGCCCGAAGATGAGGCCGGTGGCGCCCGCCGCCATACTCAACTGTGCTTTCTCCAGCAACTCCTGTTCCGTGTGCTTCGGCCCGCCGGAGACCAGCACCGGCACGCCCGCGGCGGCGGCGACGACGCGGGCGATCTGCTCGGCGGGCGTCAGTGTGAGCGTCTTGTACGGCGCCGGCGAGTCCGCGTCGCGGCTCGACAACGGCACCGGAAAATTGACCTTCACCAGGTCGGCGCCGACTTCGGCAGCGATGCGGGCGCCGTATTCGACCGCATACTGGCAGTCGCGCCCGCCCTTCGCCTCGATCGCTTCGCCGCGCGGATACGCCCAGATGATCGCCGGCATCCCGAGCGCCTCGGCCTCTTCGCGCACCTGGGCAAATTGCCGGAAATCCTCGTCCTGCCGCGGCGAGCCGATGTACATCGTGTAGCCGACCGCGTCGGCGCCGAGGGCGCAGGCGGTCTCGACCGACGCCAGCAGCGGCGAGAGCGGCTCGTCGTCGGGGGGGATGTCGGTCTTGCCGTTGAGTTTCAGGATGAGCGGCACGACGCCGGCGAAGTCGCCCATATACCGTTCGGCGAGGCCGACCTGCAGCGCGATGGCGGAGAAGCCGCCGTCACGCGCGATCTGCAACTGGTAGCGCGGGTCGGCCGCGGCGGGGTTCGATGCGAAATCGCGCGGGCCGTGCTCGAGGCCCTGGTCCACCGGCAGGACGAGGCAGGCGCCGTTGCCGGGGCCGTGCGCGAAGAGCAGCCGGTGCAGCCGTGTGCGCTTGCCGAGATTCATTCCCGCCCCTCCGTCACCGCTGCCCTATCCGTGCTTGAACTGCACGCCCATCCCGCCGCGCGGGTTCTGATAGGTGATGTTGGTGAACGGACAGCCGACCCGGCAGGCGCCCGTTTCCAGGCAGTTCTCCCAGCCGATGTCGATCTTCTTGGTCTGCTCGTTCCACGAAAACACTTCGGAGGGACAGAAGTGCGTGCAGGGTTTGTCATGACACTGGGTCAGGCAGATGTCGGGGTCGGGGATGGCGAGGTGCGACTGCGAGTCGTGCTTGTAGGAATTGAGGAAGAGTTTGTCTTTGATCTTGGTGGGCAACGCCACGGGGCGAGGATACGCCGGCCCTTCCGCACCGTCAATTCATCGTCTGCCACCCGGTCGCGTTGACAATCAGTTCACGAAACCCCCCCCGGGGGGTGGGCGGCCGCCCTGCCGGGTGGGCGGCAGAGCGGCCGCGACTAGGAGGGTTAGAGCCGTGTTACGCGCACATTGTCGAACTGCACATCGGCATCTTCGCAATACAATCCAACCGACCCCGACGCCAGCGCCGGCAGCGCGGCGAAATCCAGATAGTCCATCGCCACCGCGCCGTTCACCCAGACGGTGAAGTGACCGCCGACGGCCGACACCGTCCACTGGTCCCAGTTCCCGATGGTGAGTTTCGGCGCGGTCGAAGTCCAGAGGATGTTCTGCACGCCGCCAACGAGTTTGCCGAACTCGCACCCGTTGGGCTTCACCGCGAAGTAGTAGAAGTTGCTGGTGTCCACGACGCGGAACAGCAGCCACGCCACTTCCCACGCCCGCGGACGCGACCGCCACCTGCGCCCCTGTTGTTGAATGCGCAATTGCTCGCTGGTGCGGACTTCGACTTCGATGAGCGCGTTCTGGAATTCAGTGAGCGAGACGGCGAGCGACGAGTGCGTTTCGCCGGGCTGCGTGGACTGCGCCGGCCGCAGGCGCATCGCCAGGTCGGCGTCCACCGACTGCGTGCCGACCTGCCCGTAACCCGCCCAGGCGCAGTACCAGTTGCCGTCGGGGCTGGTGTCGCCGTCCCAGAGGGAATACTGGAGCGCAAACGAGTCGGACCACACCGCGGTGGCGTCGGTCGGCGTCACCGCGCCGGCCGGCCCGATGGCCATCAGGAAGAAGAGCGCGATCCCGACATACCACCGCGCGGTGGCGCCCAGCACCGGCGCTTCGCGCACCCCAGCCAACGCGTCCATCGCACGCTCCCATCGGGAACGAGAGACGCACGCTGCGCGCGGAAACGCCGCGCTCGGCAACCGGACGACCCTGCTCGCACTCGGCGAGGGCTCCTGGCTTTGCGTCCCCCGGTTTCCCGGAGTTTGCCGTTTCATGCAGGTGGCGGCCCGCAGTCCCGTGCGGGTCCGGGGCCGCCACTGCAACCGGTTATTCCGTATTCACCGATTGGGTTCGTTTCGCAATTTCGGCGTGGCCGGGCAGCCGCGAGGCCGATGCTATACTGCCCCCGTGGCGGCTTTCGACCCGACTTTTCAGCACATCATCCTCGCCCTGCACCGGTTCTGGTCCGACCGCGGGTGCGTCATCGAGGAGCCGTATGACCTGGAACTGGGCGCCGGCACGATGGCCCCGCACACCTTCCTGCGGGTGCTCGGGCCGCAGCCGTGGCGGGTCGGCTATGTGCAGCCCTCGCGCCGCCCGGACGACGGCCGCTACGCCGACAATCCGTACCGGCTGTATCGCCACTATCAGTACCAGGTCATCCTGAAACCGAGCCCGCCCGATGTGCAGGCGGTCTATGTCGAAAGTCTGGAGTCGCTCGGCATCAAGCGCCGCGAGCACGACATCCGCTTCAATGAGGACGACTGGGAAGCGCCGACGCTGGGCGCCTCGGGCATCGGCTGGCAAGTGTGGCTGGACGGCCTGGAGATTACGCAGTTCACCTATTTCCAGTCGGCGGGCGGGATGGAACTGTGGCCGGTGTCGGTTGAACTGACCTACGGCCTCGAACGGATTGCGATGTTCTTGCAGGGCGTGGACGACTTCAAGGACATCGTCTGGACACGGCACCCCGACGGCAGCGTGACGAAATACGGCGACCTGTACGCCGAGTTCGAGCGCCAGTTCAGCCGCTATAACTACGAACTCGCCGATGTCGCGCAACTGACCCGCGCCTTCGACGACTGCGAGGCCGAGGCGTTGCGCCTGCTGGCGCTCGACGACCCGCTCCCGCTGCCCGCCTACGATCTGACGCTGCGCTGCAGCCATCTCTTCAATGTCATGGACTCCCGCGGCGCGGTCAGCGTGTCGGAGCGCACCACCTACATTGGGCGCGTCCGCAAACTGGCGAGCCGGGTGGCGCGCACATACTTGAAACAGAACGAACAGGTTCCGGCGTAAGTGGCGCGGCTGATTTTCGAAATTGGCACTGAGGACCTTCCCCCACGATTCGTTGCGACAGGATTCGATGAATTGCGGATGTTCTTTCGGGCCCGTTTCTGCGGATCGGCCACCCCAGAGCAGGAGCCGCATGTGTTCGTCACTCCTCGTCGGCTGACCGCAGTACTCGAGCACGTGACCCCTGAAGTTCCCATTTTTCGCCGCGGCCCGGCGCTGGACCAGGCAAAATCTCAGGACGGCTCTTGGACTCAGGCAGCTCTGGGTTTTATGCGAAATCAGGGAGTAGAACCGAGCGATATCGTAATCATGGGTAGCCGCACACGGGGTGCCTCAGGGATGATTGACAGCCGAGAATACATATTCTCGCGGAAAATCCAACCAATTCGAGAACACCTCACTGAAGAGTTACAAGGAATAGTTAGGCAACTCCGCTTCCCGAAAATGATGCGCTGGGGCGGGCCGCCTGCCGACCCGGAAGAACTGAAGAGTTTTCAGTTCGGGCGCCCGATCCGCTGGCTGCTGTGTTTGCTCGATGACGAAGTCATCCCCGTGCGAGTGCGCGACCTCGTCGCGGGCCGCGTGACGCGGGCGCATCCGAACGCGCGCGCCGAGTGGCTGACGGTGCCGAACGCCGCCGCCTATAAGGTCACGCTCCGCAAAGGCGGCGTCGAAGTGGACCAGGGCCATCGCGCGCAGGCGCTGCGGCGGCAACTGAAAGACCTAGCGAAGACCGCGGGCGGGAAAGTCGTGGACCCGGGCGACAAACTCCTCGACCAGACCGTCTTGTCGCTCGAAAAGCCGACTGCGTTTCTCGGCGCGTTCGACGCCGATTTCTTGGCGCTGCCGCGGGCGGTGCTCGAAGCGGCGATGGTCAAAGCGCAGGAGTATTTCCCCGTCGAGGACGCGAGCGGCAAACTGCTCCCCCACTTCATCGGCGTGCGCGACGGCGGCCGCACCGGCATCGACACCGTGCGCAAGAATGCCGAATGGGTGCTGCGCGCCAAACTGATTGACGCCCGCTTTTTCTACGACCGCGACCGGCAGCACAACCTGGCGCACTTCGTGCAGCGCACTCGCGGCATCGTCTTCATGGCCGACCGCGGTAGTCTGTTCGACAAGCAGGAACGCCTGGCGCGCATTCTCGAATCGTGGGACTGGCTGCCGGAGGCGGAGAAGCGCGTCGCGGTCGAGGCGGCGCGGCTGTGCAAGTTCGACCGCGCCACGCAACTGGTTGCCGAATACCCGGCGTTGCAAGGCGTCCTCGGCGCCGAGTATCTGCGCCGCTGGAAACACGACCCCGCGGTCGCGGACGCAGTGGCGCGGCAGTATGATCCGCCACTCACCGATGACGGCCGCCTCTCCGCCGCCGCGCTGCTGGCGCTCGCCGACAAACTCGACACGCTGGTGAACGCCTTCGCCGCCGGCCACGAACCGACCGGCTCCGCCGACCCCTACGGCCTGCGCCGCGAGGCGACAACAGTGATGCGCCTGCTGGCGCAATCGCCCGCGGCGCCGGCGCTGTCAACGAACCAGGGGCTGGGCGTCGTCTTGGCGGCGAACGGGCTCGATTCGAATGACGCGCTACGGATGAAAATGCGCGACCTCATCGCCGAGCGGCTGCGCTTCGTGCTGCGCACGGACCCGCCCGACGGGCTGGGCCTGCCGCACGACTTGGCGGAAGCCGTCTTGCGCGCTGACGCAGAGTCTCCCTCACACGCTGGGCTACCAGGCGCCGAGCGACCCTGGCGAACGTTCGCCCGCGGACGGGCGCTGCCGAAACTGCGCAAACAGAAAGACTTTGAGGCCGTCGCGTTCGCCGCCACGCGCTGCGCCAACATCCTACCGAAAGACATCAAGTCCTCCGACTTGCCCGAACCGACCGGCAACGACGCACACCGCGCGCTCCACACCGCGCTCAACTGGCTGCTGCACGCCGGCCGCCTCGACCTAATGGTCGAGCGCGGCCGCTTCGAGGAACTCTACGACGCGCTGCGCGGCGAATTGGTGCCCGCCGTCAATGCCTTCTTCGAGGCCGTCCTGGTGAACGACCCCGACGCTTCGATCCGCGCTGCCAATCACGCGCTCGTGCTTCAGGCCTATCGCTGCTTCACCCGCCTCTGCGACTTCACCGCCCTCGAAGTCTAAGTCAACAGGAACCACCGGCGCCGAAACCGAACCTGCGCGGCAATGACGCCGCGCGAGCAGACCGAAGCGATCGAGGCCGAGACGCTATCGCCGCTCGCCGCGCACGCGGCCCGCTCCCGCGGCCGGGCGCGCCTCGAAGAGCCGGACACTTACCGCACCGCGTTCCAGCGCGACCGCGACCGCCTTCTCCACTGCAAGGCCTTCCGCCGCCTGGCGCACAAGACGCAGGTGTTCATCGCCCCCGAGGGCGACCATTACCGCACCCGCCTGACGCATTCGCTCGAAGTGAGCCAGATCGCCCGCACTATCAGCCGGGCGCTGCGCCTGAACGAGGACCTGACCGAGGCCATTGCCTACGGCCACGACCTCGGCCACACGCCTTTCGGCCACACGGGCGAGGATGCGCTCGACGCGGTGTATCGCTCGTACGATGCCGCGGCGCGCTTCCGGCATTTCGAGCAGAGCGTCCGCATCGTCGAGGTGCTGGAGAACGAGGGGCAGGGGCTGAATCTCACCGCCGAGGTGCTCGACGGCATCGGCAAACACTCGAAGGGCAAGGCCGACCTGCAAGCGGCGCTCGAAGGCGAAAAGGAACTGCCCGCCACGCTCGAAGGCCAGGTGGTGATGTGGGCGGACCGCATCGCATACCTGAACCACGACCTCGACGACGCGGTGCGCGCCGGTTTGCTACAGACGGACGAGACCCCCGCCCCAATCCGCGCCGCGCTGGGCCGGTCGTCACGCGATCGGCTGGCGCGGATTGTCACCGACTGCATCGAGACTTCGGCGGCGCGGATGCAAGGGAACGCGCCGCATGTCGCTCTAAACCATGACCTGGTAGCGCTGCTCGACGACCTGAAGGAATTCATGTTCGAGCGGATCTACCTGCCGCGCAACCAGGAGCAGCGGGAGCGGGTGGATGAGGTCATCCGCACGCTCTTCCACCTCTACATGGAGACGCCCGACCGGCTGCCCGGCTGGCTCTATGCCCTCGGCGGGCGGGACGGCCTGCCCGGCCAGGGCTACCCGCGGGCGGTCTGCGATTACATCGCTGGGATGACCGACCGCTTCGCCAGCCAGCAGTATGAGTTGCTGCTCGCCGCCTGACGGCGGCCGGTGCATTGCTTGTGGAAAACTCTGCTTGCGGGGTTTTGGGCGGCGGGTAGAATCAATTTCGGACTGAGGGCCAACGCTTCGGCGAAGGCCCTCGGTTCATTTTTAGGGTGTAGCGTGTGGCGTGTAGGGTGTAGAACTTTGAGCGCCGGAGGGCGCGTCGAGTCCGCCCTCACCCGGCCTGCGGCCACCCTCTCCCGATGGAGAGAGGGGCTGCGCATCTGCCCTGACCGCATTGAAATCCTTGTTTCCTCGTTTCCTTGTTTCCTCGCCGGTGCTTTTCTCTCCCTTCCCCACCTGTGGCACAATGAGGCCGTCCGCTGGGGCGGACTGGCTGTGCTGGGAGGCATGACGATGGCTGTGGCGACAAGAGCGGAAGTGCTGACCTGCAAGCACTTCATCGGCGGCAAGTGGGTGGACTCCGCCGACGGCAAGACCTTCGAGAGCATCAACCCGGCCACCGGCGAGACGCTCGCCGTCTGTGCCGCCGGCGGCCCCCGCGAGGTCAACCAGGCCGTCGAGTCGGCCGTCCGGGCGTTCGACAAGTGGCGCCTGACGCCGGCGCCGCACCGGGGGGAAATCCTGTTCCGCGTCGCCGAGACGCTCATCGCCCGCAAGGAAGAACTCGCCGTGCTGATGGCCCGAGAGATGGGCAAGGTGCTCAAAGAGACGCGCGGCGATGTGCAAGAAGCCATTGATATGACCTACTACATGGCGGGCGAGGGCCGGCGCCTGTTTGGGCACACGGTGCCGGCGGAACTGCCGAACAAGTTTGCGATGTCGGTGCGCGACCCGGTCGGCGTCTGCGCGCTGATCACGCCGTGGAACTTCCCGATGGCGATCCCGTCGTGGAAGATGATGCCGGCGCTCATCGCCGGCAACACGGTGGTCTTCAAGCCCGCCTCCGACACGCCCATCCTGGCGTGGAAACTGATCCAGATCTTGCAGGAGAGCGGGCTGCCCGAGGGCGTGGTGAACTTCGTGATGGGGAGCGGCAGCGGCGTCGGCGCGCCGCTCGCCGAACACGGCGATGTCAAAGTGGTGTCGTTCACCGGCTCGACATCGGTGGGCGCGGCGCTCTCCGACGCCTGCTCGCGACCGGGCAAGAAGATCAGTCTCGAACTCGGCGGCAAGAACGCCATTTTGGTGATGGACGACGCCGATGTCGACCTGGCGATCGAGGGCATCGTCTGGTCGGCGTTCGGGACCAGCGGCCAGCGCTGCACCGCGGCGAGCCGCGTGATCGTCGACAACACCGTCTTGGACGAAGTGACCGAGAAGGTCGTGGCGCGCGCCAAGTCGCTGCGCCTAGGCGACCCGACGGACCCGAAGACCGAGATGGGGCCGCTGGTGAATTATGACCGCATCGGCGCTGTCCATGAGTACACGGAAATCGGCAAGGAAGAGGGCGCGGAACTCCTCTGCGGCGGCGAGGCGGCGCGCGACGGCGACCTGGGCCGCGGCGCGTTCTACAAGCCGACCGTCTTCGGCAATGTCAAACCGCACATGCGCATTGCGCAGGAGGAAATCTTCGGTCCCACCACCGCCATCATCGGCGTGGACGGCCTCGACGAGGCGGTGCGCGTCAACAACGAGACTGCGTTCGGCTTGTCGTCGAGCATCTACACGCGCGATGTCAACCGCGCCTTCCGGGCGGTGCGCGACATCACCACCGGCATCGTCTATGTGAACGCCGGCACCATCGGCGCCGAGGTGCACCTGCCCTTCGGCGGCACGCGCGGCACCGGCAACGGCCACCGCGAAGCCGGCCAGGCCGCCTTCGAGACTTTCACCGAATGGAAGTCCATCTATGTGGACTTCTCCGGCAAACTCCAGCGCGCGCAGATTGACATTGAGGAGTAGGGCACCGACCTGCTGAATGCGCACCCGCGGGGGCCGGAAGGCCCCCGTGTTCATTTCGCGCAGGACTCTGCAGCGCGGCGCCCAATTTCAATGCGAATAAGTCGAGGAGACTCCTCATGACCACCGACGACCTGATGCAGTTGGCGCTGGAGATGGTGCGCTGGACGGAAGTGCCCGGCGACTCGGCGATCTTCCATCCGGGGAAGAACATCCGCCGCGTCTTGCTCGGCATTGACATCGGCGCCGCGGAACTCAAGATCGCCAAAGACCTCGGCTACGACTGCTGCATCGCGCACCACCCGATGAACCAATTGATGGGCGCCTGGAAGGTCTACGAGTGGCATGTGGACCAGCTGGTGGCGGCGGGCGTCTCGAAGCACGACGCGCTGCAAGCCGTCACCGCCACCCTCGCCCGGATGGAACTCCTGTCGCACATTTACAACTACGACCATCTGCGCTCGGTGGCGGCGCTGCTGGACATGCCCTTCCTCAACATCCACTCGCCCTGCGACGAGATCGGCCGCCGCCTCATCCAGGGCAAGATTGACGACACGCTGAAAGCCAAGCCGCAGGCGACGGTCGGCGACATCGTTGATGCTATCGGCGCGATCGGCGAATTTCGCAACGCCGAGACGCAAATCCTGGTGCGCCTCGGCCGCCGGGAGAATGAGGCCGGGCGCGTCGTCTTCAGTCACGCCGCACTGACCAACGGCGGCGCCGCCGTCGCCAACGCGTACTTCAAGAACGGCACCGGCACGGTGGTGTACATCCACATCGCTCCTGAAGAACTGGCGCGCTTGCAACAGGACAACCTCGGCAACCTCATCGTCACCGGTCACATCTCCAGTGACTCCGTCGGCATCAATCCGTATGTGGCGCGTTTAAGGGAGGCAGGAGTGGAAGTTGATACCTTCTCGGGAATTGTGCCGGGTGCGTAAACCATCCGATACGCCGCCGTATGTCACGATCGATACCCTGCCCGACAAGGCGCGCGCCTGGTCGGAGCAGATCGCGAAATACAACCGCCACACACTGAAACTGGTCGCCGAGCGCGCCGCGCTGCTGGTCGTCGATATGCAACGCTTCTTCCTGGACCCGGACGGCATTGCGTTTTCCCGCGGCGGGCCGGCGGTTGTGCCGAACTGCCGACGACTGCTCGATGCCTTTCGCGCCGCGCGGCGGCCGGTGCTCTTCACCGCCTACTGCCATCGCGGCGACGACCTGGGAATTCTCGAGGGTTGGTGGGCCGCCGTCTGCCGCGAGGGCAGCGCCGAAGCGGAGATCACACCCGACCTGCTGCCGCTTCCGACCGAGCGCGTGATTGTGAAGCGCCGGTATTCCGCGTTCTACGGCACCGACCTCGAAGTAACGCTCCGCGATCAGGGCATCACCGACTTGGTCGTGTGCGGAGTGAACACCAATGTGTGCGTCGAGAGCACCGTGCGTGACGCGTTTTCCCGCGACTTCCGATGTTTCACTTTGCTCGACGCGACCGGCACTGTGGACGAACCGCTGCACCTGGCCTCGTTACGCAATCTGGCGTTCGGGTGCAGTTATGTCGTCGCCACCGACGATGTCATCCGGTGGCTGCAACCGCCCGCGGGAGCGTGAGCGAGCGCCCGACCGCGGCGGCGCGCTCGCGGACGCTGAGGATCACAAAACCGTCCCCAGCGCTTCAATGAGCCGCGCGCACTGCTCCGGCGTCCCCACCGTCACGCGCAACCAGTTCGGGCGGTCGAAGATGTCACCCGGGCGGACGATGACGCCGGTCCGCAGTAAGGCGTCGTAAACTTCACGCCCGGGACGCCCGACCTCCACGAAGACGAAATTCGCCGCGGTTGGCAGATGGCGCAGCCCGAGGCGGTCGAAGCCCGCCTGCAAGACTTGCAAGCCCGCCGCGTTCACGGCCCGGGCGCGCGCCACTTGCTCGGGGTCGGAGAGCGATGCCAGCGCCGCCGCCTGCGCGATGTTCGTGATGTGAAACGGCTCCCGCACCTGAAACATCGGCCGCAGAATCTCCGGCTGCGCGATCGCGTAACCGACGCGCAACCCGGCGAGCGCGTACACTTTTGAGAAAGTGCGCAGCATCATTACCGGCGCGCCGCCGCGCCACAACGCCAGCGTGTCCGGGTAATCGTCCCGCTGCACCGCATATTCGTAATACGCCTCGTCCGCGACCACCAGCACATGCGGCGGCACGCGCGCCAGGAAGCGCGCCAGCGTGTCGTGCGTCACCATCGAGCCATGCGGGTTGTCAGGGTTGGCGATGAACACCAGTTTCGTGCGGTCGGTGATGGCATCGGCCATGGCGTCAAGGTCATGCGTGCAATCGGCGGTCAGCGGCACTTTCACCGGCGTCGCGCCCATCAGCACGGTGCTGAACTCGTACACCATGAAGGACGGGTCGCCCATCACGCACTCGTCGCCGGGCTGCAAATAGGCCAGCGCCAATTGGCGCATCACGCCGGTCGAGCCGCGGTCCACGAACAGCGTCTCGCGCTCCACGCCCCAGTGCGCCGCCAGCCCGGTCACCAGGTCGTGGCATTCATTGTCGGGATAGAGCCGCACCTCGCGGGCGGCGAGTTCGATCGCTTCCAGCGCCCGCGGCGACGGCCCGAGCGGGTTCTCGTTTGACGCCAGTTTGATGCTGTCGGTGATGCCCAGTTCCCGTTCGAGTTCGTCGAGGGGCTTGCCCGGCCGATAGGGGCGCAGCCGGCCCACCGCCGGACGCGCCGCCGACGCGGGCGGGACGCGCGTCGACGACTGCTGTGGGTCTGGGGCCACGCGCCTTCTCCTCACTCGAACTGCGTCGGCGGCCGCTTACTCGGCCGCCTGTGCCTCCACCGGCGCCCAGTATGGGCAAACGGGGCGATACTCGCAAGAGTCGCACTGCCGCCCGGGCCGCGCCGGGAAAGACTCGGTTTCGATGCCGGTGACCGTCCGCCGAATGGTCGCGCCGGCGTGCGTGAGGTCATCCGCGCTGATGTCCACACGCAGACCCAGGTCGTGCTGCAACGCGTACAACTGCGCCCGCGCCGTGCAACCCGGGTACATCTGCTGCGCCGCGAGGGCATAGATGGCGAACTGCAGATCACCCTTCAGTTCGTGCGCGCTCGGAAGGTAGCGGCCGGTCTTGTAGTCCACCAGTTCGATGCGGTCGTCCGGCAGCCGGTCGATGCGGTCGATGAACCCGACAACCTCGATGGCGCCGTCCAACACGAACGAAAACCACTTCTCGACCGCCAGCACCGCCCGCCCGCGCCACTGTTCGAGCCGGGCGTAGTAACTCTCCAACATCGCGCGGCCGTCGTCCCGCCGCGCTTCATATTCGCGGCGGTCGGCGGCGAGTTGCTGCCACTGCGTGTCGAACTCATGTACGACTGCGTCCAACATCGGCACCGCGGCGTTGCGCGGGTCGTGCAGCAGCTTCAGCGCCGCGTGCACCGCGCTGCCCAGGTGCATGACGATCGGTTTCTCAACGGGGACTTGGTCGCGGTACTGCAACCGATACTTCAGCGGGCAGCGCTGATAGGTATTGACCTTGGAGTAACTAACCTTCAGCGGTGGCTCCCTCATCGGCCGCGGGCGCCTCGGCGGCGGGCTCGAGCAGGAACACCTGCCGCGCCGGGTCCAGGTAGCGCAGGTATTCGCTCCAATTCGTGTCGCCGCCCTTCTCGCGGATGGCGATGAAGGTGGCCGTCTTGGCGTCGAGGTTTTCGGCGTAGTGCAGGGCCACGGCTTCCGGCGTCATCGGCGGCACCGGCGACCCGAAAATCAATTGCCCGTGGTGCCCAAGCAGGATGTGCTCGATGTGCAGCGCCAGGTCGGCCGGGAATCCTTCGAGGCCGGCGATGCCGTCGCGCACCATCGTGTAGCCGATGGTCAGGTGCCCGATAAGGCGCCCTTCGTCGGTCTGGTCAAGAATTCGTTCGTAGGCGTACTCGCGGGTTTTGCCGATGTCGTGCAGGATGGCGCAGGTGATGAGCAGATCTCGGTGCAGCGTCGGGTACAGCGTGCAGAGGTGGTCGCAGATGCGCGCCACATTCAGCGAGTGCTCGATCAACCCGCCGAGGTACGGTTGGTGCACGCGCAGCGCCGCCGGCGCCGCCTCGAAGGCGGCGCGCAGCGCCTCGTCGGCGTGCAACATGGCGTCGAGCAGCGCCCGCAGCGGCGGCTGCGTCACCGACTCGATGAGCGCATCGAGGTCGCGCGCCAGCGCCGCGCGGTCCTTCGGCGTCACCGGCAGGAACGCGTCGGGCGCGCGGTCGTCCTCGGGCAGTTGCACGAACGACTCGGGCAACACTTTCACTTGCGGCTGCCCCTGGTAGTGCTCGACGATGCCGGCGAACGCCACCGCGTCGCCTTCCTTGAACCGCTCGCTCACCGCCTCGGCGTCGTCCCAAATGCGAGCCGTCACTTCGCCGGTGCGGTCGCGCAGGATGAGGTCCAGATAGGGCTTTCCCTGCCGCGTCGTCTTCACGGCCTTGCGCGCCACCTGGACGCTGCCCTCCACCGACGCGCCGGCGGGCAGGTGACGGATTTCATCGACTGTCTGCTTGTCCATCCCACCACTCTTTCAGTGCCGGCGTTGTCCGCCGGGGGTGCCGCTCAATACATCTTCCGAATCTCGACACCCGTATAGTACTTCTGCAAGATCGCCTGGTATCCCCACCCGTCGAGCGCTAGCCCCACCGCCCCCATCTGGCACATCCCGACGCCGTGCCCCCAGCCGCCGCCCCAGAAGATGACCACCGCCGGCCGCCCGCTGCGCGGATAGGCGTCCATCACGAACGCCGAACTGCGCAGCCCCAGCGCGTCGCGGATGGCTGATTCGGTTTCGAGTGTCGCGTCGCGCGTGCTGCCGTGCGCAATCAGTTTGCCGATGCGGCCCGACTTGCCCCGCTTGACGACCTCGAACCCAAGGAAGTCCCCCTTCAGACCCCACGCCCCAAGCGCCGCCTCCAGCGCCGCTCGCTCGCGCACCTCCACCCAGCGGAACACCTCATACCGCCCCAGGCGCGGCTGCAGACAGTGCGCCCGCGGCGTCCCGCGCAGCCAGGCAACCAGCCCGTCCTCGCTCTGCGGCGGCGGGATGCCGACCGGGTCGGTCGGCTCATAATCCGGCACGCTGCGCAGATAGGGAATCGGTGCGCCGCCATACACCGCTTCGAAATCCTCGGTGATGCCGCCGCAAGTGGACGAAAACAGCGTCAGCGCCGGGCCGTCGCCGTACCACACCACCTCGCCCGCGGTCGCGGTCACCGCATCGGTCGTCGTCGGTTTCTCGGCGGCCATCCCGCCGTATACCTGGCAGTGCTCGGTGCCGCAGACATCGAAGCCGTCGGCGCGGTGACGGTCGCGGCCGCGCAGGGCGTAAGTGCGGGCGGCGACGGCCTGCGCCTTCAGCGCCTCCGCGGGATAGGTGGGGCTCATCTCGCGGCCGACGACGCCGAGCAAGTAGTCCTCGACGCCGACGACATCCACCAGCGACAGTTGGTGTGCGGCGTCAATGACGATTTCAAAGGTCCCGTGATACGCGCGATGGGCGCCGCCGGCTTCAGGCGGCATGTATTCCAGCGGCGCCGTTGTCGGAGTGACGCTCACCGCGCTGTCGAGTGCGGCGCGCCGAGTGCCGTCGGGGAAGGCAATGCCGATGCGTCGCCGCCCGCCGGCGGCGAAAGTCACTGCGGCGCCGCCGGCGATGGTCACTTCTTCACTGCCCCAACGCACGCTGTAATCCGCGGCGCTGCCCACCGCCACTTCCTCGGCGCGCTGGGCGATGCCGACGCGCAGCGGCGGGGGCGCGGTGGTCGGCGCCTCCTCGGCGCCGACCACGGTGACGACACACAGGACTGCCAGGGCGGCTGCGCGGACCGCCCGCCGCAATTACTTGCCTCCGGTCCCGCCCGACTTCGCGCCCGGCGCGGTGCCGTGGCCGCTGATGCCGGGCCCGCTCGCCGCCGCGCCGCCCGAGGCGATGACCTTCATCGACTTGATCTTCTCGCCTTGCTTGACCTTCTTCACGATGTCCATCCCCTCCACCACCTGGCCAAAGGGAGCGAAGTTCTGCGTCGGCGGATCGAGCGTCGGCGTCGGCGCCATCGTAATGTAGAACTGACTGCCGCTGACATGGCCCGGCGACTGCGCCATCGCCAGCCGTCCCTCGCGGTCGTGCTTCAGCGGGCTGGTTTCCATCGGCAGGTCATACCCGGGCCCGCCCGAGCCGCCGGCTGTCGGGTCGCCGGACTGAATGACGAATCCGGCCACCACGCGGTGCCAGGTCAGCCCGTCGAAGAACTTCTCGTTCACCAGTTTGATGAAGTTGTCCGCGTGCGACTTCACCGCGTGCGGATAAACATCCAGCACAATCCGCCCGGACGCGGTCAGAATCTCCACCTTCACGGCATCCGCCATCGGGTCTCCTGGCTTTTCAGTGGTGGTGGTCGTGCCGGCGCCGGTCGATTCCGTGCCGCCCGCCGGCGGCTCGTTTTTCACAGCGCCAGTCGGCGGCGGTGCGTTGTTCGAAGTGGTATTCGACGACTCCGTCGCGTTCTGACATCCCGCCAATAGCACCGCGGCGGCCACGAAGGCCGCTCCGGCGCCACTCCATTTCCACATCGGACGCATCGCCATTCCTCCAGTCAATTTCCACCGGGAACCCCGCCCACCGCCGCGGCGTTTGCCGCGGTGGGAGGCGCCTTCTCACTGTCCCCTCACTGACCGCCCCGGTGAGGAGCGCCTCCTCACTCTTACTTCGCCGCCGCCGCCCCCGCCGCTTCTTGCGCCAGCAGTTTGCGGTCATACGCCCGCACGAACGGCCAATAGATTATCGCGGCCACGGCAAGATTGACGGCCTGCACCACCAGCGCGTGCCAATCGCCGCCGGTCGTCAGGTAGCCGCCGATGGGCGCCGGCAGCGTCCACAGAATATCAAGGTGCGGCTTCACCACCCACCCGAAATGGAACGCCGACCAGGCGATCGTGCCGCAGGCCAACGGCGCCAGCAGGAACGGCGCTGCCAGCAGCGGGTTCATCACGACCGGCACCCCGAAGAGAATCGGCTCGTTGATGTTGAACAGCACCGGCACGATGCCGAGGCGGCCGACGCTGCGCAGCATCGCCGACTTGCAGAACAACAAGTGTCCGGCCAGCGCTACCGCCGTCCCGGACCCGCCCATCCAGACAAACCAGATGTAGAACTCGCGCGGCGCTAGGTTGGGGATCGGCAATCCCGCCATCAGCGCCTGCTGATTTTCGGTGAGGAACTGCAGCCAAACCGGCTTCAGCACCCCGAGCAACGCCACCGCATGCACGCCGAACAGCCAGATGGTGGAATCGATGGTGACGATTCCAAGCACTCCGGGGAGACTGTTGCCCGCGATGCGGATCGGCGCCAGGACCAACTCCACGCCGCGCAACAAGTCCCACTGTAAGGCATACCGCACCGTCCACATCACCAGGAACACGGCCAGCGCCGGCACCACCGAGGCGAACGACCGATAGATGACTTCGGGCACGCCCGCGGGCAGGCGGATGTGCCAGCGGCGGGTGATGAAGAATCGCTGCACCTCGGCAGTGAACAGGCCGACCAGAATGGCGAGGAACAACCCGCCGGCGCCCAGGCCCGCTGTGGCCAAGGCCCACTCCGGCTTCCCGCCCGGCACGAGTACCGCCTGCGCCGGAGGCCGCGTCGCCAGCAGGAAGGCAATCACCGACATCATCCCTGCCGACAGCGCGTCCTGCTCGTAACGCTTCGCCAGCGCGTAGGCGACGGTGAAACTCGCCGGCACCGCGATGACGCCGACGGTGAGTACATTCACCATCAGGATGCGCGGCTTCCAGTCCGCCATCGCGGCGTCGTACCAGATCTTCCACGACCCGAGCAGCGGCGGGTCGTAAATGAGCAGCGCCAGACTGCCGATCAACACCAACGGCAGCACCGCCACCACGCCGTCGCGCACCGACATCAGGTGCCGTTGGTTGGCCAGCCAGTCTCCAACGCGGCCGAGTGTGCCCTCCGTCACCCCCTTGGCGCGGTCCATCGCCTGCGCCATCAGAGGTCGATGCCTTTGCGGATGCCCATCCCCTCCTCCATCGGGTGCTTCACCGGGATGGTCTGCGTGATGAGTTCAGCGTGCGCGGCGATGATGTCGGGCAGTTCGTGGCCGGTAACGATGAGTTCCACCGCCGGCGGGCGCTCTTGGATGATGGCGAGCAGTTCCTCGGCAGTGTAGAGGCCGAGCCAAGCCAGGTCGAGGAATTCGTCCAGGACAACGACATCGCAGCCCTCGCGGAAGGCCTGTCGCGCCCGGGCAATGCCCGCCTCGGCCGCGGCGCGGTCGTCGGCATCGAGCGGCATCTGCCACCACTTCTCGATGCCCCGCTGCTTGGCGATCGCCATCCGGTCGCGGCCATATTGGGCAAGGAAGAGCCGGTCGCCGAAGACCGCGGCATTCAGTTGTTCGCCGCTCTGGCCGGGCGGCTTGAGGAATTGCAGGAAGCAGACGCGCAGCCCGCGCCCCATCGCCCGCCAGGCCTGGCCGAGGGCCGCCGTCGTCTTGCCTTTGCCATAGCCGTAATAGACCTGGACGATGCCGTGGCGCCGCTCCGTCACGCGCCCCTTATACCACCACGCCGCCGCCCGCCGCTATGCCTGCAACCAGTTACTGCTTGAGCGCTTGCTTTCACCCTCTTCGCTAATGGAGAGGGTTCGTGGGAGAGGTCGAAGCAGCGCCACATCTGGTGATGGACGACCGGCCTCCCCCACGCGTTACAATGGTTGACTATGTCTCGCCGCTTTCAAATCGGAGCCGGGATTGTCGCCGTGACCGCGGGCCTGGTCTGGCTCGCCTGGCTCATCTGGCCGCGGCCCAGCGACGAGGACCGCATCCGGGCGCTCTTCCACACCGTCGCCGACGCCATCGCCGACGGGCGCTATCGCCCGATCGCCGATGCCATTGATACCCAATACAGCGACTCCAGCGGCAACATCAAGCCCGACATTCTGGACTTGCTCCGGCCGATGACGCCGCTCAACCCCGAGTCCTATCACATCGAATTCGATTCCATCCGCATCATCTTCAGCGATGCCGAAACGGCGCGGGCCGACATTGACTGCAAACTCTTCATTGAGACCCGCCAGACCCAGGCCGTCGTTCAGACCATCCCCGCCAGCGTCACCGTCTACCTCCACAAGACCGATGACCGCTGGCGTATCATCCGGGCCGAGGGCTGGCAGCAGGCGGCGGAACGCGCCGGCTTCGGCCACTTCGGTCCCTGAATAAGTCCACGATGAGCCACGAAATCCACGACGAAGACCTGCTCCGCATCCAGGAACTTGAGGACCGGCAACGTCAACTCGAGGCCGACCGCGAGACGCGCGACCTCGAAGACGAGCTCGCCGCCGAGACCGCCTACCTTTCGATGCGCCTCGGCGACCGCTTCGCCCGCGCCGGCAACCTGCGCCGCGCCATCGCCCAATACAAGCGCGCCGTCAAAATGGACGGCGGCAGCGCCCTCTACCGCACCCGCCTCGGCGACGCCTATCTGGCGAGCGAGCAATTCGACGCCGCACTCAAGCAATATGAACTGGCCGCGCATACCGACCCGACCGACGCCGAGCCCCATGCCTCGCTCGGCGACCTCTATCGCGCCGCCGGCCGCCTCAGCCAGGCCGTCGCCGCCTACGGCACCGCGGTGATGCTGGCGCCGGAACGCGCGTACTATCAGTACCTGCTCGGCCACGCCCATCGCCTCAACGGCCAATTATCGGAGGCCGACCTGCACTTGCGCCGCGCCGTCGAACTGGCGCCCGAGGACGCGTTCTATCGATTCCGTCTGTCGGAATTGTCCTCGCTCGACGGCCGCCTCGACGATGCCCGGCGGGAGATGGAGCAAGCCGTCAACCTCGCTGGCTATGACGATTACTACCGCGTCCGTCTCGCCGGGTTGTATATGGCCAGCGGCCGGCCGGACGCCGCGGTGGCGGAATTGCGCGAGGCGCTCGAGTTGAGTCCCAGCAACCGCATTTACTTGGCGCTGCTCGCCGCGGTGCTCGAACACCTCGGCCAAGGGCGCGCCGCCGACCAGTGTCGCCGCTGGGCGGGCACGCTCAACGAATACGAGGAAGACTACCTGCGCCGCCGCCAGTTGGAGTGGCAGCCAGCCGCGCGGTCGTCCTGATGCCCCCGCCAGCCGCGCACCGCGTCCGCGACGCCCGCTCCAATGCCGACATCGAGGTCACCGTCGAAACGCTCGTCCTCAGTCACTTCTATTCCAACTGTTACCTGGTGGCGCTGCCGCACAACGGCCGCACGCTGGTCATTGATCCCGCCGAGGCGCAGCCCGTTGCGGAGCGCTTGCAGGCGCGCGGGTGGACAGCCGCCGGCATCGTCGTCACGCACGGCCACCTCGACCACTCCGGCGGCGCGCTGGCGCTGCGCCGCCTGACCGGCGCGCCGGTGGCGATGCACCGCGAGGATGCGGGCTACCTGACCAATGTCGAGTGGGCGCACACGATGGGCTTTGAGATTGAAGCGGGCACGCCCGATCGCTTCCTCGATGAGGGCGACGAAGTCGCCCTCGAAGGCGGCGACGAGCGTGTCGTGTTCCGTGTGCTGTTCACACCTGGGCACAGTCCGGGCCACATCACGCTCGTCACCGACGGCTTCTGTTTTCCGGGCGATGTGCTGTTCGCCGGCGGCGTGGGACGCGTCGACTTTCCGGGCGGCTCCGCCGCGGCCCTGAAACGGTCCATTGACGAGCGCCTGCTCACGCTTCCCGACGACACCGTCGTCTATCCCGGCCACGGCGCCCCGACCACCATCGGCGCCGAACGCCGCACCAATCCGTTCCTGACCGGCGCCCTCGACATCGGCTAGCGACCTTTTTCTTCACCCTTCCCCGCGCGCGGGGAAGGGTTGGGGATGGGGTTGATTCGTCGTCACCCCTCTCCGTAAACGGGAAGGGGCAGGGGGTGGGGGGTTGCCGTCCTGGCGAGCCCCGAATTCACAGCAGTCCCTGCTTCGTTTCGTCTCTCGTGCGGTATAATCTACTGCCATTCTCGAATGGGACGGCAGATATGCCGCAAAAGCACGCTGACCGCTCGAACGGCAAGGCACCGCGCGCCAAATCGGCGCCGGTGACCCTCGACGCCACCGACCGCCGCCTGCTCGCCCTGCTGCAAGAGGATAGCCGCATCTCGAACGCGGACCTCGCTGCCCGCATCGGCCTGTCGCCCTCGCCCACCCTCGCCCGCGTCCGCAAACTCGAACGCGCCGGTGTTGTTACCCGCTACACCGCGCTGCTCGACGCCCGCAAGGTCGGATACGGCGCGCTCGCCTTCGTGCGCGTCGCCATCGCACTGCACCGCAAGAACGCCATCCGCGAATTTGAGCAGGCCGTTCACCGCCTGCCCGAAGTCGTCGAGTGCTATCACATCACCGGCGATGCCGATTACCTGCTCAAAGTTGTCGTGCGAGACATCGAGGCCTACAAGGACTTCATCATCAATCATGTGACCGCGCTGCCCGGCGTCCGCCGCGTCAATACCAGTTTCGTCCTTTCCGCCGTCGCCTCGCACAAACCGCTGAAGATTCCGGAGCATGCGCCATGAACCCCGCCGACCCGCGCGACAGAGACCTCATCCCGCCCGTCCATCACAGTGTCACCTTCACGCTCGCTGATGACGCCCTCGCCGGTATCGCCGGTGTCGAGTCGCGCTTCGAGCCCGTCTACACCCGCCACGGCAACCCCACACTCTGGCAATTGCAGAACGAAATCGCCGCGCTCGAAGGCGCCGAGTCGACGCAGGTGTTCGGGTCAGGCATGGCGGCGATTGCCACCACGCTGCTGACACTCCTCAGCCAGGGCGACCGCCTCGTCTCCACCCACGACATCTACGGCGGCAGCGATGCCCTGCTCCGCGAACAGTTGCCGCGCTTCGGAATCGAAGTGGTGCGCGCCGACCCGACCGATTTCGACGCGCTTACCGCCACCGCGCCCAACACGAGCGTCTTTTACTTTGAGACCGTCTCGAACCCGCTGCTGAAAGTGATGGATGTCCGGCGTTTGGTGGCGCTGGCGCGGTCGGTGGGCGCGGTCACCGTGCTCGACAACACCTTCCTGACCCCGCTCAACTTCCGCCCGCTCGAACTCGGGGTGGACCTCGTCATCCACAGCATGACGAAATACCTCTCCGGCCACATGGATGTCATCGCCGGCTGCGTGTCGGGCCGCCGCGACCTGATTGACCGCATTTGGTTCGCCTCGACGCAATTCGGCGGCGTGCTCGACCCGGGCGCCGCGGCGCAGGTCAGCCGCGGCCTGCGCACCCTGTCGCTGCGCATGGCGCAGCACGAGGCGAACGCGACCGCGGTCGCCGCTTTCCTCGAACAGCACCCCTCCGTCGCGCAGGTACGCTACCCCGGCCTGCCCTCGCATCCGCAACACGCCCTGGCGCGGTCACAATTCCGCGGCCACGGCGGAATGCTCACCTTCACGCTGCGCGGCGGCGCCGAGGCGGCCACCGCGTTCCTGCGGTCACTGGCCGTCGCGCGGCACGCCGTCAGTCTCGGCGGCACCACCACCCTCGCCTGCCAGCCGTGGAACTCGACGCACGCCGCGATGCCCGAGGCCGAGCGCCGGGCGTTGGGCATCGTCCCCGGCCTGATTCGCCTGTCGGTCGGGTGCGAAGAGACGCAAGTGTTGCTCGACGACCTTGCCGCCGCGCTCGCCGCTGCCTTCGGCACCCACGCCAACGGCAAACACACCCCCTCTCCGCGCCTCGAACCCGCCCGCTGACCCCGAACGACGCGCGGCTTCTGCGCGCCTCCTTGACGCCTCCCCCGTCACACCTGACACTTCCGCTGTGACCCGACTCGCGGGCCCGTAGCTCAGAGGCAGAGCACCGCCCTCATAAGGCGAGGGACCCTGGTTCGACTCCAGGCGGGCCCACCACTCGCCCTGCGCACATGGAAACTCTCACAATCCGCGGCATCCGCCTTGCCTTCGACCGCGCCGGCGACGGCCGCGAACTCGTCCTGTTCCTGCACGGCGTCGGATCGGACCGCGGCGCCTGGGCGGAACAAGCGGGGTTTTTCGCCGCGCAGGGCTACAGCACCGTTGCGGTGGACTGCCGCGGGCACAGCGACTCGGACATCGCCCGTGACATCTCGCTCGAAGAGTTTGCGCAGGATTCCGCGGAACTGATTCAGGCGCTGGGCTTCGAGCGCGCGCATTGGGTCGGCCTTTCGATGGGCGGCGTCATCGCGTTGCAGGTCTGGCGCAGCCGCCCCGACACCATCGCCTCGCTCGTCCTAGCGAACACCTTCGCCCACTTCCCCGATTCGCAGGCGCTCCTCGACCGCATGCAATTCGCCTTGCACTCGCGTTCGCTCGCCGAAATCGCCCGCGAACGCATCCCGCTCGCCTTCGGCAACCCGCCTCCGCCCGCTGTCCTCGACGCGGCTATCGCCGCGATGGCGCGCAAGAACCCGCGCGCATACTGGCAATCCTGGGTCGCCACCTGGACACCCGACTTCCGCGCCGACCTGCCGGGCATCACCTGCCCCGCGCTCGTAATTGCCGGCGGCGCCGACCGCATCACCCCGCCCGCGCTCTCCGAAGAACTCGCCGCCGGCATCCCCGGCGCGCGCCTCGTCGTCCTCGACGGCGCCGGCCACCTCTCCAATCTCGACCGCCCCGCCGCCTTCAACGCTGCCGTCCTGGAATTCGTGCGCGCCCAGCAGACCACTCCGCCCCCCAGGTAGGAACCGGCGGTCAGCGCGGCTAATCTGTCGCGGGCAGCCCGGCGCCGAGGAGGGAGAGGCCAGCGCGTGCGCTGCAGCGGTTGCGGGTTGGAGAACCCGTCCGGGACGATTACCTGCAGCGGGTGTGGGGCCCCGCTGGGTCTTGACGCGTCTCCCGAGTCCTTTCGGCTGATCACCTGTCTCTCCGCCGACATTTCCGGGTTCAGTCTCCTTGCCCAGCAGACCGATGTCGAGGAATTGCATTTCCTGTCTCGCCGCTATCTCGACACCCTGAAGCAGGTCATCGCTGCACACGGCGGCGCCGTCGGCGCCACCACTGGTGACGGCTTGTTTGCCGTCTTTGGCTGGCCCAGCAGCCATGGCGATGATGCCGTCCGGGCGGTGCGCGCGGCGCTCGAGTTCCAAACGCGCGTCCGCACCGAACTCCCCCCGCTCGCCGAACAGGTCCGCATCGGCATCGCCAGCGGCCGCTGCGTCGTCGGCGCGCTGGCCACTGATGTCACCGGCGAGGCCGTCATCCTGGCGAAACGCCTGGAAACCGCGGCGGAGCCCGGCCAGGTGCTCGTCAGCGAAGAAACGAGTCGGCAGAGCCGCACCGCATTCCAATTCGCCGACGGCGCGCCGCTCACCCTGAAAGGCATCGCGCGGCCGGTGACCGCACACGCGGTCCTCGGGGCGCTCGCCGCGCCGGCCGCGCCGTCGCGGCCCCTGGTGGGCCGCGCTGCCGAATTGACCGCGCTCCGAGATGCCCTCGCCGGCTTCGTCAACGGGCGCGGCGGCTTTGCCTGTATCGGCGGGGCCCCAGGGATCGGAAAGACGCGCCTGCTGTGGCAGGTGCGGCAGGACGCCGCGGCACGCGGCCTGCGACCCTGTATCGCCCGCCACACGGAGACACCCGCCCCCGCTCCCTACGCCGCGTTCCGCCAGTTGTTGCGCGACTTATGCGGCGCCGCGCCCGATGCGCCTGCTGAGACAGCCAAGGCCGCGCTCGTCGCCTTCCTGCAACACCTCGGGCCCGACCTGGCGGCGTGGACCGACATGCTCGCCGACCTGCTCGGCCCGGCGCCCGAGACCATTGCGCCCAGCGAGAGCGTCAGCCGCCAGCGGGCGCTCCACGAAGCCATTCGGCGTGTCTTCCTCGCCGCCGCCGCGTCGGAACGCGCCGTCTTCTTCGTCGAGGACCTGCACTGGGCGGATCGCGCCACCGTCGACACGCTCGGCATGTTGGCCGAAGTCTGTCGCCACACGCCGCTGCTATTCATCACCACCTACCGCTCCGAGTTCGACAGCCGGGCGCGCGCTTGGAACCCCACCCTGCGGCTGGCGCTCGAACCGCTGCCCGATGCCGACAGCGCCGAACTCCTAACGGACCTCGAAGGCGCGGTGCTCCCGAGCGGGCGCCTCGCCGACGACGCCCGGGCGCGGCTGATTGAAGTCGCCGGCGGCAACCCCTTCTTCTTGGATGAACTCCTGCGCCATTCGGTTGAGTCGGGACAGTTGAGCGAAGACCGCGGCGACTGGCGCTGGACGGCTGATGCGCCAACCGACATACCGCAGACTGTCCAAGCCACCATCGAGGCCCGCCTCGACCTCCTGCCGGACGCAGGGAGGCAGGTCCTCGCCACGGCCGCGGTCGTCGGCCGGGCCTTCCCGGTACGACTCCTCAAGCGCCTGCTCGGCGAGCGTACCGACCTGGCGAGCGAACTGGCCCAGTTGCAGCGTCTGGACTTCGTGCGCGAGGTCGCCTTCCTCCCCGAAGTAATGATGGCGTTCAAACACGCCATCACCCGGGAAGTGGCCTATGGCGCCCTGCTCCGTTTCCAGCGCCAGCGGCTGCACCGCGAAGTGGCGGAGGCCACCGAGGCCCTCTGGCCCGACCAACTGACCGAGCGCGCCGAAACCCTCGCCCACCATTACCGCGAGGCCCACGAGCCCCTGAAAGCCGCCGAGTACCTAAATACCGCCGGCGTTCGGGCCGCCGGACTATTCGACGACGAGGCCGCGCGGGCGCGCCTGCGCGACGCGCTCGAGTTGCTCGAGAGTCTCGAAGCACAGGACAGCCGCTCGGTCCTGTCCATGCGGGCGCGGCTCAACAACAACACGGCTGTCCTGCTGTTGCGGCGCGGGGAGATGGCAGAGGCCGTCGCCCGGCTGCTCACGACTATCAGCGCCCTCGAAACGCTCAGCGACTTCGACAACCTCGCCGATGCTCTGATCAATGTCGCCACGCCGCTGGTGCAACTCGGCCAGTTCGATCAAGCCGAAGGCGCGGCGCGACGCGCGCGCCGCCTCGGAGAGGAACGGAATCTCGCCATTCCCATCGCCGCCAGCGCCGACATCCTCGGGATGGTTGCCCGCCGCCGCGACCAGTTCGCGGACGCGCACACGCTGCTGACTGAAGCCGCGGAGCGTTTCCACGCGCTCGGCGAGACCGAAGCCGAGATTTCGTCCCGCTGCGAACTTGCCCTCACGCTATTGGCCGGCGCTCACCCCGCCGAAGCAAAGTCCGAGGCAGACCAAGCGCTCGCGGAAGCCAACCGCCTCGGCCAGCCGTCGCTGTTGCAGCAGCCGCTGTTGGCGTGCGCGCAGATTGCCCTGGCGTCAGGCTCGCTCCGCGACGCCGAACGCATCCTGGATCGCCTGGAAGCCACGCTGGCCGTCTCGCCCAACCGGCTCTTCGCGGCCCAGGCGTCCCGTCTGCGCGGGCGTTGGCATGCCGCCCGCGGCGCCCGCGAGCCGGCGCGAGCGGCCTACGAAGACGCACTCGCCCGTTTCGCTGCCCTACAGGCCCAACTGGACCTCACCGCGACACGTCGTGAATTCGACGAACTCCAAACACCGCCGGCAGGCGCCCCGCGGTAGGTCGAAGCCCCCTGCGGCGAAAGGCCGTGGTCGGGCCGGCAGCGGTGGGTGGGGGAAAGAGGTGTCGGACAGGGGGCCCCGAAGGACGGTCGCAGGGGCCTGGCGCCCCACAAAGCCAGGACTCCGCACGGTGCCAACGCTCGAAGAGGAGGATGTCCGTGGCTAAGATTCCCATGCAAAAGGGCGGCACTGCCAAGTTCCGCAGGGATCACCGTGGACACAAGATCTTTTCGCAGACACACTCAATCAAGCATGACAAGTTTCGCAAGGTCCTTGTGCTCATCTGCGTAGGAGAAAAGAGCGTGCCGCACGCCAAAAGCGCGGGTGTGATCCCGGCGTGGGCGAAGATGATGCCGTAGGGATTCGATGAAGCGGACCGCGAGGACTCGGCTCGACCAGTCGTGGCTCGCCGCCAACAAGCCACTCAGCCAGGCCCAAAAAGCCCTCGAATCCTCGCCCAACCCAGTCAATCAGGCCTGGGCGCAGCGACTAGTCGCCGCCCTAACACCAGCCTTGGGGGGCCGCCTCGCCGCCCTTGCCCCTTAATACGTCCAAGTCGCCGCGCACCCCAGTCAAGCAGGAATCTCAAGGGCGACGTCGCATTGACCTCTCACTAGGGCGGAAGGAGGGCCATGCCGCCTCCACCCGTTCCTGCGGGGATCCGCTCACTACGACCCAAGGAGGAAGAGGATGGCAAACAACAACGCGAGCGCTGACCCCGCGCTTCGGGAAGAGGATTTCATTGACAAGTACACGACGGCCCCAATGGGAGGCAACCCCAAGTCACTTCACCAGATTGTCGGAACTGTTCAGCCCATTGACGTTCGACATGGGGGAAGCAAGTCCAGTCGCATTAAGATTCTCGCCCGTGTCGCCGACGACCAGGGACTCGGTGCGGTGCGCGTGACCGGCGACGAGGACGTCCCCGTCTGGGCGAAAATGATGCCCTAGGGCGGAGGCGACTCAAGCTTTCGATTTCCTATCTTGGGTCAGACACTTATGTCTTCCCTCACCGCCATCGTAAAGGTGACGATGGGTTGCAATCTCGGGTGTGACTATTGCTATTCGGTCCTCCCCGGTTCGCAACCCGTGATGTCGCGTGAGGTGCTGGAGCGCTTCATCGAGCAATTCCTCGCCACGGCCACCGAGTCGGCCACCTTCGTCTGGCACGGCGGCGAACCCCTGCTGGCCGGCGTCGAATTTTTCGAAGAGGTCGTGCGCTGTCAGGAACGCTATCGCCGAGACGGCCAAGAGGTCTGGAATGGCGTCCAAACCAACGCCACGCCGGTGACGCCCGCCATCGCGCAGTTCCTGAAATCGGCGGGCTTCAAAGTCGGCGTCAGCATTGACGGCCCCCAAGCGGTCCACGACCACTTTCGCGTCTTCGTCGGCGGCCGCCCCTCTTTCGATCGCGTCCTACGCGGGATGCAGACTCTGCGCGACGCCGGTGTCTCTTTCGGCGCCCTGTGCACCGTGACGAAGCCGGCACTGCCCTTTTGCGAAGACATTTACCGCTTCTACCTGAGCGAGGGGCTGACCCGGATGGACTTCCTGCCCTGCTTTTCCAACAGCAATAACCCGCACGCTGTGCCGTACGCCCCCACCGCCGACGAATACGCCGACTTTATGATCCAACTCTTCGACCTCTGGCTGGCCGACGACGACCCCGAGATCCACATCCGCTATTTCGTGGATGCGCTCCGCGTGCTCTCCGGTCAGCCCGCGCACTTTTGCAAGCTCCGTTCACACTGCCTGGGCCACATCACCGTCTTCCCCGACGGCACGGTCGGCCCGTGCGACGAACTGCCGCGGCACCCGGAAACGATGCTGGGAAACATCCTGCACGACGACCTCGGGGAGATGCTGCGCGGCGAAGCCATCAAGCGACTCGACGCCGTGTGGCAAATCGGGAAGGCGCAAAACGGCCACGGGGTGATGAACGGCCTCTGCCACCACTGCGGCGAGGATTACCTCGATGCCGAGACAGTCGCCGCCGACAGCATCTTCGCCCACATCGCGCAAGCGATGCGCGCGTCGGGCGTCGAGCCGCGGTCATTCGCCCCCGGCCAGCCCATCACGGACCACATCGCGCTGGTTCAGTAGCGGCGGACGGACGAGTCCACTTCGCAGGACCAGGCGTCAATGCCGCCCGCCAGGTTGCGCGCCTTGGGGAAGCCGTGCGCCCGCAGGAACTGCGTCGCCAGCGCGCTGCGCTGCCCGTGGTGGCAATAGACGGCAATGTCAGCGCCGCGATCCAGGTCGCCGAGCCAGTCAGGCAGAGTCGCCAGCGGGATGAGCACCGCGCCGTCAATGCGGCAGATGGCGTGCTCGAACGGCTCCCGCACATCGAGCAGCACTAACCGCCCATTTGCCGCCCGCCGCGCGGCTAGGTCTCGCGCCGAGATCTCGAAATCGCCCGCCTCGGCGGTCGGCTCGCAGGAATTGGGTTCGTTTCGCAATTCCGTAATGGTCGGCGATGCCCCACACATGGCGCACGCCGCGTTCTTGGCGATCGTCATCTCGTGGAACTTTGCGCCCAGCGCGTCATACAACAGCATCCGCCCAATCAGCGGTTCGCCCTGTCCGAGCAGGAGTTTGATCGCCTCAGTCGCCTGCAGAGTCCCGATGACGCCGGGAAGAATGCCCAGCACCCCCGCCTCGGCGCACGACGGCGCCACGCCCGCCGGCGGCGGCGCCGGGTGCAGACAGCGATAGCACGGCCCGCGGCGGGCATCGAACACCGTCACCTGGCCTTCGAACCGGAAGATGCTCCCGTACACATCCGGCTTGCCGAGCAGCACGCAGGCATCGTTCACCACATAGCGCGTCGCAAAGTTGTCGGAGCCGTCGAGCACAATGTCGTACTCACCAAGCAGCGCCAGCGCATTTGAGGCGTCGAGTCGCACCGCGTGCGTCTCGAGGGCGATGTCGGGATTGAGGTCGTGCAGGCGGGCAGTGGCTGAGGCAAGTTTCGATTCGCCGACCGCGCCGGTGCCGTGCAGCACTTGCCGGTGCAGGTTCGACGCCTCCACGACATCGAAATCGAACAGCCCCATTCGCCCGACCCCCGCCGCCGCCAGATACAGCGCCGCCGGCGACCCCAGCCCTCCCAACCCGACAATCGCCACGCTCCCCGCCCGCAGGCGCGCCTGCCCCTCCGGCCCTACGCTCGGCATCGCAAAGTGGCGCGCATACCGCACCCGCTCCGCCGGCGAAAACGCCGCCAGCGGGTCGCCGCCCGCCGATTCCGAACGCTGCGCTGTCATGCCGGGTGCACTCCCACGCTTCAGCGTACCAGACCGCCACAGGAACCAAACCGCTCGCAGGCGAATCCAAGGAGCGACCAATGAAGAGCACTCGCCACGCGGGTCGTCTCGCCTTTGTCATGCTCCTCCTGGCCTCGGCCGCCCTCGGCGCCGCGCCCGGCGCGCCGACCGGCCAGATGGGCAAACACCGTGTCGACGGCCCGGTGCGCGTCCTCTGGGAAGCACGCTATGACGGGCCGGTGTCGGGCATGGATACTCCCCGCACCATCGCCCTCAGCCCCGACGGCGCCCGCGCCTACATCACCGGCTTCAGCAAGGCCTACACCGGCTACGAACACCTGACCGTCGCCTACGACACCGCCGACGGCAAGCAACTCTGGGAAGCGCGCTACAGCGAGTCGAAAGGCCAGCAGGATGTAGCGCGGGCGCTCGTCGTCTCGCGCGACGGCAAGTCGCTGTATGTCACCGGCTCGCTCGGCGCCAAGGGCGGGGCCGGCCCGCGCGCCGACTACGCCACCGCTGCCTATGACGCCGCCACCGGCACGCGCAAGTGGGTGACGCGCTACAACCCCACTCCCGCTGCGGGAGACTCCGCGGGCACCGGCACCTCACTCGCCTGGGCGATCGCGATCAGTCCCGACGGGACACGCGTCTTCGTCACCGGCCGCAGCGACACGCCCGACACCAACTCTGACATCGCCACCGTCGCCTACAACACCGCCGACGGCAAGCAACTGTGGGCGATGCGCTACGCGGGGCCGGGAGACGACCAGGGGCTGGGCATCGCGGTCAGCCGCGACGGCGGGCGCGTCTTCGTGGCCGGCTACACCGAGACGGCGAAGTCCGGCATTGACTATGTGACGATTGCCTACGACGCCGCCACCGGCCGCCAGGCGTGGGAAAACACTTACACCTCAATCGGCGCCGAGGGCGATTATGCCCGTGCCATTCTCGCTTCCCCCGACGGCCAGCGCGTGTTCGTCACCGGTGAGGCCTACCGCGCCGACACCGGTCTCGATTGCGTGACGGTCGCCTACAGCACCGCCGACGGCCAGCAACTCTGGGTGGCGCGCGAGAACGGCACCGGGGGTCGTGACGACTCCGGGCTGATGCTGGCGACGGGGGCTTCGGGGTCCACCATCTTCGTCGGCGGCAACACCGGCGGCGCCGGCGGCTCCGACGACATTCTGGTCGCTGCGTACGAGGCCGCCACCGGCAAGCGTCTCTGGGTCTACAACTTCGACGGCGAGGGGCATCAGCAAGACCACGCCTTCGGCCTGGCCGTCAGTCCCGACGGCAAGGCCGCCTTCGTCACCGGCAGCAGCCGCGGCATCCGCGGCGACGACGACATTGTCACCATCGGCCTCGACGCGCGCACCGGCCAGGGTCTATGGATCGCGCGCTATCAGGGACCGGAACTCGCCGCCGACGAACCCGCCGGGCTCGCAGTGTCGCCCGACGGCCTCAAGGTGTTCATCACCGGTCGCAGCAAGGGGCACGGCACCGACTGGGACTGCGTCACCATCGCGTACGCGCTCCCCGCCCCCGCCGCACCGCCGCCGCACTGATGATGCCGAACAAACTCACACCGCTTGAGAAAGGAACCAACCCGATGAACCGCATCCTGTTGGCCGCTTTCGTGGTTGCCGTAATTGCCGTATCGCTGGGCGCCGCCTACTCATCGCAGCATCCGACGCCCGCGCAGATGGTCGCCGCCGCCGATACGCTCGACAAGGCGTTTCTCGCCGCCTTCAACAAGGGCGACGCTGACGCGTTGACCGCGCTGTATTGGGACAGCCCCGATGTTGTCCAGTTTCCCCCCGATACGCTGCAGGTGCGCGGCATGACCGCACTCAAGGCCGCAAACCGGTCCATGATGACAAACTTCAAAGGCGCGAAACTGGAACTCACCGAAGCGCACCAGATGCCCGCCGGTGATGTCGTCATCGGCTGGGGCTTGTGGCGCATCACGATGCCCGGCCCCGACGGCAAGCCGACGACAATGGTCGGGCGCTACACCGACATCAAGGCCCAGCACAACGGCAAGTGGGTCATCATCCACGACCACGCGTCGGCCCCGCTGCCGCCTCCGCCCGCGCCCTAGCCCTTCCGCGCGACCCATTCGCTCGCTATACTCCTCGGCGGTATGCTCAACCACTAGGTAACCGCCGCCGACGCGGCCACATATCTGCCGGTCGCCCCGAGCTTGCCCCGGCGCGACCGGGGCGGGCCGCGCCGCGCGATCATTTCCTCGCTTCGCACGCACCCTCCGATTGACCGCCGCGCTCGCGCTGTGTCCGCCCGCTTGTCGCTTTTCCAAGACCTGTCCGAAGGAATCTCATCATGAGTCATGCATTAGAAGTCCGCGATGTAGTGAAGAGTTTCCGGCATAGCCGCCAGCCCGGCCGCCCGGCGCGCTGGCGCCGCGTGCTGACCGGCGTCTCGCTGCAGGTGCCGCGCGGCGAGGTGTTTGGCATCCTTGGCCCCAATGGGTCGGGGAAGTCCACGCTCATTCGCGTCATCGCCACGCTGCTCTACCCTGACTCCGGCCGGGTGACCGTCTTCGGTCGTGACGCGCAGCGCGAGGCGCTGGCGGTTCGGCGGATGATCGCCCGCGTCTCGCCCGACGCCGCTTTCTTCAAGAAACTCTCGCCGCTCGAGAACCTGACGCACACCGCCCGCCTCTACGGACTCGCCGTCCCGGCGGCGAAGCAGCGCGCCGTCGAAATCCTGGCGCGTCTCGGCCTGCCGGCGCGGCGGCTGAACGAGCCGCTGCAGCATATGTCGCGCGGGATGCAGCAGAAGGTGGCCATCGCCCGGGCATTCATGACGCAGCCGGTGCTGCTGCTGCTCGACGAGCCTACGACCGGCCTCGACCCGCGCTCCAAGCGCGAGGTGCAAGCGTTCATCCGTGAGGTGCACCGCGACCACGACGCCACCACCGTGCTCACCACGCAGGACATGAACGAGGCCGACCAACTCTGCAACCGTGTCCTCATCCTGCACCGCGGCCAGGCCGTCGCCCTCGGCACGCCCGCGGAACTGAAGGCGCGCCACGGCAACGACGGCGCCACTGCCACGCTCGAAGATGTCTTCTTGCACCTGACCGGCCACGAACTCGAGGAGGACGAATCCGATGACTAATACCGCCCGCCACGCTTCCGTCATCTACGCCTTCATCGAGCGGCAACTGATGCTCTACCGCCGCTACTGGCTGTGGGAGGTCGCCTGGTTCACCTGGAGTCTGATGGGCGCGCTCTCCATCGGCTTCCTCGGCACCGGCATCGAGCAAGTGACCGGCATCCACATCGACAAGGCCTTCTATGTCACCTACCTGCTCGTCGGCGCGGTGGTGTGGTCGTATCTGGCCGTCATCTATTGGGAGATTTCCGCCATCGTGATGATTGAGCGCTGGGAGGGCACGCTCGAATACACCTTTATGGCGCCCATCTCCCGCGCCACGCACCTGCTCGGCATCTGCCTGTTCGCGCTCCTCTACGGCATCGCCCGCACCGCGGTGCTGCTCACCATCATCGGCCTGTTTTTCCACCTCACGCTGGGCGGGGCGCAGTTGCTGATGGCTGCGGTCGTGATGGCGCTGGCGAGCGTCTCGTTCGTCGGCCTCGGGATGATGGTGGCGGTGGTGCCGATGCTGGCGCCCGAACGCGGCGAGCAGATGGCGGAGATTGTCTTCGCCACGCTGCTCACCCTGTCGGGCGTCTATTACCCGATCACCGTGCTGCCGGGTTTCTTGCAGGTCATCGCCCGCCTGTCGCCGGCGACCTACACGCTGCAAGGCATCCGCAAGGCGCTCGGCGTCTGGCCCGGCGGCGGCGCGCTGACCGGCGACCTGGTGACGCTGGCAGTCCTCGGCGTCATTCTCGTGCCGCTCGGCGCGATGGTTTTCTCGTGGGCCGAGCGTTACGCTAAACGCCGCGGCACCCTGGCGCGGTCGGGCTAGGATTCCGGCGCCAGACGGTGAATGCTGTAGGTGCCGACTCGAAGACATCTTTCAGTGGGAGAACCATGATGGCGTTGCGTGACCTGCTGTGGCCGCGCCGGGCGCTGCGCGCGCTGGCAGTAGTGATTGTCCTCGCCGCGGCGCTGGCGGCCGGCGCGGCGCCGACGACCAGCATCCCGTTCAGCCCCGACCTGGCGCTGCGCACTTTCGACGCCGCCTGGCAAATCATCAACGACACTTATTTCGATACCAAGTTCAATGGCGTGGACTGGCCGGCGGTGCGCGACGAATTGCGCCCGAAGGCCGCCGCCGCCAAGAACATGGACGAACTGCGCGGCGTCGTGCGCGAGATGCTCGGCCGCCTCAAGCAGTCGCACTTCGGGCTGCTGCCGCGCGACCTGGCCGAAGCCGCGACGGAGTCGGCGGTCGGTGGCGGCGGCGACATCGGCGCCGAAGTGCGCCGGGTGGGCAACCTGGTGCTCGTCTCACGCGTCGATGCCGGCGGCCCCGCCGCCCAAGCCGGCGTCAGACCCGGCTGGCTGGTCGCCGCCGTCGGCAACACACGCGTAACCGACCTGCTTCTGAATCTCCCCAGCGACCTCGACCCACGCCTCGCAGCCCGTATCGGCACGGCGATCGTGGCACGACGCTTGGCCGGCACGCCCGGGTCGACCGTGAGCGTCGAGTTCCTCAACGAGCGCAACGACACCGTCACGCTCTCCTTCGTCCGCCGGAAAGAGCCGGGCGAGACCCTGAAGATGGGCTTCCTGCCGCCGTTTACCGCCCGGTTGGAGAAAGAGCGCGTGAGCGCGCCCGGCGGCGCCTCCGTCGGCGTTATCGCGTTCAACATTTGGATGCTGCCGAACGCCAAGTTACTCGACCTCGCCATTGACGAGTTCCGCAGCGCCGACGGCATCGTCCTCGACCTGCGCGGCAACCCCGGCGGCGTCGGGGCGATGGTGATGGGCCTCGCCGGCCACTTCCTCACCGAGAAGACCTCGCTCGGCACGCAAATAATGCGCGACGCGCAACTGCAGATGATCGCCCAGCCGCGCCGGGTCAACCCGGCGGGCCAGCGCGTCGAGCCGTTCACCGGCCCGGTCGCCGTGCTGGTGGACGGGTTCTCCGGCAGCGCCTCGGAACTCTTCGGCAACTCGATGCAGGCCATCGGCCGGGTGCGCGTCTTCGGCGAACCCTCCGCCGGCGCGGTGCTGGGTTCGGCGGTGGACCGCCTGCCCAACGGCGACGCCCTGCAGCACGCCTTCGCCGACTTCCTCAACGCCAAGGGGCAGCACCCCGAAGGCAACGGCGTCACGCCCGACGAAATCGTGCCCTTGACCCGGGCCGACCTGCTCGCCGGCCGCGACGCGCCGTTCGACGCCGCCCTGCGCTGGATTGACGCGCAGCGCGCGGCGAAGGCGCCGCACTGATGTCGGCCCGGCGCCGAACCGTTGCGCTGGTCGAAAGCGTCCATATGAAACCCACTCATGTGTCAAACCTCAGGGAGGCAAATACGCTCATGCACGCAGCGCAGACCCACCGATTGACCAAGTGGCTGCTCATCCTCGGCTTCACCCTGGCCGCCGGCCTCGCCGCGCGCGGCCCGCAGGTGTCGGCCGCCGAAGCCGCCGCCGCACTGCCCAAGGCCGCGGACCTCATCGCCCGCTATCTCAAGGAAATCGGCGGCGAGGACAAAGTGATGTCCTTCACCTCGAGCCACGAATCGGGCACCCTCGAAATTGCCGGCCAAGGCCTGACCGGCACCTTCGACATCTACTCCGCCAAGCCCGACAAGTTCCTGCTCAAGATCACCCTCGGACCGATCGGCACCATCCAATCCGGTTACGACGGCAAGGTGGGGTGGTCGCTGAACCCGTTCACCGGCCCGCAACTCATTGACGGCAAGCAGTTGACACAACTCCAGGAAGAGTCCGACTTCTATCCCAACTACAAACTGGGCGAGAAGTACACCACCATCGAGACCGTTGAAAAAACCACCTATGAGGGCCAGGACTGTTACAAAGTCCGCCTCGTCTCCAAGAGCGGCCGCGAAATCATGGAGTACTTTGCGGTCGACACCGGCCTGATCGTCGGCACCACCTCCGTCGCGGAGACGGAAGGCGGCAGCGTTCCGGTCTCGGTCGCGGTCTCAGACTACAAGAAGTTCGACGGTGTGCTGATGGCGACCAAGACCATCCAGAAGGCCGCCAGCCAGCAACTCATCTTCACGCTCAGCGCCGTCGAGCACAACGCCGTCAAGGACGACACCTTCGCCCTGCCCGCCGAAGTGAAGGCACTGATCAAGGGCTGAGCACACCTCGCATTGCAGGCCCCTCACAAGTTATCAGGGACAGCCGAGGCGACCCCGAGCGCAGTCGAGGGGCCGCCGAGAAGTTCCTGGCGAAGTATCTGGGAGGCCGCGCAGATAAGCAGCACCCGGACGGTGATCCGACTCACCAAACGCAGGGGTGCATCCGCACATACAACTCTGCGTCGAGGACGATTGGAGACACAATCGACAGAAACTTGGGCCTTGGCCATCGAAATCGCCTCATTGTGAATACGGTTGGGGCGAGTGACTATGCCGGAGCCGAACCGTGGAGTCGTGGCTAACCCCTGATTACAGAATCGTTGACGGAGGAATCGAGTGAAAGCGGGAACGAGTTCGTTCGGACTTGCAGAGTATCGCCCGCAGCATCTTGTTCAGGCCGCCTGGTTACTTGCCTTGTTTGCGACCGCAGGCGCCTCGGCCACTTCGCCTAGGGTGCCCGATAGGAAGATCACCCAGGTCGCTTCCGTCCACATTAAGGAACTCACCACCGTCGAAGCCGCGAGGCCAGTCAACCGGCCCGATGACGCCGAAGAGGTCACCGTACCCTCGCCCACGCGTGAGTGGACCGCACGTCTTCGCGCAGAGGAGGCGAACACCACGAGGCTGGATGTCATTTCGACGAAGTCTTCCAAGGAGCCAACTCATAAGTTAACCGATGAAGACCTGCAGAGCATTGAAAACGTACTCTGGGTAGGAGACGATCTCCTTTGTTTTGCAGTCAGCGAAGCGTACTCCGACAAACCTGGAATCTTTCTGTGGAACATTCCGGCCAATACTGTCACAGAAATCGTCAAGGGAGTTTCTCCCCTAGAGGGAAACGGTGAGTTCTTCGATCTGGTGGGGTTCTGGGCTGACACTCGCGAGCTCGCGTTCTACAGAGGGATGCAAGTTGCCCAGCAGGAATGGGAAGTCCGTCCGTGGGCGACTTATCCTTGGCCTCCAGGCCACAAGTTATGTCGTGTTCGTATTCCTGGCGGGTCCAGCAAGTAGGGCCGGTGATGCGCCTACGAAGTGACCGCTGCAGAGGAACCACGGCTGCGACGGAGCGGGGACGCAAAACTGGACCCTTGGACTGTACTCCGGGCAGGCCTACGACGCTCTGCATCGCGTCGCCACGCACGAGCAGCCGGTGGCGTCGGGGACCAAGACCGTCTCCTTTGCCCCCAAAATCGAAAATTGCGAAACGAACCCAATTTCACTCGGCGCAGGAAGGACGGGCGACGCGCCGAACCTCTGCCTTCGTCGGTGCCCGTAACCGGCCTCGCCGCGGCGCCGTCCAATCACCGATGAATCGCTTGCGCTCGATTTCGGTTCCCACACTCGTCTTGCTGGCGCTTGCCGCCGTCAGTCTCGGCGCCGCCGCGGCCGGGACGGTTGCCGCCGCCGGGCCGGCGACGCTCAGCAAGACCAGCGCCGGCTGGCAGTTGAAACTTTCGGCGCAGATGTATCAAGCGCTGATAGCCTACAACCCCCGGCTGCGCGTCCTGACCGCCAAATCGTTCGTCCCCAGTCTCATCACGCAATACAAGTTCTCGACCCGTGAGTCGCCCTGGGCCGTCCTCGGCGACTTCACCGGCGACGGCAAGCAAGACCTGGTGTTCCTCACCCATGTCGACGACACCGTCTTGTTGTTATCCGCCATCGCCGAGGGCAAGGGCTACCGTGTCGCCGAACTGAGCCGCATTCGCGACGGGCTGAACGACACCATCGAGGTGGCGCCGGGCAAGATCGAACAGGGGGTCTGGAACTTCCTGCGCGTGCAGCCCAAGGGTGTCGTCTTCTCGGCACTCGATCAGATGGAAGTCGACCTCAAGACCGAGGGTGTGCGCTTCGAATACTGGAAAATGTCAGCCGAAATCCTGTTCTGGGACTCCGGCCACCTGCGGCGGCTGCGGATTAAACCGTAACTTCTGCGCGGTTCCACCGATGCCCGGGACTGAAGCCCCGGGCTGATGACGGCGACGAACTCAAGGGCTTAAGCCCGGTTCTTCCTTCGCTGTCCTAAGCCCGGGGGTTCAGCCCCGGGCAGGAGCAGCCATTCAGGCGTTCGCACCGGAACCCGTCCCCCCAGGGCGTCGTCCTTGAGTACAATCGGCTTTCTCTCGAGGGGGGGAGAGGGACAACGCAGGGCGGTCCGGTGGGCCGGGCGCCACGCACTTTGTGGAGGGGACACGGGATGGCAACCGCCACCGAAGAGACGAAGCGACGCTTTCCGGTCTTATGGATTGTCTGCACTTTTCTGGTGGTCAACAGCGCCTATCTGCTGATCACCGATAACTGGCCGACACCGCCGCGCACGGAACCGGCCACTTTCCTGTTCCTGGGGAATGTCCTCCTCCATCTCCTCATCGGGCTGGGGCTGGCGACCTACGCACTCCTCCGGTTCCGCGACTGGTGGCGCAGCCTGAAGCCGCAGAGCGGCTTCGCCCGGTTCATCGGCGTCCTGGCCGCGCTCAGCGTCGCCGCCTGCCTGGTCACCGGCATCTACCTGCTCATCTTCGCCAACTTACAGAAGCAGCGGCCGTATCTCGACACCCATGTCGGCAGCGCCGCCGCCGCGCTCGCGTTCACCTTGCTCTACCTGGCGCTGCGCGTGAAGTCCGTTGCGGGCGCCGCGGCGCGCCGCTTCGCGCCGCAGATGGGCGTGCCGGTGCTCGTGCCCCTGCTCGTCTTGAGCACGATGGTCGGTGTGCAAGTCTCCAGCACCACCATCAAGAACCCCCACTGGGCGCCGTCGTCGAACTACGACGAGGGCGGCGGCAAGGGCAGTCTCTTCTGGCCGTCGTCCGCGCAGACGCTGCAGAAGGAGCGGTTCTTCCCCGCCGAATACTTCACCAACTCGCAGGCCTGCCAGAAGTGTCACCCCGACATCTTCAAGCAGTGGAGCGAGTCGGCACACCGGTTCTCGTCGTTCAACAATCAGTTCTATCGCAAGTCCATCGAGTACATGCAGGAAGTCATCGGCCCCGAGTCCTCGAAGTGGTGCGCCGGCTGTCACGACCCGGCGGTCCTGTTCACCGAGAAGCCGGGCACGGGCAAGCCGCGCTTCGACTTCCCGATCAAGGACCAGGTCTGGCCGCCCGAAGACTTCCCCACCGCGCACAGCGGGCTCGCCTGTGCCAGTTGCCACTCCATCGTCGGCGTGAAGAGCACGATGGGCCAGGCGGATGTCTTCCTCGACTACCCGCCGATGCACAAGTACGCCATCAGCAATAACCCGGTAATGGTGTCGCTGCACGACTTCCTGGTGCGCCGCGCGCCAGGCCCGCACAAGAAGACCTTCTTGCGTCCGTTCATGCGCCAACAGCCGGCCGACTTCTGCTCGTCGTGCCACAAGGTGCACCTCGATGTGGGCGTCAACAACTTCCGCTGGGTGCGCGGCTTCAACGAGTACGACGCCTGGCAGCAGAGCGGCGTCTCCAGTTACGGCGCCGGCGCCTTCTACTACCCGGTCGACGACAAGACCGGCCAGCCCGACTTCAAGAAGTGCGTGGACTGCCACATGCCGCGCATTCCATCGAACGACGACGGCAACAAGGGCGGCCTCGTCCGCTCGCACCGCTTCCCCGCCGCCAACACCGCACTGCCCTTCGTCAATGAGATGCCCGATCAGATGAAGGTCACCACCGATATCCTGAAGACGGCGCTGACGGTGGATATCTTCGCCCTACGCCGCGGCCCCAAGACCGCCGAGCCGCTGACGACGCGCCCCGCCGCGCCCGAGACGCCCGCGTCGCTCACGATGACCGGCAGCGATGTCTCCGCGGCCTTCGTGCCCACGGCCGGCCGCACCCTGGCCGACACCGTCATCGCACCGCTGGGCGGGCGGGACATCGCTGTCTCGCGCGGCGAAGCGGTGGACTTCGATGTCGTGGCGCGCACCCGCAAGGTCGGCCATGTCTTCCCGGGCGGCACGATGGACGCCTTCGACTCTTGGATGGAGTTCACCATCGCCGACGAGACCGGCAAGGTCATCTATGCCAGCGGCTTCCTCGAGTCGCCCAACGGGCCCGTGGACAAGTGGGCGCACTTCTATCGCGCCTTCTTGCTGGACGGCGAAGGAAACTACATCAACAAGCGCAACGCCTGGGCCTTCCGCACGCCGCTGTATGTGCAAGGCATTCCGCCAGGAGCGGGCGACACCGTGCGCTACCGCGTCGTCATCCCGAAGGACGCCGGCAGTAAACTGACCCTGACCGCCCGCGTCCTCTACCGGAAGTTCAGTTTCTTCTACACCCACTTCGCCTACGGCGGCCGGCCCACGATGCCGAGCGACCCCGGCTATGCCAAGAACGGCGTGCTCTCCAACATCGGCATCGGCCACTCCGGCATCATTCCGGGCGTGACGACCGATTACGACAACCGCCCGTTCCAGTTCGACGCCAGCACCGACCATGTCTCCGGCAAGATCAAGGGCATTCCCGACCTGCCCATCATCGAGGTGGCGCGGAATGACCTCACGATCCGCGTCGTGGACGGCGCGGCGCCCGCGCCGAGACCGATGGACCTGAAGGGACTGGCCGACGCGGACCGCGAGAAGTTGCGCGTCCGTTGGAACGACTACGGCATCGGCTTCCTGCGCACCGGCGACTTGCTGCGCGCCCGCTATGCCTTCCAGCAGGTCAGCGTCGTCGCCCCCAAGTGGCCGGAGGGATACGCGAACCTGGCCCGCACTTACCTGACCGAGGGCAACCTCGAGGCCGCGCACACGGCCTTCGACAAGGCGTTCGCAATGTACGCCGCCAAACAGACCCCGATGACCAAGTATTTCGAAGCGCGCACTCGCAACTTCTACGCTATGATGTGGAAGGAGATGGGCGATTACGACCGCGCGCTCGCCGAGTGGACCAAGTGCGCCGCCGTCTTCCCCAAGGACCGGAATGTCCACGACCAGATGGGCATCGTCTACTTCCTCCAGTCCAAGTTCCGCGAGGCAGCAACGGAACTCGAGACGACGCTCACCATCGACCCCGAAGACCTGACCGCGCACTACAACCTGATGCGCGCCTACCGCGGCCTCGGCGACGAAGCGACAGCCGCCAAGCACGAGAAACTCTATCTGCGCTTCAAGTCCGATGAGACGCAGACGCACATCATGGGGCCCTACGAGCAGTCGCACCCCTGGGACAACGCCGAGTCCATCGTCCTCCACGAGCACGCGGCGCACCCCTGGCCCGTCGGCTTGAAGCCGCCGGCCCCGCCGCCGCCCCCGGCGCCCGCAGCGGCCCCCGGCGCCGCACCGGCCGGCGCTCCGGCCGCCGCCCCCGCTCCGGCAGGAGCCCCCAAGTGATGCGCCGCGTCGCCTTCGTTCTCATCCTCACCGGCCTGTTTGCCGCCGGCTGCGCGAAGCCGACGACGGCGCCGACGACGACCACACAAGCGCCGGCGCCCGCCGGCGCCGCGGCGAAGTTCGCCGTGCAGTTCACCGATGTCGCCAAAGCGATGGGCATCGACTTCACGCACACCACCGGCGCCTTCGGCCAGAAGTGGTTCCCGGAAACGATGGGCGCCGGCGTCGCCTGGATCGACTACGATGGCGACGGCTGGCAGGACCTGCTCTTTGTCAACGGACGCGATTGGACTGCCGCCGAGCGTCGGTCGGCCAAGCAGCCCGCCGGCGGCGCGCGACGCACCGCGACGCTCCGCCTCTATCGCAATGTGAGCGGCCAGCGCTTCGAGGATGTCACCAAAGCCGCCGGCCTGGCGGTCGAGATGTATGGCATGGGCGTCTGCGTCGGCGACTACGACAACGACGGTCGCCCTGACCTCGCCGTCAGCACCCTAGACCGCAACTTCCTCTTTCACAATGACGGCGGCAAGTTCACTGAGGTGGCCAAGGCGGCCGGCGTCGCCGGGAAGGGCTGGGGGACCAGTTGCACCTTCGTGGACTACGACCGCGACGGCAAACTCGACCTGTTCGTCGCCCACTACATCGTGTGGACACCCGCCATCGACATCTACTTTTCCCGCAATGGCAAGGACAAGTCCTATACCACGCCCGAGCGCTATGTCGGCGAACTCTGTCGCCTCTACCACAACGAGGGCATCGGGAAGTTTACCGATGTCTCCGACAAGGCCGGCCTGTGGAAGAGTTCCGACGGCCGCAAGTTGCAAGGCAAATCGCTCGGCGTCGTTGTCTGCGATTACAACAAGGACGGCTGGCCGGACTTGATGGTGGCCAACGACACCGAGCCCACCTACCTCTACCAAAACAAGGGCGACGACACGTTCACAGAAGTCGGCGTCCAGCAGGGGGTCGCCTACGGCGAGGCCGGGCGCCCGCGCGCCGGCATGGGCATTGATGTCGGCGACTATGACCACTCGGGGCGCGACGCCTTCGCCATCGGCAACTTCAGCAATGAGGCTGTGGCGCTCTATACGAACTCGGGCAAGATCTTCGTGGACAAGGCCTACGCTTCGGATGTCGGGCGGGCCACGCTGCTGTCGCTGACTTTCGGCTGCTTCTTCTTCGATGCCGACAACGACGGCTGGGTGGACCTCTTTCTCGCCAACGGCCACCTCGACCCCGATGTCGAGCAAGTGCAGAGCAATGTCGGCTACAAAGAACGCCCGCAATTGTTCGCCAATGTCTCCGGCCGCCTGACCGATGCCACCGATCAGGCCGGTCCCGGCTTCAAGACCGCGCTGGTCGCCCGCGGCGCCGCCTACGCCGACTTCGACCACGACGGCGACCTCGATATCGTCATCACCACCAACGGCGGCCCGGCCGTCCTCTTGCGCAATGACGGGGGCAATGCCAACAAGGCCGTCCGCCTGACGCTGCACGGCAGCGCCAGCAATGTCAGCGCCATCGGCGCCGTCGTCGAGGCCACCAGCGGAACCAACACGCAGCGGTATACCGTCCGCGGCGGGTCGTCCTACTTGAGCCAGAGCGAACTGCCGCTCACCATCGGTCTCGGCTCGGCCACCCAGATTGACAAGTTGGTGATTCACTGGCCGGACGGCAAAGACGCCACGGTGTCGAATCTCGCCGCCGGCAAGGCGTATCGCATTGACGAACCCGACAAGGTGACCGAACTCGGCCCGCTCGGGTCGCACTAGCCCACACTTCGGAGAAAGGGAGAGGGGGTTGGGGCCGCGCCGCGGCCGTCATCACCCCGCAATCATGAATCGAATACCGGTCTTCACGCGTCTGCTTGTCGCACTGGTCGCACTCGTCATCGTCGCCGGCAGCGCCGTCGCATCACTGCCGACGCTGCCGCGCGACCACTGGGCCGTCGTTTCGCTCGATGACCTGGCGAAGCGCGGCCTGCTCCACGGCTATCCCGCGGCGCCGCTGGCGCTGCCGGCGGAAGTCACCCGCGCCGAAGCCGCTGCGCTGGTGGTGCGCGCCGTCGAAGGGCTCGGCGAAGCCATCGAACAGCAGGGCGCCGGCCTGCGCGGCGCCGCCTCGGGCGAGTCGTCCGAGGCCGGTGCGGCGTTGCAGCCGGAGGATGTCGCCCGCATCGAGAAGTTGGTGGCGGAATTCCGCAATGAACTGGTCACGATGGGCGTCAAGGTCGACGACCTCGACAAGATGATGAAAGACCTGACGACGCGCGTCGCCAAGATCGAATCGACGATGGCCAGCCACACCATTGCCGGGTTCATCCAGGCCCGCGTCGTCTCCGGCCGGTCGTCCGACCCGTCCACCGCCGTGATGATTCAGCGAGCGCGGCTCGTGTTGTCCGGTCCCATCGGCGGGCGCGGCTTCTACACGCTGGAACTGGCGGGCGACGGGACCGTCACTTCCCCTAACGACCGCACCGCCCGCGTCCTCGCCGCCTATGCGCGGGTGCTCTTCGGCCCGCGCACTTGGGTGCAGGTCGGTCAGATGAAGACGCCTTTCGGCTACGAAATCCCGCGCACCGACCCGATTCTCGAAGCCCCCGAGCGCGCGCAGATCTTCCGCCAGGCCTTCTTCATCTATGACACCGGCATCGAGGTGCACCGTGACCTCGGCGGCGGCTGGGCCTTCGACCTGGGCGGGTTCCAGGGCGCCGGGCTGGCGCTCGACCCGAGCAACTCCCTCGACATCGGCGGCAACTTGTCGCTGACCCGCGGCAACCTCACCGCCGGCGTCTCCGGCTACACCGGGGATGTCACGCTCGGCTCGTCGTCAGACCTTGACCGCCAGTTCGCCGGCCTGTTCGTGCAGGTGGCGCCCGGGCGCTGGGTCTTCCGCGGCGAAGTCGTCACCGGCCGCGGGCCGCTGCTCGCCTCTCCCGCCGGCGGCGTCCACGATATGAACGCGCTGATCGCCGTGGCCGGCTATAAGGTTTCGAAGACTTCCACGATCTACGGAAAGTTCGACTCCTTCGACCCCGACCGCGACACCGCCGACAACAGCCAGGACACTTGGGCGCTCATCTTCATGCACGACATCGCGCCGAATGTGCGCCTACGCATCGCCGAAGAGTGGCTGCGCGGCGGCTCACTCGCCCCGCACGGCAACCTCATCACCGGCGAAATCCAAATCCGGTACTGACCAGCACACCGACTCTGATAACAACACAGCCCGGCGGCGGAAGCCGTCGGGCTGCGACTTTGGGTTCGTTTCGTAATTCGGTGAGTCGGTTGGTGCCCGCCCAGGCGCCTTCGCCCGCTCCGCAAGGAAAAAAGTGGCAGAAACAGGACAATCTGCCTCGGGAGGGAACTCGACCTGTGGGAATGTTGTCGTTTCAGGTAGGGTCTCTCTTGTGATACCGGCGCCCGAACAGGCGACTCAGGTGAGCAGGCGAGCGCCATCGGCGCTTCGCCTGCTTCCGTTCTTGGCGGCTGGGTTCCTCGCCTGGCCGGCGACGGAAAACCGTGCGGCGGCGCCGTCCGACTCGCCGCCACGACACCTGACGATGGAACAAGCGGTCTCCGCCGCGCGGGAACACAACCCCCGCCTGAACGCCGCGCGGCACGCGGCGCAGTCGGCCGACTATTCGGCGCGGTCCCTGCGCGCCGCGCCCCCGATCGGCCTGGAAGTGGAACCGCAGATCGAACGGGACACCCCCGGCCCCAGCGCCTCGCGGTTCGACCTCGATGTCATTCTGTTCCGACCCCTCGACCTGGCGGGGCGGCGGCGTTGGTCAGCGCGCGCACTCGGTTATTCCAGTGAGGCCGCGGCGGCCGATCAGGACGAGACCGAACTGCAAGTCATCGCCGAAGTGCAGGCGGCGTTCCTCGACTTGCTGGCGCGGCAAACGCGATTGCAGGTGCTTGACGAGAATCTCGAGCTCGTGCGCGAACTGCGCCGGTTCGCCGCCGAACGCGTCGCGCAGGGGACGGCGCCACAACTGGACCTGCTCAAGTTCGATGTGGAAGTGGCGCGGGCCGAGGAACAGCGCCTGGCCGGCGCAGGCGCGCTGCGGGTGGCGCGGTCACAGTTGGCGCGCGCAATCGGCTCCGATTCGGCCGAGATGCCGGTGGCTGATGGCGACCTGCTCCGATGGCGGCTGCAACTCGACGTCGCCGGTCTAGCCGACCGCGCGCTTGCCACCCGACCCGCTCGACGCGCCATGCTTGCTCGCCTCGGCGCGGCAGAGGCCGCCATCCAAGTGGCCGCGTCTCGAGCGCGGCCTGATGCCGCGGCGACCGTGCGGCGGGAATTCGGCGAAACCTCTCTTGGGCTCGCTTTCAGTCTCCCGCTGTTGGGGGGCGGCGAAATCGGAAACGACATCAAGGCCCGTCGGCAAGACACCGAAGCGACGAGCGCCCAATTGCGGCAGGTGGAACTGCAGATTCTCGGCGCCGTCGAGCAGGGTTTGGCCGAATTCCAAACCATCGAGCAACGCCTGGATCGACTGGATGCCATCGTTGCCTCGGTTCGGGAGCTGTCCGACAAGGCCCAAGTGGGTTATCAGGAAGGCGCCTTCGGCCGTCTGGAAGTGCTGGAAGCGCAGCGCACGCTGCGCGATGTGCTGCTCGATGAGTTGGATGCGCGGGCGGCGCTCGCTCAGGCCGCCGTGCGTCTCAATGCCGCGGTCGGACTGCCGAGTCTCGATCAGTTGTTCGTGGCCGTCGACCCTGTGACCGATTGTGTCTTCGTCTCCGTAGACACTCGTTCCCCGATAAAGGAGCATTCCGATGCGCATCATGCTGCGTCTCACCCCGCGAGTCATGCCGCTGGTAGTTCTTGCCTTTGCGCTGTCGGGCTGTGCCGGACCGGCGACATCCCCGACAACGGCAGTCACTCCGCCGTCAGCGCCTGCCACTGCGCCGAGCACCACTCCGGCGCCTGAGGCCGAACCGCTCCCGGCGACCACACAGCAGGCCCAAGCGGAGGGCTTCGATTTCACGCTGGGGATTAGTGAAGCGCGACTGACGACGGATTCTCACCCACACTTCGGGCTGACTGTCACCCGTGACGGCAAGCCCGCCGACATTTCGCCGACGGCCGAGGTCCGAACTAAGGCCGGCACCGCGCCGGGCACGAAACTCGAAGTCGAGACCAATAAACCCGGCGACTACGACATACACCCCGATGTGCATACCGCCGGCGCCTATCAACTGGTCGTCACTTTCAAGAAACCCGGTGGCGGCACCGGCCAAGTGACCTTCCCCTTCACCGTCGAACAGGGAACGGGCGCCGCCCACTAAGCACGGACCCGGCAGAGACGGGGCGGAAAACCGACCCCTTCCCAAACGGAGGCATGCGATGAGAAACACTCCACTGGGGCGACACCCTATCCGATTGGCTCTGCTCTTGAGCATCGGGCTCGCCCTCTTGGCCTGGGGGCTCACACTCGACGCCCAGCGCAACGACCGGCGCGCGTTCGCGCACGGCGAAGAGCAACACGCCGGGGAATCGTTCAGCACCGCCCCGGCCGCGGGCACGGCCCAATTCAACACCACCCAGCGCCGGCAATCGGCCCAGGTCGGTGATGTCACGATTGACTTGCAAATTCGCGGGCCGCTCGAGACGGGCCGCGACGTCGAATTCGCGCTGACACTGCAGACGACCGACCCAGCAGTGCTCGAGCAAGCCAAAGTCACGGTCACCGCGCGCAGCGGGGGCGGCGAACAGACGCCCCTCACCCTCGCCTCCGCAGCGCCGGGGGCCTACACCACGAAGGCGCGCTTCGGCCCCCCCGGACCCTACCAACTGGTGGTCGCCGTCGCCGCCGGCGGACGCAGCGCCCAGGCGGCGTTTCCGTATCAGGTCGGCGCGGCGGGATCGACCGTCGTGCTCGCCGAAGCGACGCGTCAGGTGCTGGGCATCGAGACGCAGGAGGCGGCGCGCCAGCCGCTGTTGGAGATCGTCGAAGCGACCGGGGAAATTACCGGTGCGCCGAATGCAGTTGTGGCGCTGACACCCCGACTCCCCGGCCGGGTGTTGCGCACTTATCCAACCCTCGGCCAGTTTGTGAAACGGGGTGAGGCCCTGGCCGTGATCGACAGTCTCGACCTGGCGGAGGTGCAGGGTCGGGTGACCCAGGCCCGCGCTCGGCTGTCGGCGGCCCAGGTGCGTCTGACCACAACCCGCCGATTCGCCGAGACCGGCGAGACCACCCGCAAGCCCCTCGAACAAGCGCAAAGCAGTCTCGCCGGACGGAAGGCCGATGTGGCGTCGATGGAGAGTGAAGTGGCGCTGCGCCGCTCGTCGCTCGCCCGCAACGAGCGACTGTTCGCCAGCGGCATCGTCTCGCAACAACAACTCGACATCAGCCGCTCCGACCTCGACCAGGCCGCGGCCCGACTCGCCGACGCGCGGCAGCAGTTGGAATTGGCCGCGATCGAGGCCGACCGCGAAGCGACGATGTGGAACGAAGGCCTGCGCGGCACGCGCGACATTTCGGAAGCCGATGCCGAAGTGGCCGGGGCACGCGCCGAGCTGAGCGCGGCCGAGAAGACCGCCCTGCTCATCGGCGGACAGGGCGCGCCCGGCGGCAGCCAAGTCATCCTCGCGTCGCCGATCGACGGCATCGTCGCCGACCAGATGGTCAGCGTCGGCGAATTTGCCGATGTCACCACCCCGATTTTCCGCATCGTCAACCCGGCGCAACTGTCGGCGCGGCTGCAACTCTTCGGCGACCAGGCCGCGCAAGTGCATCGCGGCGCGCGCGTCTCCGTGGGTTCCGATCCTTGGGGGAGCCGCCGCATCGAAGGGGTCGTCACTTACCTTTCCAACTTGGCAGACCGCGACACCCGGGCGACGGTGGCCATCGTGCGGCTGTCGGCTGCCGCCGGTCCGAACATTGCCCTAGGCGACTTTGTCCGGGCGCAGATTGTGGTTGGCGAACAAGCCGCGGCGCTGCAAGTGCCGGCCGCCGCGCTGCTCAAGCTAAGTGACCTGTCCGTGGTCTTCGTGGATGTCGGCCTCGGCGCCTTTGAGCCCCGCCAGGTGGTCACGGGGGTATCGGCCTTCGGACGAATCCAAATCGTGAGCGGTCTGGAACCGGGAGAATCGGTCCTCGTTCAGGGCAACAGCCAACTGCTGACTCAGTGGCAACTGCAACAGGCAGCTCACTAGGTGTGGCCCGGCTCCACTAAACCCGCGGTCGGATTGACGCGATGATCAATCGCGTCATCCTGTTCTCACTGCGACAGCGCACGCTGGTCATGGCGGTCGCCGTCCTCGTCACCGCCTACGGCGTCTCGCTCATTCTCCGGATGCCGGTGGATGTGCTGCCCGACTTGAACCGGCCGACGGTGACCATCTTCGTGGAAGCGGGCGGCCTGGCGCCCGAGGAGATCGAGTCGTTCGTCGCGCTCCCCGTCGAACAATCCATTTTCGGAGCGCCGGGAGTCGTCCGCGTCCGGTCGGTCGCATCGATCGGACTGGCGCTAATCTTCGTCGAGTTCGACTGGAAGAGCAACATCCTCACCGACCGCCAGATCGTCGCCGAACGCCTGCAATTGGCGACGGAACGACTCCCCGCCGGGGTCACGCCGGTGCTGGGCCCCATCACCTCGATTATGGGCAACATCATGCTGGTCGGGCTGCAAAGCAAGACCGGCGAGACCTCACCGATGGACTTGCGGGACTTGGCCGACTGGGTGGTGCGCTATCGGCTCCTCGGCATTCAAGGCGTGGCGCAGGTGACGGTCATCGGCGGCGATCGCCGCGAATATCAGGTGCTGGTTTCGCCCGAGAAGTTGAAGGCGCATGCCGTCAGTTTGACCGAACTGGAAGACGCCGTCGCGCGCTCCAGCCAGAGCACGACGGGTGGATTTGTGCAAGCGCAATCGCATGAGCTCGTCATCCGAAACCTGGGCCGCACCGCCAGTCTGACCGACATCGAGAACACAGTCGTTCGGCTCGGCAGTGGGCCGGTGTTGGTCCGCGATGTGGCACGCGTCACGCAGGGCGCGACGGTCAAGCGCGGAGACGGCAGCGTCAATGCGAAGCCCGCGGTCATTCTCAGCATTCAGAAGCAGCCGGGCGCCAACACGCTGGTGCTGACGGAGCAGATCCGAGCGGCGCTGGCGGACCTGCGCGCCTCCCTGCCTCCGGATGTCGAAGTCCAAGCAAACCTGTTCAGTCAGGCCGACTTCATCGAGCGCGCCATCGCCAATGTCGAAGACGCGCTCCGCGATGGCGCGATCCTGGTGGCCATTATCCTGTTCGTGTTCCTCTTGAATTTTCGCACCACCTTCATTACCCTGACCGCCATCCCGCTTTCCTTCGTACTGACGGCGTTGGTCTTCAAGTTCATGGGATTGAGCGTCAATACGATGACCCTGGGCGGCCTGGCGGTCGCCATCGGCGAACTCACGGACGACGCCATCGTGGGGGTTGAGAATGTCTTCCGGCGCCTGCGCGAGAATCGTCGCCGGCCGGAGCCGCACCCCGCCCTCCAGGTCGTCTACGATGCGTCGCGTGAAATCCGGAATTCGATCGTGTTCGCCACCATCATCGTGGTCCTGGTGTTTCTGCCGCTCTTCTCGATGGGCGGCATCGAGGGACGCATCTTCACGCCACTCGGGATTGCTTATGTGGTCTCGATTACCGCGTCGCTGCTCGTCTCGCTCACGGTCACGCCGGTGCTGTGCCTCTTCTTGTTGCCGAAAGCCCGGGCGATGGAGCGGCCCGGCGACAGCCCGTTCGTGGCGTTGCTCAAGCGCGTGGACACTAGACTCTTGCAGTTTTCGTTGCGGCGGCCGGTTTGGGTAATGGTCGCGGCCAGCGCGCTGGTGCTCGGGGCGATCGCGATCGTGCCATTCCTCGGACGGTCGTTCCTGCCCGTCTTCAATGAAGGTACCGCGACCGTGAATGTCATCTCTCCGCCCGGCACCTCGCTGCCCGAGTCGAATCGCATCGGCACGGTCGCCGAACAGTTGTTGATGCAAATCCCCGAAGTGATTGCGGTGACCCGCCGCACCGGCCGCGCCGAACTCGACGACCATGCCGAAGGCGTGCACTACACGGAGATCGAAGTCAACTTTCGCCCGTCCAAGCGCTCGCGCGAGGAACTGTTCCGCGACATCCGCGAGCGTCTGACACAGATTCCGGGCGTGTTAGTCGCTGTGGGCCAGCCGATCCAGCACCGCGTCGACCACCTGCTCTCCGGCACGCAGGCCCAGATCGTCGTCAAACTCTTCGGCAACGAGTTGGATGTGCTCCGCGCGACTGCGGAGAACATTAACGCCGCGATGCGGAGTGTGCCCGGCGTCGTAGACCTGCAAACGGAGCAGCAGGTGCTCATCCCCCAGGTCTCGATCAGCGTCAATCGCAAGGCCGCGCAGAAGTTCGGCCTGTCGCCCGGCGCGCTGGTCGAGCAGCTCGAAACCGCGTTCAACGGACATATCGTGGGGACGATTCTCGACCGGCAGCGGACCTATGACCTCCTGGTGCGCTTTGACGACCCCTACCGAAACAGCGTGCCGGTGTTGGGCGCGGCCCTGATTGACACGCCCTCGGGCTCGCGCATCCCGGTGTTCGCCGTCGCCGACATCGCCGAAACCACCGGACCGAACCAGATCCTCCACGAGAACACGCTGCGGCGCATCGTCGTCAGTTGCAATACGGCCGGCCGTGATCTCAGTTCAGTCGTCTCCGACATCCGGAATCGGGTGGCGACGCAGGTCAAGCTCCCGGTTGGCTATTTCGTGACCTATGAGGGGCAATTCCAGGCGCAGCAAGAGGCAACCCGGCTCATCGCCCTGCTCAGTCTGGTGTCACTGGCTGCCATCTTCTTCGTGCTCTTCACCCACTTCGGGTCGATAAACCTTGCCCTCCAGGTCATGCTGAGCATTCCGCTGGCGCTCATCGGCAGCGTCGCGGGCATTCTGCTGACCGGCGGCGTGCTGTCGGTCGCATCGCTGATCGGCCTCATCGCGCTGACCGGGATTGCCTCTCGGAACGGCATCATGATGACCTCGCACTACCTGCATCTGATGAAACACGAGGGCGAGACCTTCGATGACGCAATGATCATTCGGGGGTCATTGGAGCGGCTGGTGCCCGTCCTGATGACCGCGCTGGTGGCCGGGCTGGCGTTGCTCCCCCTCTCCCTGGCGGCGGGACAACCGGGCAAGGAAATCCTTCACCCGATGGCCATCGTGATCCTGACCGGCCTGCTCACTTCCACCCTATTCGATCAGGCAGTACGGCCCGCGGTCTTCAAGAAGTTCGGACGCAAAGCCGCCGAGCAGCATGTGAGAACGCACGAAACCGAATAGCGTCTGGTCGCCACTGGACTCGCAGGCCAGATGGGATTCCCACCAGACCACTGCTCTGAGCTAGTGGGGCTCGTGCCCGGTCCCGAGCATGACCTTTGTCGGGTCAATGCCCTGCACTTTGCCGTGCCCTGCCTTCCAGCCAGCGTAACATTCGCCGCAGACGCCTTCGCCGTTCTTCACTTCGTTCGCGCACGGGCAGTCGCCGCGCGCGAGGGCGCAGAGATTACACGGTGACTTGATACAGCAGGCGTAACGTCCTTGCGTCGCCAGTTGCCCTTTGATGGTCGCCAGGTCCGCGCGCACCGTGGGGAGCGTGGGTGTCGGCTTATCGGTGGGCGCAGCAGAACTGCCGTAGCCGGTGTTCTGCGGCTGCTGGGCGCACCCGCCCAGCATGCCGGCAATGAGCAAGGTCAGCGCTACCGTCGCCAGTCGCATGGCTCCCTCCCTCGGGCTCAGTGGCTGATCGTAGCAGATCGGATGACCGCGCTCGCGCGCAGCAAGGACGACAGTCGCCGCGGTCGGAGCTTAGGGACCACCGGGCCCTTTCACCGTCGCCGGATCAACCCCGGCGACATTCCCGTTCCCCGCTTGCCAGGCCTTGTAACACTCGCCGCAGACGCTCCGCCCCGCCTTCAGGTCGATAGAGCAATCGCAACTGCCTTTGGATCGCGCGCAGAAGTCGCAGGGCGACTTGATGCAGCACGCATATTTCCCCTCCGTCGCCAACTTGGTCTTGAGCGCGGCGAGGTCGCCGGTCGCACCGCCTCCACCTGGCGTCGGCGCCGCGGTCGGCGGAGCGGTGCTGCCGTAATCAGTGCCCGTTTGTTTGGTGCATCCCCAAGAGGCGCCCAACAGCAGAATTGCCAGACATACCTTCGCGTGTCGCATGGTGTCCTCCGTCAGTCGGGTGGATATGCGTTGCGATTCGGATTATCGCACAGGTGTTTACGAACCACCGGGCGGCGGGGTGGCGGGCTGCGGCGCGGCCGGCGGCATCGGCTGGGGCGGCAGCGCGTACTTCGGCGTCGGGCCTGCGGCCTCGAGCGCCTCCGCCTCCAATTCGTCTTGCGCCTTGACCTGCAGAGCCAGCGCCTTCGCCTCGTCGGCGCCCATCGGGATGGGTTCGTAGGTGAAGGTGCGCACGAAATCAATCAGCATCCGGCGCTTCGCTTCGGGGACGCCCAGTTGTCCCCACGGCGGCATCGCCGTCCCCGGGCGCCCTTCGGTGATGCTGCGGAAGAGCCGCTCGTTGGCGACGGTCACCATGAAATCCTGCCGGTGGAAGTTGCGCGGCGGCGGCACTAAGAAGCGCGCGTTCGGCCCGTCGCCAAACCCTTCCTTGCCGTGGCAGGTGGCGCAGTTCTTCCCGAACAGCGTCCGGATGACAGGAAAGCCCAGGGCGCTCGGCATCGATTCCTTGTGCGCCGAGAGTTGCCAGATGTAATAGACCACATTCCAGACTTCGTCGAATGTCAGTTGGCCTTCATACTTTTGATGCCAGATCTGATGGCGCGGCTCCGCCGGCTCCGCCGCAATTTGCTGAGTCGCGGACTGCCCGGCGTGCTCCTGCTCCTCGGTCTGGTCCACCGGCTCGAATTGCTCCGACACCTCACCCCAGTACACGGCGGCGAAGAGTTCCTGCGGCGCCTTCGGCCACAGCCACTGCGGGTCCGTGAAGTCGGGCCCGCCGCCGGTCAGCAGGCCCTTGCCGTCGGCCTGGTGGCAAGTGACGCATTTGGCGTCCCAAATGTCCTTGCCTTTGACCGCGGAGGGCTTGCCGGTGGGGAGCAACAGGTCGGCGATCAGCGGGTTGCCGGGAGTGGTGTCGAGGGAAACTTGCGTCTGGCAGCCGATGAGCCCTGCCGTCAGGGCGGTGAGCGCCGTCAGCGCCGCGGCGGCAAGCCACCCGCGCACGCGCTCTCGAATTGCAGTCCAGACCGGTCGAAACGGCATTCCGCGACGCCCTCCGAGGCCCCGTCCTCGCCGGCAGCATCATTCGCGAACCACTTCACAATGTCAAGATGTGTTTCGCAGCCGCGCCAGCACCGCCTGATTCGGCGCCGGCATCGGATACCGGCCGAGCGCGTCCAGCGCCGCCCACACCAACTCCTGCCCCTCCCGTGCCTCCGGCTCGCCGTGCATGCGCCGGGCAGCGATGAACGCCAGAAGGAGCGTTCGGTCGTCGCGCTGGTGCTCGGCCATCGCCAGGATGTCGCCCGCCTCGATCTCGACGCCGATTTCTTCGGCGACCTCACGGCGCGCCGCCTCCGACCACGACTCGCCGGGTTTGCGCTTGCCGCCGGGGAACTCCCACCAGTCCACCAGCCGGTCGCCCTCGCGGCGGCGCTGGATGAGCACGCGGTCGCCCTCGACGATGACCACCGCCACAACTTCGACCGGCTCACCCACTGCGGTTCCCCAGCGCGCACCAGCGCCGCACCGGGCATTCCGGGCAGCGCGGCCGCCGCGGCACACACACCGTCGCGCCCAGGTCCATCAGCGCCTGGTTGAAGTCGCCGGCGCGCCCGCGCGGCGCCAACGCCTCGGCGATGCTCCACAGCCGCCTCTGCGCCGCCGCAGTCTTCAGCGGCGGCTTGACCGCGAAGAGGCGACTAAAAACGCGGGCGATGTTGGCGTCCACCGTGCCGCAGTCTTGCGCGTGCGCGATGGAGAGCAGCGCGTTGGCCGTGTAGCGCCCAACGCCCGGCAAGCGGCGCAACGCCGGCTCGGTGTCCGGCACGCGGCCGCCGTGCTCGCGCACAATCATCTGCGCCGCCGAGTGCAGATTTCGGGCGCGGGCGTAGTAGCCCAGGCCTTCCCACGACTCGCGTACGGTTTGCGCTCGGGCCCGCGCCAGACGTTCCACCGTCGGATAGCGCAGCAGGAAGCGGTCGTAGTAATCCACGACGCGTGACACCTGCGTCTGCTGCAACATGTACTCCGCCACCAGAAAGTGATACGGGTCGCTGACGCGCCGCCAGGGCAGATCACGCCCGTGCCGGTCATACCAGCGCAGCAGCGCCCGCGGGATCCCGCGACGGACGCGGTCGGGGATTGCACCGCGGCGAGCGTCGCGTGGACTCCGTTTCACCTCAGACCGTGAAGGACGGCGTCGATCGGAGTTCCCCCTCTCCGTTAACGGGGAGGGCTTGCCCCGAGCGTTGTCGAGGGGGGACAGGGGGTGGGGTTGCACGTGCCGCGTCGGCATATGTGAACGATTCGCTGACTCTGCGGCGGCGCCCTACGGCGCGTTCTTCACACCCTCGCGCCGCCAGACTTCGAACGGGCCGTCGCGGGCGATGATGCGGTAGCCGAACTCCTGCAACTGTTGCGAGTAGGGCGGGTCCACATCGGTCAGCGGGTCAATCTCGCGGATGAAGAAATCGGGGCGGAAGTTGAGACTGGAGCGGACACCGAGGCGCACGACTTCGTTCCGCCGGACGAAAAACAACACGGTGTGCCCGCTCGCCGCCACTGACGCCTCCTGCGGCACGCGTTTCACCGTCCGCTGCCGCGCCGCCCGCTGTTCCGTGCTCAGTGGCAGGCCGCCCAGTTCGTAGCGCAACGCCGGCACCCCCGCGGCGGCGAATATGAAAAGCAGAGCCGCCGGCAATGCCACCGCGCCCGCCGACAGCCGGAACCGCTGCCGGGCGCCGGCCAACACTTTGGCAAAAGCGATGACCAGCGCGGTGACAATGAGGATGTGGTAGTGCCAGCGCAGCCGCCGGAACGGATACTTCATGTTGTCACTCAGCGCGATGGCGGCCATGTCGGGCGCCGCTGCCACGCTGGCGCCGCTCAACCACGGCAGCCAGTAGCCGAACGGCTGCAGGAGTTGCTGCAGGTAGATGCGGTTGCGCGGCCGCGTCGCGTAGTCGAGCACCACGCGCGAGTGTGCGGCGGCGAACACCGCGCCCTGCCGCGGGGTCTCTCCGAGGTACGCGTAGTTTTCATGCCAGGTGCCGGCCGCCGGCACGCCCGCCGGCCGATTCAGCGCCATCACCCATTGCGCCGTCACCAACCCAAGGACTCCGAGCAGTGCCGGCGCCAGCGCCCAGCGCGCGCCCAATCTCCCGCGCACGACGCCCGGCAGCGTTACCGCCGCCATCGCCAGGACGATCAACCCGGTCTGTTCCTTCACCGTCAGCAGGCCCAACAAACTGACGACGAACCAGCCGAACCGCTTCCGCTCCAGGCAATCCCACGCCCACAAAAAGAACAGCGGCGCAAACGGGTACTCGTGAAACTTGTCGAGCACCGGCCCCGCCACGCTCGGCAAGCACAGCCAACCGACCACCAGCGCGTAGGCCACCCAATCCGGCAATCCCCGCCGCTGGATGATGCGATGCAGCGGAAACGCCGCGGCGGCCACCGCGGCGCCTTGCAGCACCAGGAGCGTAATGCCCGACCGCGCCAGTGCATAAAACGGCAACCACGCCAACTCGATCGGCGAGAAATGAATGTTCAGCGCCGACGGCGGCTCCAGCGTGCTGGCCAGAAAGTGGCCGTGCAGCGTTTTCCAGAGAAACTGGTCGAAGAATTGCAAATCGTGGATGACCCCGGTTCCCAAATACTGCGTCACGGCGACGCTCACTGTGAGGCCGAAAAACAGCAGCGCGGCGAACGCGACGCGCCAGCGCCATCGGCTCAGCCATCGCACAACCAACAGCCCACCGACCGCCCACGGCCACCAGGGCGCCGGCCCGAGGTGCTCGGGAATCTGGATGGGCATCCCGGCGCCGACGAGCGTTTGAATCAGGACCGGCGCCGCAAATGCCGCAATCAATGCGCCGACAATCAAGCCCGACCGGCCCCACAAACGGGCCGAAAGCCAAATCAGTAGTCCGGCGAAAACGAGCGCGCCGGCGGCGAGCCGCCACTCCGAAATTATCAATCCGGCGGAGGACCACCAGCCCTCGGCGACGGCGGGCCAGAGCGGCGTGAGATAACAAGCAAGTACCAACAAGATGAACAACAGGTCGCGGGAAGTAAAGCCGAAGTAAACTGGGCCGGTTTTGTGCGCGGCAGGCGGGGGCTCCGCCGCGGCGGGCGTTGCGCTCATCCGCCCTGCCGGAAGTGCTCGCGGTATGTGCGACCCTCTTCCACATAGTGCTTCCAGCCGCGGGCGATGCGCTCGGTCTCGTGCGGCTTCACCGGCCGGACGACTTTCGCCGGCAGGCCGAGCACGAGTTGACCGGCGGGCACTTCCATCCCTTCGGGGACGAGCGCGCCGGCGCCGACGATGGCGCCGTCGCCGACCTTCGAGCCGTTGAGCAGAATGGCGCCCATGCCAATCAGGCAGTCGTTGCCGATGGTGCAGCCGTGCAGGATGACTCGGTGGCCGACGGTGACGCGGCTGCCGACGATGCAGGGCAGGTCGGTGTCTTCGTGGATGACGGTGAGGTCTTGCAGGTTGGTGGACTCGCCGACGATGACGGCGGCCATGTCGCCGCGGATGACGACGCCGAACCAGACGCTGCAATCGCGGCCGATGGTGACATCGCCGTAGATCTCGGCGCTGGGCGCGACGAAGACGCTGGGGTGAATGACGGGCTCGCTCTTCACGCGTCCATCCTGCGCACCATGATAGAGTCCCCCTACTCCGGAGTCACTAAGTGCTACACGACGCCGCTACCGGCACCATCCCGCAACTCGCCGCGTTACTGAAGCAGCGGATCGCGATGCAGGGCCCGCTGACATTCGCCGATTTCATGGACATCGCTCTCTATCACCCGAACTTCGGCTATTACACGCGGACGATGCGGCAGATCGGGCCGACCGGCGATTATCTCACTGCGCCGGAAGTGCATCCCGCCTTCGGGCGGCTGCTGGGGCGGTGGGCGCAGGAACGGTGGCAGGCGCTGGGCTGGCCGCCGCGGTTTGCCGTGATCGAGGGGGGGCCGGGCACGGGGGCGCTGGCGCGGGGGGTGTTCGAGTGGGCCGACGGGCAGCCGGATTTCCTGGCGGCGCTCGAGTATGTGCTGGTGGAGAAGAGCGGGCCGCTGGCGAACCGGCAGCGGCGGACGCTGGGGCCGTACGCGTCGCGGTGCCGGTGGACGGAGTCGCTGGCGAGCGAGCCGAGCGGCGGCGCGACCGGCTGCTTCCTTTCAAATGAACTCTTCGACGCGCTGCCGGTGCACCGGGTGGTGAACGAGGACGGGCGGCTGCGCGAAATCTATGTGGTGTGGGACAGGGAGGACTTTCACGAGGAAATCGGGGAGCCGAGCACGCCGATGGTGGCGGAGTATCTGGCGGATGCGGGGGTCGTGCTCCCGGCGGGGCGGCGGTTCACGGTCTGCCTGGCGGCGAACGAAATGGTCCGCGACATCGCGCGCGTGTTGCGGGCGGGCTGGGTGCTGACGATTGACTATGGCGGGACAAGCGAAGAACTGCTGGCGCGAGAGGACGACGGGCTGGTCTGCTTTGCGCGGCACACGGTGAACGCCGACCCGTACCGGGACATCGGCAACCAGGACATCATGGCGCGGGTCAACTTCACCGCGTTGCAGCGCTTCGGCGAGCGGATGTTGTTGCGCACGGAGGCGTACACGACGCAGCGGGAGTTCCTCGAGGCGCTGGGCTTGCGCGAGGTGGTGGCGTCGCTCGACGAGTTGCCGCTGTCGCGCCGGGAAGCGTGGGGGCACCGGAAGGCGCTGTTGCAGCTGGCAGAGGCGGGGCAATTCGGGGAGATGCGGGTGCTGGTGCAGCGGAGGGGTTAGTGGTTGTGGGTAGCGCCGGCCTCCAGGCCGGTTCCCTTCGGAGATGGGAACAGCACCCCGGTTGCGACCGGGGCGGTACCCAAGAAGACTTCTTAGTGATTCAGGGCGGCGTCGAGTTCTTCGAGTTCGTTGACGGCACGGACGAGCCACGCCAAGCCCCAGAGCGAAGGGAATTCCGAGCCGCTGATGTGCTCTTCGAAGAGCAGGCCGGTGGGCGAGGCGGCGGCTTGGACGGCGCGCAGGTATTCGACGGCGCGGGCCCGCGCCAGGCGCGCCTGATCGGGCCGCATAATCGTGTAACTGGCGGCGAGACGCAGGTTGGCCCGCGCCAACCAGAGCGTGGCGATGAGCGGCCGCGGCGTGTTCACGCACAATCCCGCCGAGTCGTCCTGATTGCGGATGGCGCTCTCGACCCACTGGATGGTCGCCTCGAAGCGGGCGCGTTGGGCGTCGTCGGCGAGATCAAGAACCCGGAACGGGACGGCAAGGCCGAGGATGTCGCAATCGGGCGTCGCGTGCAGGGCGCGCTCGCCGATGAGACCGCGCGAATAGTGCGACCCGTCCCAGAGGTGCTCGAAGACGGCGCCGCGGACGCGGCGGGAGAGCGCTTCACAGCCCGCCGAGAGCGTGGACTCGCCGACGAAGTCGGCGAAACCCGCCACCGCCTGAAAGGCGCCGACCAGGCAGGCGTTGGAGAGCGCCCAGGTGCCCGTTTCCGTGCCCCAGATGTCGCGGGTGGGCAAATGGAGCGAGCGCTCATCAAGGGAGGCGATGAGGAACTCGGCGGCATCGTTGATGCCGCGCCAGGAGGCCTCGACGAAGCCGAGCTGGTCGAGTTCGGAGAGGCGCGACCAATAACGGTGCATGCCGTAGAGCACCCAGGCGGTCGGTTTGACGCGAGGCATTTCGGCCCAGTCTTCGGCGCTGGGACCACGCTCGCCGGTGCTCCAGTAGTCGGCCTCCCAGAAGCCGCCTTCGGCTTGGACTTTGAGCGCCCATTGGAAAATGCGGCCGGCGAGGTCGCGCAAACCGGCGGCACCCATAGCGCCGGCGGCTTCGACGAGGTCGCGGACGCCGCAGACGGGATAGCCGCCGGGCTCGGCGGGCGCGACGAGGCAGCCGCGCTCCTCGTCGAGCAGCAGCCGCAGCGAGAGAAGCGAGCGGAGGTAGAGTTCCTGCAGGCCGGCGTCGACGCGCGGGTAGCGCAGTTTGGCGCACCAGACTTCCCAGTGCGAATTGGTGACGCGTTCCAGCCACTCGTGGCCGCGCTCGATGGCGCGCGCGACGCGGTCGCGCGCCAAGAGCGCGTCGGACTCGGCGCCAAGGTAGAGGACACGGCGGAAGCGACCACCCGGGTCGACCGCCAGATCCCAGGCGACGGCGCTGTCCACATCGCCGGTGCAGGGATCGGTGGTGGTCAGCGCGCCGCGTTCGATAGCGGTGCGCGCCGAGTCCGCTTCGCCGAGGCAGCCGAAGTGAACGGCGTCGAAAGCGTCGCCGCCCCAGGCGAGGGCGCGGTTGCGCCAACACTGGACGAGCGAGCCGTCACTCGTCCGGTGCAGGGTATTGCGGTCGCGGTGCTCACCGATGCTCAGATGCAGGTACTGATAGGCGGTGCCTTCGATGCGCTGTTTGCTGTCGTTCTGGAATTCGAAGATGCGCGTCAGGACACTGCGCGCCGGGTGGACGAGGTCGGTGATTTCGACGACCAGACCAGTGCCGGCATGGATGAGGCGGCTGACGAGGATGTTGCGGTGGGTCACATATTGCTGAACGACGGTCCAGGACGGGTCGTCCGTCCAGACGGCGGGGCCGGCGCCGAATCGGACAGCCAGCGCGCTGTCACCGATGTGCTGCGAGAAATCGAGGTGAGGATAGTAGAAGGCCGCCAGTTCCGCCCTGGGGCCGATGGCGACCAGGAGGCGGGAGTTCCCGACGATGGAGGCGGCGCCGCGAGCGTTCAAGCCGCGGATTTCTTCGCCGACCGAGTGTCATGCTCCTGGCGGACCGCGGCGCAGAAGGCGTCGAAGAGATGCGCGTGGTGTTCGTGCTCGCTCCACAGGTCTTCGGGGTGCCAGTGGATGCCGACCCAGAACGGATGCTCGTCCGCTTCCAGCGCTTCAATGGTGTCGTCATCGGCCCAGCCGACCGCGACCTGGCCTTCGCCGACATCAGCGATGCCCTGATGATGGCAGGAGTTGGTGCGCAAGTGCGTCGCGCCGATGGCCTGCGCGACGCGCGAGTCGGGCGTGAGATGCACTTCATGCACGACCTCGCAGCGCCGCGCGCCTTGGGCGTGATCCATCCCGGATTCGTCGAGGAGATGCTGCACCAGGTGGCCGCCGGCCGCGACCGCCATCACCTGACACCCGCGACAGACGCCCATCGTCGGGATGCCCTGGGCGCGGGCATAGCCGACCGCTTCGAGTTCCATGTCATCGCGCGCCGGGTCGATGCCGGCCGTCTTCGGATGCGGTTCCTGGTCGTAGAGCGCAGGATCGATGTCGCCGCCGCCGGTGAGGAGGATACCGTCGGCGCCGGCGAGCAGCGATTCGATGTCGCCGTCTTGCGGGCGCACCACGCGCACCTTCACCTCGCGTGCGCGCAGGGGCTTGCAGTAGCGCTCGGTGACGGCGTCCTCATCGGCGCCGCCGAGCGTGTGCGTCCCGCGCAAGACCGCGATTTCCGCCGCCATTTCGTTCCTTTCTGTGCTGCCGATCAATTGGTGTTCGACTGTTGTTCCGCCGCGTGATAGGTGCCCGAGACGCTCCCCAACTCTTTCATGACTTGGCGACCCACCAGCCCGACGAAGACAAGCCCCAGCGCCACCAGGGCCGCGATTCCCAGGCGGCGCACCCACGGCTCCCAGTCTTCGTGCATGCCGGGTCTCCAGCAGCCATTCTACCGCCTCCTTCAACGGCCGGCTGTTGACACGGCCGCCAGCCGGGGCTAGAGTTAGGTACACCTAAGTCGTTGGAGTTTGGGATGGCCGAACAGACCGCGGCGATCAGCACCAGCGTCGAAATGTACCTCAAAGAGGCATATCGCCTGTCGCAAGAGCAAGGCATCATCACGACGACTTCGCTGGCGAAGGCACTCGGTGTCCGCCCCGCGTCCGTGACCGGCATGCTGCGCAAATTAGTGGATCGCGGGCTAGTGCGGCATGAGCGCTACGGCAAGATTCATTTGACGGACGAGGGCTCGGCCGTGGCGGGGACGCTGCTGCGCCGACACTACCTCTGCACACGCTTGCTCACGGATGTATTGGGGATGGACCCGGCGACCGCGGCGGAGCGCGCGAAGTTTTTGGAACACGCGGTCGATGAGGAAGTCGAGAAGCGGCTGGCGTTCCTGCTCGGCTCGTGTCGCGAACTCTTCGGGGAGAATATGAGCCGGCGCCCGCTGACTATGCACCGACCCGGTGCGCTGTTCCGCGGCGACAAGGCCGCAGCGAGGGAGGTTCCTTCGAAATGATCGAGGCATTTACCGTTACCATCCGCGAAGGGATCGAAGCCGCGCTCGTCGTCGGCATCGTGATTGCCTATCTCTGGAAGACCGGCCGCGTCGATTTGCGCAAGTGGGCCTATGCGGGGCTGGTCATTGCGGTGCTCGGTGCGATCGCCACTGCGGTGGTTGCGGCGCCGCACCTGCTGCACGAACAGCACATGGCGGCGTTCGAGGGTGGGTTTATGCTGGTGGCGGCGCTGCTGGTCGGCTCGATGGCGGTATGGATGTTGCGCACCGGCAAGCGGATGAAGTCGGAAATCGAATCGAGCATAGGCAAGTTCGTGAAGCCAGCGTCGGGACTGTACGCAGGCCTGGGGCTGTTGGCATTTGTGTTTCTGATGGTCTACCGGGAGGGGGTCGAGTCCGTCATCTTCGTGCTGGCGCAGGCAATGAAACCCGGGGCGGTGGATGCGTCACTCATCAGCGGCGCGGTCGCCGGTGCGCTGGGGGCGGCGGTGTTCGGGCTGCTGTTCGTGCGCGGCAGTTTGCGCATCAACCTCGGATTCTTCTTCAAAATCACCAGCGTGGCGCTGCTGATTCTGGTGGTGCAACTGACCGCGGTCGGCCTGCTGGAACTGATGGATGGCGGCGTCATCGCCAAGGTGGCGTGGCTCGATGCGCTGCTGGAGCCGTTCGAAACCTACGAGCAGTGGATCATCGTGGCGGTCACCGCGATGCTGGCGAGCGTGATTGTGCTGCCGGTCGGGCAATGGCTGTGGTACCGGCGCAAGGTGGAGCAGCACCGGGCGGACGATGCGCTGATGGCGCTGTGGGCGATGAAAGAGGTGGCGCTGGGCGTGCCGACGGAGCCGGTGGAGGAACTGCTCGAGATCGCCGGGCCGGATGCGCTGCACTTCCTGGTGCTGGCGGGCGACGCCTTCCAGCGCGGGCCGCAGTATGCGATGACGCCGAAGGGGCTATCCAAAGCGCGGGCGCTGATTCGGCGGCACCGGCTGGCGGAGCGCGTCGCCGCCGATGTCTTCAAGATTACCGACGACGCCGAGATTCACGAGTACGCCGAGCGCATTCAGGAAGATATGGCGCGAGAGGGCGAGGAGCGGCTGTGCACTTCACTCGGCCACCCGCTGACCTGTCCGCACGGCAGCCCGATCCCCGAAGGGCGCTGCTGCCCGACGGGGGCGCCAAGGTTCGCGCAACCAATAACGGCGGGGTAGCAGGCTAGAAGTCCGAAGTTCCACGGAACGGCAAACCGGCCCGGCAAGACTGATGGCTTGCCATACGGCTGGATCCAATGGTTCTCGCCCTCCGCGAAAAGTGCGATTGCTTAGCAACAATGAGATCTCGACTCGATTGGTAGAATGGAGACATGGGAATCCGAATTCGTAATCTCCCACCACACTCCTTGAAGCCCCCCATTACCTTGTATGTGGAAGACCTTGAAGTGGGCGAAATCCTTTCAGACGTCTTCGAGCACATCCGACTGACCGAGAACATCATTGTCCTCGATGGGGGAACCGAAATACCCGCCGAAGCCAGCCGGCACACGCGGCTGACTTTCATTGTGGATCCCACACTTGCGGCACGACTCGATCAGATGGTTTCCTCTGTCGGGCACGGCGCGAACTTGAGGATGGTTTCCAGCTCGAGTTCCGAGGAGTGGCAAGCACCCATGCTGCTCAGTCAGACTGCTCCCCTTGCGGATGGAAGCGTTCAAATTGTCCTGCAGATTCTTGTTGGTCTGGAGAAGAGACGCATTTAGAGCGATTGTCCATCTTGATTTCACTCAGTGATCCTGAATGGCTCCTCTGCGAATGGCGTGAGTGGAAAGACTGTGGACAAACGGGCGTTTGACAATCTGCGGTGAAGCCGATAGGATTCCGATCGAACCGCTTTCACCTGGTCCTAGACCCTCGGCTGATCCTGTGATTCAGGGAGGATGATATGGCAGACTTTCCTTACACAATCGTTCCTGCCAGGTTGAAGTCTTTTTTCCCTAAGATTCAAGAACTGGGCGCCCCACAGAAGGTGACACGCGCGTGGCTCGAACAAGCAGGATTCAAGACAAAAGCTGACCGCACAATTCCACCGGTCCTCAAGTTCATCGGCTTCGTCGACTCGAGCGGTGTGCCAACAGCGGCATGGAAGGGCTACCAGAGCAGAGAAGCAGCCGCGAAGATTCTGGCTACCTCGATTCGGCAATCGTACGGAGAACTTTTCGAAATGTATCCCGACGCGCACCGCAAAGACGAGGAAGCTTTGAGAAACTTCTTTCGCCCCAAGACTTCTGTCAGCCCAGACACTCTCCAGCGCATCGTCACAACCTTTCGAATCTTATGTTCGCTTTCAGAATTTGACGGCGAATCACTCGAAATCCCCGAGGCCAAACCCTTGGCGCCTCGACCGATTCCGATTCGTCAAATTGCAACCACAACTCAAGGACTGGTAATCAACCTGAACATTCAGCTGCAACTCCCCGCGACAGAGAACTCGGACGTCTACGACAAGCTTTTTGCTGCCCTACATAAGCATCTTATGTCTCAGTAGTCTGACTAAATCATGATTGAGGAGTTGACTTCACTTCTCGTTCGAGCTCTCGACTTCGCTGCCGAAGCACACGCGCTGCTCTCAAAGCACGAAGCGTCGGCATCCCGAGTTGTGGTACTGTCGGACACCTACGACCACCTTGCAAAATTCAGTCTAGCGCAGGACGAACTCTTCCGTGAGGCGCTACATTGTGCAGAACATGGACTTTACCGACCCGCCCATGTGATGGCATGGGCAGGATTCATGGACTTCATTCACCACAAGGTCTTCGAAGACGGAGGAACTAAACTTTCCCAGAACTATCCGAAATGGCAAGCCGCTACACCTGAAGAACTTAGAGAGGAAGTAACTGACTACCAGGTTGTTGAGGCATGCCGAAAAGTGGGACTCTGCTCGAAGACTGAGATGAAGGCTGTTCATGCGCTCTTAAACAAGAGAAACGAATGCGCCCATCCTTCCACCTTCTTCCCTGGAATCAATGAAACGCTTGGCTTTATCTCAGAGGTTCTACAACGGCTCGGGACGATGCGAGTGAGAAAGTTGTAGCGATCCTCGAAGATCTAGAGTCTCCTCTCCCCCATCTCCGGTTCGGGGTCGATGCCTAAACCATCCGCGACGCGGTTGATGTAATTGAAGTAAGCGCAGACTTCGTTGGCTTCGAGGATGGCGGTGTCGGAGAGGCCGGCGGCGCGCAGGGCGTCGATGTCGGCCTGGGTGATGCGCGCGGGCGTGCGCGTCAGTTTGTCGGCGTACTCACAGATGGCGCGGTCCACCGGCGTGAGGACGGCGGTGCGCCAGTCGGTCTTGATGGCCTGCACGAAGGCGTCGTCCTTGACCTCCGACCGGAGGTCGTCCGCGTGGGCCTCGATTCAGTAGAAGCAGTCATTCGCCCGCGAGACGAGGACGGCAATCATCTCCTTCTGCGCCCGGGTGAGCGCGCCGCGGGTGCGCATCAGGGCGATGTAAATGTCCATCGAGGCGCGCAGGATGTCGCCGCGCAGACTTTGGACGGAGAGGATGTTGAAGACCTTGCCGGCGCGCCGGACGGCGCGGTCGTATTCCTCTTTGACGAGGCCGGTGGCGTCGTGCGGCGCGATGGTCTGGATGAAGGGCATGAGTCCTCCGTGTCAGGTGTCAGGTGTCAGGTGAAAGGAGAACGACAAACCTCAAGGTGAATGGTGAATAGGATTATAGAAGATGGATGATGTCGGGGGATGAGATCCCCCGACTCACAATGGGCGCCCGGTAGACCGGGCTCGTAGGGCGAGTGTCGGCCTCACCCCGGCTTCGCCACCCCTCTCCTGAGGAGAGGGGCTTGGAGAACATCCCCTGGCCATCATTTGATCGCTTCCTCACTTCCTCGGTGTTGGATCGTCGTGATGCCGCCCATATAGGGGTGCAGCACCTCGGGGATGGTGATGGAGCCGTCGGGCTGCTGATAATTTTCGAGGATGGCGGCGTAGGGGCGGCCGACGGCGAGACCGGAACCGTTGAGGGTGTGGGCGAACTCGGCCTTGGCGCCGGGCGCGGGGCGGTAGCGGATGGCGGCGCGGCGGGCCTGGAAATCGCCGCAGAGCGAGACGGAGGAGACTTCGAGGTACTTGCCGAGCGCCGGGAACCAGACTTCGATGTCGTAGGTCTTGGCGGCGGCGAAGCCCATCTCGCCCGCGCAGAGCAGCGTGATGCGATAGGGCAACGCGAGCGCCTTGATGAGGTGCTCCGCCTGCGCGGTGAGGCGTTCGAGCAGATCGGGGCCCTGTTCGGGCGCGCAGACGGCGTAGAGTTCGACCTTGTCGAACCAGTGCTGGCGGATGATGCCGCGGGTTTCTTTGCCGGCGGCGCCGGCCTCGGCGCGGAAGCAGGGGGTGAAGGCACAATAGAGCCGCGGCAGCGTGGCGGCTTCGAGGATTTCGTCGCGGTGGAGGTTGGTGAGTTGCGCTTCGGCGGTGGGGGTGAGGAAGAGGTCGCCGTTCGCCAACTTGAACTGGTCCTGCTCAAACTTCGGCAGGTGCGCGGAACCGATGAGCGCCTCTCGGGTGACGATGGCGGGCGGCTGGATGGGAATGAAGCCGGCCTTCTCGTTCTCGTCCATGTAGAAGTTGATCAGCGACCGCTCGAGGCGGGCGCCGGGGCCTTTGAAGACGACGAAGCGGGCGCCCGACATCTTGGCGGCGGCGTCGAAGTCGAGGATGCCGAGGGATGTGCCTAAGATCCAATGCGGCTTCGGTGAGAAACCCAATTCTGGTGGTGAACCAGAAGACCTGACCATACGATTGTAGTTCTCGTCCAGTCCCGAAGGCACATCATCGGCGGGGAGATTGGGAATGGCGTACAACGCCGCTTCGAGCTCGTCGTCCACCTCGCGGACTTCCTGTTCCAATGTCCTAACATCCCCGGATTTCGACCGCATCAGTGCGATCAATGGGGACCCGTTTCCACCCAACCTCTTGATCTCGGCAATCTCTTTGGAAACTCGATTGCGTTCGGCCTTCAGTTCTTCAACCTGGACAAGCAGTTCGCGGCGACGTCTGTCCATGCCCAGAATGGCGTCCACCGCGGCGGCGTCATCGCCGCGGGCGGCGAGGCCGCGGCGGACGCGGTCAGGGTCATGGCGAATCAGGCGGAGGTCGAGCATCGGGGTATTTTACCGCGTCGCGGGCTGTCCCCTGCCCTTCCCGGCCAACCGTCCTCACCCTGCTTCGCCGAGGCTTCGCAGGGCAGGCCCACCACGGCCGACGGAGCCGTGGTCCCCCTCTCCCCCTGGCCGACACGAGCCATCGGCTCGGGCAGGCGAACTGGAAGAGGAAACAGGAATCAGCGCTCGTATTGAATGCGACCGTGTGGAGCGAACTCCTTGGCAGGGGAACCGCCGGGCGCGGGGAACTGTTGAGGCGAGTGTCTCGGCGGACAACTCAACAGAGGAGGACGGGATGACGCGCGAACAGTTCATCAAGTATTCCGATCGGCTGGGCAACTTGTCCGATGTGCTCATTTCCCTGGCGCCGGCGAACCAACTCGACTGGAAGCCCGATGACGGCAACTGGTTCACACTCGGGCAACAGGTGTGGCACCTGGCGGGCTCGTTCGGCATCATGGGCTGGATGGCGGAGGGCTGCCCGCCGCCAAGTGAGGAACAGAAGCGGGCCCGCGCGGAAGGGCCGAAGTCGATGACGCCCGAACAGGCCCGCACGGTCTTGGCGGAGAAGCGCGCGTATGTGCGTGAGAAACTGGCCGCGCTCTCGGACGCGGACTATGCGTCGAAGCATGTTGACACCGGCTTCGGCATTTCCGGCACCATTCAAGAGGCGCTGATCCGCGCGGCGGAACACACCAACAACGAGAAGATGCGGCTGTTCACCTATCTGAAGCTGCTGGGTGTGCCGGTGAACACGCCGACGCTGTACCGCGGCGAAGTGCCCAAGCCCGACGCCGTCGCGGCATAACGACGACAACGCACGAGGAGACAACGATGAACAAGCAAGAGATGGCGCAGTACATCGACCACCTGGGCGACCTTACGGACAAGTTGATTGCGATGGCGCCCGACGCCCCACTGGACTGGAAGCCGGACGACGGCACCTGGTTCACGCTTGGGGAGCAGCTCGGGCACATCGCGGGGTCGTTCGGCCTCTTCGGCTGGATTGCGGACAGCTGCCCGCCCCTCACCGATGAACAGCGGGCCCAGATGGAGAAGCGGGAAGCGCTCACGCCCAGCGAGGCCCGCAAGGTGCTCGCCGAGAAGCGGGCCTATGTGAAGGAACGGCTCAACGCGCTGACTGACGCTGACTACAAGAGCAAGTTCGTGGACACCGGCTTCGGGCTGAAGGGCCCCGTCTTCCAGGTGCTGCAATTCGGCTGCGAGCACACTGTGAACGAGAAGATGCGGCTGTTCTGTTACATCAAGCAGTTGGGCGTGCCGGTTGACACGGGAACGCTGTATTTCGGCGAAGCGCCGAAGCCGGCGGCGAAGGAAGCCGTGGCGGCGTAACTGCGCGACACGAGTTCGAGAACTTACGAGGCCCGGCGCGAGTCGGGCCTCATTCTTGTGCCGGGAGAATCGCTGTCGTGGCGCCAAGCCGACGGCCGCAAAACCTCGTGCTCACCTTGGCGTTGAATCTACCTAGTGGGGCTTTTGCGTCCCACTTGTCGTTCCAGGCTTCGAAGTCGAGGAAGTGCTCGCCTTCTTCGCCGCAGCCGCCGTGGGTTTCTTCTTGGCTGCCGCGGTCGTCTTCCCCGCAGGCGTGGCCGCGATCGCCCGCGTCGCCGGGGTTGCGCGATGGGCAGGGACCGCGGGGGTCGCTCGAGTCGCAGGGACCGCGGGGGTCACGCGATGGGCAGGGATCGCCGGGGTCGCGCGGGTCGCCGGGACTGCGGGCGTCGCGCGATGGGCGGGGATCGCCGGGGTCGCGCGGGTCGCCGGGACGGCGGGGGTCGCGCGATGGGCGGGGATCGCCGGGGTCGCGCGGGTCGCCGGGACGGCGGGCGTCGCCCGACGGGCGGAGATCGCCGGAGTCGCACGGGTGGCTGGGACCGCGGGGGTCGCGCGATGGGCGGGGATCGCCGGGGTCGCGGGCACTGCCGGGGTCGCTGCAGTCGACTGCGTCACCGCACTGTCCGGGGCGTGACCAACTTTCGACTTCGACTTCCCGGCTCCGTGCTGCTCTCGGGCCCCGTGGCTCGGATGAGAGCCCGCTTGGGCGGCAGGAGCAGCCAACACCACCGGACACAACACGGCGACCAAGAGACTGACAACGACCGAGACGCGGTAGTGCTTCATCGGAGTCCAGGCCTCCTTGCGGTGAGCAGACACCTTTGTTGAATTATACCGCCTCCTGTTACGCTCTATCGGGTGCGTGGACACAATGCAATCGACAGTCTGACCGTCTCACAAGCGGGCCGCGCGTTCACAATGCCAATACGGTCGATGTGCGGCTAAGCGCGCACAAGGGCGGCAACACTTGCGTAGACTCCCGCGAAGGCGGATTCGAGGCCCGCTGCCTCAATGATGGCCCAGGCGTGTGGCTGCCTCATTCCAAATTGCGCTCTCATCGCTCGGCAATCGCCCTCTGCCGTCCATCGCCTGCCCATCCGCTATAATCCGCCGGACATCCAGCCCGTGCCGGACAAGAAAACGAACGGCGAACCGGAAGTTCTGCGCCGCCATGCGGTGATGACCGCGACGCGCCGCCCGCTGTTAGGCCGCCTGCGGCGCGTCCTGGGCACGCCGGCCCTCTTCAGTCTTGCCTACGCCGATGTCGGGTCGTCGATTTACTACGCGCTGGGCATCGTGGCGTTTTACGCGCTGGGGGCGGCGCCGGTCGCCCTTTTCGTGGCAGGGCTCTTGTTCGTGCTGACGGGGATGACCTACGCGGAAGGGTCGTCAGTCTTGCACGAGTCGGGCGGGTCGGCGAGTTTTGCCCGGCACGGGTTCCGCAACGACGCGCTGAGTTTCCTCGCCGGGTGGCAACTGCTGCTGGTGTACATCGTCACGGCGGCGCTGTCGGCGCTGTCGGCGGCGCATTACCTGGCGCAGTTCTGGCCAGCAATGGAGCGCACGCCGCCGGCGGCGGCGATCGGCGTGGCAATGCTGACCGTCCTGGCCATCCTCAACATCCTCAGTGTGCGCGAAAGCGCGCGCCTGAGCATTGCGCTGGTCATCACGGACCTCATCACGCAATTCTTCATCGTCACTCTGGGCTTCTTGTTTCTCTTCAGTCTGCCGACGCTGCTCAGTTATGTGGACTGGACGGGACTGAGGGGCACCTGGCCGACGCCGAAGATGTTCATCTACAGCATCGCCATCGGGATGGTCGGCTATGTCGGGCTGGAGAGCATCGCCCAGCACGGGGAGGAATCGAAGGAGCCGGCACGCACCATCCCGCGGGCGATCATGATGACGGTGTATGTCGTCCTGTTCATGTTCACGCTCATCCCGGTGATCGCGATGAGCGCGGTGGATCCGCAGACCTTCAAGGCCGAGTGGACCGACAATCCGGTGGCCGCGATTGTGACGCACTTCCCCACCACGCTTGATTTGAGTCTCGGGTTCGTCCAAGTGCATCTGCCGCTGCGGGTCATCTCCGAATTTTGGATTGCGATTCTGGCGTGGACCATCCTCTTCATCGCCGCGAATGCGGCGCTGATGGCCGGTGCGCGGTTGACGCGGTATATGTGCCAGCACCGGCAACTGCCCGGGCCGATGGGCGCCACCCATCCGAAACTGGGCACGCCGGTGTGGGGACTCATCGTCTTTTGGGCGGTGGCGGTGCTGCTGCTAGTGCCGGGCTTGTTCGGCGCCAAGGACCTGCTGGTCAGCATCGGCACGCTGTATGTCTTCGGCTCGCAGTGCGCGTTCGCGCTCGCGCACGCCGGCCTGATCGGAATGCGAAAACGCTCGCCCGACACGCCGCGCCCGTTCCGCTCATGGCCGAATGTCCGGTTCCGCGGGACCCTGGTTCCGATCGCCGCGGTGTTGGGCCTGCTGGCAACGACTTCCGTGTTCATCATTCTGTATGTCTCCAACCGGTTCACCTTGATTTGGGGGTCGGTGTGGGTACTGGCCGGCGTCGTGCTTTATGTGTGGTATCGGAAGTCATCGGGCCTATCGCTGACCGCCCTGGCGCCGCTGGCGGCCGGTACCCATGTCGTGGAATCAGAGCCCGAATCGCGCGCCCCAACTGTGCGCGCCATGCAGAAGCAGATCGAGCGCCTGCTGGTGCCAGTCTATGACCAAGACGATGTGGACATGCTCATTCCCTACGCCGCCCAGTTCGCCAAGGCGCTGACGGCGAAAGTGCGCGTCTTGGCCGTCGTGGAAGTGCCGCACGCGCTGCCGCTCGGCGCCGCCCTGCCCGAACAACATCACGCGGCGGAAGCGCTGCTCCAATCCGCCCAAGCGCTCGCCGAGGAGCGTTACAACTTGACCGTCGAGACGGAACTGTTGCAGGCGCGCAGTTCCGGCGTCGCCATCTGTGAGCAGGCGGCCCGCGAACATTCCGACATCATCCTGCTCGCCGTCACGCGCAGTCTCGGGTCGAGCGGCACGATTGCGTATGTGGAGGAACACGCGCCGTGCCCGGTGTGGGTGCTGTATCCGCCGGGACACGCCTAACCCCGTGTGGATGATTGGGGCGGTGGTGCGTTCCGCCGCCCGCGGCGGTGCGTTACAATGACGGCGACGCTGACACTCGGGAGGCGCTCGTGAAGATTTTTCTGGACACCGCCAGTCTCGACGAACTCCGCCGGGCCAAGGACTGGGGAATGCTCGACGGCGTCACCACGAACCCGTCGCTGGTGGCGAAGGAAGGCGTCGCCTTCCGCCCGCACATCGAAGCGATTTGCGCGCTGGCGCTTGGGCCGGTCAGCGTCGAGACGACGACCCGCGACGCCGACGGGATGTTTCAGGAGGGCAAAGAGTTTGCCACCTGGGCGCCCAATGTCGTGGTGAAGGTGCCGGTGACGCCGGAGGGGTTAAAGGCCTGTCAACGGTTAGTGGAAGACGAGATTCCGGTGAATGTCACGCTCTGCTTCTCGGCGAACCAATGCCTGCTGGCCGCGAAGGCGGGCGCGAATTACGCCAGCATCTTTATGGGGCGGCTCGACGACATCGGGCATTTGGCGGCGGAGGTGGTCGAACAGTCGGTGCAGATTATGGACAACTATGGGCTCGACACCGAAGTGCTTGCCGCCAGTCTCCGCCACCCACAGCATGTGTTGCAGTCGGCGTTGGCGGGCGCCGACATCGCTACGATGCCGTTCAAAGTGCTGGAGCAGTGCTTCACGCACCCGCTGACCGAACAGGGGCTGGAGAAATTCCTGGCCGACTGGGCGGCGAGCCGGGCGGCGATGCAGGTGAAGGTGTAGGTAAGAAGAGAGACTTGCGCCCGGGGCTGAACCCCCAGGCTGAGACTGGGACAAGGCCCTGCGGGCCTTCTCACGGTCTCAGCCCGGCCCTTCAGGGCCGGGAAATCGGAGACGGACATGTTCTTTAAACAGATTTGGACTGAGGGCTTAGCGGCGGCGACCTACTTGGTCGGCGCAGAGGGCGGCGAGGTCGCCGTCGTGGACCCGTTGCGGGATGTCGACCGTTACCTCGATGCGGCGCGCGAGGCAGGCGTGCGCATCACCCACATTCTCGAGACGCACATCCACGCCGACTTCTGCTCGGGCGCGCGGGAACTGGCGGCGCGCACCGGCGCGGCGCTGCACTTGAGCGACGAGGGCGACGCCGAGTGGCAGTACGCCTTCCCGCACCAGTCGCTGCATGACGGTGACACGGTGACCGTCGGCGGCGTGCGCATCACGGCGGTGCACACGCCCGGCCACACGCCCGAACACCTAATGTACTTGCTCGCCGAGGGCGACGGCCCGCCGACGCACGCGCTGACGGGCGACTTCCTGTTCGTCGGCGATGTCGGGCGGCCGGATCTCCTGGGGCTCGGCGCGGCGGAGCGGCTCGGCGATCAGTTGTACGACAGCGTGCAGACGAAACTCGCCGGCCTGCCGGATGCATTGGAAGTCTGGCCGGCGCACGGAGCCGGGTCGCTGTGCGGCAAGGCGATGGGGACGGAGCGCAGCACGACGCTCGGCGCGCAGCGGCTGACGAATTATGCGTTGCAGCCGATGACGCGCGAGGAGTTTGTGCGCACGGTGCTAGCCGGGCAGCCGGCGGCCCCGGCGTATTTCCGCCGGATGAAGACGATCAACCGCGACGGGCCGCCCATTCTGGTCGGCGTGCCGGCCGTGCTGGCATTGAGTGCCGTGGAAGTGAAGAAGCGGCTCGATGTTGGGGCGGTGCCGGTGGACTTGCGGCACCCGCTGCAATTCGCGCCGGCGCATTTGCCGGGGAGCGTCAACATTTCGCACGACCCGACCTTGAGCAGTTGGGCGGGGGCGGTGCTCGACCCGGCACAACCCGTCATCTTCATCACCAACCACCCGGAAACGCTCGATGACGCGGCGCGGCAACTCATCCGCGTCGGGCTCGACCACATCGCCGGGTATCTCGACGGCGGCGTCGCCGCCTGGCAGGCGGCGGGGCTGCCGGCGGCGGCGATGCCGCTGGTGGCGCCGGAAGCGCTGCTCGCCGCGCAAGCAGCGGGCAACGGCCCGTTCGTGCTCGATGTGCGCTCGCAGAGTGAGTGGGACGCGGGGCATGTGCCCGATGCGTTCTTCATCCCGCTGACGCAACTGGCCAATGAGTGGCCCGAGATTGCGGAAGCGCACGGACTGACGAAAGAGACGCCGGTCGCCGTGATGTGCGCGGCGGGGCATCGGTCGAGCATCGGCGCGTCGCTGCTGCGGCGGATGGGCTACACGGGCGCGGGGAGTGTGCCGGGCGGCTTCACCGCGTACCGAAGGTTGCAGCGCCCGGCGGGGTCGGCGACGCGCTAACGCGCCGCACCCTCCGCGGCGCGGAGGGTGTTGCGTAACACCAGGGCGACGGTGACGGGGCCGACGCCGCCGGGCACGGGCGTGAGCCAGGCCGCTTTCTGACCGACGGACGCGGCGTCCACATCGCCGACGAGGTCCTGCCCGACGCGGGTGATGCCGACATCCACGACACAGGCGCCCGCCTTCACTATGTCGCCGGTGATGAGCCGCGGCTTGCCGGCGGCGCTGACCAGAATGTCGGCGGTGCGGGTGTGCGCGGCCAGGTCGCGGGTCTCGATGTGACAGACGGTGACGGTAGCGAAGGCCTCCATCAGTAGCAGCGCCACCGGTTTTCCCACCAGGTCGCTTTGGCCGATGACGACCGCCTCGGCGCCCTGCAATGGCACACCTGCCTCGGCGAGCAGCGCCATCACAGCTTCGGCGGTGGCGGGCAGGATGCCGGCGCCCCCGCCGCGCACGGCGGCGCCGAGGTTGGAGGGCGTGACGCCCTCGACATCCTTGCGCGGGTCGATCAACGGTTGAAACTCGCGTGCAGAGAGCGCCGCGGGCAGCGGCAGCAGCAGCGCGACGCCGTGCACTGCGGGATTTTCATTCAAACGCCATACTTGCTGGTGCAATTCCGCCGGCCCGGCGCCTTCTCCGAGGAAGACTGCGTCGAAGCCCATGCCGAGGGCTTGGGCGTGTCTTCCCAACTGGCGGGCGTACGCACTCGACGCAGCATCCTGCCCCACCGTGAGGCACGATAAATGGGGCGTCACGCCTTGCGTCGACAGCGCCGCGACGCGGGCGCGCAGGTCGGCGTCCAAACGCGCAATGTACGCCTGCCCGTCCAGCGGGCGCGCTCGCGTGGTCATTGGGGGCTGCGAACCGGCGGGGTCAGCAGCGAAGGGTCAATCCTCGTCGCCCGACTTCGGCTTCGCCGACTTCGCCGACTCGGACTTGTCGCTGTCCGAATTCTTGGAGGCCTTCGGTACGCTGTTGGCCTTGGGCCCGACTTTGTCGTAATCGGTCGAATGCCAGCCGCTGCCGCCGAACATGATCGGCACGGCGGTGAATTGTTTCTTGGTCGTCCCTTTGCACTTGGGGCAGCGGGGCGGACGCGCCTTGACGGCACGGTGCGCCTCGAATTCGTGACCGCAGGCGTTGCAGATGAAATCGTTGAGGGGCATTCAGGTTAGTCCTTACTTATCGTATCAGGCCGAGCGAGGCCGGCATCCTTGTTGTCCCCTCCCCCAGCCCCTCCCCATTGGCATGGAGAGGGGTGAAAACCAATTTACTTTCCTTCCCCTCTCCACAAAGTGGGGAGGGGATTTGAGGGGAGGGGACGACCGCGCCGCGGATGCTAATTCCCATCCAGGCCGATGCGGCGCTTGATGGCGTCCTTGGACATATAGCCCACCATCTTGTCTTGCACCTTACCGTCGCGGAAGTAGATGAGCGCCGGGATGGCCTGGACGCCGTAGCGCAGCGCCAGGTCGCCCTCGTCGTCGACATTCACTTTGACGATGCGGAGTTTGCCCTTGAGGTCTTCGGCGAGGCCTTCGAGAATGGGCGTCAGCGCCTTGCACGGGCCGCACCAGGGGGCCCAGAAGTCCACCAGGACGGGGAGTTGAGACGCTTCCACTTCGGTGGCGAAATCTGCGGCGCCGACGGCTTGGAATTCCGACATGGCTATTCCTCTTTCGTGAGTTCGGGGCAGCCCGGAAGGGTAACAATGCCCGCCTGCGACTGTCAATTCGGGCGGTGCCGGGCGGCTTCCGGCGCCCTATGCACGAACGGCGGGCTGCGCTACTTTGTTCCCGATGAGCAGCGGATTCGGGCGAGGAATCGGAACAGCGACGGGCTGGAAACGCGTGGGGGCTATGGGAGTACTGTTGGCGATCGCGCATTTGTACGGCTGTTCAATGCGCGGATTGCCGCCGGCGCCGACCGTGCAGGAGGAAGTGCCGCTTACGCCCCTGGTGCGCGCGCAGACGCCGGACGAGGCCTTTGGCGGACCGCGGCCGAAGATGGACCCTTTGTTGGCGGAAGTGCTGGACGGGCGGTGGCGGCGGCAACTCAAGATGAAATCACTTCGATTTGTCGTCAAGGAGTCGTGGGTCAACCGACTCGGAGATGGCAGCACGACCCGCGAGTCCGGCATCGTGAACTATGTTTGGGATGAGCAGCGGGGATTTCGCAGCGTCTGGAGCGAAATGCCTGGACACGAGTATTGGCCACCGATCGTTGTCCAAGGCAATCTGAAGGATAGCTATGGTAGCGCAGATCAGCTTGCTTCGACCATCGGTGACCTGTGGCGTAAGCGATACGCGCCTATCTGCGTCCTTGAGTTCCGCGGACCTGATGAATTGGAAGATCGAGTACGAACATACCGCGGAAGTTGGACCGCACAGCGTGATCAGTTGGACGGGAAGCCAGTTATCCGAGTCGACTGGCATCATTCCGACGGGCAGTCGCGGGACAGTTGGTGGTGCGATCCAGGTAAGGAATATCTCATCATCGAAGTCGAGGGAACACAATACTTTTCCTTGGTCGAACATAAGCCAATGAGTCTGTCGACCTACTCGATGGAGGTCGTCCGTACGAGTGAATTGAAGCCAGGACTCTGGGTGCCAGTCGAGTGGTCATCGCATCTCCATGACGAGGCACTCTCATTGCAATCTGTTCCCGGTTACCACAAAGATGGCGATGTCATCTATGTCGCCACGGTGCTCGAGGCCGACCCGGTGCTCGACCCCGCCATCTTCCGCGTAATTCGAAAGCGCTTGGCAATACCCGACGCAGCGAAACCCGGCGCACGATGAACCGTCCCGTCCGTCAACTACGTTCCGTCGCTTCTTGGGGGGCAATAGTGGCCGTGTGCGCCGGCTGCGTGACGAAGGCGCCGGCGGCGCCGGTGGCGCCGCCGGACCCGCCGGCGCGCCTCACGCGCCCGCAGACGCCGGACGAACTCTTCGGCGCGCCGCGGCCGAAGCTGCCCGAGGCGGTGGTCAAGGTGCTCGATGCGCTCTGGGCGCGGCAATTGCGGGTGCATCGGCTCGAAGTGCGCATGCAAACTGAGGAATTGGACGAGGCGGGCAACCCGCGCGCGGACAAGCGACCGCTGACGCGGTATGTCGCCTGGGACGAGCGCTACGGCTATCGCCTGTTCACCAGCGGCGAGGGCTTTATCTGCGACGGAAAGGAGCACACCGACCTGTCGCTCGGTCGGAAGACGCCCTGCCCGGAGGGGGGATTCCATGCGAAGGTGGCGCCGATCTTCGAGGCCGAGCCGCTCGAGGCGAGCCGGTTGGAGGCGGTGGTGCGAATCCCGAAGGCGAAGGTGTACGCCTTTGTGATTGTTGATCATAGGCCGCCCGATGCCAGCGGTAGCGTATCGAGCCAGGCAGTCGAGCCTCCACAGCATGTCAAGATGACGAATGGAAGTGCTGAAGGCCACACTGAAATTGAGATCACCTTTGACCCCGAGAGGGGTTACCCCACAGACGCTTGGCAGAGCGACTACCTCTACGCCGTCAGCCGAAGCCGCCCGGTCAGAGTACAGGCCATTTCAGGCGAGAACTGGATTGAGAAAGCGCCCGGGCTGTGGGTGGCGGGCGTCCTGAACACCGAGCAAACAGAATACGACCCCGTCAGCCGGAAGGATGTGACGACCCACTTCCGGCAGACGCTGGTGGATTTCGTCGTCAACGGGCCATCCAGCCCGGCCCTGTTTCTGCCGGTCACCCAGCCCGGCCAGCCGTCGTCGCCAACCAGACCTTGACAGTCTGACTATCAAGTTTTATACTACCGCTGTCTACAGGGCTGGCAATGTGAGTGCCGGCTGAAACGGCTGGAGGACGAACATGGCACCGGTTGTGGGCATTGACCTGGGCACCACCAACTCTGTCATCGCCATCATTCAAGGCGGCGACCCGGTGGTGATCCCGAACACCGAAGGCAGCCGACTGACGCCGTCGGTGGTGGCGTTCACCAAGGCGGGCGAGCGGCTCGTTGGGCAGACGGCGAAGCGGCAGGCGATCCTGAACACCGAGCGCACCATCGCGTCGATCAAGCGGCAGATGGGCACCAAGCACCGCGTCAAGATTGACGACAAGGATTACTCGCCCGAAGAAATCTCCGCCATGATCCTCCAGAAGTTGAAGGCCGACGCCGAAGCGTATCTGGGCGACAAGGTCTCGCAGGCGGTCGTCACCGTCCCCGCCTACTTCGACGACGCGCAACGCACCGCGACGAAGACGGCGGGCGAGATCGCCGGCCTTGAAGTGTTGCGCATCATCAACGAGCCGACAGCGGCGGCGCTCGCCTACGGCCTCGACAAGAAGAAGGACGAAACGATCCTGGTGTGGGACCTGGGCGGCGGCACTTTCGATGTCTCGCTGCTCGATGTCGGCGAGGGCGTGTTCGAAGTGAAGTCCACCTCCGGCGACACGCGCCTGGGCGGCGACGACTGGGACCAGGCGCTGGTGGATTATCTGGCCGACGCGTTCAAGAAAGACCAGGGCATCGACTTGCGCAGCGACCGGCAGGCGCTCCAGCGGCTGCGCGAGGCGGCGGAGAAGGCGAAGGTCGAACTGTCGCAGGTGACGCAGACGACGATCAACCTCCCCTTCATCACCGCCGACCAGCACGGCCCGAAACACTTGGATTTGACCATCACGCGGGCGAAGTTCGAGGACCTGACCGCGGCGCTGCTGAAGCGCTGCGAGGGGCCGTTCCGGCAGGCGATCGGGGACGCGAAGCTCTCCGTCGAGGACCTTGATGAGGTCATCCTGGTCGGCGGGGCGACGCGCATGCCGATGGTGCAGGAACTGGTGAAGCGGCTGACCGGCAAGGAGCCGCACCGGGGCGTCAACCCGGATGAGGTGGTTGCGGTGGGCGCCGCCATTCAGGCGGGCATTCTCGGCGGGCAGGTGCGCGAAGTGGTGCTGCTTGATGTGACGCCGCTGTCGCTCGGCATCGAAACGCTGGGCGGCGTCTGCACCAAACTGATCGAGCGCAACACCACCATCCCGACGCGCAAGTCGGAATCTTTCACGACGGCCGCCGACGGGCAGACGGAAGTCGAGGTGCATGTCTTGCAGGGCGAGCGGGCGATGGCGAAGGACAACCGGTCACTGGGCAAGTTCCATCTCACCGGCATTCCGCCGGCGCCGCGCGGCATCCCGAAAGTCGAGGTGACTTTCGACCTCGATGTGAACGGCATCCTGAGCGTGACCGCGAAGGACACCGCCACCGGCCGCGAACAGGCGATCCGCATCACCGGCTCGGCGCAGCTGGCGCCGGATGAAGTGGAGAAGATGCGGAGGGCGTCCGAAGAGTTCGCCGAGCAGGACAAGCAGGTGCGCGAACTCGCCGAGGCGCGCAACCAGGCGGACTCGCTGGTGTATCAGATGGAGCGGATGCTGAAGGAACACGAGGCGAAGATTGTGGAGAGCGATCGCGCCGAGGTGCAGCGCGGCATCGAGGCAGTGCGCGAGGCGGTCAAGGGCGAAGATGTCGCCGCCATCCGCCGCGCGGCCGACGACCTGCAGAAGACTTCGTTCCGCATTTCGGAGGCGTTGTATCGCGATGCCGCGGCGGCGGGCGCGCCGGCAGACGCGCCGGCCGGGGGCGACGCAACGCCCCCGCCCGACGGCGAGGCCGGCGGCGACGGCGGCGTGATCGACGCCGAGTTCCGCAAGACGGATTAGGAGGCGGCGATGTCGCGCTGGGATCCCTTCGGCGATTTGCAGAACTTCGAGCGGCGGGTGAACCGGCTGTTCGACAGTCTCGCTGCGCCCCGGCTTGCCGGGGCGACGGCCGACGAGCCGTGGGCACCGCCGGTGGACATTTTCGAGGCCCACGACGCACTCGTGCTCCTGCTCGATGTGCCCGGCACGCGCCGCGACTCGATTGTGGTGACACTGGAGCGCGATTGCCTGACCATCAGCGGCGAGCGCCCGGCGGCGTGCGATGACGCAGGCCGCCGTCTGCTCCGGTGCGAGCGGGCGGGCGGGCGGTTCCGGCGGTCGTTCACCATCGGCGTGCCGGTGAACCCGGCGCAAGTGCGGGCGCGTTACCGCGACGGCGTGCTCGAAATCACTTTGCCAAGGAGTAATTCGCCCGAACCGCAGCGCATCGAGGTCCCGGTCGAGGACGAGTGATGCCAACGGCGCAGCGCGATTACTACGAGGTGCTGGGCGTGCCGCGCAACGCGGCGGCGAAGGACATCCGCGCCGCCTATCGCCGGCTGGCGCGGAAGCATCACCCCGACGCCAACCCGAAAGACCCGCAGGCCGCCGAGCGCTTCAAGGGCATTTCCGAGGCCTACGCGGTGCTGTCGGACCCGCAGAAGCGCGCGCAATACGACCAGTTCGGGCGGCTGGGCGATTTCGATTTCCGGCACGGCACCGGCCCGGGCGGCATTCGCTGGGAGGTGATCACCGGCGACCCGTCCGACGCGGCGGGGCCGTTCGGCGGCGCCGGGTCGCTGTTCGAACAGTTCTTCGGCGGGGCGGCGCGCGCCGAGCCGCAGCGCGGGCGCGATGTCCTGATGGATTTGCCACTCTCGCTCGAACAGGCATTCGCGGGCGGGAGCCGCACGATTGCGGCCCCGACCGGGCGCATCGAAGTCGTCATCCCGCGTGGCGTGGATACCGGCACGCGCATCCGCGTCGCCGGACAGGGCGAGCAGCCGGGCGGCGACCTATATTTGCGCGTGCGAGTCGAGGAGCATCCGTTCTTCGAGCGGCGCGGGCGCGACATTCAGTGCCGCGTGCCGGTCACTTTTGCCGAAGCCGCGCTCGGCGCCACAGTCACGGTGCCGACGCTGCACGGGCCAGTGGAGTTGACCGTCCCGCCCGGCACGAGCACGACGCAGCGCCTGCGCCTGGGCGGGCTGGGGATGCCGGCGATGACGGACACCCGCTTCGGCGACCAGATTGTGCAGATCGACATCGTCGTGCCGGAGCAACTGAGCGCCGACGAGAAGCGTCTGGTGGAGCAACTGGCGGCGCTGCGCAACGGCGACCCGCGGGCGCACCTGAAGCGCTTCCTCGGCGCGAAGGTGAAGTGACATGACGACCCCGCGCGACCGCGACGAGCGCCCGGTGTACTCGATCAGCGTGGCCGCCGCCATTCTCGAGGTGCACCCGCAGACGCTGCGCATCTACGAGCGCATCGGCCTGCTGGAACCGGCGCGCTCGAAGGGGCGGATCCGCCTGTATTCGGCGCGCGACATCGAGCGCGCGCACCAGATCCGCTTGCTGACGCAGGAGCGCGGCATCAACCTGGCGGGCGTGGAGGTAGTGTTCGAATTGCTGCACGAGATGGAGGCGATGCGCCGGCGGATGGAAGCGGAAATCGAACGGATGCAGCGGATGCTGGAACAAAGGGATCAGCGGTCCGGACACAAGAGTGAGGTTCAATCCAAGTGACAGAAAAGGAGTTCATTCTTCTCGTCGAAACCGAGGATGAGTCGCTCTACTTCGACGTGAAGAGAGAGCATGCCGACCTGAATGCATTACCAGGAAGGAGCATTCTTCTCAAGGACATTGTGGCTCTCTCGAATGCATCCAGAACGCGTACTGCGCGCATACTCTATGGTGTTGACGAGATTGTGAAGGGTAAGAGAGCGACTAGAAAAGTTGTCGGCTGTTTGCATCATCCAGACGAAGCTGAGTTGCAGAAGCGCGCCGCTGCGAAGTTGAATGCTGTGCCGGACTTTTCATACGAACGCGTCGTTGTAAAAGGAATGGATTGTGGATTACTCTCAGTCCCCGCCAGCACTCGCCGTCCGCACTTTGCCATCAAAGACTATGGGATTCTGCGGCGACATGAGGTTTATGTGAGACGCGGTTCAGCAACCGATGAGGCGTTCGCCGATGAGATTGAGGAAATGTACCTCGAACGGCTTCGTGCCAAACTTTTCACCGCAGCAGGGTCCGAAGATGTGCCCGGACTTGCAGCGACCCTCAAGGATGACGCGAGAGCCCTGGCGCACTCCGCGGCAGACCCTGGTGTGCCGGTTACAAGACTGTTGCTGGAAGCAAAGCGGGTCGCGCAACGTGCCTCGCTTCCTGCCTACTCTGTCTGGTGTTCACTTGAGTTGGAAGGGCTGAAAGGGCTGAGACCCCAGCCTGATGGTGCAGTTGTGCTCATTACTGACCTGCCAGAACTCAAGCGTTTGCCGGTGAAACATAGGAAGGCTGCTGCTAAGCTTCTGTCCCAGAGAAGAGTTGACCATCACCTGCGTTTTCCCTCCACGAAGGGCGAAATCGTTGATCTTCCGATCCCATCCTGGGTCGGGCAACCCATCGCTGAGATTGAAGCACTTCTCCAAGATTTCCAGCGTGGCAAGTTTGCGGGTCGAGAGGGAGTCCTGACAACATCAGTCCCGGCAGGCTTGATCCCCGGTGCAGTTGAGTTCTTAAAGCTGGATCCCATTTCAAAAGTCCCTCTCTTGGTTGATGAGACGCAGTTCAAGGCGCTTCCTGGACATGTAAGACAGAGAATCCTGGAAATGTCCCTAAGGATCATAGAGAAAGCCGACTCGGAGAAGGATGTCAAAGGCGATGTTTGACCTGTCGCGCTTCACCGACCGCGCCAAAGAGGCGCTGCTCGCCGCGCAGGAAGTCTTGACGCGGCACCGCTCGACGCAACTGGACACGGAACACCTGCTGCTCGGCCTGCTCGAACAGCGCGGCGGCTTGGCGCCCGATATCCTGCGCCGCGCCGGCGCCGACCCCGAGGCCATCCAGCGCGCCGCGGAACGCGCGCTTGGGATGATGCCGACCCTGGCCGACGCGCAGCCGGGCGCGACGCCGACCGGCCAGGTATACATCACGCCGCCGGCGCACCGGGTGCTGACGGAAACGGTGTGGCAAGTGGTGCAGCGGATGGGCGACGAACTGATTGCCGTCGAGCACCTGCTTGTGGCGCTGCTGGCCGAGGGGTCGGGCGGCGCGGCGCGCATCCTGCGCGGGGCGGGCGTGACGGAACCGGCGCTCATGAAGGCGATCGAGGAGATTCGGGGCGGACAACGGCCGACCGAAGCCGGCGCCGAGGAGCGCTATCAGGCGCTCGAGCGCTTCAGCCGCGACCTCACGGAATTGGCGCGCAAGGGCAAACTGGACCCGGTAGTCGGGCGCGATGCCGAAATCCAGCGCACTATCGAAATCCTCAGCCGGCGGACGAAGAACAACCCGGCGTTGATCGGCGATCCGGGCGTCGGCAAGACCGCCATCGTGGACGGCTTGGCGCAGAAGATTGTGGACGGCGAAGTGCCCGAGAGTCTCAAAGGCAAGCGGCTGGTGGCGCTCGATATGGGCGCGCTGGTGGCGGGCTCGCGGTTCCGCGGCGAGTTCGAAGAGCGCCTCAAAGCCGTGATGGATGAAATCAAGCGAGCCGAGGGCAAGATCATCGTCTTCATTGATGAACTGCACACGGTCGTCGGCGCCGGCGGGGCCGAGGGCGCCATCGACGCGTCGAACCTGATGAAACCCGCGCTCTCGCGCGGCGAATTGCAATGCATCGGCGCCACCACGCTCGAGGAATATCGCAAACATGTCGAGGGCGATACCGCGCTGGCGCGGCGCTTTCAGCCGGTGTACATCGAGGAGCCGGACGCCGAGCAGACGCTGGCCATCCTCAAAGGGCTGCGGCCGCGCTACGAGCAGCACCACCGCCTGACCATTTCCGATGAGGCGCTCGACGCGGCGGTGCGGCTGTCGGAACGCTATTTGGCGGAACGATTCCAGCCCGACAAGGCCATCGACCTGATGGACGAAGCGTCGGCGAAGACGCGCATTCGCGCCGAGTTCCCCACCTCGGAGGTGGCGCGCCTTGAGCGACAGATTGCCCGCCTCGATGAACAGCGCAATGCCGCGGCGGAGCGCCAGGATTACGAAGAGGCGGCGCGCCTGAAGCAACGCCTCGAACAATTGAAGGTGGAACTCGACCAGGAGCGCGGCCAGGAACCGGGGCCGGCGGGCGACGGCGCGGCACCGACCGTGGCCGCCGAAGATGTCGCGGCCGTCGTCGCGGCATGGACAGGCATCCCCGTCAGTCGGATGCTGGAAGGCGAGGCCGGGCGGCTGCTGCGGATGGAAGACGACCTGCGCCGGCGCGTCGTCGGTCAGGATGAGGCGATCACCGCGCTGGCCGAGGCGCTGCGGCGCTCACGCGCCGGCCTGCGCGACCCGCGCCGGCCGATCGGCTCGTTCATCTTCCTGGGGCCGACCGGTGTCGGCAAGACGGAACTGACCAAGGCGCTCGCCGAGTTCCTGTTCGACGACGAGGACGCGATGGTGCGGATCGACTGCTCGGAGTATCAGGAGCGGCACGCGGTCTCGCGCCTGATTGGGGCGCCGCCGGGATACATCGGCTATGAGGCGGGCGGGCAGCTGACCGAACCGGTGCGGCGCCGGCCGTATCAGGTCGTCCTGTTCGACGAAATCGAGAAGGCGCACCCGGACTTTTTCAATGTCCTGCTGCAAATCCTCGAGGACGGGCGCCTGACTGACAACATGGGCCGCACGGCCAGTTTCAAGAACACGGTGGTCATCCTGACCAGCAACCTCGGCACCGGCCACATGTCGCCGCTCGGTTTCCGTACACCGGACGGCAACGGCGCGATGGAAGACTTTGAGACGATGAAGGAGCGCACGCTCGATACGCTGCGCACCGCCTTCCGGCCGGAGCTGCTCAACCGCATTGACGAAATCATCGTGTTCCACCCGCTCAGCCGCGAGGACCTGTTGCAGATCGTGGACCGGATGCTGGCACGCGTGAACGAGGCGCTGACCGAACAGCAGATCACCCTGGAGTGGACGGAGGCGGCGCGCGCGCAACTGGCGACGGACGGATTCGACCCGGTGTACGGCGCCCGGCCGCTGCGGCGCACGATCCAGCGGACGGTGGAAAACGCCATCTCGCGCGGTATCTTGCAGGGCGAGTATCGGGCAGGCGACATCGTCGTCATCGATGCGGAGAACGGGAAGATTGTCACGCGACTAAAGGTTTCGCCCACGGGCGCGCCGAAACCGGTGACGCAATCCGCTTCAAGGGGAGACGCGTAATGCACGACCGGCAATTGCCGAAGGCCGCATTCGGCGTCATTCTGGCCTTCTTCTTGTATCTGCTCAGCGGGGGTTTCTGGATCGCCATTCCGGGGGGCGGCGACCGCGCCTCAATGTACCTCGTCAACAAGGTGACGGGCTCGGCGGAATTCGTCGAAGGCGGGACGGTGCGGCTGCCGGTGCGTCCGCGCAGTGCGCTCGCCATTGGGACTGCAGTGGTCTACTTGCTGCTCGGGGCGGTGGCGGGGGCCGGGATGACGCGCGGGCGCTGGGGTGCGAAGAGCGAGGGCTAGAGGCCCGTCAGCGCGCCTTCAGGCCGGTAAAGAGCGCGTCCACCACTTTCGCGTCGTATTTGCGTCCGGCGTTTTCAAAGAGTTCGATGAACGCAGCCGCCGCCGGGTGTGCGGGACGATAGACGCGCGGCGAAGTCATCGCCACATAGACATCGGCGACGCCGAGGATGCGCGCGCCGAGGGGGATGTCTTCCCCTTTCAGCCCGTGCGGATAGCCGGAGCCGTCCCAGTGCTCGTGGTGATGCCGCACCGCCGGCTTCACTTCCCAGGGGAACTCGAGCGCTTCCAGGATCTGCGCGGCGCGCTCGGAGTGCTGCTGCACGATGATGAACTCTTCGCCGTTGAGCGGGCCGGGCTTGAGCATCACGCGGTCGGGGACGGCGGTCATCCCGATGTCGTGCAACAGCCCCGCCAAGTGCAGGCCCTCGACTTCGTGGTCGGGCAGCCCCAGTTCGCGTCCAATCATCTGCGCCATTTGCGCGACGCGCTCCGAATGCCCTTGCAGACTGGGGTGCCGCGACTCGACGGCCTCAACGAACGCGGAAATCGTGGACTGCAACAATTGTTGCGCCGGCGACAACGGCCCCAATTCGCCGCCGTCGAATCCCCAGTCGCGGTTGCGCGGCGCGTCGGGGCCAAGCAAGCCGCGGAAGTTGAGCGCTTCCACCATCCCCTCGTATTGCTGGCGCAGCGACTCAATCTTGGCGGGCGAGAGCGGGTGGTCGGCCGACTGGCCGTCGGGGTCCACCTGCGCCTGCCGGGCTTCTTCCAATTCGAGGTGCAGGCGATAGCAATCATCATGGACGACCAGCAGGTGGCGGGCCGGCATCGTTTCCGCTTTGGCGACGGGCAGCGGCTGCGATACGCCTTCCACCCAGATGAAGCACGCCTCGCGCCGCCACAGCCGCCGGATGCGCTCGACGATGGACACTTCGCGCGAGTCGGTGCGCGGGCGCAGGATGGAGTCGACGCGCTCGCCGACGGAGAGACTCATCATGCGCTGCACGACGGAGGCGAGCGAATAACCGGCGATCAGGCGGTCGACACGCCCGCGGCGGCGCAATTCGCCCGGCACGCCGCGCAGGCGAATGGTGAGATCGACCGGGTCCTGAGGACTCGGCCGGCTACCCGGTTGCAGCCCCATCGCCACTTATGGCGTGCTCCTTCGTGCGATATCCCATCCGTCGCAGCATCTCGCGCGCCACGGACCGATAGGCGCGCGCGGCCGGGCTGTTCGGCCACCGCACCACGAGCGGCGGACCGAGCGCCTCGGTTTCGCTGACGGCTGCGCTGAGGGGAACGACCGTTTCGAACAGACGGTCACCGAAGGTGCGCGTCATCTTATTTTTCAGCAAGTCGAGAATGGCGTGGTCCACCGCGGCGCGCCGGTTGTACATCGTCACCAGCACACCGAGCAGGCGGACTTCCGCGCCGAGTTGCTGACACAGCGTCGCGACCGTGTCGGCGACCGCTGCCATCCCCTGCAACGAGTAGAACCGCGCCTGCACGGGCACCACCAGATCGGTAGCCGCCGTCAGACTGTTGACGGTGAGCAGGTCGAGGGCGGGGGCGCAGTCGATCAGCATGAAGTCATACCGGGGGCCTTCCCCCCGTTGCAAAAACGCGGCGATTTTCCCGCGCAGGCGCGTCTCCCGGGCTACTTCGGGGACGAGCGCCTTATTGCACTGCGCGAGACCGGCATTGGACGGGATCAGGTCCACTCCATCAACGGCGGTGGGCACGATGGCGCGATCGAGCCGGAAGCGGGAATTGGTGAGCAGGGCGTGGGGTTCGTGCTGAATCTTGTCCGCCGGCACGCCCAACCCGAGCGAGGCGTTCGCCTGCGGGTCCATATCGAGGCACAGGACGCGATAGCCCAGCCCGGCCAGCGCCGCGGAGAGATTGACGCACGAGGTGGTTTTGGCGACGCCGCCCTTCTCGTTCACAAACGCGAGGACGCGCGTCCTCCCATACGACGCGAACGGAGACGACTCGGCGGTGGCGGCGGTGCGCCCGTTAGTGAGCATCGCTCCGCCGCGGTGCGCCTGACGCGGTGATAGTCATTGGCTTCCTATATGGCTGCGATCGCTGGAACGGCTGCCAAGCAAGCGCCATGGTAGCCAGCGGCTGCCCTCCGTGTCAAGGCCGCGCCGCCCGGCTGCTACAATCCCGCCCAATGGACGGCGGCGCGGTCCCCTGGCTGCTCCTGCTGGCGCTGGCGGTGGTGGCCGCGATTTATTCGTCCGTCGGCCACGGCGGCGCTTCGGGCTATCTGGCGGTCCTGACGCTGTTCGGCTTCACCGCCGCGGCAATGCGCCCGACCGCGCTGACGCTCAACTTGTTCGTCGCCGGCCTCGCCTGGTTGGCCTTCGGCCGCGCCGGCCACTTCTCGTGGAAGCACCTCTGGCCATTCGCGCTCGCCTCGGTGACGGCCTCGTTTCTCGGGGCGATGCTGAAAGTGCCCGCCTCGACCTACTCCGGCGTACTGGCGCTGTCCTTGGCGGTGGCCGCGCTCCGGCTGTCATTTCCGCCGAAGGGCGCCGAAGCGACGCACCTACCCGGGTGGTGGATTACCCTGCCCATCGGGGCCGCCATCGGCGTGGTGTCGGGGATCACGGGGGTGGGTGGCGGCATCTACCTAAGCCCCCTGCTCCTCCTGCTGCGCTGGGCGCCGCCAAAGACGACCGCCGCGGTCTCGGCGGCCTTCATTTTCGTGAATTCGCTGTCGGGGCTGGCGGGACACTGGGTCGGCGGCGGGAAGTATCCGGTGTCGCTGCTTCCGCTGGTCGGCGCCGCGGTGGTGGGCGGCGCGGTCGGCTCGCAGGTCGGCGCGCGCTGGTTTTCGGGGCTGTGGCTGCGGCGGACGCTGGCGGCGGTGCTGTTGATTGCGGCGTATAAGTTGATTGTGGCGCTCCTGCGCTAGCGACCCGCAGGAGGCCCCCACTCCGCCAGCAGCAGATGAAACTCGCGCTTGCCCGCGGGCGAGGTGCGGCTTGAAGTCCAGACGAGGTATTTCCCGTCGGGCGAGAACATCGGGAAACTGTCGAAGCCCTGGTCGAAGGTGATCTGTTCCAGCCCGCTGCCGTCCGTGTTGATGAGGAACAGGTCGAAGTTGAACGAGTTCGGGTTCTTCAGGTTCGACGAGAAGATGATCTGTTTGCCGTCAGGCGTGAAGTACGGCGCGAAGTCCAGCGCGCCGTTGTCGGTCAGTTGCCGGATGTTCGACCCGTCGGCGTTGCTGATGAAGAGATCCGTGTGACGCGGGAGGACGAGGTCATTCGCCAACATCTGGCGATATTCGGCCTCTTCCTCCGCCGTTTTCGGCAGATAGGAACGGAAAACGAGCTGCTTTCCGTCGGGCGAAAAAAACGCACCGCCGTCATAGCCGAGCCGGTCCGTCACGCGGCGGACATCGGTGCCGTCGGGGCGCATCGTGTAGAGGTCGAGGTCGCCGTTCCGATTGGATGTGAACACCAGCCGGGAGCCGTCCACCGATTCGGTGGTTTCGGCGTCGTAACCGGGGTTGTCGGTCAAGCGCTGCACGACGCCGGTCTTCGGGTCCACGGCGAAAATGTCGTACGCCGAATAGACCGGCCAGACATAGCCGTGGCTGCGGTCGGGCGGCGGCGGGCAATCGGGGCCGGCGAGGTGCGTGGATGAATACAGATAGCGCCCATCGCGCAGGAAGTAGCTGCAGGTGCAGCGCCCGGCGCCGGTGCTGAGCAGGCGCATGTCGGTGCCATCCAGGTTAATGCTGAAAATCTGGTCGCAGTGATACTGCGCGCGCGTCGCCTGGAAGATGAGTTTCTTGCCGTCGGGCGCGAAGTAACTTTCGGCGTACACGCCGTCGCGGGTCAGTTGCAGGATGTTGCGCAAGCGCGTCTCGCGCCGGTCGTGCAGCGCTTCGGGCAGCGGCGTCGCGCCGCGGCCGACGAGCGTGTCGCGGATGACCGCCTGCACGGGCGTCGGGTTCGGCAGTTCCGTGATGCCGTACTCGGTCGTCTCGTTCGCGCTGAGTGTAACCGGGATCGTCAGCACGCGGTCGCCGCGCGCGACGGTGAACTCAACGCGATCGCCGGGCTTGTGGTTTTCAGCCAGCCGCTGCAGCGCGGTGGCCGTCAGGCGTTTGCTGTCCATCGCCAACAGCAGATCGCCGACACTCAGCCCCCCCTGAGCGGCGGCGCCGCCGGCCACGAGGTCAGTCACCGTCACCCAGCCGCCATCGGCGCTGGTCGTGGCATTCAGCGTGGCCGTGACCGGCCCCGGCGACACTTGCAGTTGCAGCCCCGCTCCGGCGAGCAGCCGGGCATAATCGGGCTTCGCCGTGCCGTAGATATACTGCCGGAAGAAATCGCCGAAGTCGCTGCCGCTGAGCCGCTCGCAACTGGCGCGGATGGCGCCTTCCGGATAGCCCTGCCCGCGGGCGGCGTAGCGCTGATAGAGATCGCGCACCACATCGTCGAATGCCACGCGGTTGGCGGTGCGGCCGCGCAGTTCCAGGTCGAGGAGGAAGCCGTCCAACTCGCCCTGCGGGTAGTAGCCGTAGTAGTAATAGCGGCCGTTCGGCCACTCCGGGTGCAGCCAGGTGTTCCACGACTGGTCGGTGACGGCGACGCTACGCGCCGCCGGGTCATCGTCGAGCGAACGGATAAGCGACGCGTACGAGGCGTAAAACTGTTCGGGCGTCTGCAATCCGGTGCGCACGGTGGTCAGCGTCGCGTAATAGGTCGTCACGCCCTCGGCGAACCAGAGGTCGGTCGTGTACTGCTCGTGCGCGTAGTCGTAGGGGACGAGCGGGGCCGGCCGCAGGCGCTTCACATTCCACAGGTGGAAGTACTCGTGGGCCACAGTGGCGACGAAGCGCTTGTAGGCGGCATCGTCGCGAAACGAGTCCGGGTCGGCCGCTAGCGCGCAGCCGGCAGCGTGTTCGAGGCCGCCGTTGCGCAGCCCTTTGCCGAGCAGGAGAAAGAAGATGTACTCGTTGAACGGCAGCCCGCCCATCAGGCGCGCCTGATAGTCGGCGATGGTGCGGAATTCGTTCACCAGGCGGTCGCTGTCATACTTCCCCTCGCCCTCGACCACAATCCGGTGCGGCTTGCCGCCCGCCTGGAATGTCAGTTCCTTGAAATCGCTGATGAGGATGGGCGAATCGACGAGCGTGTGGTAGTCGGATGCCGCGTAGCCGCCGTCGGCCGTCGGAGTCATGGTCGTAGCGATGCGCCAGGCACGCGGATGATCGCCGATGTGCACCGTTACGGGCTGCATCAGCCCGCCGACCAGATACATAAACACCGAGGTCCCATTGACCCAGGCGTGCTGGTCGGTGTAGTCGCTGGCGGTGATGCCCAGGTTGTTGGCGTAGACGCGGTATGTCAGCGTCACCGCCCGCGCCCCGCCGGTCTCCACCTGCCAGGTCTGCTTGTCGGTCTTGCGCCAGGCGAGCGGGCGACCGTCCGCGGTCGCGGCCTCGAAACCGGCGACATTCTTGGCAAACTCCAGAATCATATACGCGCCCGGCGCCCAAGCCGGCATCGCCACCGACAGCGACCCGCCGCGCACCTCCGTCAGGCGCATCGTCACCCCGAGCCAGTGCGTGTTCGGCGACAGCAGCGCCAGTTCGTACTGCACCGCCGGGCCAGCAGCGCGGGCGCCCGTCGCCGACATTGCCAGCAGTCCCACGCCCACCAACCCCAGTCGCGCCACCCGCGCCAACACCGACCGCGATGCTGTCATACCGTGCGCCTCCCGTTTAAATGGACTTCAGCCGCTGCGTAGGACTAGGTGGGAACGACCTTGAGCAGCCACTGCCCGAACGCAGTGTTGCTCAGCAGCGACGACAACTTGGTCACCCACCCGAACGCCATCGTCACCCCGAAGAGAATCAGCAGCGCCCCGCCCGCCATCTCCACTGCCCGCATCCGCCGCTTCAGCCAGGTCGAGACCTGCAAGAACCGCCCCATCGCCAGGCCGGTGAGGAAAAACGGCACTCCCAGCCCCGCCGAATACACCGCGAGAAGCAGCATGCCCTCGCCGACATGTTCGTAAGTGCTCGCCTTCAGCAGCACCGTTGCCAGGAACGGGCCGATGCAGGGGCTCCAGCCGAACCCGAACGCGAGCCCCATCAGCACCGACGGCCACACCCCCGGGGTCTTGATGGCGACCTGCGCCCGCCGCTCGTAATAGAGGAACGGAATGCGGATGATGCCAAGGAAATGGATGCCAAAGATGATGACGATGATTCCGGCGACCAGGGTGATTTGGCGCTGATAAGCCTGCAGGAACCCTCCGATCGTCGTGGCCGTGGCGCCGGCCAGCGTGAACAGCACCGAGAAGGCCAGGATGAACGCGAGTGAATTGACAGCCACCCGACGCAGATTGATTTCGCCCGTGCCGGACTGCAATTGCGCGATCGAGTTGCCGGAGAGCTGCGCGATATAGCCGGGCACCAGCGGCAGGACGCACGGCGAGGCAAACGACACCAGGCCGGCCACGAAGGCCAACAACATGCCAAACAGCAGTGAGGGGTGAGTTTCGTTCATCGAGCGCCGCTAGTCCCTCCGTAGCCTTCGCTGATGCCGGCCATTCCAGGACTCAAGACACTGACCGGCGGGGTTGGGTTCCGGCGGCCCAGTGTACCAAACGGACATCCGAGTGCTACGATGCCCGCAGCCGCCTGCCAGGAGCACGCATGACCCGCTGGTTCGCCCTGTCCGTCGTTTCTCTCTTCGTGTGCGCTGGTTGCGCGCAGCAGCCGTCCGTGCCGTCTGGCGTGACCAAGGCGCTCAATGCGCCCGAGGCCGCGCGGGCCGCGGCGACCGCCACCAACGACCAGTCGGCTGCCGCCGAGGGCGACACGGAGTCTGACACCGGAACGCCACCGGCGCCGACGGGCGCTCCAGACGCCGATCGCACGGCCCCGGCGCGCCCGGATGGAGGCGACCCGCCCACTCCGACCGCAGCGGCATCCGCCAGCGACGAAGAGAAGCCCCTCGACCCGAAGGTCGAGGCCGAAATCAAGAAACTGAAGGACGAGATCGAGCGCGTCGTGCACGCGACCGAGGGCGACCCCTACGAAAAAGTGATTCCCCTGCTCCACCGCATCGAGCAACTCGACCCGCACGACATCGACGCCTTCCTCGACGAGGCCTGGCAGCACTACAGCCACGGCCAAGGCACCCCGCAGGAAAAAGAATTCGACCGCAAGGCCGTCAGCGTCTATCAGCGGGCGATGTCGAAGAACCCGAAGGACGATCGCATCCCCTGGGAATATGGGTTCCTGTTCCACTACAAGCACCGCAAAGATTTCGCCGCCGGCACGGTGTGGATGGAGAAGGCCTGCCGCCTGACCACGGACTCGCAGTACCCGCGCATCCTCGGCGGGCTGTACGAAATGCAGAAGCGCAAAGCGGATGCCTGCCGGATGTACGCGCTGGCGTTGAAACTGGACCCGAACGACATCCGGGCGAGGCAGAAGGCCGACAACTTGGGCTGCAACGGGAAGTGAGGGCTACTTCGGGCCGTCGCCACCGCCGCCGGTCTTGATGCTGGTGATCACTTCGTCCGCGAGCCCGTAAGTCTTCGCCTCTTCGGCGGTCATCCAGAAATCGCGGTCGGCGTCGTGGGTGAGTTGCTCCATGGATTTGCCGGTATGGAAAGCCAGGATTTCATACAGGCGCTCCCGCGTCCGCAAAATCTCCCGCGCCTGGATTTCAATGTCCGATGCCTGTCCTTGGCTCTGCCCCCAGGGCTGGTGGATGAGCACCCGACAATTGGGCAGCACGAACCGGTGCCCCTTCGCCCCCCCGGCGAGCAGGATAGCCGCAATGCTGGCCGCCATCCCGACGCAGTAAGTCTCCACGGTCGGGCTGACCAGCTGCATTGTGTCATACATGGCGAGCCCCGCCGACACACTGCCGCCCGGGCTGTTGATGTACAACTTGATGGGCTTGGTCGCTTCCTCGCTCTGCAGGTAGAGCATCTGCGCCACGACCAAGTTCGCCATGTGGTCTTCGACCACGCCCTGAACGAAAATGATGCGTTCCTTGAGCAGGCGCGAGAAAATGTCGAAGGCGCGTTCGCCCCGCGGCGTCGACTCGATGACGATGGGGACGAGTTGCTGATTAATCGGCTGGGACTGTTTCGGCATTCGTCGCGTCCTCTTCCGTGATGGTTGCGAGTTCGACCAGACGGCGCAGCACTTTTATATTATACAGACGCGTGCGCACCGTCGAAAGTTCATCCCGCTGTTCGAGTTGCTTGCGCATCTGGTTCACCGACATTCCCTCGCGCTGCGCCCGCCGCGCCACTTCGGCGGTCACTTCCTCGTCGGTCACCGCCACCGCCTCGCGTTCGCCGAGCGCCGCCAGCACCAACGCCCGCTCCAACCGCGACTCGGCATCGAGCCGCAAGTGCGTGGCCCACGCCTCCTCACTCAGTCCGCGCCGCGCCAAATAATCTTCCAGGCGCTGATTGTGCCGCGCCAGGTCGGCGAGCAGTTCCCCTTTACTCTCTTCGACTTCCCGCGCCACCAGCAATTTGGGGATGGGCGCCTTCGCCTGGCGCACCAACTGGCGCATTAGGTCGTCGTGAACATCGTTTTCCGCTAATTGGTCGTTCACCAACTGCAGGTTGGTGGCGATCCGGGCGCGCAGTTCGTCGAGGTCCTTGCAGTCGCTCACGGTGCGGGCGAAAGCATCGTCAGTGACCGGTACGATGCGGCGCTTCGCTTCGCGGACGGTCAGCCGTACCGACGCCGCTTTCCCCGCCAGGCGCGCGTCGCGGTGGTCGCCGGCGAAGGTCACCGGAACCACCTTCTCCTCGCCGACGGTCGCGCCGACCAGCGTTTCGTTCAGTTCCGGGAACAGCGTCTCTGAACCCACTTGCAGCGGGTAGGCGTGTTCCGATACGGCCGGCTCCGCCGCACCGTCGGGCACGATCTCGAAATCCACCACCGCCAGGTCGCCCGTTGCCACCGTTTCCATTGGCTGATGGCGCGACCGTGCCTCCGCCAGCCGCTGCAACTCGCGCTCGACATCCTCCGGCGTGATGCGCACCTTGCGCCGGGTTGTCCGCAAGCCGTGGTATTCGCCCAGGTCCACTTCCGGGCGCACGACGAACTGCGCCCGCAGCCGAAGCGACAGGTCCTGCTGCATTTCCGCCTTCTCGAGCGACCCCGGCCCCAGCGGCCGCAATTCCACTTGCTTCGCCGCCTCGGCCAGCACCGGGCCGATGAGGGCATTCACTGCCTCTCGCTGGAGCGCCTCGTGGTCGAGGACGCGGTCGAGCAGTTCCGGCGGCACCTTTCCCTTCCGGAAACCGGGCACAGCGACCCGCTGCGCCGCGCTCTGATAGCGCCGCGCCATCGCGGCGCGCACCGTGTCGGCGTCCACGACGACCTCCAGCGCTACGGTGGTCTCGTCTATTTGTTCTTTGCGGACTTCCATCGGGGCGCTGACCTTACCAGCCGCCGCGCCGCGCTGACAAGCGCCTGAGTTGCAAGACGGCGGCGCCCCCGACTACAATCACCGCGACGAATCTGGGTGATGGGTCGCTGGGCACTCATCGCAGTGGTCGTGCTGGCATTTGCGGGCGGGGGCCTTTGGTTCTGGCGCCGCAATCCCGTGCCGACTTCGCCGCCCGCTCCTTCTCCGGTGCCCGCGCCCGTGACGCCGGCGCCCGCCGGCCCCGTCGTCCCCGCCGACCACGCGCAAAACCTGACGATGTTGCAGGCGCAGTTGGAACGGGCGCCACGCGATCCGCAAGTCCACCAGATGCTCGCACTGGAATACGCCCGCGCCGCCGACTGGGGCCCGGGCCTTGCCGCCGCCGAACAGGCCGTCGCCTTCGCGCCTAAGGACGCCGCCTCGTATAAGGTGCTCGGTTACCTTTCCGCGCAGGCGGGCCTTGCCGACCGCGCTGTCGCCGCCTATCGCGCCGCGCTGACGCTGGCGCCCGACAACCTGCAGTTGCAGGTCGAGGCGGGCATCTACTTCTCGCAAGTGGGCCTGCACTTTCTCGCCGAGCCGCCGTTGCGCGCCGCCGTGGCGAAAGCGCCCGACGATGCGCTGGCGCTGCTCGGCCTCGCCGCCGTGCTGGTGGCTCGCGGCCACCCCGATGAGTACATGACGACCGTGCGCCGCGCCTACGACCTGCAGCCCGCCGACCCGCAACTGCTCTTTTCGCTCGCCACGAACTTGCTGGGCATGCAGGACCTGGACCGCGCCGCCTCTGTCATCCAAAAGTTGCAGCGGGTCGCGCCCGACGACCCCGCCGTCCTGTTGCTCGTAGGGCGCCTGCGGCTGCGCCAGGGCCTGTCGCCGGAGCAACTGCCCGCCGTGCAGGCGCTCTTCGAGCGCGCGCTCGCCCAAAACGACTCGCTGACGGACGCCCGCTACTTCCTCGGCGTCTGCCAAATGCAGCGCGGCGACTATGCCGCGGCGCGCATCACGCTGGAGCGCGTGGTCAAAGATGTCCCGACCTACCGTTTCGCCTACCAGCAACTGATTCAAGTGTATGACCGTCTCGGCGACCGCGAACACGCCGCCATCGCCCGACGCGAATTCGAGCGCCGGAGCGAGGCGCAGCGCACCGCGGGCGAGATTCTCCGCCGCGCCGCCCGCGAAGCGACCACCGTTGATGCCCAGCTTGCGGCCGGCCGCCTGGCGCTCGACCAGGACAACCTGCAAATCGCGGAAGCGGTCTTCGGTTACGCGCTCTCCCTGAACCCGCGCGCCGCCGCGGCGCGGCAAGATCTCGCCGATGCGCTCCGCCGCGCCGGCCGCATGAAGGACGCCGAACGGTTGGCCGCGGGCCGATGACCCGGCGATTGTTCGTCGGCCTCCTGGTCGCGGTGGCGGGTTGTCGCTCGAGTCCGACCCAGGCACCGACGCCCGCGCCAACTTCGCCCATTACCTTCCGCGACGCGACCCAAGAACTCGGCATCACCTTCACGCACCACAACGGCGGCTTTGGTGAGAAATATCTGCCCGAAATTATGGGGTCGGGCGTCGCGCTCTTCGATTTCGACCGTGACGGCTGGCTCGACATCTACTTCGTGGATAGCGGCCAGGTGCCGGGCGCCGCTCACGGTGAGCCGCGCCACGGCGTCCTCTATCACAACGAGGGCGGCACAAAGTTCACCGATGTCACCGCGGCGATGGGCCTGACCGATCCCCTCTACGGCATGGGCGCCGCCGTCGGGGATGTGAACAACGACGGATTCCCCGATCTGTACCTCACCGCTGTCGGCGCCGACCGGCTCTATCTCAATGAGGGCGGCAAGCGGTTCCGCGACGCCACCGCCGAATTTGCCCTAGCGAACGACGAATGGGCATGCCCGGCGGCCTTCCTCGACTACGACGGCGACGGCTTTCTCGATTTAGTGGTCGGCAATTATGTGCATTGGAAGTCGCCCGCCGACCATGTGCAATGCGAAGTCGTCCCCGGCCGCCGGTCGTATTGCGGCCCCGACTACCACCAAGCCACCGAGGTGCGGCTGTTCCACAACGACGGCGGCACGCACTTCAGCGACCGCAGCGCGGCCGCGGGCGTCGCCGGCCATCGCGCCAAGGCGCTGGGCATCGTGGTCTTCGATGCCAATCGGGACGGCCACTCCGACTTCCTGGTCGCCGACGACAAAATTGAAAACCTCTTCTTTGTGAACCAGGGCGACGGCACGTTTGTGGAACGCGCGCTCGAATCGGGACTGGCAGCGTCGGCGGAAGGCATGCCGCGTGCCGGCATGGGGGTGGCGGTCAGCGATTTCCGCCGCGATGGGAAGTGGGCCATCGGCATCACCAATTTCTCGAATGAGGGGATGGCGTTCTTCACGCAGGACGACGCTGGGCACTTCACCGACCGCGCCGCCGCCGCTGGATTGGTGCCGCTCACGCTGGCCTACCTTGGCTTCGGCGCTCTCTTCACCGACGCCGACCTCGACGGCTGGCCTGACCTCATTGCCGTGAACGGCCACATCTTCGACGATGTGGACCAGCTCTTCCCCGGTATGACCTTCGCGCAGCGGACGCTGCTCTTTCGCAACCGGCGAAACGGCACTTTCGACGAGGCCGGCGCGGGAGCCGGCGATTTCTTCACTCGGCCGATTGTCGGGCGCGGACTGGCCGTCGGCGACCTCAATAACGACGGCCGTCCCGACCTCGTCATCACCGCCAACAACGGTGCCGCCACCGTCCTGCTCAATACCACTGCGCCCGCGAACTGGCTGCTCGTGCAGTGCATCGGCGGCCGCAGCAATCGCAGCGGCTACGGCACCAAAATTGTGGCGCGGGTCGGCGACTTGACCCTGCGTGAGGAAGTGACCGGCAGCGGCAGTTACCTCTCCCACTCCGACGACCGGGTGCTGCTCGGCCTCGGCCGCGCTCGCCGAGTCGACCGCCTGGAAGTGACCTGGCCGTCCGGACAGGTGGACACTTTCGACAAAGTGGACGCCGACCGCCTGCTCATCATTCGTGAAGGCAGCGCCACGCCCGATGCGCGCCCGCCGGGCGCCTCCTGGGCGCCGTAAGCAAAGGAACGCCCACCCTGCTCGTCGAACGGAGTCACTGACCCCCACGGGAGGTATGGATGAAGGTCGCCATCGTCGGCGGCGCCGGGCGCGTCGGCGCCACCACGGCGTTCGCCCTGCAGTGCGGCGCCATCGTTGACCAGATCGCCCTCATTGATGTCATGACCGAGCAGGCGCAGGGCGAGGCGCTCGACCTGCGCCACGGCGCGTCGCTCTATGGCGGGCAGCACTTCACCGCCGGCGGCTATGAATTGCTGGAGCGCAGCGACATCATCGTCGTCTCGGCCGGTCTGCGGCGCAAGCCCGACGAGAGCCGCCTCGACCTGATCAACCGCAATGTCAGTTTGCTGCGCGAGCACATCCTGCCGCCCATCGCCGATGCCCATCTGCCGCACAGTGCGCTCCTGATTATGGTGGCAAACCCGGTGGACATCCTGACGCACATCGCCATCGAGGAGGCCGGGCTGCCGCCGACGCAGGTGTTCGGCACCGGCACGATGCTCGACACGGCGCGGCTGCGCGGGTTCGTCGGTGAGTATGTCGGCGTGGACCCGCAGCAAGTGGATGTCTTGATGCTCGGCGAACACGGCGACACGATGGTGCCCATTTGGTCGCGGGCGCAGGTCAACGGTGTGCCGCTCGAAAGTCTCGAGGGCTGCACGCCCGACGCGCTGGCCGACATTTTCCAGCGCACCAAGACCTCCGGCGCCGATGTCATCCGGCTCAAGGGCGGCGCTGCCTGGTCCATCGCGCTGGTGACCCGTGCCATCGTCGAGGCCATCGCGCTGAACCGCTCGGTCCTGCTGCCGCTCAGCGTCCTGCAGCACGGCGCGTTCGGAATGCAGGATGTCTGCTTGTCGCTGCCGACGCCGCTTGGTTCGGCGGGCGTCGGCGACCCGGTCGAGATCGCCGTCAGCGACTCCGAGCGCGAGGCCCTCTTGCACTCCGCCGCGGTGCTGCGCGACACGATGAGTGAGGTGCGCGGCACCAGGACGGCATAGCCCTCTCGTCCGGGAGGACAGTCATGGAACTGACATACCTCGGTCACTCGTCATTTATGGTCACGGCCAACAATGGCACGAGATTTCAGTTCGACCCGTATGACCCGGGCGGCTACGACGGCGCTCTCAATTTCAGCGTTAATCCCGACCCCGTGGCGTTCGCCATAGTCAGTCACGACCACCCCGACCACAACGGCGTCCACACGCTCCCCGGCAATCCGAAAGTCATCAAGGGCGCCGGCGAGCACCGCGCCGACGGGCTGGTGTTTCACGGCGTTGCCTGCTGGCACGACACCAGCCACGGCGCCGACCGCGGCCCCAACACCATATTCGCCGTGACCGTGGACGGCATCCGGCTGTGCCACTTGGGCGACCTCGGCCACTTGTTGAGCAGCGACCTCGTCGCGGCTATCGGGGCCGTGGATGTCCTGCTCGTCCCCGTGGGGGGTCACTTCACTATCGGCCCCGCGGAGGCCGACCAGGTCATCGCCGCGCTCGCGCCGCGCGTCGTCGTGCCGATGCACTTCAAGCACCCGAGGGTCAACTTTCCCATCGGTACGCTCGACGACTTCCTGGCGGGTAAGAAGAGCGTGAAGCGCCTCGGCGGCTCGAGCGTCAGTCTGTCACCCAGCGCGCTGCCGACGGCACGCGAATACTGGTTGCTGGACCCAGCATTGTGATGACGACCGACGCCGCCACCACCCCTTCACCGCGGCCGCGCCTGTTCCGCAAGCTGGTTGTCATCATGCTGGTAGTCATCCTCGCGGTGTTCGCAGTCGGCGCGCTGTGGGACTTCGGCTACGCCCGCCAGCTGAACGACCTGCAGGCCGCGGTGATGAAGGAAGTGCCGATCGCCGACCTGCAGCGCGGCGATCCCCTCGCGATCGCCTCCGCCTCGACACAGTTGGAAGGCGGCCCGCCCGAGCGCGCCGCCGGCATGCAACAGTTCGAGCGCATCCACCCGCCCTTCTGGAAGGAAGGCGTTCAGCAACAGTTGCTCACTTCCCTGCGCCACTGGCAGGAACTCGACAACCAGGTCCTCTTTGCGCGTCTCGGCGCCAACACGGATGAGGTGATGCAGAAGTTCATCGAACCCAATCTGGACGAGATCCTCCGTCAAAGCGAGGGCGCGTTTGGGATGGCGCCCGCGAAGGGTGACCCGCGGCAGTTCACACGCGAATACTGCCGCGACTTCGTCAGTGAGGCCTTCGCCCGGCTGCCCGACTATCAACGCGCCCGCGCCGAGTCCGAGCTGCTCTACAAACACGCCCGCCGAATCTACTTCCTCTTCTGACGATGAACGCCGACACCCTGATACGCCTGCGCGTCCCCATCACTGTCCTGCCCGAGGGCGAGGGTCTGCCCCTCCCCGAGTACATGAGCCCTCTGGCCGCCGGGATGGACCTGTGCGCCGCCGTCGCCGCCGATTTCACACTGCCACCTGGCGCCCGCACACTGGTGCCCTGCGGCATCCGCATCGCGCTGCCCGAGGGCTTTGAGGCGCAAATCCGCCCGCGCAGCGGCCTGGCGCTCCGCCACGGCATCACGCTCGTCAACGCCCCCGGCACCATCGACGCCGACTACCGCGGGCCCATCCAACTCCCCGTCATCAACCTCGGCCAGGAACCGTACACCATCCACCGCGGCGACCGTTTGGCGCAGCTGATTGTGGCGCCCGTCGTGCGCGTCGAGTGGGAGCTGCAAGACGACCTCGACGACACCGCGCGCGGCGAGCGCGGCTTTGGGCACACCGGCCGCTGACATTGGCGCGCCGCGCGGTTTCCGGTACAGTGGGCCGTCACCGACGCTGTTGAATACTCCGCGCTCGCGCATCGACTTGCACACGCACACGACTGCGTCCGACGGCACTTGGACGCCGGAAGATTTGGTGGCCACTGCCCGATCGCGCGGCCTGACTGCCATCGCGGTGACCGACCACGACACCACCCACGGCATCGCCCCCGCCCAGGCCGCGGCGCAGGGCACCGGGCTGGAAGTCATCGCCGGCATCGAAATCAACACCGATTACGAAGGCCGCGAGGTTCATCTCCTCGGCTACTTCATTGACCACAATGACGCGACCTTCGCCGAACTGACCAGCAGCCAGCGCCGCCACCGCCTCGAACGCGCCCGCCGCATCCTCGACAAACTCGACGCCCTCGGCGCGCCGGTGGCGGAGGACGAGGTCTTGCAGACCGCCGAAGGCGCCGCCGTCGGCCGCCCGCACATCGCCCGCGCCCTCATCGCCGCCGGGCATGTCGCCACCGTGCAAGAGGCGTTCAACCGCTACCTCAAGCACGGCGCGCCCGCCTATGAGCCGCGCTATCACCTCACCCCCGCCGAGGCCATCCGCGCTGTCCGCCGTGCCGGCGGCGTGCCTGTCCTCGCTCACCCGTCCAAGATCAAGCGCGACGACCTGATTGCCGACCTCGTCCGCGACGGCCTGCGCGGCCTCGAGGCCTGGCACTCCGACCACTCGCCGGCCGACGAGTTCCGCTATCTGCGGCTGGCGAGCGACCTCGGCCTCCTCGTCACCGGCGGCACCGACACCCATGGCCCCGCCAGCGGCCGCCCCATCGAGGTCGGGTCCGTTGCTGTGCCCGAGGAGATTCTCGAACCGCTGCGCGCCGAAGCGGCGCGGATCGCCGCGGCGCGCCCCAACGCGTAGTGCGCCACCTCCTCGAGCGCATTCTCACCTGGTTCGCCGCCTTCGGCTTGCCAGGTTTTTTCGTGGCCTCGATGGCGGACGCGATGGGTATCCCCCTGTCGAGCGAACTGATTCTGCTCTTCACCGGATTTCAGGTGTCCCGTGGACACCTGCACCCGCTTTCTGCCTACCTGGTCAATTACGCGGCCTCGCTCGTCGGCTCCTCGGTCGCGTATTGGATCGGGCGGCGCTTCGGGCGTCCGTTCATCCTGCAGTACGGGCGGTATCTGTTCATCACCGAGCGCCACTTCGCCCGCATCGAGCATTGGATCGAGCGCCACGGCGCGCCGGCGCTCTTGTTTGCGCGGTTCATCCCCGGCGTGCGCGTCCTTATTTCCTACCCGGCCGGCATCTGGCGGGTGCCCTACGGGGTGTTTCTCGGCTACAGCGCGATCGGGTACGCGTTGTGGTGTGCCGTCGGGATTTATGCGGGGTATCTGGCGGGAGAGCACTGGGAACAACTGGCGGCGCTGGCGGAACGCGCGGGAACTGCGACGATCGTCGTGCTGATTCTGTTGGTCGTCGCCGCGGCCGCGTGGTTCCACTTCCGGCCGAGCCGTCCGGAAAAAACTACGGCGTCGCCGACGCCCCCGGAGTCCCCGTCGCCTTGACCTTCGGCAGCCCCTTCGCCCATTGCACCGCTGGCACCGAGCGCGCTACCCGCTGCAGTTCCACTTCCGGCACATCGCCCATCACCGCATAACGGAACCGCTCGTCTTCCCAAGTCACCACCGGAGGCCGCGGCCCCTCGTGATGCGGCGGCCCGCCCGACTTCACTTCCGGACGCGCCGTGCTGTCCTGGTCTCCGCCGCGCTCCGATTTCGACGGGCGGTCCTTCTCGTGCGCCGCCCGCTCGGCCTCGGTCTCCTTCGGCCGCGCCGACACGACGATGGTCGCCAGACCGTCGGTGTAGAAAGCCGTCGAGCCCACCTGACCGTGCCGCTCCCAAGTCCGTGCCGAGACTTGGCGGAATCCGAGTGGAATCCAGGCGGGCTGTAATGGCTCGACATCCGGCACATTCCCGCTGGGCCGCTCATCCTTCAGGGCGGCGTGCGGAATACGGAACACGGCCGCATCGAACCGCACATTCGGGCGGAACGACAGGAAGACACGGCTGCTCATCCGCCGGCCCTGGCAGTCCCACCGCTCCGATTTCAACACGAAGGCCGGCGCGTCGGCAATCCAGCGCACCTCCCGCGGCCGCCCGGGGCAACGCCCGTCCAGCGCCACCTTCCGCGTCGGCACGCCGGCAATGGATTCTCGCTCGCCGAGCGTCGCGCGGTAATTCTCCCGCAGCAACTCCGGATCTTCGGGCACCTCACGCGGCACGCCGCGGAACCAGCGCTTCTCATCCGGCAGAAAGACAAACTGTTGCCCATCGCGCACCAACATCACGCCGCCACGTTCGCCCTCCGGCTCGCGGACTTCGATGCGCGTCCAATCGTTGCAATCGTGCTGGACGAGCACCCGCCAACGGTACTCGCGACCGCCCCACGCGCCCTCTCGCACGACCTCACCCTGATACGCAATGGTGTGTTCATTGGTCGCTGCCGCACTGACGAGCGCTTCCGCCGCCGGGTCCGACCGCGGCTCGCTCGCCGCCAGCGTCAGGAAAGTACCGATGCTCAACAGCAGACTACCCCCGGCGGCGGCGACGCGCGCCGAGCGCCGGGAGAGGCGGGGGTGGAAGGCGATGCCCATCGGGCGCGCCTAGTCGCCCTGCGACGGGGCAAACGCCGCCAACAACGGCTCGTTGGCGGAAGTGGAAGTGAGTTCCAACAACACCGGGTCGCCCGGCAATACCGACGCGAACTGGAGACCGCGCCCGCTGTGCGGCCAGGCGAGCATCGTCAGCAGAATAGCGCCGACCGCCACCAGCGGCAGCAGCCGCGCCAGCGGGTGCACCGGGTGTCCTGCCAGAGCCGCCGGCGACGCCGACGGCAGCGCCGCCAGCACACGCGCCGTGAACCCCTCCGGCGCCCTATAGGACATGCGGGGCGCCCAGTCGCGCCACTGGCGCACATTCTCAGCCGCCGCGCCGCAGGCCCGGCAACGCTGTGTGTGCTGTGCCACCAGCCAGCGCGTCACGCCCGGCCCGTCGGCCTCACCGCGGTCGAGCGCGCGCAACACCCATTCGCAATGGGCGCGCATTACAGCCACTCCGCCATGCGCTCGCGCAGCAGCCGCCGCCCGCGCGACAGCCGCGCCCGCGCCGTCCCCGCCGCACAGCCGAGCACTTGGGCGATTTCCGCGTGCGACAGCCCATCCACATCGTGCAACACCACCGCCGACCGATAGATCGCCGGCAGCGATCCCAGCGCAGTCCGCAATGCCGTCAGCAGCACCCGCTCGCCCGCCAGCGCCGCGGTGTCGTCGGGGCCGGGCCGGTCGTCAAGGAGCACGGAACCCGACCCCGGCCCCGGCGCGCGCCGGTGTTCGCGGCGCAGCCACTCCGACGCCCGGTTGACCGCAATGCGATAAAGCCAAGTGTAGAACGCCGAGTCGCCGCGGAAACTCGCCAGGCGCGTGTAGGCGCGCACGAACGCGTCCTGCGCCAGGTCGAGCGCATCGTCGTGGCTGCCGGTCATCCGCAGCAAGGTGGCGAAGATGCGGTCTTGATAGCGCGTGACCAGTTCCCCGAACGCCTGCTTGTCGCCGCGCTGCGCCCGCAGCACCTGCGCGCGTTCCGTCGCCGCCGCGCTGCGGGCGGCCGGCGCCAGGGCGCGCGGCAGCGTCAGCGCCTGCGAGGTCACGCTTTGCCTGCCTTCTCCTTCAATTGCTTCAACTGCCCCTCGAACCGCTCGACGCGCCCAAGGATCATCCGCGGCAGCGCGGCTCGCTCTTCCTTCTTCGGCAGATAGAACGGGTTGAAGTTCTTCATCGAGTCGAAGTCCATGCGAAAAGTTCCGCCGCCCGCCCTACCGGGCGCGCCGCCTCCCCCGCCCGGCGGCGGGCCCCCGCCACCGGGTCCACCGCCCGGTCCGCCGGGAACGCCGGGGCCGCCACCCATCATGCCACCGCCCTGACGGCGCTGCTGCTGTCGTTGCGCCTCCATCTTCATCATCTGCGTGGCCTGTTTCGCCGTCAGCACTGCCTGAAGTTTCTTGTGCAGTGTGCGGGCGTCGGCCTGCGAGAGTTTCGGCTGTTTGGTGAGGGGAGTGATCAGGTCGAGGACTTGCTTCGCCTGTTTGGCGTCGAGTTTCGCGTTGTCCGTGGTTTCCAGGGCCATCATGCCCTCAAAAAAACGCGAGACATCGAGGGTGCTCTTGTGGTCCGCCTGAAACTTCTGCCACTGCGCGGCCATCGGGTTGTCGGCCCCGCCCGCCTGCTCCGCGCGCGCCGGCAGCGCTACGGCCATCGCCGCCACGACTGCCACTCCGATAAGTACCGTCCGTCGCATCACGCGTCTCCGTTTCATTTTAGCACTTCATTCATAGCGCAGCGCCTCAACCGGGTCGAGCCGCGACGCCTTCACTGCCGGATACATCCCGAAGAACACCCCTACCAGCGCCGCAAACCCGAACGCCAACACCACCGACCCCGGCGCCACCAACACCGTCCACCCGGTGAACTTACCGACAATCGCCGAGCCGCCGACGCCAACTCCGACCCCCACCAGCCCGCTGACCAGACTGAGCACAATCGCCTCGATGAAGAACTGCATCCAGACATCGCGCCGCCGGGCGCCCATCGCCTTGCGGACGCCAATCTCACGCGTCCGCTCCGTCACCGAGACCAGCATGATGTTCATAATCCCGATGCCGCCCACCAGCAGCGACACGCTGGCGATAGCCCCCAGCAGCAGCGTGAAGGTCCGCGAAGTCTGCTCGGCGAGGTCCACCCAGTCGGCCTGGGTGCGGATGTTGAACGGGCTGTCGGTCCCTTCGGGCACCTTCATCACCCGCCGCAATTCCTTCTCGATTTCCGCCTGCGCCGCCGGCACCAACGCCAACGAAGTGGCCTGCACGCTGATCGAGCGCACATGGTCGGTCCCGAAAACGCGGTGCATCGCGGTCGTCACCGGGATCATGACAATGTCGTCGGGGTCCATGAAGCCCATCGCGCCCTTCTCGACCAGCGTCCCGATAATCTCGCAGGTAATGCCTTGCACGCGCAGCCGCTGTCCCAGGGGCGACGAGCCGTCCGGGAACAGGTTCTTCACCGTCGTCGAGCCGATGACGGCCACCCGCCGGTCGCCGTGCACATCGGTGTCGGTGAACATCCGGCCGGTGGCGAGTCGGTAGTTGCGGATGGACAGATATTCCGGCGTCGTGCCGACGACATTCGTGACCGTGTTCTGACTGCCCGCTTTGATGGTCGCGGTGCGGCTCATCTCCGGCGCCACCGCCGCAATCGGGTCGCCGAGCCGCGCCACGCGTGCGGCATGGTCAAGCGTCAGGTTCTCCGCCGTGCCGCCACCCATGAACACCATCCCCTGTCGGGCTTGCCCGGGCCGGACGGTCAGCACATTCGTGCCCATGCTTTGAATCGTCTGCATCTGCTGCTGCCGCGCGCCGCCCGCAATTGCTACCATCGTGATCACCGCGGCGACCCCGATGATCACGCCCAACGCCGTCAGCGCCGAGCGCATCTTGTTGGAGGCCAAGGACCGCAGCGCGGTGGCGACAGCGTCGTCGGTCGTCACGCCGCGGCTCCCGCCAGGGCCGGCTTGGCCTCGTCCTCGAACTCTTCTTCCGGCGGCAACTTGGCCAATTCCGCCGAGGCCCGCTTCCGCTCGCGCATCGGCTCATCACTGACGATGTGCCCGTCGCGGAACCGCACGATCCGCGCCGCGTGCGCGGCAATGTCCGGCTCGTGCGTCACCATCACGATGGTCTTCCCGCGGTCGTTCAACTCCTCGAAAATCTGCATGATTTCAAGGCCCTGCCGCGTCGCCAGGTTGCCGGTCGGCTCATCGCACAACAGGATCACCGGGTCGGTAATCATCGAGCGCGCGATGGCGACGCGCTGCTGCTCGCCGCCCGACAGTTGCGAGGGACGGTGCGTGGCGCGCGCGCCGAGCCCCACCTGTTCGAGCGCCTGCAGCGCCCGCTGCCGCCGGTCGGTCGTCTGGCCATACAGCAACGGCAGCTCGACATTGCTCACCGCGTTCAAACGCGGCAGCAGGTTGAAGGTCTGGAACACGAACCCGATCTTCCGGTTGCGGATGGCGGCCAGTTCATTGTCCGTCAGTTTCGCCACCTCCACGCCATCAAGCAGATACTCGCCCTTGTCCGGCCGGTCGAGGCAGCCGAGCAGGTTGAGGAAAGTGGACTTCCCCGATCCCGACGGCCCCATGATGGCGATGAACTCCCCCGCCGCCACTTGCAGCGAGGCGCCCCGCAAGGCATGCACCCGCACTTCGCCCATGTTGTAGGTGCGGGCCAGGTCGCGGGCCTCAATCAGGGGTTGCGCCATCAGCGTCGGCCTCCGCCGCCACCGCCAGCCGGCCGCGGCATCGGGCTGAACGGGCTGGCGCCGCGCGGCGCGTTCGACGAGGTCGTGGTGATGGACGAGTCGACGACCGAAGTCACGACCGTTTCGCCTTCTTTCAGGCCGCTCTTGATCTCGGCGTTGTCGTTGCCCTCGAGACCGACTTCCACCGTGCGGTCTTCGAGGCCCGCAATCCCCTTGGTCTTGTCCGTCTGCACGCGCACGGTCGTCTTGCCGTCGCGGCGCTGGATGGCCTGCACCGGCACGCGCAGGACATCTTCCTTCTTCTCCACGATGAACGCGCAGGTGGCGTTCATCTTCGGCTTCAGGAACGCCGGCGGCGTATCAATTCCGACGGTCACCCGCACCACAGTCACATTCTGCACTTGCTCGGCCACCGGCTCAATCTTCGTCACTTTGCCGTCGAAAATCTGCAATGGGAACGCGTCCACCGTGATCTCAACGGCCTGGCCGAGGTCAATCGCCCCAATGTCGGTCTCGTCCACCTCGACCACCGCGAACATCTGGCTGACATCGCCAAGCACGAAGAGTGTCGTCCCCGCCGACACCGACGACATCCCGGAACTGATAAAGGTGCCCTGTTCCACCAGTTTCTGCAGGATGACGCCGTCGCGCGGCGCCATGATGGTCGTGTCGTCCAATTGCGTCTGCGCGTTCTGCAGGGTGGCGCGGGCGCGCTGAATCTGCGCATCGGCGGACCGCACATCGGCCTCGCGGATCTTGACCGTCGAGGCGCGGTCGTTCGCCGCCTCCAGCGCCATTTCCGATTGCTTCACCGCGGCGCGGGCCGCCGCCAAGTCGAGTTCCCGCATTTGGTCCTCAATCGAGTTCGCCTTTGTCGCGTCGAGACTGGCCAGCGCTTGCGCGTAGCCGGCCCGCGCCCGGTCCACATCGGCCTGCGCCGTCTCCACCGCCGACTCCGGCACGAACCCCTTGCCGAACAAATCCTGCTGCCGCTTCAGGTTCGCCACCGCCAGGTCATACGACACCTTGGCCGAATCCCGGGCGCTCTCCGACTGCTTCAGAGCCGCCGCCGTCTTCGCCGGCTGCGATTGGGCCTGCTGCTCGGCCTGCGACAGGCGCGCATTGCTGGACGCCAGCGCCTGAATCGCCTGTGCAATGTCCGTCTGGATCGTCTTTTGTTCCTGGCTCAGGGTGACCAGTGCTTGTTCGCGGCGGGCGTTCGCCGCGTCCAAGTCGGCCTGCGCGGTGCGCACCGAGGTCATGCTGTCGGCCGGATCAATCTTCGCCAGCAGTTCGCCCTGCTTGACAGCCGCGCCCACATCCACCTTCATCTCGATCACGCGCCCGCCGGCGCGCGACTTGAGTTCCACCGTCGTCAGCGGTTCCAGCGTCCCATTGGCCGTGACGCTCGTCACCACATCGCCGCGGTCCACCTCGGCGGTGCGGATGATGGCCTCCGCTTTGCTGCCGCCGCGCCCCTTCACCAGCCAGCCGGCGCCCCCCAGCAGCCCCAGCGCCACGATCACAATGATGGACAGTTTGCCTTTCACCGCGTCCTGCCTTTCAGCTGCCCGTCGTACTAGACGGTGTCACCAGGCGTTCGGTTTCCCCGATCACGCGCGCCAAGCGCGCCAGCGCCAACTGTTCGCCGTATTGCGCACGCACCTGCGACACCTGCGCATTGAAATGCGTCACTTGCGCATCATTCAATTCCAGCGGCGTCGCCAGGCCGATTTGATAGCGCGCCTCGGCGGCGCCGAGCGCCACCCGCGCTTCCTCAGCCAACGCCGTCGCCGCCGTGACCTGCTCGCGCGCGTTCACCAGCGCCAGGTACGCCGACTCCACTGCCGCCGCCGTGTCGCGCTCCAACTGCTGTTCGCGCAGCCGCGCCGTCTCCAGCGACGCGTTCGCCTGCTTCTTTGCCGCCTGACTGGCGCCGAAGTCCCAGATCGGCACCGTCAGCGCCAGCGTGGCGCTGTAGTCATTCCCGAACGAATTGGACACCGCCGTCGCCGTCGCCGGCTTGGTCGTGCTCACTTCCTGCCCCGGCTGCCAGTTGGCCTGGCCGGTGAGACTGAGCCGCGGGCTGGCGTTGATGTAGGAGATGCGCCGGCCCTGGACGGCCAGCGCGGTGCTGTCCCGCGCTTCGAGCAACTCCGGCCGTGCCTCGAGTCCGCGCTTCACCAAGTCCGGCACCTCAGCCGTGCCAAGACCGTAATCCGTCAGCCGTTCCGTGTCCGACACCGCCAACGGCGTCCCCAGTTCCAGCCCCATCGCCTGGCGCAGCGCCGTGGCCGCTTGCTGCTCGGCGTTGCGCGCCTGGATTTCGCTGATGCGCGCGTCCGCCACGCGGGCACGGAACTGGTAAATATCAGCGGGCGCCAGCACGCCGGCGTTGATGCTCGCCTGGGTCGCTTCCAGGTGACGCTGCGCCGCGGTCACCTGCTCCTGGGTGACGCTATGCAGTTTGATGGCTTCGAGGTAACTGAAGTAGGCCACGATGACATTCAGCGTCACATCCTGCTTCGTCGCGTCGTAGCCGTGCATGCTGCTGCGCACCTGCGCCTCGGCCTGCTTCATCTGCGCCTCGGTCAGGCCGCCGTTATAGAAGGTCTGCCGCAGCGACACATTCGAAGACAAGATGTCTTGTGACTGGTCGGCCGGCGAGGTGATCGGCGTCGGGCCGATCAGCGTCGTCCGCGACCCGGCCGACTTGCTCGCCCCATACGACGAAGTGCCGGTGATGACCGGCAACTTCAACGAATGCGCAATCTTCAGTCCGGCCTTGCTGCTGTCCACCTGCATCTGCGCAATCGCCATCGCCAGATGGTTCTGCTGTGCGATGCGCACCGCTTCGGCCAGCGTCAGCACCGGCTGCGCCTCCTCGGCGCGCGCCAGCGCCGTCAGCGCCAAGCAGCCGACGCTCCATGCCAAGCCCAGAGCTCGTCGTTTCACTCGTCCAGTCCCCTCTTTCCTGTTGATTTAGACGCCCGGCCGCTCGGAACGCTGCGCCGCCGCCTACGACCGCAAGGCCACCACCACGACACTGTCGCGCAATTCCACGGCCAGGGCATCGGTCTGATTGGGCCGCGAAAATCGCCGCAGACTGCGGATGTGTTCGCCCATCGCCTGCCGCGCCACTTCCTGCCCGTCCGGAGTCAGGATGACAAGCGTCCCGTCATCCAGCGCGGTTGCCACCTGCTCGCCGCGGCCCGGGCCGAACCGCCCTGTCGCCATCGGCACCACGCTGTGCAAGTACGACCCCACGCGCCCGAGTAGAAAGCGCCACGCCACTGCGCCCGACTCGTCCACCCCGATGAGTTGGACGCTGGTCAATCCGCGAATGGTGCTCTCCAGCGCCGCCACGGCGATGGTCAGTTGCCCGTTCGCATCCACCACACACACTACCCCCTTCGAATACCAGAAGCGGTCGAGCCGCTTCTCCCACACCACCTGCCCCGTTTCATCCAGCACCGTCAGCACCAGCCCCAGTCCCAACCGCGCCTGCGTCCCTCCCTCCTGCCGCCCGGTCGAGACGACGAGCAACTCCTTCCCCTTGCGCCCGTCCCACTGGGTGACCGTGGCGTCGGCCACCACCCGGAAGCGCTCATTGAGCAGCACCGTCCCGTCCAGCGCCATCACTTCCGCCGACTCACGGCCGACCACCACCACATCAGGCCGCCCGTCCTCGTTGAAGTCCACCACCCGCGCCCACTCGAACTCATTGGGCGCGGACAGCGTCGTGCGCTGCTTGCCTTGGGCGTCGGAAATAACCAGGTCCTTCCCTCGATAAGGCGTCAAAAACTCAATTCGGCCATTGCCTTCGACATCCACCGGCCGCCCCTCGCGCGGCCCTTTCACCGGCAGCAGCGGCTCGCCGTCGAGCGCAAACCGCGCCCAGGGCTGGTCGGCCTGCGCCGGCGCCACCCACACCTCCCGCGCCCGGTCGGCCGACGGCCACAGCATCACAATCGACGGCATCCGGTCTTCGTTGCCGTGGGCGCGCGTCAATTCCGCGCTCCACAGTTTCTTGAATGGTGCATTGACCCACGGAGTCTGTTCCGCCAGGCGCGCCGGCTCGAGCGCCGCCACGAACTGCGACCCGACGCGGAACACCACGAACCCGGCGCCCACCGAGAACCCCAGAAACAGCAGCGCGGACACGATGCCCGCGGTCAGCACCAGCCACCCGAACCGCGTCAGGCGCGGTCGCCGCGCCGGCGCCGCCGTCATCGCACCCCGCGCAACGCTCGCTCGAGGTCGGCCCACAAGTCGTCCGGGTCCTCGATGCCGACCGACAGCCGCAGCAGTCCGTCGCGCACGCCCAGCCGCTCTCGCTCGGCGGCGGAGAAGTGCCGGTGCGAAGTGCCCGCCGGATACATCACCGAAGTCGCCAACCCCCCGAGCGACGGCAGAAAGCGAATCATCTCCAACCCCGAGACCACCTGCGCCGCGCCCGCGGCGCCGCCGCGCACCACGAAACTCACCATCGCCCCGAACCCGCCCTGCAAGATGCGCTGCGCCCGGGCGTGGTCGGGGTCGGTCGGCAACCCCGGATACAGCGTCGCCTCCACTTGCGGGTGTTGCGCCAGGCGCGTCGCCAGGTTGAGCGCGTTTGCGCAGGCGCGCTGCATGCGCAGCGCCAGCGTCCGCAACCCGCGCAGGAGCAGCCAGGCCTCGAACGGCGCCAGTGTCGGCCCCAAGTCCACCGCCGCGCTCCGGCAGGCACCAATGTGCTCTGTTGACCCGGCGATGATGCCCGCCATCGCGTCATCGTGGCCGCCGATGTACTTCGTCGCGCTGTGAAAGACGACATCCGCCCCCTGCGTCAGCGGCCGGCACAGCGCCGGCGTGGCGAAAGTGTTGTCCACAATGAGCAGCGCCTTGCGCTCATGCGCCAAGCGCGCCAGCGCCGGCAAATCGGCGACGCGGATGGTCGGGTTCGTCACCGTTTCCACCCACAGCGCCAGCACGCGGTCGTCGCAGGCCTTCGCCACCGCCTCGAGATCGAAGACATTTCCGAAACGCGGCTCGATGCCCAGCGGCGCGGCGCGCTCGGTGAGCAGGCGCTGCGTGCCGCCATAGATTTGCTCCGTCGCCAGGATGCGGTCACCCGGCTTCAAGAGCGCCAGCAGCAGCGTCATCGTGGCGCCCTGTCCCGACGCCAGTGCCAGCGCCGCCGGCGCCTCCTCGAGCGCGGCGAGCGCGGCTTCCAGAGCGGCCTGGTTGGGCCCGCCGTAGCGCCGGTAAATGTAACCCGGCGCCGCGCCCGACCACACCGCCTCCGAGTCCTGCAGCGAGTCAAACTCCCACACTGCCGTTTGGTGAATGGCCGGCGCGTGGTCGTGCGACAGCGACGGCGCCCGCGTCGCCTCTTCGCCGGCGCGCGCGGCCCGCGTATCAAACCGCCAGGTGGACCGATCGGAGGGGGTGCCCATACCGCGTCCGTGCCAGAGTACCGGCGCCCCCGCGCCCTCGCAAGGGGAACGCAAACCCGCCGTGCTACACTCGCCCCAGCGGGCGGCGCTCAGGCCATCGCAGCGCGCCTTTTCCGCGCCCGAAGCGATGACCGGTTCTCACCTTCTGATTGACCTCACCGTAGTGCTCGCGGCCGGACTGGCCGCGGGTCTGCTGGCGCGCCTGCTGCGCCTCCCCACGATTCTCGGCTACCTCGCGGTCGGCGTCGCCATCGGGCCGGCGGGCCTGCGCTTGGTCACGCAGCCCGACCGCCTCTCCGCCCTCGCCGATGTCGGCGTCGCGTTGCTGATGTTCGCGCTCGGCGTGCAACTCTCGTTCCGCACGCTGGCGCGCGCCCGGCGCGAAGTGTTCCTCGGCGCCACCCTGCAGATTGTGTTGTGCGCGGCGCTGGGCTGGGCAGTTGGCGGGTTCCTCGGGCTGGGTACCGAAGCGTCCGTCGTCCTCGGCTTCGTCCTCACGCTGAGCAGCACCGCCATCGTGGTCAAGCAACTCGCCGACGCGGGCGAACTGGAGTCGCACGCCGGACGCGTCCTGCTCGGCTTCGTGCTCGTGCAGGACCTGGCCGCCATACTGATGCTGGCGCTGCTCAGCGGGTTCGGGAAACTGACCGCCGGTGGCGCGTTGGAACTGGCGACGGTCGTCGCGCGGGCGGGTGCCCTGCTGGCGGTGACGCTCGTGCTCGCCATCCTCATCATCCCGCGCGTCCTGGCCATCGTCGCCGACCTGGGCAGCAAGGAACTCTTCCTCATCACCGCCGTCGTCGTCTGTCTCGGGTCCGCCGCCGGCACCGCCGCCGCTGGGTTCTCGTTTGCCCTCGGCGCGTTCCTCGCCGGCCTCATCATCAGCGAGTCGCCCTACAGTCACCAAGTGCTCGCCGAAGCCATGCCGCTGCGCGATGTCCTGGCGCTGCTCTTCTTCACGCTCCTCGGCACTCTCATCGATCCGACAATCCTGCGCGGCTCGGCGACGACCGTCGCCTGGCTGCTGGCCGCGGTGCTGGTCGGCAAGGGCGTCCTGACCATCGCATCGGCCTTCGCCGCCGGCAGCGATATGCGCACCGCCGTCCGTGCCGGGTCGGCCCTCGCGAACATCGGCGAGTTCTCGTTCGTTGTGGCCGGCGTGGCGCTGGCGCTGGGCCAGATCGATTCGCATCTCTACTCTCTCATCCTGACCACCGCCCTGCTCTCGATGCTGCTGTCGCCGCCGCTCTCCTGGGCCGGATCACTGCTCGCCCACCGCCTGCCCGCAGTCATAGCGCCCGCCGAGTCGTTCGTTGCCGAAGGGACAGCGCGCGTCCTGCTCTGCGGTCACGGGCGCGTCGGCCGCCGCATCGGCGACGCCCTGGCCGCCTTCAACATCCCCTTCACCGTGATTGATTACGACCCGACACGCGTCCGCGCGCTCCAGGAACGCGGCCTCCCCGCCATCTACGGCGACGCGACCGCGCTGACCGTGCTCGCCCGCGCCGGCGCCGCGCAGGCCGCCTATGTCGTCCTCGCCCTCCCCGACCCGGTGGATGTCCGCACTGCGCTCCATCATCTGCGCCAACTCAATCCGGCGGTGCGGGCGCTGGCGCGCGTGCACCACGACCGACTGATCGATGACGCCTATCAGGCCGGGGCTGAAGAGGTGGTGCAGCCGGAGTTGGAAGCGAGTCTGGAAATGATGCGGCACACGCTGCTCAGTCTCGATTGCGACCCGACCCCGGTGCAGCGCTACATTGACGGCATCCGCGCCGGACACTACCGCCCGCTGGCGTTCCGCCCCGGGCCCGACCCCGACGACCTCGCCTAGCGCTTCAGCGCCGCCTGCGCCAGCCCCGGCACATCAGCGGTGCTTTCCGCGATCGGCACGCCCGCCGCCGTCAGCGCCGCCACCTTCGCCTGCGCCGTCCCGTGCCCGCCCGAAATGATGGCGCCCGCGTGCCCCATCCGCTTGCCCGGCGGCGCCGTCCGCCCCGAAATGAAGCCGATGACCGGCGTCTTCATCTTGGCAATGAGCGCCGCCGCCGTCTCCTCATCGGAGCCGCCGATTTCGCCGATGAGCACGACCGCACGCGTGTCGGGATCCGCCTCGAAGCGCGGGAGCAGGTCGGCGAACCGCGATCCCAAGATCGGGTCGCCGCCGATGCCGATGATTGTGGATTGCCCCAGCCCGGCGTGTGTCAGCGCCGCGACAATCTCGTAGGTCAGCGTCCCGCTGCGCGAAAGGATGCCCACCGGCCCGGGCGTCGCCAGGTTGTTCGGAATGATGCCCATCTTCGCCTGGCCCGGCGTCATCAGCCCCGGACAATTCGGACCGATCAGCACCGGCGAGCGTCTTACCGCAAGTTCCGGCAGCGCGTTCACCGCACCCACCATGTCCTGCACCGGAATCCCTTCCGTGATGCACACAATCAGTTCCAGCCCCGCATCCGCCGCCTCCATGATCGAATCCGCCGCGAACGCCGCCGGCACGAAAATGCACGATGCCGTCGCCCCTGTCTCTGCTACCGCCGCACGCACCGTATCGAACACCGGCACGCCCGCCGCTTCCGCCCCGCCCTTGCCCGGCGTCACGCCGCCGACCACCTGCGTCCCGTACGCGAGCATCTGTTCAGTGTGGAAGTGCCCCTCGCGCCCGGTGATGCCCTGCACCAACACCTTGGTGCTTCTATCAAGGAGGATACTCACTGGGACCGTCTCTCAACTTCAGCAGATCCCTTAGCATCCAGGGGGGCAGGCATCTTGCCTGCCATGCTCTTCACTTCGATGTCCTTGGTCTCATGCAGACCGTATCGGTCACCTATCCACTTGTATTCGCCCCACACCAAGTTCGGCCATCTGCGATACGGATTGTTGAGGATGTAACTCCACCGGTTCTCGAACTCCCGATCGCCATCGACAATCGAATCGAACCCTTCTGACTGCCAGAAACGCCCCGTCCTTCCGCGCTGCTCATTGATTCGATTGGCTGTAAAACTCTTGATGGCGTGAAGCACCCTGCCGATCGGCAATGCCGTGTCGAAATCAGGGGCCGCCGGTGTCACCAAGAGATGCACATGGTCATCCATCACCACCCAAGCGTGAACCGTGTACAGCTTGTCGTCATGAAAGCGAATCGCACCCGCGACCAAGTCCCGTTCCGCGAGGGTCAGGCCGCCCATTCCTTCCGCGACGCGAAAGGTGACGAAGTAAGTCGCGCCAGCAACATCAATGTGTGACAATGATTCGGCACCTCTTCGCACCTCCTTGATTGGTGCAAGTGGATTGACCGGCAGGCTGGAAGCCTGCCCCCCTGATTTGGATTTACCTTTCATGGCTTTGCCGTCACCAGTTGCACAATCTTCTGCGCCGCGTCTTTCATCGTCGCCGCCGGCGTAAACGGACTGCCCTCGAGCAGCCTGCGCCCCTCCTCCTCCCGCGTGCCAGTCAGCCGGATGACGATCGGATGACGCAACTGCATCCCCGCTGCCGCTTCGAGCAACCCGCGCGCCACCTCATCGCCGCGGGTAATGCCCCCGAAGACATTAATCAGCACGCCCTGCACTTGTGGGTCCGACAGCACCAACTCCAGCGCCGCCTTCACCATCTCCGCCTTGGCCCCGCCGCCGATGTCGAGGAAACACGCCGGCGCCGCGCCCGCCGCCTTCACCGCGTCCAGCGTCGCCATCACCAGCCCGGCGCCGTTGCCGATGACGCCCACCTCGCCCGGCAGCCGCACATAGTGCAACCCCTGCTCCATGGCCCGCAATTCGAACGGGTCCTCCTCGGCGGGTTCGCGCAGCGCCGCCAAGTCGGGCCGGCGAAACAGCGCGTTCTCGTCCACATCAATCTTGCCGTCCACCGCGATCAACTCGCCCGCCGGCGTCAGCGCCAGCGGGTTAATTTCGGCGAGCATGGCGTCGCTGCCGATAAACGCCGCGTAGAGTTGCTGAAGGATGCGCGCCGCCTTCGGCACGATGTCGCGCTGCAACCCGCCCGCGTAACAGAGCCGCCGCGCCAGAAACGCCGGCAGCCCGATCGCCGGCGTGACATCGGCGCGCGCAATCTTCTCCGGCGTCGTCGCCGCCACTTCCTCGATGTCCACGCCGCCGAGCGCCGAGACCATCACCGCGTTGGCGCGGGCATCGCGGTTCACCGTGACGCCGAGGTAATACTCGGCTGCGAGGTCAACCGCCTGCGTCACCAGCACCTTGCGCACCGTCAGTCCCTTGATGTCCATCCCCAGAATGGCGGCGCCGTGCATGCGGGCTTCCTCGGGCGTCTTGGCGAGTTTGACGCCGCCGGCCTTGCCGCGCCCGCCGACCAGCACCTGCGCCTTCACCACCACCGCGCCGCCGATGGCGCGCGCCGCCGCCTCGACTTCGTCCGGCGTCGTGGCGATGCGCCCCTCCTGCACCGGCACGCCGTAGCCGCGCAGCACATCTTTCGATTGGTGTTCGTGGAGTTTCATGGGTTAGCGACGGTCACGAAAGAGTAGTGGAGGCAGTCACTTCAATGCGCCGCCGCCGCCACTTTCGCCGCCATCGCCTCCGCCATTTCGCGGGTGCCGACCGCGGTCGGGTCGTCGCGGCGGGGCTTCAGGTCGTAAGTGACCGACTTGCCTTCCTTGATGACCGCCGCCACCGCCTGCTCGACGCGATCCGCCGCCGCTTCCTCGTTCAGATAGCGCAGCATCAGCATCCCCGACAGAATGCAGGCGGTCGGGTTCACCTTGTTCATCCCCTTATACTTCGGCGCCGAGCCGTGTGTGGCTTCGAAGACCGCCGCCTTGTCGCCGATGTTGGCCCCCGGCGCGACACCGAGGCCGCCCACCAGCCCGGCGCACAAGTCGGAGGCGATGTCGCCGTACAGGTTGGCCATCACCAGCACATCGAACTCTTCGGGCCGCTGCACCAGCCCCATACAGAGCGCATCGATCAGGCGCTCGTCGAATTCCACTCGCCCCTCGTATTCTTTCGCAACTTCGCGCGCCACGGCAAGGAACAGGCCGTCGGTCGCCTTCATGATGTTGGCCTTGGTGACGACTGACACCATCCGCCGCTTCTGCCGGACGGCGAACTCGAAGGCGAAGCGCACGATGCGCTCGGTGTTCTTCCGCGAGATGGCCTTGATGCTGATGGCGCTGCCCGGCTCGATCTTCTGCGGCGCCAGTTTCTGAATGTCGTCCGCTTCCTTCGTCCCGCTGTCGAACTCGACGCCCGCATACAAATCCTCTTTGTTCTCGCGCACCACCACCAGGTCCACACCCTCATATCGGCTGCGCACCCCCGGATACGACTTGCACGGCCGCAGGCAGGCGTAGAGATCGAGCGCGCGGCGCAGGGCCACATTGACGGAGCGGAAGCCCGTCCCGATCGGCGTCGTAATCGGCCCCTTCCACGCCACCCCCGTTTCGCGCACCGAGGCCAGCACTTCCTCGGGCAGCGGCGTGCCGTGCTTTGCCATCACATCGACGCCGGCGTCGCGTACGATCCACTCGAACCCGACGCCGGTGGCATCCAGCACCAGGCGCGCGGCCGCCATCAATTCGGGGCCGGTGCCGTCGCCAGGGATGAAAGTGACGCGATGTTTCATCGGGCGTCTACGGGTTTCTACACATCTGCGGCGCTTTCCTGCGTGGCCGCTCGGACTCCGGCGCCGGCATAGCCAGGCGGCCTGACTCCTCTTACAATGTGCGGCACCCGGCGCGGGACTCGGCACGCGCCCCGGCATTTCGGAGGGGGAACAGATGCGGCAGCGCGTTCGGCTCTTCTTCGGCATCGGCATCATTGCGCTCGGGTTGGCCGGTCTGGCGCCCGGCTGGGCGCAGGCGCCGCACACCACGACGACCGTCACCGTCACGATATCCGGCGCGCCCGCCTCCGCCGTCGTCGGCGATACGCTCAATTTGACCGCGACCATCGACCCGCCCGGGACCCCCGGCTTCTTGCAGTGGACGCTCGGCCGCGAGAGTCGCGCCGCCGTCCCCGTCATCCCCGACTGCACCATCTTCTCCGACCCCTTCGGCACCACCACCACGCTGCAACTCGGCTGCGAACCGCCGGTGATGCAGACCCGCGACCCCAACACGGCCGTGTTCGAAGTGGAAGCCCAGTTCTTCCCCGACGGGTCGTTCACGCCGGTCATCGACACCGAGATGGTGATGCTCGACCTCTCCTCGCCGAGCATCCCCTACATCCGCAGCATCGTCCCCAACCCGCCGCCCGCGCCGGGTATCACTTCCTTCTTCGATGTCTTCACCGAGTTGCCGCCCGGTTGGCAAATCACCCGTGAAGATGTCACGCCGCCCTCCGTGGATTTCAACAACACCTTCCAATGGCAGTTCATCCAGCCCACCGCCACGGTGGACCTGCTTGGGCCCCAAAGCCAAGTCGTGCAACTGCAGCGGACGATGGACCTCACGCTCGTCCGCGCCGACCTTTGGCAGGGCGTGCTCGACAATTGGATGACGCTACTCGACCAGTGGGCCGCACTCTATCTCACCTTCCCCATCGGCTCGCCCGAACGAGACTTCGCCACGAACTGGACCAGCGCCAAGGGCTGTCTGTGCGACGGGTATCCGAAGATCGACGACACCATTGAAGACCACGGCCTGACCCAAGGCGTGAACGCGGTCGGCGACCCGGTGGACGACATCCTGCCCAACAGCGACTTCGACCCCGACGCCCTCAAGACCGTCAACTGCGTGCGCGTCCGCATCAATCCCGGCGCCGTCTGCAACAACGAGCCGTTCGAGTGGCCGACGCCCGGGCCGGTGACGCAGGCCGTCCCGCGGAAAGTGATGCATGTCTCGCTCAAACTCATCCTCGTCCACGAAATGCGCCATGTTGCGGAGATGTGCGCCAACCGCCAGGCCGCTATTGACGGAGACCCGCTCCCCATCCCCACGCTCAATGATTCGGAAGCCATCGCCTATGCCTTCCATCAGCTGTGGGGCAAGCCGTGGCCGGAACGCTTCGACCAGCCCCTCCCTGACCGCATCAAGGACCCGGGCATTCGCTTCTTCGGCCCGACCGTCACGGCCGACGCGCCCGGTCTGCTGACCGTCAACGGAGAGGACATTCCGGAGACGACCGTCCCGGGTGTCACCGACGAACTCCTGCTGCAGAAGTTCAAGACGCTCGTCAACGCGAACGGCAACCTGCAAACCGCCGGCATTTCCGCCGCGATGTGGCCGACGAACATCCTCCGCTTCCCTGGTCTGCCTTCGGTCACTGACCTGAGCTTCACGACCGCCGATGACTTCTTGATTATCAATCGGTCGCCGGAAGTGGTCTTCGGCACGCCGCCGACCGGCCTGCAATTCGGCGCCGACGGCACCGCCACTGTCAACCTCGACGCCTCGGGCTCCTTCGACCCGGACGGGACCATCGTGCAGCGCGAATGGTTCGTCAACGGCACGCCCCAGCCGCCGCTGATTGACACCGAACTCTTGCAGTTGCAACTGACCGGCACCAATTTCCTCGGCCAGACCTCCGTCCGCATCGGTCATGTCCTCACCGACGACGGGTTCGGCTTCCCGGTCGGCCCGGTGCTCCACGCCATCACGCCCGAGGACGCCGAATCGATGGGCTCCTTAGCGCGCGCGGCGACGGTCGACATTCCCATCACCGATGCCATCGCGCCGCAAGTGGATGTTGTCGAGCCCAATCCGACCGGCACTCGCCAGTGCTGTGTCGGCCTGCGCGCCGACGCTTCGGACAATGTCGCCGTGCAGGGCGTCGAATTCTTCGTGGACGGCGCGTCCGTCGGCCAGGGCGTCGAAGATACGCCCGGCGTCTGGCTCGCCTCGTGGCCGAGTTTCAACGCCTGCACGATGGAAGGCCCGCACGCCATCGCGGCCACCGCCACCGACTTCTGGGGCAATCAGACGCCGAGCGCGGTGCTCAACTTCACCATCGACAACGAAATCTTCTCCGATGTCCTCTGCTCGAGCGCCGCGTTCAACTTCATCACGACCGTCGTCTGCAACGGCATCGCCGCCGGCTTTCCCGACGGCACCTACAAGCCCGCCAACACGCTGAACCGCGGACAGATGGCAGTCTTCATGGCGCGCTCCGCTGACGCCATCCTGCATGACTTCGCCGCCTTCACCCCGCCGCCGCCCGGCAGCGAGTCGTTCTCCGATGTCCCCAGCACGCACGGGCAATACAAGTTCATTGAATACATTGTCGCCAAGGGCATTGCTTCCGGCTTCCCCGACGGCACCTACAAACCGGCGAACTCGGTGAACCGCAACGCGATGTCGGTATTCCTGTCGCGCGTGCGGACGCTGATCGACCATGACTTCGCCGGCTTCACGCCGCCCGCGTGCGGCAGCGAACATTTCAGCGATGTCCCCTGCACACACCCGTCCTACAAGTTCATCGAGTACATCGTCAGCAAGGGCATCGCCGCCGGCTTCCCCGACGGCACCTATCACCCGAACAACGCCGTCCGCCGCGACCAGATGGCGATTTTCGTGAGCCGTTGCATCGGCGCCGTCCTGGCCTGCCCGCTGCCGTAGGCCCGCCCGCCGTTTGCTTGCTATCTCCTCGGGCGCTCGCGCCCGTCGCCCGTGCTAAAATGGCCGGGTATGGCGGCGCGCGACCACCTGCTGCTGGCCCTCGACCTCGACGACGCCGATCGGGCGGTCGCCCTCGCCGAGGAGTGCGCCGACCTGGTGTACGGCTTCAAGGTCGGCATTGGCCGCCCGCCCGGCCTCCTGCACGGCGTTCTCGACCGCGGTTGGCCCGTCCTGTATGACGCGAAACTGCACGACATTCCCCACACCGTCGAACACGCCGCCCGCGAAATCGCCGCACTCGGCGTCTGGGGCGTCACCGCCCACGCGCTCGGCGGCCCGCAGATGATTGCCGCCGCCCGCCGCGGCCTGACCGCCGGCGCCGGGAGGAACCAAACCGCCCTGTTCGCAGTCACAATGTTGACGAGTTTGGACGCCGAGCACTGGCAGGAGGTCCTCGGATGGCCGGCCGACCCGCAGCTGGCAGTGTCTCACTTGGCGCGCCTGGCGTGCGTCGCGGGCGCCGACGGCATTGTCGCCAGCCCGCAGGAAGTGCGGGCGGTGAAGGCCGCCTGCGGCGCGCAGTGCCGGGTCGTGACGCCGGGCATCCGCTCGCCGGAACAGCTGCCCGACGACCAGCGGCGCACCGCCACGCCCGCGGAGGCCATCCGGGCGGGCGCCGATTACCTCGTCATTGGCCGGATTGTGTTACAAGCGCCGGAGCCGCGTGCGGCGCTGGAACAGATTGTGGCGCAGATTGAAACCGTCACCGCTTCGACATCGCTCGTCTGACCTTTTCATCCGTCATCCCTTCGCGTGCGTCGTCGATTGAGAAGGGAGTTGCCGATGGAGCGTGTGGCGCCCGACCTGCTGGCCACACAGATCGATAGTCTGGCGAAACTCGAGGTGGCGCTGCACTTCGAGGCCCACCCGGATGCGGTGGAGACCCTCGAAGCGCTCGCCGAGCGCTTCGGCCGCGAGGCTGGCGCCGTCCGCGCCGCCGTCGAGGGCCTGGCCGCCAGCGGCGTGCTGCGGCGCGATGTCCTGGGCGGCGGCCACTATGTCCTCTACGGCCTCACCAACGACCCGGGGCTGCGCGAGTCGCTCCGTCGCATCAACCGCGTCTATCACCAAGACCCCGATGCCCGAGTAGCCATCGTCAAGCATGTCATGGGCCTGCCGGGCGGCTCCCGGCGGCGCGCAGCGCGGCCCGTCGCCTAAGGCGATGATTCTGGCCCCGGCACGCCGGGGCCCTCCGCTGCTGCCCCTTGCCTGCGGAGCGCCGGTGCGTTAGACTGGCCGTCGGTTTTCCCCCATGAAACAGAACATCCACCCACCCTACGGCAACGCCATCGTCATCTGCTCGTGCGGGAACACTTTCAAGACCCGCGCGACGCAGCCCACTATCCGTGTCGAAGTCTGCGGCGCCTGCCACCCGGTCTACACCGGCACCGGCCAGCGCCTGGTGGACACGATGGGGCGCATCGACCGATTCCGGCGTAAGTACGGGCAGACCGCCAAGCCCGCCCCCTCGGCATAGCCCCGAAACCGTCACCGTTCGGCGGCCAGGCCGTCCTCGAAGGCGTAATGATTCGCGGCCGCCGGATGATGGCCACCGCCTGCCGCAAGCCCGACGGCGACATCACCATCCGCGCGGAAGCGGTGCCGAGTCTGCTGTTGCGCCATCGCTGGCTGAACATTCCGTTCGTGCGCGGGTTGCCGGCGCTCATTGATACACTGCGAATTGGCTTCTCGGCGCTGTTTTTCTCCGCCGAGGTGCAGAGCGAAGCAGAGGGCGGCACGCCCGTGCAGTCGTGGCACTTGGGGCTGAGTTTGACGGTGGCGCTGACCGTGGTCGTCGTGCTGTTCGTCTGGCTGCCGACTGGGTTGGGCGACTGGCTGCTGCCGAAAGACGCGACGCCGTTCCTGCGTAACCTGCTTGAAACCTTTGTCAGACTGGTGTTACTTCTGGGTTATCTGCTTGTCATTTCTTTGATGAAGAACATCCAACGCGTTTTTCAATACCACGGCGCCGAGCATATGGCGATTCACGCGCTGGAGGCGGGCGCCGACCTGACGCCCGCCGGAGCGCGGCCGTTCCCGACGCTGCACCCGCGCTGCGGGACGGCGTTTCTGGTGCTGGTGGTGTTGTTCGGATTCGTCGTGCATTTGGCGATGGGGTGGCCGGCGCCGGCGCTCCGCTACGCGCTGCGCATCGCCGCCATCCCGGTTATCGCCGGCATCGCGTATGAATGGATTCGGCTGGCCGGGCGGGCGCCGCATTCGGCGGTGTTGCGCGTGTTGAACACGCCGGGGCTGTGGGCGCAATACCTGACGACGCGCGTGCCCGACGACGCGCAACTCGAAGTGGCGATTGCCTCGTTGCGCGCGTGCATGGAGGCGGAGCGCGAGGCCGCGTCCGGGCCTGCGGCGGCCTGACGGTATAATCGCGGCGTGGAACGCAAAGAAGCATGGCTCCTCCAGCACTTGGAGGACTTGGAGGCCCGGTGGGCGGAACTGGAACAGGCGGCGGTCCGGCCCGAGGCGCTACACGACCCGCGCTCCTGGGAGCGGCTGGGCAAAGAGCGCGCCACGATGCAAGAGACGCTCAACGCACTGCGGCGCTACAAGCGGCTTTACGATCAAGAGCAGCAGGCGCGGGAACTGCTCGCCGAGTCGAGCGATGAGGAACTGCGGCAATTGGCGACCGCCGACCTGGACGAGGCGAAGACGGGCAAGGCGCAACTCGACACGGTCCTGACCCGTCTGCTCATCCCGCGCGACCCGCGCGATGACAAGCCGGTCATCGCCGAAGTGCGGGCGGGGACGGGCGGCGAAGAGGCGGCGCTGTTCGCGGCGGACTTAGCGCGGATGTACCTGCGCTACGCCGAGCGACACCGGTGGAAGAATGAGGTCTTGAGCGGCAGTCCGAGCGCGCAGGGGGGCTACAAGGAAATCATTCTCTCGTTCACGGCGGACGGGGCCTACGGAATGTTGAAGTATGAGAGCGGCGTGCACCGCGTGCAGCGGGTGCCGACGACCGAGTCGAGCGGCCGCATCCACACTTCGACGGCGACAGTGGCGGTGTTGCCCGAGGCGGAGCCGGTCGAGGTGGATGTGAATGTCGAGAAGGACATCAAGATGGACACTTTCATCGCGTCGTCTGCCGGCGGGCAGCATATGCAGAAGAACGAGACGGCCGTGCGCCTGACGCACCTACCGACCGGCCTGGTCGCCACCTGTCAGGCGGAGCGCTCACAGAAGCAGAACCGCGAGCGGGCAATGCGCATTCTGCTGGCCAAGATTTTGGAACAGAAGCAGGCGGAGCGCGACGCCGAACTGTTGCTGGCGCGGCGGGGACAGATCGGGACCGGCGAGCGGAGCGAAAAGATTCGCACTTATAATTTCCCGCAGAGCCGCGTCACCGACCACCGGGTCGGATTGAGCTTTCATAACCTGACGGGCATCCTCGACGGCGACTTGGATGAGGTGCTGACCGCCATCCGCGACCAAGAGCAGGAGCGCCGCCTGCAGGAGATGCTGGGAGACGGGCATGCCTGACGAAGTCCGCTGTCCGACGGGGCTGGGTGACGCAGTCGCCTGGGCGACGGCGCAGTTCCGCGCCGCCGGCATCGACAGCCCGCAACTCGACGCCGAGGTGCTCGCCGCCTACATCCTGAACGAGGACCGTACCTTCGTCATCGCCCACCCGGAAACCAAGTTCAGCGACCGGCAGCAGTGGCTGTACGAAATCGCGGTGGAGCGGCGGTCGGAGCGCGTGCCGCTGCCGTACCTGACCGGCCGCGTCGAGTTCCTGTCGCTGCCGTTCATTGTGACGCCGCAGTGTTTGATCCCCCGGCCGGAGACGGAGTACCTCGTCGAGACGGTGGAGGCGTGCGTGCGCTTCGCCGACGACCAGCCGGTCATCGGCGCCGATGTCGGCACAGGCAGCGGGGCGGTCGCCGTCGCGTTGGCGGTGCGGCATCCGCAGTGTCAGGTGTTCGCGCTGGATTGCGATGTGGAGGCGCTGGCGGTCGCCGAGCGCAACATCGCCGACCACGGCGTCGGCGACCGGGTGCGGCCGCTGGCGGGAATGCTGCTGGCGCCGCTGGCGACGGTGGGCCTGCGCCGGCGACTGGATTTCATCGCCGCCAACCTGCCCTATGTCGGCGAAGCGGAATGGGGCGTGGTGGCGCCGGAGGTGCGCTATGAGCCGCGGCACGCGGTCATTGCCGGCGACGACCCGCTGGCGCTGATCCGAGCGCTGGTTGCGGACGCGGCCACCTACCTGGCGCCCGACGGGTGGCTGTGCCTCGAAGTCGGCGGCGGGCAGGCGGACGCGGTGGTGACGCTCTTGCACGACGCCGGTCACCGCGACACGCGCATCGTCCGCGACCTAGCGGGCGTCGAGCGCGTCGTCGCGGCGCGGGCGAAGCGGTTTGACGCCTGAGCCGCGCCGCATCCGGCTCGACCCGCACCACCCTGACCCGCGCGCAGTGGAGGCCATCGCCGAGGCGCTCGAGCGCGGCGCGGTGGCCATCGTCCCGACCGATACCGTCTACGGCCTCGTGTGTCGCGCCGACCGCTCCGACGCCGTTGAGCGCATCTACGCGTTGAAGGGCCGCCCACGCCGCGAGCCGCTGATTCTGTTTCTGGCCGACGCAACCCAGATGGACACCTATACGGCGGAGGTTCCCTTGAGCGCCAAGCGACTGGCGGCGGCGTTCTGGCCGGGCCCGCTGACGATGGTGGTGGGCGCCGGCGCAGGCGTGCCGTCCGCGCTGCTGGGGGGCGGGGACACGGTCGGCCTGCGCGTGCCAGACCATGCGGCCTTGCTGGCCATCGTGCGGCGCTGCGGCACGGCGCTGGCGAGCACCAGCGCCAACCGCCACGGCGCGCCCCCGCCTGCCGATGCCGATGCCGCCGCGGCGGCGTTCGACACGCCGCCGGAATTGATCGTGGACGGGGGGCCGGCGCGGCACGGCATCCCCTCGACGGTGGTGGACTGCACAGTGTCGCCGCCGCGAGTGGTGCGCGCCGGGGCCGTGAGCGAGGAGGCGGTGCAGGCGGCGCTCAACACCCCCTAAACGCACGAGGCCCCCTTGCGGAGGCCTCGCGGTGGTTCGGTCAGACTGCGTGCGGTCTTAGTAGCGGATCATGAAGGAGAAGCGCACGGTGCGCAGGTCCTTCTGGCTCTCTTCGTCGTCGGGCTGCAGGACATTGTGGACGCCCCGCGAGCCGAACACGAGGACGCAGGAGATGTCGTCGGCCAGCTGCTTGAACATGCCGGCGGACCAGACGAAGTCCGCGTCGCGCCACTTGGAGGGCGCCGGGTCTCCAGTGCCGAAGCCACCTTCGGCCAACCAGCCGAGGTATTCCTGGCTGTAGGCCTGACCGTCAGCGATGGAGATGAAGACGGTCGAGTTCTTGCTCATGTGCCAGTGGGTGGACCACTGCCAGCCCTTGGCGATGTTGGTCGGGTCGAGGAAGAGCGGGCGGTCGAGCCAGTTGATGTCATCGGGCGACACGGCCGCGTACGGATAGAGCGACGAGAACGGCAGGTTGAACGGCCCGGAGAACGGCCCGCCGGTGCTGAAGAACGGGAAGACCGGGTCGAACCCGCCGAACCCCGGCTCTTCGCCGGAGACAATGGCGAGGGCGTAGCGCGGGTTGATCTGGCCGACCTGGAAGGTGGCATTCAGCGCCTTGCTGTCAATCAGGTCGAGATAGCCGGTCCAGGCCTCGTTGCTGAGCGGCGCCGGCCATTCGGCGGAACCGGACTTGATGCCGTTGGGCATCCGGGTGAGTTGGGCGTATTCGCCGCCGAACTCCATGCCGAAGATGTTGCCGTTGACATCAAAGCCCCAGCCGGCCTCTTCGCCGAAGCCGTTGGGGAGCCAGTTGCCGGCGAAGGTCCATTGGCCGACCGGGAACTGGAAGCGGGCGGCAATGTAGGCGTCTTCGCCCGGGTTGCCGATCGGGCCGTCGCTCGGACTGAAGACCGGCGGGACGGTGGACTGTCCGAAGAACGCTTCGCGGTTGACCGTAGCGCCGAACAAAGTGATGCGCGCCCGGCCATCGTCGCTGCCGGTGGCCAACTTGATGCCGTTGAGCGCCTGGACATTGTTGTTGACCAGCAGGCCTTCACCGAAGGAGGTGAACTGCTGGCCGATGGTGACATCCCAGGGCACGAGCATCGTGTGCTGGAATCGGAACCAGGCCTGGCGGAGGCGGACCGTGTTGAGCGCGGTGACCGTGGCCACCGAGCCCGCCCCGGAGCCGAGTCCCGGGTCGCCCGAGAGCAGGAAGTTGCTGACGGGGTCCATCCAAAATTCGACGAGCGCCCGCGGCTTGTCCATATTGCCGTCGGGCGCATAGGTCAACCGGTTGCGAACACGGAGCGAACTAAACCGGGAGGCCTTGAACGAGTCCTTGAGCGTGTCGGTGATGGGAATGCCCGTCCCGATGACTGGGAATCCCTCTTCCGGGTCGAGGACGCCGATGTTCCCGGCATCGAAGGGACCGGTATCGCCATCGGTAATGAAGTCGTTCGGGTACCCGGAGGAGGAGCTGCCGGTGGTGAGGTGATTGCCGTACACCCCGAACCGATAGCGGATGTCGCCCGAAATCTGCAACTTGGGCGGCGCAATGCCGGCGTGCTGTTCGAGGGCCGAGACGCGGGCGGCTAGGGCGCGGTAATCCGCCCGGACCATGGCAATTTCGTCGGCGAACTCCTTTTGCAGTTTGGCGAGCAGCGCCTTGACCTCGGCATCGGTCATGTATTCCGGGTGCTGGTGGGGCGGCACCCCAGATGCGGGCGCTGGGCCGACCGTCGGCATGCCGTTAATCTTCTGCCAGATGGCGGCGATTTCGCCGTCGGTTTCCGCCAAGCGGTCTTCGTAGTAATCCACCAAGCGTGCGATCGCCATGGCGAACTCGTAGCGGGTCATCGGAATGCCGCCCTTGAAGGTGCCGTCGGGGTAGCCAATGAGGAACCCCATGTCGGCCAGTTTGGCGACCGATTGGTAGGCCCAGTGGTCGAGCGGAACATCGCGGAAGGGGGCCTGTGCCCGGGCGGGCAGTCCCCACAGTCCCAGCGCCAGCACAGCGGCCAGCGCCAGTCCGATGCTTCGTCTCATCCTACTTCCTCCTTAACTTCGGCTATGGTGATTGCTGCTTCTGTCGGGGGAAGTAGCCCCGGGAGTGGCCGTGTTTCCTCCGTGCCTGCTCCCCCCTAACGGTCAGCGTACGACTGGCCGCGGTCGCCCAAACGGAAGGACGCTCGCGCCCGCACCTCCTTGGCCCCCTCGCGGGGGCACTCGGACTGCGTGGTTATAGTGAGAAGGACTCGGCTCCGCCGTTCCGGGCGAAGTCGCCGGAGTATAGCATGGGCGGGAGGGGCGTCACAACGGGGCCGCCTTTCCGTTGCAATCCTCTGCTACAATAGCGCTTGCTTGGCAACCGGTCAACCAAATGCGGCTTAGGGCACTGCGACTGCTCGGCTTCAAGAGCTTCGCCCAGCGGGCGACGCTGGAATTCCCCTCCGGAGTGACGGCCATCGTCGGCCCCAATGGGGCCGGCAAGAGCAATATCGCCGATGCCATCTTGTGGGGGCTAGGCGACACGCGCCGTAAGTCGCTGCGCAGCGGCCGGACGACGGACTTCATTTTCGCCGGTTCCGACGACCACCGCCCGATGGGGTTCGCCGAGGTGGCACTGTCGCTGACCGACGATGCGGGGTGTCTCGGTCTGCCCGACGCGGTGGTAGAGATCGTGCGGCGCGTCGAGCGCGACGGCGAGACGCAGGTGTCGCTGAACGGCGCGACGGTGACGCTGCGCGAGGTGCGCGACCGGCTGGCGGACACGGGGCTGGGCGAACCGAGCTATTGGATCGTGACGCAGTCGCGCGTGGACGGCTTGGTGACGATGACGCCGGAAGAGCGGCGCGTGCTGATTGATGAAGCGGCCGGCGTCAACAAATTCCGGCAACGCAAGCTGCACGCGCTGACCAAACTCGACCAGACGACGCGCAATCTGTTGCGCGTACGCGACCTGCTCGGCGAATTGCGGCAGCAGCAAGAGACGCTCGTCACGCAGGCCGACACTGCCCGCCGCCACCGCGAATTGACGACGGAACACGCGCGCTTGCGCCTGACGCTGTTGGCGCGGCGCATCGAACACCTAACCGAGCGGCTGGCGACCGACCGCATCCGCGAGGGCGACATCGAGACGCGGCGCGCGGCGCTGGCAACCGAGCGCGAGCAACTGGAGGCGCAGGGCGCGACGCTGACGCGCACCTCGGAACAGACGGCGCGGGAACTGGACGCGGTGCGGAACGCGGCGGCGCAGTGCCGCGATGAATTGCGCCAGTGGGAAGGGCGCGGCGAGTTGCTCCGCGAACGCTGGACGACCGCCGCCGAACAGGGCAGCACGGCGCGCGGCGAGAGCGAGCAGGCCGCGGCGGCAGCAGAGACGGCCCAGGCGCAGTTGCAGGCAGCGCAGGCGGCGCAGGCGGAGTATCAGGGGGTGCTCGACGAATTGGAGGCGGCCCTGGCGCGGGTGCAGCAGGCGCTGGAGGCGTTGCCGGGCGTGCCGGACAGCCCGCCGCTAGCGCAGGACCGCGAGGCGCTGGCGGCGCAGCGCGACGAGCTGCGGGCGCACGAGGCGGAGTTGGCGGGGCAATTGCGGGCGGCGCTGATGCAGGGTGAGCGGTTGCAGACCGAATTGGACGAATTGGGCGCGGCGCTGGAACAGGCGGAAGCGCAATGTGCGGCGGCGGAAGCGGCGCTGGCCGAAGCGCTGGCGGCGCACGGCGACCGGCAGCGGGCGCTGGCGACGGCGCGCGGACAGGCGCACGAGGGTGAAGAACAGCGCGATCGCATCGGACACGAATTGAGTGCGGTGCGCGCGCGGCAGATGGCGCTCGACGCGCCGGTGGCGCCGCCCGAGGGCGTCCAGTCGCTGGAGCACGCGATACACCAGGCGGTGGAGTCGACGCCGGCGGAGGTGCGCGAAGCGATTGCGTCGGCGCTGGCGCCGTATCGGTCGGCGTGGGCGGTCAATGGGACGCCGCCGGGCGAGGTGTTGGAAGCGGCGGCGCGGCAGGGGCGGCGGGTGCGGTTGGTGCGCGAGGTGAGCGAATTGCGACCGCCGGCGCCGCACGGCGTGCCGGACGCGCTGGGGTGGGCAGAAGATTTGTGTCCGGTCAACGGGGCAGTGGCGATCCGGTCGCTGCTGAGCGGGATTCTGGTGGTGCCGGATTTGGAGACGGCGCTGCGGGTGTGGCCGCAGTTGCCCGATGGGGCACGCGGGATGGCGACGCTGCGCGGCGACCTGCTGCTGCGCGAAGCGCACCTGGAGGGCGGGCAGGCGCCGACGCTGCTGGCGCTGTCGTCGGCGGCGCTGCGGGAGCGTGAGGCAACGCTGACAGCTGAATTCGACGAGGCACAGGCGGGCTTGCAGGCGGCGCGAGCGGCACTGGAGGGGGCGGGCGGCGCGCTTGGGGAAACGCAAGACCGGGTGGCGCGTGCCCGGGCGACCGTCGATTCCCGGAACGCGCAGCGCGTGGAACTGCAGCGGCAAAGCGAGCGTCTCGCGGCGGAGCGGGCGGCGAACGCGGACCTGACGGCGGCGCTGGAGCCGCAATTGCAGGAGACACGCACGGAATTGGGGATGTGCGAAGCGCAGTTGGCGACACTCGACGAGCGCCTGGCGCCGCTGACGGAACAGCAGCGGCAGCGGCAGGCCAACCGAGAGGCGTGCCTGGCGGAGGCAGCGGGCTTGCGGACCCAGCACGCCGAAGCTACCGCGCAATTGGCGGCGGCGGCACGCGACGGCGAACGGCTGGAAGGCGATGTGCAAGCAGCGCATACGCGGCAGGCGGAGCGCGCCGAGACGGCAGCGACGCTGCTGGAGCGCGCCGAACAGATGCGGCAGTCGTACCAGGAAGCCGATGCACGCCGCGCGGAACTGGCCGATCAATTGGATACGGCGGAGCGGGCGGCGCGGGCAGCCGAAGAGGCGGTGCTGTCCGCGGCGCGGGAGCGGCAGCAGTTGGCGGAGCGGCTGCGGCAAGTGACGACGGAATTGGAGGCGCTGGGCAACGAATTGCAGGAGGTGCGCATCCGGCTGTCGCGCGGCGAGGCGGAATTGGAGCAGTTGATTGAGCGCCTGCGCGAGGAACACGAGTTGCAGCCGGACCAATTGGGCGGGGTCGCCTTGTTGGAGGGCACACGGAAGGGACACGAGGAGCGCTTGGAGCAAGTGGTGGCGGAACTAGCGACGCTCGGCGAGATCAACTTCGCGGCCGAGGCGGAGATGAACCGCCTGACCGAGCGCATCACTTTCCTACAGAGCCAGGCAACCGACTTGGAGCAGGCGCACACGGATTTGCTGCGCGCCATCGCCGACCTGGACAACGCCACGCGGGAACAGTTCCTGCAGGCGGTCGAGGCGGTGCAGACGGAATTCAACCGCTTGCTGGAGCGCATCTTCGAGGGCGGGAGCGGGCAGTTGCTGCTCGAGGACCCGGAGCGCCCGGAGGACAGCGGCGTCAATCTCGATGTCATCCTGCCGGGGAAGAAAGCGCGCGGCCTGAACGCGTTGTCGGGCGGCGAGCGGGCGCTGGTGGCGCTAGCGCTGACCTTCGCGCTGTTCAATGTTCGCCCGGCGCCGTTTGTCGTTCTCGATGAGGTGGACGCGCCGCTCGACCACAAGAATGTGCAGCGCTACATCCAGTTGCTGCGCGACTACGGCGCGCGGATGCAGTTCATCCTGATCACCCACAACCACGAGACGATTGCCGCCGCCGATGCGCTGTACGGCGTCTCGATGCCGCAGCGCGGGGTAAGCAGCGTCATCAGTCTCGACCTGAGCCGCCTGGCGCCCACCAGCCCGGCCTAGCCGGCAGGGGTAACGCCCCCACCGCCGAAGGAGTCTCAACGGTGGGAGGAGTCCCCGAATGACCTCGACGCGAGCCCGTCCGCGGCTCGTCTGCCTCGCCCGGCTGCTAACCATGACGCTGATGGCGGTCGCAGTGTCGCTGCCGGCGCGAAGCGACCCGCCGCCCGGCCCACCGCCTGGCTCGCCGCCTCCCAAGCCCGCTTTCTCCATTGAGTTCACGGAGGCGGGCATCACGCTCGCCGCTGAGTCGGCTGACGCGCACGAGGTACTGATCGGCCTGGCCACGGAGACGGGCGTGCCGATCATCGTGGACGACAGCGTCGACCGGCGGCTGACACTGCGTCTGACGCAGCCGACGGTGCGCGACCTGGTCGCCGCCATCGCCCGGGCCTACGGTCTCTCCGCTACCGAGCGCGGCGGCATCATCACGGTGACGGACGGTGTCCCGAACCGGCCGGCGGTCTACCTGGCGAGCGAAATCATCTCGATCCCGACGCAGTATGTGCTGGCGCCAACGGCGAAGTCGCTGCTGCCCATCTTTCTGCAGGACCATGTCAAGGTCAACCCGGAAGCAAACGCGGTCATCCTCTCGGCGCCGCACGATGTGGTGGAGAAATTCCGGCGCGATGTGGCGCAGTTCGATGTGCCGTCGGCGCAGATCCGGTGCAGCGTGCTGATGGTGGAGTTTACCGAGGCGGCGCTGCAGAAGTACGGGTTCCTCGGGGCCTGGGCGACGCCCGACGAGCGCGTGACGGTGAACAGCAACATCGGCGAAATCGTGCATCAAGTGACGACGGACCTGACGCCGGAGTTCTTCTTGAGTTTGCAGGCGCTGGTGGAGAAGGGCGAAGCGCGCATCCGGGCGCGGCCGCAAATTACCACTTTGAGCGGACGCCAGGCGGAGATTTTCATCGGCTTACAGCGGTTTCTCTCCACTCCCATTCAGCGCAGCGGGGGCGGCGATTTCTTCTTCGGGGGGACGATCAACTTCATTGACGCCGGCGTGCGACTCCAAATCACACCCTTCACCGGCGGCCACAACGAAATCATCGTGGACCTGGAGACGGAAGTGAGTACGCTGAGCGCACCCGACCCGGTGACGCGGGTGCCGGAGAAAAGCACGCGTCAGGCATCGGCCATCGTCCAGGTGCGCGGCGGCGAGACGATCGTCATCGGCGGGCTAACGCAGGAAGAAGAACTCGCCACGCGCACGAAGATACCGTTGCTCGGCGACTTGCCGCTGCTCGGCCAGTTGTTCCGCTCGCACGACATCCGCAAGGTGAAGACCGACCTGGTTATTTTCATCACCCCCGAAGTCGTCGCCGGGACCGAGGACAAGTAAGCCATGCGCTTGCCGCGCCCGATTTCGTTGACTCTCGCACTCCTGGCGGCGCTGGCCTGCGCCCTGCCGGTGCGCGGGCAGCCGAGCGAGCCGGAGGGAATCCAGACCTGGGTCAACCTGACGGGCTCGTCGGTGGTGCGGCTGCGGAACGCGGTGCGCGTGACGATTGAGACCGACGGCGCGCTGCAAGTGCAGTGGGTGAAAAGCGAGCGGCTGCCCGGGGGTGTGAGTGAAGCGCTGCGCATCAACATCCTGATGCCGAACGCCCGATCGAAGATCGGCAGTTTCGTGTATGTCGGCGTGTATCCCATCAGCCACTTGGAAATCACGCCGACCGACGCGGCGGCGCTGACCGGCACGGGCGTGCGGGTGACGGTGGTCATGTACTACCCCGCCGACCTCTTCGGCCTGTTCGAGCCGCGGGAGCTCCCGCAGCGGGAAGACCCGCCCGACCGCCCGCAGGTGTATGTCAACACGCGCACGGACGAGAGCGGGGTCATCATCACCGCGCTGACCGACGAATTGGTGCCGCCGGCGCCGACGACCCTGACCGACGCAGAGCGCGCTGCCTTGCACTCCAGCATCGCGGTGCAAGGCGACGCGAGTGCGGTCTCCGTGACGGCGGTGAATGCCAGGCTGGCCGACCTCATCGAGCAAGTGGACCAAGTGACAGGGCTGGCAGTGACCGTAACGCCGGGGCTGCCGGAGCGGGTCAGCGCTTACCTGCCGTCGCTCCCGCCACAGGATGCGGTTGCGGCGCTGGCGGACCGGCTGGGGCTCAGTCTCGGGCGGCGCGGCAACGAGCTCATCCTCGGCCCGCCGGAAGTATTGGAAGCCAACGGGTATGCCGTGGCGGAGACGCAAATCGTCCCGCTGCACTATCTCACGACCACGCGCGCGATTGTGGCGCTGCCGGCGGTGGTGCTGCCGTATGTGCGAGCCGACGACCAGCGCAATGCGCTGATTGTGCATGCGCCGCCGCCGCTGGCCGAGAAAATTCGCAGTGATCTCGCCGTCGTAGATCAGCCGACGCCGATCATCGAAGTGCGCGCGGTGATGGTGGAGCGAAGTGTTGCTGACGACCTGCTCGCCGCGCTGGGGATCGAGACCGCGCATCTGAAGATCGCGCCCGACACGGGCGAATTCACCTACCGGAACCTGGGAGGCGCGGTGTCATTCCCGGCACTGGAGGCGCGCCTGGCGGCGCTGCGGACGGCAACGACGGAGCACCTGGAGCAGAGCGCCACCGGGCGGACGCAGAGCGGGCGCGGTATCAATCTGTTCGAGGGCGTCCAGCAATTCATCACGGTCGTTTCGGGCGAAGAGGCCCGCGTGCTGCCGGTTGAGGCCGGCGTCAATTTCCGGGTCGGCGCTTACAGCGGTGGCACACAGATCATCCTCCACTACAATCTGTCGGCGAGCGACATCACCGACATCGATCCGGTGGACCGGACGCCGACCGTCGCCTCGCGCCGGGTGGAGGGGAGCATCAACATCCAGCCGGGCGATACGGCGATGATGGGGGGCTTGCAGCGCGGGTCGGTTGCAGTGACGCGACATGGTCTGCCAGGGCTGCGCGAATTGCCGCTCATCGGGGGCCTGTTCGGCAGTGTCCGCCGGCGCGTGGAAATCTCCGAATTGACCATTTTCTTCACGGCGACGCTGCTGCCGGCGACGGACCGCCAAACGGAGCCGGCGAAATGAGGCGGGCCGGTGTGCGCGCGCTGGCGCTGGTCGTCATTCTGACCGCCCTGATCGCGGCGCCGGCGCGGGCACTCGTATACACAAACATTTCCGACATCAAGGTGGCGACGCTGCGCAACGGGGTGCAGATCACGGTCGTCGCCGACGGCATCTTGCAGTTCGAGCGGCAGTTCGGGGGACGGCAGGTCTCTATCGACTCCAGCGGCAATGTCACGGTCATCCAGGGCGGGGCCGGCGGGGGCGATGCCAATTCGCCGGGCCGGACATTCCGCGTCCTCTTCCCCGGTGCCCGGAATGCGACCGGCAAGTCGTTCATCAATGTCGGCGAATTCCCGGTGAGCCACATTCAACTGGCCATCCCGGAGGGGGCGGAGGAAGGCGTCGGCGTGGCGATGACGGTGACGCTGTTTGAGCCGTCGCAAGTGAGCATGTCGCCGAGCGAAGACCAGACCAGCGCCATCATCACCGTGCAGACGAACCGCACCATCGAGCGGCGGGGGGGCGGCCGCCCGGGCGGGCCGGAGCGGACGGCGCCGATCCCGGAAATGACCGTCGAGGCGCATGAGGGCCTGGTGACGGTGCGGGCGGTGAAGACGAGTATTCACCGGGTGGTGTCGGAACTGGCGCGCGTGACCGGGTTGAGCATCACGGTGGACGATCGGGTGCAGCGGGAGGTGAGTCTGTCGGTGGACGGCATGCCGGCGCCGGACCTGCTGCGGGCACTGGCGAATTCGTACGGGCTGGCGCTGCTGGAAGAGCACGGCGTCTTCATGTTCGCCGAGGGCGTGCCGACCGACCTGGCCACCTACAGTCTCACCGACACGGCCTCGATCCGGATGACGAATGTGCGGGCGCAGGTGGCCTCGTCGCTGCTGCCCAACTTCCTGTTCTCCTACATCCATGTCAACCCGGAGCAGAACGCAGTGGTCGTCACCGCGCCCGCCGACATGCTGGCGAAAGTGCGCTCCGACCTGGAGGCGATCGACAACCCGGCGCCGGAAATCATGATCGACGCGTTGGCGGTCGAGTTCAGCAAGGAGGACGACCTCGAGTACGCGTTGCACACCGAAGCGCACTCGCCGCAGTCGCTGATTGCGGTGGACTCGGCGACCGGACAGATCTCCTATCGGAACATCGGCACGCTGCCGCGTGACTTCATTCAGCGGCTGCGCTTCCTGGAGACGGAACGGCACGCGCAGGTGCGCTCCAACCCGCGGATGGCGGCGCTGAACGGGCGCGACGCCAATCTGTTCATCGGGGCGCAGCGGTTCATCCGGGTGCTGGTCACCATCGGCGGCGGCATTCAGCAGGAACAAATCCAAGCGGTGGATGTCGGCGTCCGCCTCACCATCACGCCCTGGACGGGGGGCGGCGATGAAATCACTTCGTCCGTGCAAATCGAGGTGAGCAACATCCGCGACCTCGACCCGGTGACGGGCTTGCCGGTGTTGAGCACGCGGCGCGTCCGCACCACCATCCGCCTGCGCGACGGCGAGACGCTGATGATCGGCGGCCTGACGCAGAAGTCGAAGTTCACGACAGTGCGCAAGGTGCCGCTGCTGGGCGATCTGCCGCTGCTGGGGCCGTTGTTGTTCCGCAGCCGATCGACCTCCGACATCGACTCCGACCTGACCATCTTCCTGACGCCGCGGCTGCTGGGGCCGGGCGGCCACCTGAAGAACGCGGACGAAGAAGAGAAGATCCGGCAGAAGTTCCTGAATGAGGGACAGCCGAGCGGCGCGCCGGCGGCGGCGCCGCCGCAATCAGGCGGGCCGCACTAGAACGGCGCGGTTGCCGACCACTTCACGCTGCCGTCGGGCCAGAGGACATTGAAGCCGTTCTGATGCCAGGGATCGCGGTCCCGGGCGAAGGCGGGCAAGTTGCGCCCGAACCGGAACGGCGACGGGAAAACATAACTGGTGTAGGGCGGGTTGGTGTCCGGCGCGCCGGCGGCAGCGGGGTCGAGCGGGCAACGCCACAACTTCGACGACGACACATAGGGGACCAGGTCGACGGGTAGGTTCAGGGTCGAACGCTCGCCTTCGTTGTCCATCTGCCACATCTGCATCGCCTTGCCAAGTTGCATCAGGTTGGAAATGCAGGTGGCCTGTTGCGCCTTGCCGCGGGCGCGGAGCAGGACGGGCAGCAGGATCCCCATCAGAATCAGGATGACAGCAATGACCACTAGGGTCTCAACTAAGGTGAAGCCGCGGCGCTTCACGCGGCGGCCGCGGCGGCACCGCGGGAGTGGCGCTCGGCATGATACGAGGAACGGACCAGCGGGCCGGCTTCGACATGGCGGAAGCCGAGCGCCTCGCCGATGGCCTTGAGTTCGTCGAATTCGGCGGGCGGGACGAAGCGGACGACGGGCAGGTGGTCGCCGGTGGGCCGCAGATACTGCCCCATCGTCAGGATGTCGCAGCCGACGGCGCGCAGGTCAGTGAGGGTTTTAATGATTTCGTCGCGCGTCTCGCCCAGGCCGAGCATGATCCCGGACTTGGTGGGGATGGCGGGGTCGATGTCGCGGGAGAGTTCGAGGACGCGCAACGAGCGGCGGTATTGCGCCTGCGGGCGAACAACGGGCGAGAGGCGTTCGACGGTCTCGATGTTGTGATTGAGGATGTCGGGCCTAGCGGCGAGGACGACAGCGAGGGCGGCGCGGTCGCCTTTGAGGTCGGGGATGAGGACTTCGACAGCGGTTTGCGGCGCGCGGCGGCGGACTTCGCGGATGGTGGCGGCGAAGAGCGCGGCCCCGCCGTCGGCGAGGTCATCGCGGGCGACGGAAGTGATGACGGCGTGCGTGAGATCGAGTTCCGCGATCATCGCCGCCACGCGGGCGGGTTCAGCCAAGTCGAGTTCGGTGGGCCTGCCGGTGGTGATGGCGCAGAAGCGGCAGGCGCGGGTGCAGATGTCGCCGAGAATCATCATGGTGAGCGTGCCGGCGCCCCAGCACTCGCCGATGTTCGGGCAGCGCGCCGACTCGCAGACGGTGTGTAACTGCAGGTCGTTGACGCGCTGCTTGAGGCGGGCATAGTTCTCGCCCATCGGGAGTTTGACCTTGAGCCAGGGGGGCTTGGGCTCGCGACCGTTGGTGTCGAGCGCCTGATATTGCAGCGGAAGCGCAGCGGCGGGCACGGTGACACCCCGGGCGTCGAGGGCACGCGTTTTCCAGCCCGTCCGGCCGCCGGGGACTACCGCGACGGGGTGGTGGTTGCTGCCGTTCGCTGTCACGGGTTCGCTCATGGTCTGCCAGCGCCGTGCGCCATCATGGGGGCGTGCGCCCCCCTACTCCAGCGGGGTCTTGGGCCCCATCGCTTCGAGGCCCTTGCGGACATCGGCGAGGAAGGTGCCCGCCTGGAAGCCGTCGGTGACGCGGTGATCGAACGACAGGCAGAGGTTCATCATCCAGCGGACGCCGATCTGGTCATTGTCGAGGACGACGGGGCGTTTCATCACCTTTTCCATCGCCAGGATGCCCGCCTGGCCGGGCGGGATGATGGGATAGGAGACGACGGAGCCGAAAGTGCCGGTGTTGTTGACGGTGAAAGTGCCGCCCTGAATGTCGTCGAGGCCGAGTTTGCCGGCGCGGGCTTTCTCGGCGAGCGCAAAGACCTGCTGCGCCAATGCGGTAATGCTCATCGTGCCGGCGTCGTGGATGACGGGGACGATCAGGCCGTCATCGAGGGCGACGGCGACGGCGATGTTGATTTGCTTCTTGACGAAAATCTTGTCGCCGCCGAACTGCGCATTGATCTGCGGGTGCTGCTTCAGCGCCGCGACGGTCGCCTTGATGACGAAGGGCAGGAAGGTCAGCGGGGCGCCGTGCTGCCTCTGGAAGGCGTCCTTGTGCTGGTTGCGCAACGCCACCACGCCGGACATGTCCACTTCCTGCGTGCTCCAGGCGTGGGGAATGGTGGTCTTGCTTTCGGTCATATGTTGGGCAGTGACCTTGCGGATGCGCGAGAGCGGCACTTCGTCGTAGGGCACGCCGGCGGGCGGAGCGACGGCCTTGGGGGCGGGTTTCGCCGCCGCCGGCGCGGCGCCGGCCCCACGGGCCGCGACGAATTGTTCGATGTCATCCTTCGTGACGCGACCGCCGGCGCCGGAGCCGGCCACGGCGCTGATGTCGATGCCGTGCTCACGCGCCAGGCGGCGCACTGCGGGCGACAGCACCGCAGCGCCGCCGTCGGCGGCGGGCGCGGGCTGGCCGTCCGTGCGCTCGGCGACCGGGGCCACTTTCCGCTCCGGAGCCAGGCCCGCCTTGGCGCCGCGCGGTTCATCGGTGACTTCAACAAAATCCTCCTCGGTGTCGATGCGGAGCATCACATCCCCGACCGAGACGGTCTGGCCCTCGCTGGCGCGCAAATCCTTGATCGTCCCGCCGACCGGGGCAGGGAATTCGATGTCCACTTTATCGGTGAGGAGTTCGCAGAGGGGCTGGTAGCGCTCGACGGTGTCGCCGGGCTTGACCAGCCACTTGCTGATAGTGCCCTCGGTGAGGGTCTCGCCCAGTTGCGGCATCTTGACTTCGAAGGTCTTCATCGCCGGCCCGGTTAGAAGGCGACGACTTTCTTGATCGCCGCGGCAATCTTCTCGGCGTTCGGCAAATAGGCGTCTTCGAGCGTGATAGCGAAGGGCGCGCCGGGGACGAACGGCCCGGCGACACGAGTGACGGGCGCGTCGAGGTGCTGGAACGCCTTCTCGGCGATGATGGCCGCCACTTCGGCGCCGAAGCCCATGAACTTGTTGTCTTCGTACACGATGACCGCGCGGCCGGTCTTGCCCACCGAATTCAGCACCGTCTCTTCGTCGAGCGGGTTGATCGACATTAGGTCAATCACTTCGCAGGAGACGCCCTCGGCGGCCAGCATCTCGGCGGCTTCGAGACTCACGATCAGCATATAGCCGTAGGTGATGATGGTGCAGTCGCCGCCCTCGCGGCGGATCTTCGCCTTGCCGAAGGGCACAGTGTAGTCCCCGTCCGGCACCTCTTCCTTGACATGGCGATAGGCGCGCTTGTGTTCGAGGAAAATGACGGGGTCATCGTCGCGGATGGCGGTCTTCAGCATCCCCTTGCAGTCGTACGGCATCACCGGCGCCACGACCTTGAGGCCGGGGACATGCGCGTAAAACGCCTCGATGGACTGGCTGTGATAGAGCGCGGTGCCGCGCGTGCACCCGTACTGGGTGCGGATGACCATCGGGCACCCGAACTGCCCGTTCGAGCGGAAGCGCATCCGCGCCGCCTCGTTCACGATCTGGTCGAACGCGGGCGCAGTGAAATCAGCGAACTGCATTTCGGCGACGGGCCGATAGCCGTTGATGGAGAGGCCGATGGCGAGCGCAGCGATGGCGATCTCGTTCAGCGGCGTGTCGAAGCAGCGGGAGGGGGGCGCGCCGTCGGGGAGGTGCAGGGGGAAGTCCTTGTAGAGGCCGGCGGTGACGCCGGTCACGCCGCCGGCGAGGCCGACATCCTCGCCAAAGACGAGCACGCGCTCATCGCGCGCCATTTCTTCGCGCAGGCCGTCCACGACCACATCGATCAATCGCTTTTCGGGCATCGGTCGGCTCCTCGCTCAGCGCGTCGTCGACGGGTTCTTGTAAACATGGTCGTAAAGCGTGGATGGGTCGGGCCACGCCGCGCGCTCGGCGTATTCGGTGGCGTCGTCCACCTCGGTCTTCACCTGGTCGCGGAAGTCGGCCTCCTTCTCGTCGTCCCAGATGCCCGCCTCGCGCAGATAGGCGCCGTACAACTTGATCGGGTCGTGGTGCTCGCGCCACTCGGCGATTTCTTCGTCGGAGCGATAGCGGCGCTGCGCGTCTTCACTGGAGTGGGGCGTGAAGCGATAGGTCTTGGCTTCGATCAGGGTCGGGCCCTTGCCGGCGCGGGCGCGGGCGACGGCTTCCTGGGTCACTTCATAGACGGCGAGGACATCGTTGCCGTCCACCGTCACGCCGGGAAAGCCGTAGCCCTCGGCGCGGATGGAGAGGTTCTTGACATGGTATTGCCACTTTTCAGGGACGGTGATGGCGTAGAGGTTGTTTTCGAGGAAGAAGACGACCGGCACACTGAAGACGGCGGCGAAGTTCATTCCGCCGTGCGCGTCGCCGGTGCACGAAGCGCCCTCGCCGAAATAAGTGATCGTCACTTCGTCCGTGCCCTTCAATTTCGAGGCCATTGCGATGCCGACGGCCTGCGGGATTTGGGTGCCGACGGGGCTGGAGCCGGTGACGATGTGCAGGGCGCTGCTGCCGTAGTGGCCGGGCATCTGGCGGCCGCCGGATTCGGGGCTTTCGCGCTTGGCGAGGACGGCGAGCATCATATCGCGGGCCGTCATGCCCCAGGCCATGGCGGCGGCGAGGTCGCGGTAATACGGGTGCATCCAGTCATGGCCGGGCCGCAGGCAACTGGCGGAGGCGACCTGGCAGCCCTCATGGCCCTGACCGGTGATGACGAAAGCGGCCTTGCCCATCCGCTGCATCAGCCACATGCGTTCGTCGAGCATCCGGGCGCGCACCATGGTGTGATACATGCGGACGGCCTGGTCGTCGGTCAGGCCCAGTGTGGTGTGCCGCGCCTCACGCGTTGCGACCCCCTGCTTGGTTCGTGCCATGGCTCACTCCCATAGGAGATGAACACTCGACAGCGCACCCGTCCCGCCCGGCTGCCCATCCATCCTAACAATCGGCTACTGGGATTGCAAAAGGGCGGGCGGCTAGAGTGGGCGGCCGGTCGCTTCCGCGACGCGGCGCACTTGCGCCATCAATTCTGCGAAGCGGTCGGTGCGAATCTGCTGCGGCCCGTCGCAGAGCGCCTGGTCGGGATGCGGATGGACTTCGATGATGAGGCCGTCGGCGCCGGCGGCGACCGCGGCGCGCGCGGCAGGGCCGACCCAGCGCCAATCGCCGGCGGCGTGGCTGGGGTCGACGATGACGGGCAAGTGCGTGATTTCCTTGAGCACCGGCACGCTCAGGATGTCGAGGGTGTAACGGGTGTATTCGCGGTCGAGCGGCTGGACGCCGCGCTCGCAGAGCATGACTTTGGTGTTGCCGCGCGAGAGCAAGTACTCGGCGGCGAGGAGCAGCTCGTCCATCGTGGCGCTCGGCGCCCGCTTCAGCAGGACGGGGTGACCCGATTCGCCGGCGGCGATGAGGAGCGGATAGTTCTGCATATTGCGCGCGCCGATTTGCAGGATGTCGGCGTGCGCGGTGACAGTCTCGACATCGTGCGGATCCACCACTTCCGAGACGGTGGGCAGGCCGACCTCGCGGCCGACCTCGCGCAGAATGCGCAGCCCTTCCTCTTTGAGGCCTTGGAAACTGTAGGGCGAGCTGCGCGGCTTGTAGGCACCGCCGCGCAAGATGCGGGCGCCGGCGGCTTTCACGGCCCGCGCGGTTTCGAGCGTTTGCTCGCGGCTTTCCACCGCGCAGGGGCCCGCCATCACGATGACCTGGTCGCCGCCAATGACGACGCCGTTGACCGTCACCACGGTCGAGGCGGCGTGGAATTCGCGCGAGGCCAGTTTGTAGGAGCGGGTGATGTGGACAACATGGTCGACACCGAGAAGCGCCTGCAGTTCCTGCGCCAGCGGCTGGCGCAGGGCGGGCGGAATGGCGGAGGGGATGCCGATGGCGACCCGCTCGCCGCCGGGCATTTCCTGGGCGACGAGGTCGTGCTGCTGCACTTTGGCCAGGACCGCGGCGATCTGGTCGCGGCTGGCATCGGCTCGCATGACGACCATCATGGCAGGAGCATATTACCTGCCGAGAGTGATCTGGGAGGCGGGGAGGCAGTCAAGACGGGCAGTTCCCGCCTTCCTGCTTTCCTGCCTCGCTGGTTTCTGGCTTCCGTGCGAGAATGAGGGGAACGGAGGACGGCGATGCGACGACTGCTCGTGCTGGTGGTGGCGGGGCTGGCGCTGGGGGCGCTGAGTCAGCCGGCGGCGGCGGACATCCGGCTGAAGGTCGGGTGGTTCGATCCGCAGGCGGCACTGGACGGCGGCCTCGCCTATGGCGCCGATGTGGACCTGCCCATCCCGATGCTGAACCTCTATCTCTCCACCGACTACACTCGTTCCAGCACGACGCAGTTGGTGGGTAGTTCGCTCGTCACCGCGACGGCGCGGGCGTGGAACCTGTCGGTCGGGAAGCGGTTCGGCGCCGGCGCGCTGGGACTGGGCGTCTACGCAGGCGCCGAAGTCGGCCTGACCAACTGGACGAACACGGGTGACATTCCGGGAGTCATCAGTTCGGGCAGCGGGAACGACTTGACCCTGAGCGGGGTGGCCGGAATCAAGGCGCGCCGCTACGCCATCGAGGGGAAGTATCGCCTGGGCGACTTGCCGAAGGCGGAACAGGGGTTTTCGTTGTGGGTGTGCTACAGACTGTGAACTAGGGAGGCGGGAAGGCAGGGAGGCAGGAACAGCCGCAGTTACTGCCTCCCCGCCTCCCTGATTTCCTGTGTTCCTACCTTTTGCGCGACGACGATGGTGCGGCTGCAATCGAGCCCGTAGGGAGTGCCGGCGAAATCGCCGTAGAGCGCCTCGGTCCGCAGGCCGGCGCGCGCCAGCCATTGCACCAGTTCGTGCGTCGGGAAGAGGCGGATGGCGTGCGAGAACTGTTCCCGCGTGCCGTCGGGACGGATGACGGTGCGCGCCGACGACTGGATGCCGGTCAGCCAGTCCATTCGCCGCTCTTCGAGCGACAGCAGGTCGCCCTCGCCGCGGTCCCAGCCGAGGGACTGCCAGTGACGCATCAGCCAGGCGTAACTGATGACATCGAGGCAGAAGCGCCCGCCGGGTTTGAGCGCCTTCGCCACGCCGGCGAGCACCTTGAAGTTTTCGGCGTCCTCTTCGAAGTAGCCGAAAGCCGTGAACATATTGATGACGGCGTCGAACTCGTCCGTCTGTTGAATGTCGCGCATGTCGCGGTGAACGAATTCGATATCCACGCCCGCGGCCTTCGCCGACTGCTTCGCCTGACCAAGTAGGTATTCGCTCAAGTCCTGGCCGGTGACGCGCAGGCCGCGCTGCGCCAGCGGGACCGAATGCCGCCCTTGCCCACAACACAGGTCGAGCACGCGCATCCCTGACTGCAACTGCAGGCGCTCGACGAGGAAGTTGACTTGTTGGTCGGTATCCACCTGCGCCAGGATGGGCGCGTACGATTGCAGATAAATTTCGGTGAAGAAGCGTTGATACCAGGGGGCGTCGTCCATTGGGGTCTCCGGCGGTGGGCGGGATTATAGCAGCGGGGCGCTTGCCGAACGCGGCGGGAGTGCTACGCTGGTCGCACGATGGTTCGGCCTACACCGGGCAGGAGGCGTCGGCGTGCTCGAACGCTGCTCCGGGCAACGATGGTCGTTGCCGCCGTCACGGTGGTCGCGCTGGCGTGGGCCGAGGTGTACGAGCCGTCGTCGGCCTTGCGTTCCGCCCGGCTCCTGGTGCGCGGCGACTCGACGCATGGGTGGCAACGCGATCTCGACGCATCGGACCCGGCCCTCATCGAAATGGCCGGACAGATTGCACAGGCACTGCGACATGAATACTCGCCGGCCACTTGCATATGGTTCACCAACATGCCGCTGTGGGAGTCGTGCAGCGGGCCCGACTGCAACGCCCTCTTCGAATTGACATTCGCCCATCCGAAGTCGTCGGGCGCACGCAATCCCCGGATTGCGCGCGTCCGCTTTCTCTACAGCGATCCGACTCGACGAGACATCGAAATGATCGATGCCCAAGGTCACAGTTTCATCGCGGCGCTGCAATGGGGCGTCGACTATCGCACTCCTCCGACCTCCGCCTTTCTTGCCGCGGCAAACGATGCGGTGCAGCGATTTCCGCCTTCCGCCGACCCGGCGTACGACCCGAATTATCGCTCCTTCCCCATTTGGCACTTCTCCTCATCTCGGGAACGACAGAACGCCTCGATGCCACTCTGACGCGCGCCCGCCAGCCGCGTGCCCCGTAGTGCTATCCTTCCGCCGTGGAACCCCGGCTGCCCGACCCCGCCCGACGCGCGCGCCTGATGCGGCAACTTCGCTTCGCCGCCATACTGGCGGCAATCGCGGTTCCCGTCGCGGTTGCGTGGATTGCGTATGCCCGGCGGCCGGCGCCGCCAGTTGCGCCGGCGTCCGTCCTGGTCGCGCTGCCGAACGTCGCGGAAGCCGCCATCGAGCCGAAGAACGCCGCCGCGACCCGCGGCGCGGGCGAAGTGGTAGCGGCTCTCGCCCGGCCGTTTCGCGTGGTGCTGCGCGGGCCGCAGAGCGAGGATGAGTTCTACGCGCCCGGCGGCGGGCCGATGTTGATTTACGGCTTCGCGCCGCCCATTGACACGACGGAGGGGCCGGTGCGCCGCATCCGTCTCAGCGGACTGGAGCGGTCGCACCGGTCAGCGCTCCTGTATTTCGAGCCGAGCGGCGAGGCGCTCGTCTTCCTGATGCCAGAATTCCGGTCGCGGCATTGGCGCGTGGAGCGCTTTGCACACGCCAATGACCAGGTGTTCGCCATCGGCCTCAAACGCATGCAACTGGCGCAATCGCGTCAGCAGCCGGCACCGCCCGCCCCGAGCTCCACGGAGAACAGCACGCCGGGGCCGGGCATTCTCGAGTGAGCGCCACGGAGACGACCGTCCACGCCGCCCACCACGCGACGGCGGAGACCCTGACGCCGGCAGCGGTGCGGCGGAACTTCTGGTGCTTCTTTGCGGACGGCGCCGGTTTTCCGCTCGGGCTGGTGTTCCTCTCGGTTTCGACGATTATGCCGCTCTTCGTCAGCCAACTGACCCACTCGCGGTTCCTCATCGGGCTGGTGGCCAGCGTCTTCGCGTTGGGCGTGAACGCGCCCGGATTGATCGGCGCCCACCTGGCGGAGCGGTTGCCACGCAAGAAGCCGCTGGTCGTCATCCTCACCGCGCTCGAGCGGCTCTCCATCATCGGCATCGTGCCGGCGACGCTGCTGCTCGCCGACCGCCCCGGCACGCTGCTGGCGGTATTTTTCATCGCCTGGGCGCTGTTCACGCTGACGCTCGGCGTCAACTTCCCCGGCTTCTCGGCACTGTTGGGGAAGTCCATCCCGACTACATTGCGCGGGCGGCTGGGCGGCTGGGGCGCGGCGACTTCCGGGTTCTTCGGTTTTTTCGGCGCGCTGGCGGCGACGCGCCTGCTCGAGTGGCAGCCCTTCCCGCACGGGTTCTTCTGGTGCTTCCTGATCGGCAACACGTTCCTGGTGGTGTCGGCCTTCCCCATCATTTTCGTGCGCGAACAAGCCGATGTGCCGGCGCCGCTGCCCGCGTTCCATCGCTTTGTCCGCAGCGCCTTCGACCACTTCCGGCAGGACCGCCGGCTGCGCTGGTTCGTCATCAGTCAGGCGTTCTATTACTTCTATTGGATGGGTTCGGCGTTTTACGCGGTCTATGCGCTCGACCGGTTCGGCGCCAGCCGAACGACCGTGGCCAATTTCAATGTCGTGCAAGTGGCGGCCGCGGTCATTTTCGGTTTTGTCTGCGGGCACTTGAGCGACCGGTTCGGGAACAGGGCCATCCTGCGGCTGGCGATGGTGGCGGCCGTCGTGGCGCCGGTCATCGCGCTACTGGCACGCAATCCCATTTGGCTGTGGGGATGCTTCATCTGCATTGGCCTGATGCAAACCGGTGGGTGGTTTGCGCCGTTCAACCTGCTGCTCGAACTGGCGCCGCCGCGGCTGGCGCCGACCTATACGGCCCTCTGGCGGCTGCTGGTCGTGCCCGCCGCCGCCGGGTCGCCGCTGCTGGCGGGACTGATTGTCGAGCGGTTCGGCTATACGCCGATGTTCGTCATCGCCGCGGCGCTGCCGGTGGTTGGTCTACTGGCGCTGACTAAAGTGCCCGAACCGCGCAAGCATGCGTACGCGGCCGTCCCGCTGGCGATGGGAGAGTGAGGAGTGAATGGTGAATGGTGAATGGTGAATGGTGAACGAGAAAAACTGCAATGTAGTTCAGTGACGCCCGTTCGTCGATCAGTTCCCGCTCTCCTGCCTCCCCGCCTTCCTGGTCACTAAAATGTATTCGTGCGCCTTGTTGATGCGGAAAACAGAGGGGAAGCCGAGCGGCCGGAAGCGGCTGTAGTCGGCGCGGCGGTCCCAGATAATGTAGTCCTCGAGCGTGAAGCCGATGCTCTCCATGCGCGCCGCCAGGTCGCTGTGCAAGGGATAGAACTTGGCGCCGCGGCGCAGGTCCATCACGACCGGCGTACAGAACGCGCCCGGCTTCAGCACCGCGTGCACACCGCGAAAGACTTCCGTGAGCGCATCGAGGAAGGCCTGGTAGGTCGGCGCCGCAGCCAGGTCGTCGGGAGACCCCGCGTCGCGGGCGTCGCCCCGCGCCGCCGAGCGTTTGCGGCGGTGGACATCCCAGTAGGGTGGCGAGGTGATGCACAGGTCCACTGATTCGGGCGGCAGGTATTGCGCGACTTGGCGCGCATCGCCCGAAATGAGTCGCGCCGAGGCGCCGAGCGCCTCGAGGCGCGTCCGGGCGAGGTCGTAATACGCGGGCACAATCTCGACTCCGACGCCGTGCCTGCCCGCCTGCGCGGCGGCGACGAGCGTGCTCCCCGCCCCGCAGAACGGGTCGAGCACGACCCGCGCCTCGGGCGGGCAAAAGCACTCGATCAGTCGCGCCGCCAGCGCTACCGGGAAACTGGCGGGGTGCTTGAGCGCCAGTTCCTCGGCGGTCTTGCGCACATCGCTCCACACCGAAATGGAGTTGCGCGTCCAGGACTTGCCGTCGAGGGCGTTGGCGCGGCGGCGGGGTGTCGGTACGCGCTCGGGCATGGGGGCATCGTACTGTGTCCGGGGATGAGATCCCCGGACTCACCGTGGACGCCCGTTGAAACGGGCTCGTGGCCTTCTCTTGTTTGAGCCCCATTCATGGGGCGTCGACGGTGAGTCCGGCCATCTCATGGCCGGACAACGGACATGTCCGTCGCGCCCGGGGCTGAACCCCCGGGCTTATGGCGGCGAACAAACTTCGGGGCTTAAGCCCCACATCGTTTCGCATTCATCAGCCCGGCCGTTCAGGGCCGGGCTGGCGCGGACAGGGTTTCCAACGCCCGACGGCCAACTCTCTCCTCATGTACACCAAGATTCTCGATGCCCTCCGTCGTGAGTTCTCGGCCGAAGCCGCCAGGGAGCGCATCGGCGGGCTGATTCGCTTCCACCGCATCCAGGCCGGTCCGGAGATGCGGCAGGCGGCGCACTGGTGCCGCGACCAGTTGCGCGCCGCCAGGCTGGAGGCCGAAGTCCTCGCATACCCCGCCCGCACGAGTGCAAAATTCTGGGCGTCGCACGGCTTCCAGGAATGGGAGTGTCGCAGCGCCTGCCTCGAGGTGGCGGCGCCGGCGAAAGAGCAACGCACGCTCGCCGATTACCGCGAGTCGCCGATCGGCGTGTTGCAGCGGAGCGTGGCGCTCGACGCCGAGGCCGAGGTGGTCGTCCTCGCCGACGGCACCGAGCCGGAGCACTACGCCGGCCTCGAGGTGCGCGGCAAGTTCGTGCTCACCGATGCGATGGTGGGCGAGGTGTACCGGAATGCGATGGTGGAGCGCGGGGCGGCGGGCATCATCTGCGACGGGATGCGCGTCTTCGACCCGATCCGCCCGAAGGGCGACCTGCCCGACGCCCGGATGTACCAGGGCTTCTGGTGGTTCGGCGAGCAGCCGACGGGCACGGGCTTCGTCCTGACGCCGCGGCAGGGGCGCTGGCTGCGCGACCTGGTGGCAGCAGAGGCGAAGGAAGGGCGCACGGTGCGCCTGCGCGGCATCATTGACAGCACGCTGCGCGACGGCGAAATCGAAGTCGTCACGACCACCGTCCCCGGCGCGACCGACGAGGAGATAGTCGTCGTCGCACACTTCTGCCACCCCTACGGCTTCGCCAACGACAACGCCTCCGGCTGTTGCACAGTGATGGAAGTGGCGGGCGCGCTGCACCGTGCCGTCGCCTCGGGCGCGCTGCCCAAGCCGCGGCGCACCATCCGCATCTTGCTCGTCCCCGAAATGACGGGAACCTTCTGCTACCTCGCCGGCCGCGAGCGCGACCTGCCGAAGATGCTCGCCGGCGTCAACCTCGATATGGTCGGCGAAGACCAGAAGCAGACCGGCAGCAGTCTCATCGTCGAGCACGAGCCGCTGGCGACGGGCGGCAACCTGTCGTTCCTGCTCGAGGCGGTGCGCGAGGCGCTCATCCCAGAACTGAAGGCGCTGGGCGGCGTGGGAGGCTATGCGACCTTCCGCCACACCAGCATCCCCTTCTCCGGAGGCAGTGACCACTGGATTTTGTGCGACCCGACGGTCGGCATCCCGAGCGCGATGCTGATTCAGTGGCCCGACCGCTTCTATCACACCAGCGCCGACACGATGGACAAGGTGGACCCGAAGTCGCTGGAGCGGGCGGGCCTGATGGCGGGCACCTATGCGTATTTCCTGGCGAACGCCGGGCCGGGCGAGGCGTTCTGGCTGGCGGAGGAACTGGCGTCGCGGGTGAGTTCGCAGATTGCGGAGGAGGGGCGCGTCATCGTGCGCCAGGCGCTCGATGCCGCGGATACGAGCGAAGCCGCGCGGCTGCTGACGACTCTTGCGGCGCGCTGCGAGTTGATTGGGGAGGCGACGGGCGCCGCGTTCGAGCATTTGCGGAAGTTCGGGCTCTCGGAGCCGGAGGAATTCGCGCCGCGCGTGTCGCTGCTGGCGAGCGCGCACGCGGCGCGGGCCTGGGAAGCGGTCGAGCGGGTGCGCGGGCCGCTGCCGGCGTGGCAGCCGGCGCCGCAAGAAGGGCAGGGGCGCGCCGAGCGATTGGTGCCGAGCCGGGCCTGTAAGGGGCCGGTCTGGACGGAGCCGGCGCTGCAGAACGCCGACCCGTCGGTGCGCGCCCGCCTGCACGCCCTGAAGAAAGCGCACCCCGACCTGCCGGGCGCGGCGACCGACCTGGCGCTGTTCTGGGTGGACGGCGAGCGCAGCATCGCCGAAATCTCCCGCCGCACCGAACTGGAGGCGGGCGCCGCCTGCCTGCCCTTCCTGCTCGGCTACTTCGACTTGCTGGCGGAGTTGGGGCTGGTGACGATTGAAGAGAAAGTCCCCGCCGCCGCCTGACGCCGCCCGGCCGCGGGCGTAGAATCCGCCCGTGCGAAGGAAACTGCTGTGGGTCGTCGCGATTGTCGTCGTCCTTGTGGGGATACCTTTGGCCGTCTGGTTTTCAACAGGACCACAAACACGGTTGCCGGAGGGCACCATTCGACTGACGGATTCTCGGGCAAGTCGGTGGCAACTAACGGTTTCACCAGACGGTGCTAATGTCGCGTTCCTAAGTCCGGACAGGAAATTTGAGAATGGAAACATTGCACGACTGGATCTGGTCACTCGAGTCCGGGCTACTGTATTGGGTCCAATTGACAAGATCATGATTCCCGTTTGGATGAACTCCCATGAAGTGGGGTGCCTCGAGTACGAACACGGCAGAGATTTGCGTCTTGTTTATCCGGAAGGATTGGGGCGTTCTCCGCTCGATCTCAAGGGCCTCGCCATACCCGGCACCGCCTTCGCGCGGCTTGAAGGCACCGAACTCATAATCAGTGATCTCAACACAAGACGATCAAATGCCTCTCGCGCTTGTCTTTGGCGAGTTGCAATTTCCACCGGAGCGGCGTCCCCCATACTCGATATTCAACCGAGCCGCTTCTTTGAGGCCATGTCTGCTGATGGTAAATATTGGGCCGGGTGGGATGTGAAAAAGAAGAATCTCGTATACCTGAACCTTGAGAATGACGACATGAAACAGTTAACACCTGTTCGAGACAAGCTGCGATCGCAGAAGCGTCGTTTAGAGTCTTTGTCTCTCTCGCCTGACGGCAAACAATTGGCAATCGCCTGTCAGTCAGACACGATTCGCAGCGAAGCCCTTGCCTTCGTAAACATTTCTTCTTGGAAGCTACGAAAGAACCTTGGACACATTGTCTCCGCTGGCGAGCCGAACGACTCGCGGTCACTGTGGATCGTGGTTTCCAACCTTGACGCCTCACGCTGGGTAGCACTTGCGAATATGGCGAGCGGAATCCTTCCCTCAGTCCTTTGGCATCCAGATGGCAAGCACCTGATCGCGCAGGGCGACGGGCACCTCTGGCTCATCCCGCTTCCGCAGCACCTCTGGTCCAAGCCCGCGCCGGGATATAAGGGCGGGGAATAGTTACTGGTTAGTGGTTAGTGGGGACTGAAACGACACATCAATCAGCGCGCCGGGCAGGGCTGCCTCCCCCACTCACCACTCACCACTAACCCCGGACCGTCTCTCACTTCCCCTGCGGGTAACTGCCGCACACCCGGACATGGAGGCAGGCGGCGGCGAGTTCGGTGAGTGCGGTCGCCAGCGGCGCCTCGGTGCGGTGGCCGAGGACATCGAGGAAGAAGACATCCTCCCAATCCGTGTGGTGGCTGGGGCGCGACTGCACCATCGTCAGGTTCAGCCGGTGTCGGGCGAAGACTTCGAGGGCGCGGTAGAGGGCGCCGGGCTCGTCCTTGAGCGCCACCATCACGGTGGTCTTGTCGCTGCCGCTGGGGCGGGCGTCGCTGCGGCCGAGGACGAGGAAGCGCCCTTCGAGCGAGGCGTCGTCTTCGATGTGGTCGGCGATGACGGCGAGGCCATACACCTGCGCCGCCAGGTTCGGGCCGACGCAGGCGCCCGCGGCATCGGCAGCGGCCTGCTCGGCGGCGCGGCCGGTGTTCGGCGCTTCGACCCACTCGGCGCCGCGCACATTGCCGCCGAGCCAGCGGCGGCACTGCTCCCGCGCTTCGGGCGCGAGGTAGACGCGCTGGATGTCCTCGATGGGGGCATTGCCGAGCAGCGAGTGCGTGAGCGGCAGGTAGAGTTCGGAGCAGATGGAGAGTTGCGAGCGGCCGAGGCGCTCGAGCGTGTGGATGTACACGCCCTCGGCGGCGTCCTCGATGGGGACGACGCCGTGGTCGGCGTCGCCCTTCTCGACGGCGTCGAAGACCTCGGCGATGCCACCGGCGGGTTGCATCGAAACCTGATGGCCGAAGCGCCGCAGCGCGGCCTGATGCGTGAACGCGCCGGGCTGGCCGGCGAAGGCGATGGTGAGCGGCGCTTGCAGCGCGCGGGTGGCGGCGATGATTTCCTGATAGATGCCGAGCAGCGCGGCGGCGGGCAATTCGCCGGGATGCTGCGCGACCAGGCGGTCGAGCAGTTGCCGTTCCCGCGCCGGGTCATAGGGGGCGTCGCCGGCGGCGCGCTTGTGCGCGGCCGCCTCGCGCGCCAGGCAGGCACGCTCATGCAAACGCGCAACAATCTCCGCATCGAGGCGGTCGATCTGCCCTCGCAACTTGTCCAACGACATTCGCTTGCCTCCCCCGCCGCAAACCGGTACGCTCGCGCCATCGTAGAGACCGCCCCATCGAGGGTCAAACGACCCTGGCGCCGATGACGCCCGACGACACCCCCGACGCCTCCGCCCCGCGCCCCCCTGCCCGGCCGGCTTCCCGCCGCGCCGGTGAAGTCCCCGCCGGTCTGTGGACGAAGTGCAATGCGTGCAAGCAGATGTGGTACACGAAGGAACTGGCGCGGGAGGCGTGGGTGTGTCGCAAGTGCGGCTATCACTTCCCCCTCAGCGCCCGTCAGCGCATCGAAGTGATGGCCGACCCGGGGTCGTTCCGTGAGTTCGATGCCGATGTGCACTCCGCCGACCCGCTGCACTTCCCCGACTACCGCGCCAAACTGAAGACCGCCGAGGCCAAGAGCGAACTCGCCGACGCCTTCGTCTGGGGCGACGCGGCGATGGACGGCCACCCAATCGTGATGGGCGTGACCGATTTCGCCTTCATGGGCGGCAGCATGGGCTCGGTGTTGGGCGAGAAGGTGACACGGGCGTTCGAGCGGGGGGCGGCGACCCGGCGGCCGGTGGTGCTGTTTTCGGCGTCCGGCGGCGCCCGGATGCAGGAGGGCATTCTGTCGCTGATGCAGATGCCGAAGACGAGCGCCGCCTGCGCCCGGCTGCACCGGGCGGGCGTGCCCTATATTTCCGTCCTCACCCACCCGACGACGGCGGGGGTGCTGGCGAGTTACGCGTCGCTGGCCGATGTCATCCTGGCCGAGCCGGGGGCGCTGATCGGCTTTGCGGGACCGCGGGTCATCGAGCAGAGTCTAAGAGAGAAGCTGCCCCCCGGCACGCACACCGCCGAATTCCAACGGGCGCACGGAATGGTGGATGATGTGGTGCACCGACGCGACCTGAAACCGCTGGTCACAACTCTGCTGCGCTGGATGGCCTGAATGCGACGATTGGTCTTCCTGCTTACAGTGTTAGCCCTCATCGCCGCGCAGGCGGCGCCGCCGCCGCCCCCGCCCGCGCCGGGACCGAGCGCCCGCGCGGTGGCGCAGAAAGTCCTTGAGGCGCACGGCGGCCAGAAGGGGCTCGACCGCGCGCTCAATCACGGCCTGCAGTCGGGGCGCATCATCCTGTTCCAGCCGTCGCGCACCGAGGGCAAATTCACGGCCTTTGCCGACGGCGAACGGCGGCGTGCGGAATACAGCATTGGTGACCTGCAGACCGTGGAAATCTTCGACGGCGAGCGCGGCTGGAAAGTGACCGGCGCGCGCGTGACGCCGTACAGTGCGACGGAAGAGGCGAATGCGCGCGACCAGAACCGCAACGGCGTCGCCGCCCTGCTGACGCTGCAAGACCCGACGCCGCGCGTGACGCTCACCGCCGGTGAATTCGAGGGCGAGAAACTGACCGGCCTGCAAATCACCGCGCTGAACGGTCTGAGCACGCTCCTGCTGGTCGACCCGCAGACCAACCTCGTGCGTGTGCAGGAAACGACGATGAAGACCGAGGCGGGCGGGCGCAGCCGCCTGCGGACTGTGCTCGACGACTACCGCCGACTGCCCGACGGCACGATTTACCCGTATCACAGCGTCGTGTACCAGGGCTTGCCGAAGGTATACGAAATCTTTGTCGAGAAGGTGGACCTCGACGCCGCGACGCCGCCGACATTGTTTGTCCCGCCGACGAAATCGCCGGGCTAGTCCACCCCGAACGCATTGGAGATTCGAATGACCCGCCGCACTCATCCTGTGACACCCCGCACCTTCCCAGTTGCCCGCGCGCTCGCGCTGGCGTTCGCGTTGCTCGCGGCGACGCGTGTCCTGGCGGCGCCCGACCCGCAGGCGCTGGCGCGGCAGACGCTGGCCGCATACGGCGGCAAGGCGGCGTTCGAACAAGTCCTCCTGCATTCGAAGTGCACCGGGCAGGTCGTCAGTTTTCTGCCGATTCGGAACACCGCGCAGTTCACCATGTACCGCGACGGCGAGCGGTCGCGCGTTGAACTGACGCTGGCCGGGCTTCGCATCCTCCAAGGGTTCGACGGCGCCGACGCCTGGATGCGCTTCGGGGGCGTGACCAATCCGCTGCCCGACGCGGCGCGCAAGACGCTGGCCGAGGAACGCGACACCGGGCTGAATGCACTCCTCTATCTCGACGAGCCGGGCACACAGGTGAAACCGCTGGCAGGGCACGACGGTATCGGGTTCACCATCGTGACGCCCGAGGGACACGAAACAGCGCTGGTCATCGACCCCGACACGAAATTGGTGCAGGCGGCGTATGGGCGCACGACACACCCGCAATCGGGGCGCGAGGTGGACAGCGTCAGCGAGTACTCGGATTACCGGGCGGTGCGCGGGGCGCAATTCCCCTTCTCCGCGACGACCGACCTCGATGGCCACCGCACCACCGAGATGCACTATGAGACGAACGAGGCCTTCACCCCCACCGACCCGGCGATGTTCGCGCGGCCGGTGGCGAAGACCGGCGCGCCGGCGGCGCCGGTGACCATCCCGGCGCAACTGAACCAGCGCCACATCCTGGTGCCGGTGCGCGTCAACGGCAGCAAGCCGGTGACCTTCATCCTCGACACCGGCGCCGGCATGACCTGTCTCGACGCCGGGTTCGCCAAGGGCCTGGGCATCAAGGGCGCCGGCAAGATGGAGGCGGCGGCGGCGGGCGGCGGCGTGCCGCTCGAGTTGTCGGGCGGCGTGACGCTGCAACTCGGCGACTTGACGCACACTACCGAGTCGGTCGGCCTGCTCGATTTGAGCACGATCGGGCGCAGTTTCAATGTCACGCTGGGCGGCATCCTCGGCTACGACTTCCTGGCGCAATATGCGACCACGCTGGATTACACGACCCCGGCGGTCACCTTCAGTGACCCCGACCGCGCGGCGGCGAGCGCGGACGCCATCCCGTTCGAGGTGACAAACGCCTTCATCCAGGTGCGCGGGAAGATCAACGACGACCGCGAGATTCTCTTCTTGCTCGACACGGGCGCCGGCTTCACCATCCTGCCGCGCTCGGTCGCTGAGTCGCTGCCTGGTCGGCGCCTGCGCGGCAATCAGGCGATGGGCGCTGAAGGCGGCCGGCTGCCAATGACGCTGGTGCGCGTGCCGCGCCTGACCTTCGGCGCGCAATCGCTGACCGACTTGGTCGTCGCCTACTCCGAAGGCGACTCGACGCAGATACCGGGTGCGCTCGGGATGCTGGCGCGCGAGGGGATGGGCTTGCTGGGCGCTGATGTCCTGAGCCGCTACCGGGTGACCATCAACTACCGCCGCCGCACGCTCGACCTGCAGCCGGCGACACCGACCGCGCCGCGCACCGACGACTGGATACAGGTGGGCGTGCAGTGCCTGCACGACGAGACGGGCTATGTCGTGCGCGGCGTGTTCTCGCCGTCGCCGGCGGAGAAGGCCGGCATCCAGGCCGGCGACCGGGTCGTGAGCATCGACGGGCAGCCGGTGGCGGGGCTGTCGCCCGACGAGGTCGCCGCCCGCCTGCGAGGGCGCGCCGGCAGTATCGTGGAATTGGTGATCGAGCGGAACGGGGACCGCCTGACCGTCCGGGTCAAGCGCGCGCCGCTGCTCTGAACGCGTGATCAATCGCTGGATCGAAATCGAGCAGCCCCTGCTCGAGCTGGAGGAGTTGATTGACCGGCTCGAGCAACTCCACCGCGACCGCGGCATTGACAAGCGCGAGGAAATCGTCGCGCTCAAGGACCAGCACGAGCGGCTGCTCGCCGACATCTTCGCGAACCTGACGCCCTGGGAAAAAACGCTCCTCGCCCGCCACGACACCCGCCCCTACACGCTCGACTATGTCGAGCGCCTATTCACCGACTTCACCGAATTGCACGGCGACCGGCGCTACGGCGATGACCCGGCCCTCATTGGCGGCCCAGCCTTCTTCGACGGTCAGCCGGTGATGGTCATCGGCCATCAGAAGGGGCGCGATGTAAAGGCGCGCCAGTTCCGCAACTTCGGCTCCGCCAAACCGGAGGGGTATCGCAAGGCGCAGCGATTGATGCGCCTGGCGGAGAAACTCGGGCGACCGGTGTTCTCCTTCGTGGACACGCCCGCCGCCGAAGCGCGGCTCGAAGCCGAGGAGCGCGGCATCTGCAACGCCATTGCCGAGTCACTGGCGCAGATGGCGCTGCTGCGAGTGCCGATCATCGTGACGATTCTGGGCGAGGGCGGCAGTGGCGGCGCCATCGGCATCGGCATCGGCGACCGGGTGCTGATGATGGAGCACGCCATCTATTCGGTCATCCCGCCCGAGGGCTGCGCTGCCATCCTCGACACCTTCGGCCGCGACGCCCGCCGCGGGCCGGAAGCGGCGGCGGCGCTGCGCTTGAGCGCGCAGGACTTGCAGGCGCTGGGCGGCATTATTGATCAGGTCGTGCCCGAGCCGCTTGGCGGCGCCCACCGCGACTACGGAGCCGCGGCGGCGGCCCTGCACGACGCGCTGGTGAGCACTTGGGGGGAACTGAAGGACTTACCGGCCGACCAGTTGGTGGAGCAGCGCTACCAACGCCTGCGGAATCTGGGGATGCGTCTCGGCCCTTTGCCGGAGCCGGCGCCAAATGGGGTGGCGACCGAACCGCTGCACACCGCGACTCCCGAGCAGCCGACGGGCGCTGCCTAACCCTTACAGTTTCGCCTCCAGGCAGTACCACTCGACGATGCGCACCAGGTAGGTCACCATGAAGATGCCCGTGAGCACGACCACCAGCGGGAAGACACTGGTGTTGGCGAAGTCTTGCATCATCCCCGTTGTCTGCGACGACCCGCCCGCCGGCGCGAACGCCAACTGCCCGGCCCGCGATTCCATCTGCCGGATCAGCCACATATAGCCGTCGAGCAGGCGGGGGTAGAAGGCCCAGAGCAGCCCGACGGTGAGCGGGTATGGCACCCACCTCAGGTAGTTGTACTTGATCATTTGGTACTGCAAGAACATCGGACACTCGCGGCAGAGTTCTTTGCGCGCCTTCTTGCTGTAGCGGAAGCGGCGCGCTTTCAGGGTCGCCATGGTGCGCTGCACACGCGCCCGCGCCGCATCGAAGCCCGCCTGGTCGCGGAACGACGCCGGGTCGAGCCCGCCGGCGAGCATCTCCGGGGTCACTTCGTCGCAGGTGCACGAATAGACCCGCGTCCAGGGGAACTTGACGCCGGAGAACTTCCGGCGTTCGCGGCCGTCGGACTGGACGCCCATTTTCGGCTGCGTGATGCGTTCCTTCGCGCCCCAGACCACATCCACGAAGAGTTTCAGCGCCCACTGGCTGGCAGCGATAATCATCAGGCCCTTGCCAGCGCCGATGAAGGTGGCGGTCATGGCATCGGTCAGCGGGTTGGTGATGCCGCCCGTCGTCGCCGGCACCAGGAACGGCATTCCGAAATAGAAGCCGGCGCCGATCGCGGCGAGGAGCAGCGTCACGCCGAACTCGTGGAAGAAACGCACCAGCAGCAGAAGACACCCGATCCAGGCCGCGACGATGAAGGTGTCGGATGCGTTGCCCGCTATGTGCAGCAACCGCGCCTGCTCCTCTGGCGTCACCTCGGCGAAGCGGCGCGCCGTGTCAGAGAGGAGGCCGTACATCAGGTAGCCGAGTGCGCCGAGCGCCACCAGGATGACCAGCGGCGTCACCCACGCCAGCGCCTCGTAGACGAACGGCAACTGGTCGCGCAGGCGGCGACTGGGACTGCGTTCCCGTTCGAGGTCTCGCGGTCGCATGCCTAAAACATGCCCGAGTGCTGGCGTTCGGGCTCCAGTGCTTCAACCGGCAGGGCGCCTTCGGGGCGCGGCCGTTTGAAGACAGCCCGATAACGATACTCCTCCTGCTCGAAGACGACCAGTTCCCAGCCCTCGACGCCCAACTGATTGAAATGCTGGGTCATCAGGCGCTCGCTACTTGCGCCCGACTCCGTCACGATCCGATATTCCCACTCCATGGCAGCCTCCCTCTTCGGCGCCATCCCACTCTCGCCACACTCAGACCATGCGGATCAATCCAGGGTTTCTTTGCGCCCCCACCCGAATGCCGGCTCGAAGCACGGCGGCGCCGCACCTTCGGCGGCCATCGGCTTGTCGTAGAGCGTGCACCAGATGTCGTGCGGACCGATGTGGTTGGGCGGCGGGGGGAAGAGGGTGGCGTGGCGGCAGTCGCGGCAGATGGGGACCACGCCGGAGGCCTGTTTGTGCAGCCGCGCGCCACACGCGTAGCAGACATCCCGCAGCTCGGAATTGGACGAGCCGCACTGCGGGCACGGAATCATCTGGCTCACCGACCGCGCTCCGCGCCGTCGGTGGGCTGCGTCGAAGTTCCTCCGCGCACGCGAACCCCCAACGAAACCGGCTTCACGATAGCACTAACCCCTGGGATGCTCAAGAAAGGCCCCTAGCCGCCTTGAGCCGCCGCCCGCCGCGGGGGTATACTTCCGTCAAAGGAGCACTGGATACAGTGCTTAGACACGCCCACTTGCAGGGCCGGTGGGGCTGGCTGGGTGTCTGCGGGTTTCTCCTGCTCGCCACGCACGCGCGCGCCGAAACGGGGTGGACGCAGCGCGACATCGCCTGGCAACCGGGCACCGAGCGCGAGTTCCTCTTCCTGCTCAAGGGCGAGCGCATCGGCCAATTGATCACCCAGGTCAGCAAGGGCAAGAAGGACGCCCTGCTCATCCGCGACACCCTCAACTACCGCTATGAAACGCCGCGCACCGGCGGCCAGCCCGATGTCGTGTCGCTCTATCACGCGTCGGAATTGGAAGTGAAACCGGACGGATCGCCGCTGCACTTCAAGATGTACCGGGAGAGCCCGGGTACGAAGCGTACGGTCTCGATGACCTTCGACGGGCTGAAGGTGGACAGCATCGAGTCCACCGTCGGATTCGATGTCAAACAGGAGACCCCGCTGCCGCCGCACGCGCTGGTCGTGGTGGACCAACTCATCTCGGCGTGGTCGGTCGTGCTGCAGGCGCTCCCGCTCGAAGACCAGGACACCTTCACGCTGTCGGTCTTCGCCGCCGACAAACTGACGCCGCTGCTCGTCACGATCAAAGTACTGGAACGCACCACGCTCAAATTCGGCGACGAGACTGTGCCTGTGCTCGTCTGCTCGATTTCGCCGCTGCCCGGCAAGTTCTACATCCACGCCGCCACGCAGGAGATCCTGCGCTACGAGGTGCCCGAGAAGCAACTCGTCGTCGAATTGGTGCCCCCGGCCCACCCCAACCACCATTGAGCCCGCGAATGGCGGGCACGCTGTACCTCGTCGCCACGCCCATCGGGAACTTGGAAGACATCACCCACCGGGCGTTGCGCGTCTTGCGAGAGGTCGCAGTCATCGCTGCCGAAGACACCCGTCTGACACGCCGGCTGCTCGCCCATTACGACCTGCACACGCCGCTGGTGAGCTTTCACGAGCACAGCACGCCGGCGCAGACCGAGAAACTGGTGCAGGCGTTGCGCGAAGGGCGGTCGGTGGCGCTGGTCTCCGATGCCGGCACTCCCGGCATTTCCGATCCCGCCCGGCGGCTGGTGGAACGCTGCGCGGCCGAGTGCATTCCCGTGTCGCCCATCCCCGGCCCCAGCGCGCTGACCGCGGCGCTGAGCGCTTCCGGGTTTCCGGCGCGCGAAGTGCTGTTCGTCGGTTTTCTTCCGTCGCGCGGCGCTGAGCGTCGAACAGCCCTTGATCGGCTGGTCGCGCACGCCGACACGGTCGTGCTCTTTGAAGCGCCGCACCGCGCATTGCGCACACTGGCCGACCTGACCGAGCGCCTGCCCGACCGCCCGGCGGTCGCCTGCCGCGAATTGACCAAGCAGTTCGAAGAGTTCCGCCGCGGGTCGCTCGCCGACCTGCACGCCCAGTTCAGCGCCGCGCCGCCGCGCGGGGAATTGACCCTCGTCATCGGCCCGGCAACGAACGCAGCGGAGCGCTTGTCCGATGCCCAGGCGCTGGCGCGGGTGCGGGCGCTGCGCGCGCAGGGACGCTCGCTGGCGGCGGCCGTGCGGGAAATCAGCCCATTGGCGACGGCCTCGCGGCAGACCCTCTATCGCCTGGCGCTGGCGCAGGAAAGCTCGTGAGCGCCCGGCGCTTGGCCGTGGGTTGCGCGGCGCTCGTATCTCTGGTCTGCGCGTCGCGCGCTGGACGGGCGGCGCAGGCCCTCGATTTCCGGCAGTGGGGCGACTTTTCGTTTCGAGCCGCCGCAGTGCGCCTGACCGCCGACCATGTCCTGACGCTCGACGGCGACGCCGCACTGCGCTATCGGGAAGTGACGCTGACCGGCGATCACATCACCGTCTTTCTGGACCTGAAAGCGCTCGACGCCGCGGGTCACCTCGACCTGTTCGACGGCAGCCACCACATCCGCGCCGCGCAAGGGCATTTCAATCTCGAGACCCGGGAGGGCGCGTTCGACGAGGTGACGGCCGATCTGCACCCCGCCGATACGACGGGCGTCCTGCATGTCCGGGCACGACGCATCGAGATGCACGGGGATACGGTGACCGTGACTGAGGCGCACCTCACCACCTGTTCGTTGCCCGAGCCGCATTACGACATCCAGGTCGCCTCGGGGGTCTTCGTCCAAGAGCAGACGCTGCGCTTGCGCGGCGCGCGCATCACCCTGCTCGGCATCCGGGCGCCGGTCCCCAGCAACCTCACTTTCGACTTGCGCCCTCGTTCGTTGCCGATCGAAGGCCTGACGATTCCGGGCTTCAGCAACCTCGACGGGTTTTTCGTCGAGAGCCACTTGTCTTTCCCGACGCCCGCCGACCAGACCCGCCAGGGCATTTTGCGCCTGACGACGCAGCGGAGCGTGCGCGGCCACCTGGAAAACATTTGGCACCGGCCCTGGGGTGACCTTTCGCTCTTGGCCGGCGTCCGCGAAGACCTGACCGACCGCACCATCGCCACCCACGAACTGGAACCGACGCTCACGCGTCGAACAATTGACCGCGCCCCGGAAGTCCGGGCGGAACCGCGGCCCAGCCGCTTCGGCTCGCTGATTCTGACGACGAGCGTCACCGCCGGGCATTACCGGGAACGCGGGCTGGCGGAGGACGAACGCCTGTCGAGCACTGCGCAACTCGAGCACACGCCGATTGCACTGGGCGGCTTTTCGCTCATCCCGCTCGTCGCGGCGCGGGGGAGCGTCTACGGCGATGGCGACTCGATGCTGCAGACGGTCCCGGGCGTGGTGCTGAAACTCCCGCAAATCGGCCCGCTGGCGCTGCAACTGGCCTATTTTGGGCGCCACCAGACGGGCACCTCGCCGTTTCAGTTCGACCAAATTCAAATTGCGAAGGAACTGATGGCGCAGGGCCGCCTTGACATCGCCCGCGCCTACGCCGTCGAATTCGTCGTGCGCTACGACACCGAGACTGAAGTCGTCCCCGACTACCAAGTGAGCGTCTTGCGCACGCTCGACTGTCTCGAATACGGCCTGCGCTACCGCCACTTCCGGCAGGAGTTTTCCCTGGTGGTGCGCTTGATCGGGTTCTGAAATGCGCCGCTTGGCCCCACTGATTCTCCTGGCCGTCGCCGCGACCGCCCACCCGGCCACTGGATTCGACCGGCTGCGCGCGGTGGTCGACCTCGACGACGCCGCCCGCGGCCGCGGCGGCAGCATCGTCGTTCAGGTGTTGCTCGACAACAATGTCGTGTTCGAGAGCCCGCGCCTCACTGACGCGAGCAAACCGCAGTCCATTGACCTGCCGCTCGGCGACGCGAGTGACCTGCGCCTGGTCGTCGCCGACGGCGGCGACGGCCCCGGCGCCGACTGGGCGGACTGGGCCGACGCCCGGCTGGTGGATACGACCACCGGCGCCGTTGTGTTCCTGAGCGACCTGCAGTCGGTGGTGGATGCCGAATGGGTGGCGACCCGCCGCGACCGGAATGTGGACGGCGGCGTGCTGACGCTCGGCGGCACGCGTTACCCCCGCGGTCTGGGCGCGCTCTCGCGGTCGTCGCTGCTGTTCCCGCAGGTGCGCGAGGCCGCGAGTGCCTTTGTCGCCGCCGCCCGCAAGAATCCGCATCCGGCGACGCGGCTGTCGGGGCGCATCCCCGCCGATGTCACCGTGCTGCTGGACGGGAAGCCGCTCACCGGGCAGGTGGACGCACCGCTCGCTCCGGTCTCGCTGCTGACCGTCCGCCTCACCGCCCCGAAGGGCACGCCCCTGCTGCAACATCCGGTGTTCGAAGCGCTGCAAGTCTCCGGCGAGGGGCGCACGACGCCGCTGCGGCGCGTGGCGCCGACGCGCATCCTGCATGACGCCGCGCCGGGGGTGCCGTCGGTCACGCTCGACGGTCGCCCCTACTACGGCGGTGTCAGCGCTGGCGTCGCCGCCACCATCGAGTTCGCCCACCTCGCCGCGCCGCCCGGGCCGCCCGCGGGAGACCACTTCCTATATTTCAATGCCGAGGTTCGAGTTGCTCGGCGAGGAACTGAATCGTTTGGGACAGCGGAAGGCGTGGTGCTCTTGGATGGGGTTGAAATCTTCCGCAGCGGAATGCTCACGCCCGGCGAAGCGATGATCGTCGATGTTGGCTTGCCGACAGCGAACCCGCGGCTCTTCGAACTCCGGGCCGATGACTGCGGCGACGGCAGCGTCGGCGACCTGCTCGATTGGGCCGGGGCGCGGCTCGCCGACGGCGACGCGCGCGGCGCATTCCTTAGCGACCTGCGCCCGGCCCTCACCGAAAGTGAGTGGGGCGGCATCGAGTTCGGTGTGTCGGCCGATCGGCGCCAGTTCAGAACTTCGCTCGACTTCGGCGACGTCATAGAGAAGCGGGACTTCGAGACTTTCATTGACAAAGGGGTTGGCATGCCCGCACCCGCCAGCGTCCTCTATCGAGATCTCAGGAGCGCTTTCGGCGCTCGCTTTGAGGTCCGTAAAGCGTTACCAGACGCGACGCGTCTGCTGGCTGACGGCAAGCGCGACGAGGCGCTCACGCTGCTCCGGGCGCTGATTGCAAAGGACACTCTGCTGCCCGAGCCGTACCCCATGCTCGCCCAGGCCCTCGAGAGCGGCGCCGGCGCATCCGACCCCACCGAGGCGCTGCGCGCCTGGCGGCGCGTCATCGATGTCACGCGCGCTCCGTTGGCACAGCGCCGGACCGCCCGCGAGCACATCGAGCGACTCTATGCGCAACTGCGCCCGACGACCTTGCAGCACTTCCCCGAAGAGCAGCCGCCTCTGCTGCCGACCGACGCGCTGAGCAAGACCACCGACCAGGTCTATCGCGTTACGCTCGGCGACACGCCACCGTGGGCGGGCCAGGCCGTCACGGCTGCGGTGCGCTTGCGCCCCAGCGCCGCCGAGAAGGGCAAGACCCTCACCGCGTTCATCGCCACGCGCGGCCTGGCGGTGAGCGGTGCGCTCTATCGCGGTGCGCTGCCCGCCACCGGCCCAGCGTCCGACGCGTTGCTGCAATCGTGGGAGCCGAGAATCAATCCGGCCCTAATATGGCAAGTGCCCGACGCCGGCGATTACACGCTCGTCCTGACGCATGAGCCCGGCCTCGACGGCTTCGACAGCCCCCTGACCGTCTATTGGAGCGCGGCGCTGCGGGACGGTGCGCCGGCGCCGACGGAGAAGTGGACCTACGAGTTGCGCAACGACGGCAGCGCCGCCGTCACCTACGAGGCGACCGGCCCGGGCGCGCTGCTGCTGCCGCACACCGCAGATGCGATCGAAATCACGGCCCTCAAGTCGGTGCGCGCCAGCGCCGCCGCAGAATACGGGTCGCTGCTGCCCTTCCCATACACGATGGGCGACACGCTGGTCTTCGTCCCGGCGGTGCAGGGCGCGCAGGTGAAATTCATCTGGCGCGACGCCGCGTTCAATGTCCCGATGTCGTATTACCAGAGCGCGCAGCGAGACCACATGCACTTCGCCTCGCTGCCCGGCATCAATGACCGCGTTGCAACCGCCGCCGTGACCGTCACGCTGCCGCCCACTGCGGAAAGCATCGCCAGCGCCGACCCGGCGCCGTCCTCCTCGACCGACTTCACGCACCAATTCACCGTCGCCGGCGACCGCAGCGTCACCCTCGATGTCGTCAATCCCTCGATGGACACGCGCTGGCTGGTCGCCGACCACGCCGCCCTGCGCGCCTACCTGCCCGACACCTTTCACCACCGCCGTTGGCTGCCCGAATACCAACAACTCCTCGGCCGCATCCACGACCGCGAACAGGCGCTGATGGGGCGGCCGGCGCCGCAGGAGTGGCGTTACATCTATGTGACCGGGCCGACGCAAATGTCCGGGTTCGGCGGCGCCACTTGGTGGCCCGGTCAGACCGACATCGCCGAAACCTGGATCGCCGCCACCGGCCGCATCGGCGAATACAACGCCCGCCACCAGCCCGGCGGCGCCGGTGTCGAGGCGCACGAGATGAAATGGGTGTTCCTGCAATCGGTGCCGCTCGACCTGCCCCGCTGGCTGCTCTCGGGCACGCTCAGTTTTCTCGAGGAGCAAGGCCGCCTCGCCGCCGACACCGGCTTCGGCGATTACTGGACTTGGCGGGAGTTGCAGCCGTGCGCGCTCGAATATCAGGCGCGCTTCGGCGGCCAGGCGGGAGGGCCGGTGACGCGCTCGCTCAGCGAACTCGCGCATCTGCCGCCGCTGATGCTGCGGCTGGTCGAGGGCATGGACTGGTTCATCGTGCAGTCGCTCTTTGAGCAATACGGGCCCGACTTCTGGCCGAAGTTCTGGCGGGCGATGGGCGACAGCCCGCACCAGCTGCGCACGCTCACGCCGCCCGACAAGGACCGGCGCGTCCTCGAGGTGATGACCGAGGTGAGCGGCGACGCCAACCTCCGTGCCAAATTCGAGGCCTGGGGCTTCCGCTTCGACCCCGACCCGCGCTACGCGCCGGAGCGCTTCGTCCGCCTGCCCGGCCTGTGGCGCTTCCACCTCGGCGACGACCCCGACTATGCGAAGTCGGACTGCGATGTCCGCACCTGGGACCTCGTCCCCGTCCCGTCGGCGTGGGAGGAGCTAGCGCGTTACGCCCAATATGACGGCTTCGCCTGGTATCGCCTGACCTTCCCCTGGCCGGAGACAATGAAGGGCAGCGAGGTGTCGCTGCTGCTCGGCAAGATCGCCGATGCCGACGAGGTCTATTTCAACGGCGTGCGCATCGGCGGCGCCGGCGGCTTCCCGCCCGCCTACGCGTCGGCGTGGATGTATGACCGCGCCTATCCGATCCCGAAGGCGCTGATCAGGCCGGGGCAGAACACGATCGCGGTGCGTGTCTACAACGACAACGGCCCCGGCGGCCTCTACGCCGGCGTGCCGGCGCTGATGCTGACGACGCCGCGTTAGTCGTCAGGCAGCGCGTCGCCCAGGACGCTCGCGGTGGTCTTGAAGTGCAGTTTGGCGACGCGCTCGAGCAGGTCGCGCCCGCCCTGCCGCACCACCCGCTGTGCAGTGGCGACGACATGCGTCGCGCCCTTCGGCAGGTCAATGCCCGCCTCGCGGCTCAGGCGATCGAGCCCGGCGAGGAACGCGTCCCGCGCCACCACCGACGCCGCCGCCACCGCCAAGTCGCGCTCGGCGCGGGGATGCTCGTCGACGCGCACCTTGCGCCCGCGCTCCATCAGCGTGCGCTGCAGGAGATCGCCGGCCTGGAAGCGGTCGGTCACCACCTGGCCGCAGTCCACCTCGGCGAGCAGGTCTTCAATGGCGCGGGCGTGCGCCCAGGCCAATATCTTGTTCAAGTTGCGCATCTCGGCGTGCAGTTCGTTGTAGCGCGGCGGGTTGATGCGCACCACCGCGTGAGGGCACGCCTCGCGCACCTGCTTCGCCAGCGCGCGGCATCGGGCATCGGAAATTGCCTTGCTCTCACGCAGTTTCAGCGCCTGCAGGATGCTCTCGAGCCGGTCGTCGAGGAACACCGCCGCCACGACGAGCGGCCCGAAGTAGTCGCCTTTGCCCGCCTCGTCGGTGCCGATACGCGCGCTCAGGCGCGGGCCTTTCGGGGGCTGCGGTCGCCCGTTGCCTCGCGGAAGGAGAGGCGGATGGGCGTGCCGATGAAGCCAAACGCGTCGCGCAGCCGGTTCTCCAGGAAGCGCCGATGGCTGAAGTGCACTTTCCGTGGATGATTGACGAAGAAGACGAACGCGGGCGGATGCGTCGCCACCTGGGTGGCGTAGTAAATGCGCAACTGCTCGCCGCGGTAACTCAACTGCCGCTCGCCGAGGATGGCCTGCACCGTCCGGTTGAGCGCCCCCGTCGGCACGCGCGTCGCGTGCTGTCCCGCCGCCTCGACGACCGCCTCCATCAGACTGTCGAGGCCGGTGCGCTTCGTAGCAGAAATGAACTCCACCGGCGCATATCCGATGTACTCCATCTCTTTGTGCAGCGCGATTCCGTAGTCTTTGCGCAACACCTGTTCGTCGGCGCGCGGGCCGCCTTCTTGCTCCGCCTGCGCCCGCATCAGATCCCACTTGTTGACTGCAATCACCAGCGCCCGCCCCGCCTCTTCGGCGTAGCGCCCGATCTCTTTGTCCTGGTGCGTGGGGCCGTCGAGGCCGTCGAGCATCAGCACCGCCACCTCGGCGCGGCTGAGCGCCCGCATCGAGCGCAGCACCACATAGTATTCGAGCGCCTCGCCGACCCGCGACCGGCGCCGCAGCCCGGCGGTGTCGAGCAGGATGAAGTCCCGGTCGCGCCAACGCCAGCGGATATCAATGACATCGCGTGTCGTGCCCGGCTCGTCGAGCACGATGCTGCGCGGCGCGCCGACGAGCGCATTGAGCAGCGACGACTTGCCCACATTCGGCCGCCCGACGATGGCGACCGAGATCGCCTCGTCGTCCGGCGTCGGCTCTTCGGTGTCGGTCAGGTGCTCGTAGAGCGCCTCGAGCAGTTCGTGGACGCCCGTCCCGTGAATGGCGGAGACCCCGATCGGCTCGCCGAGGCCGAGCCGGAACGCGTCAGCAATCAGCGACACATGGTCGGGCGTGTCCACCTTGTTCACCGCCAGCAGCACCGGCTTGCCCGTCGCCCGCACGCGCTCGGCGATGTCAGCGTCGTCGGGCGTGACGCCCTCCTGGCCGTCAATCACCAGGATGATGACATCGGCCTCGGCCACTGCTAGTTCGACCTGCATCCGCACTTCCTTCTGCAGCGTCGAGTGTTCGAGCGTGAAGCCGCCGGTGTCAATGATGGTGAAGCGCCGCCCCCGCCACAGGCAGGGCGCGTAATTGCGGTCGCGGGTGACGCCGGGCTGCTTCTCGACGACCGCCTGCCGCCGCCCGGTCAGGCGGTTGAACAGGGTGGACTTGCCGACATTCGGCCGGCCGACGATGGCGACGAGGGGAATGGACATGGGAAACCATTATAGAGGGTGGGTTGTAGGGTGTCGGAAGTAGTAGAAAAGAGATCAACAAAAGCGGTTGGATAGGATTTAGTGTGCTGCGTGCGCCCTACACCCCACACCCCACTTCCAACACACTAGAATCCCTGCAACCGCTCCATCACTGCCTCGATCACCCAATCGGGCGTCGAGGCGCCGGCGGTGACGCCGACGCGGTGCAAGCCGGCAAAATCGGGCGGGTTCAACTCTTCGGGGCCGGTGACGAGATGGCAGGGCTGCTGCGGAAAAGCGGCTTGCAACTGGTCTGCCAGTTTCAGCGTGTTGGAACTGGTGCGCGAGCCGACCACTACCATCGCCTCGACGGACGGCGCGAATTCCAGCGCCGCCTCGACGCGCTCGTCCACCGTCCAGCACACCGTGTTCACCGCCTCGAACGCCTCGGCTCGCTCGCGCAGAATAACCGTCGCCTGCTCGAACGCCGGCACTGCGTGCGTCGTCTGCGAGACCAGCGCCACCTTGCTCTTGCGGATGGGGACGGTGTGCGCCTCTTCGGGCCCGCTGATGACATCGGCGTCGTAATTGAGGTGCCCGAGCACGCCCATAATCTCGGCGTGCGCCCGCTCGCCGAGGATGATGACCTGATAGCCGTCGTCCTGCAGGCGCTTCGCCTTGCGCTGCAAACTGGTGACGATCGGGCAGGTGGTGTCGAGCAGTTTCAGCCCGCGCTGCTCGGCTTCGTGATACACCTCGGGGGCGGCGCCGTGCGCGCTGATGATGTAGGTGCCCTCGGGGATGTCGGCCACCGAAGTGGCGGCGCGCAGGCCGCGTTCCTCGAGCGCCCGCGTCACCCGCTCGTTGTGTACCGGGGCCTCGATGCGATACGACGGTTCGGTGGCGGCAGCCAGGTGTTCTTCCGTCTTCTCAATAGCCATTCGCACGCCGAAGCAGAAGCCGGCTTTGGGCGCCAGCAGGACTTCCATCAGGCACGCTCCGAGCGGACACGCATCTGACACCGAGTATAGCCAGCGCCCCGCGGCGGCACAACTAGCGGCTTTCGCGGTGGCGGATGCGGAGCCAATATTCGGTGAAATCGAAGTTCGGGTCTTGCTCCTGCGTGTGACACTTGATGCACAAGGCCGGCGACAGCGGCATCGTCTGCGTCGAGAGCGGGTGCGCCTTGTCGGGGTGGGCAAGCGCGTCGGCCAGGTGCTCCTGCGCCTTTGGGTGACAGTCGAGACACTCGATTCCCTGCACATACGGATTCTTGGTCAGCACTTTGAGTTTCCGATAGGTGGAGGAATGGCACTTCAGGCAGTCGCCAACCAGATGCCCCGACAGACTTAACGAGTTGACGCCGAAACTGTGCTTCGTGGCTTTCCATTGGTGGTACGCGGAGATGTGGCACCCCGAGCACTTGGCGGTGCCGAGTTCCAACGCCGCTTCCGACACGCGCTGCACGCGGTCGCCGCGCTGCTCGTTGTACACGGCCACCAGCGACCCGACCGCGTCATCATCCCGCCAGGCGCGGTCGAGGACTTCTTTCGTCGCCGAAACGCGCAAGCCGCCCTCGGCCCAATGCAAGCGCGCAACGCCGAGACTCTCGGCGTTCCAACTGGTCGGCAGCAGCCAGACGCCGCTGTCGAGCGACGCCTGCAGACTGCCCCAGGTCCGCGTTCCGGCGATCAGGATGTCCACCGTCCCCGGCGCCGCCGACCGAATCTTCAATTCTTCTTCTGGTTTCAGGTAACTGATCAACACGACCACATCGTGACCGGCGCGGGCATCGCGCAGCGCCTTGGCGCGCTCTGCGACACTGTGCGCCTTCGCGCCCGGCGGCGGCGGGGCAAACGCCAGGATGGCAACCCGCTTGCCGCCGCGCTCGACCGACACCACCTTGGTCGCCGGCGCGCCGGCCGCGTACTCATCCAACACCGTCAGCTTGCGCTCTCGGCTGCCGTCGAGAACCTTGCGCGCCCATTCCCGGTCCCGGTCGCCGAGCGCCACCGTGTCGTACTGCATTTCCGCCAGCGAGTCGAGCGAAGTCGTAATCTGGTCGGCGGCGGTGAATTGGTTGCCATATTCAATCGCCACCACGGGCGGTCCCTCGGCGCGCAGTTTCGTCAGCGCCGTCGCCCGCCGCGCCAATCCGCCCGCCGTGTTGCGGTGACACCCGCACGGCTGCAGGTTGCCGTCCATGTCGCCGCTGTAGGCGAGGATCAGGTCGGTCTGCTCCGTCGGCGCGGCGGTCGCATCTGCTGATGCGCCGGGCCGTCCGCACCCGGCCAGCGCCGCCAGCAGCGGACCGCCGCCGAGGACCGCCCAGACGGCACAGGCCCGCGCCCAGCGGCGGCGGGCCGTTCCGCTCCGTTCACGCACCTGCGTCATCCGCTAATGGACAATCTGCGGCCAGTAGGTCTTGAAATCGAATTTCGGGTCGTGTTTGGCGTCGTGACACTGCAAGCACATCTCGCTCGGCAGCGGCTTGAGGTTGGCCGGCAGACTGGGGTTACGGGTGTGCTGCAGCGCGCCGAGGTGGCAGGTGACGCACTCCACCCCGACATAGGGGCCGTTGATCGCCAGCACCTGCCGCTGCCGGTAACTGCTCGAATGGCAGACGAGACATTCGTCAATCAGTTCCGACTCCTTCAACGACTCTAACGCGTGGGCGTGGTGCGTCGTTCGCCACTTCGCCATCTGGGCGGCGTGACAAGCGGCGCACTCGGTGGTGGAGACGAGCGAGGTGGTGGCCGTGACCCGCCGGATGGTCGCCGCCGCAGCCCGGCGCTGCTGAGTGACGAACGCCATCATCTCGGAGTCGTCCGGCACCGCGGTGTCCAGCACCACGGACCGGTCCTGCAGTTCCGCCACATGCCTCCCCAGAAACCGGACGCGCACGACGCCCAATTGCTGCGCCCGCGGCGCGGTGCCGAGGACCAGCGTGGTGCCGATGTGCTCGCCCTCGATCGGGTCGGTCGAGAGCGCGTCGGCGCGGATGACGATGTCCACCAGCGACCCCAGTTGCGGCACCATACTCAGCACTTCGGCGCGCGGCCGGTGGGTGATATAGACGACCAGATCGGCCTGCGTGCGCGCCCGCTGCAGCGCGGCGTCGCGCGCCGACTCGACGAACGCGCTGCGGTCGGCGCGCCCGCCGGTCCCGTCCGTCACGACCGCCACGCGGGCGCCCTCCACCCTGAGCACCGTCTCGCCTTGCAGCCCCGCCAGGTCGGCGTCACCGGGGACCGGCCAGGCGAGCAGCGCGATCCCGTTGCGCTCCGCGATCGGGCGCACGATCGGCAGCACCCGCTTGTCGGGTTCCCCGACGGCCATCGCCCGATAGCCGAGCGAGGTCATCGCCTGGATCAGCGTGCTGGCGCGGTCGGGGTCGTTGGGCAGCCCGCCGCCGTCCACGGCCACCACCGGCGCCTTGCCGGCGCGCAACTGTTTCAGGATGGTGGCGCGCCTGGGCAGACCGCCCAGGAGATTGCCGTGTCAGCCGCAAGGCAGGAAATCGGTACGGGTCTGCGCGGTGAAAGCCAGCACCAGTTCCGAAGGGAACGGCCCGCCCTGCGCCAGTCGCTGCGCACCGAGAAAGCCGCCGAAGAGCGCCAGCGCGCCGACACCGAGGCCGAGAATCATCCAGACGCGCCCGACAGGGCGCTGGCGCACAGGCGGTTGTAGGGAGGGAGTCACGGGCTCTCCGGCATTCTACCCACCGGCCTCGGGCGGGGCAACGCGCCCGCCGCCGAAGCGGCGGCGCAGCGCGGCGCGGGCCGCATCGGGCGAGGTGAGGCGGCCCGCCTCGCGCTCGGCGGCGAGGAACCGCATCGCCCGCCCGACCAACGGGCCGGCCTCGGTATCCAGCGCCGCCATGACTTCTGCTGCGCTCAGCAGCGGCAAGGGCACCGCCAGCGCCGACACACCGCCGAGCGCGGCGACGCGCGCTGCTAAGTCGCGCAAGCGCGCGTCGAACTCCTCGCTGCCCCGCCGGCCGGCGTGTTGGTCGGCGGTGGTCAACGCCACCAGGTCGTCCCACTGGTCGCCAACGCGGCGCACCAACCGCCGGACGGCGGTGTCTGTCCATTCGGGACGGTATTGCGGCAGCAGCATGTGGTCGCGCACCAGCGCTGTCACCCGTGCCCGCACTGCCCGCGGGCGCGCCCAGCGCAGCAACATCGCCTCAGCCATCTCGGCGCCCAGGGCCTCGTGATCGTAGAAGTGAATCCCGGCGTCATTTTCGAGGAAGGTTTTCGGCTTGCCGATGTCGTGCAGCAGCGCCGCCCAGCGAAGGACCGGCTGCGCTGCCACCAGCGCCACACAGACACAGGTGTGTTCCCAGGCGTCGAGCGCGTGATAGCGCGGCGGCTGCGGCAATCCGCGCAAGTCTTCCAGTTCCGGCGCCAGGTGTTTCAACAGACCGAAGTCCGCCAGCAGATGCAGGCCCTCCGCCGGCCGCGGGCCGCACAGCAATTGTTCCAACTCGTCGCCGGCGCGTTCGACCGCCGCCTCGCCGATGCGCGCCGCGTCGGCGCGCAGCGCCTGCTCCGTGTCCTTGGCGATGGTGAACCCGAGTTCCGCGGCGAGCCGACAGGCGCGCAGCAGCCGGATGGGGTCGTCGCGGAATCGGTCCTGCGGGTCGCCGCAACAGCGGAGTCGCCGCGCCGCCGCATCGGCCGCGCCGCCGCAGGGGTCAAGCAGCGCGCCGGTCTCGAGGTCGCGCGCCAGCGCGTTGACGGTGAAATCCCGGCGCGTCAGGTCGGTGAGGATGTCGCGGTCGCCGAGCGCGGTGAGTTCCAGGCGCACCCCGTCCTTCAGCGCGCCGAGGGTGGCCGCGTCGTGACCTTGCAGCCACAGGGAGTCCACCCAGCCGCCGAGCGCGGCGCGCAGCGAGGGCAGATCACCCGTCACCACCAGGTCGAGGTCGCGCACCGGCCGGCCGAGCAGCGCATCGCGCACCGCGCCGCCCACCAGCCACACCCGCCGCCCCACCAGCCGCGCCTGCAGCGCCGCCAGCAGCGCCGGGGCCGGGTCGCTCACGCCGACGGCGGCTGCCGCTCGATGCGCTGCCGCAAGGCCTGCAAGAGAAAGTCGTCCACCCAGTCGCCGTCGCGTACGCCCACTTCGGCGCGGAACCGCCGCACCGCGGCGCTGGTGGCGTCGTCGAAGATGCCGGTGACTTCGCCCTGGTAGAGCCCGGCGCGCTGCAGCATCCGCTGCACCGTCCGCACATCTTCGCCCTCGGGCCGGGAGATGATGCGGCTGCCGGGCCGGTAGAGGAAAGTGGCGTCCCAGAGGCGCAGCAGCCGACTCAGCTCCGTGAATGGGTCGGGGTGGTCGTCCACCCGGATGTCGATGTAGCGATCGCTGAGGCCGCCGTAGCCCCCTGCCTTGCGCACCACCAGGAGCGCCGAGGACTGCCGCCCGCGTGAGTCGCCACCGGCTTGTTCGCCGGCGATGAGCGCAGCGAGCAGTCGGTCCGCCAGGTCGCCCTCCGCGGAGCGGAAAGCCTCGGCCATGTCACCGACGACTTTCTCGCCGGCGAGGATGTTGCCCTGGCAGGTGAACTGCTCACCGATGTAGTGGCCGGCCCAGGGGACGCACTGGGCGCCGGTCCAGGCGGCGGCGCCGCCGCGGGCGTCCACGATGCCGACTTGGCGTGCGTCGCGGTCCGCGTCGGAGGCGATCAGCGTGTTGAGCGCCTCTTCGGCGGCGGCGCCCTGGCTCATCAACATCAATCCTCCCGGGCCGTAGGACGGGTTCGCCCACGATTGGGTGGCCACGGCGCCGACGCCCGCCGCCGCATGGGGCACCACGGCGCCGACGGCGAGAAAGCGGGAAGCGACAGCGACGCCGAGGTCACCGTTGCTCGGGTCGAACCCGACAATCGAAAAGGTGGCCACCGGGGGCGGTCTCATTCCTGACGGAATTCGACACGCACGCGTCAATCCCCGCCGCGGTGCGCGCCGATGGGGAACAGCTGGGGATGCGCCGGGCGCCGCCCCTGCTACCATCGGCCCGATGTCGCACGCCGCGTTCGGTCATGGGCTGTATGAAGCGGAGTCACGGCTGGCGGCGCGCCTGGCGGTGCGCCTACGCGACCGGAAGGCGGTGCGCCAGGCGCTGCTGGCGCGCCTGCCGCAGCCGTCGCCCCACACCCGCGAGCGGCTGGCGGACAAATTGCTCCAACGCCTGTGGGGGGGGCAGAGCCCCTTTCCCTTCTTGCGCTTGGTCGCGGAACTCACCGATGGGCGCGCACGCCGGCAATTGCTTCTGCACCGCATCGCCGACACGGACACGCTGGTGGGCGCGCTCGCACGCGAGGTGTTCTTGCCCTATGTTTTACGCGGCGCCCTTCCGAAAGGCATCGGGGCGGCGCCCCCACCGCCGCGCGACTTGCGACTGCCCGGGTTCACTGAGACGAAGGAGGCGCCCAGCGCGCTGCCCGCTGATCCGCTGATTGCGTTCGCGTCTCGCGCCTGGCAGGCGCCACCGACTTCCACCCTGCGGGCGCTCACCATCCTGCGCCAGTGCGGCGTCCTCGCGCGCCTGCCGCATCCGGGCAGGCACCCAGGCGCCTACTTGCCCACTGGCGCGCCGCCGGCGTTGCCGGCCTTCGTCTATCTTCTCCACGAGGAAGCGCTGTGGCCGGGCGGCGGAGTTCGGTCCGTGCGCGCTGCCCTCGGCGTGCCGTTCCTGCGATTGTTCCTGGTCAAACCGCCGCTCCCCGAGGCGCTACTGGCCGACGCGGCCGAATGCGGCTTTGTGCGCCTGCGCGGCGGGCGAGTCAGCGCCCGTTGGCCGGACCCCGAGGCCCTGGTGGACCGCCTGCTGGCGGCGTAGTGCGGCGCTTGACAAGCGAGAAAACATCTGTTTTCATTCCAAACGCATGCGCGTCGGCGACCTGGTGGCGCTGTCGCCCGCCCCACTCGACCTGGTGGCGCAATTGCCCGAGGCCGAGGCTCTCGCCGCGCGCGTGGAACGGAGGGAACGCGCCGACCCGGCCGCACTCGACGCCTGGCTGGCCGACTGGCTGATTGCCAGCGACGAGAACCGATTCGTCGTCACCGCGCTCCTCGATTCTCTGTCCGGTCAGCGCGGCGGGCCGCGCGCCTTCCTGGTGCGCGGAGTCTATGGCACCGGCAAGACGCATCTCCTCGGCGCGTTGCGCCTGCTGGCGACCGGCGGGCCGTGTTGGGCCGCCTTCGTGCGCACGCACCCGGAATTCGCCCGCCACGCCCGCAACGCGAAGCCGCTCTTCGTCGTCTCGCTCGCCCTCGATGACTTCGACCCGCGCCGCACTTCACTGGAAGACCTCGTCCTCGGGCGCGTGCGTGACCGACTGGCCCATTTGCAGGCGCCGGCGGTGGGGCCGGCAGCAACGGCCGCCAGCCGGGCGGCCGTCTTCTCCGAACTCGAAGCCGCGGCCGGCGCCGCCGGCTATGCCGGGATCGTGATCTTGCTCGATGAACTGGGGTTGTTCCTCTCTGGCCGGCCGGGCGACGGTCGCAACGCCGATGCCGGCTTTTTGCAGTTCCTCGGCCAGCGGGCGCAACGGTCCCCGCTCTGGGTGATCGCCGCCATCCAGCGGCAGTTGGACGAGTCCGGGGGCTTTGACCCGTATGTGCTGCAACAGCTCCGCGACCGCTTCCGCCACGACATGACGCTATCGATGAGCAACCTGGGTGCCGTGTTGCGGGCGCGCCTGCGGCTCCAGCGCGGCGCCGCCGAGGGGATGGCGCGAGTGCACCGTGCCTTGGGAGGCACGCGTCTTCGGTTCTCGGTGGACGACCTGCGCGCCGCCTATCCGTTCAACCCATTCGCCTATGAGGTCTTGGAGGGAATCTGCGCCCAGTACGGGTCGCGCACGCGCGGCCTCCTGGCGGCGGTATTGCACCTGGCGGCGCCGCTGGTCGAGCGCGGCGTCGAGGCGACCCACCTGGTGACAGCGGCGGAGGTGTTCGACGATTTGCGCCCGCTGCTCGAGACGCATGGCGATTTGTCGCGCGCGGCCCGCGCCTGGTCCTTCCTGGAGCGCAACGCCACGCGCATCTGGGGCGCAGAGCGCCCCGCTTCCGGAAACGCTGATCCCGCGCGCGACGGGCTGGGGCCGCTTGCGGCAAAGGCGTTGCTGACCGCGGCGCTGGCCGGCGCCTCCTGGTCGGTGGAGGAACTGGCGTCGTCGCTCGCCGGACGGGAAGGCATCGCGGCGCCACCCGTCGCGGCGGTCTCGGCGGTGCTCGAAGATGGGCGACGGCACGGCGCCTATCTGCGTTTACAAAGCGCTGAGCCGGCGCGCTATGTCTTCGATGTCAGCGACGAGATCTCGCAGACCCTGCGGCAGCGCGTCCTGGAGCGCATGGCGGAATGCACTGCCCACGACCCGCGCCGCCAGGCGGCCATGCTCGCCGCGTGCCGCGACGATCCGTTCCCCCTCGGGCGCTGGCTGACCGGGCGCGTGACACCGGTGTGGTGGCGGAACACGCGCCGCCCGGTGCTGGTCGTCCTGTCAGGCGACGAGACGCCAGTCGAGCAGGTGGCAGCGTGGTGCGCGCAATCGGAGGCGCCGGGTGGCGACTTCGAAGCAGTGATTGCCGTGGCACGGCCACTGACTCGAGACGCTGGGCGCCTGGCGGAGGAATGGTTCGCGCAATCGGGCGATGCGGCGCGTCGGTTGCTGGTGTGGGCGCCGGCGGCGTTCACCGCGGCGGACGACTCGCTGGTCTCGGAGGCGGCGGCGCGGTCCTCGCTGTTGGAGGACGCGACGCTGGCGCAAACGCGACACGGGCGGGCGCTGCAGGCGCGCCTGGAAACGGAACAGCCGGAGTGGGAAGCCGCTCTGCGGCGGGCGGTCGTTCGGGCGTATCAGGCGGGGCGGTGGTGGCGACGCGGTGAGTCGGCATCGGCGCGCGCAGGCGAGAGCGAAGAGATCAGGGACGGAAGCGATATCGGCGGAAGTGAGGACTCAACGCGACACGCACCCCTGGCGCCGCCGCTGGCGCTGGAGTCGGCGGCGGAGGTCTGTACGACATTCGAGGAGATGTACCCGCGCTTCGGCGCGTTGGCGCCGCGACGGCCGCTCGCATCCGACGCCGGCTGCCACTTGCTGCTCGACCGCGTTTTCGCACAAGGGCATACGCGGGTGGTGCCCGGCAGCACGCTCGCCGCCCATGTCAGCGACTTATTGGAGACGCTGGGCTTGGCGACGCTTGAGGGCCCGACCGTGACACTGGCCCGCGCGGCGCCGGTGTTCGCGGCGCTCGACTCCATTGCGGCATGCGCCGATGCGGCGGCGATCGCGTTGGAGGACACGGTCGAAACGGAGACGGCGCTGCGCGCACTGGCCGCGCCGCCATGGGGAATCCCGCGTGCGCTGGCCGAATTGGTGGTGGCAGCGGCGGTGCGGGCCGGGCATGTGGTGGGACTGGACGGATATCTGCGCCCGGTGCCGATCAGCGCGGTGGCTTCCCCGTTGACCGACTACTGGCCGCGCCTGGCGCGCACTAGGTCGTTGCCGGCGGCGACACGCAGGCGCGCGGCGCGGGCGGCGGGCGCCCTGCTGGGAGAGCTGCCGCCGTCCTTGGATGCTGTGACCGACCAGAGTGCTGTGTGGGAACGCCTGCGCGCGTTGCCCGCCGCGCGCTATGGCGAGTGGCGCGACACCGTCGCTCGGCTCACTGCGACCTGGCCGCGCTGGCAGGCGCTGTCTGAATGCATTACGGCGCTGGAGACGATGCACCGCGCGGTGGTCTCCCACGCTTTCGCTGAAGCGGGCCTCACCGCGCTTGCCGCGACGCTGCCTGTCGACCACGAACTGTTGGCGGATCGGTGCGCCTGGATGAGCTCACACCTCGCAGAGGCCGTCGGCTGGCACGACTGTTTGACCGAAGCAGTGTGCCCGCCGGACAACGAGCCGCTCGCCGCGCTGCGCGAGGCCCTGTGCGCGCGGCTGAGCCAGGGGCCGGAGGCGATCGCCGGTTGGACAGAGGCGATGAGCGCCGCCCAGGCGTGGCGCGCCGCGTATGCCGAGGCGTATGCGGCCTGGCATGCGCGTGTGTTCTGTCGGGGGGGGCGCGACGCCCTCGACACGCTGCGCGCCGAGCCCGCGACTCGATTGCTAACCGCGCTGACGGAGGTGGCGGTGTTGCGCCCCGTGCTCGCCGCCGCCCGCGAGGCGCTGGAAGGCGCCGATGCGGCCTGGTGCGACGGGGCGGACCTGTCCGAGCGCTTGCGCGTACATCCGCGCTGCATATGCGGGCTGCGCCACGGGGAGGAACGGGCCGACCTGGACGCCGACGCGCTGCAGGTCGCACGCGACGGGGCGTTGGCGGCGGCGCGCGACTGGCTGCGGGCGCCGGACCGCGCCGCGCGCCTGCGCCGGCGGCTCGGCCACCCGGCGGCCCGGCCGCTCTATCGTGCGCTCGGCACCTGGGTCGCTCAGGACGACAGCGCCTTCCTGACGAGCGCGCTGACGCCCGAGGCGGTCGCATTGTTGAACATCGCGCTCGACGGCGAAGTCGCCGCCGAACGGCCGCTCGCGGCGCTGGCCGAAGTCTTTCGCGGCCGAGAACTCAGCGTGGCTGCGGCCCGCGAAGTCTTCGCGCGGTGGCTTGACCCGGACCGACGACTGCGGGATGTCGACCTGGTGCGGATGGAGTGACGGGGACGGTAGACGGAAGATGGTCGCGGGAAGAGGGGAATACTCTCGCTCCCGCTTCCGTCTTCCGTCTACCTTCTTCCTTGACCTTAGTGGCGGCCACCGGAAGCGGCGGCGATGGAGAACAGGCGGGCGCGCAGCCAGTCATACAAGTGCGGCCGGCCGCCGAGCCGGAGGAGCGCCGCGGCCAGCCAGACGGCGATCATGACCAGGAACGGCCCGTAGGCGAGGGCCGCCACCCAGTAGACGGCGTGCTGGGGAATCAGTTCCGACATCGCCGGCATTATAGCGGGCGGGCGCCGAGCGCCCTACTCTCCATTCTCGACCATCCGGCGGGACGCACGGCAGCGAAGGTGAATCCAACAGGCATGCGCGAGATAGACACGCTGGCCGGCCGGTGTCTGATGATCGGCATTGAGGGAACGACTGCCGCCGACGCGGCGGCGCTGCTCGACCGCGTCCGGCCCGGCGCCGTCATCCTGTTCGACCGCAACCTCGCCGATGCCGCGCAACTGCGAGCGCTCACGGACGGTCTGCGGGCGCACGCCCACGCCGGCGGCTGGCCGCCGCCGCTCATTGCCATCGACCAGGAGGGAGGCATCGTGCAGCGGCTGGTGGAGCCGGCGGCGACGGAGTGGCCGAGTCTGATGTGTCTGGGCGCCGCCGACGACGAGGCGTTGACGCGCGCCTACCACGCGGCGATCGGCCGGGAACTGCACGCTCTGGGAATCGATTGGGATCTGGCGCCGTGCGTCGATGTCAACAACAATCAGGATAACCCGGTTATCCTGACGCGCTCGTTCGGCGCCGACCCCGCGCTGGTGGCCCGGCACGGCGTCGCCGCCCATCGGGGTTTTGTCGCGGCGGGGGTGCTCGACTGCGCGAAGCACTTCCCCGGTCACGGCGACACCACCGTCGACTCCCATCTGGCGCTGCCGGTCATCCGGCACAACCGGTCGCGCCTGGATGCGGTGGAACTCGCCCCGTTCCGCGCCGCCATCGCCGCCGGCATCGACTCGGTGATGATTGCCCACATGCTGCTGCCGGCGCTGGACGAAGAGCTGCCGGCTTCGCTGTCGCCGCGCGTGATCGGCGGCCTGCTGCGCGAGGAGATGGGCTACGACGGCGTGGTGGTGACCGACGCCATCGGGATGAAGGCGCTCGGCGACCGCTGGCCACCCGGCGAAGCGGCAGCGCACGCGTTGCGCGCCGGGGCCGACCTGGTCATCGCCGAGACATCGGCGCTGGCAGTCGCCGCCCACGACGGCATCCTCGCCGCCGTCCGCGCCGGGACGCTGCCGGAAGCGCGGCTGCGCGAGGCGGTTGTGCGGGTCGCTCGACTCGCCGCCGGGACGGCGGCGGCCGCGGAGCGGCCTTTCGTCAACGGTGATCGGCACGCACCCCAATCACTGTCGCGGGACATCGCGGCCGCGGGCGCCACCTGGATCCGCGGCGGGCCCATCGGGTCGGAGAAACCCGGGTTACTCATCGTGCCCGGCGAATTGCCGCGGTATTCGTCGACGCGGGCCGAAGAACTGACCACCCATCTCGCCGAGCGCGTCGCGGAGTTGCGCCCCGGCAGCGTGACGCTGCGCGTCCCGCTGAATCCCGACGACGCCACGGTCGTGCGCGCTGCTGGCCTGGCCGTGGACGCCGACTGGGTCGCGGTGGCAACCCTTGATGCGCATCGCCACGCCGGCTGCGACCGGCTAGTGGAATCGTTGCGCCGGCACGAAGCCCGCCTCTGGGCAGTCGCGCTGGGGCATCCGGGCGACGCGACGCGTTGGCCCTGGGTGCAGAACGCGCTGGCGCTGTACGGTTGGCGCAAGCCGTGCCTGGCGGTGTTGCCCGAGGTGCTGTTCGGGCAGCGCCCAGCGACCGGACGCAGCCCGATGCCGTGAATGGTCTGAGCTAAGCGCCCGCCGGCTTGCGCGCCCAACGCGGGCGGGCCAGGCGATACCCGCTCAGGCCGAGCAGCACCAGAATGCCGAACGGGATCAGGTAGGCGGTCACCAACGCCGCCCAAGTCAGACCGGCCACAAGGTCGTGCATCGAGGAGAGGAAGGCGCCGCGCACTTTGTCCCACCCGCCGCCGATCTGGGCGCCGAACGGCAGGACTTCGGGCGCTTTCTTGGTGGTGCCGGTCGGGACCAAATTGATGGTCACAGTCGAGAGGTCGACCCGGGAGTTCAGGAAACGGATCTGCCCTTCCAGGCGCTCGATTTCGAGTTGCACCTGCGCCAGTTCGTTGCGCACGGTCATGATGTCCTTAATGGCGCCGGCGCGGCGCATCAGGGCGAGCAACTGCTCCTCTTGCGCGCGCCAGTGGCGCAGGCGGCTCTCCAGGTCGACGAACTGCTCGGTGACATCGTTGGAGGAAATCTGCTTGGTGACGACCGTGCCCAGTTGATCGAGCGCGGTCAGGAGGGCGAAGAACTGCCCGCCCGGGACGCGCAGCGTGAACTGCGCCGAGGCCGGTTCCGGCTTCCCTTCCTCGCCGGGGGCCTTCGGCCGCCGCGAGAGGTTGGCCGCCGTCACCATGGCGCCGACCGAATCGGCGATGCGCACCACCTGCTGATAGGCGTTGTCGATGTCGCTCACTTCAATCTGCAAGTCGCCGGTGCGGATGATAGAACGCCCGAAGTCGTTGAGCGCCGTCAGTTGCAGGGCGCCGTCGCCAAACGGCGACGGCGAGTCGCCGGGCACCGCTCCTGGAGTCGCCGCGGTCGCCGCATCTCGCACTTGTTCATATTGCGGGGCGCCGTGCGCGTACTCCATCCCCGTCGCAGTGGTCGCGGCCGGGGTAATCGACCCGATCGCTTCACCGAGTCCGCGGGTTGCTGACTTGGATCGGTTCACCAAGTGCCCGACTGTGCCGAGCACCAAAAAGACGACCACCGCACCGCTCACCCACAATCCAACCCGCATCCACGACCGGTGCATCATCCGAAAACCTGGCATAGGGTTCCTCCGCGGGGAGTTTCCCCTTTGACGGCGGGGGGGGCCGGAGAGTTCCGGCTATCCCTCTTGCGTCAGGTCTTGCAGGGCGTCGCTGGCGGGATGGTAATTGGGGCGCATATCCACGGCGCGGCGCAGGGCTTGGAGCGCCTCGTCCTTGCGTCCGCCTTTGAGCAGCGCGACGCCCAGGTTATAATGCGTCGTGACGAGGTCGGGCCGGAGTTCCAGGGCATGCCGGAACGCGTCGATCGCCTCTCGGAACCGTCCATCGGCGGCGTAGGCCGCACCCAAAAACGAATGGGATTCGACATCACCAGGGTCCTGGATGACCGCCAGTGACAAATGCTCGATGCTCTCGCCGATGCGCCCCTCGCGGAACACGCGGATGCCGTTGACCTTCTGCGAAGACCCGTTCATGGTGTCTGCCTGTGCCCTTCGACGCGGACGCCGCGCGCCCTGCTGCGGGCGGGGCCGCGGGCGGCGATGAAGCGCCTGCGGCTGCTGCGCGATGCCCTGACGGCCGCCTCGCCGGCCGGCGAGGGCATCATCCGCCGCGGCCTCGAGGGGGCCTACCTGCATTGGACGCAGGCGGTGCGCGTACCGCGTGCCCGGCTGGCGGACCCTGCCGTCGTCCTCGACCTCGAAACAACCGGCCTGACCGGCGACACGCCGCTGTTCCTGGTCGGGCTGCTGGCCCGGAACAACGGCGATGCCACGCTGCATCAGTTTTTCGCGCCGGCGCCCGACCGCGAAGCGACCGTCTTGCGCGCCGCCCGGCGCCTGGCGCGCTGCCACGGCACCGTGCTGACATACAACGGCAGCACTTTTGACCTGCCCTATTGGCGCCGCCGCGCGCGCCGGCACGACCTGGAGCCGTTCCATCCCGCGACGCACATTGATGTCTTGCACCTGTGCCGGCGCGCGTGGCGCGGGCAATTGCCGCGGTTCCGGCTCATCACCGTCGAAGCGGCGCTTAACGGGGGCCCGCGCAGCGACGACCTCCCCAGTTACCAGATTCCATCGCACTACCATCGGTTCGTGGAGAGCGGCGACCCGCGCTGGGTGGTGCCGATCTTCCGCCACAACGCCGACGACTTGCTGACCACCTGGCGCGCCTATTGCCGCATCGAAAGGGGGCTGGGCCCGTATGACGCCTGACGACCTCGACCTGACCGCCGTCTGGGAGCGCGCCCGCAAGTTGATGTTCGACTGGTCGGATCGCGTCACGCCGACACTGCAGGCGATGAATGTCGCCGTCGCCATCACCATCGATGACGGCACGCTCATCCTGGGGATGGACCCGCGCATCCACCATCTGTCCAGCCACATGCAAGTGCCCGCGCACCGCGCCGACATCCAGCGCGCCCTGAAAGTGGCCTCGGGGCGCGACCTCGAATTCCGCGTCATCGAAGGCACCGCCCTGGAAGACTGGGAACGGCTGAAGTCGGGCCCGGGGAGCACGCCCGTCGTCCCGGTGATGGAAAGTGTGAAGGCAACCGGCGCCTGGGAAGCGCTGTCGACCAAGATGCACACTGCCTACAAGGACCTGAAACACAAGCAACAGCCGCTGGTGCGCGTCCGGTTCCTCGATGCGATGCTGGAGGAAATCATGGGCACCGCCGACCTGGCCCAGCCCGAAGAACACACCACCGAAGGGTTCCAACGCCACCTGACGCAGGCGCTCGAGCGCCTCGGGGCGATGACCGACCTGCCCGCTACGCTGGTGGCGCTCGAATACTTGCGGCGCCGCGGCGACCTGCGCTGACCGATGGGCGGCCGCTTTCGCGCCCGCCTGGCGCCCGGCCCCGGCCTGATCGTCAGTCTGCCGCGCAACGACCTGGCGCTCGCCGAAGCGGCCTGGGACAACGGCGCCGACGCCCTGAAGGTGCACCTCAATGTCCGCCACGCCGCGGCGGGCACCGCCTTCGGCACATGGCCCCAGGAACAGCCGGCGCTGACGCCGATCTTCGAGAACAGCCCGATTCCCGTCGGCGTGATGATCGGCGCGGAGCGGGTGGCGACGGAGGCCGAGGTGCAAGAGCTCACCGGGCTGGGGATGGATTTCGTCGATCTCTACGCCCATCACGCGCCCGACTGGCTGGCGGGCATCGCTGCCGACCGGATGCTGGCGGTGGACGACTCTTACGACGATGAAGCGGTGCGCGCGGTCGTCCCGCGGGGCGCGACGCTGCTCGAAGCGGCGATTGTGCCGCACGACCAATATGGGAAACCCTTCGCCGCCGCAGAACTCGATCGGTACGGCGTCCTCGGGGAACTGACCGGCCTGCCGGTCATCGTGCCGACGCAGCGCGCCCTGACGCCCGACGACGCGCTGCGCCTGGTCCACGAGGCGGGCGCGGCGGCGTTGATGATCGGCATCATCGTCACCGGCGACACCGCGGCGTCTTTGGGCGGGGCCACCGCCCGGTTTCGCGCCGCGCTCGATTCCTGATGCGCGTTGCGCTGCTGCCGCTCGACGACCGCCCGCCGAATCTCCTGTTCCCCCAACAACTCGCCACCATCGCCGGCCTCGACTTGGCGCTGCCGCCCGAATACCTGCTCGGGTGGTTCACTGACCCGGGCGACCCGGAGGGCTGCACGCGCTGGCTGCTCGACACTGCGCCGGGCTGCGACGCGGTCATTGTCTCGCTCGATATGCTCTGCTTCGGCGGACTGATGGCATCGCGGCGGCCAACAACGGCAGCCGAAGACGTCATTGCGCAAGTTGAACGCTTGCGGGCGCTGCGCGCCGCGGCGCCGAAGGCGCGAATCTACGCGCATGGCGTCATTCCGCGGCTCGGCATCAGTGTCACCAATCGGCGCGACGCCGTCATTGCCGCCGAAATCACGCGGCTGGCGCAGAGCGACGACCTGGGCCGCGTGGCGCCGTCGCCGCTGGCGCAGGAGCGCTGGGGCAAGTTCCTGCAGGTGCGCGCCCGCAATCAAGCGCGCAATCGCGCCGCCATTCCGCTCGTCGCCGACGGCACGCTCGACTTTCTGTTCCTCTCACAAGAGGACGCCGCACCGACCGGGCCGCACCGCGCCGAGCAGCAGCAACTCGCCGATGACGCCCAGCGCACCGGCGTCTCCGACCGCATGGTCATTGCACCCGGCGCCGACGAGGCGGGGTGCCTGCTCCTCGCCCGCGCACTCACGCAGGCCCGCGGCGTGCGGGCCGCGTGGCGCATCGAGTTCAGCCCGGCCTCGTGCGGGCAGACCATCGCCCCCTTTGAGGACCGGCCGCTCTCCGAAACCGTCGCCGGGCAACTTGCCGTCACCGCAGCCGGACTGACCGGCGATGCGCAGCCGCTCACCTTGATCGTTCACGGCGCCAACGACGCCGCCGGCGACTGGGCGAACTCCGCCGCACCGCCGCCGAAGACCGACCCCGCGGAGACTGCGGCGCATGTTCAAGCGGCGCTGCTGATTGGCCCGGTGGCTCTCGCCGATGTCGCCAGCGCTAACGGCGGCGACCTGGCGCTGTTGAAGGCACTGACCGAGAAGGGCCTGTTCCCCAATCTAGCCGGCCTGGCGGCGTGGAACACGGCCGCCAACAGCATCGGCTGCGCCGCCGCCCAGGCGATCTGCCGCACGCTCGGCCAGCGCACCGAAGAAAGCGAGCGGGCGCACCGCGCGTTTCTCGCCTGTCGCGCCGTCGACGACTACTATTACCAATCCGTGTTGCGTGCGGATGCCGTGCGCCGCGCGGAGCAGATGGACGCGGACCCGTATCAGTTGGGCGATTCGTGGGAGGTCGTCCAGCAATTCGTGCAGGAACGGCTCGCCGCGCTGGGGAATCCGTGGTATCAACAGGCATTCAAAGCGTCGGCCGCGGCAGGCGAGCGCGCGATGTTCGAGATTGCGCTCCCCTGGGCGCGGTGCTTCGAAGTGGAAGTGCGCGCCCAGATCACGGCCGCGCCTCGCAATGGAGCGACGGATGAGTGACCAGAGTCTGTCCAGCCGCTATCGCATCGGCGCCGTGCCCTATCTCAATGCCTGGCCTCTGATCGACGCCCTGCGCGACCCGGACCGCGGCGTGAACATCACGCTCGACACGCCCAGCCGCCTGACGCCGCGCTTGCTCGCCGGCGCATTCCACGCCGCGCTGGTGCCCTCGTTCGATTTCCTGCTGCACGACCGTTTGGTGCTGCTGCCCGACTTGTGCATCGGCTGCCACGGCCCGGTGGAGAGCGTGCGCCTATTCTGCCGCGTCCCAATGGACGCCGTACAGACCGTCGTCGCCGATGCCGCCTCCCGCACTTCGGTGGCGTTGGTGCGGGTGCTGTTCGCCGAACGCCACCAGCGTAAGGTGGAAGTGACCAGCGCCGACGACCCGCTGGCCAGTGCCGGCGCCGACGCCGTCCTGTTCATCGGCGACCGGGCGATGCGCGGCATCAAGGCGGTCGAAGTCATGGACCTCGGCGCCGCCTGGGTAGAGTTGACCGGGCTGCCGTTCATCTTCGCCGGGTGGACTTTCCGCGAAGGCACAGACTTGGGCGACTTGCCCCACCTGCTGCGCGCGGCGCGCGACGAGGGGCTGCAACACATTCCCGACCTCGCCGCGCGCGCCGAGACGGAACTGGGCTTCCCCCGCGCCCAAGCCGAGCGGTATCTGTCTTCGGCCATTGACTATATGCTGACCGATAACCACCGCAAAGGGTTGGAGCGCTTTGCGGAACTCTGCGCGCGCCACCACCTGCTGCCGCGCATCCCTAGGGTGCGATTGTATGAACCCCAGTATGCCTGACGCCCTGCATTGCGCCCTAGACGGCAAGCGCCTGACGGAAGACGAGGCCCTTTCGTTGTTCGACGCCGACCTGGCCGAACTCGGCTTCGTCGCCGACCAGGTCTGCCGCCGCCTGCACCCCGAGCCTCACCGCACTTATGTCGTCGACCGCAACATCAATTACAGCAATGTCTGCGCGGCCGACTGCACTTTCTGCGCCTTCTATCGCAAGGCGGGCGACCCCGACGCCTACCTGCTGACGCACGAGGAGATTCTGCGCAAGGTGGATGAGGCCGCCGCCCTTGGCGCCACGCAAATCCTCATGCAGGGCGGCCTGCACCCGTATCTGCCGTTCGAGTGGTACGAAGACTTGCTGCGCACCATCAAATCGCGCTACCCGCCGCCGACGCCGCTCCACCTGCATTCGTTCTCGCCGCCGGAGATCTGGCACTTCCATGAGAAGTTCGATTTGCCGCTGACCGAAGTGCTCGGGCGACTGCGCGCGGCGGGATTGGACTCACTGCCCGGGGGCGGCGCCGAAATCCTCGACGATGAAGTGCGCAAGCAGATCATCCGCGGCAAAGCGACGACGGAACAATGGCTGGCGGTGATGCGCGCCGCCGCCGCCGTCGGGCTGCCGACGACGGCCACGATGATGTTCGGCCACCTCGAAACGCACCGGCATCGCATCCGCCACCTGCTGCACTTGCGCGACCTGCAAGATGAAATCGGCGGCAATTTCACCGCGTTCATCCCCTGGGCGTTCCAGCCGCACAACACCGTCCTCGGGCGCACGGTGCCGTTCGCTGCCGGCGCGACGGAGTACCTGCGGATGGTGGCCATCTCCCGCCTGACGCTGGACAACTTCCGCAACCTGCAGGGCTCATTCACCACGCAAGGCCTGAAACTCGGACAGATGAGTCTCGCTTACGGCGCGAACGACCTGAGCGGAACCTTCATCGAAGAGAATGTCGTCTCAGCGACGGGCGTCAGTTTCCGCATCCAGGAAGAGGAACTGCGGCGGGCCATCCGGGACGCCGGCTTCCTGCCGGCCAAGCGCGACACTTACTACCGCATCCTCGACTCCCCCGACCTGGCGGTCACGGTCGCTTAGAACTCCATTTCCTCCGGCAGGCCGACCAGGTCCGCCGGCCGTAGGCCGCTCGGATAGTCTTCCAGCGATTCAACAATGCGCAGCGCCCCGTTCCGTCGCGGCAGTTCGCTCAGGAGCGTGTCCTCGCCGGCGTAGAGGTTGGTGCGGCGCTCGTCCGTCACGACCCGCACCCAGGGCGTTTCCCGGTCCTCATGGTTTGGCCGCGTCACGATAGCCAACCGGCCGTCGTTGAGGCGGACGAGACTGCCCGCCGGATAGGGCCCCAGCATGGCCTTGAACATCGCCAGCAGTTCCGGCTCGAACTGTCCGGGCTGCCCGGCGTCCATGATGCCCAACGCCGCGTGCGGGGTCAGCGCCAGGCGATAGGGGCGGTCGGTGGTCAGCGCGTCATACACATCCGGCACACTGACAATCAAGCTGTAGGGATGCAGGGTGCGCGGGCGCTTCACGCGCGGATAGCCCTGTTGGTCGAACCGCATGTGATGTTCGAAAGCCACCAGCGGAATGCTTTGAAAGTGCGTTCCCTGCCGCGACAGGACCAGGGCGCCGTAGGACGGGTGCTGCTGCACCACTGCCGTCTCCGAGGGCGTCAAGCGCCCCTGCTTTCGCAGGATTTCGATCGGCAGGAACACTTTGCCGACATCGTGCAGCAGCGCCGAGAGGCCGAGACTCTCCAGTTCCGCATCCGACAGCCCCAGGTACGCGCCCAACTGCAACACCAGGACGCAGATGTGCACGATGTGCGAGAAGGTGTACTCGTCCATGCCGCGCACGGACGCCAAGCCCATCATCGCCGACGGGTGATGCAGCACCGCCGTCGTCAGGTCGTGCACCGCCAGCGCGGCCGCCGACTGATCGACGCGCTCGCCGACACGCACGGAGACCATCGCCCGCCGCGCCGCTTCCAGGGCCGCCCCATAGGCCGCTTTCGGCACGACCGACGGCACCGCCGGCGTTTCGTCCTCGGTCACTTGCTCGACATCCACCAGCCCTTCGCCGCCGATATGCACCACGCCGCGCGCCCGCAGCGTCGCGTTCGGCCCGCCCAGTTCTTTCAGGCGCTCCGCCGATTCGCCGACGACCTCCAGCAAGACGCGCAGTTCGCCGGCCGGCACGCCGCGCAGGAAGGTCAGGCACCCGATGCCTTGCTGCTGGCAGGCGGCGACGAACGCCAACACCGGTCCCTTCAAATTGAAGAGCGGTCGTTCGTCTTCGACGACTTCGCCGCCCACAAACTTCAACACCACACTCGGGCGTTCGGCCAAGAGCAGCATCAGCATCTCGTGCGCGGCGCCGACCGTCTGGCCGACGACGGGGTGGGTGCTGTCATAAAACCCGAGGTTGCGCAAACCAATGCCCAGTTCGGTCACAAACGACCGCAGCCGGGCGGTGCGCTCCGGATTGAATTCGCCGCGCGGATCGGCCATCAGCCGATCGCCTCGACGGGCGCCATCAGCGCCACCTGGCGCACCGCCCGATTCCGGTCGGTGCGGAAGGGGCGCAATGCCTCGATGGCGGCATCACTGCCCAGCGCCAGCAGGAGTTCGGCTGCCGCCGCCCGCCGTCGCTCGATGCCCCAGCGCAGCCACCCACCGCGCTCATACAGCCATTGGCGCAGGCCCGCCAGCACCTCCGCCGACCCCACCGCCAGCAGCGCACGCCGCACCGCCTGCGTGAATTCGTCCGCCCGGGCATCGCCCATCAGCCGGAGCAGCGATGCCGCGGCGCTGGTGCACCGCGTCGCCGTCGCCGCCATGACCGCAGCGTGCTGCACGCTGCGGTCGCCGTCATCCAGTCCGCGGAGCACCAGGTTTTCCGACACTTCGGAATCCCCCGCCAGTAGGGTGCGGTCGAGCGTCGCCACCCGCACCGAGGGCTCGGGGTGGTCGAAGAACGCCGACAACAGCCGCCGCAGCGGCTCGCCACTCAGCGCGGTCGCCGCGTGCAGCAGCGCTTGCGCCGTTCCCGCCGAAACGCGCGGGGCGACATCGCGCAACCGCGCCGCCCCCACCGGCCCCGCCGACGCCAGCGCCGCCGCCACCTCGGGCCGCGGCAGGTCCTGCTCCAGCACCTTCGCCAAGACCATCACGCCGGCGTCACCCACCTGCGCCAGCAGGTCCGTGACGCCGGGCACGGGTTCGGCGCGAACCATGCCGAACAGCAAGTCCATCACCACCGGCGTCATCGCTTCTTGCACCGCGCGGTCCGCCACGACCTGGTGCCCGGTCCCTTCCGCGTGCGCCGTCCGCTGGTCCACCAGCGCCTGCAGAATGTCGGTCACCGCCGCGCCGCTCGCGAACTGCGCGCACGCATGACACTCGTCGGTCAGTAACTGCAACAATTCGGTGTAATGCGAGAGTTGGAACTGGGTGCTGAGCAGTTCGAGCAGCATCGTCCGGCGCGACCCATCGAGCGTTTCGGTCGTGTTCCACTGATCGCGCAACTGTCCGAACACGCCCGCCTCCGCCTGCGCCCGCTCCACCCGCATCGGGCCCATCGCCTCCAATTGGCTGCGCACCCTCTCCGCGGTGGCCTGTGACTTCATGATGAGACCCACCGACATCTCGATGGCGTCCCGTGCCACCCCGGCCTCCGACAGGCACTGCACGACGCCGCGATAGAACTGCAGCGTGCGCTCGCCGTCGCCCGCCAGGCGGTGCAGCGCGCGCCGCAGGCGGTCCGACCGCTCTTGCGGCACATTCTGCGGATCGTTGCAGACGGCGTTCACCGCCAGATCGAGAGGCAACTGCGCGCCGATCTTCGCCAAGAAATCGGGATACTCGGGCGCGTTTACCTGTGGCGCCCGGAAGCAGTCGGCCATGACATTCGCCGGCAACTGGCTGACCGCCGCGACCGTCTGTTGCATCCAACGCTCCAGTTGCCCGCGCCGCGACGCCCCTTCGCCGGCGCGTTGAATGATCATCGCCAGCACCGTCCCCAGGTCATTGCGATGCGCGGCGGTGTCGCCGGCGAGCAGCCCCGACGGTTCGAAACTGTATTCACTCGCTTCATCGTCACTCATGAACTCCGTCAAGTACCGCGCACAGGTCGTGACGAGTTCTTGAATCCCGGCCGACGATGCCTGTTCCTTCAACAGCGCCTGCAGTTGCAGCGAATCGGACTCCGTCTGGAAGCGCTTGAAACTGACCGTGTCCAGGCGGATCCCGACCGCGTCCTCCAATGCCGTCTCGGGCCCACCTTCCGCAAACACCGACTCCGGTTGTGCGTTGAGAATCCGCAGCAGTGTCCCCAGCGATTGCGAAGTCGTCTCCGGCTGCAACACTACCCCGACGATGTGCAAACGCTTCAGTTGCTGCGCCAAGGTCGCCGCCAGCGACAGACGCGGCGCCGGCTCACCGTTCACGCACAGGGTGTCGTCCGTGAAGGTGAGCGCGACCTCGCCCGTGGCGTCCCACACCGGGCGCAACGCGTCGAGCGCGCCGTGCAGCGCTTCTTGAGCGAGCGGGTGCTCCTCCGAATACAACGCCATGAGTCTCGCCGCCCGCGCCAACGCGCCGAGCACGGCCGCAAGGTGGTCGGGGGAGATGTCCCCGGGCTCCTGTAGGCCGGACATAGAGGTCCCTCACTCACTTGTTCCATAGACCGGGCGACCGCCCGGGCTGGAACCGAAGGGCCTACCGGGCGCCCGGCTCGCCGCGCGCCAGCGACAACGCCAGGGCCAGGATCTCCGCCGTTTCCGGGCCGTCGGCCGTGACCGGCAACGCCTGCTGCACCGCAGGCATGGAGAGGGGAACATGCTCCCCGCCCGGGTGCCGGTGTACCGTGCCGGTCCCCAAATGCAGCCGCAGCCGCCCGAGCGGCGACTCGATCAGTGCGTGGGCGCCGTCGCCGACGGCAATGCCGGGCAAGCCGTGCAGGCGCGCCAGATCGCGCAACAGCGCGCCGCGGAACCGCGCGGTGTCCCGCGCACTGAATTCCGCCTCGCCGACGCCGGCGTGGCCTATAACCAAGTCGAAATCGCGCAGCGCCTCGCTCAGCACGAAGGTGGGCACCTCGGCAATGAGTACCGGTGCGCACGATGCGTCTGCCACATGGGGCTGCGGCGACCGCTCGAACCACACCGGCCCGGTAGTTACCAAGCCCGCCTGGTCACGCGCCGCCCGCCCCGCCCGCCGCTCGAGGGCCCACACCAGGCACGCCCGCACGCCCGCCGCCGGCCACTCGCGCCGGGCGCATCCCGACCCGGGCGACCACTCCCGGGCCCGCAGCAACGCATACGCGCGCCGTGCCAACACCGTGCGTCCAGCGAACCGGCAGCAGTAGAGTTCATCGCCCGCGTCCGGCTGGTACACCTCCCGGAACACTTGCGGGAACGGCTGGCGCACAGCGCGCGACAACAGCCGATGCTGCCAGGGATGTAACAACCCCTGACTCGCCAGCGTCGCCGGATGCGCGACGCGCATCGCCGGCGCATCGCGCCATGGGATCGCGTCGCCGTCGTGGTCGCGCAACACATCGTCTTCAAAGACGCCACACTGCGCTCCCACCTCCCAGACCAGCCGGTCGTACACATCCGCGACCACGGGATTTGCCCGCAGCACCGCCAGCGCACGCCCGGTAAACGACTCTTGTGCGACCAGCGCCGCCTCGAACCGCACAACAAATCGCCGCGCAATCGTCCGCACTTCCTGCGCTGCCGCCCGCACTTCGCCGAAAACGGGACTGCGGCGGACGGCCTGCGGAACGCCCCGCAGCGCCCCGCGCGCCGAGTGGACCGAGACCACCGCCCGCCCATCGCGCACCCGCATCCGCACCGTGTACGGGGCGACCGGCCACACCCGCGCCGGCTTTCCGTCGAACCCGGCATCGGGCCACGCCGCCGCCAAATCGGCACGCTGCGCCAGCGCCGTCGCCGACAGCCCGTGCCGGCGCGCCAGGGCGCCGAGCGCCTCCCTCGCCGCCTGCGCGATGGGGCGTGTGCCGCGCCGCTGCGCGTCCAGCAGCGCGTCCAGCGCGCGTTGGGACGAGCCGGTATCCGTGCCGGGAAGCAACGCCAACGCCCGTAAGGCGGCAGGGTCACCGTCGCCCGCCCGGCGCAGCAACTCTTCGAAGTCGTCGCCGCGCCACGCACGCAACAGAGTCAGTGCTGCTGCCACACTCCGCCACTGTGGCACTATCTCGTGGGGCGCGCCGTCGCCGACGCGTTCGATCGCATCCCAGGCGTGCCAGAGATCATCCCCGTGAGTGTGCAGTGCATCCAGAAGGGCATTGTCTCCCGCGGTGAGCCGCGAGAAGGCGGCACGGCGGCCGCTGCGCAGCCACGACAGCGCGCAGCGCAGCGCCGTCCCGCCCCCGGCCTGGGCCACGGCCGGCGTCAGGTCCGGCCGCAGCAGCGCCACGAGCGCGCGCGTGCGCGGCGAGCACCCCAGCAGCCGCCGCGCCAGGGCCCGCCGGTCGCCGGCGTGCCCCGACCGCAGGTCGCGCAGCGCCGCGCTCGTGACGCCGCGCTCCACGCGCTGGAGGGCATGGAGAAAAGTCGCAGGGGATTCGTTTCGCATGCTCGGGTTCGGCGGCGCGGGACACTCCGCGCTGCCAAGCGAGTATGCGCGTCAGGGCAGGGGAAGAGCTGTGAATTCGTACGGGGACGCCGTCACGCCCTCGTAGCGGGTGCACTGATAGCGCAGCACGCCCGGTCGCGCCTTCTCGGGAATCGGAAAGAAGCCGTCGAGGTTTACCACATCCTTGTCGCCCTCAGAGCCGTGCGTCACCCGCAGGCCCAGCGCCGGCCAGCGCGTCCCCTCGGAGTCGAGCAAGTCGAGGCGGTCGCCGCTCCACTGCACCACCCCAGCGTCCTCCGGCGCCGAACGCTCGACACGGCCCGAAAAATACCACCGCCGCTCTTCGCCCACTCGCGACGGCGACAACCAGGTGACGCGCAGTGACACTTCGCCCACCGTCCCCGTCGCGCCGACCGGCTGCGCCAGGTCGCTGATTTCCACCTGGAAATCCCGCCGCTTCGCATAGGTGACAACCGCCCCCCGCAGCCGCACCGTAGCCCCCGCAACCGGCGCGCCGTCGAACACCAGATCGTACTCAGCCGCCTCCGCATCCGTGGACCGCGGCGACACGCGCACCAGCAGCAGGTCGAGACCCTCTGTTGGCGCCAGTGACACACCGCGCGCCACATCGAGAACACGCTCCACCACACCGGGCTGCGCCGCCGACAGCCGGACCGTGACGACCACGCGCGGCTTCGGTTCGGCGTCACTATCCAGTTCGATGCGCCGTGCCGTGGCGATGACAGACAGCGTAAGGCCGCCGGCCTCGACGTGTGGCGCCGCGGCCACCGCGGGCAGTGACGACAGGACCAACAGCGACACGACCGCCGCGCGGCGCATCACATCCGGTCCGGCGCGGAGACGCCGAGCAGGCCCAACACCTGTTGCAGCACTACCTGCGTCGCCGCCACCAACACACTGCGCGCGGTCTCGACACGCGGCGCTTCGCCCAAAACGCGACACTCGGTATAGAAGGCGTGGAACGCGCTCGCCAGTTCGTGTCCGTAGCGGGTCAGGTGGTGCGGCTCATAGGCGCGCGCCGACTCGAGCACCATCTCCGGGAAATCGGCGAGCACTCGCTGTAGTCGCAATTCGGTTGGGTGCCGCAATTCCGACAGGTGCGCGTGTTCGGGATCGGGCGGCGTCATCCCGCGCTCCTCGGCCGCGCGGAAGATGCTGCAGCAGCGCGTATGCGCGTACTGCACATAGTAGACCGGGTTATCGAGACTCTGTTTCTTCGCCAATTCCAAGTCGAAGTCCACCGGAGTCTCCGAAGCGCGCGAGAGCATGAAGAAACGCGTCGCGTCGCGCCCGACTTCCTCCAACACCTCATCGAGCGTGACGAACTCGCCGGCGCGGGTGGACATACGGACCGGCTCGCGCCCGCGATACAGGTTCACCAACTGATGAATGATGATGTGCAGGTCGTCGGGGTTGTAGCCCATCGCCCCCACCGCCGCCTTTGTCCGCTGCACATACCCGTGGTGGTCGGCGCCCCAAATGTCAATCAACAGGCCAAAGCCCCGCTCGAACTTGTCGCGGTGATAGGCGACATCCGAGGCCAGATAAGTCGGCGCGCCCGTGGCGCGCAGCAGCACCCGGTCCTTATCATCGCCCCACTCCGTCGAGCGCAGCCAGGTGGCGCCCTCCTGCTCATACGCATGTCCGGCGCGCACCAGCGCCGCGATCGCCTCTCGCACCCCGCCGGTGCGGTGATAGGCGCTCTCGCTGGCGAACGAGTCGTACTGGATGCCGAAGCGCTCCAGCGTCGCTTTGATGCCGACCAGTAGCCGCGCGATGCCCCACTGCGCCAACTCCGTGGTGTGCGCATCGAGGTCGGCGACGGCGGAAGCCATCGTCGGATCGTGCAGCAGCTCCCGCGCCAGGTCGCGCACATACTCGCCCTGATACCCGCCCTCGGGCACCGCCGCCTCCTGCCCGCGCTCCTGCCGGCAGCGCGCCGCCAGCGACTGCCCGAACTTCTGGACCTGCGTCCCCGCCGGCTCGTCGTTGAGGTAGTACTCGCGCGAGACCGCATAGCCGGAAAACTCGAGCAGACTCGACAGCGCGTCGCCGAGCGCGCCGCCGCGACCGTTGGCCACGGTCAGCGGGCCGGTCGGGTTCGCCGACACGAATTCGAGGAGAACCGAACGCCCCTGGCCGAGGTCGTTGCGCCCGTACAGCGCCCCGAGGCGCAGGATGTTGGCCGTCGTTTCATGCAGCCATTCCGGCGACAGCGTCAGGTTGATGAAGCCCGGCGGCGCCGCCACGGCCTTGTCGAGGAATGCGGTGCCGTCCAGCCGCTCGATGAGCGCTCGGGCCAGGTCCAGCGGCGGCCGCCCGACGCGGCGCGCCAATTGCATCGCCAGATTGGTGGCGAAGTCACCGAGATCGGGAGACGGCGGCGCCATCAGGACCGCGGCGGGCACTTCGATGTCGGGGCCCAACACTTCCCGCGCGGCTTGTTGCAGGGCCGCGGCGAGCGCCTCGCGCATGCCGCGGGTGCCGGTTTCCGTGGGGACAGCGGGCGTGCGCGTCATGAGCGGACCCTTCGCGGAGCGTTGCAGGGCGAACGCGGCGTATGCTACCATCCACTTCGGCACCCCTCAAGCGAACGGAGCGTTCGTGGCCCGAGTCTGCGACATCTGCGGCAAGAAGCCGCTCTATGGCAACAATGTCAGCCACTCGCATGTGCGCACGCGCCGGCGTTGGCTGCCCAGTCTCCGGCCGGTTCACGCGCTGGTGAAAGGCGAGGCCGTCCGTCTCAAGGTCTGCACCGCCTGCATCAAGAGCGGCCGCGTCACCAAAGCCGGCAGCCGCCCAAAGGCCGCCAAACCCGCTTCCGCCTAACCGCCCCTTTCCCGCCTCTCTTCTCTAATCTCTCCTCTCTCCACAGGACATCCGGCCGCACCGCCGAAACTGACCGGCAACCGCTCGGGAGGGTGGCGCCATTCCGGGGTTCTCACGAAGGAACTCGGCCGGCTGGGTCGGCTCATTGGCACGCGCAGCGCTCATCGTCACGGTCGCCGCGTTCCCGCTGACATTCGAGGCACGGCCCGACAGCGCCGGCGGCACGCACACGCTGGACGGCCCGGTGTCGCTCCAATGGGAGTCACGCGTCGACGGCCCGGCGCACGGGGACGATGCCCCGGTGGCCGCCGTCCGCAGCAGTGACGGCGCCCTGCTCGTCGCCGCCGGTTCCGGCGTCGCCGACGCCGCGCAGGCATCCGACTTTCTGACGGTCGCCTTCAACACAACAACGGGCGACACGGTGTGGACGCAGTTCTTCAATGGGCCGGCCGACTTGGCGGACGGCGCCACCGGCGTCGCGTTCAACCCCGGCGAGACTTCCGTCATCGTCACCGGCTCCGCTCGCGGCGCGACCGGCGCCGATTACGCGACCATCGCCTATGTGCGATCGACCGGCGCCGTGCAGTGGACGAGCGCCTACGACGGCCCCGTCCACGGTCACGACCTCGCGCACGGGGTCTGCACCAGTCCTGCGGACGGCACGGTGTTCGTGACCGGCGAAAGCCCCGGCGACGGCACGCTTCTTGATGTGACGACGGTGGCGCTCGATCCCGCCGACGGTTCCCCGCTATGGACCGCGCGCACCGACGGCCCGAGTGCGATGAACGACATCGGGTGGGCCGTCGCCAGCCCGGCCGACGGCACGCGCGTCCTGGTCGCCGGTGAAAGTCATGGCGGGGCATCGGGCGCCGATGCGGTCGTCGTCGCCTTCGACGCGGCCAACGGCGGTCAGGACTGGGAGGCGCGCTATGACGGCCCCGCACACAGCGCAGACCGCGTGGACACCATCGCGTGCAGCCCCGACGGCACCCGCGCCTTCGCCGCCGGACGCAGCCGGGATGGCGCCGGCCGCCTCGACCTCCTCCTGCTGTCCGTGACGGTCGCGACCGGCGAAATTGTCTGGGCAACCCGGTACAACGGTCCTCCCGGTCTCGACGATGCCGCCACCGGCTTAACGGTCGCTCCCGACGGCCAGACCGTCTTCGTGACCGGCTGGAGCGCCGGCTATGGCACGGGTTTCGATTTCGTCACGCTCGCCATCAATGCCGACACCGGGCAGACCCTGTGGGTGAAACGATACGACGGCCCCGCCCACGGTGACGACTCCGCACGCGGCCTGGCGGTACGCGCCGACGGCGGCTTGATTCTAGTGACGGGACAAAGCGCCAGCGCCGCCGGGCCCGATGACCAACTGACGATCGCCTACGACCCCGGCAACGGCAGCGTCTTGTGGTCAGCCCGTTACGACGGTCCCGATCAGAAATCCGACATCGGCCGCGCCGTCGCCGCGTCGCCGGACCTGGCGACGACACTCGTCGTCGGTGAAAGCGCTACCGGGGACGGCACGCGGGACTTCGTCGCGGTCGCCTATCGCGACGCGTTCGGCGTCTCGCTGCGCGCGCCGACCGCTGGCGCTGTGCTGTCATCGCAGGCATCCGGCCGCGCCGCCACTTTCGCACCCCCGTCGCCGGTTGCATCAGTGGCGCTGTGGGGCAACAAACCCGCACTCGGTGATGTGGAACTGGCGTCGCAATCGACCCCCGACCCGGACACCGGCGAGTATGCATTCGATTGGAGCACCATCGTCGACTGCCAGCACGAAGGCCAATGGACCTTGTGGGCAGTTGCCACGGACTCCAACGCGATGGCGGCGCACAGCGATCCCATCACCGTCACCGTCAACAATGTCACCTTCCCCGATGTGCCGTGCACCCACTTCGCCTGGCGCTTCGTCGAGGCCGTGGCGCGCAACGGCATCGCGTCGGGATTTCCCGACGGCACTTACAAGCCCGACAACACCGTCAACCGCGGGCAGATGGCGATCTTTATGAGCCGCAGCGCGGATCTCACTCTGGGCGATTTCGCCTCCTTCACCCCGCCCGCGTGCGGGAGTGAACATTTCGGCGATGTCGCCTGCACACACCCGTCCTACAAGTTCATCGAATATGTCGCGGCGAAGGGGATTGCTTCCGGGTTCCCCGACGGCACCTACAAACCCGGCAACGGCGTCTCCCGCGGCGCGATGGCGGTGTTCCTGTCGCGCCTCCGCAACCTGTCCGACGGCGACTTCGCCGCCTTCGCGCCGCCGGCGTGCGGCAGCGAGTCCTTCCCCGATGTGCTGTGCGGGAACGCCTCCTACAAGTTCATCGAGTATGTGAAGAGCAAGGGGATCGCCGCCGGGTTCCCGGACGGGACCGACAAGCCCGCCAACATCGTCACCCGCGGCCAGATGGCGGTGTTCATCACAAGAGCGGCGAGTCTGCCTTTCTGAACCCGCCTACTCGGTGTCGGCCTGTTCGCGTTCCTCTTCGGCGCTCGGCCCGATCTCCAGAGCGCCCATTTCTTCCAGTGACGGCTCGGCGCTGAACTCCGGCGGCAGAATGTCGGCGAACTGTTCGAGCGGCGGCAGGTCGGTCAGCGATTGCAGGCCGAAGCGCTCGAGAAACAGCAGCGTGGTGCGATAGAGCCAGGGCCGTCCCGGCGCCTCGCGCCGCCCCGCCAGTTCGCACAGTTCGTGCTCGATCAGCGTTTGCAGCGTGGCGGAACTGTCTACCCCGCGGATGGCCTCGATCTCGGCGCGCGTCACCGGCTGCCGGTAGGCAATGACCGCCAGCGTCTCCATCGCCGGGCGCGACAGACGCACCTTCAACTCCGGCCGCAACTGCGCCACCAACTCGGCGAACTGCGGCTGCGTCGCCATCCGGTAACCGCCGCCCACTTGGATGACCTGAATGCCGCGGTCGTGGTACTCGTCGCCGAGACGGGCGATCAAGCGCCCGACCTCCCCGATGCTGACCATCAGCAATTCGGCGAGGCGCTCGGCGCTCAGCGGCGCCGGCGCCGCGAACAGCACCGCCTCCAGCGTGGCGAGCGTATTGATTTCAGTTGCGAGCGCCATAGAGCACCACCTCTCCCCAGAGTCCGTTCTGCACCGCCCGCACTTCGCGCCGGTGCACCATTTCGAGGATGACCAGAAACACCATCGCAATCTCCCAGCGGGTTGCCGATTCCGGTAAGAGCGCGAGCAGCGAGACTCCTTGCGGCCCGGACCGCCGCAGCGACACCTGCACGCGCCCCAACATCTGCCGGAAGGAGACGCGCGGGGGCGGCGGGGCTAGGTCCGTGGCCGCCACGGCGCGGGTCAGGACATCGCACATCGTCGCCCATACCCAGAGCGCCGGGTTCGGGCGCACTGCCAGCACGCGCCGCACCGGCATCCCCTCGTCATCGGCGCGGAACACCACCTGCCGAAACTCGTCTTCCCGGCGGCGCAGCGCCTCCGCGGTCAGGCGGAACTGCTCATAGACGAGCAAGCGCTCCGCCAGCGCGCGCCGCGGGTCCTGCTCCTCGTCTTCCTCTTCCTCGCTCAACGCCGGCGGCCGCGGCAGCAGCGAGCGCGACTTCCATTCCATCAGCGTCGCCGCCATCACCAGAAAATCGCCGCTGATGTCGAGGTCGAGCGAGTCGAGCGCCGCCAGGTAGTCGAGGTATTGCGCGGTCAGTTGCGCCAGCGGCAGATCGAAGATGTCGAATTTCTGCGAGCGGACCAGGTGCAGCAGCAAATCGAGCGGCCCTTCGAAGATGGGCAGCCGGACGATGTAGCCGTGACCGGAGGGGTCGCGGTCGTCGAGCGTCGTCAGCAGGTCGGTCGGCGCCATCAGGAGTTCGCCGGGCTCCACATCGACATCGCGCCGCGCACCGCCGTCATCGTTTCCTCGGCCACGCCGCGCGCTCGCGCGCTGCCCTCATGCAGCAGGCCGGCCACCGCATCCGCATCGCGCTCGAACTCGCGCCGCCGTTCCTGAATCGGTTCCAAGGCGGCGAGCAGCGCCGTCCCCAGTTTCCCCTTGCAGTCCACACATCCGAGCGCGCCCGAGCGACAGTCGGTCGCAATCTCGTTTTCTTCGCCTTTGTTGTAGATGCGGTGCAATGCGAAGATCGGACAGATTTCCGGCCGGCCCTTGTCGCCCTTGCGCACCTTCTGCGGGTCGGTCAGGTACTTGCGCAGGATCGCCCGGATGGCGTCGGGCGTCGCCGCCATCTCGATGGTATTGCCGTAGGACTTGCTCATCTTGCGGCCGTCCGAGCCAGGCACCAGCGGCGCCTCGGTCAAGTACGGCTGCGGCTCGGGAAAGATTTCCGCATACATCCGATTGAAGCGGCGGGCAATCTCGCGGCTCAATTCCAGGTGCGGCAATTGGTCTTTGCCCACCGGCACCGTATCGGCGCGGTAGACGAGGATGTCCGCCGTCTGCAAGACTGGATAACCGAGCAACCCATACCCCGGCGCGCTGATGTGCTGCTCCTCCAAGCGCTCCTTGTAGGTCGGCGACCGCTCCAGCCACGACACCGGCGTAATCATCGAGAGGATGAGGTGCAACTCCGCATGTTGCGGCACCTCGGACTGCACATGCATCACGGAATGCTCGGGATCGATACCCGCCGCCAGGTAATCGAGCGCCAGCTCCATGACATTGGCGCGCACTTCGCCGGTCTCTTCGGAGTGGTCAGTAAGCATGTGCAGGTCGGCGATTCCGATGAACAGGTCACGGTCGCGTTGCAACGCAACCAGCGACCGCAGCGCGCCTTCCAGGTTGCCCAGATGCAGGCGCCCGGTCGGCCGCATCGCGCTGTACACCACGCTCCGCTGGGGGGACACGCATTCTCCTCGCCGGCACTTGGGGCGGATTATAGCAGCCGAGCAGGCGCTGTCCTACCAAGCAACTCCCGGTACAGATGATACAGCCGCTCCCCCATCCGCTCCTCGCTGAACTCCCCCGCCCGCGCCCGCGCCGCGCCCGCCATCACCGCCCGCCGCGGTGGGTCATGCAGCAGCGCGTCGAGCGCCTCGGCGAAGGCGTCCACCGCGTTGGGGACCAGGATACCCGCCAGACTGTCGCCGACCGTCTCGCGCACCCCCGGCCCGTCCACCGCCACCACCGGCACCCCCACCGACATCGCCTCCAACAGCGCCAAGCCCTGCGTCTCCGTCGTCGAGGCGCTGACGAAGACATCGGCGCCCGCCAGCAACCGCAGCACCGCGCCGTGCGGCCTCCCGCCGAGAAAATGAACACACTCGCGGATGCCCAATTGGCGAGCCCGCAAGTGCAGCGTTTCGCGCAGCGCGCCGCCGCCGACCACCGCCAGATGCAGCGGCGTGCGCGGAGTCAGGTGCGCCACGACCTCGAGCAGCAGCGCGATGTTCTTCTCGCGGCCCAGCCGGCCGACATACATCAACACCGGCTCGTCCAGCGGCAAGCCCTCTTCGGCGCGCAGCGGCGCCTGCCGGGCGCCGTCCGCGGCGCGCAAGTCGACCCCCGATGGGATCACTTCGATCCGCGTGCGCACCCCCAGCGCGCGCAGCGCCTCCGCCGCCGACGCGCTCGGCGCGATGACGCACGCCACCGACTCGGCGTGCTCCCGCGTCAGCGCCCGCGCCCGCTCGCGCACCCAGGCCCGCGGCAGCGGCAGGTAGTGGCTGTATTCCTCGATCGGCGTGTGGTAGGTGTACACCGCCGGCACGCCCCGCGCCCGCGCGAACTGCACTCCCGCCCGCCCCAACGACATCGGGTGATGCGTGTGCACCAGGTCCACCGCTTCCCCCGCCAGTCGCCGCTCCCAAGTTCGTGCAAACGGCAGCGCGATCGGATACCGGGGCCGCACCGGGAAAGTGAAGGACGGCACCCGGATGACATGGTGGTTGTCGTCGTGGAAGCGCCGGTAGCGCGGCGCCACAATGATGGTCTCGACCCCTTGCGCCGCCAGACCGCGCACCGCGGCGTCGATGGAAGCCACGACGCCGTTGTGGATGGGCTGATAACACTCGGAGAAGAAGACGACTCGCATCAGGCGCGCACCGACCGAGCATCGCGCCGCCGGCGCGCCCGGTCAAACGAACGGGGCCGGCCGCATCGCGGCCGACCCCGACAGTCCGTGGGCTGCACGGGCTGGGGCTGGCTAATGCACCCCGCCCATGAACGCGATACCCAGGTGGATGCCCGAGTTCTGTGTGCCGATCGGAATCGGCCCCAACGAGTTGGTCCATCCGATCTGGATGGCCGTGCTCCGGCTGGGCGAATACCAGCGCGCCACGACGCTCCACAGCGCGTCGCCGCCGAAGGCCTTGTCCATCCACTCACCTTGCAGTTCAAAACGGCGGTCGGGCGTCATATAGGCGAGCCCGGCAAAGATGTTGGTCTCGCTGTCGTCAATGAACACAACCCCGGGGATGTCCGCTTGCAGGTCATTGTTCAACCCCCCGGCGTAGGCGCGGAACGACCCCGACTGGCGGTTGCCCATGAACTGTTTCGAGATCACCGCGAACAGTGAGGTGCTCTGGATTTCCGAGCCGGAGTCGGTCAAGTCGGAGAACGACCCGCCGACCGTCAGGCCGAGCATGGACTGCGGCTCGCGCAGGAGTTGCACCTTGGCCGAGCCGCTCCACCCAGAGAGATTGAAGATGTCCAAGTCAGACCAGGCCACCCCGACTTCCGCCCGGTCGGCGAAGCCGAACACGGCGCGGAAGTGCAGAGCGTCGCCTTCGCCGCCGGCAGTCTGGAACGCGTCCAGGTGCTGCCAGTCGCCGGCGAGCATCCAGGTGCCCGTCCGTTGCACTTGGTCATCGGGCAGCGCCGACCCGCCGGTCGCACCCGCGAAGTTCGGGTACGCCCAGGACGGCCCCGCCACGGCGAGCACGGCGACCAGCGCCGCGCCCGCAGCCATCAGGCGTCTGTTCATACGTCCTCCTGCATTCCAGTGTCAGTGTCCTGCGGGCGCCGGATGGTGCACGGCACGACGCCCGTGTCGTCCCCGGTCGACAACCGGGGCCTCCGGTTTAGTGCGAGCCCAGCGTCCAGTGCGCGATCGCGAACAAGCGCGATTCGTTGCTGCCGGCCTGCGTGGCGCCCTCGGCGTTGGTGATACCAATCTGCGCGCCGAACTGATTGCTGAACCGGTGCCGGAAGCCCGCCGAGAACAGCGCGTCATGGTCCCAGACCCTCGTCTTCCATTCCACCACGAAGGACGAGCGCGAATTCTCCAGCGGGATTTCCAGCAGCGCAAAGTAGTTGAGCTCGTCGATGCTCTCGCCAAAGTCATCCACGGTGTCCCACGCGATGCCGCCGGTCAGCAACGGCGCCTGGCGGTTGGTCATCCGACTCAACGGGATTGAGCCCGCCACGTAGATGTTCCATGTTGAGAAATTGGAATCGCTGAAGCGCGTGTACCAAGCGCCGAGCGCCAGGCCCATGTGGTGCATCCTGGGGTTGGCATACGCCAAGCGATACTTCGCGTGGAGCGACCACCCGTCCTCCGTGGACCCGCCGCCCGAAATCGAGTCGAACGCCGCGCCGGCTTCCCAGCCGTTCTTGCCGCCGCGCATCGACGCGTAATTCAACCCCAAGATCGTCGCGTGCTCGCTGAAGCCAAAGTCCTGCCACGCGCCGTGAATCGTCCAGCCCTCGCTGCCCACTTCCGTGTTCGGCAATCCCACGCCACCGGTGGCGCCTCCCAGCGTGGGGAACGCCATCCAGTTGTTCGTCCCCCCGCCCATCATCATGGTCGATGAGTCGGCGAACGCGATCGACGCCGTTCCGAGCACAGAAGCCGCGGCGACGATGAGTGCGGTGATACGGCTCATTGTCATCCCTCCTCAAGGGTGTTTGTGAGTCCCGATGAGACCCGACCGCGGCACGACAGAAAGCACAGGGCGCCTGCTCCGCGGTCGGCGCAAGCGCCCTGTCTTCACAGTCGGTTAATGGACGCGATACATCAGTCCGGCAAACCAGCTGCCCTCGTCAGTCGACCAGGGCACTGGGCCCTTCGCATTGCTCCAGCCGATCTGGCCCGCCCAGTGGCCGCCCAGTTCGCGGCGGATGGCCACCGAGTACAAGCCGGCGCCGCCGGCCAGTTCCGTGCGGAACTCCGACCAGAAGGATGAGCGGCGATCCTTGGAATAGATCGCCAGACTGGCAAAGTAGTTGAATTCGTCCGTTTCGCTGACGAAGTGCGTTCCATGCGTCAGGAAGACATGCTCTGTGTCCGTCAGGTGCTCTTGCATGACCCCGACGGTGCCGTCAATCTGACCGGTCAGGCGCTTCGACAGCGCCAGGTAGACGGTGGTCCACTGCACTTGCTCTTCGGCGACGCCAGACTCCTCGAACAAGTGGTCAATGTTGGCCCAGACAAAGCCGAGGGCCGACCCGAAGTGGTCGCCCCGATCCTGGCTGGTCATCTGCCACTTGCCGTTCACGCCGAATCCGGTGCCGTTGAAGATGCCTCCCGGCTGGATGCTGTCAATCGAGGTGGCGAAGCCGCCGATCTCCCAGCGGCCGTTGCCCCAGAGCAAGAGGCCGGTCAGGGAATCGGCGCGGTCCACCCCGTTGGAGGTGAACTGCGCGGGCTGCAATCCGTCGACAGGCGACGAGACACGGTCCGAATACGATTGCTGGCCTTGCAACAGCAACCGCTGCCAGTTGAACGCCACCTCAATGCCTTTGGCGACATCGCTGTTCGGCGTCAGGGGGCCGCCGGTCGGTCCGGCGAACGATGGGTAGGCGAATCCGGGCGCCATCGCCGCGAGCAACACACCGGCGCCGGCCAGGATCGCAAACGCTCTCCTCATTTCAGCTAACCCTCCAGTTTCAGTAAGTAGAAAGGGGAGGGGCGCCTGCGAGATCGCCGGCGCCCGCTCCCGTCATCCGTTGGGGCTTAGTGGCCGCCCCCGAAGTGGAACGCGAACCCCGTGAACCAGGTGGGGTTGCTGGTCCCGATCGGGAACTGGCCGAAGGCGTTCGTGTAGCCACCCTGCCAGGTGAAGTTCTGCGACACCATATAGCGCAGGGTGATGGCCCACACGCTCTCATTGTCCGCCACGAAGATGTGGTTGGGCAGCGAGAAGCCGGTGGTTCCGGCGGAGAACGCCGGGCTGCCCCATTCCACGGAGCCCGACCACTTGCCGGCGGCAACATCCACCCCGGCGAAGAGGTTGAACTCGCTGGCGACATTCGACTCTTCGACCGTCGACGGCGAGGACGATTCATCGTTCTGAATCGCTCGGAACTCGTCGTGGGCCACACCGATATGCCCGCGCACGGTCGTGCCATTGTTGGCGAGCACTTTGCTGATGGCCGCGTAGACGCGCAGCCAGCGCCAGTCCTCGGACTCGGCGGAGTAGCCCGAGCCCGTTGCCACGATCGGGTTCATCTCATTCCAGGTGCCCCCGAGCGCGAAGCTGACCGGCGCGCCGTTGACTCCCTCCTTCAGCAATTGCACTTTGCCCGAGATGCCGTGGCCGCTGTTGTCCCAGATGCCGCTGCCAGAGTTGGTCCATGAGGAAAAGCTCGCTCCGAGTTCCGCTTTTCCGAGACCCCACAGCAAGCGACCTTGCAGGGCATCAACTTCATCGGCCCCGAAGAAGGTGAAGACGGACTCCGACGGCCGGACCTTCTGAAAGTCACCCGCGAGCGTCAGCCCGCGGTCGGCCACATCGGCCGTCGGGAAGACCGCCATCCCGCTCGCTCCCGCAAAAGTCGGGTAGGTTGCGTAGGCCAGACTGGGCCCGGCGATCACCCCGAGCAGCACCAGGGCGCCAAGCAGACTTCCTGCTTTTCGCATGGTCGGTACAGCCTCCATACTAGGATTTGTGCGCTGTCTCATGGCCCTTCAGTCCTGCCACTCCACGACGGTCCTGCCGCGGCCCCAAACCGCCTGCCACAAAAAAACGACCGCCTCGGTCTGCAAGCCAGACCGAATCGGCCGTCAAGGCGCCACGCGGGGGACACCAACCACTTCCCCGTGTCGCCGTTGCCTCCAGGGGCCGGTCGTCTGCGACTGTCTGGCTGCATTGTAGGCTGCAATCGGTCCGGTAGTTCGGCCGCCGCCTCCTCCGCGGGAGTATAGCACCGCCCGCGTCGGAGTCAACCGCCGCTTCACCTCTCGAAAAGCAAGTGCTTGCTTACCGAGCGCTGGCACTTATACCACCCGCCAAGCGCCCCGGCAAGACCACCCCGCCACCCCGTTTTTCCATATTTTCCCTTGGCCGCTGCAGGCGCCGGTCTCTTGCGCCCCGATTCTGCCTTCTTATAATCGGTCTATGGTGCGCCGCGCCCCCACGCCTGTGCCGTTCCGCCGCGGCAGATGGCCCATGGCCACCCCCCGGCCGGGCGCCGGCCGGCGGTGAAAGCCCTCATTCTGGCCGGCGGACAAGGCACCCGCCTGCGGCCGCTGACCGACCGGCTGCCCAAGCCGATGGCGCCCATCGTCAACCGCCCTTTCCTCGAGCGGATGCTCGGCTGGCTACGCCGGCACCGCATCACTGAGGTCGTCCTGGCGATCGGCTATCTGCCGGAGGTGGTGCGGGCACACTTCGGCGACGGCGCCGCCCTCGGCGCGCACATTGACTACGCCATCGAGACGAAACCGCTCGGCACCGGCGGCGGCATCCAGCATGCCGCCGCGGGGCTCGACTCCACTTGCCTGGCCTTCAACGGCGACATCCTCACCGACATTGACCTCACCGCCGTCCTCGCCGCGCACCGACAGCGACGGGCTCTTGCCACCTTGACCCTGATCGAAGTGCCCGACCCGTCGCGCTTCGGCGTCGTCGAAATTGACGCCGATAGCCGCGTGCGCGCCTTTCGCGAGAAGCCGGCGCCGGGCGAAACCGTCAGCCGCACCATCAACGCGGGCATTTATGTCCTCGAGCCCGACGCCGTGCGGCGGATGCCGACCGGCGCGTTTTCCATCGAGCGCGAGTTCTTTCCGTCGCTGATTGCCGCGGAGGAGCCGGTGTACGGGTATCTTGCACGCAATTGCTACTGGAAGGATGTCGGCACCATCCAACAGTACCTGGAAGCCCACGATGACATTTTCCGCTTGCGGTTCCGCACAGAGATTCCCGGCCGCCTGGTGCGCCCGGGGCTGTTCATTGAGGGCGAAGCAAGCATTGCGCCAGACGCCGCGCTGGCTGACCCCGTGGTCATTGGGCCCGGCGTCGTGATCGAACGCGGCGCGCGCCTGTCGGGCGGTGTGACGGTCGGCGCCGGCGCCCGCATCGGCGCCGGAGCCCAGGTGCACCACTCCGTCCTGTGGCCGGAGGCGGTCGTCGAAGCGGGCGCCATGGTCCGTTCGAGCATCCTGGCAACTGGTGCGCGGGTGGCGGCAGGTGCAGTGCTCAGACACCGCGCGCTCGGTCCCGACGAAGTCTGGACCGAGAAGGCGGCTGCGACATGAGTCGCCCGTTCTTGTTCGGCACCGACGGCTGGCGCGGCGTCATCGCCGACGACTTCAACTTCACCGCGGTGCGCACCGTCGCCGACGCCATCGGTCGTTATTTCGCCGGCGAGCAGCCCGGCGGCCGCATCTATGTCGGGCACGACACGCGCTTTCAATCCGACGCGTTCGCGCAACAGGCCGCCGCAGTATTGGCGCGTCACGGATTCGAAGTGGCGATCCCGCCGGGCCCGGTGCCCTCGCCGTTGGTCTCGTACACGGTCAAGACAGACGCCCTGCGCGCCGGCGTGATGACTACCGCCAGCCACAACCCGGCACGCTGGAACGGCATCAAGGTCAAGGCGCCATTCGGCGGCTCGGCGCCGCCCGAAGTGACCGCCCAAATTGCCGCGTTGGCCAACGAGCGCCGCGATACGCCGCCCTGGCCCGACGCGCTCGACGCGGCGGGCGTGCCCACCTGGGACGCCGCGCCCGCGTATCTCGCGCGCCTGCGCGACCTCGTGGATGCCGACCGCCTGCGCGGCGCCGGTCTCCACATCGTCTGCGACTTCATGCACGGCGCCGGCGCCGGATTCCTCGACCGGCTCCTGACCGACCTCGGCTGCGCCGTCACGCCCGTGCGCGCCGAGCGCAATCCGGGCTTTGGCGGCGTCAACCCGGAGCCGATCGCGCAGAACCTCGGCGTCAGTCTCCCGCTCACCCGCGACCCCACCGTCCACGCCGGCTTTGCGCTCGACGGCGATGCCGACCGCCTTGGTGTGATGGCGCACGGCGAGTTCGTGGACCCGCACCGTGTGCTGGCGCTACTCACCGTGCACCTCGTCGAGCAGCGCGGGTGGACCGGCGAATTGGCGCGCACCGTCTCAACGACGCAGATGCTCGACCGGCTCGGGGAACATTACGGCCTGCCGGTACATGAGACGCCCGTCGGCTTCAAGCACATCGCGCAGTTGATGCTCGAACGGCCCATCATCCTCGGCGGCGAGGAGAGCGGCGGCATCGGCATCGGCCGGCATATCCCCGAGCGAGACGCCCTCTACGCGGCGCTGCTCTTTGCCGAAATGCTCGCCGTCAGCGGCGAAACCGTCGCACAACGGCTCGAACACCTTTGGAGCGTGCTGGGCGCCACCTATTACTTCCGCCGGATCGACCTGACCGTCACCGACGCGCAACGCGACCGGCTGGCCGAACATCTGCGCGCTCATCCCCCGACCGCCGTTGGCTCCTATCCCTTGGCGCGCGTCGATCAGCGCGATGGCACCAAGTGTTATCTGGAACGCGGCGGGTGGGTGCTCATCCGCCCATCCGGCACCGAACCGCTCGTGCGCACCTACGCGGAAGCCACCGACCCCACCGTCGTGGACGACCTCCTGGCTGCTGCCACCGCGCTCGTCCACGCGACGGACACGCCCCCGCGGACGACTTCGGGCGCCTGACCGCCCCGCCGCGCCCGAAGTTGAACCGCCCTGGGGTTGTGGGTATACTTCGCCCCGGCACACGGCGGCTGTTGCGAAGGATCCCGGTTGGCTCCTGTCATTCAGACCACTGGCCTGACCAAGGTGTATCGCGCGCCCTTCGCCACACGGGGTGTGCGCGCGTTGAATGAGCTGAACCTCTCCATTGAGGAGGGCGTCACCTTCGGGCTCGTCGGCCCCAACGGCAGCGGCAAGACCACCTGCCTGAAACTGCTCCTCGGCCTCATCTACCCCACCGGCGGCAAAATGACCGTGTACGGCGGGAACCCCCACCGCACCGACACGCGCCAGCGCATCGGCTATATGCCGGAAGGCCCCTATTTCTATGACTTCCTGACGGGAGAGGAATTCCTCGACTATTGCGCCCGCCTGTTCGGCCTGTCGCCGTCCGTCCGGCGCGCGCGCATCAACGAACTGCTCGGCCTGGTTGGGATGCAAGAGCGGCGCCAGATGCCCATCCGGTTCTATTCCCGCGGGATGCTGCAGCGCATCGGCCTGGCGCAGGCGCTCATCAACGACCCGTCGCTGCTCATCCTCGACGAGCCCACGAGCGGCCTTGACCCGATCGGCGCCTATCAGTTGCGGCAATTGATCCTGGAATTGAAGCAACGCAAGAAGACCATCCTGCTCTGCTCCCACTTGCTCAACGAAGTCGAAGACCTGTGCGACCAGGTCGGCATCCTCTATCGCGGCCAACTCGTCGGCCACGGCACGATCCCCGAGATGCTGATTCAGAACGGGACGCGCCGCACCCTCGAAACTGTCTTCATCGAATTGGTCACGCGGGCCGAAGGGCCGGCGGCGGGGGCCAACTGACATGCAAGCCCTCTATGAAAGAATCGACATCCGCCTTGTTCATGGCGTCGGGTTCTTGCTGATCATCGCCGTCATCGTGGGGTTCTTCCTCCCCCGGGCCGCCCGCGTCACCGTGCCGACGATTGCCAGCAATGTCATGAAAGAGGCCTTCCGGCGCCGCATCATCTATCTGCTGCCCGCCGGCATCATCCTGCTGTTCCTCGCCGGGTCGTTCCTCAGCACGCAGGTCAGCCCCGGCGACGAAGACAAGATGGTGAAAGACTCGGCGATGGCGTCCCTGTTCGTGATGACCATCCTGCTTGGCATCTTCCTGAGCGTGCAGTTGATCCCGACCGAAGTGGAACGCCGCACCGTGTACATCATCCTGTCCAAGCCGGTGAAGCGCTACCACTTCGTCGCCGGCAAGTTCCTCGGCGTGCTCGGCGTCATCGGGTTGATGACGCTGGTGACGGGCGCCGTCCTCATCGGGCTGGTGTACCTGCGCACGCAGGTCTGGGCGCCGGAAATGATTTTCGCCATGTTCAGCGCCGTCGTCATCAGCGCCGTCCTCTCGGCGCTCGTCATCACCACCTCGACGGTGTCCTCGATGATGCTCACCGTGTTCGTGGCGTTCGTCCTCTATTTCTTGGGGAGCATCCAGTCGAGTCTGGAGAACATCGCCCGCCACACCGAAGTCCCGGTGCAGCAACTGGCCATCCAATTGGTGTCTGTCATCCTGCCGAATTTCGAGAACTGGGACACCCGCCTGCGCGTGCTCGATGAGATTATGCCGCCGCTGCCGCTCCTCTCCGGCATCCTCTTGCACGCCTCCGTCTACACGATCGTCGTCCTGGCCTTTGGCATGTTGTTCTTCAACGAACGCGAGGTCTAGCCGTGCTCCGCCGCCGCTACGGCCTGATGCTCGGATTGTTTTTCATCCTCGTGTTGAATCAATTCGTCATCCAGCGCTGGATTTGGGCGCAGCCGGCCTACCGGTTCGAGGACCGCGTCAATGTCCCCGCCGCCTATCAGGCCGGGCAGTTCTCCAACTTCTTCGTGGCGATGGCGGCGTTTCGCAATATCGCCGCCAACCTGCTGTGGGTGAAGACCGACGAATACTGGCACGACGGCCGTTGGTATCGCGTCCTGCCGATTATGGATGCCATCGTCCGCCTCGACCCGCAGTTCCTGCTGGTGTGGGAGACCTACGCCTGGCACTGCGCCTATAACCTCAACACCGCCGCCACCACCCGCGCCCAAAAGGAATACTGGCTCGAGCGCGGCACCCAAATCCTGCGCCAGGGCATTCACGAGAACCCGAACAAGTGGGACCTCTACGGCGAACTCGGCTTCCTCTACTACGAGCGCATCGGCGACTGGGACCAGGCGGCGTACTGGCTGCACAAGTCCTACGAGGTGTTCAACCAGTATCCGAAACTGAACGAGGACTTCCATGTGCAGAAGGTCGTGCACAGTCTGGCGCACATCTACGAAATCACCTGGGACATCCCCGAAGCGCGACGCTGGTGGCAGATCGCCCACGAACTCGACCCCTCCGACCCCATCCCCACCATCTGGCAGGACTACTGGCGGGAACACGACACCGACCTGGCGCGCAAGGACGAACTGCAGACCCGCGAGCTCCAGAAGCGCGCTTCGCGCGGGATGGTGCCCTTCAAGACCTCCGTGACCGCCGTGCACGAACAAGAAGCGGCCCCCGCCGCCCCCGACAAGTAAGGCGGCCGCCGGCAGGGCGCGGCCCGTCCGCGGCGAATCGACTCGCATCTCGGCGATCTCACCGCCCGCGGGAGGACGCGATGGCAAACCCTGTGATTCACTTCGAAATCCCGGCCAATGACCCGGGGAAACTGGCCGACTTCTACAAGGCGCTCTTCCAATGGAATTTCCAGAAGTGGGAAGGCGCCATGGAGTATTGGATGGCGTCCGGCTCCAAGGACGCCGGCGGCATTGACGGGGGCATCATGAAGCGCCAAGCCCCGCAGCAGACCGCGCTCAATTATGTGCTGGTGCCGTCGGTGGACGACTCCTTCAAGCAGGCCACCGGCCTCGGCGCGAAGCCGATTATGCCCCCTTCGGACATTCCGAATGTCGGCCGCTTCGCCGTCATGCTCGACCCGGAAGGCAATCCCTTCGGGCTGTGGCAGGGCGGTGGCGGCGGTTAGTTCGCCGCACTGCGCCGATGACTACGCGGGGCTGCCGAACGGCGGCCCCGCTCTGCTATGATTCCCGATGAGAGCCGCACCGTGACGACCGCTGCCCCCCACACCACCGAAGGCATCCTCGCTGCCGCCCGCGCCGTCCTGCGGATGGAGGCGGAGGCGGTCGCGGCGCTGGCCGACCGGATTGACGCGCAGTTCGCCCGCGCCGTCGAACTGATCCTCGAGTGCCGGGGGCGCATCATCACGACCGGCATCGGCAAGTCGGGCGCCATCGCCCGCAAAATCGCCGCCACCTTCGCCAGTACCGGCACGCCGTCGGTCTTCCTGCATCCCGCGGAGGGCGTGCATGGCGACCTGGGGATGGTGACCGCGGCCGATCTCGTCCTCAGTCTCTCCAGCAGCGGCGAGAGCGACGAATTGCTCGCCATCCTGCCGGCGCTGAAGCGATTGGCCATTCCGCTCATTGCCATGACCGGCGGTCCCGACAGCGCGCTCGCCCGCGCCTCCGACATCGTGCTCGAAGTCCGCGTCGACCGCGAGGCCTGCCCGATGAATCTGGCGCCGACCACCAGCACCACGGCCATGCTCGCCCTCGGCGACGCGCTGGCGCTGGCGGTGATGGAATTGCGCCGCTTCGGCCCCGAAGATTTCGCCCTCTTGCATCCGGCCGGGCGCCTGGGGCGACGGCTGCTGGTGCGCGTCGCCGATGTCATGCGGACCAATGACCAGGTGGCGGCGGTGGCGCCCGACACGATCGTGCGCGACGCCCTCTTCGCCATCACCCGCGCCCAGGCGGGCGCCGCGATTGTCGTGGATGCGAACCGGGCCGTGCTCGGCATCCTGACCGACGGCGACATCCGCCGGCTGCTGCTGCGCGACGAACAGGGCCTGACGCGCCGGACCGGGGAAGTGATGAACGCGGCCCCCCACGCCCTCCGCCCCGACATGCTGGCCGCCGAAGCGCTGGCGGCCATGCAAGGCCCGCCCGGGAAGCAGGTCGGGGAAATGCCGGTGGTGGACGCTCAGGGCACGCTGGTCGGCGTGTTGAACCTCAAGGACTTGCTCAGCGCCGGGCTGCTCTAGTCGTCCCAGCTCTCACGGCGCCGGCCGCGGCCTTGTTCGCGCGCGAAACGGTCGCCGCGTCCCTTCGGCGGGCCGATTTCACGCGGCGGCCGCTCACTCGACTCGCTCGGCCCACGATCGCTGGACGACCGGCCGGAATCGCGTCCGCCAAATCCGCCCGGGCGCGGCGGGCGAGATGATGCGCGCGGCGGCGCCGCCGGCACGCCGCCCTTCGGGATGACATTGCGCGCCTGCGGCCCCTTCGCGCCCTCGGTCACTTCAAAATCCACTTCCTGTCCTTCCGCCAGCGTCTTGAAGCCGGGGGAATTGATCGCCGAAAAGTGCACGAACACATCCGGGTGCCCTTCGACTTCGATGAAGCCGTAGCCCTTCTCCGCGCTGAACCACTTGACGCGGCCGTTCATGCGTTCTGCCTCCCGATGGATGGATCGATTGGATGTTGCATGGTCATGCCGAGAATCACTGCCGCCTCGCCGTTAGGACTTCGCCGCCCCGGCCGGCTCGCCGACTTTCGCGCCGCACTGCGCGCAGAACCGGGCGTCGCTCCCCAGCGGCTTCCCGCACTGCACACAGAACTTGCGTCCGTCGCCAATCGCCGCCGGCGCGCTCTCCTCGCCCAGACCCGACACCGAGTTCTTGAACTCGCGCAGGCCCTTGCCGAACGAGCGCCCGATCTCCGGCAGTTTCTTGGCGCCGAAGAGCACCAGCACCACCAGCCCGACAACCAGCAGCTCCGGCCAGCCGAGACTGCCCATCAGCGCTGCCCCTGTCGTCGTCGCCAAACCACGCCGGTATTATAGAGAGCCGCCCCAGCGCCCCGCAATGCCGCGGTTGACGCCCCCCGACCGGCTCGGCACAATGCAGAGTCTGCGGGCGCCGAGGTGGCGAAATGGCAGACGCGCATGGTTCAGGGCCATGTGGGAGTGATCCCGTGGGAGTTCAAGTCTCCCCCTCGGCACCAGACAGCAGCGTGTAGGGTGTCGGATGTGGCGCGTAGGGAAGACATCGCGCACAGGCCGCTCTCTTGGCCCGCTCCCCACTTCCCACACCCAACTCCCCCGCCGTGCGAGCCCGCTTTAGCGGGCGCTCTTTGCTAGCCCGGGGATTTCATCCCCGGGGCAAGACGCCACTGTTCGATTCGGATGCCGTATGAGGCCATACGCCCATTGCGGACCAACCTTGCAGCACACTGAGGACTCCCAGCACTAGCGCGAAGCCTGTGAAGTACAGTGCGATGCCTCCCGGAAGATACGGCGCCGAACCGAGTAACAAGATCATGGCAATCACCCCAAACGCGATTGCCCCATACCACAGGAGGATTCCGCCAAGTTTGCGGGCGACCACAGTGCGCCGGTCATCAGCACTCGCAGCACCCAGTGCCCACTCCCGAATTCTGCGCCCCGCCCAGATCATGCCGAAAGAAAACAGGAAATTGATCGGCTCGAAGGCGGCCCTCCACCATAATCCCCTCGCCATTGCTGACAGCAGATCCCAAACGCCGGTAACGATCCCGATCCACCCAAGGATCAGCAAGAGCGCAATCCCAGCACGCAGCCGTCGATCCACCGTCCGCGCAGTCACTTCGTCACCAGGAGCGCCACCATCCATTGGGGCTATTTCCAGACAATCCCCTTCAGCGCCAGCCGGAACCGCTCTTCGGCCGCGGGCGCGTTCATCCAGGTGAAGACGACTACCCGCCCCATCACCGCCGCCCGCACCCGCAACTCCGGGAAGCCGCCCTCCTGCAGTGTCAGATAGCCGGTGAACCCGCCGACCCCGACATCGTTTGCCTTGACGCCCGCCTTCTTGAGTTCCTCCTGGATGTAGTCCTCCGGGTCGCGGCCAACGGGCTGGATGGTCGCCACCGACAGTTCGCCGCCGCTCACCGGGTCGCGCAGGTGCCACACGCGCTCGGCCGTGTAGATGGTCGCCCACTGTTCGGGCACCATCAGCGTGAACAGACCGCAGTCATACTTGAATCCCATGCCGGCGCGCCCGGCGGCCTCGATGGTGAGGTGGTTAACATAGGTTTCCGTCGGCTGCAGCTGGCGGCGGAAGAGAATGGCCAGCACGAGGATGACCCCCAACCCGACCGCCAAATAGATTTCGACGCGCCGGTCGCGGGGCGTGGGGGTGTCCGACAGCGGCTCTACATTCTCCATCGCCGCCGATGATACCGCGGCATTGAACAGGGACAGGGAGCCCACTCGGCCTCACCCCGACCCCTCTCCTGTCAGGAGAGGGGAACTGCGCGACGAAACAGGCGAGACGCCTGCGGTAACTGTCCGTGAAGTTGCGGCTACCGGCTACTTGCTCGCGGATCCCTGTGTTTGGAGGCCCCAGCGGGATTCGAACCCGCGAGCTCCTGGCTGAGAACCAGGCGTCCTAGGCCTCTAGACCATGGGGCCTCCCGATACTCTTTTACCGCCGGAATCGGCGCTCCGCAAGCCCGCGGGGCCGATTTCGCCACCCCCAAAAACACCCCGACCCCGGAATGGGGTCGGGGCGGGGTCGAAAGGAGGTGTGTGGGCCAGTTAAGGCCCGGGCTGTACAGCGCCGACGGCATTATAGCCAGTCCGTGTGGACTGTCAAGCCGACCGACTTATCCACAATCGTTGCGTTCCTTATCAGAAAATCTCCGTTGCCGATTCGGCGCGTCGCGAAAGGAAAGACGGCTCGCCAGTCGAATCAACGCGGGACGATGCGTCGCTCTGTGGTGGGGTGCACGCTGTGATTGAGAGCATAGTTGGGTCGCCGCTGGCTCGACTGCGCAACGCCTTCGATCGAGACAGCCCGGAACGGGCCGTCAATGCGCTGCTGATGGCCGCCGTCGTGCTGTCGGTGTTGCTGGCCGGGTCGGTCGTCGCCTGGAAGCGCCACCAGCAGGCGGCACAGCACGCGCTGCTCGGCGAGCCCAGCCGCAGCGGCCCGCCCAGTCTTGCCGAAATCCCCCAAGTCGTCTTCTTCACCGCTGCGTCGTGCGCACCGTGCGCCGAACTCCTGATTGCCCTGCGTGCCGTGGCCTGGAAGGCGCACGGACTGCAACTGCTGGTCGTCGATACCGCCGCCGACGGCGCCCAGATGCAGCGCGATTCGCTCAACTGGGTCTCCCACGCGACCGAGGCGCAGCAGGCCTCCCTGCCGGCGCTCTTCACACGCGATGGGGCCTTCTTCGACGCCGCCTCCATCCAACAGTGGCTGCGCACCCTTGCGGACGAGCATCCATGAGACGCCGCGGCTACACGCTCATCGAACTCCTGGTGGCCATCGCCATCATTGCGGTGCTGTTCGGTCTGTTGATGCCGGCCGTGCTGCGAGCGGCGACGAAGAGCCACGATGCCGTGTGCATGAGTAATCTGCGGCAGATTCATCAGGCGTTGATGATGTACGCCGCGGACCATGACGACCAGTTCCCGTGGTGGTGGCGGAAGCAACTGACCGCCGACCGCAAGTATGTCAGCGACCCGCGCATCTGGGTCTGCGCGCTCGACCCGGCCCAAGGCGAGCACACCGATGTCTTTCCGCCCGATGAGTACCCGAACAGTTATCAGTACATCGAACTGTATCCCAAGGGCGTCCTGCCCGCCGCGCTGTGGAACACTCACAGTTACAAGGAAAAATATGACTTCTTCTACGGCACCTGGCGCCCGCAAAACCTCGATGTGCCCATCCTCATCGACTCCCGCTGGCACCGCGTACCGAAAGTGCGCCCCTGGCGGATGCTCGGGCTGTATCTGGACGGCCATGTGCGAATGTTTTCATTCCAGCCGGTCGCGTTCGACGGATTCAGCTGGCCTTGGGTCGGCCCCTGGGCTGAGGCCGAAGCCGAATGACCTCCTCACCGCCCACCCCGCCCATCACCCCCGCCGCACCGCGCAACGCGAAGGCGACGGGCGTGCTGTTGCTCGGCGCGGTGGTGCTCGTGCAGTTGCTGCTGCTGGCCGGCTTGTGGGAACGGTTGCGTGCCCATAGCGAACGCGCCGCCGTGCAGGGACAGATGGCCACTGTGCAGCCCGGCGACCCGTTGCCCGACTTCGCCGTGCAACTCGCCGGCGGCGAGACCATCAGTCGGGCAGCCCTGCTCGAGCGGGCCCCAGTGCTGATTTTCGTCGCCTCCGCCGGCTGCGCCGCCTGCGAAGAGCGACGCGGACAGTTACTTCGCGCCCTGCAGGACAAACACCTGGACAGCGTGACCGTGCTCGTCCTCGGGGACGGGACCAGCGCGTGGCTCAGGGAGTTCGTGCGCGGCACCCAGTGGCTGCCGGCGCTCGACACCGGCGCGCACGCGGGCCGGAAGTTTGCGAACGGCCTGGTCCCCTTCTTCGCGCTGGTCAATCGGACGGGCACCATTCAGGCCGCCAGTCTCGCCGGCCTGGACCACAGCTTTCTCCATGCCGTAGCGGACAGCGTCCTCGATGACGCGTCCCAGCACGACACCACCAGCACACCACACACCACTCAGGAGGGTGGATGAGATGTCAGCAGGCCTGATTCGCAACGCAGTCTTGAGTCTCATCATCGCGTCGAGTCTGTCGGCCGCGGCGTGGGCGGCGTGCAGCAACTGCCTCGCCTGCAACTGCAGCTACTACGCGCACGGCGTCCTGCACTCGCAGTGCAAGTGCGTCACCTGCACCAAAGCAGGCGCGTTGACTTCCCCGGCCGTCACTTGCTGCCAGACGGGCGAGACTTGCTCCACCGACAACACGAAGAAGCAAAACTACGAGATCGAGTTCACACACTGGTCTTGCAGCTCCGGCACCGTCTACTCCTGCGTTGACATCGACAGCATGAGCAAGAGCGGGTGCTGCCAATAGCCGCGCGCCGAACGGACGATCGCGCGATGACAACGACGCGCCCTCAGACCGGTGGGCGGACGCTCTGGCTGGCCACCGGCGCGCTGGCCGCGTCCACCTACGCCGCCGACCGCATCCAGTCGGTGGTCGGCGTGCGATTCGAGGGCGAAGTGCTCGGCGTCCGGTCGTTCAGCGAACCGTGGGGCTTCCCGTATGTGTTCCTCTTGGTGGTCATCCTCGCCGCGGCGCTCATCGGTATCGGTTTTCGCTCCCGCCCCAGCCACGCACTCCTCGTCGCCTTGTGGGGCGTCCTGCTGGGACTCTTCGCCTTGGCCGCGGTCGGAGTGGTCCAGGCACGGCTGGCCGGCTTTGGATGGGCGCCGTCGCTCGCCTGGATCTTGCAGCCGCGGTTCGCGGTGGCGCCGTTCGCCGCCGGCGTCGCCGCCCTGATGGGCGCCTACTCGTCGCCGCGCCGCCACACCTGGTCCTGACCTCCGTGTGAGCCGCCGCGACGCTGCTAGCCCGTTATTGCGCGCTGTGTGGCGCTTCGGCGCCCTCCCCGCCGGACTGTATCTGGCCTTCTTCGTCCTCTACACCTACCCCCGCATCACGCAACTCTTCTCCCACTTCTGGGGCGGCGAAGGCGACGCCCAACTCAGTCTCTGGAACCTGTGGTGGGCTGACTACTCCCTCACGCACCTGCACCAATCGCCCTGGTTCACCCACTACCTGCACTTCCCGCACGGCACCACCCTGGTCACCCATTCGTTGTGCCTGAGCGGCACTGTGCCGGGCATTCCCCTCGTCCATCTCCTCGGGCTGACCCCCGCCTACAATCTCTTGCTGCTTGGCTCGTTCGTCGGCAGCGGCCTGACAACGTTCTGGCTTGCCTGGCGCGTTACTCGCTCGTACCCCGGCGCGCTGCTGGCGGGGTTCATCTTCGCGTTTTCCAACTATCACTTCGCGCACGCTGAAGGCCACCTCGACCTCATCACCCTGCAATGGATGCCACTGTTCCTGCTCTGCTGGGTTGCGTTGTTGCAGCGCTCCACCGTGTGGTGGGGCGCCGGGGCGGCACTCAGTCTGACGGCCGTCTTCTTCTCCGATTACTACTACGCGCTCTACGCCGCGCTCGCCGCGCTCATCCTGACAGGCGCCGAAGCGCTGCGCCGCCGCTCGTCAATCATGGGTGCCCTCCGGCGCCACTGGAAGCCGCTGACCGTCTTCGCCCTGACGGCGTTCGCCGCGATGGGCCCGATCCTGGTTTCGTACTGGCGCATCGCCCGTACCGGCGCCATTCCCGGCCACGGCTCCCGCGCCTGGTCGCTCGATGCGCTCGGTCTCTTCATCCCGGGCGGCCACTGGCGCTTCGCCGCGCTCACCCGCGGGTTTTGGGAACAGTTGCCCGGCAATCCGCACGAGAAGAGTGTCCACCTGGGGCTGGCGGTCTTGGCGTTGGCGAGCGTCGCGGTGGCGCAGCGGCGACGCTCGGGAAACGCACTCGGCCGCTGGCTCCTCCTCGCCGGCGTCGCCGCCGTGTTCGCGCTCGGGCCGCGCCTGCAAGTGTGGGGCCGCATCGTAGCGGAGGTCCCGATGCCCTACTCGGTGGCGATTGCCGCCGTGCCGTTTCTCGGCACCGGCGGCACTCCCGTGCGGCTGGCGATCCTCGTCACGCTGGCGATGGCCATCGCCGCCGCCTGGGGCGCACAACACTTGCTCGCGTCGCGGCGCGGTCGGTGGGTCTTTGGCGGCCTCCTCGCGCTGCTGCTCGTCGAATACTGGCCGCAAAATGTCCCGGCAACAATGCCGGCAGTTCCGCCGTATGTCGCGGTCCTCGCCGCGGATCCGGGCGGCGGCGCCGTCCTTGACCTCTCCCGTTACGGCGACACGACGAAGATGTACTTTCAGACTATTTACCGCCGACCGCTCCTAGGCGGGTTCATTTCGCGCGTGCCCATTCCCGTGCGCACGCAAACCGAAGCAATCTTGCAGCGCGCCGCCAGCGGCGATGCCGACGGCCTCGCCGCGCTGGGCGTCGGCTCTGTGGTCGTGCCCGCCGACCAGCCCTCGCCCTTCCCCGCACTCGTCCCGATTTACCGCGATCGCCAGGTCATGCTCTTCACCCTCGCCCCTCCGCAATGAGGGAGCGTGCTAACTTGAACTCCGAATGACCCTCGACCACGACACCCTCGACCTCCTCGTCGAGGCGCTTTGTTCACTTGACGAGGGCTTCGACACGCTCCCTGCATTCCAGACCGCTCTCGACCGCGGCCCGGTGCGCGTCGTCGCGCAAGGCGACCCGCTTCAATGCGCCGAGAGGATCACCCGCTGCGAGTGCACGCGCCGCGGCAGTGATCAGCGAGTCCATCGGAATTCAGTTACACTTGTAACTCCCATCGTTCGATACCCGGCGCTAAGCCTATGTCATGACCAACAAGCATCAGCGACCGCGCAGGACGTCGACCGAACGTGGGACCGAACGATGAAGGACACTCGCAACAAGGAAGAGAAGAGCGATGACGAAGCACATGACTGGGACCCGTGAAGAGTGGCTTGCGGCCCGGCTCGAGCTGCTCAAGGCGGAGAAGGAGCTAACGCGGCGCAGCGACGAGCTGGCGCGGCAACGGCAGGAGTTGCCGTGGGTCCGGATCGAGAAGGAGTACCGATTCGAGACCGACGAGGGTAGCGCCTCGCTGGCAGACCTCTTCAAAGGGCGCTCGCAGCTCCTCGTCTACCACTTCATGTTCGGGCCCGACTACACGGCGGGGTGTCCGTCCTGCTCGGCGATCGCGGACGGGTTCAACGGCCTAGTCGTCCATCTCGCGAACCACGACGTCATGCTTTCGACGGTGTCGCGAGCGCCGCTCGCGAAACTGCAGGCGTACAAGCAGCGGATGGCGTGGACGTTCCCCTGGGCGTCCTCGCTCGGCAGCGACTTCAACTTCGACTTCAACGTCTCGTTCACCGAGGAGCAACAGCGCGATGGAGCCGTCGATTACAACTACCAGCGCGGCGGCCACGCGATGGACATGACACCGGTCCCGGAGGCCGTCGCCCAGTTGGCGGCCATGACCGGAACCGACGCGGCCACGTACGCACTCGATAGGCCGGGCCTGAGCGCGTTCGTGCTTGAGGACGGCGTCGTCTACCACACCTATTCCACCTATGTGCGCGGACTGGACGGCCTCTGGGGCATGTACCAGTGGCTCGACCGCGCCCCCAAGGGGCGCAACGAGACGGGCGCCTGGTTTCGCCGCCACGACGAGTACGACAAGCGCTGAGCGAAGCCGAGGGCCTGGAGTAATCCCCTTGACGGAACCGCCGCATAAACCGACCTGGCCTCCGCCAGAGAAACCTGTGACCTTTCCCGAACGCCGTACTAAGGGATCTCCGTAGGTCTTAGCCCTCTTCAAAGGTGGGAAGTGTGGCTACCGGCCTAGGATTAGAACCGGCAGCCAGATCATCGCTCACTCCGTCGTGATGTCCACCAATTCCTGGCGGCCGCTGTGGCCGTGCAAGTCGACGACCAGAATCACGCTGATGCCCGGCGCGTTTAACTTGTGCTCGATGAACCGGGGCCCGAGCGGGACTGGATTTGTGGCTGCCGGCCCAGGATTCGAACCTGGAACCCCCTGATCCAGAGTCAGGTGCGCTGCCAATTGCGCCAGCCGGCAGTGCGCGCGGTGCTGTGACGACGCCGCGGCATTCTAACAGTCGCCTGCCGCTCGACAAGCCGTTGTTGTTTGCGCCCCTCTCCGTTCACGGAACGGGGCTGGGGCTGAGGTCGCGATCCCCCTCACCCGCCCTGCGGGCACCTTCTCCCGTTTGGGGGAGGGACAACGCATCTGCCAATTCTGGACCGCCCCCTTTCCTCACAGGAGAGGGGGATCGGGAGTGAGGCCGCGACACCGGGTCGCCGCAAGAAGGCGGCTCCTACAGCCGTTATAATCCCGCCGATGCCGGAGTCCGCGCCGCCCCCCACCGCCTTCTCCCGCGAGTTCAACTTCGTCGGCCGGGTCACCGACCGCCGCACCGGCAGCGGCATTCCGCGGGCGAAAGTGATTGTCTACCGCGACGGCAATCCGCAGACCGGCGGCCGCACCAAGGCCCGCGGCTATTACTTCCTGCGTGTGCCGCCGGGGACTTACGAACTCCTCATCGAGGCCGACCCGCGCGACAGTTCGAGCGCCGTCCGCACGACGCTGACCGTCGCCGACGACAGCCCCCTCCACCGCGACTTTGTGCTCGACGGCCGCCTGGCATTGCGCGGCTCGGTCGTGGATGAACAAGGCCGCCCGCTGCCCGGCGTGCCGCTGCACCTGGTAAAGGGCAACTGGACGATCATTGAGGTGCGAACCGACGCGCAGGGCGGGTTCGCCTTCGAACACCTGAGCGCGCTGCCCGACTACGAACTGCTGGCGCTGCCGCCCGGCTGTCCGCCGGCGCGTGAGGTCGTGGCGCTCACCGCGGACATGGCGCCGGTGACGCTGCGTTGCTCGACCGTGCCCGCGGGGGCGCCGCCGCTCCATCGCCTGGGCGCGGCGCTGCGCGAATTGTGGCGCTATCGCGGCCTCGTGGCGCAAATGGTGAAGCGCAACTTGCGCGTCCGCTATCAGGGGTCTGTGATCGGGCTGCTGTGGACGCTGGCCGACCCGCTGCTGCGCATGGTGGTGCTGACCGTCGTCTTCAAGTATCTCTTTCCGGCGCGCGGCGACATCCCGAACTTCTCGGTGTTCCTGCTGGTCGGGCTGGTAGCGTGGCAGTTCCTCACCTCGGCGGTGGTCACGGCCTGCCAGTGCCTGACCGCGGAGTCCGGCGCGGCGACCAACACCGCGGTGCCGCTCACCGTCTTCCCGGCGGCGGTGACGCTGGAGAACCTGGTGCACTTCGTCATCAGTCTCGTCATCGTCTTCGCCTGGCTGACGCTGGTGCCGTTGGTGCACACGCTGGCGCTGCACGCGCCGTTCGTCCTCTCGTATGTGCGGCCGGAACTCCTCTGGCTGCCGGTCGTCATTCTCTTACAGACGGTGCTGCTCGCCGGGCTGGCGTTTTTCTTCGCCTGGGTGAATACGCTGTATCGGGATGTGGCGCACATCGTGAATGTCGTGTTGCAGATGGGATTCTTCGCGTCGCCGATCATTTACCCGGCCACGGTGGCCGTGACGAAACTCGACGCCCTGCGCCCCGGCCTCGGCACGCTCTACATGCTGAACCCGATGGCGATCCTGATTGAAGCGTATCGCGCCGTCATCTTCGGCGAAGACCCGCGCGTCGGGCTGTTCCCGCCGTTGTGGCAGGTGGCCTATCTCGTCGTGCCGAGCGTCCTGTTGCTGTTCATCGGGTTCTGGACGCTGACGCGGCGGCAATCGCTGTTGCGTGAGGTGTTGTGACGATGGCGCCGGTCATCGAACTGCGGCAAGTGTACAAGCGGTTCGCCGTCGGCGGCGAGGGGCCGACCACGCTTAAGGCCGCGGTGGCGCAACGCCGCCGTCCGCAGACCGTGCGCACGCTCTGGGCGCTGCGCGACTGCACGTTCGCGCTGGAGAGCGGCGAGTTCCTCGGCATCATCGGCGGCAACGGCGCCGGCAAAACGACGCTGCTGAGCATCATGGGGGGCTTCATCGACCCGACCTGGGGCACGGTCACCGTGCGCGGGCAGTGCGTCACGCTGCGCGGTCTCGGCTACGGCTTCAACCCGCACCTGACCGGCCGCGAGAACGCAGTGCTGTACGGGATGTTCCTCGGCATTGCCCCGCGGGATTTGCGCGCCCTGATGGACGACATCATCGCCTTCGCCGAACTGGAGGACTTCATCAACGCGCCGCTGCGCACGTATTCGACGGGGATGCGCGCCCGGCTCGGTATCAGCGTCGCGCTCTCCACGGAGCCCGAAGTGCTCCTGCTCGACGAGGTGTTCGCGGTCGGCGATGTCGCGTTCCGCGAGAAATGCGTGCACCGCGTTCACGAAATGACGCATGGCGCCCACGCCGCGGCGCTGGTCACACACACGCCGCAACTGCTGCGCGCCTGGTGTCCGCGCACCGCCTGGATCCACGAGGGCGCTTTGCACGCGCTCGGGCCGACCGAGGAAGTCGTCGCGCAGTATCTGCGCGCGATGGACCCGACGGTGGCATAGTGCCGTCCGTCGCCTTGACCCGCCGCCTCGCCCCTCCCTATACTCGCCCGCGACCCGGCTGGTCGCGCCGCTGATGAACTCCCCCCGCGCCCGCATTCTCCTCGTCTCGCTGGTGGTGGTCCTGGCCCTCGCCGGCGCCTTGCTGCTGGCCGCCACGCGCCGGCGGCCGGTCGTCTCGCCGCCGCAACCAATCACAAACACCGTCCCAGACGGTGCCGGCACCCAGCCCGCTCCCACCACGCCCGCCCCGCGCCTGCCGACGCCGCAACCGCCGCCGCCGGGATGGGAAGATCGAGTCAAGGTCTTGCAAGACCGGATTGCCAACAACCCCAAGGACCAGAGCGCCTACGCCGAACTCGGCGCCATGTACATCACCGTCCAACGCATCGAAGACGCGTTGCCGCCGCTGCTGCGCGCCGTGGACCTGAACCCGAAAGACGCCACATCGTGGTTCAACCTCGCCGGTTGCTACCAGCAGATGCTGGCATTCGACCTGTATACCGACGCCCTCGAACACTGCATTGCGGCGCGGCCCGACTGGATCGAACCCTACCGCACGCTCGCCGATGTCTACGAACGCATCGGCTTGGCCGGCACGACGCGCGCCATCCCGCTCCTGCGCGAAGCGCACCGCCGCGCGCCCGAGGACCTGCCGACGCTGGTGGCACTGTCGTCGTCGCTGTTGCGCACGGGCGAAGACAAGACCCGCAATGAGGGGAAGCGGCTCGTTGATGAGGCCTACCGCCTTGCGCCGCACGAGCCGGTCATCCTGTCGCTGATGGCGTACCGGGCGTTCCTGGAAGACGACTTCGCCGCCGCTGAAAAGTACGCGCTGGAAGGCCTGACACTGGCGCCGGACAGCGTTGAACTGCACATGATGATGGCGGACATCATCAAGACCGGAGAACAACACGATCAGCGCGAGGCAATCCCGCACCTGCAAGTCATCATCCAATTGCAGCCGACGCGGCACGACGCCTACCTGATGCTGGCGCAGGTATTTCGCCGCCTCAATGACGACGAGAAAGCGCGCACCGTCTTGGAACGCCTGCTGACCATCGTCCCCAGCGCGTCGGAAGAGGTCTATCGGATGTTGGCTGAGATCTACCAAGCGAAGGGCGATGCGGCCAAAGCGAAGACCTTCCACGACCAGGCGGAGTCGCGCCGTGTCGTCGGCGAGCGCCTGCGCACCCTGCAGGCAACGACCCTGGCGAATCCGAAAGATGTCCCCGCCGCCACTGCCCTGGCGAACGAGTATTTCAAACAGGGCGGCGACCTCGCCGGCATCATGGTGCTGAAAGAGGCAGCGAAGGCCTCACCGTCCGACCCGCGCCCCTTCCTCGAACTGGAGAAGTACTACCGCGCCCACGGCCGCACCCGCCTCGCCGATGACGCGCACGCTGCCGCTCGGCGCCGCGGCGCCCCGTGACCGGCGCCGCCCCACGTGCCGACACCGGGCGCCGCGGGGAAGCCGCCGCCCGGCGCTTCCTCGAATCACGCGGCTATCGCATCTTGACGACCAACTTCCGTACCCCCGTCGGTGAAGTGGACCTGATTGCTCAGCGCGGCGACATCATCTGTTTTGTCGAAGTGAAGTGCCGCAGCGTCGAAGACGAGTACGCGCCGCAACTCACCGTCACGCCCACGAAACAACGCCGCGTTGCGCGCGCCGCGCGCCGGTTCCTGGCGGGCCGGCGCGACTTGCCGCCCAGTCGGTTCGATGTCATCGAGGTCATCCTGCGGGGCCGCGGCGTCGGCGACATCCGTCACCACCCCGCCGCGTTCAATGACCCCCTCTAAGGCCGTCCCGGTCACCGTCACGCTCTACACTGCGCCGGGCTGCTCCCTGTGTGATGACGCCAAAGCGGAAATCCAGCGCGCACAGCGTGGAACACCATTCGTGTTCGAAGAAGTGGACATTTCACGCGATGCCGCTCTGGAGGCGCGCTACCGGGCGCGAATTCCCTACCTGCTCGTCAACGGCCGGCCGGCGTTCAAATACCGCGTGACGGCGGAGGCACTGGCCGATGCGGTGCGGCGGGCAGCGTTCGCCGCGCGCTGAAGTCGGCGAACTCGCCGGTCGCCGCACTCCACGCAACAAGGACCGACTCCACCCGCGCTGCACGAGGGCCCTGCCGCATCATTGCCACCAGGCTTTCCAACGCCGCGCGTTCGCCCTCGGCGACCAGTTCGATGGCGCCGTCATGCGTGTTGCACACCGCCCCACGCACGCCCAGCGACTGCGCCGCCTCGACAGCGAACATGCGGAACCCGACTTGCTGTACGAGACCGGATACGCGCACCTGCACTCGCACCTCCGCCATCAGCGACCGCGCTGGCTGCACAGGTCGAGGACGAGTTCCTGCAAGATGGCATCCTCGCCGGCGTCGGACGGGCCGCGCTTCAGCGCCAAATCGGCGACGACTAGGCGCGAAAAGACGCGCTGCAACTGTGCCGGTTCGAAACGCTTCGCTTGCATCGTCAGCGGCCGCCCCATCCAGCGCTGGCGCTTCAACACTTCCGGCAAGTTCACCGCGCCGCGCACCGGCAGCAGCGCCACCACGCTCGGCGGATAGCCACCCGCCTCGCCCCGCCACCCCGCGTCCGACAGCATCCGCGCCTGCCACAGCAGCCGAAAATGCCGCGCCAGCAGCGCCACGATCCCGATCGCCGACTCGTCGCCGCGGGCCCGCAGTTCATGCAAGCGCATGAGCGCCTGGTCGCGCTGGCCGGCGCCGACGCTGTCGATCAATCGGAAAATGCTCTGGGTCGCCGTCGGCGTGACGACCGCGTCCACAACCGCCGCGGTCACTTCGCCGCCGTCCCCACCCTGCGTGAGCAGCGCCAGTTTCTGCGCTTCCTGGTCGAGTTGCAGCAGGTTCTCGCCGACGCTCGCCACCAACCGCTGCGCCGCTTCCGGTGTCAGTCGGCCGCCGTAGCGCTCGGCGCGTTGCCGCACCCATCCCGCCAGGTCGCGCCCGTCAGGGGCGTCGACCGCCAGCGGGCGCGCGTGCGCGGCGACGGCGTCCGCCAGCGGCTTGCCCCACTTCGGCGGGCTGAACTGCGCCGCCCACAGTAGCAGCAGGGTGCCTTCGGGAATTTGCGACAGAAGCGGGGCGAGTGTCATCTGCGCGGCGGCATCGAGGTCTTGCGCGTCGCGCAGAATGATGAGCCGCACATCGCCGAAATTGAACCCGCCGGCGCCCAGTTCGGCCGTGAGCGTCGCAGGGGTCTGTTCGGCGCCGTCCATCATGTGGCGCTCGACGCCGGCGCCGCCGGCGATGATCGCGGCCGTCAGGTGAGAGATCGCCTCGTCGCCCAATGGCGACGGCGCGCACAGCAGCGCGCCGCGCGGGAGGTCGGCGGCCGGGAGCGGCGCTCCCGGGTGCAGGACCAGCGCGCGCGCGGCGCTACGCGTCGCCATCGTGCGCCAACCGGCGGCGCAACGCGCGCGCCGCGCGCCGCTCGCGGCGCAGCACTCCCTGGATCGTCAGCCGGGCGTGCAGCGCGTGCGCGGCGGCGTCCTCGTTGCTGCCGGTTGCGTACCGGGCATGCACGAACACTGCGGTCAACTCATCGAGCGCCGGCACCAGCGGGCCGAGGGCGGTGCCCGCCATGCGGTTGTGGCACCGCGCGGCGAATTCCCGCGGCGTCTCCCACCAGCGGCGGCGCAGCCCGGCGCGCCCCAGCCACTCGAGCGTCGTTCGGTAGGCCGCGAAAATCAGCTGTTCGGCACGGCCCCACGAGCGCCCAACCACCGCCGCTCGCCGCACCCGCCAGCGCGGCCAGAACGCCACGACCAACAACGCCATACCCAGGGAAATCAGCGTCCCCGGCAGCGCCAGCCGCCCAATCACCGACCACCAGGGCGCCTGCCCGACCCGTTCCCGCGGCAACGGGCTCGCCGGCGGCACATAGCCCGGCGGCGTCGGGTCATACTCCGTCCACCCGAAGCCGGGGAGATACGCCTCCACCCAGGCGTGCGCCATGTTCATCCGCACCAGGTAGGCCTTCGCTTGGTCGTCCCACTCCCCCGTCGCATACCCTACCGCAACGCGCGACGGGATGTGCAGCGTCCGCAACAACACCACCATCGTCGCCGCGTAAATCTCGCAGAAGCCCTCTCGCTGTGTGAGGAGGAAATACGACACCGGCTCCACATTCGGCGGCATCGGCTTCGGGTCAATTTTGTAGGTGTAGTGGGTGCGCAAATAGTCGGCGATCAGCCCCGCCTGGCGTGCCGGCGCCGTCTCGGCGCCGATGATCTGCCGCGCCAAGGTCAACACCTGCGGGTCCAAGTTGCCCGGAAAATCCATCCACGGCCGCAGCGCCGCAGTCTCGGATTCGAGATAGGCCACCGGCGGCGGCGCTCCCTGCGGAAGTTCGACAGACATGCGATACAACGGCGCCGGCGGCTGCACTTGCAGCGAATAGCCCTCATCGGCCGGGTAAATCGTCGCATCGCGCCGCGCCGACAACAGTTCCACCCGCGTCGGCCGCCCGCTCGCGTACAACTGCGTCGTCGGCGCCACCATGCGGAACTGCTGCTCAATCGTTCGGGTCTGTACCTGCAACGGGGTCGCCTGAATCGCCACGATGCCGTCCGTCGTCAACACGCCAGGGTTTGCAGCCACTTTCGTCGCTGACCATCGGCCCCGGTCGTACTGTCCATACACGCGGGCCCGCCACAGCCCGGTCTCCGGGCTATTCACATACATCACCGGGTCATCCGACAGCGACACCGGCCCGCGCCCGAGGTCGAAACTATCGGCGAACTCCAGCCAGGCGTGCCGGATCTGTTCCGGCGCCAATTCCCGCGTCAGTTGTTGCACTTGCGGCTGGAACAGACTGAGCAGCCGCCCGAGACTGATGCCGAACCCCACCGAGAACAACGCGCCCAGCGCCAGCGTCCCGACGAACACTTGCAGCGACACCATCGCATTATTGCGCGCCCAGACGATGGGGTCGGGCTTGCGGGGAACGCCGTCCGCCGCCCGCCAGCGCAGATAGTGCACCGACGCCAGCACATAGACAGCGGCAAGCAGGAAGACGAGGAACGACAGGACGATCTCGCCCGCCAGCACCGCGCCGCCCATCACCCCCTGCGCCGCCAGGCCGGGCACCAGGATGGCGGCCAGGACTTCATTGCGCAGCGCGCCGAAAGTGCCGACCACCATCATCAGCGCCAGCACCACCGCCACGCCCGCGTCGCCCATCAGCGGCACCGGCACCAGCACCTGCCGCCGCACCACATCGGTGACGCCCAGTTGCCACGAGATTGCCGCCACCGCCAGCAGTCCGATCACCAGCATCAGGCCGGTGTTCGGGCTGACCCCGCGAATCCGCATCCAGAAACTCAGCGCCAACCCGATGAACGCCACCGCGCCGCCGACGGCGGCAAAGCCGGGGATGGAGACCGCCTGCGTCACCGACACGATGCAGGCGAAGGTGGCGATGAACCCGCCGAGATACAGCGGCAGCAACTCCACGATCGGGATCTCTCGCGGCCTAGTTGCGGCTGTAACCATCGCGCATCTCCAGGAGCGCCGCCGCCACCGACGCCCCCTGCCGCACCAGATAGGTCCGCGTGCCCACCTGCGACAGCGCGTCCGCTGTCACCGCCGCGTCCTCGTGCGGGGCTTTGAGATCGAATGATCCGGCGTCCATCAGCACAACCACGGGGTCCAGCCCCGCCCGTTGCATCGCCACGGTGGCATCCACCCACGCGTCGTGCGGCTTCGCGGTGATGATGACCACCGTCTCGCCCGGGATGCCTTCCGTCGCCAATTCCATCGCCAGCGACACCGCCGGCACCTCGCCGTTCGCCTCGACGCGCGCCAGTGTTTCGAGAAAAACATCGAGTGACTCGTCGGCGCCCGCCTCGACATCAATCAGGTGGTTGTTACAGTGCGTCATCAGGCGCACGATGGTGCCCTGTTGCAAGCTGTCGTTGATCAGCGCCGCGGCGACCTTGATCGCCAGTTCGAACGAAGTGTCTTTCCCCTCGCCGAAGTCGTTGCCGGTCTCGGCGTCGAGCAGGACGGTCAGGTTGCCAGTGAGGTTTTCCTCGAATTCGACGACCGCCAGGCGGTTGCGCCGCGCCGTCGCTTTCCAGTGGATGCGGCGCAGCTCGTCGCCGGGCTGGTATTCGCGGATGCCGTAAAAATCGGTTCCCGCGCCGAGGGCTGATCGCTGCTCGCTCATCCCCGGCGCAAAGGGCGTCTGGCCACCCAGCGGCGCGGGGAGCGTCACCACCTCCGGATAAATGACCGCTTCCGTCGCCTCGCCGACCCGCGCGACGCGCTGAAACATTTCGAGCGGATCGCCGAGCCGCATTCGCAGCGGCCCTACCGGATGCACGCCGCGGCGTTCGGCCTCCAACTCGTACTCGACCACTACCTGGCGTTTCGGCCACAGCACGGGCAGATAGCGGATCGTCTGTCCCTGGCGCGCCAGCCAGGGGCCGACCTCGTCCACCAGCGTGACGCCGAAGCGCGGCAGCGTGCCGCTGTTCTCCACCGTCAGCGTCACCTGCACGGTGTCGCCCGCTTGCACCCGGTCGTGCACCGTGCGCTTGACGATCACACGCTTCCGTGACAGTTGCGCGATGGCGAAACACAGCGTCCCCAACCCAGCCAGCAGCATTGTCATAAACAACAATTGCTCGCGATGCAGGGTCATATAGACCGCACCGAGGAACAGGCCGGCGAGGAAGATGGTCAGGAAGGGATACGACATGGGCGACGGGCTAGACGGCGCGCCCGGGCCGCGTCACTTCGGCTGGCCCGCCAATTCTGACTTCGGCGCCGGCGCGGTCGCCCAGGGCAGCGTCTTCATCTTCATCAGGGCTTCGACATGCTTCAGGAAATCAGGCAACAAGTATCCGGAATAATTCGCCGGGACCTTTTTGAGGTCTTCGCGGCTCGGCATGACGATGCCGATCTCTTTCCCCTCATTGATAACGAACATGCCGCCGGGCGGGTCGGCGGGCGCCGGCGTTGACGGCGATTCCCACTTCACCTTCAGCGTCTTGTGGTCGTCCTTCGCGGCCAAGGCCCGCAAGTCATTGATCACCTTCGATGCAAAGTCGGACTCGCCGAGAAACGACACATCCACGAATATCCGCTGGTTGAAGCCGGGCGTCGAGCCCCAATGGGGCGGGCCCTCAACGGGCGGCACTTCGTTCGGTTTGGCGTTCGTGATCTTGATCTTGCTCTTATTCTCCTCCGCCCGCTGATCGAGGACATTCAGCGCCACGACGCCCGCCAGCACGAACCCCACGGCGCCCAGCACGACTAATCGGGATCGAGTCCGTTCCATCGCCTACCCCAGTCTGTCCGTGCGTATCATATCCCAAAGCGTCGCGCCCGCGGGCATCGGTTGTTCGCCTGTCCCTGGTATGGTATACGGGAGCGCACCGGGGTGTAGCTCAGCTTGGCTAGAGCGCACGGTTCGGGACCGTGAGGCCGGCAGTTCAAATCTGCCCACCCCGACCACTCTCTCCCATTTCCCCCTTCGACGGCCCCGCCGCCCGTGAAGTTCCCTCGCTATCCTTCCGCCCGCGCCACTGCTTGAGCTACCGCCGATTCACGGCGCAACAGCAGGGCGCTCGCCGCCGCCAATCCCACCGTGTAGAGCGCCGCGGCATACACCAGCGCCAGCGCCGCCAACCCTACCGCCGCCGCCGGCGACCACGCCCAAGCCGCCACCACCACCATCCCCGGAGGCAGCGCCACCGCCAACAGGGCCGTGAACCCGACCAATTTCAGCAATTCCGTCATCACCGCCCGCCAAATCGGCGTCGTCCGCATGCTGCGCCGACGCAGGCCCATCAGCGGAAACGGCACCAGCACCGAGACGAGATTCCCGCCCGCGGCCAGCAGCATCAACAGCACCACCATCACCAGCCAGATGAGCACGGCCGTCGGCACTTGATTGAAAATCGTCCCCAGCGTCAGCAACCCGAGGCCGTCCAACACGCACATCACCGACACCTGCGCCACATTCTTGGCGGCGAGAATTTTCCAGCGCGGCGCCGGCGTCACGAACACCGATTGCAGCCCGCGCCCCTCATAGCCGAACGAATTCATCAATTGCGCCGCCTGCGTCATCACCAGGATCATCGCCGCGCCGGCCAGCATGGTCGGACGCAGAACGACCACCTCCATCGCCAGGTCGGACTCGCGCCGCACGACGAAGAAATGCAACACGGCCATCAGCGCCACGGTGAACAGCGTCCCCGCCATCGCCATCCGGGTCCGCGGGTCGCGCCAAAGCAGCACCAATTCCTTGTTCACCAACGCGTCGAGCACCGGGTCGCGCAGGCGCACCACCCCGCGGCGCGCCACCGTTGCGGAAACCGTCGCCGCGCTCTCCGACCCCTCTTCCCCCTGCGCCGCCCGGCGAACCGCCACGCCGCCCAGCACCAGCGTGACGACCACCGCCGCCGACAGCAAGCCGAGGCCGAGCAGCACCGCCGGCACATCGTGGCGCATCATCCCGCGGATCGCCATCGCCGCCCACCCGGGCGGTAAGAATGACACCACCCCCCACGCCGGATGCTCAAGCACGGTGCTGATCTGCACCTGGCCCTGATCCAGCCGCTGCGCGAACACCACCCACACCAGCGAAAACCCCAGCGGCAGCAGCGTGGCAATCAGGAACCCGAAGTCGCGCGCCCGCCGAGTGGCGAACGCCGTGCTGAGCACCATCGACAACACCTGGCTCATTCCGAGCAGGTGGACGAGCAGCAGCGCGACGGCGACGACGCCGACGAGAGTGCCCGCCATCGTCAACGGCGAAATCGCCAGCGCCAGAAACAGCGGCAGCGCCACCAACACCGCCGGCTGCACCAGCGCCGAGACGACATTGCCCAGGAAGAGTTGCCGCGGCGTGATCGGATAGGCCAGCATCGGCGCTACGGCATGAATCTCGACCCAGGCATAACCGACCAACGGCGCTGCCAACCCCCAGAGGTAGAGCGCCGCCAGCGCGCCCTGCAGCACCCGCTGCTGCGCCACGCCCTGCAGGTAATTTAGCGCGAACAGCAGACCGCCCGCCATCAACAGCGACCCGGGCACCGACGCCAGCAGAAACAACACCAACCCCGCCACGCGCCCGCCCCCGGCCGTCATTCCTCGCACACCTAGCACCCAGCGCAGCCAAATCAGTTGGTGCAGCCAGGGGGGCGTTCTCGTCACAGCCACTCCAGGTTCACCGCCTCTTCCTCGTCGCCGCGGACCAGGCGCACAAAGACATCCTCCAGCGTCGCGTGGGCGCCTTCCGCGGCGCGCGCCCGCAGCGTCTCCAGCGTGCCGACGCCGATGATGCGTCCGTGGTCAATCACCGCCATCCGGTCGCACAGCCGCTCGACCGTTTCCATAATGTGTGAGGTGAAAAAGATGGTGGCGCCGCGTCGCACCATCAGCCGCAACACCTCGCGCACCACCCGCCCCGACACCGCGTCCACCCCCTGGAACGGCTCGTCGAGGAATAGCACTTGCGGCGCGTGAATGACCGCCGCCGACAGCGCCACCTTCTTTCGCATCCCGTGCGAGTAATCCACGATCAGCCGGTCGGCGGCGGCGCCCATCTCCATCAGTTCCAGCAGGTCGTGCGCCCGCTTGGCGGCTTCGGCGCGCGTCAGGCCGTGCATCTGGCCGGCGAAGATGACGAACTCACGGCCGGTCAGGCGCTCATACAGCGTCGGCTCTTCCGGCATCACGCCGATGCGCCGCTTCACTTCCAAGGTCTGGCTGACGACATCATAGCCCGCCACGCGCGCCGTGCCCGCCGTCGGCCGCAGCGCGCCGGTCAGCATCTTGATGGTGGTGGTCTTGCCGGCGCCATTCGGCCCGACGAAGCCGAAGAATTCGCCCGACTTCACCTCCAGGTCCAGGCCGTTGACCGCCTGGACCTTGTCGAAGTGCTTGACTAGCCCTTCGGCCCAGATGGCCAGCCCGGCGCCGTCGCCGGAGACCGGCACGCCGCTCAACGGGCGCTCGGTGACAGACATTCCGGATAGGCCTGCGCCACCGCCTCGGCGAGGTGGTGGTTGCAGAACCCGCGGGATTCGTAGGAGCCGATCGCCAGCATGCGTCCGTTCTGTGCCTGCCACCCGCCGAGTTGCTGCCCTTGCGCACGGTAGCAGACGAATTCCAGTTCCCGCCCGCAGACGGCGCAGGGGTGGCGCCGAGTCAGTTTTTCCACCTTGGCGTCGGAGAACAGGGTCATCCAAGATTCGGTGTGCGGTGCCGTCATCGCGGTCGCTCCCATCCGACGCATTATAATGCCCCCGTCGTCGCGCCGCGTCGTGTGGTGTACGCGGCGCGTCGCGCGCCGCCCAATCCCCCTGCACGGGTGACCCGAATGACCGATGCCGACCGCGAACTGCTGCTCATTCCCGGGCCGACCCCGGTGATGCCCGCGTTTGCGCAGCAGATGGCGCGGCCGATGATTGACCACCGCGGCCCCGAGTTCGCCGCTATCCTGCGGGCATGCACGACCGGCCTGCGCTGGGCGTTCCAGACCCGCGGCGAAGTCTTCATACTCACCGGCTCCGGCTCGGCGGCGATGGAAGCGGCCATCGTCAACACGCTGTCGCCCAGCGACCGCGTCCTGGCCGTCTCGGCGGGGTCGTTCGGCGACCGCTTCGGCCTCATTGCCCAGCGGTTTGGCGCCGTGGTGGATGTCCTCGGCTTCCCCTGGGGCGAGCCGATTGACCTCGATGCCGTCCACGCCCGCCTGCATCAACAGCCCTACCGCGCCGTGCTGACCACCTTCAATGAGACCTCGACCGGCGTGATGCACGACCTTGCCGCGCTGGCGCAGGGACACGACGCGCTGGTGCTCGTGGACGCCATCAGCGGCGCGCTCGTCGCCGACCTGCCGATGGATGAGTGGGGCATCGACATCTGCGTCGCCGCCAGCCAGAAGGCGTTCTCGATCCCGCCCGGGCTGTCGTTCATCGCGCTGAGCGAGCGCGCCGCGGTCGCGGGCACGACGGCGAAGATGCCGCGCTTCGCGCTCGACCTAGCGCCGGCGCGCGACTTCGCCGCCAAGGGCCAGACGCCGTTCACGCCCGCCATTCCCCAGTTCTTCGCGCTGCAAGCCGCGCTCGAAGAACTGCAGACCATCGGCCTCGACGCGCTCTTCCGTCGCCACGCCGCCCGCGCCGCCGCCGTGCGCGCCGGCGTGCAGGCGCTCGGCCTCGACCTCTTCGCGCGCAGCCACTTCAGCCCCGCGGTCACCGCGGTGCGGGCGCCGCAGGCGATCCCCGTGAAGCGCCTGCTGGCGCACCTGCGCGAGCGTTACGCGCTCGTGCTTGCCGGCGGCCAAGACCAAGTCGCCGACGCCATCTTCCGCATCGGCCACCTCGGCCTGACGCCCGACGGCGACTTCGTCGAGGCGCTGGCGCGGCTTGGCGCCGGGCTGCGCGACCTGGGCTGGGCCGGCGACGCCGACGCCGGCGGCGCCGCCGTCGAAGCGGCGCTCTCCGCGCCCGCGCGTTAGCCGCGTGTTCCGTCAGGTCTGGCCCGGGCGCCGCCACGGCCGCCCCACGCTCGCCGGCACGCTGATGGGTCGCTATGTCCCCTTCCGCGCTCGCCAGGCGTTCTTCTGGGATGTGCAGTCCAACTGGTGGTCGGGCATCTTCGCCGGCCTCTACCAGCCCTTCGTCCCGATCATCGCCCGTGACCCCCGCCTCCTGCACGGCTCGGCGTTCGATGTCGGGCTGCTACTCACGCTGCCCTTCGTCGGGATGTTCCTCACCGCGCCGGCGGCCGAACTCGGCATGGGACGGCGGCCGGTGCCGATTGTCGTCTGGGTCAATGTCCTCGCGCGATTGCTAGTGGTGCCCGCGGCGTTGGTGGGGAGCCCGACCCTCTTTGTGACAATCATCGGCGTGCACTACACGATCGGAGCCCTGACGCTCCCCGCCTACGCCTCCATCGTCCAACAGGTCTATCCGGCCGGGCAGCGTGCCAAACTGGTGGCAATGACACGAGCCGTCGCGCTCGCCGGCGTCGTCGTCGGATCACTCGCCGGTGGGTTCCTGATCGAACTGGTCGGGTTCCGGTGGGTGTTCGCCGGCTCGGTGTTGATCGGGCTCTGGGCGATGGTGCTGTTTTCGCGCATCCGCGTGCGCGTGCCGGAGCCGTCGGCGACTCCGGTGCGCCGCGGCCTTGGCTACCGCGAAATGCTCAACATCCTGCGCGCCGACGCCGTCTTCCGCACCTTCTCCATTGCGTTCCTCGTCTTCGGTTTCTGCAACATCGCCTCCGAGCCGCTCAAGCCGCTCTTCCAGGTGGACATTCTGCACATCACGCCCGTGTGGGTCGGCATCCTCGCCGCGGCAAGCAATGGCGTCTGCGGGCTCGCCTACTACGCCTGGGGGCGGTACATCGACTTCCGCGGGCCCTACCGCTCGTGCGTCATCAGCTTCATCCTGATGGCCGGGTCCGCGCTGGTGTATTCGGGCACGACGCGCGTCGAACTACTGCTGCTGTCGGGCCTGTTGTGGGGCCTCTCCATTCCCGCCATCGAACTCGGCTGGATCAGCGCCGCCGCCGACCGCGGCGGTGCCGAGGGAATGGCGCGCTATACCGCCGTCCACTTCACGCTGGTCGGCGTCCGCGGTCTGACTGCCAACTTCGCCGGCGTCGCACTGTACGACGCGGGCATGGGCTTCGGCCTCGGCGCCGATGTCAGTCTGCGCATTCTCTTCGCGGTGCTGGCGGTCGGGTGTCTGATTGGAACAGGGGTGATGGCCGCGGCGGCGAAGCGTCGAGACTGGCAACATGAAACTCCTCCTGACGAATGACGACGGCGTCTTCGCCCCCGGCCTGCTCGCCTTGCAGGAGGCGGCGGCGGCGCTGGGCGCCGTGACGGTCGTCGCGCCGGACCGCTCGCGCAGCGGCGCCAGTCACGCCGTCACGCTGCACAAGCCCCTTCGCATCCAATCCGTGACGCTGGCCAACGGCGCGCCCGCGCTCGCCACCAACGGCACCCCGGCCGATTGCGTCATCGTCGGCTGCCACGCCGAGTTCGGCGGCCCGCCCGACCTGGTGCTTTCCGGCATCAACGACGGCCCCAACCTCGGCGAGGACATCACCTACTCCGGCACCGTCTCGGCCGCAATGGAAGCGTGCCTGCTCGGCGTGCCGGCGCTCGCCCTCTCCGTCGCCGGCAAGCCCGTGCGCGATTTCGCCCCCGCCGCGCGCCTGACCGCGGCGCTGGCGCGCATCGTCCTCGAGCGCGGCCTGCCGCCCGACACCTTTCTCAATGTCAACTTCCCCGATTGCCCCGAAGACGAACTGCTCGGCATCGAAGTGACGCACAAGAGCGCCCGCCGCTATCAGGGCGAACTCGAGCGGCGCGTCGACCCCCGCGGCTACGCCTATTATTGGGTCGGCGGCGGCATCAGCGAAGGCGAGCAGTCCGAGGGCTCCGACGCTTACGCCGTCACGCAGCGCCGCGTCTCCATCACCCCCGTCCATCTCGACCTCACCCACCACGCCCTGCGCAACGCAATGCAGTCGTGGAATCTCGATCAACTGCTCACTCGCAAGACGCCCGCGTGAATCTTTTTCGCCCCTCCCCGTGAACGGGGAGGGGATGGGGGTGGGGTTGCAGTCCCGGCCGGCAGCTTAAGCTCCAGGCGTTGACAACCCCTCACCCGGCCTTCGGCCACCCTCTCCCATTTGGGAGACAGACTACGCATCCCCCATTTCCACTGCACCTCCTCCCACTGGTCGAAGAGTGGGCCAGGGGAGGGTGAGGATAGAACCCCTTCCCCAGCAAGCGCCCGTCCTATGGTAGAATCCTTCATGAAGCGGGCACCATCCATGGCGCGTATTCTCGTCCTGGCCCAGGAAGAATGCCTCGTCCGCCTGCTGGAAGCCGACCTGCAGGGCATGCGGCACCGCGCCCGCGTCCTCGACGACCCCCGCTCGGCCCCCCTCGAAGCCGAATACTGGCGCGCTGAACTCATCCTGGTGGACCTCGATGCACCCATCGACCCGCTCGGTTTGATTTCAATGCTGCGCAGCAACCGGATGACCGAGGGCACCCCCATCGTCGGCATCACCGCCGATGAGAGCAGCGACGATGTCGCGCAGGCGTGGGACCTCGGCATCAACTTCGTCCTGACCAAGCCGCTGAACGCCGGCGACCTCGAAGACGCCGTACAGCGGCTGCTCACCCTCGAATCCGGCGCCGCGTAGCCCTTCGGTCCATCCGCAGCCCTCTGGTATCATCGCCGCACCGGAGAGGTGGCCGAGTGGTCGAAGGCAGCCGCCTGCTAAGCGGTTTCCCGCCCTAAAAGTGGGACGCGGGTTCGAATCCCGCCCTCTCCGCCAGTTCGATATCCGGGTGCGCGTGTAGCTCAGCGGATAGAGCGTCAGGTTGCGGACCTGAAGGTCGCAGGTTCGAGTCCTGCCACGCGCACCACTTTCTTTTCGCGGCCCTGTCGGTCGTCCCTCGGCTTCGCTCGGGATCCCGCGCACGACTTTCTTTTCGCGGTCCTGAAGGTCGTCCCTCGGCTGCGCTCGGGATCCCGCGCACCACTTTCTTTTCGCGGCCCTGTCGGTCGTCCCTCGGGTCACTTCCAATCGCTTTATCTCGCGCATTAAGGAGTAGACTCTATGCAAGGCACCAGCGTCGGGGAGGAGCGGTACATGGTTGGGGGATTTCGGTCGGTGAGAGTTCCGGCGCGGACTGTCCTGAGTAGTCGCGCGCTGTTCGCGTTCGGCATCGTTCTCCTTTTTGTGCTCTCTTTCAGTTTGGGACAGTTACCCACCGCCACCGCGGCGGGCGGCGCCACTTACACGGTCAACTCCACCGCCGACCCGGGCGACGGCGTCTGCACTGCCGCCGACTGCACCCTGCGCGAAGCCATCCTTGCCGCCAACGCCCACACCGGCCGCGATAACATTCTCTTCGCGTTCAGCGGCACGCCGCCCTTCACCATCCGCCCCACTTCCCCGCTGCCGGCGATCACGGACTCGGTCGTGCTGGACGCGCTCGGAACCAAGACCGCGTTCCAAGCAGCCGTGCCGACTGTTGAACTCGATGGCAGCGCCACACCGGACGGCACCTCCGGCCTGGATCTCCAGGCGTCGGACTGCCTGGTGCGCGGCCTCATCATCAATCAGTTTCCCTGGGCGGGCGTATTCATCCGCGGGAATTCGGAGCTGCTAGAGGGAAATTACATCGGCACTGACGCGACGGGCATGCTCCCGCGCGGCAATGGCTTCTTCGGGGGTGTGTTTGTAGATCAAGGCGGCAATCCACAGTCGCGCCGCAGCACGGTCGGTCCCGGCAACCGGATTGCCTTCAATGCGGGTCCGGGAGTCTACGGAGCAGCCGACTTCCGCCTGACACCGCATGTGCGCGGCAATGTCATCTTCGCCAATGGCGGCCCCGCCATAGATCTCAACGGTTTCGGCGCCATCGACGCCAATCCGTCGGGAGCGTTCCGTGGCGGCCTGCACCCGGTGCTGACCGCAGTAGTGACCAGCGGCAATACGACAACCGTTCGTGGCGTCGTGGAAGGGAGCCCCGGTTTCCTCTTCGACCTCGACTTCTATGCCAGCGCGCGTCCCCACCCTTCGGGACACGGCGATGCAGAAGTGTTTCTAGGTTCCGGCCAAGTCACTCCCGACGCGTCGGGATTCGCGGGTTTCGACATTACCCTGCCGGTGACCGTTCCGGAGGGATATTTCGTTGCCGCAACACTGATCGACCCGGACGAAGGGGCCACTTCCGAATTCTCGGTCGCGCTGCCGGTCGGGCGCGTCCAATGCCGCGAGACGCATGAGACCGAAGGAGGCATCTCGCCCTTATGGGCGGCGCGCTTCAACGGCCGGGTCGTGTTCAACGACCGAGTACCGCTCTTGGCTGTCAGCCCGGGCGGCACCGAAGTCTACATCGCGGGCAACACGCTGAGCGAACTCAATTTCGGCGCAAACGCGGCGACCCTGGTGTCGTACGACGCCGTCACCGGCGCCGAACGGTGGACAACCACGCTCGACGGCGCCTCAGAGAGACCGAGCGCGGTGCGCGGGCTGGTCTTAAGCCCCGACGGCGCCCAGGTATTCATCACGTTGGCGAGTGCTTTGAACGACCAGTACTCGTTTTCAGCCGATTACGCGACCGCGGCCTTCGACACCGCATCAGGAGCGCGGCTGTGGCTGACGCGCCCGGCGCGCGATCCACAGTCGGTGTGCAATGGCGTACCACAGGGCCTCGCCGTCAGTCCCGACGGCCAGCGCATCTATGTCACCGGTTCTCGGTGTTCTGATAGCGGGCCCAACACCTTTGCCTATGACGCCGCCACGGGCTCCCAGATTTGGTCGTCCCCGGTCGCCGGCTCCCTACTCGCCCTGAGTCCGGAAGGGCAACGCATTGACCTCGGTGCCGCGGCGCTGGACGCTGCGGATGGACACACACTGTGGACGATTGCGCGGTCGGACTTCCCCAACGAGTTCAGCCCCAGTGACATCGCCTTCAGTCCGGACGGAGCCACCGTCTTTCTGACCGGCACCCCGGTGCGTACCTTGGCGGTCGCGGCGGACACCGGGGCCATCCTGTGGGTCACGCCGCCCCTCGTGTTCTTCTCCGAGCAGCGTCCCCCTCGGCTGGCAGTCAGCCCGGACGGCCGGTTCGTGTTCGTGGCGGCACCGGTTGATGTCGCCGTCCTTGATTACTCCCTGGGCCTGGTAGATATCAACACCCTGATCAACGCGTACGATGTCACCACCGGGCAGCACCTGTGGGAGCAGCAGTTCGCCGCGTCGCCGACCGGCTGGGATCTGCCAGAAAGTATCGCGGTGTCACCTGACAGCCGGACCGTCGTCGTGACCGGCTGGAGTGACCGACGCGCGCAGTACCCGTTGGCGCTGTTCGACATCGACTATTTCACCATGGCATTCGACAGCGAGACCGGCGACCGGCGCTTCCTCGCCTACTTGGACGGCGCGGTGCATGGGAACGACTTCGGCGCTGCCGTGCGGTTCGGCCCGACCTGTGACCGGCTCTTCGTCACGGGCTCGAGCCAGGGCTGCGGGACCGGCCGCGACTTCGTGACCGTTGCCTATGCGCTCTGCACCACCGCGTTCTCCGATGTGCCGTGTGACCATTGGGCCCTCAGTTTCATCAATGCGGCCGCCCGCGAACACCTGGTGTCGGGGTTTGGCGACGGCACTTACCGCCCTGAGCGGAGGGTCGCGCGCGCCGAGATGGCCGTGATGCTCGCCCGCGCCGCCGATCGCATCTTCGGCGACTTCGCCGCCTTCGTGCCGCCGGCGTGCGGCGCCGAGTCGTTCAGCGATGTTCCGTGCACACACTTCGCCTACCGGTTCATTGAGTATCTGGTTGCCAAGACGATTCTTCCCGTTGCCGAACAGCCCATCCCCTTCCAGCCGAACGACCCGACCACCCGCGGCACGATGGCGGGCTTCCTCGGCATCCAGCGCAATCTGGAGGACGGCGACTTTGAGTCGTTCACGCCACCGGCTTGCGGCTACGCATCGTTCACCGATGTCCCTTGCACCGACGACGATTACGAGACCATCGAATATGTGCGCAGCAAGGGCATCGTGGCGGGCTTTGCCGACGGCACCTATCGCCCCGGCGCGTTGGTGACCCGGGCGCAAATGGCGGTGTTCCTGCTGCGGACGCTGAACATCGCGCCGTAGCGGCGCCCTCCCGTCGCCCGCCTCGAGCTAACGCCGCGGCCGCGCACGAAAACACGACGCCACATGGTCGTCCACGACCCCGACGGCCTGCAGGTGCGCGTACATAATCGTTGAGCCGACGAAGCGGAAACCCCGTTGGTTCAGGTCGGCGCTGACCGCGTCGGAAAGTTTCGTGCGCGCCGGAATACCGCGCAAGGTCTTGGGCCTCTTGACGACCGGCGTGCCCTTCACAAACCCCCACAGGTAGTCATCGAATGTCCCAAACTCGCACTGCACTTCGAGGAACCGCTGCGCGTTGTTGATCGTCGACTCAATCTTCAGCCGGTTGCGGACGATGCCCGCGTTCTTCAACAACCGCGCGACATCGCGTTTGGTGAACCGCGCCACCTGCTGCGGGTCGAATTGCGCGAACGCGGTCCGGTAGTTTTCGCGCTTCCGCAGGATGGTCAGCCAGGAGAGCCCCGCCTGCGCGCCTTCGAGGACCAGGAACTCGAAGTGCTTGCGGTCGTCGTGGACGGGCGTGCCCCATTCGTCATCGTGGTAGCGCAGATAAAGCGGGTCCGACAGGCACCACGAACAGCGGGGCTTCCCGTCGGCGGGGGCCGTCACCGCGCCCGGACGCGCTGAGTGTGTCGGCGCGGCGTGCGGCGGATCATGCGCTCCAGGCGCTCGCGGCTTTCAACGGGCAGGAAGCGCTTGGCACGCGGGTGCACCGCCCGCAACCCTCGGCGAATGGCCTTCTCCAGCGCCCGGTGCAAGTGATCGCTCAAACGCTTGCGCAGCCAGCGCGGCATGCGCTGGTTGCCGAGCAGTTGCGTGGCGATGCGGAAGCCATACAGGTCGGCGTCGAGTTCCTCGAGGTAGCGCGGGGTCTGCCGCGGCGTCAGCAGGTGGTGCAACTCGTGAAAGAACACCGCGCAGCCCCAGGCGTCCACCGGCGCCGGGCAGTAGAGCACATTTAGGTCGCGCCAGGCGGCGCCGCTGTCGCCGCGCTTCGAGAAATAGGCCGCCACCCCCGGATGTCGCTGCAAGGCGCGCTGTGCCGCCCGCCAATAGGGATTGCCGCGAACGCGCTCGGGGAACTTGCGGGCATACAGATGTGGAGGCAAACCCCGGCGGCCATGCAATGACTCTCGGAGGTCGCGCCGGTCGGCGCGCGCCGCGCGGTCGAGTTGTCGTGCCGTGATGCGAGGCCGTCGTGCCGCCATACCTACGCTCCGCCGAGAATGAGAACCGAACTGCTCCAGCCGGGACCACTGCGATGGTGTTGCCAAGATACGGAAGTGGCGCCCGCGGGACCCGCTCCCGCGCGACTCCGCTGTTCCCTGATTCGAGAGACTCCCCGCCCCTCCTGCTCGGCGCAGCCGAGCGCCTGGAAAACAGCCAAGTAAGCGTATGGCTAGAAAGCAACTGGGCGGGGCTTCTTACCGACCCGGGCGGGCCATTTCGAACAGCGCCGCCTCGTCGGTGCGGCAATACCAGGCGCCGCCCATGCGCCCAATGGCGTGCACAGCGGGCGGGTAGATGCGCCCGTCGCGCCAGACCCGCTCCTCCACCCAGGCGTAGACGACCTCGCCGATGACATAGTTGGCGGAGAGCGGTGCGCTCCCGTGCCGGACGATCTGGTGCAGGCGGCACTCGAACGCAATCGGCGACTCGGCGACCCGCGCCGGCTTCACCTTCCGGGCGGGCGCGGGCGTGAAACCCGCTTCGGCGAACTCGTTCACCTCGGGTGGGAAGTCGGCGGAGGCGATGTTCATCTGCTCCGCCATCTCCCAGGTCACGACATTGATGACATACTCGCCCGTCGTCTCGATGTTGGTGAGCGTGTCCTTCGGGCGCCCTTCGCGGCTGTGCACCGGCGAGAACACGACCGACGGCGGGTCCGACCCGCCGCCGTTGAAGAACGAGAACGGCGCCAGGTTCGGGATGCCGTCCGCGCTCAGCGTCGAGACGAACGCGATCGGCCGCGGCGCGATGGCGCCGATGAGCAGGCCGTAGACATCGCGCGGCGGCATCGCCGCCGGGTCGAGTTCGATCATCCGGTGGTGGTGCCGGCGGCGCCGTCAGTCTCCGGCAGCCAGGAATACGGATACTTCGGGTCGTCGAAGCCCTGCGCGGCCTTGGTCAGGTGCAGCGGATAAAAGGTGTCCACCATCACCGCCAGTTCGTCGGTGAACTCCTTGCCGAGCGAGGCCTCGACAGTGCCCGGGTGCGGGCCGTGGGGAATGCCGGAGGGGTGCAGCGTGATGGAGGCATAATCCACGCCGCGCCGGCTGCCGAACCGGCCGGTGACATAGTAGATCATCTCGAAACTGTCAATGTTGCTGTGGTTGTAAGGCACCGGAATCGACAGCGGGTGATAGTCGAGTTTGCGCGGACAGAAGGAGCACAGGACGAAATTCTGCCCCTGGAAGGTCTGGTGCACCGGCGGCGGCTGGTGGATGCGGCCGGTGATCGGCTCGAAGTCGCCGATGTTGAACGCCCACGGATAGAGGTAGCCGTCCCAGCCGACGACATCGAACGGGTGAAACGCGAAGTAGTACGACGAGAGGTGGTTCTTCGTTTTGATGCGCACCTCGAACTCGCCCTTCTCGTTATGCGTGTCGAGCGCCTCCGGCGGGCGGAAGTCGCGTTCGCAGTACGGCGCATGCTCGAGCATCTGGCCGTAGTCGTTCCGATAGCGCTTCGGCACTTCGATCGGCCCCCGCCCCTCGACCACCAGCATCCGAATGTCCGGATCGTCGAAGCCCAGCTGATAGGTGACGCCACGCGGGATGATGAGGTAGTCGCCCTTGTGATAGGGAAGGCGCCCGAAGTTGGTCAGCAGCGTCCCCGTGCCCTCGTGGATGAACAGCACCTCATCGCAGTAGGCGTTGCGGTAGAAGTACGGCATCGGCTCCTTCGGCAGGCAGACACCGATCGTGCAGTCATCGTTGAACATCAGCGTCTGGCGCCCCGATATCGGGTCGCCCTGGCGCTCGGCGTTCTTGGTGTGGAAGAGGTGGTGCCGCAGCGGCTCCGTCCCCCAATGGTCGAGCGCGACGCTGCCATTCTCCGCGACGCGGCTCACCTGCGTCGGCGGGTGCAGGTGATAAAGGATGGACTGGATGCCGGTGAAGCCCTCGGTCCCGTAGACCTCTTCCGCGTGCAGGCCGCCGTCGGCCTTGCGGAACTGCGTGTGCCGCTTCGGGGGAACCGTGCCCAACTGATAGTAGTAGCCCATCGTTACGCCCTCCGCACGCCTGCTGATTCGACAACCGGGTTGCGCAATACTCCCAGCCGCTCGACTTCCAATTCCACCACATCGCCCGCTTGCATCCAGCGCGGCGGCTCTTGCTCCAACTGGCAGCCGGTGCCGACGCAGCCCGAGCCGATGACATCGCCCGGCCAGACACCGCAATTCTGCGACGCCCGGGCAATCATCTCGCCCCAGCGCCAGTGCAGGTCGCGCAGCGTCCCGCCGCCGGTGCGCTCGCCGTTCACCCGCACCGTCATCGCCAGGTCGTAACGTCCCAAGCCGGCCGCGCGCTCGGCGAGTTCGTCCTGCGTCACCAGCCATGGGCCGAGTGAAGTGGCGAAGTCCTTGCCCTTCGCCGGCCCGAGGCCGACTTTCATTTCGGCGCGCTGAATGTCGCGCGCGCTCCAATCGTTCAGGATGGTGAAGCCGGCGATGCCGGCTTCGGCGGCGTCGGGGGTGAGATTGCGCCCGCCGCGCCCGATGACGCACGCCACTTCGAGTTCGTAATCCAGTTCCTCACACCCGAGCGGCCGGACGACCGGCGCCTCCGGCCCAATGACTGCGCAATGGTTCGAGTAATAAAAGATGGGCATCTCGTACCATTCGGGCGGGACTTCCATCCCGCGCTTCAGCCGCGCCCGCTTCACATGCGCCTCGAACGCATAAAAATCGCGCACGCTCGTCGGCCGCGGCACGGGGGCCAGCAGTTCGATGTCCGACAGGGCATGCGTCGTCCCGCGCAACTCGAAGGCGCCCGCCGCCATGGCTTGTGACACGGGCCACGCCTGCAAGTATTCGCGCATCGTCCACGCGCCGCCCGCCGGGTTCGGCACTTCGACAACGCGGCCATCGTCGTCCAGCACGCCGACACGCCCCTCCGGACCGTCCTGGGGCCCGCGGCGGAAACTGACCAGCCGCACCGCCTAGAGGTTCCCGCGGCGCTCTTGCTCGGCTTCGAGCGCCTCGAACAGCGCCTTGAAATTGCCCTTGCCGAAGCCGCGGCTCCCCTTGCGCTGGATGACTTCGAGGAACATCGTCGGGCGGTCCTCGACGGCGTTGGTGAAAATCTGCAGCAGGTAGCCCTCGTCGTCGCGGTCCACCAGAATGCCAAGCCGCTCCAAGTCCTCGAACTTCTCGTCGATCTTCCCGACGCGCTCGCGCGCCTGCTGGTAGTAGGTGTCCGGCACGCGCAGGAACTGCATCCCCGCGGTGCGCATCCCCTCGACCGTCTTGACGATGTCCGGCGTCAGCATCGCAATGTGCTGCACGCCCGGGCAGCCGTAGTAGTCCAGGTATTCCTGAATCTGCGACTTGCGGCGCCCCTCGGCCGGCTCGTTGATCGGGAACTTGATGCGCCCCTTGCCGTCCTGCATCACCTTCGACATCAGCGCCGAATACTCGGTCGAGATGTCCTTGTCGTCGTAATGCACTAACTGCTCGAAGCCCATGATGTCGCGGTAGAAGTTCACCCAGTCATTCATCTTGCCGAGTTCGACATTGGCGACGACATGGTCCACCAGTTGCAGTCCGCGGTCATCGGCGGCGACACCGTTCCAAGCGCGATAGCCGGGGAGGAACGGCCCGGCATAGTCCGCGCGCTCGACGAGCGAATGAATCACTTCGCCGTAGGCGGCGATGGCAGCGCGCTTCACCTTCCCGGTCTTGTCCTCCATCACCGTCGGCTCCATCACCGACTTGGCGCCGCGCTCCAGCGCCGCGCGATAAGCCGCGTCGCAGTTAGCGACGCGCAGTGCCACATCCTTGACGCCGTCGCCGCGCCGCGCCACCGACTGCGCCGCGGGGTGGTCGCCGGTCAGCGCCGCGGTGAAGACGAAGCGGATGTCCCGCCGCCCGAGCACATACGACGACGAGTCCCGCCGCCCCGTCTCCAGCCCGGCGTAGGCCTGCGGCTCCAGGCCGAGCAGCGTGCGGTAGTAGTGGGCTGCGTGCTTGGCGTTGCCCACATAGAGTTCGATGTAATCGAGGGCCAGCAGCCCCAGCGGATCGTCAGCCATCGTCGTGCTCCCTCACCAGCGCGTACGACTGGATGATTCTGCTCCGACGCCGGCGTTCCTGTGAAGGGCCAAGGAAGAGAGGAAATAGAGGAAGAGAGAACACCCGTAGGAGCCGCATTCATGCGGCGACCATCCAGGTAGCGCGGGCGTCCCGCCCGCGATGGTGTGGCGTACCGCCCCAGTCGTGACCGGGGTTCCATTCAACCCTCTCCCCCACCCAAATCCGACTCGAAATCCATTCCGATGTTCGCCCCTCTCCCAGGTACTTGGGAGAGGGGCCGGGGGAGAGGGTCAATCGGCAGCCCCGGAGGCCAGGCACGCGTCTCAACAGGAAGCAACCGGGACGGCGGGGAAGAAGTTCCAATACCGATGACCGCTGCATCTGACGGACGCCAGTCTTTGCTTGAGGCCATAAGGGAGATAGCAAAGCAATTGGGCCGTCCACCATCAAGGGCGGAGTTCAAGGCTCGTTCGGGTCTCTCAGAATATGCAGTGCTGAAACACTTTCCCAGCTGGCGTCAAGCAGTAGTGGCTGCCGGTCTTGAAGCCAATCAGTCGAATGTGAGACTGCAAGACTCCCAACTCCTCAAAGATTGGGGTGAGCTTGTTCGGAAACACAGAGAAATCCCTACCCGAGTCCGGTACAGACGTGAAGGTAAGTTCAGCCCCGGAGTCTTTGAGAGGCACTTTGGTCCGTGGTCAAGCATCCCCAGGAAATTTAGGACTTGGGCCACGAACCAACCTGAATGGAGCGATGTGCTTGCACTGCTGCCACTGGAATTCTCACGAACTCAAACACCTGGGCCAACCGCTCTTCCGCTTCCCGTCTCTACCGAGCATCTAGAGACACCAACCAGCACGGCAGTTCACGCAAAGATTCAAGGTCAATCGATCTACGGAAAGCCCATAGACTTCCGAGGACTCCGACATGAACCGGTAAACGAGCAAGGAGTAGTGTTCCTATTCGGCATGGTCGCACTTGAACTTGGCTATCATGTCGAAGCGACCCAAGCCGGCTTTCCGGACTGCGAAGCAAAGAGGCAGATTGCCGCGGACAAGTGGCAGCGCGTCCGAATCGAATTCGAGTTCGAGAGTCGAAACTTTCGTGACCACGGGCACCCAGTTGACGGCTGCGACGTAATAGTCTGTTGGAAGCACAATTGGGCGGACTGTCCAGAAAGCCTCGAGGTCTTGGATCTGTCAAATATCATCAAGACTCTGGCCAGGTCCGAAAGCTAACGACTGGTGACCCAGGACAGCACTAGCCAGGACTGACCTGCGCCGCACCGAATCTCCCTCCCAATGCCCCTCCGCGCCCTCTATCCCCCGCTCGCCGGCCTGCTCCCGCAAGTCGAGGCCGAGATGGAGCGCATCGCCACCTCGCGGCTGCCCTTCATCGCCCGCGCCGCGACGCTCGCCGTCGGCGGTCGCGGCAAGCGCCTGCGCCCGACGCTGCTCCTGCTCGCCGCCGAGGCGCAGCAGGGGGGCGCCTCCGAGCGCGCGGTCGCCTACGGCGCTATCGTCGAACTCCTCCACAACTGCTCGCTCATCCACGACGATGTCATAGACGAGAGCGATGTCCGCCGAGGCGAGAAGACCGCGCGGGCGCTTTTCGGCAATAAGTTCACCGTCCTGCTCGGCGATTATCTCCTCGCCCGCTCCTTCACTCGCCTCGCCGAAGACGGCAGCCAGCAACTGTCGCTCATCCTGACGCAAGTGGCGGCGGAAATGGCGGCCGGCAACTTGCTCGAAGTCTTCGGCGCCGGCCAGCTGATTTCGGAAGAGCAATACCTGCAGATGATTTGGGGGAAGACCGCCTCGCTCTACGGCGCCGCGGCGCGGCTCGGCACCTACATCGGCGGCGGCGACGAAGCGACCGCCGACGCGCTCTGCCAATTCGGCGAGCAGTTCGGCCTGGCGTTCCAAATCGCCGACGACATCCTCGATCTCACCGCCGACGAAGCCGACACCGGCAAACCCGCCGCCAGCGACCTGCGCGAGCGCAAGCTGACCCTGCCCGTCATCCACGCGCTGGAAGAAGCGACCGACAACGAGCGGGCGCTGGTGCGCGGCCTGCTCACTACCGAGCCGCTCACCGACGAGGCGCTCGACGCCGTGCGGGATCTCATTGCGCGCCGGCACTCGCTCGATTACGCCTGGGGCCGCGTCCAGGGCTTCCTCGACACCGCCCGCGCGCAACTGACGCCCCTGCCGCCCTCCCCCGCCCGCGACGCCCTCCACCACGCGGTCACCGACGCGTTCCCCCTGCCGGTCCTGCCGCAAGCGGTCCGCTAATGGGAGGGGTAGATCGTCGTCCCCTCTCCCAAGTATTTGGGAGAGGGGCCTGCACTCCGTAGCCTCGGCGAAGGAGTGTGGCTGGATGTCGGGGAGAGGGTTCATCGGGCCGCGCAGGCCGCCAGGCCTGCGCTGTTCGCGCCCGGTTCACCGGGCGCCTTTTGTTAGCCCGGCCACTTCATGGCCGGGCTATTCCCATTCCTTGTTTCCTCTGGCCTCGTTTCTCAGTCGCTCACTTCCAAAACAGCGCGCGCAGTGACAGGCCAAAGATCGTCCGCATGATCAATAACCGGGCGCGCACCCAGCCGTACAGATCGAACCGCGCATCCAGGCGCAGCATCACCCACGCCAGCAGCAGCCCCACCACACTGCCGACAAGGGCATCGCTCGGATAGTGCATGCCAACATACACCCGAGACACCGCTGTGATGGCCGCAAAGATGAAAAGCGGAATCCGCCAGCGCCGGTGGAAGTGGCTGAACACCCTCGCGCCCAGAAACGCCGATGTGGCATGCCCCGCCGGGAAACTGCTGTTCACCCAAAGCAACCCGAGACGGCGCACATCGGGCAGCACCGCATACGGCCGCGGCCGAAACCAGACGAGTTTGAACACCCAGTTGAACAGCATCAACTGCACGATCGTGCCGACGATGAACAGCAGCCCGGCGCGCTTCCACTTCCGGTCGCGCAGGCAGAGCGCGACGAGGGCGAAAGTCCACCAGATGACGGCGTACTCGCACAGCCAGGTCGCCGAGACGAACACGACATCGAGCGCGGCATTGTGATGGCTGTTAATCCAGTGGAAGACCAAGTGGTCGAGGTCGCGAAGCATACTGGTGATTACAACGGCCCTCTCATTGCAGTTCTTTCTCTGACTCGCTTGCGCTCGGCCGCATCTCCTCCGGCAGCAGTGCACACAGCGCCGCCCGCAACTGCTCCAGCACCGGCTCGATGCTTTCCCGAGAGGCGTGCCCCCTTTCCACCGGGATCGGCGCGCCGAACTGCACCGTCACCTTCGCCGGCCGCAGCAGCATCGAGTGATACGGCATCGCGCGCTGCGTGCCGACCACACCCACCGGCACGATCGGCGCCCCCGTCCGGCGTGCCAGAAATGCCACCCCCGGCTCCAGTGCCATCAGCCGCGCGTCGGGGCTCCGCGTGCCTTCCGGAAAAATGAGCACGGCCTCGCCCTGGTTCAGGAGCGTTTCAACCGTGCGGAAGATGGCCCGGTCCACCTTCCCACGCGCCACCCGGTGCGCTCCCAACACCGTGATCAGCGACCGGAAGACGGGGACTTGAAAGAGTTCTTCCCGCGCCACGAAATTGACCCGCCGCGGCGACGACACCGCCACCGCCGGCGGGTCGAGATAACTGCAATGGTTCGCCGCCAGCAACACCCCGCCCGCGCGCGGGACGCGCTCTCGCCCGCGCACCGACAGCCGGCAATAGACGACCAGGATGCCCCGCACCAGCCCCTTCACCAGCGCATACACAACACGCGACAGCCGCATGGCGGCGAGTCTACTCAGGCCGCGCCGCCCTGTAAACGGAGTTTCTTGGCAGACGCCACCTGTCGGTCTATCATCGAGTCCAACGCGTACCGGAGGACCATGATATGAAGCGAATGCCAACACGCCGTAATCTCGGCAAGGGCTTCATCGTTGCCCTGGCACTGGCGCTCCTGACGCTGCCGATGGGCAGCGCCTGGGCCATCAAACTCGGCGACATCCTCAAAGTCGGCGGCTGGGCATACATCCTCAAGAACAACGCCAAAGACATCGACAAGGGCCTGAACGCCGTCGTCGGGCGCAAGAACCTGAAGTCGACGATCTGGGTGACGAAGGTCGTCCCCATCGTCAGCGTCGGACAGGGCGGCTTCATCGGCGCCGTCCAGATCGCCGGCCCCAAGGCCAAGGTCGCGGTGACGAAGGCGGCGCTGCAACTCGAGGCCTCGCTCCTCGGCAACGACATCCGCGCCCGCATCTTCATCCCCGTCAACTCCGCCAACCCGGCCGACAAGTTCCAGCGCGTCGAAGGCGTCGGCATCACCGCATTGCTCGATTTGCGGTTGTAACAACTGACGAGCCGCGGGAGGTAGAATCGCGGTCGTGCAGCTTCTGCCTCCCCACCGCTCACCTCCTCGATCCCTCCGGCCGCGGCGTTTCTTGGCAGACGCCGCCTGTCCGACTATCATCGAGTCCAACGCGTACCGGAGGACGATGAAATGAACGGACAACAGTCACGCCTCAGTCTCCGCAAAGTCTGCGTGGTCGCGCTCGCACTGGCGCTCCTGACGCTGCCGATGGGCAGCGCCTGGGCCATCAAACTCGGCGACATCCTCGAGGTCGGCGGCTGGGCGTTCATCCTGAAGAACAACGCCGACGACATTGACAAGGGGCTGAACGCGGTCGTCGGTCGGAAGAACCTGCAATCAGCGGACTGGGTGACGAAAGTCGTCCCCATCGTCAGCATCGGTCAAGGCGGCTTCATCGGCGCCGTGCAGGTCGCCGGCCCCAAGGACAAGATTGCGACGACGAAGGCGGCGCTGCAACTCGAGGCCTCGCTGCTCGGCAACGACATCCGCGCCCGCATCTTCATCCCCGTCAACTCGGCCAATCCCGCCGAGAAGTTCCAGCGCGTCGAGGGCGTCGGCACCACTGCGCTGCTCGATTTGCGGTTGTAACCTACAGTCCTGCACTTCCCCCTCTCCGCTCGTCGGAGAGGGGGTCAGGGGGAGAGGGAACCGGTCGGCCGCACTCTTTTCCCCAGCCCTGAAAAGGTGACATCACAATCGGGCGGAACCGGGTGGGCGACGCAGTCAAGTCTCATCGGGGAGGGTGCGATGTCGATCGTTCGGCGAGTGTTCGGAATTGCAAGTCTTTGCGCGGGATTCGGTCTGCTCAGTCTCCGACCCGTTCAGGGCGCCGCCACGGCGCCGTCACAATTGTCCATCTTTACGCCCGATGTCGTCGCGGCCGGCGAGGTGGTTACCGTCAGCGTCCTCGATGACCAGAACCGGCGTGTCCCCGATGCGCAAATCACGCTCGAACTGAACGGCGTGCAGGTGGGCGGCGTCGTCGCCGAACGCGATGCGCACGGCCGGCACCACGTCACGATTCCCGGCTGGGTGTTCGGCATGGGCGGTCTGGCCTTCATCGCGTCGAGCGGCGGCTCCTCCGCGCGCTCAGTCGTCCCGCTGACGCCGCCGCCGAGCAGCCCCGGCGTCGGCGCCCCGCCGCAGATCAACTCCTGTTTCCCCAGCCAGGCCGTCACCAGCCGTCCGTTCGCTGTCTCCGGCGATCATCTCAGCGGCAACGCGGACCAGATCACCGCGCGGTTCGGTAACACCGCCGTGCCCAACGACAACATCCTGACGGCCTCTGACCATCAAGTAACGGTCGTCCCTTCGAAGGACACTCCGGAGGGCCGGCAGCCGGTGACGATCGAAGTCAACGGCATCCGCAGCGCCCCGTTCGACACTAATCTGATCCGCCCCGAAATCCAGATTGACAAGTCCGTGCTGCAGCCCGGCGAGCGCACGAAGGGTTCACTGATTCTGCACGGCGCGCCATCCGGCACCCGCATCGCGTGCGATCTCAGCCCATCCGGCGCCAATGTCACGATGACCCCGTCGGGCCGCGTCGAGACGACGACCGGCCGGATTGACTTCCAGGTCACCGGCGTCACGCCCGGCCACTTCGATGTCCGTGCCGTCGCCGGCGTGCAGTCACAAGAACTGCCGCCGGACTACCCGCCCCCCGCCACCGCCGAGGACCTCATCGCCATCGCCCGGCGGATGAACCTTGACCCGGCGACGAGCGAAACGCTCTACACACCGCTGGCCGACTGCCGGAATGCCTGGTCGAGCCACGATGGCGCCAAGGCCGCCGGCGCGCTCACCGACTTTCAGAAGCGCGTTTCGCGGTCCGCCGGGAAGGGCGTTACGAAGGGACAGGCAGCGCTGCTGGGATTCGGCGCCGCCTCGTTGCTGCAGGGCCTCTATGCCAGCGGGATGGCGCGGCCGCCCCAGACCGAAACCGGCGCCGTCCAGACCATCACTAAGGAATTCCGACAGACCGACCTCAACAACGACGGCAAGCCCGACCCGGTGATGACCTTCGTCTTCCCGGACTCTCTGGGCGGACAGTCTGCCAAGGCGCATCTCAAGGGAACCTTCTCCTACCAATTCGACCCCAAGTCCGGCACGCTCACCCTGACCACGATGGACGCCGTGATCGACTCCACCACCCTCCGCATTGACCTGAACCACGACGGCGCCCTGGAGACCGTCGAGACCGGGGACATCACACTCGCGCTCACCGACACCGGCTTCACGCCCGAAGACCTCGCCCAGGCCGGGGCGCCCAACCGCGGCTACTTCGACCCCGCCACCGGCGCCGGGCGCGTCACCTGGGGCGTGAAAGCCACTTGCGCGCTCTTCGACCGGATGGGCATCCCGTCCGTGCAGTTGCTGCTGCCGGAGACGGGCCGCTATGACGCCTCCACTCAAATCTTCTCGATGGTCGGACTCGGCCTCGTCACCCACGGTCCGTTCATGGCCTGCTCGGTCGCCAACTGCTGTCTCTGGTGCAATTCCTGCACCGTCGCCTGTTCGGGGTGCCGCAACGACGGCGGCGTCTGCTCGGGCGACGGCAGCCAGTCGTGCACCAAGGGCGATTGCGGCGGGAAGTGTAAGGGCCACTCGCCGGTCAGTTGTCCGTCCTGCGGCGGGCGCGGCTGCGCGTGCAAGCTCGGCACCTGCGGCTGCTGATACCTCTAGTCTTGCAGAGAGGCAGGAAGGCAGGAACGCAGTTTACTGGCACCCCGCCCCCACCCTGCGTAACCCCCAGGGCGAAGCAGGATCCCCCGCGTTCCTAATTGCCTCGCCCGTTAGGCGATCGCCCGCTCGAGGTGCTGCGGCAGGTGACCGGCGTGCTTCAGCGCGTGCAGTGTGCGCTGGTCATCGTCGGTCAGCAGCGGCCAAAATTCCTTCACCAGCCCGGCGAACAGCCGCGCCACCGTGTGCTCGCGCACGACCGTGGCGTCCTCGTGCTGCCGCACCATGAGCGCCGCCACCAACATCAGAGTCTTCGCATCCAGCATGATGTCCTCCCATTCCCCCACACGATACTCCGCACGCACCACTCTGATAATCCGGCGGGGATGTGTCCGCGCCCCATTCATGGGGCGCTTTCGTTCTAGGCCGGCCAGTTCATGGCCGGGCCATTTCAGTCCCGAAGGGACTGGACTTGAGTTCAGCCCGGAACTTCAGTTCCGGGCCGACGCGCGGCCTCTTCCGCGAACAGCTGGCGCTATATCGGCGCCTTCGGCAACTCCTTCAAGAAATACACATCGGGTGTTTCGACCACGCCCGACTCCTCCATCGCCTGGCGCAAATTCGGCGATTGGGTGAACTCCCGCATCCGGGCCAGGTTGTCGCACTCGATGCAGACCCAAATTTCGTTCGGGTCGCCGTCCGTGTGCAGCACCAGCCCCTGCGTGCCGCCGAACTGCTTCACGCCCGGCACATGGCGGTCGAACGCCGGCCGCCAACTCGCATAATCCTTCACCTTGTGTCGCACGACGACCCAGGGCATACCGCGCCTCCGCTGTCCGAATTGGTGCCAACACACTGTCGGTGGCACATCTTCCTGATTCGACTTCGTTCCCGTTATCCCGCCCGAAGCCCTACGAAGCCCGAACGCAGTGAGGGCGAAGGAGGGTCATTTCCTCTTTTCCTCCGCCCTTTCTATAATCTCCCCCCATGCCGGACAACGGCCCGCGCTCCTACTTCCTCCTCACTTTCGGCTGCCAGATGAACGAGGCCGACAGCCAGGCGACCGCCCTGTCGCTCGAACACCGCGGCTGGCGCCGGGCCGCCGGCCCCGAGAGCGCCGACCTGATCCTGATCAACACCTGCACCGTCCGCCAGAAGCCCGAAGAGAAGGTCTACTCGCAACTCGGCCGCTACCGCATGCTCAAGGAGCAGAACCCGGCGCTCCTCATCGGCGTGATGGGCTGCATGGCGCAGAAGGAAGGCGAAGCGCTGCGCAAGCGGGCGCCGTTCGTGGACTTGGTCGTCGGCCCTCGGCAACTGGGACGCATCCCCGACCTGGTCGAGCGCGTCCGCGCTGAAGGCAAGCCGCTCGTCGCAGTCTCGCAGGACATGCGCGGCGAACCGCCGCTCGCCCTGATTCCGACGGAGACCCTGCTGCAAGTGAAAACAGGAACCAGGGAGGCAGGAAGGCAGGAAGGCAGTCACCGCCTCCCCGCCTCCCTGCCTTCCTGGTCCCTTGCAGCGCCCGCCTCCCCGCCTCCCCGCCTTCCCGGTCCCTCTGTCGGATTGTCGTGGGACGACTCTCTCGCTGCTCCCCGCAACGGCAACCTCGCCCCTGAGGACGACCTCACCGCCGGCTTTGCGCCAGTCGGGATGCTGCCCAGCCGCCGATTGAAGCCGTTCGTCTCCGTCATCCAGGGCTGCAATTACCGCTGCACTTATTGCATCGTGCCGCTGGTGCGCGGGCGCGAATACTCGCGGCCGGCGGACGATGTCGTGCGCGAGGTGCGCTGGCTGGTGGACAACGGCTTCCGCGAGGTGACGCTGCTCGGGCAAAACATCCTCTCCTGGGGCAACGACCTGTGCCCGGCCTGGGACTTCCCGCGCCTGCTGGAGATGGTGAGCGAGGTCGAGGGCCTTGACCGCATCCGCTACACCAGTTCGCACCCGCGGGAAGTGACCGACCGCCTGATCGAAGCGCACGCCACGCTGCCAAAGGTCTGCGAGCATGTGCACTTGCCGCTGCAGGCCGCAGACGACACGCTCCTCAAGCGCATGGCGCGCGGCCACACCGTCGCCTACTACGAGGAGACGATTGCGAAGCTGCGGGCGCGCGTGCCCGGCATCGCCGTCACCTCCGACCTGATTGTCGGCTTCCCCGGCGAGACCGAGGCGCATGTCGAGAATTACCTGGCGGGCTACCGGCGCCTGCGATTCGATCAGGCGTTTATGTTCGCCTATTCGCCGCGGCCCGGCACCGTCGGCGCCACGCTGCCCGATCAGATCGAGCGGCCGCGGCAAATCGAGCGGCTCGAACGCGTCATCGCCCAGCAGAACGCCATCAGCGGCGAAGTCAACCGGGCGCTCGAAGGCACGGCCGCCGAAGTGCTGGTCGAAGGCCCGAGCGAAAAAGACCCGGGCAAACTCACCGGCCGCACTCGCACTAACAAGCAGGTCGTCTTCCCCGTCCCGCCCGGCGTCGAAGACGAAGCGCTGGTGAATGAACTCGTCGCCGTCCGCCTCACCAAGGGCCACTTGTGGGGGCTGGAAGGGGAATTGACGACAACGGTAGACGCAAGAAGGTAGAAGGTGGTAGCAGAATGCCGGGCGATTCAGTTTCATTTACCATTCACCATTCTCCATTCACTATTCACTCACTGGCTCACTCCCCTCGCTCCTCTCTCATCTCTGTTCTCTGATCTCCCTCAACTTCTGCCCTCTGCCTCCTGTCGTCTGCCTGCTTTCCTCTCAAGCAAGCGCCCGCTCGTGGTATATTGGGACAGCGGGAGCAGTCGCGGGCCCCGGTGCGCTCTGAGGGGGGTGCTTCGGGAACCTAGCCAGGGAGGATGCGCCCATGACCCGGCGCCTTGCAGCCTTCATCACAGTCGGCGTACTGGGGGTGGCGGCGGTCGCTTCAACTGCGCGTGCGCAGTCGCTCCAATTGCTCTGGCCCGACCGTTTCGAGACCCGCCTGCGGGCGCTCGAAGGCTCCTGGAAGGGCACCGGCGCTGTCGAAGGGATGGGCGCGGTGACGGCCACGCTGGTCGTCAGCCACGACGAGGGGGCCGCCTATTATCGCTGCGAGCAGGTCGTCCGTTCCGACAAGGAAACCGTCACCGATTTCGGCTTCTTCTACCTGCGGATGAACCCGCGCACCTATCAGCCCGACCTCCGCGTCCTGTGGATGAACGGCAAGGGCTACATCCTGCAAGGCCGCGGCGAGATCGTGGAGAACGCGCTGGTCTTCACGCTCGACACCTCGGAAAACCTGCCGCCCGGCGTGCGCGGTCGCACCCGGCTGGAGACCCCCGACAAGGACCGCCTGCTGCTCACGCTCGAATTCGGCGTGCCGGTCTCGAAATTGCAGGAGGTCGTGAATCTCGCTTACGACCGGGTGCCGAGTTTGGTCAAGGTGGGGAACTGAACAGCGGGTAGACGGTAACAGGTAGACGGTAGACGGGAGAGCCGTCGAACCGCGTTGCCCCCTCTTCCCGTTTCCCTCTTCCCTCTTCCTATCTTTTCACAAACCCCTCCAGCGCCGCCGTGTAGGTTTTGGCCTTGCCGTCGTAGGCGATGCGGAACTTCGTCGGATACCACCCGGGCGCCGGAAAAGCGCCGAGGGGCAGGATGTCGGCCGTCAAGTTCGGCTTGGTGAGCAAGAAGTCACGCGTGATCATCGGCTCGTAGAAAGTGACTTTGCCGTCATACGAGCCATAGACCCAGGTGTAGGTGAAGGGCTTGCCGTTGAACTCGGGCGCCTTCGAGTCCACCCAGTGGTTGCCCATGCGCGGCTCGATAGTGGCGGGAAGTTGCGTGATGAAGCTGGCGGGCAGCACGCCGGCGGGTGGGGCCTTGCTGCACTTCGCCAGGTCGTCGCCCGTACCGGTGATCGCGGCGCGCACCTTCGGCGGGCACATATAGAAATGGAAGTCGAAGTGCGGGACGGTGTAGACGCCGGCCGGGATGTGCCCGTGCGGGTTCCAGTTGAGCACGGCGTGCGTGAACGGCGTGGCGGAGGCCTTCGCCGGCAGCGCCAGGATATGCTCGGTGAACATCAGGCCGGGCAGGGGTTCCTTCGGCAGGTTGGTCAATGCCGTCTCGGTGAGCGTGATGCCGATGGCGGTCGGCGCGCCGGCGACGTCGAGCGTCACCCACGACCAGACCTTGCCGTCGCCGAGTTTCACCGCCTTGCCCTTGAATGTCCCGGCCTTCGACTTGCTGGCAGAGCTGCCCGAACTGCCGTAGCTGCCGTACGAATCCGCCGCCCGGATGCTCCCGGCGCTCCAGCTCGCCAGGGTGAGTGCCAATAAACCAAGAACCAGCGCGCGTCGCATCACTGCCCTCCCGAAGTAGTGAGTGTGTGAATCCCTGATTCGTTGACCGCGGCGGGCCTCCTGCCCGTCGCCCTGTCGTTCGTCCTCTCCCCGCGCCTCGCCGGCGCTCGGCGCGCCTCTCTCCCGAACTGAGAGCGGGGCGACACCATGCGACAAAGCAGTCCCCCCCTCTCTCAACCGGGAGAGGGGGTCTGGGGGGAGAGGACGACGAGTGCGTCGGCCGTCCCGTTCTCCGGTTCTCCCGTTCTCCGGTTCTCCCGTTCTCCGTTTCCCCAGTTCACCAGTCAGCGCTGTGGAGCAGTCGGGGACGGCGGCGGGGCGGGCGCTGGTAGAGTGGAGCGAGCGGTCGCTTGCAAACAGGGATTCGCATGGTAGAATCGAACCGGGTATGAATCCGCCGTCCAGCGCCTCGCCGACCGGCGCGCCGACTGCTGCCGCGCCGGTCGCCCCGCGGGCGCCCGATGGGCACACGGCGGTCGCCTCAGCCGCCGACCAAACGCTGACCCCGATGTGGCGGCAGTATCGCCGCCTGAAAGCGGCGCACCCCGACACGCTCCTGTTCTTCCGGCTCGGCGACTTCTACGAACTCTTCGGCTCCGACGCCGAGACCGCGGCACGCGAATTGGAACTGGTGCTCACCGGCCGCGAGATGGGCAAGGGGCACCGGGTGCCGATGTGCGGCGTCCCCCACCACGCTGCCGAGCGCTACCTGGCGCGGCTGCTCGGCAAGGGCTACCGGGTGGCGGTCTGCGACCAGATGGCGGACCCGGCGACGACGAAGGGGCTGGTGCCGCGGCAGGTGACGCGGGTGTATTCGCCGGGCACGGTGGTTGAAGATTTCCTGCTCGACGCCCAAACCAATAACTATCTCGCGGCGCTGGCGCCGGCGGCCGACGGCCTCGGCCTGGCGGTGGTGGACAGTTCGACCGGCGAGTTCCGCGTCACGGACATCCGCGGCGACGGCTGGATGGAGCGGGCCGCTGACGAACTGGCGCGCTGGCGGCCGGCCGAGGTGATCACCACCGATGCTGGCTGGTCGGAGTGGGCGCGCCAGGCCACTGACGCGCCGGCGCGGGCCTGGGCGGTGGACGCCTTCGAACCGGCCGAGGAGTTGCTGTGCCGCCACTTCGGCGTGGCAACGGTGGCGGGCTTCGGGCTGACCGGGCGACCGCTGGCGCTGGAGGCGGCGCGCCTGGCGCTCGATTACCTGCGCGCCCACCAGCAGTCCGCCCTCGAGCATGTGCGGTCGATCTCCGTCTTCGAGACGACTGAGTTCGTGACGCTCGACGCGGTGACGCGCCGCAACCTGGAATTGACCGCCACCCTCCGTGAGCACAGCCGCGTCGGGAGCATCCTGGCCGTCATCGACCGCACGCGCACCGCCATGGGGGCGCGGCGGATGCGACAGTGGCTGCTGGCGCCGCTGCGCGATCCCGCCGCCATCACCGCGCGGCTCAACGCGGTCGAGGCGTTCCATCGCCACGCGCCGCTGCGCGACGCGGTGCGCGCCGCGCTCGACGACATCTACGACATCGAGCGGCTGGTGGCGCGCTGCGCCGCCGCCGCCGCCGCCCCGCGCGACTTGATGGCGCTGCACCGGTCGCTGGAGGCGCTGCCCGGATTGCGGGCGATCCTGGCGGCGGCGCCGGAGGCGGTCCGGCAGCGCGGCGCCGACCTGGACGACCTCGCCGACCTGCGCGACCACTTGGCGCGGGCGATCGTGGACGACCCGCCGCCCACTTTGCGCGACGGCGGCGTCATCCGCGACGGCTGCGACGCCGAACTCGACCGGCTGCGGACGGCGGGGCGCGACGGGCGCGCCTGGATCGCGGCGCTCGAGACGCAGGAGCGCGAGCGCACCGGCGTGCGGTCGCTGAAGGTCGGGTTCAATCAGGTCTTCGGCTATTACCTGGAAATGACGAAGCCGAACCTCGAGCGCGTCCCCGCCGATTACGAGCGCAAGCAAACGCTGGCCAACGCCGAGCGCTACACCACGCCCGCGTTGCGCGCCGTCGAAGAGCAGGTGCGCGGCGCTGACGAGCGGGCGCTGGCGCTGGAGTGGCGCCTGTTCGCCGAGGTGCGCGGCGCGGTCTGCCGCCAGGCGGCGCGCCTGCAGCGCGTCGCCGGCGCCCTCGCCGACCTCGACGCGCTGGCCGGCCTGGCCGAAGCGGCAGCGCGCCACGATTATGTCCGGCCGCGCCTCGCCGACACGCCGCGCATCGCCATTGGCGGCGGGCGGCACCCGGTGGTGGAGCGGCGCGCCGACGCCTTCGTGCCCAACGACACCCTCCTCGACGGCGACGACCAGCAAGTCATCATCCTCACCGGCCCCAATATGGCCGGCAAGAGCACCTACCTGCGGCAAGTGGCGCTGATCGTCCTGCTGGCGCAAATGGGGAGTTTCGTCCCCGCCGACGACGCCGAAATCGGGATCGTCGACCGCGTCTTCACCCGCGTCGGCGCCAGCGACGACCTGGCCGCCGGGCAGTCCACCTTCCTGGTGGAGATGACTGAGACGGCAAACATTTTGCACAACGCCACCGAGCGCAGTCTGGTGCTGCTCGACGAAGTCGGGCGCGGGACTTCGACCTACGACGGGATGTCGCTGGCCTGGGCGGTGGCGGAAGCGCTGCACGACTCGGTCGGCTGCCTGACGCTCTTCGCCACGCATTATCATCAACTCAACGCGCTCGCCGACGCGCTGCCCCGGGTGCGCAACTTCCGCGCCGCGGTGCGCGAGGAGGGGAACCAGGTGGTGTTCCTGCATCGGATCGTGGCGGGCGGCACCGACCGCAGTTACGGTTTGCAGGTGGCGCGGCTGGCGGGCATCCCGCCGGCGGTGATTGCCCGCGCAAAAGAGGTGCTGGCGGCGCTGGAACGCGACGGCGCGACCCCCGCCGCTCCGTCGTCCGCGCAACTGTCGCTGCTCGACCCGCGCGCGCCCGGCGCGGCCGCTGCTCCCGCGCAACCGCCGGCGCCGCACCCGCTGGTGCGGGAACTGGCGGCGCTCGACCCGGACCGGATGACGCCGCTGGAGGCGCTGACGACGCTGGCGCGGCTGCGGGAACAGGTGTCTGGTGAAATGTGAAGGGTGTCAAACTACGCCAGTTTCCGCCTGACACCTGAAACCTGACACCTTACACTCGACCTTTGACACTGCCTGCCGCGGTACACTATCCCCCATGGCTGCGGCTCTGCGAGGCATCCTGCCGACATTGCGCCGCGTCTTCCCCTGGCGCATCGAGAACCCGGTGCTCGCCAAGGAACTGCGCACCCGCATCCGCGGCACCCGCTCCTATTGGCTGATCGCCGGCTATGTGACCGCGCTCGGCATTGCCGTCTCCATCGCCTACCTGTCCTGGTGGACGATCGACCGGATGCGCGGCGCCTCCCCGATGGGCTCGCAACTGGGGCACAACATCTTCCTCTGGGTCTTTTATCTGCAGGCGTTCCTGATCACCGTCATCCCGCCGGCGCTCACCGCCGGCGCCATCACCCTCGAGCGCGAACAGAAGACGCTGGAGCTGCTGGCGGTCTCGACGCTCAAGGGGCGCGAGGTGGTGATGGGCAAACTGCTGCCCGGCACCCTGATGATGCTGCTGCTCCTGTTCATCAGCGCGCCGGTGGGGAGTCTCTCGTCCTTGTTCGGCGGCGTGGCGCCGATGGACCTGGTCACCGCCTATGTGGCGCTGGCGCTCTATGGGTTCACCCTGTCGACGATGGGCATCTTCTGGTCGGCCATCAACCGGGGCACCGCCGGCTCCGTCGTCGTGACCTTTGCCGTCGTCTTCGTCTATCTGATGCTGGCGGGCGTCACCGCCACCGGCCTGATGCGGGGCATGGGGGCCGGCGCCGGCGCCACCAGCGCGGTGCCGTTCGCCCAGACGCTCACCCCCTTCCTGATTCTGGCGGTGGCGGACCGGACGGTGCCCGTCTTCGGCCTCAACCTGCCAGCGCTGGTGGTGCCGCTGGTGCTGTACGCGATGACGGGCGCGCTGTTCATCGCGGTGGCGTCGACGAAGATCGAGTTCCTGCGCGAAGACCGGTCGCCCTGGGTGCGGACGCTGACGCTGGCGCTGTCGCTGACCGCGCTGTTTATCGCGCTCGGCAACGGCTGGGCGTTCCGGGCGCTGACCTCGACCCCGTCGCTGGCCGACGCCCGCGTCGCCGCGATGCTGGCCCTGAGCGCCCTCGGCGCCGTCGTCTTAGTGTGCACGCCGGCGCTGGCGACCGGCGGCCCGCGGCAGTTCCGGCGACCGTTCCGCCTCTATGACCCGCGCGCCTGGTTCACCAGTCACCCGAGCGGCGGCCTCGCCTTTCTGGTGCTGTGGACGGCGCTCGGCACCGCGCTGGTGGCCGGCGCCATGACGCTCGCCGGCTATCCGCCGACCTCGGCCGGGATGGCCGAGACGCTGACCGTGATGCTGGTGCTCATCGCCAGCGTCGCATTCGGCTTGGGCGGGCTGGGGTGGGCGGCGGCGCGGCGCAGCCGCTCGCGCGGCGTCGGCATCATGACCGTCGTCCTCGCCATCTTCTTCCTGCTGGTGGTGCCGGCGGCAGTGTGGGCGGGGGCCGGGCCGTGGCGGCAGCCGTTGCAGACGCTCAGTCCGATCCGCTATCTGTCGCCGATGGCGGCGCTCGACGAGCAGGACAACCGGATTCTCGGCCAGCCGGCGGCTGGTCCGCAGGCCTGGCTGATCACCAGCGGGGTATATATACTAGTGGGTGCCGTCGCCCTCGGCCTCGGCGGCATGCGGAGGCGCAATGACTGAGCAGACGCGAGCAGTGGGCGCCGCAGTCGCCCGGTTCCGGCGCCGGATGCGCGTGCTCCTCTGCGCCCGCTGGACGCTGTGGGGCGCGGCCTTCGGGTCGGCCGCCGCGGTCGCCCTCTTCGCCGTTAACCATTTCCGTCCCACTTTCCACGCCTGGTGGTCGCTCCTTGCATTGGGCGCCGGCGCGCTGCTCGGCGCCGTCACTGGCCTGGTGTTGCCGGTGAGCGCGTTCGACACCGCCCGCGCCGTGGAAACACGCTCGGGGCTGAAGGAGCGCGTCTCCAGCGCGCTGCGCCTGCCGAAGCGGCTCGACCCGGCGGTCGGCAATGCCATCACGCGCGATGCGCAGAGTCATCTGCTCGGCCTGCGGGCACGGCGACTGTTCCCGTGGCGGCCGCGCGGCGAAGGGTGGGCGTTCGGGGTCTTGGTGTTTGTAGCCGGCTTGCTGGCGGTACTGCCGCCCGGCACTTTCCTGACGCCGGAAGCGCGCGCCGACCGCGCCGATGTGCAGTCGCGCGGCGAGGAATTGACGCGACTGGTGAAAGAACTCTCGAAGACGCCCCCGCCGAGCAACGCCGATGTCTACAAACAAGTGCTGAAGAACCTCGAGCGCCTGTCGAAGGACATGCAGGCGGGCAAGATTTCCAAAGAAGAGGCGCTGGTCAAACTCAACGAACTGCGCAAGCAACTCGACGACCAGCGGCTGCCGGAGACCGTCCCGACCCGCACCGGCGCCGAGGCCGCGCAGGCTTACCTCGACCAGCGGATGCAGGAGCGCGCCGAGCGCGACCACCTGACCGCGCTCAACAGCGACTCGCCCGAGCAGCGCGCGGCGCTGGCCGAACAACTGAAGAAGATGGCGGAGCAGAAGCGCGCCACCGGCCAGACTTCCGGCGGCGACAACACCGCCCTCGACCAGGCCGCCGAGCAACTTTCGGCGGACGACCTGAAGGCGCTCGCCGAGGCGGTCGAGAAGGGCGAAGGCGCGCGGCTCACCAAGGAGCAGTGGGAAGCGCTCAAGCCCTACCTCAACCAACTGAAGCAGCAGGGCGCGAACGCGCAGACCCTGCCGGTGGACCCGCAGGCGCTGCAGGATTTGATGGACCTCTACGCGAAACTGCTCGCCAACCAGGATTACCAGGAAGCCCTGCGCCTGTTCAACGAACTCATCCAGAAACTGCAACAGCAGGCACAGCAGGCCCAGCAGAACGGCAAGCCCGCGCAGATGAGCGAGCAGGACCTGAAGGAACTCGCCGAGCGGATGAAGCAACTCGCCGACATGCTGAAGAACACCAACCTCGACGAACTGGCGAAGAAGATGCGCGAGTTCGCCGAGCACCTGCAGAACTGCAAAGAATGCCAGCAGGCGCTGCTGAACGGCAGCAAGGGCGGGGGTACCTGACCGGGCTTCGGCATGGGCGCCGGGGGCGTCCAAGGAGCGCTCAGTCAACTCGCATTGCAAATGGCCCTGGCCGCAGGGTCCGGCCCGATGGCCAACTGGAAGATGCCCGGCGCCATGGGCACGCAGTTGCAGCCGGGCGGCGGCGCCGGTCCCGGCACCGGGCACGAGCAGTGGCACGGCGGGCAAACCGGCCCGGTGCAGACGCAAGCCAACCCGTGGGACCTGAACGCCAAGCCCTACGACACCCGCGTGCAGGGGCGCACCGACCACGCCGGCCCGATGTACCTGGCGCCCAACCCCGAGCGCGGCGCGCCGACGGGCACCGCCGGCGCGGCGCTGCCCTACACCAGCGTCCCGAGCCAGTATCGCCGCGCCGCCGAAGAAGCGCTCGAACAGCAGCAGATCCCGGCCGCCTACCGCGACCGCGTGCGCGCCTACTTCGAATCGCTGCAGCGCCCGCAACAGAAACCCGTCGACAAGAAGTAACCTCGCGCACTCCCCTCTCCCAAAAACTTGGGAGAGGGGCAGGGGGAGAGGGTTTCTTTCCCGTCCCGCCTGTTCCGCAGACTGAAGTCTCCCCTCTCCACATCGTGGGGAGGGGCTGGGGGAGGGGACATTGGTAGCCCCGAAGGAGCTGGTCTGGAATTCGGCCCGGAACTTCAGTTCCGGGCGACGATCGTCCCCCTCCGCGCCACCCACCACGCCGCCGCCAGCAGCACCACCGCAAGTCCGAAATGCAGCAGCGGCGTCAGCACCCAGCCCCCCTGCATTCCCGTGATGTGGATAGCCACATTGGAATCGGCCGGAAAAGATTCCGCAAACCCGCTGAGCGGACTGAGCATGCCGAACAGCACCAGCGGCAGCGAGCGGTCCGGCGCGCTGGCGACATTGAGCGATTGCACGACGGCGAACGGGACGATGAGCGTCAGCACGCCGGCGGTGACGACCACCGTCCCGGCAGCGAACCGCTCTCGGCACGCCGCCGAACAGACGAACCCGAGCGCAGCGAGCATCGCCGCCCAGCCGAGCAGAACTAGCAACTCGCGCAGCGCCGTCGCCAGCACATAACCGGGGACGCGGCCCGCCAGTCCGCGGGCCAGCAGCGCCCCCACCCAGATCGTCAGCGCCCAGAGCAGGCAGTAGACGAACCCGCCCGTCGCGCCGCGCGTTTCCAAGCCGCTGCGCGGCGAGAACAAACCCGTCAGGCCGTTGCGCCGGAACGCGGCACCCACATCGGCGCGCCCGGCGGTGGCGAAGACCGTGGCGATGAGCGGCATAAGCAGGAGTCCCATACCCAGCAGCGTCATATGGGTGTCGTCGTGCGACGGCCCGCTCCCGATCATCAGTCCCAAGTCGGAGCCCGTCAGCACGGTCGTCACGAAGGTCAGCGCCAACAGCCCGGTGCGCAGCCAAAACGGCGACCCGCGCCGCAACTCGCGCATCCCTTCGGCGCCGGCGGCCAGCAGCACTCCGACGCACAACGCCCCGCCCAGCCAGGCGACCAGCGCGATCGGCACATGCACCGCGAAGAGCGGCGCCAGTTCACCGCCGCGCGCCGCTGCCCAATAGGGCTGCAGCGCGCCGAGCACCGGCGGCGGCGCCGACAGCGGCAGGGTGTCGAATCGAATCGGTTCCAGAATGAACAGCAGCGCCATCCCGGTCACCGTGAACGCCGCGACCACCGCCCACCCCGGCCGGCGCGCCGTGCTCGAGAAATAGGTGCCGGCGGCAGCGAAAACGAACGCCTGCGCGAAGAAGCACACCTCGGCGCCGACCACTTCCCAGAAGAGGTAGCCCCGATTCGGCGGCGTCGCCGTCAGCGCCGGAACCAGCAGCGGCAGCCCCGCCGGCAGGCCAACCAGCAGCACGACGATCGCCGTCGCAAACACCCGGCCGCGCACGAACTCGGCCGCGGTCATCGGCGTCAGCGTCAGCATTTGCAGCGTCTCGCGGGCGCGGTCCACCGTGATGCCCACCGAGCCCAGGCCGATGGCCAGCAGCGCCATCATTGCGCCTTGCACAAACAATCCCCAAAACACCGCCTCGGAGCGCAGCAACAGCGGCGGGTCGCGGTACGGCGCCCAGGCCAGCAGGCCGGTGACGAGCATCGAACCCAGCGCCACCATCGCCAGCGTGGCCGGGCTGGCGCCGTGGCGGAAGCGCCGCATTGTCAGAATGAACGCGGGGCCATAGAGCCAGTGGTCGAGCCGCGCCGCCAGCGAGCGCGGTTCCGTGACAGCGGTGGGCGCGGTATTCTCAGCACTCACGGCGGGAGCATAGCATCGAACCGGGGAGTTAGAGACTAATGGCTCTGAGTGACCTCACCCCATGTCCCTCTCCGTTAACGGAGAGGGGGGAGTTCCCTACTGCACCGCGCCCCGCGTCACCCGCATGAAGATGTCTTCCAGGTCGGTCTCTTCTTCGGCGAACGAGCGGACAGCGAAGCCCTTCGAGACCAGGTGCTGCAACAGGTTGACCTGCGTCTCGTCGCTGCCGTCGAGACTGATGGAGATGGAGTTGCCGGTCACCCGCACATCCTTCACACCGTCATAGCCCTCGAGCGCCTTGGCGGCTTCGGCGGCGCGGTCGGCCAGGGTGATTTCCAGTTTCCGGGTCGGCGTCACCTTGCGCATAATCTCGTCCACCGGCCCCCAGACAATCAACTCGCCCTGTTCGATGATGCCGATCTTGTTACACATATCGGCGAGCTCGGGCAGGATGTGCGACGAAATGAGAATGGTCTTGCCCAGCCGCCGCAGTTCCTTCAGCAGCTCCTTGATTTCGATGCGGGCGCGCGGGTCGAGGCCGGAGGCGGGCTCGTCGAGCAGCAGCAGTTTCGGGTCGTGCACCAGCGTCTTCGCCAGGCACAGGCGCTGCTTCATCCCGCGGCTGAGCGCTTCGACATAGGTGTCGCGCTTGATGGTCAGGTCGGTGAGTTCGAGGACATCGTTGATCAGTTGCGGACGCTGCGCTTTCGGGATGCGATAGGCGGCGGCGAAGAAATCGAGGTACTCCCACACTTTCACATCGTCATAGACGCCGAAGTAGTCGGGCATATAGCCGATGACGGCGCGCACGCCGTCCGGGTCGTCGCCGATGTCGTGGCCGTCGATGGTGGCGGTGCCGGAGGTGGGCTCGAGCAGCGTGGCCAGCATCTTGATCGTCGTCGTCTTGCCGGCGCCGTTGGGGCCGATAAAGCCGAACAGGTCGCCGCGCTCGAGGGTGAAGGACAAATCCTTCACCGCGGTGACCCCCGGATACACTTTCGTCAGATTGAAGGTCTGCAGCATCCCCTGGCTCCCCTCACAGCAGCCGCGGCATTATAGCAAGGACTGTCCTGCTCGCTCTCCGACACTCGCCCAGGGAATCGCCATGCACTTAGGCCTGCTCGTAGTCCCTCTCCCTGATAGGGAGAGGGTGCCCCGAGCGAACGCGAGGGGCAGGAGAGGGATGCTCACCTCCTTTCGCGCACCTGCCGGTCGAGCGCACGCAACCGGCGCAGCAGCGGGCGCAGGCACAGCAGCCCGGTCAGGCCATAGATGAGGGCATATCCCAGCAGCGGGCGCTGCGCCTCCCAGAATGAAGTGGGGGGCGAGGCGTACGGCACCCACGCGCGCGAAACCACCGGCAAGAGGTACTCCTGCACGAGCACATATGGATTGACCGCGGCGATGACTTCGCTTAGCGGAGAACGGGAGCCGGAATAGGAATAGGAACCATAGGTGAACAGTTTGAGCACTTCTGCAATCGCCCAGGTCAGCGCCAGCACCCCGATGAACGCCACCCACACCTGCGCCATCGCCCGAAAGGTGCGCGTGGTCAACATGCTGCGCAGCAGCGTCAACCCCGCTACCGCCCACGCCGTCACCGCCACGACCAGCAGCATCCCCAGGACCGCCGCGACATCGCTCAATTTCAGCGGCGGGTTTGTTCCGGGATCGACCACGCGCGGCAAGAACAGGGAGACCACGACGAAGGGCGACCAACTGAGCAGCAGCAGCCCGACCCAATACATGCCGCCCAATAGTTTGCCCTCCACCAACTCCCGTGGGGTCAGCGGTGTCACGATGATGTCGTCCCAGGTCCGCCGCTCCCGCTCGCCGGCAAATTGCGGCGCCAGAAAGATGGGCACGAACAGGAACACCATCGTCAGGCCGACGAAAAACACGATGCGCAACGCGTCACCGACCGAACTCGTCCACACCATCCCGATCAGCATCACGAGCAGCATCAGGCCGTACGCCGACCCCGCCGCGACGCGCACGACGCGGGCGGCCGGCCGCGGGTCGCGCCAGAAGCGCATGCGGAGCGAATGCGCCAGCAGCGGGTTCTCCGCGAAGGCCTTCATCGCCGTCAGGGCGTCGCGGTGTACACGGCCTCGGCGACGAGCGAGGCATTGGCGCCCGTGCCGCTCAGCCGCACTTCCAGCGTGCGGCGGCCCGGGTCGAGGAAATCCCGCGGGTTCAAGTCGAAAGTTCGGAACGCCCCGCGCGCTGTGCGCGCCGCCGGCGTCTCCCAGGTGCCGCGGGCGCGGTTGAGGACGCGCACCGTGTGACTCGCCTGCAAGCCGCTGATGCGCAGCGTCAGCGTCCGCACCCGGTCCACCGTCAGTTCAGGCACCGCGAACGCCAGGCCCAGGTCGCCGCGGCCGAGACTGAGCGGCAGACTGCCGTCGCTCGGCACCCCGCCGCGCCCCGAGGGGTCGCCCTCAAACGCCGCCGCGCCGGACTGCGCCGTAATCCACCCGCGGGCGCGGTGCTCCGGCGCCGAGCCGGCCGCCAGCGCCACCGGCACATGCACGACAACCGCCAACAGTCCCTCGCCGTCGTACTTGCGGTTGTTGATCGTCACCGGCGCCGGCGTTTGCCGCGCCCAGCCGATCAACACCGGCTGCTCGGTGCGGCGCGCTTCGCTTTCCAGCGCGTTGCGCGCCGTGTCTCGGATAACACGCAAGCGGGCGGGCAGCGTGTCCGTCGTCGTCACGGACGCAATCGGCAGGCGCACCGTCTCACCGGCCTTCAGCGCGCCGACCGTATACGACCGCCCGCGCGCCACGATGCGGCACTCTTCGAGATTGAGGCGCGTCTGATTGGCGACCGAGCCCGACAGTGCGTCGCCCGACAGTTGCAGCGTGGCGCGGATCGGCCCACCGAGGTTGGCGTCGCCCGCCACCTCGAACGCGCGCAGACTCCACATATTCATTCGCGCCGTCTCCACCCATTGTCGGCTCCCGCTCATCGCAATGACCAGCGGCAGTCCGGGTCCCTGTGATTCCTCGTTGAACTGCACCTCGCTCACCGCCGTCGGTTCGGCGTCCAGCGCCAGCGAATAATTGGACGCGCTGGGCGAGAAGACGCCGACATAACTCAGCGCCGGGGCTTCGGCCTCGTCCGTGCCGCGCTCGACGACCGTCAGGACACTCACCAGCGCCTCGCCGCCGCGCATTGCAAACCCGATGCCGTAGGCGAGCAGCGTGAATGCGGCCACGATGGCGGGCGTCGTCACCCACGCCAGTTCCTGCCGGTCCATTCGGCGCAGGACCGCGTAATTGAGTGGCACCAGCACCAAGATGTATGCCACCAGGAAGAACAGGATGACCCAGAAACTGGGAGGCTCCAGCTCCGGAATGTCGCGCAGCGCCGTCGGCAGCGACGGCGCCGCGTTCATCACCGGTGGGCCGAACGCGCGCCCGAAGCGCCCCAGCGGCGACTCCGGCACCTGACTCGTCAGCGTCACCAGCGGCGTCTGCGCGACTGCCAGCCCTCCGATCCACTGCCACAACGCATCCAGCCCCGCCCACCCTTCCACCGGGCGCCGCGACGGGTCGAACGCCGCCAGCGTCACCTGTCCGGCGCCGTACGGGCGCCACAGCAGCAGCGCCGTGCCGTTTTGGTCGGCCAGAACCCGCGAGCCCGGCCGCGGCGACAGCGCGCTGACGCCCGTGTCCACTGGCGGTGGGCTGACGCCGAACAACCGCGTCAGGCCCGACAGCGACGGCAGCGTCAGCAGCGGCCCCACCGACCCGGGCAGCACATCCGCCAGCCAGGGCACCTGCAAATTCGCGCCTTCCGGGCCGGCGAAAACGGCGAGCGTCCCGCCGCCCGCCACCCAGCGCCGCAGCGCGTCGGCCTGCTGGTCGGTGACGCGGTCGAGCGCCGGGCTGACCAGCGCCACCACATCCACGCTCTGATAACCGGCCGGCATATCGGGCAAATCTTCGGGCTGCGCCCAGGTCACCTGCGCCGTACTGCCGGCGCCGGCGCGCGTGGCGGCGTCGGCGCTGCTGCCCAACCGCGGCGGAAAACTCATCTGGGCGATGCCGGCGAAACTCCCCGCCGGCGCGCCGACCACCAGGAAAATGAGGGCGTCGTTGTTCTGCAAGCGGAGTGGCGCGTCGCCCCAGACGGTGGCGCGGGGCGTCGTCAGCCGGACGCGCACCTTATCTTCCGTGCCCGGCCGGAAATAGAAGCGAAACTGCTTGCGCCCGCCTTTCGGCAAGTCCACTGCGAACCGGTACTCCGTGCGCGAATCGCTGTTCGCGGGCGGCGGGATGACCAGCGTGCCGGTCGTGGCGTTGCCGGGATTAGTGACCATTACGGAGACCGGCAGCCACTGGTTCGCCTTGCCGAGGCCGGCGAACCCGGCGGAGGCGCTTACCTGGAGATCCTCCGCCCAGACGGGCGCCGCCAGCAGCAGCGCGAGCGCGCTCATCGTCAGCAACGCTCTCGGCAACCTCACGCTCCCCTCACCTCCGTGCCCCTCGGTCAGTGGCTGGGCGGCGCATCATCGGCCGCAATGCGGCCGGGCGGGTTGGTGTCGGCGCTCGGATGCAGCACCTCATCGGTGGCGAAGACGGTGATGTTATGGCGCAGCGCCAGCGCGATGGCATCACTCGGGCGGGCGTCGATGGAAAACGGCTGGCCGCCGGCGTCGAATTCCAGGCGCGCGTAATAGGTGCCGCGCCAAAAGTCGTCGATGACCACGCGCTGCAACTTCGCGCCGAACCGCTCAAGCAGAATCGACAGCAGGTCGTGCGTCATCGGGCGCGCCTGATTGCCGCGGTGAAAGCGCGGATCGCGTGACAGCCGGATGGCCAGCCCCTCGCACGGCCCGATGGCGATGGTGAGCCGTTCGCCGTCGGCGGCGCGAAAGACCAGCGTTTCCATATTCCCCTGGTCTTCAGCGACGCGTTCGAGATCCAGCCGGAATTCGCGGGACTCCATCGGTGTCGCTATTCTACACGACGGGCTGCGCCGGCAACTTACGGCGGCCCGCCTCCGACAACCAGCGTCGGGTGCCACCACGGCGCTTGCGCGATGGCCAGCAGGTCGTCGGGCGTGACGCCGACCGCGGGCAGCGTCGCCAGGTCCACCCCACGCCAGTCGGCGACGAACGCCTTGTCGGGCACGCCCGGGTTCTGGTCGTCGCCGCTCACCACATAGACCTTCAGCCGGATCGCCGACAAGTTGGCAACCGCCCGTCGCGTCCCTTCCACTAGCGGCGGCAACAGCGCGCGGATGCGGTCGCGCGTGTCGGTCGCCGTCTCGCCGATGCGGACATTGACGGTGATTTCCACCGCGTGGTCGCGCGGGTCAATGTAGGCGGTGTCTACGCGTGCCGACGCCGGCAGCGTCCCGCTCAAGTGCTCGCGCAACTGCCCTTCTTCGGAGAGCGGTGTCGGCGTCGGGTGCGGCGTAGGCGTCGCCTCCGCCCAATTGCGCACCGAGCCCTCGGGCGGCGCCTGTGGCGGCGCGATGGTCGCCCGGTCCGGGCGGGGCGGCGTCGCCCTGTTGCCGGCGACGAGACTGGTCGGACGCGGCTGGCCGGCGGCTTCTTCGACGCGGGCGTTGATGCTCAACCGCCACAGATACACCCCGCCCACCGCGACGATGAGCACCAGAATTGCCGCCAGCCCGCCGATCACCATCGGGCGGCTGATGCCGAGGCGCTCCTGCACCGCGTCCAGACTGCGCAGCGGCTCCGGCGGCGCCTCCGGCGCTTCATAGACCTGATCGAGCAATTCCTCGAGCTTGACGCGGTCGGCCTGACTGCGCGGGTTCAGTTCCAGCGCCAACTTGAACCACTCGATGGCGTCGCGCGGCTGGCCCTGTTCCTTATAGATGTCGCCCATCAAGGAATGGGCGGAGGCGTTGTTCGGAAACCTGCGCAGGACTTCGATGCAGCGCGCCGAGGCCTCCTCGAAATCGCCGCGCATTCGCGCCAGGTTGGCCGCGGCCAGCAGCGGAAAGACCTCGGCATCGGCCTCCCCGATGTCGCCTTCGATGCTCAACGGCGCCCCGCACTCCTCGCAGAAGGGCAGCCGGTCGTCGGTTTTCGCGCCGCACTGGCCGCAAAACATCGCAAAACCCTCCCCAATGGGCGTGCGTCTAAGTCTATCCTACCCGCTCCGGCGGCGGGCGGCAGCCCGGGAGCGGCGCAAAGCGGCGCACAACAGGTAGAAAAGGGGCCGCTTTCGTGGAATACACCAGTAAGAACGCGCACCTGACTGGGACCCTGGTTGGCCGGAGCGATGATGGAACACCGCATACTGACGGTTCGAGAAACAGCGGCCTACCTGCGCATGAACCGGATGACCATTTACCGGCTGGCGCAGGCCGGCAAGATTCCCGCCTTCAAGGTCGGCGGCAATTGGCGCTTCGACCGCGAAGTCCTCAATCGCTGGATCGAAGAGCAACAGCGCGGCGCGGTGGACGGTGCGCCGTCCAACGGCGACACCCCCCAAGCTCCCCAAGCGCCGCGGCGCCCCCGCTGACGATTCCCGCCGCCGCTTGACCGCCCCGCTCCCGCGGGGATACTAGGGCCAGCCGCATGGCCAACGACCCCGCCGTCATCGTCGGCATCGCCGCCCGCGAAATCCTCGACTCGCGCGGCAACCCCACCCTCGAAGTGGATGTGTTCGTGGACGACGGCGCCTTCGGGCGCGCCGGCGTCCCCTCCGGCGCCTCGACCGGCTCCGGCGAAGCCCTCGAACTGCGCGACCACAACGACGCCCGCTTCCGCGGCAAGGGCGTGCAACGCGCCGTGGACGCCGTCACCGACACCATCGCCCCGGAAGTGCTCGGCCTCGATGTCACCCTGCAGTCCGCCATTGACCAGGTGATGCTCGACCTCGACGGCACGCCCAACAAATCCAACCTGGGCGTCAACGCCATCCTCGGCGTCTCGCTCGCCTGCGCTCGGGCCGCGGCGCAGTCGCTGCGCCTCCCCCTCTACCGCTACCTCGGCGGGCCGTCGGCGCGGCTGCTGCCGGTGCCGCTGCTCAATGTCATCAACGGCGGCGCTCACGCCGACAACGCCCTCGACATCCAAGAGTTTATGCTCATCCCCCTCGGCGCCGGCAGTTTCGGCGAGGCGCTGCGGATGGGCGTTGAGACCTACCACGCGCTCAAGGACGCCCTGCTCGCCCGCGGGCTGAGCACCGGCGTCGGCGACGAGGGCGGCTTCGCTCCCGACCTGCGCGGCGCCGAAGCCGCGCTCGGCCTGCTGCTCGACGCCATCCAGAAGGCCGGTTACGAGCCGGGCCGAGACATTGCCCTCGGCCTCGATGTGGCCGCCACCGAGTTGTATCAGGACGGCGTCTATCGCTTCGCCGGCGAGGAGACCGAGCGCACCGCCGAATCCCTCGTCGCCTATTACACGAAATTGATCGACGCCTTTCCCATCATCTCCATCGAAGACGGGCTGGCCGAAGACGACTGGGAGGGCTGGCGGCTGCTCACCGAGGCGCTCGGCCGCCGCGTCCAACTCGTCGGCGACGACCTGTTCGTCACCAACCTGGCGCGCCTCGACCGCGGCATCGAGTCCGGCGTCGCCAACAGCATCCTCATCAAGCCCAACCAGATCGGCACGCTCACCGAGACCATCGCCACCATCGAGCGCGCAAAACAGGCCGGCTACACCACCGTCCTTTCCCACCGCTCCGGCGAGACCGACGACACCACCATCAGCGACCTGGCGGTGGGAATGAACCTCGGGCAAATCAAAGCCGGCGCCCCCTGCCGCGGCGAGCGCGTCGCCAAGTACAATCAATTGCTCCGCATCGAAGAAGAACTCGGCGGCTCCGGCCGCTTCGACGGCCCCCGCAGTTTCTACAACCTGACCCACTCCAAGACTCACAATCCGTTTCAGTCTGACTGATCATCTGAGGGGAACCGGGGCGCAATCGACACTCGGCCGATGGTTGTCCCTCTCCCAGTTGGGGAGAGTGTGCCCGAAACAGAAAGGGCCGCCCCTGCCGCGATGAGGGGTCCGTAGCCACCGTTGGCGGCCATCTCCATTTCCCAATTTGAACCAACGCGAATTAGAGGAAAACTTGGAAAGTGCGGCCGTTGCAACTGGCCATAGCAAGTATGCAGGAGGCGCCCGACTGGCGCCGAACACGGGGTTGGGATCATGTCGGCGGTCTTAACCATTCTTGGCCTTTCAGCACTCATTGCAGTCGCCGTTCTGCTGACGCGAAGGAGACGGCGCTCGCAGGCCAGTCGTATGCGTCAGCCTATCAAGGATCCCGGGGGACTTCAGACAACGAGGTCCCCCGTTTCCGGGCCTGCTCAATTCCAGGAGGGCGTCTTTGTATCGTCGTGCGACCGTGGCAGTGCCACCGAGGAAGTGCACAAACAGCTCGTCGTAACAATCGACCAGCGAGAAACCAGCGAGCAATCATCGCAGCCAGTCAACTTGCCGACAACCGTCCCTGTCCCAATCCAAAGTTCTGCATCCCAAGCATCCTCGCTATACGCGACCGATTCTGTCCTCCCACAGCCGGTCGTTAAGGCAGATGAGTTTCCGCTACAAGAAGAGAGGCCCGAGGCTACTCCCGAAAATTACACTGACTCCCAAACGAAGCCGCCGGGCTTGCACCACACAGCGACGCCCGCGCAGCTCCCACCCCTCATGCGAGGAGGAAGGCCGAGACGCTCGGGCACGGCGCCGCCTTTCCGGCAGAAAGAATCCACTTCCGACATAAAGATTAGGGAACAGCTGCGAAAACCTGAAATTGTGTGCTGGCGACACGGAAACCGCTGGGTGATCGGCGTGGAGATCGATGACGCTCACGCCACCAATAAAAGTTTCGTCGCTTTGCAGAACGGAACACAGCTTTCCATAGACTTGCATTCCGAAGGGCTTCGATATCCACTTTCCTGTCTTGATCAGGAATTGCTGACAAGATGGACAATACAGGGTCATCCAAAGGAGGCTCGGATCGAGTTACCCAGACACGACTGCCTCGTGTTTCGCCTCGCTGGACCCAACCTCAGCAGAGGCCGTTTGGTAAGAAAACCGTCAGTCGGGAGTCTCCTGGTTGTCGCACCGGACGGGTGGGGCCGAGATAACACCATGTCCGGAGTTTCAATCATCACGCCCGAGCCGGTCTCCATTTCTGGATATTTGGCGCACCATTTCTTCTTTGCACAATCCGAGCATCCACAAATCTCTTTCGTGACCTCAGACGTTTCCGCGCGGTCGATTGACTTGTTGCCCGAACTCTTTGAGCTTGAAGGCCAATTGGTTCAAGATGCGGCTGAACAGATTGGCCCACTATTCGCTGCAGAGCCTCCTTCCCTCAGGGCAAGAGACCAAAGGTATTGGGATCGGGTGGGCAGCATCGTCATCGGTCAGGAAGGCCCCGGCAAGAATAAATGGCGGACAGTATTCACGCTGGATCGAGGCCCTGACCAACTTAGTCACGAACTCCAATCCACACTTCGAGCACGGGAAGGGGGTTGGTACTTCGCACGCGTCTATGACCAATGGGGCGACTTAATCGAAAGTCTCGATTTTCGGTTTCTCGCATCATTGCGAGCCATTAGAATTGGCCAATATCAAACCCTTCCGCCGCCGGAGGGTCATGCTCCCGTCCCAATCGAGTTCCTTCACGACCAGGATTGCATTGTCCGACAGCAGAAGTCTGAAAAGTGCGAACTGGACCTTAATTCCGAGAGCGAGACGACATCGGTTCTCATACCCCCTCGCTTCGAATGCGACCTTACAAATTGGGTGGTTGGGCCGCGGGCTGGCTGTGAAGTCCCCGTCCGCCTCCGCATTGATCGCGTCTGGTGGACTGGCGACACGGGATCATACCCTGCGCCCAAATGGACGGACAAACCGCTTCACTTCGCCCGCGGACAGTTCTCTCGGCAGAGCACTGCTGCTTTTTGGTTGCGCCTGCCTCATCCGGGCTGGACTGGGGCAGTGAACCTCGGCGTGAGCGAGCAACTGGCTCGAAACTTCAGCATTCCTGTGGACAAGACAGAAGTGTGCTTTCCCCTGGGAGAATTCGCTGACCAAGTTGGGATGCCCAACTCGCCCTCGTCGTGCAATCTGGGCCTCTGGGTCGAGCGGAACGGAGTTAAAGCGACGGCAACCCTCGCGTGCATCTCCAGTGATGCAGACGCTCAGCCCGTTTTGGCACATGGAAAGTCTGAACCAAGAGCCCCAGCCGACCCCCGTGCACTCTGCAATGGCGGCAGTGTGGCTTATGGACATTGCCGACATTGCCGTCGGTTGCTCGCGGAGGTGAATTCAAACAATGGAAACGCTTGAACTTGCCACTCGGGTCGAGCAAAAGTATCGCCAGTACCTTGAGACGACTTTCTATTTCAAAGATCCCGAACTCAGAGCCTCCTTTGGCGATGCGCTCAGTTCGCAGCACCTCAGCCGGGGGCCGTTCCTGGAAGCCACGCCAGTCTTCAAGCGAACGCTACGGGCTAGCGAACTAATCGCCGAATTACTTGGGACAGAATCCGACAAACAAATTGACGGCTTCGCGATGGCCCTCGATCTACTGCTCTACGAACATCAGGAACACGCAATCCGGGGAATCGCGGCTGATCGAAACGTGGTAGTCGCGACGGGAACGGGCAGCGGAAAGACGGAAGCGTTCTTGTATCCCATTTTCTTGCACCTATTCAAGGAATGGAAGTCGGGAAGTCTTGGCGCGGGGATTCGGGCGGTGGTGCTCTACCCAATGAATGCTCTAGCAAACGACCAGAGAGAACGATTGGGCGAGTACGCGAGGCGGTTCAGCGAGACTGATGCGGGGTTTCACTTCACCTTCGGGCAATACACTGGAGAGACTCCTGAGGACTTAGGCGATCGATTTCGCCACGCTGCGGATCGACAACGGTCTCGCTTGCCGGGAGAGATCGTGTTTCGCTCCCAGATGCGAGAGACGCCGCCGCACATCCTGCTAACCAACTACTCGATGCTCGAATACCTGCTCCTACGCCCGGACGATAGTCCTCTTTTCGACAAGGACGCTGCATGCTGGTGGAAATTCCTGATACTTGATGAGGCCCATCAATACCGCGGTTCTCGCGGGATTGAAATGGCCATGTTGTTAGCACGCTTGAAGCAGCGGTTAAGGGAAGGAGGGCGCACCGAACCCTTTCGCTGTGTTGCGACGAGCGCAACTCTGCTGCGAGGAAAAGAGGATCGCGAGGCAGTTGCCCAATTTGCGAGTGATCTCTTCGGCGAGCCCTTCTCTACTGAGAGCGTGCTTCTAGCCCGGCCAATGCAATCGTCCGTCCCCAGTTCAAAAGCGCTGACTCAAGCAGAGTATCGATCACTCGCCGACTTGTTTGAAAGCCAAACAACCGAACGCAGCGACATTCTCAGGACGGTAGCGATGAGATTGCAAGTCTCTCAACTGCCTGGCGAAGCCATCTCGTCAGCGGTGGGCCTGCTACTCGCGCACGATCAACGATCGGCCATGCTTCGCACGAGGCTTGCAGAGGGACCTTGCGTCGTCAGTGAGCTTGCAAACGAGCTCTTTCCAGATGCACCACCAGCAGAACGAATCACAAGAATTACTCAACTCGTCGGCTTGCTTCTGAAGGCGGATGATCCCGCTTCCGGAGCCCCTCTTTTGGCTGCTCGTTATCACCTTTTCCTGCGATCGTTGGAAGGAGCATTCATTTGCTATAGTCCGAAGCGGCGCGTTGTTCTGGACCGTGGGGCGGAAAACGCGGGTGCCAGGCGGTTTGAGGTGGCGCTATGTCGTGAATGTGGTCAGCACTATCTGGTGGGACGGGTCAGAGCAGGCTTCCTTCAGGAACCGATCCGCGACCCGGCTCATGACGAATTCGGTGCCACATACTTCCGCCCGATTGAATCTCAAGTTGAGATCGACGAAGCAGACGGGCACAGCGCCAACCGGAATCCCGTTTACCAACTATGTGTCGAATGCGGAATGATCGGCCGAGCAGTCCCTGATTGTGCACACGACAGTGTCCTCCCGGTGGTGAAAGAGGACGCCCCAAAGGATGAGGACCGGAAGGATGAGATAGCGAGATGCGGCGCATGTGGGTACTCAGGAGCGGGCCGAGATCCAGTTCATGAGGTTGTACATGGCAGTGATGGCCCACACGCGGTCATCGCTACAACTCTCTACAACCACCTGAGCGAAGCAAAGCGGAAGATTCTCGCATTCGCCGACGGGCGCCAGGACGCCGCCTTCTTTGCTTGGTACCTGCAGAATTCCACACAGGAAATCCTGGTACGAAACCTCCTCTATAGAGCCGCCAGTGACATGCAGCGCTTAACTCCCAACGGGGTTTCGCTCGCGGAACTGGCAGCACAGCTTAGGGATCTCCTTCGACACAAAGGGATCATCCCAGCGAGCGCAGGCGACGCCGAGGCGCTACACGAAGCGTGGCGAGCCCTTTACCGAGAATTCCTGTCTGATCAGCCGCGTGTCTCGCTGGAAGGGGTCGGCCTTGTGTACTGGCGCACTAAGCTTCCCGAATCGCTGGAGATCCCGCGGACGCTCATGCAGTTACCTTGGGCATTGGAAGACGATGAAGCACGAGATCTGGTAGCCCTTCTCCTTGATTCCTGCCGATTGGACGACGCAGTCGAATTGCGCTCGAAGAGCGCTCTCCCACTCAAGTGGAGTGACCTAAATCTTCAATCCACACAGCTGACGATCACCAGCACAGAAACTGGTCAATTGAGAAAGGACGAAAGGAAATGGGCAGGCCCCAATGGAAGGCGCATGCGTTTCCTGAAGGCACTGCTGAAGAGGATCTCGCCCCAGCTGTCCGAGGTGGAGCGGGGCCATGTTGCCCTGTCGTTTCTCCGAGAGTTATGGGATGCGCTATTGGAGTCGGACAAGCGCGCTGTCTCCCCAGCAGATCGCCTCTTTGTGCCCGTAAACGACGGTCGGAGAATCAATCCTGACTGGTGGCGTCTTCACCTAATAGACTCTGAAGACACTTTGTTCAAATGCATTCTCTGCGGGCGACTCCAAGGAGTGGGAATACGGGCTGTGTGCCCGCGTTCTGGCTGCGAGGGAATTCTTGAAAAAGTCCACAAGCGGAGACTTCACCCAAATCACTATCGTGACCTATATTTGGAGGAGATTCCGGGCGCCCTGCGAGTTGAAGAACATACTGCTCAGTTGAACTATGAGAAAGCCAGGGAGTTTCAAGCTGACTTCAGAAGCGGGCGCATTCATGTGTTGAGTTGTTCCACGACTTTCGAGCTTGGAGTTGACCTGGGAGACCTCGACACCGTCTTTCTTCGAAACGTGCCGCCGGAGACTTTCAATTTCGCGCAACGCGCTGGCCGGTCGGGTCGCCGATCGGGCTCAATTGGCTTTGTCGTCACCTATTGCCGTCGCTCCCCTCACGACCTCTATCACTTTTCCCGTCCGGAGGCCATGCTCAGCGGGAAGGCCCGCCCGCCCGTTCTGCGCGTGGCCAATGAAAAAATTATTTCCCGCCATATCACTGCGACCGCTTTGTCCGAATTCTTCAGGAAGTTCCCCGAGCGGTTTCGCAAAGTCCGAGAATTCACCGGAGATCTTGCTGCACCCACAGCAGTCAGCGATTTCCGTGAATTCCTACAGAACGACCGGCGAAGAATTGAGGAACGTCTGCGTCTGATTGTCCCATCCGAAATCCATTCGAGTCTGGGACTCTACAGTGACAACTGGATTGACAGAATCGCTGGAAGAGAAAGTCGCTTTGCAATCTCAGAGGCCCTGCTATCCAGCGATTACCGAAAGGTTAAGGAATTAGAGAGGCAGTTCAGCGACCTGGGCCAACACACGCGCGCGGACTGGGCAAAACGACGAGGCCAGGACATTGCTGGAGAAGATGTTCTCACTTTCCTGTCGCGCAGGGCCGTCATCCCGAAATATGGCTTCCCTGTGGATGTCGTCGAGCTTGACACTCACGGTTCTCGTCAGGGCGAGCAGGCGCGAGAGGTGTCACTCCAACGCGACTTGGCGATCGCCGTGGCTGAATTCGCGCCAACAAGCAGTCTGATCGCGCAGAAAAAGGAGTGGCGTTCGTATGGGCTCAAGCTCGTGCCGGAGCGCGCCTTGGACCGTCGATGGTATGTGCGGTGTGCGGTGCACGGCGTATTCAACTCAAAAACCTGGGAAGGAGAACAGGCCTCTCCCCTCTCTGCAGGATGTTGTGATAAGGCTACCAGTGGGCAATTCTTAGATCCCAAGTTCGGTTTCGTGACGAGCTACGCTCAAGGCCCTCGCGAACCTAAGCGAAAGCCTTCCAGAGTCTTCACGACCCGCCCGTATTTCGCTGGCTTCAAGGAGAGCGAGCCCGATGAGCTCCAGATCGGGTCTGTTTTCATGACGCCCGTGTCGCCAGGAACTCTCGTAGTTCTGTGTGAGGGGAGACGCGGCGAAGGTTTTTTCATTTGTGCCAAGTGCGGTGCCGGATTTCGAAAGGCCGAACCGGCGCACGAAACGCCTTTCGGACTGAAGTGTGGTGGCGAATTGACCAGATCATCCTTGGGGCACGAGTTTCTTTCTGATGTTCTGAAGCTCCGGTTCACAGAAACTGTCCCGGAGGGAGTCGATCCAGTATGGTTCGGCTATTCCCTCGCATATGCTCTCGTGGAAGGCGCATCGGAAGAACTCCAAGTGCCCGCCACGGATCTAAGTGCCACTGTGGCATATGGAGGTGTCGGTTCCACCGTTCCTCCGATCATCCTTTACGATAATGTTCCCGGTGGCGCTGGTCTGGTCGCCCGACTGCAAGAGCCGGCAGTGCTGCGGAGCAGCCTCCAGATTGCGCTCGATCGTGTGAGCGGTGAGTGCGGATGTGCTGAGCTGGAAAGCTGCTATGGTTGCTTGAGGCATTACCGAAACCAGTTCGCCCATCCCCATTTGCAGCGCGGACCGGTCAGAGACTACCTCGGCACGCTCCTCTCGCAATGGCCAGAACAAATGGGCGGCGCTGCAGTCCGGCCGTTCCCGCTGCCTCCCCCCGGAAAGCACCCGACCAGAAGACGAAACTAGCGCCCTGATCGCACTTGCTCTACAAGCGCCTGTTCAGCCGGCGCCTGCGTCGCGTCCATCCACATCGACCGACCTTCCCCTCGGCGTGCACCTCCGGGCGGCTGGCCAATCAAGTAGGAAAGCACAGGCCTGGCGGCCTGCGCTACTCCTTAGGAAGCAAGCGCTCGTCTATCTATCTCCCCTCTCCGCTTGCTCCGGTCTTACCGAGAGCCCTCGGCACCGCCGGGGTCGGAGCGGGGCCGGAGAACCCTCTCCCCCAGCCCCTCTCCCAAGTACTTGGGAGAGGGTGGCCGCAGGCCGGGGAGAGGGTCACGCGGCCATCACCCTCGAAAAACCGAAATTGCGAAACGAACCCAATTTCGCGAATCGAAAATTGCGAAACGAACCCAATTTCGCGCCCCCCCGCCCTTGCCCCGACCGCAGTGGAGGGGTGTCCCCCCATGTCGGCCTCACTCGCGCCGCCCACTTGCCATTCTGACCCTCTCCCCACTCCCCTCTCCCATGTACATGGGAGAGGGGTGCCCGAAGGGCGAGGTGAGGCCGACCCGCGCCGCCGACCTGCCGTTCTGATTACCCCCTCTCCGTGTGACGGAGAGGGGCTGGCTTGCACTCCGAAGCCTTGGCGAAGGAGTGGGGTGAGGTCGTTGTCGCCTCCCCTCTCCGCTCGTCGGAGAGGGGCCGGAAGTGAGGGACCGACTTCCCTCTTTCCCTCTCGTCCTGTTTCTCTCATAATCCCAACCGCTGATGCGCCGCACGAAAATCGTCGCCACCCTCGGTCCCGCCACCGATACCCTCGCGGTTCTACACCAGGTGCTGCGCGCCGGCGCCGATGTCGTCCGTCTCAACCTCTCGCACGGCACCCAGGCCGAACATCGCCGCCGCATCCGCGCCGTCCGCCGCCTCGCCAAGGAATTCGACCGCCCCATCGCCATCCTGCTTGACCTCGGCGGCGTCAAGCCGCGCCTCGGCGACTTGGCCAGTGGCCCGGTGCTCGTCGCGACGGGCGATCTCCTGTGCTTCACTGCCGGCGCCGCCCGCGACGGCGACATCCCCTTCCCCGACCTGGCCGGCGCCGGCCTGCGGGCGGGCGCCCGGTTCCTCCTGGCCGACGGCGCGCTCGCTTTCCGCGTCCAGCGCCGCGCCGGTTCGCGCATTGTGGCGCGAGCGCAGAACGACGGGACCTTGACCTCGCGGATGGGCGTCTATCTCCCCGAGTCGGCCCCGGCCGCCCGCGCGTTCACGGCGAAAGACAAACGAGACCTCCGCTTCGGCCTCGAGGAAGGCGTGGACTGGGTGGCGATGTCGTTCGTGCGCACCGCTGCCGATGTCCGGACGGTGCAGCGCGCCGTCGCCCGCGCGGGCGCCGATACACCCGTCATCGCTAAGATCGAAAACCGCGCCGCCTGCGACCACCTCGACGACCTGGTCGCCGTCGCCGACGGCGTGATGGTGGCGCGCGGCGACCTCGGCATCGCCATCGGTTTCGAGCGCGTCCCGCTCCTGCAGAAACGGATGATCGCCCTCGCCAACCGCCGCGGCAAACCGGTCATCACCGCCACCCAGATGCTTGAATCGATGACGGCGAACCCCCAGCCGACGCGCGCCGAAGTCTCCGATGTCGCCAACGCCGTCCTCGACGGCACCGACGCCGTCATGCTCTCCGCCGAGACCGCGCGCGGGCGCTACCCCGTCGCGGCCGTGCGCGCCATGGCGCGCATCGTCGCCGGCACCGAGCGCCACCTCGACAACACGCATCCGCCCGTCGAGCGCGGCGACGAATCCATCACCGAGGCCATCTGTCGCGCGACCGCCGATGTCGCCCACCACCTGCAGGCCAACGCCATCCTGACTGCCACCACTTCCGGCTTCACGGCGCGCATGGTCTCCCGCTTCCGCCCCCGCCAGCCCATCCTCGCGCTGACCCATTCCGACGCCGTCCGGCGCCGCCTGGCGCTCTGCTGGGGCGTGGATGCCCTGCTCGCCCCCCGCACCACCGATGCCGACACGGTGCTGCGCAACGCCCGCGCCGCCGCGCGCCGCCGCCTGCGCCTGCGGCGCGGCGCCCGCATCGTCGTCACCACCGGCTGGCCCATCGGCACTCCGGGCACCACCAACCTGGTGCAGGTAAGCGTACTCGAATGATGGTCGGCGACCGCCGCAAGCGCCGCTGGCAGGCCCTGGCCCTCGGCGCGATGGCGTTGTTCGGGCTGCTGATGTTGGTCAACCTCTGCCGCACCGGCCATGCCCTGTGGCAAAGCCGGCACGACCTGGCGGACTTGCAATACGAGCACGACCAACTCGATCACCAGCGCGCGGCGCTCCAGTCCGGAGTGCAGTTCCTGCAGTCGCCCGAAGGCACGGAAGCCGCCCTGCGCAAGATGGGGAATGTGAAACCGGGCGAGAAAGCCATCCGCTTTGTCGAGCCGCCGCCCAAGCCCTCAGCGCTCGTGGATTCGCCCCCGTGGCCCGTGCGCCTCCTGGAGACGACGCGCACCGTGCTGCATCACCGGTTCGGCGGCGCCGCGACCGATTAACTCTTCGGCTCCACGCCCATCGCCTTCAGCGCTTGGCGGATGATGCCCGGCCCCCGACTCCCCCACCCGGTGAGGCGCAGTTGTATGACATGGTCCTGGTCGAGCACGAAGAAACTGGGCAGCCCGTCGAACTGATAGCCCTTCGAGGCCTGTTCGTCGATGTCGAGCAACACCGGCACTTCAATCTTCGCCGCCGCGAGATAGCGCGCCACGATGTCGGGCTTCTCGCCGACATTCACTGCGTACACCTTGAGCCCCGCGTCCCGGTATTCCCGCGACAACTTCGCCGTCTCCGGCAGCGAATCCCGACAGGGCGGACACCAAGTTGCCCAGAAATCGAGGAACACCGGCTGGCCCTTGAGGGCGGAGAGGTGCACCGTCTCGCCGTCGAGCGAGGTGAGGGTAAAGTCGGGAGCCGTCTGCCCGCGCGCGCTGCCGGTGGGAGGAGCGGAGGCCCTGCTGGGGGCACTGCCCGCCGGGCGGCTCGGCGAAGTGCCGCTGACCGCCTTCGACGCGCAGCCCGCCAACGACAAGACGAGTGCGAGAACGAGGGCGCGGCGCATCCTAAACCGGTTCGGGCGCTGTGATGTCGCCGGCGCGGCGCAAAAATAGCCGCTCCACCACCTGCCCGCCGATGAGGTGCTGTTCGATGATGTCGGGCACATCCGCCGCCTGCACGCCGCCGTAAAAAACGCCCTCGGGGACGACCAGCACAATCGGCCCTTCGGCGTGCTGGCTCGTGCACCCGCATTGCGTGCACTTGAAGTCCTTGCCGAGTCCCCGTTCCTTCAGCAGGCGGCGGAATTCGGCGAGCACGGCGATTCCGCCCTTCTGCCCGCACCGCTCGGCTTCGTCGGTCGTGCAGACATAGACATAGCGCTTCGCTTCGGGGACCGGCATGGGTCGTATTGTGAGGGTGCGGGGCCGACCGTGTCAACGCACGGCAGGACACCGCCGTGCCGCGTCGAATCAGGATGACGGGAGGCGCTCACCGTGTCGCGCACATGCGCGGCCGCTCCCCCGCATCTCCCACATTGACACCGCACAAGGAGACCACCATGCCCGCACACGGCGACCATCAACTCAAACCGCTGCCCTACGCCCCCGATGCTCTCGGCAACATCACCAAGGAAGTCGTCGAGTGGCACCACGACATTCACCACAAGGGCTATGTCGACCGCCGCAACATGATCGAGAACGCCCTCGCCGACCCCGCCAAGGCCGACCGCGCCGGCGCCAACGCCAACTTCAGCGCCTTCCGCGCCCTCAAGCGCGAAGAGACCTTCAACGCCTCCGGGATGATCCTGCACGAAGTCTACTGGGACAATCTCGGCGGCAACGGCGCGCCCGACGCGAACTCCGCGCTCGTCAAGCGCATCGTGCAAGACTTCGGCTCCGTGGATGAATGGAAGGCCGACTTCGTCGCCTGCGCCACCGCCTCGCGCGGCTGGGCCATCCTTTGTTACGACCCGGGCGACAAGCGCCTGCACAATTACATCTGCGACTTCCACCACGACGGCGCCGTCTGGGGCGCGGTCCCCCTCATCGCCGTCGATGTCTGGGAACACGCCTACTACCGCATCTGGGGCCCGAAGCGCCCGCCCTACATCGAGGCCTTCCTCAAGAACCTCCACTGGGGCCGCATCGCCGCCCGCTTCGACAAGTCCGGCGCGTAGTCTTCATCCGCCTCGCGGTGCTCGTCGTCCCTCTCCTCTTCAGGGAGAGGGTGCCCCGAGCGTAGGCGAGGGGCGGGAGAGGGCTACCCACTGGGGCCGCATCGCCGCCCGCTTCGATAAGTCGGGCGCGTAGTTCGAACCGCACCAAGAGAGATGCGCTGTCCCTCTCCCAAACGGGAGAGGGCGTGCCCTACGAAGCCTTGGCGAAGCAGGGTGGCCCGCAGGGCCGGGTGAGGACGGTCTGAGGAGGCTGGAGCTGGGGGGAGAGGGGCCAACCAATCGGCTGAATTGTGGCTTGCCAAGCCACCAAACCCCGTGCAGAACCCTTGTCCACATCTGTCTATAAGGTGTGAACACACCCGAAAGGAACCTTCTCCGGCCCCGGCCACTCCCAGCGAGTCCTCCACAGACCCCATCAGTGCCCCAAGTCGCCGGATTCACTTCCTTTCCTGCTCACCTGCCGAGCAAGCCAGAATCCCTGCTGCGATAACGAATCGAGGCCCCTCCTTCCACAACTCCCCCACACCTTGTGGACAAGCAAGCAGCCGAATGTTCTTTTCAAGCCTCATCGAGACTGGGCCAGTGGCAGCGCGAGATTCTTCATGCACTTGGAAGATGCGCTGTCCCTCTCCCAAACGGGAGAGGGTGGCCGAAGGCCGGGTGAGGGAGAGCTGCGGAATCCATCTGGGCACACTGATTCCCAGTCGCTGTTACGACCCCAATAATCTGTACCCCGCATCCAAGTACAGCAGTTGCCCCGTCACCCCGCGCGCGGCATCGGAGGCGAGAAACACCGCCGCATCGCCGACCTCGTCCGCTTCCGTCGCCCGCCCCATCGGCGACTTCGCCTTGAAGTTCTCCAGCATCTTCACGAACCCGGGCACGCCCGACGCCGCCAGCGTCCGGATCGGCCCCGGCGACAGCGCATTCACTCGAATGTTCTCCGGCGCCAGTTCCACCGCCAGGTAGCGCACCACCGCATCCAGCGTCGCCTTCGCCACGCCCATAATGTTGTAACCCGGCACCACCCGCTCGCCGCCCAAGTAGGTCAGCGTCATAATCGACCCGCCGCGGTCCTTCATCAACGGACGCGCCCCGCGTGCCACCGCAATCAACGAATAGGCGCTGACATCGAGCGCGATGCGAAATCCCTCGCGCGGACAGTCCACCACCGGCGCTTCGAGCGCCTCGCGCGGCGCAAACGCCAGACTGTGCACCACGCAATCGAGCGACCCCACTTCCTTTTCCAGCCGCCCAAACAGCCCCTCCACCTGAGCGTCCTCGCTGACATCGCACTCGAAGGTGAGCGCCTTCACCGTCTCCGCCAGCGGCAATACCCGTTGCCCCATCCGCTCGTTCTGATAGGTCAGCACCAGCCGGGCGCCGGCGCCATGCAGCGCCTCGGCAATCGCCCAGCCGATGGAATGATGATTCGCCACGCCCATCACCAGCGCCGTCTTGCCCGCAAGCACACCGTCACCCATCAAACATCATTCCTTTCACTCCCCCTCTCCACTCGTTGGAGAGGGGGCCGGGGGGAGAGGTGACTTCAGCGCTTGTTGAATTCGTGCAATTGCGGACGCCACATCGGATTCGACCGCATTTGCGTTCAATCGCATAACTCGCAAACCAAGCGCCTCCAACAGTTCCTGCCGCATCCGGTCAGCCTCATTTAGCAAGCGATGGATGCCTCCGTCTATCTCCACAACCAATCGTTCCTCCGGGAAATAGGGGTCGACGATGAACGGCCCGATGGGCTGCTGCCGTCGCACCTTGAGCCCAGCAAGGCCGCGACGCCGCAGTTCATCCCACAGGATCGCCTCACTGGCCGTCGGTGTCCGACGGAACCGGCGCGCGATCTCGGTCATCCGCGCATGCAACGCCGGGGAGATCTCCAATGTCAGGCGTTCGTCAGGGTGCTCCATCGCCGCTCCACTTCAAGTCCTCTCCCCCGACCCCTCTCCGACAAGCGGAGAGGGGAGTACGCACAAAATCATTTCATCTCCCCCGCTCCACTCGTTGGAGAGGGGCCGAGGGAGAGGGTTGCGCCGTCTTGACCGCCAGCAGAATCACGGTCATTTCACCGCCGCCCTTGCCACGCCCGCCCGCTGCGACCGCACCTCGACACTCACCGGCCCGGCGCCCTGCACTACCCACTCGAACCGCTCCTGGTGCGCATTCGGCGCGCCGCCGAACCAGAACGAAGTCGCCCACGGCTCGATGATGGCGTTCACCATCCCCGTCAAGTGGCCTTGCTCGATCTTGGACCTGCCGTTCAGCAACTTCGCGCCGCGCGGCAACTTCAGCGCAATCTGAATCGGCCGCACCACCTTGTTGTCCGCCGCCTTCTGCGACACTTGCGTCGGCAGCCAGCCGCGGTTCTCGATCACCAGCGTCAGTTTTCGCACCGTCTCGCTCACCGGCTCGGCGCGGAATTCGGTGATGACCAGCTGCGGCAGCGCCGCCGCGTGTGCCAGATTGAAGCGGAAGTTCTTCTCGCATTCGGCGGGCAGCAGGTGTGCCGGCGGGTTGCTCCAGGTGTACATCGTTCGCCAGCCGCCGATTTCGACGCGCCCCACCTGCGGATGCTCGAACGGCGTCCAGTGCGCGAACCCCGTCCCCTTCAACTCGCGGTCCACCCACTTCAGCAATTTCAGGTCGTCCTCTTCCGTCCGCTCCCGGATGTACTTGATGAAGTCCTTCACCTCGATCCCCGCGTGCGTCGCCATCGACCACAGTTCCGTCACATAGGCAAAGATGCCGCGGTGCTCGTAAAGCCAGTCGGTGAAGTCGCCCTTGATGCCCTTCGTCGGGTGATAGCGGAAGTCGTGGTGCGTCGAGATCGTCGGATAGCCGGTAATCTCCGTGGCGCGGGCCCCGATGGCCTTGAACACCGCCAAGTCGAAGTCGTTGAACTCGGTGTCCGGCCGGTCGCAATAGGCGCGCAGGTGCACGCCCGAAAAGGTGTGATAGTTCAGCCCGCAACCGATGTTCGGGTGCGCCACGATGAACTCAGCGATGGCCCGCGTCTCCGGTTCCGACAGCGGCATTTCCCCCGAGCCCCCCTGCCGCGCCTCGTTCGCCCAGTCGTAGGGGTAGTTGCGGTTGTGGTCGAGGCCGTGCTCCGGCGCCGGCCCCAGGCGGTGAAAGCCGTCGAAGTTCCGCCAGGTGCCCTCGATGTGCAGCCGGTAGAACTTCCCCTCCCGGTCGTCGGGCTTGCGCTTCACCAGCAGCCGGCGGTCCTTCGCCGATTGCTTCCACTCGCCGAGCGGGTCGGCGACGCGCATTTGCAAAATCTCTCCATCGCCGTTCACATCCGACGGCACCAGCCCGTCCTGCGGTTCCGGGAACGGGTAGTAGCGCATACTCGACCGGACGCGCCGCCCGCTCGTCAGCGCTTCCTCGGCGCCGTCCGGCGAGGCGCGCGGCAGAATGTAGAACACGCACCGGTCGAGCAGATCCCCAATCAGCACATCGCTCTGCCGCTTCGTCAGCAGGTTGAAAATCGAATACAGGCACACCGCGCTGCCCGACACCTCAGTGGCGTGCATGTTGCCGTCCATCCAATAGCCGGGCTTCTCGTCGCCGGGGCCGGTCGCCTGGTTGGTGAGTTCGAGCAGCAGCAGGTCGCGCTTCTGGTAACTCTTCCCGATGCGGTGCAGTGTCGCCCACTTCGGATATGCCCGTGCCGCCTGCCGCAGGAACGCCTCCAGTTCGGCGTAGGTATAGTAGTGGTTCGGGCGATAATTCAGGCGTGCCGGCATGTCGCTCTCCCCGCAAGTGGTATCGCGTGGTTCGGCGCAGACGCTTCAATTCCCCCCTCTCCGCTCGTCGGAGAGGGGGCGAGGGGGAGAGGACTTCTTCGCTACTGCACATCCGCCTTGATGAACAACTCCGGCTTCTGCTTGAACTGCGCCTCGCACACCGGCGAGCACACCAAATACTGCCGGCCGTCCTGCTCGATCGAACGCACCAGCGGATCGTCCCGCGACACCGTGCGCAAACAGACCACGCAGTACGGCTTGTCCACCGGCGCCCGGTGCCCATCAACATACTGCTTGAGGTGGTCCGCCGAACAGAAGTAGAGCAGTGTCTTGCCGCTCACGGTGCTCGCCACCCGGTGACTGTCATGCGACAAGTCGCGCCCGCACAGCGCGCACACATACTCCCCCGTGGCAATTTGCGACGCGCCCGCCGGTTTGCCGCCCGCTCGCGCTCCAGACGATGCTGTGCGAGCACACCCGCCAGCCACCACCGCGAGGCACAACACCCACAGCGCGGCACGCCGCGCCACCCTAAAACCGGCTCGGCCCGGAACGCCACACGAGGTGGGCCGGGCCGACATCACTGCAAACCTCTGAACCGGTATATCAGATGCGCGACGCGCCGAGCCCGTCTAACTGGGCTGCGCCTTCGAGTACTTCGCGGGGTCCTTCTCGAACGCATCCTTGCAGGCCTGCGAACAGACGGTGAAGTCCTTGCCCTCGTACGACACAGTCATTGGCGTGCCAACCGTCTGACCACACACGGCACACTTCACCACCGCAGCCGGCGTGGTGGTGCTGGACACCGGAGTCGCGGTCGTGGTCGCCATCGAGTCGGGCGCCGCGGTCGTGGTGGTCGTGTTGTTGGTGGTCGTGTTGTTCGGCGTGGCGGTGTTGTCAACCGGCTTCGAGCAGCCCGCCAATGCCACCAGGGCTACCAACGCCATCGCCACAATTGCCGCACCCCAAACGCGCTGAACGCGTGAACTCATACGGGTGAAACTCCTTTCCCCTCATCTCCTAAGGTTTACGCTGGGATTCGTCCCAGCGGCGACCCGAGAATAGCATATGTCCCCATCGACCGGAAGAGGAACCGGCTCAATCGCCAGGGGGCAGGCATCGCTCGGCCAGCGTGGCTTTGGCGAAACACGGCTGCCTGCCATCTGTTCCCAGTCACCGCCCCGGGACGAAGTGCCGGGGTTCCGTTGACTTCTCTTGCCCCTCCCTGTCTGCGGGGAGGGGCAATGGGGAGGGGTCACCGTTACCGCGCAGCAATCTTGCCTGCTTGCTCCAACGCCACCCGCGCCGACACCTTCCCGTGCGCCCGCGGCGCCCCCTTCGCACCGGCCGCGCCGCCCGCCTCCGCCGTCTTCTCCTCGGGCGGCTCCGGCGTCTCGGCGAAGCGCGCCAGCGCATACGCCGTCGCCGGCGCCAGCGCCCACTGCGCGTCCAGCGCCCCCACCCACTCCGGATGGATAAACAACTCGTCGCGCGGCTCGCCCTCGACGCGCGCGTCGTAGAGCATCACGCCCGCTTCCGTCGCCCGCAGCGTCAGCCGCCGCGGCGTCAGCCCCAACGCCTGCAACGCCGCCCGCACCGCCTGCTCCGGACTTTCCCGCAACAAATCCACGCGCCGCCCCGGCAACCGCCGCCGTCCCAACGCATCGCGCACCAGCAGCACCTGACCGTCCCGCCACACGACCGCCGCGCACTCCATCGTGATCGCGTTCCGCCCCTCCATCGTACTCATCCGGCCCTCGCCTCTCTTGTCCAGTCACCGCCCCGGCGCACATTGCCGGGGCACTCTTCCTCTTGATACCCCTCTCCGTTAACGGGGAGGGGGGCAGCGGTGGGGTTGACCATGCGCATTCCCTCTCCGTTGTGGCAGCCCGTCAGCCGCGGCATTCTACGAACCCCACCTCCGACGCGCAACTTGCCCTTGACACCCGCCCGCCCGTGTCGTACTAGAGAAGTCAGACACTTCGCCCTGCGGGGCCAAGACAAGGAGACAGACAATGCCACACAGCACGCCCGGCGCCGGCCGACGCGTCGCCCTCTTCATTGACGGCTGGAACCTCAAGTACGCCGCCTACGACGGCCTCGGCCTCCGCATCGACTACACCAAGTTCCTCGACTACCTCACCAACGGCGGCATCCTCATCCGCGCCTACTACTACATCGGTGAATGGGACGACCGCTCCGTCGAGGATTACCTCAATATGGGCGGCTTCACCGACCAAGAATCCTTCGGACGCGAAAAGACCCGCCTGCTCAACCTCCAAGCCGGCCAGCAGCGCTTCTATCGTTTCCTCAGCCGCAACGGCTACCGCGTCATCCGCAAAGCGATCCGAATCCGCCGCACCCGCGACGGCCGCCTCGATACCAAGGCCGACCTCGACCTCGAATTGGCGATTGACATGCTCACCCTCGCCGATCGCTGCGACCGCCAGATCCTCGTCTCCGGCGACGGCGACTTCGCCCCTCTGGTCAGCGCCCTCGGCGAGCGCGGCGTCCGCACCGTCGTCGTCTCCTCACAGTCCGACGAGGCCTGGGTGCGCGCCAGTTTCCGCGCCAGCGACGAGTTGCTCGATGTCGCCGACGAATTCATCGAAATCGCCACCATCCGCCAGCACATCGAACGCCCCGGCCCCGTCACCGAAGCCACCGACGGCCCCCCCACCGTCATCGAAGAAGCCATCACCGCCTAACTTTTCGACTCGCGCCAAGCGCTGACGCGTCGTCCCTCTCCTCTTCAGGGAGAGGGCTTGTCCTACGAAGCTCGGCGCTGCGCGCCGAGCGAAGTGGGATGCCCTGCGGAGCCCGTTGGTCGGGCGACGCAGGACGGGTGAGGGGGAAATCGGCAAACCCGCCATCGCCGAAGAAGCCATCACCGCCTGACCTTAGACTTCCCCCTCTCCTCACAGGAGAGGGGGCCAGCGGGGTGAGGCCGTCTCGGGCTCCGATACAAACGCGCACAAAAAAGCGCCCCATCCCTGGGGCGCCCCGTTTCTCCATTTCCCCATTTCCCCGTTTCCCCGCTACTCCTACACCTCCACCTTCGGCCGCGTCCCCGCCTCCAACCCCGCCAGCGCCTCCGTCACCAAATCATCCGTGCGGACGCCCTCCGCCTCGCCCTCGAAATTCAGAATCATCCGGTGCCGCAGCGCCGGCCGCGCAATCGCCCGAATGTCGTCGAACGACACATTGAACCGCCCGTCCAGCAGCGCCGCCACCTTCGACCCCAAAATCAACGCCTGCGCCCCGCGCGGAGAGGAACCGTAGCGCACGAACCGCCGCACCCCCTCCGGCGCCCCCTCCGTGTCCGGGTGCGTCGCCACAATCAACTTCAGCGCAAACTCCTCCACATGCGGCGCCACCGCGATCTCGCGCACCAGCCGCCGCATCGCCAGCACCGTCTCGCCCTCCGCCACCGCCTCGGCGCTCGGCACCTCCGCCCCCGTCGTCCGGTCCACAATCTCCTCGAGTTCCGGCAGCGACGGCGACTCCACCAGCACTTTGAACAGGAACCGGTCCAGTTGCGCTTCCGGCAGCGGGTAAGTCCCCTCCATCTCGATCGGGTTCTGCGTCGCCAGCACCATGAACGGTTCCTCGAGCGTCCGCACCTGCCCCGCCGTCGTCACCCGGTGCTCCTGCATCGCCTCCAGCAGCGCCGACTGCGTCTTCGGCGTCGCCCGGTTGATTTCGTCCGCCAGCACGATGTGCGCGAAAATCGGCCCCGGCTGGAAGCGGAACTCGCGCCCGCCCCCCGGCTGCTCCACCAGAATGTTCGTCCCGGTGATGTCGGCGGGCATCAGGTCGGGCGTGAACTGGATGCGCGAGAACTTCAGCCGCACCGACTGCGCCAGCGACCGCACCAGCAGCGTCTTCCCGATCCCCGGCACGCCTTCGAGCAGCACATGCCCGTCGGCGAACAGGCAGATGAGCGTCTGGTCCACGACCGCGTCGTGCCCGACGATCACGCGCGCAATCTGCCCGCGCACCCCCGCAAACTGCTCGCGGAACCACCCCGCCCGCGCCTCCAGGTCCTGTCCTGCTGGGCTCATGCCCGCATTGTACCGGAACGACCTCGCCTCCCCTCTCCACGCCAGTGGGGAGGGGCGGGGGAGGGGATAAGCGGGCAAAGGTGATCATTTCTTCCCCCTCCCTGTCTGCGGGGAGGGGGACAGGGGGAGGGGTTCTCCCACCGAATCCTCCCGCCGTGCGCAAACTGAACCCCCGCACCCCGCCCCGCCCCCTCGTCGTCGCCTGGGACGCCCGCTACCGTCGCGACCGCCATCAGTGCCGCTGGGACACCGGCCGCCCGTCGCCGCAACTCGTCGCCGCGCTGCGCAGTGGCGTAGCAAAACCCGGCGTCGCCCTCGACATCGGCTGCGGTTCCGGCACCAACGCCCTCTACCTCGCCCGCCGCGGCTTCGCCGTCACCGCCGTTGACGCCTCGCGCCTCGCGCTGACGCAAGCCCGCGCTAAAGCGCGCGCTGCCGTGGTCCTCTCAACGCGCATTCCGCACCCCGGCCAAGTGCGATTCCACTGGGCCGACGCCACCGACCTCTGGGACCTCCCCGTCGCCGACTTCGTCTTCGACCGCCTCTGCTTCCACTTGATCGAGCCCGCCGACCGCAAGTATTACCTCGACGGCCTGCTGCGTCACACCCGCCCCGGCAGCGTCTACCTGATGCTCGCCATCGCAGCCCCCGAACGCAACCCCGATGACCCCCCCTTCACCGTCGCCGCCACCCGCCGCCTCTTCCGCCGCCACTTCCGCATCGCCGCCCTCGAACGCATCCGCCTCGACCCCCCCGACAACCGCCGGGGCTATGCGTGGGTGATGGTCAGAAAGGGAAGTCAGTAATCCGCGCTCCGCATTGATCTCCCTTCCCTCGCCCAGTTCGGGAGAGGGACCCGAGCGCAGCGGGGGTGAGGGCGCCGTGGATATCCGTGGGTGATGGTGCGCAAGAGTCGGCTTACGCACGGAAGACGGAGCGCTGCTGTCTGAATCCTTGGCACCCGGCTATACTGGTTATCCGATGCGGAAACTCCTCAAGTGGCAGATGGAACATTTACTCGAGCGGCCGGAAACGGGAATGGGCTACCAGGAGGTTTTGGCAAAATCCGAAGACTTTGACCAACGCGGCATTGTCTACAACGCCGAGTTACTGTTGCTCGAAGCGGATCTCGCCAAACTCCCCAAACTCGCAGTTTCGAGCTTCTACTCCGCAGCCCTGGAAGAGGCAGACTGGGCGCCCGAGCGTATGAGTTTGACTCTCTTACCGAGGGGGAGCGTCGCCAAGCTTTTGGTACGAGAGTCATCCAGTGTCGCGATTCAGAAGAATGCGGGGCCGGCCACTGATGGCCCAGTTGAAAAGACAAAGGCTGACGAAGAGTTCAAGCGATTCTGCGCCTACCCTAATGACCGACGAGTCAATGCGGACGGAAGCTTGCGTCCGGGAACATATGCGACCACTGCTGAAGACGCGAAGCAAGTCACGACTGGGATGGAAGCTGTAGAGCGCTATGCGTTGCCGAATCCTGCCCCCGCGTCCTACAGGTACACGATCACTCCGCACGCAGGAACTGTGTTTCAGCAGGGGACCGTTAAACCCGCCTACAGTCACAAAGGAGGCGGCGTCGAAGTGTTTTTCAAGAGCGGCACACAGCCTAAGACAGTCGCTTTGCCACCAACGAAACTCCCGGATAGATGAGATGCGCATCAAACTCGAACCACGATGGGTTGAGCGACTACTCGAACTTCCCGAATCGGGAATGGGCTATCAACGAGTGGATATCCGGCTCGTTGATGGACGAGAACTGAAGAACGTTCTTGTGTTCAACGCCGAAGAAATCGAAGTCCCCGACGAGTTCAAGCAAGTCCAGATCAAGGACCTTCGCCTGCACGCAGCCTGACCGAACTCGCCCCGGCTGGCATGCGCGGATTATGGTGCGCAAGTAACTTCAGCGTAGAATGTCCCCGGATCGGCCAGCGTTCACATGGGCACGAAAGCACCCAAACCCCTCTCCCGCCTCAAACTCACCCTCCTCGTCGTCCTGCTCGCGTTCGTCCTGTCCGTCGCCTTCATTGCCTGGCGCCTGGTCACCCCGCCCGCGCCCTTCCCCATCCCGCCCGACCTCGCCCTCGCCTATCCCCAAGCCCAATTCGACTCCCCCGACAACGCCTGGCATCTGTACCGCGAGGCCGCGCAACTTGCCCAGCAGGTGAAACGGCCCCGCGACCCGCTGCAGCCGATGGACGGCTTCTCCGCCTGGCAGCGCAAAGATGCCGCCGACTGGACTGATGAGGAAGCCGCTGTCGCGCGCACCTTCGTGGATGCTTTCGCCAAACCGCTGGCCGTCTTCGAACAGGCAAGCCGCAAACCGTTCTTCGTCGAACAGGCCATACATCCCGACACGGACCTCTCTCACCTCGGACACCTGCACGAACTGACGCGCTGGATGCTCGCCCGCGCAGCGCTCGCCGAACGCCGCAGCGATGAGGCCGCGGCCCTGCGCGATTACACCACCATCCTGCACGCCGCCGCGCAGGTGTCGCACTTTGCACCGCTCATCTCGCGATTGACTGGCCACAACCTCGAATGGGGAGTCGAACGACATCTCTGGCGGATGATCGGCGACGGCCGCTATCTCAACGCCGACACCTATCGGCGCCTGGCGAAGGCATTACTCCAAGTCGAGGAAGAGTCGGCCCCATTGAGTGAGACCTACAAAGTCGAATACGCTCACCAGCACGATGTGCTCGCCCGCATCGGCGCCGAGGGGGCGAAAGCCGCGCAGCCGGTCTCGCTCAACCCGCTCGACCCCGCCTTCGACACTTCCAGTTACGAATTCCGCGAATGGTTCTTGCTCGCCACCGCCCGCCTGCGCCTGGGCGCGACGAATCGCCAAGTCGTAGCCAACTATCGCCGCCTGATCGAGTTGGCCGATCACAACCCGCTCGAACTCCTCCGCAACCCAAACGCGCAGGCGACGCTCGAAACGCACGATCCCCTCTTGAACCTGATCGGGTCCTCGTCATCAGGCACGGTTGAGGAGGACCTCCGGATGCAAGCGCGGCGCCGCGTCCTCGCCCTCGCCGCCGCCGCCCAGGCCTATCGCCTCGCGCACGGCGACTACCCGCCGTCGGTCTCCGCTCTTGTTCCGGAGTTCCTCCCGGCGCTCCCCATCGACCCCTACGACCGCCAGCCCCTGCGCGGCCATCGAGACGGTGACGTGTTCCTCGTCTGGAGCATCGGCCCCGACCTGCACGACGACCAGGGCCTCAAGTTCCTTCCCCTCATCTCACACAACGCCGTCGACACCGGCGACCTCGTCCTGCGCCTGCAGCCGCCCAAATGACCCGCCCGCGCCATCCGACAACCCGCGCGCTCGTCCTGCTCACCGTGCTTATCCTCGGGCTGCTTGCCGGCGCCGGCCTACTCATCTGGCGCTTCCCATCGCGGCCCGTCTTTGTCCCCATCCCTCCGGAACTCGTCCTCGATTATTCCGACCAGCAATTCGAAAGCCGTGACAACGCCTTCCACCTGTACGAATCACTGGAGACCGTCGAGAATCGCCTCGCCTTCGCCTGGCAGACGCTGGCGCCTCTGGTGCCCAGCGACTACGAGGCCGTCCCACCGCCCGAGTGGACGGCCACGCAAGTGGCGCACGCCCGCCGCTGGCTCCCCATCTATCACGATGGCTTCGATGTCCTCCGCCGCGCGACCACCCGCCCCTTCTATGTAGGGGCGCCCGGGCACCCTCACCGAACTCAACCACACCAAATCTGCCACCGACTTCGTCAAGTGGTTGATCTATGACGCCGAACTCGCTCTGCGCGACGGCGACCAGCTGCGTGCCGCCGATGATTATCTCGTCTGCTTGCGCATCGCGGTGCAGATTCCACACTTCGCCATTCTGTCCGTGCGAAACGACGCCGACAAATTGCAAGTCGCTTTGTTCAATGCCCTTTCCGACAACTTCGCGCGCCATCGCTTCACTGACCCCGCGGCGGTCCATGACCTGCTCGCCGGACTCGTCGCGGCCGATTCCGATCGCTGGCCCCTGACCCAAACTCTGCGCGCCGAATATGCCGCCGCCCGCGACTGGCTCGGCTCCACGCCTGACGAGCAGAAGCAATCTTATCTGGGCACCTCCGGCCCGACGGCCATTCCGCCGCTCACCCTCACCGGGATGCGCTGGCGCGACCCGCTCACCGTCGGCGAGACGCGGCTCCTCGCTCCACCCCCCTTGCGAATTCTCACCGCCCTCTTCGCCCGGAAAGTTCACGCCCTCGACTCTGATCCCCTCGGCGCGCTTCGCAACGAAATCGCCGAGGACCGCACCAGCATTCCTGAATTGACCGGCCTCGTATCCCGCGACGCGCCCCTCCGCCTCTTCGTGCGCGACGAGGCCTTTGCCGTCGCTCGCCTGCGCGGGGTCACGCTGCAGACCGCGCTCCTCGCCTACCGCCTCGACCACCACGCCTTCCCGCCCACCCTCGACGCCCTCATCCCCAAATACCTGTCTGCCATTCCCCTCGACCCCTTCGACGGCCAGCCCCTGCGCTTCCGCCGCGACCCCCAGGGCGTCACTCTCTGGAGTATCGGTCCCGACTTCACCGACCAATCCGGCCGCATCCCCCTCACGCCCCGCGACGCCAACCGAGGCACCCCCGGCGACCTCGTCTGGTCCCTCCCCGCCCCGAAGTGACTTGCTCCCCCTCTCCGTGTGACGGAGAGGGCTGGGGGTGAGGTCGCCCTTGACTTCCCCCCTCTCTCAATTCAGGAGAGGGGGTCAGGGGCTTGCCCTGCGTAGCCTTGGCGAAGCAGGGTGAGTTCGCCCTTGACTTCCCCCCTCTCTCAATTCAGGAGAGGGGGTCAGGGGGCTTGCCCTGCGTAGCCTTGGCGAAGCAGGGTGAGGTCGCCCTTGACTTCCCCCCTCTCTCAATTCGGGAGAGGGGGCAGGGGGGAGAGGAAGATCCCCCTCCCTGTCTGCGGGGTGGGGGGGCGGGGGTGGGGTTCGGGGCGGGGTTGCCTCCGTTCCCTCTCCCAGTTCGGGAGAGGGTGGCCGAAGGCCGGGTGAGGACGACTCCACATTGGTAGAATGACTCCACCGTGCCCTCCACCGCCACCTCCCTCCTCGACCCCCGCTTCCTCCGCCAACTCGAGGCGCTGGAACTCATCTCGCGCCGCGTCTTCGTCGGCCGCATGCGCGGCGAGCGCCGCTCCAAGCGCAAGGGTTCCTCCATCGAGTTCGCCGAATACCGCGAATACTCGCCCGGCGACGACCTCCGCTACCTCGACTGGAACGCCTACGCCCGCCTCGACCGCCTCTTCCTCAAGCAGTTCATGGAAGAGGAAGACCTCTCGATTTACTTGCTGCTCGATTGCTCCGCCTCGATGGGCTTTGGGTCGCCGAGCAAACTCGACTGGGCCCGCCGCTTCGCCGCCGCCCTCGGCTACATCGGCCTCACCACCTTCGACCGCGTCGGCGCCGTCGCCATTGCCGGCGGCGACCCCGAGCATCGTCGAGGGGCCGTCGCCATTGCCGGCGGCGACCCCGAGCATCGTCGAGGGGCCGTCGCCATCGGCGGTGACCCCGAGCGACTTGTCCCGCTTGCCCTGAGCCAGGTCGAAGGGAGCGCAGCCGAGGGAAGTCGAGGGGCCGGCGGCAACTCGCGCACCTTCCGCGCCGTCCGCGGGCGCGCCCAGGCCATCGGCCTCTTCCGCTGGCTCGAAGAGTTGCACGCCGACGGCCGCACCGGCCTCTACGAAGCGCTGCGGCGCTTCACCCTCCGCACGCGCCAGCCCGGCCTCGCCATCATCTGCAGCGACTTCCTCGACCCCGACTGGCGCCGCGGCCTCCTCACGCTCGTCCATCGCAAGTTCGACCTCCTCTGCGTCCAAGTCCTCGACCCCACCGAAGTCAACCCCACCCTCGCCGGCGACCTCAAACTCGTCGACAGCGAAACCGGCGAGACGCGCGAAATCACTGTCACCGGCGCCCTGCTGCGCACCTACAAGCGCCGCCTCGCCGCTTTCCAAAATGACCTGCGCGCCTTCGGCAACCGCTATGGCGCCCGCGTCCTCGCCGTCACCACCGACCAGCCCGTCGAAGACATCGTCCTCAAAACCCTCCGCCGCGCCGGGGTGGTGAAGTGATGCAGTGGCTCAACGCCGCGATGTGGTGGTGGCTGGCGCCGCTCGCCGCGGTCGTCATCGCCCTCTACATCCTGAAACTGCGGCGCAACGAAGCGCGCGTCCCGTCCGTGATGCTCTGGGACAAACTCCTCGCCGACTTCCAGGCCAACGCCCCCTTTCAGCGGCTGCGCATCACCTTGCTGCTCCTCCTGCAACTGCTCATCCTCGCCCTCCTCACCGCCGCCGTGGCGCGGCCGTTCGAGCGCATGCCCGGCGCCGTCGGCAAACGCACCGTCCTGGTGATGGACGCCTCCGCCAGCATGCAGGCGACCGATGTCGCGCCCAGCCGCTTCGAGCAAGCGCGCCAGAAAGCACGCCAACTGGTGGACGCCATGCAGCCCGGCGACCGGGCGATGGTCATCGCCGCCGGCGCCGCCGCCCGCGTCGCCCTCGGCTTCACCAATTCCGCCGGCCAACTGCGCGAGGCGCTCAACGCGCTCGAACCCACCGACGGTCCCTCCAATCTGCGCGACGCGCTCATCCTCGCCGTCCCGATGGCCGGCGATGAGGGCGAGATCGTCGTCTTCAGCGACGGCGCCGTCCCCGACATCAGCGACCTCGATTTGCGCGGTCGCGCGCTGCGCTTCGTGCGCGTCGGCGAGCGCAGCGATAACTTCGCCATCGTCGCCCTCAATGTCCGCCCCGTCGGCAAGACCCAGCAGGTCTTCGTCGGGCTGGCCAATTTTGCGAATCACGACCGCTCCGCCGTCCTGCGCCTGCGCCTCGACGGCAAACTCATTGACGCCCGCCAGGTGCACCTCACCGCCGGCCAGCGCGGCGGCGAACTCGTCGCCCTCTCCGCCGATGACGGCCTCCTCGAAGCTGACCTCGACTCCCCCGACGACCTCGCCGTGGACAATATCGCCCGCACTTTCCTGCGCAGCACCAAGCCGCTGCAAGTGCTCCTGATGTCGCCCGGCAATATCTTTCTCGAACAAGCCCTCGCCTTGCAGCCCGGCATCACTGTCCTCAAGGGCGCGTCGCTGCCGCCCACCGAGAAAGCCGACGCGCCCGGCCCCAGCGAATACGACCTCGTCGTCTTCGACCGCGTCCCCGCGCCCGCCGTCAAGGCGCGCGCCGTTTGGTACATCGCCGCCTCCGGCGTGGACAGCCCCGCCACCCTCGGCGCTGCCCTCGACCATCCGCGCATCGTGGACTGGGACCGCCAGCACCCGCTCACCCGCTTCGTCAACTTCGCCACCATGCAGCCCGTGCGCGCCCAGCGCCTCGAGCCGCAGCCCTGGGGCAATGTCCTCCTCGAAGGCCCCAACGGCGCGCCGCTCATCGTCGCCGGTGATTGGGGCGGTCGCCGCCGCATCGCCATCGGCTTCGACCTCCTACAATCCGACTTCCCGCTTCAGGTCGGCTTCCCCATCTTCCTCAGCAACTGCATTGAATGGTCTGCCGGCGCCGCCACCCGCCAGCCGCTTTACCAAGTCAATGCCGGCTCGACGCTCACCCTCCCCGCGCCCGCCGGCGCCGACCGCCTCAGCGTCCTGCCGCCCTCCGGCCGCGGCGGCACGCTCCCCGTCTCCGGCGGCCAGGCCGTCCTCACCGAACTCAACCGCGTCGGCGTCTATCGCATTGAAGGCAACGACTATGTGGCCCAAGTGGCGGTGAACCTGCTCGACCCGGCTGAATCCGACCTGACGCCGCACGACACGCTGCCCGTCGCCGGCGGCGCCGCCAAGAGCGAGTGGGTCATCAACCGCGAGTTCTGGCGCTGGCTGGCCATGTGCGCGCTCGTCGGCCTCTGCGCCGAGTGGCTCCTCTTCCACCGGAGGTTTTAGCGCGTGCCGGTGACCTTCACCCATCCCCTTTACTTGGCGCTGCTGCTGCCGCTCGCCGCGCTGCTCTGGTGGGCGAGCCGCGGCAGTCTCGCCGGCCTCTCCCGCGGGCGCCATGCCTCCGCGCTCGTCCTCCGCGCCGCGTTGCTCCTCTGTCTGGTCCTCGCCCTCGCCGGCGCCCAGAGCGTCCAGCGCAACCGCGAACTCGCCGTCTTCTTCCTGGTGGATGTCTCCGACAGCGTCCCGCGCTCCGGTGTCGACAGCGCCCTCAACTACATCCGCACCGCCGTCAAGAATATGCGCACTTCCGACCAGGCCGGCGTCATCGTCTTCGGCAAAAACGCCGTCGTCGAACACGAACTCAGTAGTCGCCTGACGCTCGACGCCATTCACTCACAGGTGGACACGCACCAGACCGACGCCGCCGCCGCCGTCCGCCTGGCCCTCGCCTCCATCCCGCCCGGCGCCACCGCCCGCCTCGTCCTCTTCACCGACGGCAACGAGACCATCGGCCGCCTCGAGGAACAAATCCAACTCGCCCAGGCCCAAGGCGTCACCGTCGATGTCGTCCCGATGGAGCGCCCCGCCAGCGACGAAGCCACCGTCGAGAAACTGGTGATGCCCACCGAGGTCAAGATCGGCGAGCCCTTCAGCGTTCAAGCCATCGTCACCGCCACTGCCGCGGAGAATGTGGTCGCGCATCTCTTGCGCGACGACAAGCCCATCGCTTCACGCCAGTTCACCCTCACGCCCGGCAAGAACACGCTGACCTTCCCGCAAGTCGTCGAAGACGCCGGTTTCCACGAATACGAACTCCTCATCGAGCCGCCGGCCGACCTCGTTGCCGAGAACAACCGCGGCCTCGCCTTTACCCGCGTCCGCGGCCGCCCGAAAGTCCTCTACATTGAAGGCAAACCCGGCGAAGAGCAGCACCTCCGTCACGCCCTCGCCGCCCAAAACATCGATGTGGATTTCCGCACCCCACACGCCATCCCCACCACCGCCGAAGACCTGCAGCGCTACGACGCCCTCCTCCTCTCCGATGTCGTCGCCACCGCCATGGCTCCCGAACAGATGCGCCTCATCGAGCAGTCCGTCCGCGAGACCGGCCTCGGCTTCGGCATGATCGGCGGCGACGAGTCCTTCGGCGCCGGCGGCTACTTCAAGACCCCCATCGAAGAAGCGCTCCCCGTTTCGATGGATGTCCGCAAAGAGCGCGTCTTCCCCTCGCTCGCCGTCGTCCTCTCCATCGACGCCTCCGGCAGCATGGGCATGCAGATCGGCGGCGTCACCAAACTGGCGATGGCCGCCACCGCCGCTAACGCCACCCTCGACTTGATGCGCCCGCAGGACTTCCTCGGCATCCATGTCGACGGCGTCACCCAGCAGGTCCTCAGCGATGTCCGCCCCGCTACTGATGTCCCGGCTCTCCAAAAGGCCATCAAGAGCATCACCTACGGCGGCGGCGGCTACTTCTACACCCCCAGTTTGCAGTACTGCCTGCAACTCTTCCGCGGCACGAAGGCCTCGCAGAAACATCTCATCATCCTCGCCGATGGCGATGATGTGGATATGCTCGGCGGCGAAATCGCCATCACCAGCCAGTTGGTGAAAGAAGGCGTCACCATCTCCACCGTCGCCTTCGGCCAGGGCAAGGATGTCGCCTTCCTCCGCCAGATGGCCGCCCTCGGCGGCGGCAAGTCCTACATCGCCGCCAAGCCCACTGACCTCCCCCGCATCTTCACCCGCGACACCCTCGTCGTCGGCCGCTCCGTCATCGTCGAAGAACCCTTCAAGCCGCGCATCGACCCGGGCGACGAAATCCTCCGCGGCCTCCCCTGGGACACCGTCCCGCCCATGTACGGCTATGTCGCCACCTCGCCCAAAGACCTCGCCAGCGTCCCGATGCTCACCCACCACGACGACCCCCTCTTCGCTCACTGGAACTACGGCCTCGGCCGCGCCATCGCCTTCACCTCCGACGCCAAAGCCCGCTGGGCGCGCGAGTGGGTCGGCTGGCCCGCCTTCGGCCCCTTCTGGGCGCAGGCCATCCGCTGGTCGCTCCGCAAGATGTCCAACTCCCGCTTCCAATCCAACATCGAAGTCCACGAAGGCAAAGCCGACCTCTCCGTAGACGCCCTCGACGAACACGGCGAGTTCATCAACAACCTCGCCGCCACCGCCACCATCACCGGCCCCGACGGCACCGAACAGAAACTCCCCCTCCGCCAGATCGCGCCCGGCCGCTACGCCCTGCAGTTTCCCGCCACCGGCGTCGGCACTTACCTCGTCACCATCGCCGACGACAAAGACCAGAGCGTCTCCACCACCACCGGCTTCTCGCTCCCCTATCCCGCCGAATATGCGCGCCTCACCCCCAATCGCCCGCTCCTCGAACGCGTCGCCGCCCTCGGCCGCGGCGCCATCAACCCCGCGCCCGCCGCCGTCTTCACTCTGCCGCCGACCGTCCGCCCGCTCCTCTCCGATTTGTGGCCGCTCCTGTTGCTCGCCGCGCTGCTCCTCGTCCCCGTGGACATCGGCGTCCGCCGCCTCGCCATCGGCTGGCCCGAAGTCGCCGGCGCTTTCGCCCGCCTCAGGGCCGCACTGCGCCGCGCCCTCGGCCGCCTGCGCCGCCCCGTTCCCGTCCCGCAACCCACCCTCGGCCACCTCCGCGCCGCCAAAGAGCGCGCCGGTACCCGCTCTCAAAAAGAAGTTGTCACCTCGACTCCCCCTCTCCGCTCGTCGGAGAGGGGGCTGGGGGGAGAGGGCTCCCCCCTCTCCACGCCAGTGGGGAGGGGTCAGGGGAAGGGGACCCTCCCCCTCTCCTCACAGGAGAGGGGGTCAGGGGGCGAGGCCGTCATCCCTTCCCTCTCCCAAACGGGAGAGGGACCCGAGCGCAGCGAGGAGGGTGAGGGCGAACGGGGGAGAGGGGCAAAGCGTCAGGACGAACCCGCCACTGAACCCGCGATGTCACATTTACTGGAACAGAAACGCCGCCGTTCCAGCGAGAAACCCCCGGCGTCACGCTGACACTTGACATTCACCGTACAGGTTGTACGCTAAGACTTCGGGACTGGTGGGATTGTAGTGAGGCGCGGACGACTTACGGGAGGCTCACGTGCAAACGCTCGAAGACATCAAGACTCGTCTCAGCAACATTGACCGCGAAATCGCCGAACTCGAACACGAACGGCGTTCCATGCGCAAACAGGCCAAGCGTATCCTCGCAGATACCGCCACCCAGTTCGGCATCGAAGTCGAACTCGCCGACGCCCCCAAGCGCCGCCGCCGCACTGGCATCACCCCCCTGGGCAAGACCAGCCCCGACTCCTGGAAAGTGCGCGCCCGCGCTTGCCTCGAGAAGGACGACGGCCTCACTTTCGGCAAAATGAAGACCGGCGCCCGCCTCAACGCCCAGCAACTCTCCATCGCCCTCAAATCCCTCGAAGCCGACGGCGTCGTCCGCAAGAACGGCAAAGTGTACTTCATGGCCAACTCGAGGTAAAGATCGCGGGTAGTCTTTCACAACTGCACGGGGGGTTGGGTTCGTGCCCGGAGCGTACAATCCTGAACTGGCACTGCAACAAGAGCTGAGCGGCGGCGAGCGCCTGCTCTGGAGCGGACGGCCCGGCCAGGGCATGCGGCTGCGGCCGAGCGACGCCTTACTCATACCGTTCAGTCTTCTTTGGGGAGGCTTTGCCGTGTTCTGGGAGGCTTCTGTCATCAAGGACAATGCCCCCATCTTGTTCAAAGTGTGGGGCATCCCGTTCGTGTTGATGGGCCTCTACATGATATTCGGCCGCTTCCCCATCGACGCGTGGCAGCGCAAGTACAATGTCTACGGCGTCACCGATCAACGAGTTCTCATTATCAGCCGCTTCTTCACACACCGCGTCAAATCCCTGAATTTGCGCACGCTCGGCGACATTTCACTCACCGAAAGCCGGGACGGTAGTGGCACGATTGTGTTGGGTGCCCCGAGTCCTTTCGGCTGGTGGGCAAATGCCGGCTGGCCTGGCTATGGCCGTTATGCCACACCATCCCTCGAGATGATCCCGCAGGCCCGTACCGTCTTTGACCTGATCACCCAGGCCCAGAAATCCGCACACTGACCCCCGCCCCCTTTAGGGGGCGATCTTTTGTTAGCCCGGCCACTTCATGGCCGGGCCGCCAGCCGCACGGGCGGAGTTATACTCCCTGATGTCACGCGTGACCACTATGTGGATCGACCCCTCGTCACCGATCTCCCGAATACTGGAACCCAGTGAAGAACTCCTCTGGACCGGCCAGCCCCGCCAGGGCCTCCTGTTTCAGCCGTCCGACCTTTGGCTCTTCCCCTTCGCTGTCCTCTGGTTCGGCTTCGTCGCCTGGCTAGAGAGAAGCGTCCCTTCCGCAGACGCCACCGACTCCTATCTTTTCGCGCATCTCTTTGTCGCACTGATGATCCTCACCGGCCTTTATGTCTGCGTCACGCGCTTCTTCGTCGAGGCCAAAATCCGCGCCCGCACTTTCTACGCCGTCACCAGCCAGCGCATCCTCATCAACAGCGGCCTCATCTGGTGCCGCACGAAGTCGCTCGACTTGAAATCTATGCACGACCCCGCTCTCACCGAACGCCGCGACGGCAGCGGTACTATCGTTCTCGGCCCGACGGTCTCCCTCGGCGGGTGGCCGCAAACCCAGTACTGGTTCTTCCCTTCGCCACCGACGCTCGAAATGATGCCCCAAGTCCGCACCGTCTACGACCTCATCATCCGCACCCAGCAAGCCGCGCACTAATCCCCGCCCAGTTCGTTTCCTCGCCGCTCAACCCCCTCCCGCTTCAGACCCCTCTCCTCACAGGAGAGGGGGCCGGGGGGTGAGGCCGTCCTTGACTTCCCCCTCTCCGCTCGTCGGAGAGGGGGTCAGGGGTGAGGGCTACTTCCCCCAATCCCGCAAATACCGAAAATCCCGGTCAATACTCCGGAACGACACCTTCGCAATCACCGGCAGCCGCCGCTTGTACTGCGACTTCCGCACCATCTCCCGCACCCGCGTCACGAACGCCGGCGCAAATCCGTCACGCAGGAGGTGTTCCACCGACTCGCGTTCATCAATCAGGCGATACAGCAGCCGGTCCACTTCCTCGTAAGTGAAGCCGAGTTCCCCCTCGTCCGTCTGCGCCGCCCACAAGTCCGCCGTCGGCGCCTTTTGCACAATGGGCTCCGGCACCCCGACCACCCGCGCCAACTGCCGCACCTGCGTCTTGTACAAGTCGCCCAGCGGATTGATCGCGCTCGCCATATCGCCCCACAGCGTCGTATAGCCGAGCAGGAACTCCGTCTTGTTGCTCGTCCCCAGCACCAGCGCCTGATGCGCCGCCGACTGGTCGTACAGGATCGTCATCCGCTCCCGCGCCATCTTGTTGCCGCGCCGGTTCTTGTCAGCGTCGGGAAACCGCGCGAAATACGCGTCGATCTGCGGCGTGATGTCGATCTCGAGCGTCTCGATGCTGAGTTGCTTCGCCACCGCCCGCGCATCCGCCGCGCTCTCCGGCGCCGACGCCGAATACGGCATCAGAATCCCGATCACCCCCTCCGCCCCCAGCGCTTCCCGCGCCAGGAACGCCGACAGCGACGAATCCACCCCCCCCGACAGCCCCACCACCACCTTGGAAAACCCGACCTTGCGCGTCTCGTCGCGGATGAACCCGACGAGCATCGCCCGCACCAACTCGGTGTTAATCTCCAGCGCGTTCATCCTGCACTCGCCGCAATTCGCGGATCGTGATGTCCAGCCGCTCGTCCTTCCCGAACGACGCCGCCACCCGCGTCCGCCGCAGCACATCCGGGTCCACCGTCGCCGTCACCAACGCTTCCTCCATCAGCGGCCCGCGTTCCAGCACCGTCCCGTCCGGTCCCACCACCATCGACCCGCCGAAGAAGTTCACGCCGTCTTCATACCCCACCCGATTGCAAAACAGACAGAACACTTGCAGGAAATGCGCGTAAGTCCGGCACGCCAGTTCATACACCTCCGCACTGTACAAGTGATCCGCCTTCACCCCGCGCCCCGGGCTCGCCACCGGACACAGCAGCGTCGTCGCCCGGTCCTGCGCCAGGATCACCGCCGCCGACGGATGCCACACATCCTCGCAAATCAGAATCCCCATCCGCCCGTGCGCCGTCGGGAATGCCCGGAACCGGTCGCCCGCGTCGAAATAGCGCTCCTCTTCGAACATCCCGTAAGTCGGCAGGTACGCCTTGCGGTGGATGTGCCGCACCTGTCCGCCTTCGATGTACGCATAGGCATTGTAGAAGTGGTGGTCGCTCGTTTCTTCGACGAAGCCCACCCCGACCGCCAGTTCGCCCGACGCGCTCGCCAGTTGCCGCAACGCGTCCGCGTCGCGCGGCAGCGCCACCTCGGGGGTCAAGTCGCGCAGGAAGTAGCCCGTCAGACTCAGCTCCGGAAACATCAACAGCGACGCGCCCGCCTTCCGCGCCGCCGCAACCAGTTCCAGGTGGCGCGTGATATTGGCCGCCACATCGCCCAGCCGCGGCGTCATCTGCGCCAGCGCCACCGTGTAGGGTTCGGCCGTCATCACCCCGATTCTATGGCCGCCCGCAAGGCCGCCGTCAGCCCCGCCAAATCCGCCTCCAACAGCCGTGCGTTCGTCGCATCCACCACATAAAACGCGTCCCGCCCCCAGCCCGCCCAAGTCGTCACCTTCGCCGCCCGAATGTTCAGCCCATGCGCCGCCAACGCCCGCGCCACATGGTAGAGCAGCCCCTCTCGGTCCTGCGCCACCAGTTCCACCAGTGTGTGTTCCTCCTCGGCCGCATTGCGCACCACCAGCGACGCCACCGTGATCGGGACCTGCAGCGCCCGCCCGTGCTGCCGTATCAGCGGCTCCACTTCCAACCGCCCGCCCAATGCCGCCACCAGGTCCGCCGCCACTTCGTGCTGCTTCGCTTCCGTCAGCGCCTTGCCCGCCACATCCAGCCGCAGCGTGTCCAACGCCAGCGCCTCCGGCGCGCCCCGCGTGTAGACCTGCGCCGCGTGAATGTTCACATGGTGCGCGTACAACACCCCGGCCACCCGGCTCAGCAACCCCGGCGTCCCCGCGTCGCGCGTGCAGAGGAACAGTTCCGTCCCCGTCGCATCATCGCGGAACTCGATCACCGGCGACCCCGCCCGTGCCCGCTCCGCCGCCCGCACATGGTCCGCCAGCCGCGCCCACGGCGTATTGAACAGATAACTCGCCGGCATCGTCGTCGCATGCGCCTCAATCGCCTCCGCACTCACCTCCGCGTCCTCCGTTCCCTCTCTCCGTTCGGGAGAGGGACCCGAGCGCAGCGAGGAGGGTGAGGACGCCGTTGTTTCTGCCCCTCCCCGTGTACGGGGAGGGGTTAGGGGTGGGGTTCCCTCCCGCACCGCGCTGGGCCTCCCCTCCAACCTCCCCCGCGCCTCCTCCGCCACTCGCTCAATCCCGATCGCGCCCGGCCCCGCGTGCCGCGGCTCGCCCAGCGCCGCCCGCCGCGCCACCGCGAACAGCAGCAGCGCATCCAAGTACGCCGCCGACGGCACCGCCGCCGTCACCGTGTCCATTCCCTCGCCCGCCAGCCGGTCTCGCGCGCCCACCGTCGCCAGCAGCGTCTTGCGCGCCACCAGGAACGCCGCCATCGACACCACCGACAAGTCGCACCCCAGCGACCGCACCGCGCCGCTCACCTGCTCCGCCGGCAACCCTTGCAGAAGCAGTGCCAGCCGTACCGCCTCCGGCGCCTCCACTCGCGCCCACGCCCGCCGCGCCGCACCTTCGGGGTCATCGAGACTCACTTCGAGCGCCCGCGCCGCGCGCAGCCCCACTTCCCCCGGCGTCCACTGCGCGCCCTCCGCGGCGTACTGCACTCGCAACTTCGCCCACTCCGGCACCAGCCACCCCAACACCCCCGTCGCCGCCATGCCGGTCAGCGTCTCCGCCACCCGTTCCTGCCGCAGCATCACCAGAAACCGGTCGTGCGCTTCGCGGTCCGGCATCGGCGCCACCCGCACTGCTTCTGCAATCGCCGCCGTCAATCCATCGTGCAGCGCCAGCCCGTGTTCATGCGCCAACTGAAAGGCCCGCACGAGATGGCCCGGCGCCGTCCGGAAGGCCTCCGCATCCACCAGCCCCAGCATCCCGCCCGCTACGGCCAGCCCCGACCCCAGCGGGAATCGCCCGTTCCGCGCCGCCGCCGCAAACCGCTCCGCCGCTCGCGCCGTCACCTCCAACAGCCCATACACCTCCACCATCAACTCCGCCGTACTCTCCTGCTGCCACAGTGACGCGACTTGCTCCGCCTGCGCGTGTGTCAGTGCGAATGCCGCGCCGCCGGTCAATGCCTCCAGCGCCGCCCGCAGTGCCAGCCACAACGCCTGCGCCTCCGCCAGGTCTTCGGCGACACGCGGCGACAGCAACTCGCGCGCGGCCAGTCGGTTCCAAGTCTCCTCCGCCGGCACCCGGTGGCACGCCACCGCCAGCCACCGCATCAATCGCAGGTCGCGCAGCCCGCCCGGCCCGTTCACCACATTCGGCTCCGCCGTGTAGGGCGTCGCCTCGACGCCGCCGCGACTTTCGACCCACTGCGCGATCAGTTCACTCACGAACGGGAAGACATCCAGGTGCTGCGCCAGCGTGCCGCTCGCTTCCTTGAACAGCGGTGCGCTCCCCGCCAGCGGTCGCGCTTCCAGCAGCGACAGCACCGTCTCGCGTTCCAGGTTCCCCACCTCCGTCCCCAGCACCGCCGACGCCTCGAGCGGCACGCCCTCGTCTGCCGCAAACGACGCGCGCAGTTCGTCGAACAGCGCATGCGCCACCCGCTCCAACAGCGCCCGCCCCTCGCCCGCCAGCAGCAGCACGATCTGGACGGGTTCAAACAGCGACAATTGCCGAAGGCCGTATGCCCCCGTCGCCAGCAGCGCCACCTCCGCGCTCACCTGCCGCTGCTCGGCGTCGGGCAGGTCGTCGAGCACCGCGCGCCACGCCGCCCGCATCACCCGGTCCACCGCCTCCGGCCAGGCCCGCAGTTCTGCCGGCGTCAGCCGCGCCGCCCGGGCTTGCGCGATTAGCGCCCGCCGCGCCGCCCCCAGTCGCAGACGACGAGACCGTCCGCGGGCGGACGGCCTCGACGCCTCAATCTGCGTTGTAGTCCCGCGCGCCATACGCGCCGGTGATTGCCCTCTCACCCGCCCAAGACCGCGGGCGGCTCAGATGTCGTAGTACAAGTGGAACTCATACGGGTGCGGCCGAATGCGCACCGGGTCCACTTCCTCGGTCCGCTTCAGCCGCAACCAGGTCTCAATCACATCGGGCGTGAACACTTCCCCCTGCAGCAGGAACTCGTGATCTTGTTCCAGCGCGTTCAGCGCCGCGTCCAGCGACGACGGCAGCGTCGGGATCGACTCGTGCGACCCGTTGCCGTGGAACAAGTCGCGGTCCGCCGGCTGGCCCGGGTCGAGTTTGTTGCGCACGCCGTCCAGCCCCGCCAGCAGCATCGCCGCAAACGCCAGATAGGCGTTCGCCGACGGGTCCGGCGACCGGAACTCGACGCGCTTGCTCTTCGGCGATTGTGAATACATCGGAATGCGCACGCAGGCGCTCCGATTCCGCTGCGAATACGCCAGCAGCACCGGCGCCTCGTAGCCCGGCACTAGCCGCCGGTACGAGTTCGTCGTCGGCGCGCAAATCGCCGCCAGCGCCGGCCCGTGCTTGAGCAGTCCGCCGATGTAATGCTTCGCCAAGTCGCTGATACCCGCGTAGCCCTTCGGGTCCGAGAAGAGCGGCGTCTCCTCGTTCCACAGACTTTGGTGGCAGTGCATCCCCGACCCGTTGTCCGCGAACACCGGCTTCGGCATAAAGGTCACCGTCTTCATCTGCTCGCGGGCGTGCGTCTTCAGGATGTACTTGTACATCTGCACCGTGTCCGCCATCTTCGTCAGCGTCGTGCAGCCCAGGTCGATCTCCCCTTGCCCGGCAGTCCCCACTTCGTGGTGGTGCGTCTCGATGCGCATCCCCGCCTCGATCATCTTGCGCACCGCGCCCGACCGGAAGTCTTGCAGCGCGTCCGTCGGCGGCACCGGGAAGTAACCCTCCTTGAACCGCGGCTTGTGCCCCAGGTTCGGCTGCTCGTCGCGGCCCGAGTTCCACGCCCCTTCCGCCGAGTCGACGAAGTAGTACGCCGAATGTTCGTCCTGGTGGAAGCGCACATCGTCGAACACGAAGAACTCGATCTCCGGTCCCCACACGCTCTTCGTCGCAATCCCCGTGGACTTCAGGTAGTCCTCGGCCTTCTGCGCGATGAAGCGCGGGTCGCGCGAATACCGCGTCCCCGATGTCGGGTCATACACATCCCCGATCACCGAAAGTGTCGGTATCCGGCACGCCGGGTCCAAAAACGCCGTGCCCGCATCCGGTAGCAGAATCATGTCACTCTCTTCGATCCCCTGAAACCCGCGGATGCTTGACCCGTCGAATCCCAATCCCTCCGAAAACAACTCCGCGCTCAACTGCTCCACCGGAATCGAAAAGTGCTGCCACCGACCCACCACATCCGTGAATCGCAAGTCCACCATCTGCACGCCGTGCGCCTCAACGCGCTCCAACAACCCCTTCACTTTGCTCTCGGCCTCACTGCCAACCATCAGTGACATGCGCGACCTCCTGGCGGGTGATGCCAGAAGGTATCAGTTTAGAGTGACAAACAAATGACAAAATGATGACAGATTGGAGAATAAAAATGTCTGTCAGATGTCAACGGCGGCTTTTATCAACTGCCGAACCACAGGCAGCATCGCCTCTGCCTGGGGATGGTCCCAATCCAACTCCACCACCTCCAGCGCCGCCAACTGCACTTTCTGGGCCAGGACACCCAGCAACTCGACGACGGCTTGTGTTGAAGGGCCGCCCCAAACCGGCGCCACAACCGCCTGCATCTCCGTCGGGTCGATGATGTCCACATCGAGACTGATCACCACCTGCGTGCCCGCCATCTGCTTCGCCACCCGCTCCGCCACTGCGAGCGGCCCGATCGCTTTCAACTCGGAAGCCAAAATCCAGCCCAACGATGGCATCTTCTCCCGCAGTAACTGCTCCCCCGGATCCACAGCGCGAATCCCAACGACCGCCGTGTGTTGCGGCAACAACTTCGGCGAATGCCCGCCGATGGCCGTGAAAACGGCGTCGCCGTGCCCCAGTTCGATGGCGAGCGACATCCCGTGCACATTCCCGCTCGGCGTCGTGCCATTGGTGTTCATGTCGGGGTGCGCATCGAGCCAAATGCAGCCCAGCGGCGGCTCGGCGGCAAAACCGGCGAAAGTGCCGACCGAAATCGTGTGGTCGCCGCCGAGAATCAGCAGCGGCTGTTCGTCGCGGTGCGCCGCCACGGCGGCGAGGGCGCGCTGCATATAGTCCGCGATTTCGGCATGCGACAGAACGCGCGGGGCCGTGCCGATGGGCGGAAACGCCTCGGTCACATCAAGGCGCGCACCGTGCGCGCGCAGGTCCGCGATGATGCGGGCGGGCGCGGCGGCGGGCCCGGGGCCGCGACCGCCGGCCCCGAAGGGGACGGAAATCACTCTCATGCGACGGCGGCCCGCTGGGCGTCGCTGGGCGGAGCGAGGTGGTCGACGCGCAGGACGATGATGGTGACATCGTCGCGGCGCTGCTCGAGGGGGGCGAAGTTTTCGACGGCGGAGAAGACGCGGTCGGCAAGTTGCTGGCCGCCGAGGCGCATGCCGCTGCCGGCGAGCGCCAATTCGGAGAGGCGCTCGTCGCCGAACTCGTCGCCCTTGCCGTTGCGGGCGCCGGTGACGCCGTCGGTGCAGAGGACGAGGATGTCGCCGACGGCGAGCGCCTGCTCGCTGACGGGGATGCGGATATCGCGAGCCATGCCGAGGATGGGGCCGCTGCTGTCGCAGCGCAGCGGGGCGCGGCCGTGGCGGACGAGGAGCGGCGGTTCGTGGCCGGCGATGGCGCAGACGAGGGAACCCTGGTCGAGGTCGGCGATGACATAGAGGGCGCTGACGAAGCGCTCGGGCTGGAAGTCCTCGTAAATAAGGGCGTTGACAGCTTCGAGGACACGGCCCGGGTCATAATGTTCGCGGCAGGCCATTTCGAACGCGTACTTCACCAGCGGCACTTTGACAAACGCAGAAGCGTACTTGCCGGAAATGTCGGCCAGAAAGAAACCGAAGCGGCGCTCGCCGAGGCGGACGAACTGGTAATAGTCGCCGGCACCGGCGGGCAGGTAGGGGCGGAAGCGGACTCCGACATCGAGGCCGGGCATCTCGGGGGCTTCGGCGGGGACGAGGACTTCGTAGAGTTCCTGCGCCATCCGGACGCGTTCCTGATGTTCGGCGATGAGGGCGCGCGCCTGGAGCGCACGCTCGCGTTCCCGCCTTTGCAGGCGGCCAAGACCGCCGACGACCAGGGCGAGGAAGAAAAGGAACGGGATTTGGGTGGTGAGGGCGTCGCGGGTGTTGGCGATGAAGTGAGTGGGATCGAGGCGGGAAAGGGCGACGAGGTAAAAGAAACTGGCGACGAGGGCGGTGAGCATGGTACCGGTCCAGTCAAACCACAGCGCGGCGATGCCGACGAGGAGGAAGTTGAAATTGAACAGGCCGTAGGCGACGCGGACATCGCTGGAGAGGTAAATCCAGGAACTGAACATCACCAGGTCGAGGGCGACGATGACGGTGCGCTCGCCGCGCAGCCGGAAGCCGCGCCAATACCAGAGGGCGACGAGCAGGTTATAGACGGCGCCGGCGACAACGCCATAGAGGAGGGGGGCCGAGCCGGGGCGGGTGCGCGAGCCGAGGGTGACGCTGATGGCGAACAGCGCAATGAAGATGGCGCGCAAGACGGCGACAATCGCGTCCACTTCGCGTTCGCCGGCGCGCCGTTCGAGGAGTTCTTGATCGCGGGGAGTGGGCATAGGACGGGCCGGGGGAAGCCCCCGGAAGCCCTGGTCTATGATACGACGGCAAGCCCAAGTTGCCTGCTTGAAACGGCCTCACCCCCTGGCCCCCTCTCCTGTGAGGAGAGGGGAATCAGATTGTGGATGCTGTGGAAGAGGTTGCCCGAGCGCCCGTCACTGGCGCGTCCATCAGTCGGTGGCCGGGGCAGCGAGAGAAATGCTCAGTCTATGATTCGGTACATTCGAGAGAGGTACAAGAAGACACCGTGTGGAGACCAGCGCAATAACCAAATCCATTTTCGGCACTGCTCTGCGGTAATCCAAGGGGCGGATTTGCAGTGTTGCTCGCAGCGGTACCTCGCCAGTGCGAACAGACCAACTGACCCGCAGAAGGAAGCGATCACCACGAAGTCTATGACATGAAAGCCCAGCGCGTGCTGGGAACCGGAGAGGTAGTGTCCCCACTTGTTCAGCACGAACAGGAATACCCCGAAGAGAATCGCGGAAGTCCAAAGATAAACAAGGAGTCTCCACTTTGGGACCGCCATGGGATCTTGCGACCGGCTAGAACCAGTCGCCGTAGTGGCCAGCGCGGCGGCGCTGGCCGTCGCCGTCGTTGGTATAAGAGAACTTCGTCCCCATGGCCGGATGATACGCCGCGGGGCGGGCTGGCTGTCGCCCGGCCATGAACCCTTCGACTTCCCTCGGCTCCGCTCGGGACGAGTCGCTCAGGGCGGGAGAGCCGGGCTCACAGAGGCCGCCCCATGAATGGGGCGGGACACCAAGGGCCCGGAACTGAAGTCCCGGGCTCATCGCAAGGGAAGTCCCTGCGGGACTGGAGCGGTCCGGGGCTCTCTTTAGTGGGGGGCGACTCTGGCAGGTGAAGCACCTGCCCCCCTGAGTGTCCTCTCCCCCCTTCCCCCCTCTCCCGAACTGAGAGAGGGGGAACCCATCCAATGGGAGGGGCAGAAACAACAACGGGGGAGGCACAGCGCCTCCCCCGGAATGCGGGCTCTCAGGCAGAGAGACTAGTCGGTTTCCTCGGTGCGTTCGGCCATTTGTTCGAGGAGTTGGTCAATGGTCTTGATGTTGCGCAAGGCGAAATGGAAGTCGACCATTTCCTCGGGGGAAATTTCCTGGACGATGTCGCGCGGGTCGAGCGAGTCCTGGTAGCGCATGCCGCGCAGGAGGAGGGCATCGCCGCGGTAGTGACAGTGGGGGCAGTGGAAGGTGGCGTTGACGGCGAGCTTGGGCCGGAGCACGAGTGCGAGACTGCGAATGTCGTCGGTGGACAATTCCGTGCGGCATTTGCTGCACTTCGGCGTGAAGCTCAGGTGGATCACGCTGCTCCCTCCAGGGCGACCCTGACTGAGGCCGCTGATTTACTACATTCCCCGTCTCCGCTGATTTTTACACCGCCCCGGTGGGCCGGGGCGGGCCCGTGCTGCGACCGAGATACACCGTGACCAGGCCGCCTGTCAAGGGGACGGCCCGCGCGTCGCGTGCGCCCTGCGCGGTCAGGCGCGCGACGACCTGGTCGGCGGGCGGAAAAGCCAGTATGGAATCGCGTAAGTAGCGATACGCCCGGCGGTCGACGACCCAGCCGACGACGGGCACCAGCACGCCGAGATAGAGGCGGTAGAGCGCGCGGAGGAGCGGGCGGCGCGGGAGCGAAAAATCGAGCGCCATGACGACGCCGCCGGGGCGGGTGACCCGCGCCATTTCGCGGAAGAGGGCGTCGAGACTCTCGACATTGCGGCACGAAAAGCCCATGCAGGTGCAATCGAACTGGCCGGCGCGGAACGGGAGTCGCAGGGCGTCGCCGAGGACCCAGTGGGCCTGGACGCCGAGTTTGCGCCGGGCGAGGCGGAGCATCGGCTCGCTGAAGTCCACGCCGACGACGCGGGCGTCGCGGCGGAGGAATTCGGCGGCGAGGTCGCCAGTGCCGGTGCCGAGGTCGAGGACGCGGGCGCCGGCGGGCAGATCGCACAGGGCGGCGGCGCGGCGGCGCCAGCGGTGGTGGACGCCGAAACTGAGGACGGAGTTCATCAGGTCATAGCCGGAGGCAACGCGGTCGAACATAGCGCGGATGCGGGGGGCGTGGCGCGGTGGGGGCGGCGACATAGCGAGAGGGCTCCCGGTGTTATTACCGGAAGCCCTCGCAGAGTCCTGCGTTGCTGGTCGGGTCAGTGGAGACCGAGGTCTTTGAGGACGGCGTCGAAACTGGCGCTGCCGGGGAAGGCGACCCAGAAGGCCTTCAGCGTCCCATCGCGGTCAATGATGATGTAGGAGGGGATGCCGGTGACGCCGTAGGCCTTGATGATGGCGCCGTCGCGGTCGAGCAGGACGGGATAGGTGTAGCGGTTGTCCTGCATGAACTTCTGGATGATGTCGTCTTTCTCTTTGACATCCACGGTGAGGACGACAAGGCCGGGGGCGGCGTGGTCCACGAGGTCCTGGGTGTGGGGCAAGGCGGCGCGGCACGGGCCACACCAGGTGGCCCAGAAGTCGAGGAGGACGACCTTGCCGCGCAAGTCGGCGAGGGCGATGTGCTTGCCGTCGAGGGTGTCGAGGGAGAAGTCGGGAGCGGGCTTGCCGACGAGCGGGCTGTCGATGCCGGGGCGCGCGGCCTGTTCCTGGAACGATTCGACTTTCTGCGCGCCGGTGGGCGGAGTGAACGCGAAGTCGCCTGCGCTCGGCTTGCTGTCGAAGAGGTACAGGTCTTCTACCTCGCGCCACGAGGCGCGCTGCTGCAAGTCGGCGGGAGCCGGGGCGCCCACACGCGAGGTGAAGGCGACGCGCAGCGGAATGACGGCGGCGGCGTCCACCCAGATTTCGGTGGTCTGCGTGCCGAGGAAGAAGCCCTCTGGGATGTCGCCGCTGGCGTAATCGCGCATCTGGTAGCCGCCGCCGTCCATCGGTTTGACGACGACGGCTTCGCGGTGTTGGAAGTGGCGGGCAGCCTTGCCGCGGAGTTTCGTCTCACCCGTGTCCTTCCAGTCGTAGGCCTTCAGGTAGCCCCAGCCGTGGTCGTCGTCGGGCGACAACATCGGACTGATGAGATAGCCGGAGGCCAGGCCGCCGGCGGTGCTGGGCCGATAGACGGCCTCGGTGAACTTGCCGTCGCCGGGGTGGCTTTCCCAGACGGTCTCGCCGTCGCAGACCAGGAGGCGGTCGGGGGATTCTCCGGAGATATTGACGCGCAGGTGGTGACCCGACGCGCAGGCGATGTCATAGACCTCGCGCGTGGTCTTGCCACCCTGCGTGTTCAGTCGGACGACACGTGCCCGGCAGCCGCCGTGGTCGTGCGTCAGGTTGTCGAAGGCCTGGGTGACGAGATTGGGGGTGGTCTGTTCGGCCCAGGCGGCGCCGGCGGCGCAGAGCGTCGCCAAGGTCAGGCCCGCAAAGATGCGTCGCATCATGCCCTCCTTCAACTGCGGGTAGACGGTCGATGGTAGACGGAAGACGGAACTGCCATCACTGATGGGTTAGACGCCGCTGGGCGGGAACCTTTTCGGAAGGGGCGGGAGAGGAAAAGGGAGTCGGTGATGATGTAGCGCCAGGGGCGGAGGTCGCCGTTGACGCCGATGCGGGGGGTGACGGCGATGCGGCGGGCGGGGACGGCGTCGCCGCGCAGAATGCGGAGGGCAGAGGTGCGCAGGTCGGCGCCGTCGCGGGTGCGGTCGAGGCCGAAGGCCTGGCAGAGGCGGCCGGGGCCGGCGCAGAGGAGGCGGTCGTCGTCAATTCGGCGGCGGGCGCGCATCAGATCGAGGCCGTCGAAGGGTTCGACAGCGCGGAGCAGGATGGCTTCAGCGACACCGGCGGGCTGGGTGACGGCGTTGAGGCAATGGTGATTGCCGTAGGTGAAGTAGATGTAGGCATGGCCGGGGGGACCCCACATCGTTTCGGTGCGCGGGGTGCGGCGGGGTTCGTAGCGGACGCGGCTGTTTGCGTGCACGGTGCGAACGGAATGGCAGCAGGGGTCGCGGCGGCAGTAGGCCTCGGTCTCGACGATGCGGCCGACGAGCAGGCCATCGGGCGAGTCGTACACGAGCAAGTGGCCGAGGAGGCCGCGCGCGGCGGCGCGGGTGGGCTGGAGGTAGAAGGACAAGGGAAGCGGAGGCATTGGGAGGATGATAACGGAAGTCCTTCTCCCCCTAGCCCCCTCTCCGACGAGCGGAGAGGGGGGATGCGTCCTCTCTCCCTACCCCTCTCCCTGACTGAGAGAGGGAGGACATCCTCACCCCCTTGTCCCCCTCTCCCGCGAGTGGGAGAGGGGGCTAGGGAGGGACAAGGAAGTCGGATCGCGGGAGTACCACCCCTCCCCCAGCCCCTCCCCATGAATGGAGAGGGGAGACAATAGGGACCGGGGAGGCGGGGAGGCGGTTATGAAGCGCGAGGAGAGTTTGCAGCCGTTTTCGCGGGACCATCACAATGGGTTGGTGGTGGCGAAGGCGCTGCTCGACGCGGTCGGCGAGGATGCGGCAGCGCGGCAGGAGGCGCTGGGGCAGTTTTCGTGGGCGTGGCAGACGGAGATGGCGGCGCATTTCGCCGATGAGGAGCGGCTGCTGATTCCGCTGTTGGACGCCCACGCCGGGCGGCGGCTGACGGACGAGCACCGGATGTTACGGGAGTTGGCGAATGAAGCGCTGCTGCGGCGGCAGCGGCGCGACCCGGACGCGGCATTTCTCAAGCGGCTCGGCACGCAATTGCACGACCACATCCGGTGGGAGGAGCGGGAGTTGTTTCCGGCGCTGGAGGCGGCGCTGACGGACGAACAGGCGGCGGCGCTGGGGGCGGAGACGGCGGCGTTCGAGGCGACGCGGCCGCGGTCGCAGCCGGGGACGGGCGGGATCAGTCGAGGCGGCGGAATGACCCCTCCCCCTGCCCCCTCCCCCTGAATGGGGATGGGAAGTCGTCCTCTCCCCCCTAGCCCCCCTCTCCAACAGGTGGAGAGGGGGAGAATGGTGGAATCAGTCGAGGCGGCGGGGACTGAGCAGGACAGCGAGCCAGGCGACGGCGACGCCGATGGCGAGCAGCCAGGCCGCCTGACTCCAGAGACTGGCGAAGCCGACGCCTTTGAGCATAATGCCGCGCGTGATGGCGATGTAGTGCGTCAGCGGCAACAGGGCGCCGAGAAACCAGAGGAACCAGGGCAGCGTCTCGCGCGGAAAGATGTAGCCCGACAACAGAATGCTCGGCATCACGATGAAGAAACTCATCTGCATCGCCTGCAGGCCGGTGCGGGAGACGGCGGAGATGAGGGCGCCCATGCTGAGCGTGCTGAACAGGAGCACCATCGAGAGCGCGTAGAGGAGGAAGAGACTGCCGCGGATGGGGACCTGGAAGAGGAAGTGCGAGAGGATGAGGGCAACGGTCATGCCGGTGAGGCCGACGCCGCCGTAGGGGACGAGTTTGCCGAGGACGAGTTCGACGCGGGTGACGGGGGTGGAGACGAGTTGTTCGAGGGTGCCGCGCTCGCGTTCGCGGACAATGGCGACGGCGGTGAGGGAAGTGGTGAGCAGGGTGAGTATAACGCCGAGGAGGCCGGGGATCATAAAGAAGTCGTCGGCGAGTTCCGGGTTATACCAGGCGCGGGTGCGGACTTCGAGCGGCGGGTGTGAACCGGAGAGGCCGGCGGCGCGCAGGGTGCGCTGCTGCAGCTGGACGGAGATGACCTGACCGAGTTGGGCGCCGGCGGCGAGGGCGGCGCGGGCGACGGTGGGTTCGGAGCCGTCGACGAGCAACTGCACGGTGGCGCCGCGGCCGGTGTGGAGGCGGTCGGCGTAATCGGGTTCGATGACGACGCCGACGCGGGCGCGCGAGGCGTCGAGGCGGTGGCGGATGTCGGCTTCGCTGCCGACGGCGGCGATGATGCGGAAGTACTGGGTGCCTTCGAGGGCGTCGAGGAATTCGCGGCTCTCGATGGTGTTGGACTGATCCCAGACGACAGTGCGAAGGTGGAGAGCATCGAAGGAGAGGTAGCCGTAGAGAATCAACTGCACCACCGGCATAAAGATGGTCATGCCGAGGGTGCGGGGGTCGCGCAGGAGTTGATGGCCCTCTTTGCGGACGACGGCGCGGAAGCGGCGGAGACTAAGCATCGGCGGGCTCGGGGCGGCGGGCGCGCTCGCCGGTGAGGCCGACGAAGAGGTCTTCGAGGGTGGGCGGGACGGGTACGGGGTCGCCGGCCTCGAAGCCGCGCTGACGCAGGTGCGCGACGACGGCGGCGGCTTGGGCGGCGTCGTGCAACCAAATGTGGACATCGCCGCCGTAGAGGCCCGCCTCTCGGACTTCGGGATAAGTCTCGACTTCGAGGAGCAGGCGGCCGGGCGTTGGCGTGGTGAGGCGGGCGATGGCGCCGGGGAAGGGCAGCGCCTTGATTTCAGCGGGGCTGCCGAGCGCGGCCATGCGACCGCTTTGCAGGAACATCAGCGTCTGGCAGCGTTCGGCCTCATCCATGTAATGCGTGCTGACAATGACGGCGGTGCCGGCGCCGGCCTGCTGATAGATGAGGTCCCACATCAGGCGGCGGGAGGTGGGGTCGAGGCCGACGGTGGGCTCATCGAGGAGCAGCAGTTGCGGGCGGTGGAGCAGCGTGCAGATGAAGGCGAGGCGCTGGCGGAGGCCGCCGGAAAGCGTGCCGCTGAGATGTCGCTCGCGGCCGGTGAGGCCGGCGTCGGCGAGGAGTTTCGAAAACTTGTCGCGCCATTCGGTGGAGGGGAGGCCGTAAATCTCTGCGTAGAACTCGAGGTTTTCTTGCACCGTCAGGTCGTGATAGAGGCCGAATTGCTGGGCGAGGTAGCCGACGCGCTCCTTGACCTGCTGGGGTTGCGTGGCGGGGTCGAGGCCGAGAACTTCGGCGCGGCCTTCGGTGGGTTCGACGAGGCCGCAGAGCATGCGCATGGTGGTGGACTTGCCGCTGCCGTTGGGGCCGAGGATGCCGAAGACTTCGCCGCGCTCGACCTGAAAGTCGAGATGGTCCACCGCGAGGATGGGGCCAAAGCGGCGGGTCAGGTGGTCGGTGCGGACGGCGAGGCCGTCACCGGTCATAGCCCCGTCTCGATGAGGATGTCGCCGGTCATACCGGGTTTGAGGAGGCGGTCGGGGTCGTGCACACGCACTTTGACCGCGTAGACTTGGGTGGTGCGTTCGGCTTTGGTGGCGACATTGCGCGGGGTGAACTGCGCCTCGCTAGCAATCCAAGTGACCTCGCCGTCGAGGGGATGCTTGGGCAGGCCGTCCATCGTGACGGTTGCGCGCTGACCGAGGTGGACGCGGCCGATGTCGCCGGCGGCGACGAAGACGCGCATCCAGGGGTCGGTGAGGTCGGCGAGTTGCAGGATGGAGAGGCCGGGGGTGACAGTCTCGCCGGGTTCGAGGTAGACCTCGGTGACAGTGCCGGCGCGGGGGGCGCGGAGGACGGTCTTGTCCCACTGCGAAGTGAGCGTTTCGACGGTACGGGCGGCACGCACGGCGTTGGCTTTGGCGGCGACAACTTGCGCGGAGGCGGACTGCGCCACTTGCTCGGCGCGATCTACAGATTGCCGGGCGACAAAGCCCTGGGCGAAGAGGTCGCGGGCGCGGGCCAGGTCGCGGTCGGCGAGGGTCTGCTTCGCGGCGGCGTCAATGACCGCGGCGTCCGCTGCGACTTTGGCGCTCTGCGCTTCGAGCAATTGGGCCTGGAAGGTGGTGTCGTCGAGACGCGCAAGGACATCGCCCGCCTTCACCTGGTCGCCTTCCTTGGCGGGGATGTCGCGCAGGCGGCCGGGAATTTCGGCGGCGACTTCGACGGTGGTGACTTCAAGGGTGCCGGTGGCGGTGACCCGAGTGCGGTCGGCGCGGTGTTGCAGCCAGGTGTAGCCCTGCCAGCCGGCGACGGCGAGCACGACGAGGACGAGGATGATGACGCGGACACGGGAGCGGGGGGCGGCGAGCGAAGCGGGCGTCGCGCTCATCGCTTCGCCTTGGCGCGGGGATTGGCGGCACGGCGGGCGGCGATCCATTTTTGCAATTGTGGAAGGGGGCGGGTGTTGAGGACATCGCGCGGTTCGAGCCAGGCGCGGCGGGCGGTGGCGATGCCGTAGTCAATCAGCGCGAAGTGCTCAACGGCGTGGGCGTCGGTGTCAATGAAGAACGGCACGCCGGCGTCCTTGGCCATCCGGCAGTGGGCGTCGTTGAGGTCAAGGCGGTCGGGGAACGAGTTGAGTTCGAGGGCGCAGCCGGCATGCTTCGCAGCGGCGATGATGTAGTCCATATCCACATCATAGGGGTCGCGGCGGCCGATGAGGCGGCCGGTAGGGTGGCCGATGACGCAGACACGCGGGTTCTCCATTGCTCGGACGATGCGTGTGGTCTGGACGCTGCGGTCGAGTTTGAAGTTGTCGTGGACGGAAGCGACGACGAAATCGAGGTCGTCGAGCAGGTCATCGGGAAAGTCGAGGGCGCCGTCGCGCAGGATGTTGACTTCGCTGCCGGCGAGGACGGTGAAGCCGTCACCGTGCTGCTGGTTGAAGGCGCGGATGTCTTTGATCTGACGGCGTAACCGCGCGGCATCGAGGCCGTTGGCGACGCGGGCGGACTGGCTGTGGTCGCAGATGGCGAGGTATTTGTAGCCGCGTGCTTTGGCGGCGGCGGCCATTTCAGCGAGAGTGGATTTGCCGTCGCTGGCGGTGGTGTGGGTGTGGCAGTCGCCGCGGATGTCTTTCACGGTGATGAGGTCGGGGAGTGTGCCGGCGAGGGCGGCTTCGATTTCGCCGCGGTCTTCACGCAGTTCCGGCGGCATCATCGGGACACCGACGGCATCGTAGAGTTCCTGTTCGGTCTTGCCGCCGATGCGGGTTTCTTTGGCGCCCTTGACGCGGAAGACCCCCCACTCGCTGAGTTTGAGGCCCTTCTTCACGGCTATCTCGCGCAGGTGGATGTTGTGCTGCTTGGAGCCGGTGAAGTATTGCAGCGCGGCGCCGAAGGAGTCGTCGGGGACGACGCGCAGGTCCACCTGCATGCCGAGTTCGGTGATGATGCTGGACTTGGTGTCGCCCTTCGCAATCACTTCCTCGACCAGGTCGAGGGCGGTGAAGGCGTCCATCACCTCTGCCGGCTTGTTAGAGGAAACGAGGATGTCGAGGTCGCCGATGGTCTCGCACATGCGGCGGAGCGAGCCGGCGTGGCTGATCTGGGTGACAGGCGCCTTCTTGCGCAGGCGGGCGATGAATTCCATCGCCAGCGGGTAGGCCATGCCAAGGGGGGTGCGCTCGTGATGCTTGCGCAGGCGCTCGATGCCTTTGAGGATGTTCGCTTCGGTCTTGGCGCCGAAGCCCTTGAGGTCGCGCAGGTGGCCGGCCTGCGCGGCGGCTTCGAGTTTCTCGACGGAGTCGATGCCGAGGGTGTCGTAGAGGAACTTCACACTCTTGGGGCCGACTTCGGGGATTTCCATCATTGCCAGGAGGCCGGGCGGGAATTCCTTCAGCAATTCCTGATGCGCTTTGCACTTGCCGGTGTCGAGGAGTTCGCCGATTTTGGCGGCGAGTTCTTTGCCGATGCCGGGGAGGTCCAGCAGGCCGTCGCGGGCGCGGACGGCGGCGAGGTCTTCGCCGAGGGCGCGGATTGTCTGGGCGGCACGCTCATAGGCGCGGATTTTGAAGACATTCTCGCCTTTGAGTTCGAGCAGTTGGCCGATTTCGGCGAAGACGCGGGCGATGTGGTGGGTGGTCATGGGGAGCCGGGGGCATTGTAACGAAGCCTGTCCATTGCCGACACAAGCGGGACCGGCCCTGCCTCAGCAACGGGCGATCGCCGGCACAGACGATGGGTTGGCAGGAGAATGCTCTTCCGTGCGAAAGCTCTTTGCTTGGGGTGTCGCCATGACGGAGACAGGCCAGACGGACATTGAGGTGATTGCTCGTCGGCTTTCGGGCCTTGTCGACGAGATCATTGCGCTTGGGCGGCGACTTCAAGTGGCTGATGTAGTGGGCGCGAGGTATTCGCTGCTCGCGGAATTGGGCTTCGGACTGAGTACGACCGACGAACTCGTTTCACGAATGAGCGCGCTGCGGGAGTTCCTTGGTAGTGTCCGAATTGTTCCGAAAACATCCCGGACTTCTCGGCACGGTTCCAATGGCAAAGGCGAAGGCTCGGTTCTGGTGCGACTGAGTAGACAGGATGTGGGCGCCGGGCTCAAGTGGCTTGGCTGTAAAGAAAGGGATGCCAAGAAAGTAGCTCGCAAGCTATTTGACCTCAATGAGACCGCCAATGCGATTGTGCACAAATATGACCGACCGACAAGCCTCCTTCAAGCGAAAGAGTCTTGGAGCAATGCACAGCAGCAATTAGTCAAACTGCTGGAGATGCTCCGGGACGCTTTGAAGCAATGCGGCTCGCTTCCAAAGCAGAAGGCAGTGAACAGAGAGGAATTGGGCCGACAACTCGAGCGAGTCGAAGTTGACTTGAGACAACAGCCGCTCGACTCGAAACTGTGGATCAAACGGGCACGCTTGCAAGTGAAACTGGGCTTGGTCGGGGATTGCCTCCTCCAGCTGGAGAAAGCACCTAGCGCGTTGAAGCAACAAGGCGACTTCCTCGTTGCGCGTTGCGAGGCCTACAACGAAGCCGCGTGCGTCATGCGGGATTTGGCTGAGGGGGCCAGCCGGCGTGTAGGTGTTGATGACGAGGACAAAGAAGAAAAGCTGAGAGAGTGGGAGGCGTTCAGTCACGGTGTCCTAGGCTGTCTCCGATCGCTCTTCAATGTGCAGGAAGCTAGCGCGAAGCAACTGGCGGAGAATTGTGAAGTCAAGGGCGCAGAGGCGCTTTCCGCGGCGATCCGCAAGGGAATTGGGTCGTCTGAGGGGGTTGAGGCGGCGATACGCCTTTACCCGATTGTCTTCGGTCTGCGGGGGGCAGGTGAAGTTCAGTCTAGAGCCCTGAAAGAAACGTATGCAAGCGATCGAGAGATCGAGCTTTTCGAACGGATGATGGCCGATGGTGCTGATCCGCAGGCCGAAGCGGCGGGGGCTGAGGAACCTCCTCATCTCGAGTCGCCCAAGGAGTGGTCAGACGAACAGGCTCAGGATTTTGTCAACCTGCTCCGCAAAGCCCTAAGCATTTCACCCTTACGCTCCGACCTGCATTACGCTCTTGCAGTCGCTTGCTTGTATTTCCAGGAAACCGAAGAGGCGTTGAAGGAACTCGAGGAGTTCATCAAGGAAGACACCAAGCATGCGGCGCGGCAGTGGTATCGAGACCTGCAGGAACTTGAGGACGCTGTAAACGCGTTCGCTGACATGGAACTCACCGGTCAAGTCTCTACCAGCGTCGGTGCCGGAAACTTCCTCGACCGCGTTCTGAAGGTACTCGATCTCCACTAGCCGCCAAGCAGTTCGCGCGCTGTAAACTCTTCGCGCTATTCGAGAGTAACCGCCCCCGGGCCGAAGAGGGTTTCGATGGCGCGTTTGAACGCCGCAGTGGGGGCGACGGCGAACTCGTCGCCATTTGTCCCCTCCCCCTAACCCCTCCCCGCTGGCGTGGAGAGGGGAACGGACGATGTGTTATTCGATGGAGAGTGCGTCGGGGCCGAACAGGACGCTGACCTGATCCTTGAACGCAGGGGTGGGGGTGACGGCGAACTCGTCGCCGAGAAGGAGGGAGGTGGGGCCGGTGGGGCCGTCCATATGCAAGCGGACGGCGCAGCGGCCGCGGTGTTGCACCAGCACGGCCTTGAGGCGCTCGAGGCGCTCGGGGGTGGCATCCAAGGGGCGCAGGCGCAAATGCACAATTGTCGGCGTTGCGACAGTCGTGGCAGCAGGTTGCGGCGCGAGAGACCCCTCCCCCTGCCCCCTCCCCGCAGACAGGGAGGGGGATGTCTTCCTCTCCCCCCCTGCCCCCCTCTCCCGATTGAGAGAGGGGGGGGCCCCTCTCCCCCTGGCCCCCTCTCCGACGAGCGGAGAGGGGGGATTGGATGAGCCGTTCACCCTGAGCGAAGTCGAAGGGTTGCGGCCGTTGCGGTCGCCGCCCCGCCTGCGGGTGGCGGCGGCGGCCTGGACGCGGGCGACGCCGGCGGCGTCGCTGAGGCGCGCGATGGCGCTAGCAAGGAGGCGCCCGCGGCCGCGGGCTTCGGGGTCATCGTCGGGGGTGGGCTGCGGGGATTCGGTGCGGCCGCGGACGACGACGACCTCGCCGTCGACGAGCGCGGCGCGATCCTGCTCGAAGGTGTCGGGGAAGACGATGACTTCGACGCCGCCGGTCAAATCCTCGAGCGTGAAGAAGGCCATCAGGCGCTGGGTCTTGGTCATTTGCTGGCGCAGGCCGGTGACCAGGCCGCCCATGGTGACTTCCTCGACATCGTCGAGTTCTTCGAGGGCGGCGGCGGTGTGCGTGACGACTTTCGCCAACTCGTCCTTGATGGCGTTGAGCGGGTGATCGGAGACGAAGACGCCGAGGGTCTCTTTCTCCATCGCCAGCAGTTGCTCGCTGGGGAGCGGGTCGATGGCGGGCGGCGGGGGCATCGTCTCGGCGCGGGCGGCTTCGCCCTCGCCGAAGAGCGAGGTCTGGCCGGCCTCGCGGTCGCGGAAGATTTTGTGGCCGACTTCGAGGGCCTGGTCGAGCATGGCGAGCGTCTGGCCGCGGTGCAGGCCGAGGGAGTCGAGGGCGCCGGCTTTGGCGAGGCCTTCGAGCGTACTGCGGTTGAGGGCAGTGGGGTCGACGCGGCAGCAGAGGTCGTAGAGGTCGCGGAACTCACTCTCACGGCGCGCGGCGAGGAGGGCCTCGACGGCGGAGCGGCCGACCTGTTTGACCGCGACGAGGCCGAAGCGAATGGCGGCGTCCTGCACCTCGAAATGTTCGCCGCTGTGGTTGATGTCGGGCGGGAGGACCTGGAGGCCGAGGCGGCGCGCTTCTTCGATGTAGCGGGCGACGCGGTCTTTGTCGTCCATGACGCTGGTGAGGAGCGCGGCCATGTATTGCGCCGGGTGGTGGGCCTTGAGGTAGGCGGTCTGGTAGGCAACGAGCGCATAGCCGGCGCTGTGGGCTTTGTTAAATCCGTATTCGGCGAACTGCGCCATGCGCTGGAAGATTTCTTCACCGATGCCTCGGGGGATGCCGCGTTCGGTGGCGCCGGCGAGGAAGTCGGGGCGGAGTTCGGCCATCTGCGCGCTCTTCTTCTTCGCCATCGATTCGCGCAGGAGTTCGGCGCGGCCGGCGGTGAAACCGGCGAGGTCTTGCGCCATCCGCAGCACCTGTTCCTGATAGACGATGATGCCGTGCGTCTCGGCGAGGATGGGTTCGAGGAGCGGGTGGGCGAACTGGGGTTTCCGGCGCCGATGCTTGCAAGCGATGAAGTTATCCATCTCGGCCATCGGGCCCGGGCGGAAGAGGGCAACGAGGGCGATGAGGTCTTCGAAGCAATCGGGGCGGAGTTGGCGCAGGGCGCGGCGCATCCCTTCGCTTTCGAGTTGGAAGGTGCCGATGGCATCGCCGCGGGCGAGGAGGGCGTAGGTCTTCTTGTCGTCGAGGGGGAAGGTGTCGAGGTCGAGCGCGACGCCGGTGTCGCGCTGCACCATCGCCAGGCAGTGCTTGAGGACGGTGAGGGTGCGCAGGCCGAGGAAGTCCATCTTGAGCAGGCCGATGGCTTTCACCGCGTCCATGTCGTACTGGGTGGTGACGCGGGTGCCGTCGGGCGAGCGCTGGAGCGGCACGACTTCGGCGAGTGGCAGGCGCGACATCACGACGCCGGCGGCGTGCGTGGAGGCCTGACGGGGCAGACCCTCGATCAGCATGGCCGTATCGAGCATGGTCTTGGCGGCGGGGTTGTGGTCGTGTTCGGCGCGCAGGTCGGGGAGCACCGCGAGGGATTGGTGGAGCGTCATCCCCATTGGAATCATTTTGGCGATGCGGTCCACTTCGGGGAGGGGGATGCGCATCGCCCGGCCAGCGTCGCGGACGGCAAGGCGCGCTTTGATGCTGCCGAAGGTGACGATTTGCGCGACATGATCGGCGCCGTACCGGTCGGTCACATACTGGATGACTTCGTCGCGGCGGGTGTCTTCGAAGTCGCAGTCAATGTCGGGGAGTGATTGGCGTTCGGGATTGAGGAAGCGTTCGAAGGGCAGGCCGTAGCGCAGCGGGTCGAGGTTGGTGATGGCGAGCAGATACGACACGATACTGCCGATGGCGGAGCCGCGGCCGGGGCCGACGACGATGCCGCGCTCGCGGGCGAAGCGGATGAAGTCCCAGACGATGAGGAAGTAACCCTCGAGACCCTTCTGGCGGATGACACTGAGTTCGTAATCGAGGCGCTGCCGCGCTGCCTCTTGGCCGTGTGGATAGCGCTGCGGCAGGCGTTCGAGGCAGAGCGACCGCAGGTATTCAGGGAGGTCCTGGCCGTCGGGGGCCTCGAAATGCGGCAGGAGCACCTCGCCGAGGCGGAGGTCGAGGTTGCAGCGCTCGGCGATGTCGAGCGTGCTGCGCAAGGCCTCGGGGAAGTCGCGGAAGACCTCGGCCATCTGTTCGGGCGTCTTCAGGAAGAATTCGGGGGCGTGGAAGCGCAGGCGGTCGGCGTCGTCCACGGAGGTGCGAGTCTGGATGCAGAGGAGGACATCGTGGGCGTCGGCGTCCTGCTGGCGGAGGTAGTGGACATCATTGGTGGCGACGGTGCGGAGGCCGAGGTCCTTGGCGATGGCGAGCAGTTGCGGGATGACCTGCCGCTGTTCGGGGATGCCGTGGTCCATCAGTTCGATGTAGAAATTTTCGGGGCCGACGATGTCGCGCAGTTCGGCGGCGATGGCGCGGGCGTCGCGCTCGCGGTGTTGCAGCAGGAGGTCGATGATCGGGCCCTTAAGGCAGCCGGAGAGGACGATCAGGCCTTCGCGGCACTGCGCCAACAGTTCGCGGTCGCAGCGGGGCTTGTAATAGAAGCCCTCGAGGTGGCTGTCAGTGACGAGGCGGGTGAGGTTGCGATAGCCAACGGCGTTTTGGGAGAGCAGGGTCAGGTGGCAGACATGGGCGTCGGCACGGCCGCTGCGCTGCAAGCGTGAGCCGGAGGTCCAATAGGCCTCGCAGCCGATGATGGGCTTGACGCCGGCTTCGCGGCACTGCTGGTAAAAGTGAATGGCGCCGTAAAGCGTGCCGTGGTCAGTGAGGGCGAGGGCGGGGAGGCCCAGGCGGGCGGCTTCTTCGACGAGGGGACGCAGGCGGCAAGCGCCGTCGAGGAGACTATATTCGCTATGGACATGCAAATGGGTGTATGGAACGCTCATCGCCCGCGCGGCACTCCCGCTCAAGAGTACCACTTCGAGATTGCTTGACCGGCGCCAGGGCCGATGTTAGATTCACTCGTGCACCCCAGCGTCCACACATTGCCCACAAGCATGCGTGACATCGAAAGCATCCCCCCGCGGGATGCTTCGTCTTTTGGGCACAGGGAAATCGCGGCGGGCGTGCAATTCCGGGTGGTGAGGAGGGGACGGTGAGCCGATACATCTTCGTCACAGGCGGCGTGGTGTCGTCGCTGGGCAAAGGCATCTCGGCCGCGTCGCTCGGCCACCTGTTCAAGGCGCGCGGGCTGCGCGTCACGCTGGTCAAGATCGACCCGTACCTGAATGTGGATGCGGGGACGATGAACCCGTATCAGCACGGCGAGGTGTTCGTCACCGACGACGGCGCCGAGACGGACCTCGACCTCGGGCATTACGAGCGGTTCCTCGACGAGAACCTGGGCCGCCGCAACAACATCACCACCGGTCAGGTCTATCGGCGAGTCATCGAGAAGGAGCGGCGGGGCGCGTATCTCGGCAACACGGTGCAAGTCATCCCGCACATCACGGACGAAATCAAGGCGTGCCTGCGCGAGGCGGCGGAGGCGACCGACGCGGAAATCACGATCGTCGAAATCGGGGGGACGGTCGGCGACATCGAGGGGCTGCCGTTCCTCGAGGCCATCCGGCAGATGCGGCTGGACGAGGGGCCGCACCGCGTCGCGTATTTGCATGTGACGCTGATCCCGCACCTGACGCCGGGCGGCGAGGCGAAATCGAAGCCGACGCAGCACAGCGTGCGCGAATTGCGCAGCATCGGGATCGCGCCCGACGGGCTGCTCTGCCGCTCGCGGACGCCGCTGACGCGCGACCTGCGGCAGAAACTGAGTCTGTTCTGCGATGTGCCGGTCGAGGCGGTGTTCAGCGCTCCCGACACCGACAACATTTACGAACTACCCCTGCAATTCGAGGAGCAGGGCCTGCCGCGCATCCTGCTGCAGCGGCTCGGAATGCCCGACGGCGAGCCCGACCACCGCGACTGGGCGGCGCTGATGGAGCGCGTGCGCAAGCCGAAAGGACAGGTGGAGATCGCGCTGGTCGGCAAGTACACCGGATTGAAGGACAGTTACTTGAGCGTCACGGAAGCGTTGCGGCACGGCGGGTTCGCCAACCGGGTGACGGTGGACATCGAGTGGCTCGACGCCGAGCAACTCGACCCGGCGGAGACGGCGCGGGCGCTGGAGCGGGTGGACGGCATCCTGGTGCCGGGCGGGTTCGGCATCCGCGGGATCGAGGGCAAGATTGCGGCGGTGCGCTATGCGCGCGAGCACGGCAAGCCGTTCCTGGGACTGTGTCTCGGGTTGCAGGTGGCGACGATCGAGTTCGCCCGCCATGTCTGCGGGCTGGGCGGCGCGGACAGCACGGAGTTCCATGCCGACACGCCGCACCCGGTCATCCACTTGTTGCCCAGCCAGGAGGGCGTCGCCGAGATGGGCGCCACGATGCGACTGGGGGCGTATCCATGCACGCTGGCGCCGGGAAGCCGGGCGGCGGAAGTGTACGGTGAGCCGGTGGTGAATGAACGCCACCGCCACCGCTACGAGGTGAACAACGAATACCGGGCGACGCTGGAAAGTCACGGGCTGCGCTGCTCTGGTTTGTATGTCGAGGAAGACCTCGTCGAGGCGATCGAACTGCCCGGCCACCCGTATTTCCTGGCGACGCAAGCGCACCCGGAGTTCCGCTCGCGGCCGATTCGGCCGCACCCGCTGTTCCGCGAATTCATCGCGGCGGCGCTACGGCATGCGGAGGGGCGGTCGAGGGTCGCGGTGGGGGCGTGAGGTAGCAGAGATGACTGTTTTGCCCGGCCATAGGGGCCGGGCTGACGGTTGAAAGCAGCGAACTCGGCGAGGCCTAGGCCTCGCCGACTGTTCATCCGTTGTTCCGCGTCAGCCCGGGGCCTAGGCCCCGGGCACAGGGCATCGATGCCCCACCGCGGGTCTCCCCCCAAAAAGGGAACCCCGGCAACTGGAGGGTCGCCGGGGTTCGAGTCTTGGGCCTGGGTTCGCCTGATCGCCGGGCAGTCTGCCTTGTATCCTGCGTCTCCAGCGGGTCAGGCGATGGCTGTTGCGACAGAGGGTGCTGGGGTATGTGCTGGGTCAGTTGCGGTTGTCAGTGCTGTGTCGCCAGGCCTCCAAGACCAATGCAGTATAACACACTACTTTTCCACATACACGGCCCGGAGGACCTCGTCAATGGTGGTGACGCCGTCCCGGGCCTTCTGCAGGCCGTCGATCAGCAGGTTGGGGACGCCCTTGGCCCGCATCAATTTGCGCAGGTCGGAGGCCGATTCCTTGCGGACGACGGCGGTGTGGAAATCCTCGTCGGGGTCGAGGACCTCGAAGACGCTGGTGCGGCCCCAGTAGCCGGTGCCGCGGCAAGTGGCGCAGCCGACGCCGCGGAAGAACTCGGCCGGCTCGGTGACGCCCAACTGGTCGAGGAGTTCCTTGTCGGGCTTGTAAGCGGTCTTGCACTCGCGGCAGACGCGGCGCACCAGGCGCTGCGAAATCAGGCCGGAGAGTGAGGAAGCGACCAGGAAGGGCTCGGCGCCCATATCGACCATGCGGGCGATGGCGCCGGCGGCGTCGTTGCAGTGCAGGGTGCTGAAGACGAGGTGCCCGGTGAGCGCGGCCTGGATGGTCATTTCCAGCGTTTCGGCGTCGCGGATTTCGCCGACCATCAGGACATCGGGGTCCTGTCGCAGGATGGAGCGCAATCCGGAGGCGAAGGTGAGGCCGATCTTGGGGTGCACCTGAATCTGCGTCACGCGCGGGAGTTCGTATTCGACCGGGTCTTCGATGGTGATGACATTGCGGGTGGTGCAGTCAATCTTGGAGAGGGCGGCATAGAGGGAGGTGGTCTTGCCGCTGCCGGTGGGGCCGGTGGCGAGGAGCATGCCGTACGGGCGGCCGATGAGGTCCTCGACGAGGGCCAGGTTGCGCGCCGAGAGGCCGAGTTCGCGCAGTTTCAGGCCGGAGGCCGCTTTGGGCAGGAGCCGCATCACGATCTTTTCGCCCATCGTGCCCGGGACGATGGAGACGCGGACATCGTATTCTTTGCCCTTGCTGCGCAGGTCGAAGCGGCCGTCCTGGGGCAGGCGGCGCTCGGCGATGTTGAGGCGGGAGAGAATCTTGACGCGCGAGATGAGCGAGGCGTGCATTTCGAGTTTCAGGGTGGTGTGGTCGTACATCATCCCGTCGATGCGGAAGCGGACATACAGGCGCGAGGACTGCGGCTCGAGGTGAATGTCGGAGGCGCGCTCGACGACGGCGGCGTCAATGATGTTGTTGACGGCGGTGACGGCCGGGGCTTCTTCGAGGCCGGTGAGGGCGTTGGCGCGGGAGCGCTCCTCGCCCATCGTCGGGTGATCGAAGGAGGAGAGGCGGCCGGTGAGCGTCGATTCTTCGAGGGCGTCGTAGTGCTGGATGATGGCGCGGCGGATGTCCTGCGGGTTGGCGCGGCGCGCCAGGATTTTGCAGCCGGTGAGGTTGACGAGTTGGTCTTGGACGAAGAGGTTGTCGGCCTCGCCCATCGCCACAGTGAGGACGGACTGGCCGCCGCCGCCGTTTTCCTTCAATTCGAGCGGGAACACCTCCCAATGCTCGGCCACTTCCCGGGGGACGAGTTCGAGCAGCCGGGTGTCAATGGTGAAATCCTGGGGGCGAATCCACTCCGACTCCGACGGCTTGGGCGGCATGCCTCTCTCCCGCGAAATGGCCAATGATTATAACAGAGGCCTATTCCATTGGACGCCGCCGGGACGCGAGTGTTTCGGGCGGGCGAGGCGCGGCCTAATGGGCGGGCGGGGTCGTGCCGGGGATGGTCAAGCCGAGGAAATGATAGGCGAAATCAAAGATGAGGAAGGAGGCGCGCCCGATGAACAGCGACACGCGCGCCATGATGGTGGTGGCGAAGATGGCGCCGAAGGCAAGCATCGCAATCCACCGGCCGAGTCGGGCGCTGCGGGCGAGTGGCCCCTTGTGCTCGACGCTGAAGAAGAAGTAACTCATCACGGACAGCAGACTGACGATGAACACCGTGTTGCTGATCGACCGATACAGGTCCGGATGACTCGCCGCATTCAACACCACGGGTGACTTGAACGAGGCGGCGACCTGGGGGAACTGCTCGGTGACGAAGCCCTTGAAGGTCGTGCCGGCGTTGAGCGCCAGCAAGCCCAACAGCGCCAGCCGCGCGATCCACGCCGTCCGCCGGAAGTAGATGAAGTAGAACATCAGCCCGACCAACAGCATGGGGAGACGCCACCATTGGTGGTCTACAAAGAGCGGCTTGCGCCACTCGGGCTCCAGGATCGTGGCGACCAGGTACTGCGCGGTATAGCCGGCGCCGACGCCGATGAAGAGGTGCTCGAAAAAGCGGAAGATGGGGTTCTCGCGGTAGAGGATGGTATAGAGCGCCAGCGTGCAGACGGCGGCGAGGACGATGCGCAGATCTTGCGTGTGCTCCGGTCCGACATGTCCGGGGAACAGGAAGTGGAGAAAATTAGGCACCGGCGGTCCCCCGCGGCGCGCGCGTGCGGAAATAGATGATGTTCCCCAGGATGACCAGCAGAATGATGAAGACATGCATCAGCGACTGGGCGGTCATCTTGACATAGGCGTTCTGACTCTTCGGGTCATCGGCTTTCAGGAGGAACTTGTATTCGGCGGCGCCGGCGAGGCCCTTGAGGACCCCCTTGATCTGGCCGGCGTCCAGGTAGGGAAAGGCCTCGGGCACGATGACGCCGGTGCACCCGTAGGACAACTTCACGCCGAACTGGCCCTGCCAGAACTGCACCCAGTACTGCAGCGTGTTGGAACCGGTGAAGTCCACCACCATACTGATGTTGGAGTAATCGTGAATGCCCTGCATGATGGGAAAATCCGTCAGGGTGGCGCCGTGCGAATCTTTCTCACCGATTACATGCGGGATGTCTCGCGCCAATCCGGTCAGCATCTGATACCCGCCGGTCTTGTAGCCCCAGTTCACATAGTCGGTGCCGTAGACTTTGTGGTACTTCTGCGCGAGTTCCGTGACGATTTGATTCTCGGCAATCTCGGGGCCGGCGGGATAGGCCCAGCCGAAGATGGCGAACTTCAGGTTCTTGCGGAACAGATGCTCGACAACGCCTTCCGTCTGCGGACCGTTCTCCGCCATCGTGCCCGCGTCCCAGTCAATGGCGACGATGACCAGCCCCTGCTCCGCGGTGAGCGCGTCGATTGCCTCATACATCTTGACGGTGGGGTCGCTGGCCAGCATGGGGAGACTCTTGAAAAGGACCAGCGGCACACAGACGATCACCCACACCAGTATGTAGATAATCCAGCGGGAGTGGCGGCGCGCCGCCTCCGCGCGGTCGAGCGCCTGCTGCTCGACGCCGGCCGACATCTACCGTCCGCTCTCGTGAGTCTGGAAGATGGCGCCGCGCTCGAGACTGAGCCAGACGCGCAGCGCCATGGCCACCGCGCCGACGGCGACGCCGAACCCGATGCCGCGGAGCGTCGCCGCGCTCGGATAGGTGAGAATCCAGCCCGCCAGGTTCTCGACGCGGAGCAGCCGCCAGGAGTTGTCGGAGGGCAGCCAGGCAGTCAGCATCATCCCCAAGGGGACCTGACCGACCATTACGATGAAGGCGGCTACGAGCATCACGGTCGCCTCGCCCGAGCGCATGCGGAAGGCGCGGAAGGCGGCCGAGGCGATGAAAAAGGCGAGGATGGAGAACATAGTGCCTTCCAGCGGCACCAGCATGCCGTTGAAGAGCATGTCATACCAGTAATCGAGTGTCTTCCCCGACAGGCCCAGCGCGTAGAGCCCTCCGCCAGGGTCGGCAACCTTGATGAAGGTGTGCGCAATGCCGAAGAAGATCATGGCAAACAACACCGTCAGCAGGCCGACGCTGTTATGCCAGCCGGAGCGGCCGCGGGAGATGTTGCGCCCGTGAACCATCACCAGGTTGACCAGGCCCAGCGCGAAAGTGAACGCCACGATCACTTCCACCCACACGCCCACATTCGCTTCGTTGCCGGCGAACCAGTTCGTGTCGCTGTGAGTCCACGAGTAGAACAGGCGGTGACTCTCGGCGGGGAGGAAGTAGGTGCCGAGATAAAAGAACGCACAGAGAAACGCGATAAGCGCGAACGCAGCGCGTTTGAACTGGTTCGGCAACCGATGCAGGGTCACCAACAGTACGGCCCACGCCAGCGTGCAGATAACGATTGCGCGCCAGAAGGGGAAGCTGTCCATCACCGGCGCCGCGACGCCCGCAACCGCGGCCAGCATCATATCTGCGAACCCAACAAGTGCCGGAATTTGTCAAACCAGGGCAGCGTGTTCGAGCCGAGAATGGGGATGTTCAGACTCACCGCCCCCGCCCACAGAATCCCAACGAGGACAAAGGCGATGATAATCGCCTTGCTGATGTCCTGGCCGACGAGACTGCCGAGCAGCGTGGGTTCCTTCGACAAGTAGGCGCTCGCCGCGTAATACTCGTCGCCGATGATGACATAGTCGGTGGCGGCGATGAAGAACGGAATCTGGGTCGTGGCGGGCGTGCCGGAAATCTGCAGGGCGCCGATGTGTTGGCCCTCTTCCGCCAGCAGCAGCGACTCGGCGAAGAAATACCCGAAGTAAAAGGTGGAACCGACGCGCTCGCGGTTCATAATTCCCACGGTGCCGGCGGCATAGGCGAACTGGCGATCGGAGAGGAACCGGACATCGTCGGCGCGATAGGCCTCTTCCTTGCCTTCGGCGCGGTAGGCCTCGCGCACCACCTGGTCGCACAGCACATAGATCGGCACATCGGCGCACGGCACCAGCAGGCGGTTGCCAAACCGCGCCGCCAGGCGGGCGATGTGACTGAGGACCAGCAGCGCCTGCATTGCAATGACGCCGTAGGTCGGAATGTCCACCAGACCGAAGGTGACCAGCATCGGCCGGCCCAATTCGGTGGCACGGCCGGTGGCCTCGTCAATGGCATCCATGCCGGGGATGCGGCGCAAGTGCAATTGCCGGCCGCGGCGGGCCGTCACAATCATCACGGTGAGGATGCCGAGGATGGCGAAGAAGAGGATGCCAGACAACCAGGAGGCAGTTTTCACCGACTAGCCCGCCTTTGCCGCAGCCCGCTGCTTCCCGCGGGCTTCCACTAAGTCTTCAATGCGAGCGATCAGGCGGTCCACATTCGCGCGGTCTTCCATAATGCGGGCGAGGTCCTCGACATCGCGGGGATGGACGATCGGGGTCAGGAAGGGCGCGGCGACCAGCGCCGTCTGGCCGGCGATGAAGGTGAGCGGCCGGTTCATTTCCAGGAAGAAGACCGCTGGGGTTTCCAGGCCCCGCTGCACGATCTGGCGAGCGACCGCGTCAATCAGCGTGTCGCGCTTCTGGCGGAGGCGGGCTTCCTCTTCGTCCAGGCGGACGCGGGCCAGCGGGTTGTCGGCGCGGCGCCAGGGCCAAATCATTTCCGGTTGCGGCTCCGTCTCCTCGAGGCGGTCTGGCGGCTCTTCTTCGGGCTGACCGCGGCGAACTCCTCCTGCCGCTTTTCCCTTGCCTGCCGGGACATCTTGTGGACGACGGCCAGCACTTCCTCTCGATTCTCGCCAAACCAGAGGTAAATCCCCCGATAGGCCTCCAGACGCGACGGCCTCGGCAGGGGGCTGAGTTTGACGCCATCGGCCTGTTCATAAACCTGCCGCACCCGCTCCCAGGGCAGTTTGCGGGCCGAAAGCAGCGTCGAGGAGACCGCTTCGGTCTCCGTCAGGCGGAAGCGCATCGGAAAGAAGAAATCGGAGAGGGCGCCAATGAGCGCCGCCAGGACGATGAGCGCGTACAGGGGATGCCCGAAGGTCATCAACGCCAATACGCCCACGATGGCGATAATGAGCACGACCCGGACGGTGCGGCGCGGCTGGGCCCGGCGCAGCAGATGGACGCGCCACTCGAGCAGGACGCCGTCGTTCGGCGGGGCGTCGCCGGCCACCTTGCGCGGGCCGATCGCCCGCTAGTCGGCGCGCTCGATGATGTAGGAGACGATGTAGGGCGTTTCGAAGGCGGCACCCGTGCCTTGCGCGGTCTGTCCGGCGCCCGGACCGGCGCCGCCGGTCGCAGCCGCGCCAGTCGGCGCGGCGGGACGGCCACCTCCGGCGCCCGCGGAGGCGCCGGTCGGCCGCGGCGGCGCGCCCGGCGCCGACGCGGTCATGCCGGCGGGCGATGGCCCACCGGCGCGGGCATTGGCGGAACCCCAATCAATGCCGACCGGGAAATTGCCGACGCCGCCGCCGCTCTTCGGGCCGGGCGGCTGCTGGCCCGGGGGCTGGGCGGCGCCGGGTGCGCCGCCGGCATCGGCGGACTTGAGCGTGCCGGTCATCGTCTCTTCGATGGCGATAATCTTGCCGATCTTCCAGGCGAAGTAGGTACGGCGCTCCCCCTTGCCTGCGAGGATGATGCGGGTCACCTGGGTGGGCACTTGCTCGGCGACGCGCGTGGTCGTTGCGGCAGCGCGAGCCGCGGTTCCCGCTGTGGTTGTGGACGCGGCGGGCGGGCGGGGCGCGGCGCTCGACGAAGCGCCCGTCGGACGCGGAGGTCCCATCGGGCTGCCGGCGGTGAAGCCGGCAGGCGACGGGCCGCCCGCTTGGGCGTTGGCGGAACCCCAGTCAAGGCCGACCGGCGCATTGCCGACACCGCCGCCGCTCTTCGGCCCCGGCGGCTGTCCTTGCGTCACCGGGCCGGACGGGATGGCGGGCCCACCCGGCACACCACCACGGCCACTGAGATCCACGACGGTGGGCGGCAGGTCATAGGTCGAGACGATTTCGACGGTGTCAAAGCCCTTGTAGTGCACGAAGCCGGTGAAGCGGTGCTTGGCGTTGGGCACCAGGACCGGGCGATTGGCGTGGAAAATCGGCACCACGACCATCGGGGCTTCCCACTCGTCGCCGGGGGCGACCGGCGCGTCGGGAAAGGTGATGCTGGGCCAGGCCATCGGCACGGCGGTGGTGCGCGGCATGCCGCCGCCGGGCTGGCTGGCGAGACCCGTTGGCGGGACTTCAGTCTGCACGACGCGCGAGCCCTGGAGCAGCGTCGTCACATTGCCGAAGCGCCACCAGCCGTCGTCGTAGCGGTTGTCAAGGCGCGCCCAGGAGTTGTCGGCGGCGATGCGGCTGACTTGGGTGAAGAGCGAGGCGCGGATCCAAGCGCCGACGACGCGGTTGCGCTCGGTCGCCAGCGGGTGGTCGCGCGGGACGATGCCGAGGCCGCTGATGTGGTAGTGCGACTGTTCGCCGCGGCGGAAGTCCATCCGCAGCAGCACTTCTTCGGGGACATTGGTGGTCAGGCGGTTGGCAATCTGGACCGTCATGGTGGAGCGTCCGAGGTGCTGGCGGCTGCCGTTGAAGGCGTCCACCACCAGGGTGTGACGACCTTCGCTCACCCGGCTGGTGTCCCAATCCCAGGTGTACGGCTCGGCGGTGGCATAGACGAATTCGTCATCGAGGCGGATGGAGACATAGCCCGCCGGGTCGGTGGTGGCGATGCGCACCGGCACCGTGCCCTGGACAGTGGAACCGGGTGCCGGGTTGACAATGCGGATGGGGGAATCCGCCGTCACCGTCGGGGCTTGCTCCTGCGCGGCCTGGAAGACCTGCGGGTGCGGCGTCCACTGCACATAGCCGTGCGCCAGGCCCATGATCTGCGAAGGGTGCATGTCGGAGCCGTCGTCGTTGATAATCCAGAGGTTGCCGGGCTGCTTCTTGACTTCGCTGGCCTTGAAAACGAGCCGGTTGCCGTCAGGGCCCCAGGAGACTTCGCCGGCGCCGCCGATGTCGGAGAGCAGCAGGCGCGGTTCGCCGCCGCCCGTGTGCGGGACGACGAAGAGTTTGTACATGGCGCCATCGCGGGCGAAGTAGGCGAGTCGCTGTCCGTCGGGCGAGTAGGCCGCGCCCGAGACGCCGGCGCGCAGCAGTTGCACATCGCCGTTCAGATCGGCTTCCCAGAGACTGCCCTCGTTGCTGAAGAGGATGCGGTCGCCGGAGGGTGCCCACTGCGGATAGGCGTCGCGGAAGTTGCTGGTGAGCGGCGCCAGGCGCGCTTCCTCGGGGCTGCCGAGGGTAATCAGCATCAACCAGTGCTCGCCGCCGGTGCTGCGGATGAAGACGAGTTTGGCGGCATCGGGCGACCAGGCGGGCTGTTCATCGTGGGCGTCGCCAAAGGTGACGGGCTGCGGCTCGCCGATGGGCTGGTTGTCGAGGGTCAGGTCCCAGACATAAATCTTGAAGGGCTGGTCGGGGGCGTGGCCGGCGAAGGCGAGGCGGTTGCCGAAGGGCGAGAGCGCGGGGGTGATCATCTCGCTGATGGTGGCGCTCGGGGGAATCATCACGGCGCGCTCGCCGTCCGCGTCCATGACGAACAGGCCGCGCTGACCGGGCAGCATCTCGCCCTGGTAGACGATGCGGCCCCACTTCGGGTCGGCGAGCGCCGGCGCGAATAGCGCCACGGTCAGAGATGCCAACAGAGCCAATCGAATCGGAGCGCGCATCGGCGTCCTCCCCTGGGCCGTGTCAGGCTTCACAGCGTGACCGGCCCCGTGGTGCCTATCCGACGATCCCGCAGCGGAGACATCCTATCAAATTCGGGATTTGGCCTCAATTTTCCTATCCCCAGCGCCTGCGGTTTCGAACCGGGGTTATGACAGGGGCGGGGGAGGAGATGTTCCCGGGTGTACGGTAGTCACCGCAGGCGTCCCGCCTGTTCAGTGACCATTTCACGACCGCCGTTCACTTCGTCCTCACCCGCCCCTCGCATGCGCTCGGGGCATCCTCCTTCGCCCTCGCTTAGCTCGGGCTTCGAAGGACAAGCCCTCTCCCCAATCGGGAGAGTGAAGAAAGATTCGGGCGGCTCGGGGGAGCCGCCCCTACAGGCACTTATTCGGATCCGTTGGTGCTGGCACGGACCGCGGTGATGGCTTCGGGGAAGACTTCGCGGGGCTTGCTGCCGTCCGCGGGGCCGACAATGCCCCGGGCTTCGAGGGCATCAATGAGGCGCGAGGCGCGGTTGTAGCCGATGCGGAACTTGCGCTGCAGCATCGAGGCGGAGGTCTTCTCGCTCATCGAGAGGTACTCGAGGACCTTCTGGAAGATTTCGTCGCTCTCGTCCACTTCGTCGTTGGCACCCTTGGCTTCGTCGAGCGGGATGGGCGTGGCGCGGTAGACGGGCTCGCCCTGGTCGCGCAGGAAGTGGACGACCTTGTTGATGTCGGCCTCGCGCACCCAGACTCCCTGGATGCGCGTCGGCTTGGCGGCGTCGATGGGATAGAAGAGCATATCGCCGGAGCCGACGAGGCGCTCGGCGCCGTTGACATCGAGGATGACGCGGCTGTCGGCTTGCGAGGCGACGGCGAAGGCGATGCGGCTGGAGATGTTGGCCTTGATGGTGCCGGTGATGACATTGACCGACGGGCGCTGCGTGGCGACGACGAGGTGGATACCGGTGGCGCGGGCCAACTGCGCCAGGCGGCAAATGGAGGTCTCGATTTCGGCGGGGGCCTGGAGCATGAGGTCGGCGAGTTCATCGATGACGATGACGAGGTAGGGCAGGCGGTCGCAATCCTTCTCCAGGTCGGCGCGTTCGTTGAAGCCGGTGATGTTGCGGACACCGAGGTCGGCGAAGCGGCCGTAGCGCGACTCCATCTCGCGGATCGCCCAGCGGAGCAGGCCGGCGGCCTGTTTCACATCCTGGGCGACGGGGGCGACGAGGTGCGGGATGCCCTCGAAGAGGGAGAGTTCGACGCGCTTGGGGTCGACGAGCATGAACTGCACCTCGTCGGGGCGCGCCCGGAGGAGGATGGAGACAATCATGGCGTTGAGGCAGACGCTCTTGCCGGAGTTGGTGGCGCCGGCGACGAGCAGATGGGGCATTTTGTCGAGGGCGGCGACGCGCGGGTGGCCGGTGATGTCCTTGCCGAGGGCGAAAGCGAGCGGCGAGGTCTCGTTCTGTATTTCGGGACATTCGAGGAGTTCGCGTAGGTCGACGAAGACGGCCTCGTTGTGGGGCACCTCGATTCCGATGACACCCTTGCCGGGGACCGGGGCTTCGACGCGCACATCGAGCGCGGCGAGGGAGAGGGCGAGGTTATCGGCGAGGTTGGAAATCTTGCTGACGCGGACGCCGGGGGGCGGGAGGATTTCGTAGCGGGTGACGCGGGGGCCGCGCTCGATCTCGACGACCTTGGCTTCGATGCCGAAGGCAAGCAGCGTCTCTTCGAGGACGCGCATTTTGTCTTCGGTGTCGTCGGGGATCGGCTTCTGTTGCGAGCGGGTGAGGAGCGAAATGGGCGGCAGTTGGAAATCCTTGAAGGGCGCGGTCGGTTCCGGACGCGGCGCGGCGGCGGGCGCGTCGGCCTTCGGGGCGCGCTTGCGACGCGGCTCGCCGAACTGCGGGACTTCGGCGGGCGGCGCGGGTAGTGCCGGGAGGGTGGAGAGCGAAGTCGGCTCGGGCCGTGCGGGCGCAGTTGGTGCCGCGCCGGTCGGAGTAGTTCGTGCGCGGACGCGAGTGCGAATGCGCGACAAGTTGGGCACTGGAATGGCCTTGCGGATCCGGGCACGCACCGAGGCCGGCATCCGCGCCGGCAACTGGAAGAGGCGCACCGCTTCGCGCGCCAAGAAGATCAGCGCGCGCACCGCCTTGCGCACCAGGGAAGTGAAGGTGACGCCGGTAGTGAGCACGATGCCGGCGATGGCGACGACGGTCAGGACGATGGTGGCCAGTGTCGTGCCGAAGGCGGGGCGCAGGATGGCGGAGAATGCGCCGCCGATCAGGCCGCCGGGGGTGGCGTTCCAAGTGGGAGCGGAGAAGTCGAAGGCGGTCGCCGACTGCAATTGCAAGACGGTGAGGAAGACAACAAACAGCAGCCCCCACCCCATCAGCAGCGGCCCGGTGCGCGGCAGCGGCCCGCGGATGACGAGCAGCGCGCCATAGGCGATGAAGGCGAGCGAGAGGACGACGCCACCGACCTGACCGGAGAGTTCGCCCACAAACGCGCCGACGAAGGCGGGCACCCAAGCGCCGACACCGAGCTGCCCGAAGAGCAGGATCAAGCCAACGAGGCCGAGCCCGAGGCCGAAGAGTTCGACGAACAGGCGGGCGTCGCGCCGCTTCTGGGCGACGGTCTTGACCGTCGGGGCCAGTGCGCCGGGCGCCGGGCGGACCGGGCGGGAGCGGACGACGGCCGAGCGGCCGTTGCCGTTGCGCGCGGGCGCCGGCTGTGGGTGAGAGCGCTTTAGTGCCATCTAAGCAAGCCCTTGAAGAGAGAGTATAGCAGGGAGAATGAGCGGGCGGGAGGTGGGTGGGTGGATGGCCTCACCCCGGCTTCGCCACCCCTCTCCTGTGAGGAGAGGGGCAAGGGCGAACAGCCCGATTACAGACGCGGCAAGTAAGTGAGTGGGCCTCCGAGATGCCGACGGGCCGGCAGGTGGACCTGAGCGATAGGTGCTCAGTGGGTGCCGGGCTCGGGCGTGCGGGAAGCCCCGAAGGGCCTCCGTAACGGGCCGAGGCCACAGGCCCCGTGAATATGGGTGTCCTCAGTCCACATGCGGGCGACTCGCGTACACCCCAGGGGCGCCACTCGGGAGGATTATACCGCCTTGCAGATTTGGGGAGGCAGGGAGACAGGAAATCCCTCTCCCCCCCACCCCCTCTCCGACGAGCGGAGAGGGGGTGAAAGCGGGAAGTGGAGTCGTGGGGTGGTGGGGATCCCCCCTCACCCGGCCTTCGGCCACCCTCTCCCGTTTGGGAGAGGGAACTGCGCATCTCCCGGAGCGCGGCCTGCGAGGTTGGCTCCGGGAATCGGACAAAGCAGGGCGCTTGGGGGCACATTCCTGTCGAAAATTCGACCAAACACGCGACGGGGATGCATGGAACATTACGGTAACGAGGGCGTTTGCCGCATGGCGGACGAACAACCAATGCTCCAGCGACGGTGGTTCAGTTCCAGCGAGGGCACGACGGAGATCGTGTCGTCGGTGGTGCGCGGCATGGTGTTGCTGACCGTGTTTGCGATGACGCGCATCCGCTTTTCGCCGATGACGCTGCAGCACCAGTCGCTGCTCGACCTGGCGGGCGCCATCGGCGCGATCTATGTCATCGCCACCACTTTCCCGCGCTGGCTGCCGGGCGACGCCGGCCGGAAGACCTCCATCCTCACCGTGCTCGACATCTTCCTGATCTCGCTGATCGTGTATGCGACGGGCGGGGTGGCAAGCGAATACTATGTCCTCTATTACCTGCCGATTTTGCAGGCGTCGGTGCGGCTGGACTTCAAGGATGCGATGTCGGCGTCGCTGCTCTCCAGCGCCACCTACCTGTTCCTCGGACTGATTGCGGGACCGGATTCAAGCGTCACGATGTCCTCAGCGCTGCGCACCGCGACCTTCGGGGCGTCAGTGGTGCTGTTTGCGCTGTTCTTCGCGCTGTTGGCGCGGGAGACGAAGCGCTACCGGGAACTGAGCAACTGGTATCGGCAGATGTCGGAGGCGAAGTCGGATGTGGTGTCGGTGGTGGCGCACGATATCAAGACGCCGATCACGGCCATCCTCGGGTTCTGTGACCTGTTGCGCCGGCACGACCTGTCGGATGAGGACCGGGAGAACTTCCTCAATCTGGTGAGCCACGAGTCGGAACGGCTGTCGCGGATGGTGGACGATTTCCTGGACCTGTCGCGCATCGAGGCGGGGCGGCTGAAGTTGCGCCTGATGACGATGGACCTGGTGCCGATCGTCGAGCGGCATGTGCAATTGAACTCGGGCGTGGGGACGCACGCGGTGACGCTGCAAGTCATCGGCGACCCGCCGCCGGTGCGAGCGGACCGCGACCGTGTGGAACAAATCCTCGAGAACCTGTTGAACAACGCGATGAAGTACTCGCCGACCGGCACGCCGATCGAGGTAACGGTGACGCCGCCGGCCCCGGGCCACGGAGAAACGGTGATGGTGTCGGTGACCGACCACGGGCGCGGCATTTCGGCGGAGCGGATTCCATCGTTGTTTGAAAAGTGGAGCCGGAACGGGCTGGCACAGAACACCGGCCCGCGCGGGACGGGACTGGGGCTGGCCATCACCAAGTCGCTGATCGAAGTGCAGGGCGGGCGGCTGCTGGTGGAGAGCGAGCCCGGACACGGGAGCACTTTCAGTTTCTTCTTGCCGGTCGCGCCGGAAGCGGCGGCGGCCGTAGTTGAGAAAGGAGCAGACCGCCGTGCAGAACACCAACCACTCGCGACCCAGCGTGCTCATAGCGGATGACGACCCGAGCCTGCGGGTCTTGCTGCGCGAGATTCTGAAGGAAGAGTTCGACATCCGGGAAGCGACGGATGGCGACGAGGCGCTGACGGCGGCCTACTCGGACGACCCGCCGGATGTGATGGTCCTCGACCTGCTGATGCCGCGCGTCAACGGCCTGGAAGTCTGCCAGCGGCTCCGCGAGCGCGCGGACACGAGCAACATCGCGATTCTGGTGCTCACCGCCCGGTCGAGCAGCGTGGACCAGCGGCTGGTGGATGCGCTCGGCGCCGACGCGTATCTGTCGAAGCCGTTCCAGCCGCTCGAGGTGTTGAGTCTGACGCGGGTGTTGGCGCGCGCGAAGCGCCGCCTCACCGCCGCGTAACGCCCGGCCCAGCGCCCGCCGGCTGCTATACTCGCGCGACGGAGACTGATGTCGCGTCGCGCGCGGGCGCTCCTGATCTTCCTGCCCCCGGTGGTGGTCGCCGCCTTGGCGGTGGCCGCGCTGTGGGCGCCGGCGCGCCTGCGGGGGCGGATCACCGCGGAACTCCGCAGGCAACTCGCCGAGGCGCTCTCGGGGACGGTCGCGCTCGGCGCCGCGGAAGGCGACCTCTCGGGCCGCCTGCAGATCCACGATTTCACCCTCACTGATGCGCAAGGCGGGCCACTGCTCGCCATCGGCGACATCAGTGTCTCGTTCGACCCGACCGCAGCCGTGTTGCACTGGCAACAGCCGCTGACGGCGCTGCGTCGCTTGGCCGTCACCGACTTCCGCCTCACCGTGGAACACACGCCGGCGGGCTGGAACTTCGCCGGCCTGCTCAAGCCGCGCAAACGACCGCCGACAGCGCCGTTCGAAGGGACCATCGAGTTCGCGCGCGGGGTGATGACCGTGCGCGACACGACCCGCCCCCAGCCGCTCGATCTGACTTTGCAGGACTGCGCGGGGACAGTCACATTCACGCGCGACGGCGGCTATCAGGGGGAACTGTCCGGGCGCGATGCGAGCGGGCGCCTGGGCCGCGTGCGCCTGACGCTGACGATGAACGCGACGCACCTGACGACGGTGACGGTGGCCGTGACCGGCGCCGACCTGGGCGCGGTGTGGGCAGCGCTGGCGCCGACCGACGCCGTGACGCTGTCGAGCGGCACCGCGGACGCGGAAGCGATGGTGACAATCGTGGCTGGCTCGGGTGAGCCGCCGTCAGTGTTTGCGCGGGGACAAGTGCGCAACGCGCGCCTGACGGCGAAGGGCGCGCCGCCGATTGACGATTTGAGCGGGGACTTCGCCTACACCGGCGACGCCATCCTGCTGGACCGTGCAACCGGCCGGATCGCGGGCGGCCAGGTGCAGGTGAACGGCGAAATCCGCGACTTGCGGCAGCCGCACCTGAACCTGGACGCGCAAGTCCTTGGGGTGTCGCCGGCGGCGCTGGCGCAATGGCTGCCGAAGTCGCTTCCCGTGACCGCCATGGGCGCAATCAGCGGGCAGGTGGCCGTGGTCGGGCCGCTGGCGAGCCCGCAGATTGAAGTCGTCGCTTCGGCACCGCGGTTGGCCGTGTCCGGGCACGCGGTCGAGCAGGCGCAAGTGCACGCGTTTTATGGCGACGGGCTGGTGTATGTGGCGCAGGCGCAGGGGCGGGTGCAAGGCGCGGTCGTGCGCGGCGAGGCGTGGGCAACGACCGGCGCCCTTCGACCACGCTCAGGGTCGGCGACGCAGCCGAGCGCCTTCTTCCGCGGCGCGGCGACAGGTGTGGATTTGGCGGCGCTGGCGAAGACGCAGACGGTCAAGTCGCTGAGCGGCAAGCCATTGCCCGCCATCGAGGGCACGGCGCAGGCAATGCTGGCGAGCCGGATTGAGAACGGGGCATTCCGAGTGGCCGCAGATGTCATTGTGCGGGACGGCGTCATCGGGCCGATCGGGTACGACGGCATCCGGGCGCAGGTGGAGACGGACGGCAAGACGGCGCGGGTGGCGCGGGCGGCGGCGGAAACGGGCGTGGGGACTTTCGTCGGCGCTGGGACGGTCGGGGCGGACGGTGCGCTCGATGCGCGCGTGTTCTCGCCCAATCTCATGGTAGGCGCGATCGGCGGGCTGACGGGCGTGTCAGTCGAAGCGCAACAGGCAGCCGCGGCCGTTCATCTCACCGGCACCGTGAAGGACCCGCACGGCGATGCGACGCTGCAGATGGCATCGGGGACGGCGGCGGACCTGCCCTTCGATTTCGTGAATGCGCACGCGCAGTTCACCCGCGACCGGCTCGACATCAAACAGGCGGAGGTGCGCAGCCAGGGGGCAGTGCTGAACGCGCACGGGACCATCACCGACCCGCTGAAGGGAGGCGCCGCGGCGCTCGACCTGACGGTGGATGCGCGCGATGTCCCGCTGGCGCGGCTGGCGGCACTGGCGCTCGTTGGACTGCCACAGAGTTCGTCGTCGCTCGAACTGTCCTTGAGCGGCTACCTCAATGATGTCGTGACCGTGTCGGGGACGGCGGGGGACCCGCGCGTGAATGGCCACGCCATTCTGGTGTTTCCGGTCGTGGCGGGATTCCCGCTGGAGCAAGGCGATGTCGTCTATCACTACGCCGACGGCACCGTCACGCTCGACGAAGCCACTTTCACCGGCGGAGCGGGCGAACATTCGACCTTGATCACGGCGAGCGGCCGCTACGCGCTGAAGGGCGCAGCGGATCTCGCCTTCCACGCCGAGGGCATTCCGTTGCACAAGTTGCCAGCGCCGGAGACGACGGACACGCGCCTAGCAGTGTGGGGGTGGGCGGATGTGGACGGGACGCTGACCGGCACGGAGCCGAAACTTACTGTCCACGCCTGGGCGCCGACGCTGGAACTGAACGGCCAGACGCTGACCGACTTCGATCTGGTCGGTTCGTGGGACCCGGAGGCGTTCGCGCTCGACCCGGTACAGTTCAAGTTCGGCGACGGGGCGTATCGGCTGAAGTGGAGTTCCGATTTCGACAACGGCCTGATTGTCGAACTGACGGCGAAGGGCGCCTCGATCGAGCCGCTGACGCGGCTGCTGGACGGCACGCTGCGGCGGGCGGACGGATCGCGGTCGCGGCTCGGCGCGCAATTGGCCACGGTGCCGCGGCCGTTGCGCGGGCGGCTCGATGCCGACATCGCGGTGCAGGTCGGCTCGCCCATCACGGGGACGGCGACACTCGATGTCACGGACGCGGTGATGGGCGGGCGCCCGTTCCCGGCACTGCACGCGGCGCTCTCCTACCGGAATCCGGTGCTTCGCCTCGACTCGGTCACGCTCGCGCAGGGGGATGCCACGGCCGACGCGCAGGGGGTGATTGACCCGTCGGGGGATGTCGATGTGTCGCTCGTCGCCCACAACCTGAGCGCCGACTTGTTCCAGCCGTGGCTCGGGCGCCTGCCGGCGGAGGGATCGGCGGATGTCACGGCGGTGCTGCGCGGACCGTATGACGCGCCGACGATGCAGGCGTCGGTGGAAGCGACCGGGCTGCGCGTCTGGGGCCGCGCGCTCGAGGGCTTCCGCATCGACTACCTGACGATTGACGAGGCGGGCGTCCATATTGCGGAGGGCGCCATTGCGGCGGGGGGCGACGAGGTGCGGTTCCACGGCGATTTTCCGCTCATTTTGGGGCCGGGGCCGATGCTCGACCCGCAGCGGCCGTTCTCGCTGACTTTCGACCTGGCGCCGGGCGGGCGGGGCGTGGTGAAGACGATGTTCCCGAGCGTGGCGCTCGGGGCGGGCACGCTGGATGGGTCGGTGACGGTGTCGGGGACCTCGGCGGCGTTGACCTGGGCTGGGGCGGTGCACCTGGCGGACGCGACGATCGAATCGGACTACCTGGGCGCGCCGCTGACGCAGGCGCACGGGACGCTGGCGATTTCAGTCACCGAGGCGCGCTTGGAGAACACCAGCGCGACGCAAGGCGACCAGGTCATCACGGCGGCGGGCAAGACGGCGCTGCCGGCGGCATTGGAACGATCGGCGTGGCGCGCTCAGCCGTATCACGCCGAGATCAGTGCCGGGGAGGGATTGGCGGTACGCTATCCGCGGCGCTTCGACGGCATCGTGTCGGGCGCGCTGCAACTCGACCGCGCCAGCGCCGACGCGCCGCGGCCGTCCCTCAAAGGCAACCTGCACTTGAAGTCGGGCACCGTCCGCCTGACCACACAGGTGGCGCCGACCGAACCGCCTGCGTTCGACGCCGACCTAGAGAAAATCGTGCTGGAAGTGGGGCCGGGCGTGTGGATCCGGAGCAACCAGTTCGAGGTGAACCTGGAGGGGAAGGGTCAGCTCGACGGCACGGTCCGTGATCCCGACGCCCGCCTGACGCTTGACGGGCTGGAGGGGTTCGTGCGGGCGCCGGGCGGGCGGCTGCGCGTCAACGAGTTCCACCTCGACCTGCAGGCGTCGTGGCGCGGCGTGCAAGCGACGCTGGCGCTGCGCGCCGAAGGGACGGTCGGGGAGCGGGTGGTGTCGCTGGAACTGAGCGGGCCGCTGAACGAGCCAAAAGTGACGCTGCGGTCCGTCCCGCCGGCGCCGGAGGGCGAACTGTATGCGCAGGTGTTCGGGATCAGCCCACAGTTGGCGGAGGGCGCCGGGCTGGGCGGCGCATTGGTGGACCAGATGCTGGGCGGGTTGAGCAGCGCGGTGTTCGCGCCGGCGTTCGGCGAAATCGCGCGGTCATTGGGGCTGAATGAGTTCGGGTTCGAATTCGATCAAACGCAGACGGTGCGGATTCGGTTGTCCACAGCATTGAGCGAGCGCCTGATTCTGAGTTACTCGACGGTGGGGAGCGCGTCGGTGCCGAACCGCGCGTTCCGCATCGCCTATCGGGCGGGGAAACGGTGGTGGGTGGCGTACACCACGCAGGAACCGCGCGCGTCACGTTTCGAAGTGAGCGCGTTTTTCCGCTTCTGACGCTTGCCGCTCGCGCGCGGGCTGTGTTAGACTGCCGGGCGTCGGCAGAGTCGCGCACCAAATCCCCGGGGAATCCCGAGGAGGACGCCACCGCATGAGATTCCGCGCCAGCGCTTTTGCCGCCTGCATCATCGCCGCGCTCGTCCTGCCAGCCATCGCCCGAGAACCCGCCCCGGAGCCGCAGCCCGCGCCGGAGCCGCTCGGCCCTCCCACCATCGTCGAGCGCGTGGTGGAGGGCAACGCCAATATCGCCGCAGACGCCATCCTCGCCGCCGTGACCTCGCAGGTGGGGACGCCGTATGACCGCAATGCGGCCGCCGCCGACGCCCGCGCCATCAAGGCCCTGGGCTGGTTTGTGGCGGTGGACTTCCGCATCGAACCGGCGCCCGGTGGCGCCCGCCTGGTGTTCATCGTCGAGGAATACGACAAGTTGATGGGCGTCGAGTTCGACGGCAACACGGTGATTACGAAGGAAGAACTGCAGTCGGTGCTGGTGTCGAAAGTCGGCGAGGTCATCAACGAACGCCACCTCGACTCGGACATGCAGAATATCCTGCAGCTGTATCAGGACCGGCAGTATCCGGTGGTGGACTTCCGGCAGTTGCCGACGCGGCGCCAGGTGGAGGGCGGGTCGGTCATCGTCTACCACATCCTGGAGGGCGTCATTGAGGAAATCCGGATTCAGAGCAACACGAAGACGAAGGATTGGGTCATCCGCCGCGAGTTGTTCATTCAAGTGGGGCAGGTGTTGTATCTCAAGTTGCTGCAGCGCGACGCGCAGCGGTTGTTCGCCAAGGACTGGTTCGAGAACATTGACACGCGCATCCTGCCGGGGAGCGAGCCGGGGAAGGTCATCGTCGTCTTCATCATCACGGAGCGGAAAACGGGCTTCCTGGCGTTCGGGGTGTCGTGGACTTCGCTGCAGGGGTTCGTCGGCACGATTGACCTGAGCGACACGAACTTCCGCGGGTCGGGTGTGCGGCTGTTGGCGCGCGGCGAGTTCGGCGGGCAAGACTCGTTCGAGTTTGGCTATGGCACGGACTGGTTTGCGGGGAAGCCGGTGCATTTCGATGCCTCGGTGTATGACCGGCTGATCGCGCGACAGGCGTTCGACCCGACGACGGGGAGTTTCCTGTTCCGCGAGAAACGGCAGGGGACGACGGTCACCTTCAATCGGCCGATCCACCGCGACCCGTTCGGGCCGGAGACGCGTGTCTTCCTGTCGCTGCGCAATGATGCGGTCAGTGCCCAGCCGATCGCGGGCGGCACGCTGCCCGATGTGTCCTTCCTCAAAGACTTCACCATCCGGAGCATCGGGCTGGGCTTGCAGCGCGATACGCGGCTGCCCTACCCGCAGAGCCCAACGAAGGGTGCCTACCTGATCCTGCAGGGCGAGGCCGCCGGATTCGGCGGGGCGCCGTTCAACAAGGTGCGGCTCGATTGGCGGCGCTACATCCGCGTCGGCAAGGACAAGGGCGCGTTCGAGACACGCACCATCGCCTACCGGCTGTTGCTGGGGACCATCACCGGCGACCCGCCGGGGCTGGAGAACTTCTTCCTGGGCGGGCCGGACACGCTGCGCGGCTACGATGTCTTCCGCTTCCCGGGCCGGAATATGGCGCACCTGAACTTCGAGTATCGCCACCCAGTGGGCAACCGCGTCAGTCTGGTGCTGTTCACCGACATCGGCGACGCCTGGGGCGGGCCGTTCGCCGACTCGTTCGGCGACCCGGACTTCACGCTGCATGTCGGCTACGGGCTGGGACTGCGGTTTGCGGTGCCCGGCCTGGGGCCGATCCGGATTGACCAGGGGTTCAGCAAGGAGAAGTCGCAACTGTATTTCAGTATCGGGCACGCGTTCTGAGGCGTCTAACCCGCGAGCCACGGAGGTCTCGGCAATGACAAAGTGGATTCCCCTTGCCGTCATACTGGCTATCGCCGGCGGGGCGCTGGGCGCGGCGAGCACGCCGGCGCCGATCATCGGCACGGTGGATATGGCGAAGGTGCGCGCGCAATACAAGGCCTACCAGGACGCCAATACGAAATTCCAAGACTACGCGAATTCGGAGATGCGCGCGGTGCAGAAGTATTCGGTCGCCTGGGCGCTGGACGACAAAGACCGCGACCGCCTGCTGAAACTGATGGACATCACGGCGCGGACCGGGCCGCAGAACGACGAACTACAGGGACTGCTGAAGCAGCACAACGACCTGCAGGCGCGCTACCGCGAATTACAATCGAAGGAGACCCGGACGCCGGCGGAGGCGACGGAGTTTGCCGGACTGGACACTTTGTACAAGCGGCGGCAGCAAGACCTCGACAAGGCCCAGGATGACGCCGACGCCCGCATCAAGGCGAAGCAGAAGGACATGGTGGACCCGCTCGACAAGCGCATCCAAGAAGTGGCGGGGCAATTGGCGGCGGAGAAGACGCTGACGGCCATCCTGGTGCAAGAGGTGGTCGTGTTCGGCGCCGTGGACATTACCGATGACTTCATCACGCGCCTCAATGCCAATGCCGCGCCGCCTGCGGCTCCGAAGTAAACGGCCGACACGCCGGGCCGCCTCGCGACAGACCGCGTTCCTGCTCGCCGTCGCCGGCCTTGCGTTGCTGGCGCCGGCGCTGCAGTTTCACGCCCCGGCAGCGCCCGCACCGCGCCCAGTGTTCGTGGACTTGGCGACCCTGATTGATGCATGCCCGCGCCTGAGCGCGGTGAGCGTCCTCGAGACCTACCGGGAGTTTCTGACGAAGGCCCCGGCCGCGGCCCCGCCGCTCCCCGACCCGACACCGTTCACGATGGAGCCGTTTCCGACGCCGACGCCGCGCCCGCTGCTCAGTGCCGCCGAGCAGCGCGGGGTGGTGGACAAGTACCTGGGCGAACTGGAGGCGACGCTGCGGAGCGGCATTCACTGGCGACAGCGCGAATACCGCGATGAGTGGCAGCGCGCGGCCGATGCGCGCAGCGAGACCTTCGCCACCGAGCGGCGGCTGCGCCTGCGCGCCGAATTGTCGGCGCTGATGCACGCGCGGCGCGATCGCCTGGCGGACTTGCGCCTGCGGGCAGCGACGCTGCGCGCGCAGGTGCAGGCGCTGGCGCAGAAAGGACAGGCGGACTTGCAGAAGGGCACGGACCTGCGCGAAACGGAGGCGGCGCTGGGGCGAGAGGAGGGCGCGTTGCAAGTGGAACTTGACGCCGCCGCGGCCGCCGCCGACCGGGAGATTGCGCAGTACCGCGACCAACAAGGCGCGGCGGCGGACGAGCAATTGCGCGCCCGTGCCATCGAAGAGGAGCAGGGCCTGCAGTCGCTGCTGAATACGGAACGGCAGTCGCTCGGCGGCGAACTGACGGCGCCGTCGCCAGTGCCGGCGCCGGAATTGGGCGGAGCGATCACGCTCGAGCCGGGGCCGGTCGCCGCAGCGACAACGCGGGCGCGAAAGGCACAGGCGCAGCGCGCCGGGGCCGAGCGGCACGGCAGTCAAGAGGCCGCGGCCCGCGTGCAGCGACTGGAAGACCGGCTGATGGAGGGCCTGCGGGCGGAAGTGCGGGCGCAGGTGGAGACGTGGGCGAAGCCGAAGGGCTACCGGGTGCAATGGGAACCGGGGCGCGGCGTGCCGGACATGACGCGCGAGGCACTGACCGACTTGACCCGCCAATGGCAGACCTTTCTCCCAACGGCAGCCGACTCGACAGGCAAGATGCCTGCCCACCTGGAGTCACATGCGCCTGACGCTCACTGACCTGGCCGGCCGGCTGGAGGGCGAGGTCGCCGGCGACGGCGCCGTCGCCGTGACCGGCGTGGCGGGCGTGTCGGCAGTTGGCGGCGGGGAAGTGACTTTCGTGGATGACCGCGATGCGGCCGGCCGGCCGGTGGACGCGGCGACAGTGCAGAAGCGGCTTGCCGCCGCGCTGGGCAGCGCGGCGGCGGCGGTGATCGTGCCGCGCAGCATTACCAGTGGGCCGAAGCCGCTGATTCGCGTCGCGCATCCGAAACTCGCGTTCGCGCGGGCGCTGGCGATCTTTCATCCAACGCCACCGCCGCCACCCGGCGTTCATCCGAGCGCGGTCGTGATGGCCGACACGCAGGTGGACGACAGCGCCAGCATCGGGCCGCTGGCGGTCATCACGCCGGGCGCGCGCATCGGCGCGCACACGCTGATTGGGGCTGGCTGCTACGTCGGGATGGGCGTGCAGATCGGGGACGACTGCCGCGTCTTTGCGCGTGCGGTGTTGAAGCGCGGGGTCACGCTCGGCGACCGGGTGGTGATTCACAGCGGGGCGGTGGTGGGCGCGGACGGGTTCGGCTATGTGCAGGACGAAGGGCGTCATCACAAAATCCCGCAGGTGGGCGGGGTGCGCATCGAAGACGATGTCGAAATCGGCGCGAACACGACGATTGACCGGGGCACGACCGGCGACACGGTGATCGGGCGCGGGACGAAAATCGATAACCTGGTGCAAATCGCCCACAATGTGGTGATCGGGCGGGATTGCATCATCGTGGCGCAGACCGGCATCGCGGGCAGCGCGGTGCTGGAAGACGGGTGCATCGTCGCCGCCCAGGTGGGCGTCCACGACCACGCCCGGATCGGGGCGGGCGCTATTGTCTTGGGCCGGTCGGGGGTGGTGGGTGATGTGCCGGCGGGGGCGGTGGTGTCGGGGTTTCCGGCGCGGCCGCATCGGGCAGAGTTGGAGTTAGAGGCACTCCGCCGCGCCCTGCCCAGTTTGCGCGATAATGTCCGCGCGCTGGCCGCACGGCTGGAGCGACTGGACAAGTCGGGAGAGTGAGGAGAGCGACGGGATGCTCACGCGTTCATTTCGGGTAGCCATTCGTGGACTGGCCCTGGCGGCGTTTGTGGCGCTGGCCGGATGCACGACCACCGGCGCCGGCGGGGGCGGCGGGGGCGGCGGTTTGCAAATTACGACCTCGGCGTCGCCGACGACGGTCAAGACCGGCGACATTGTCACCATCACGGTGACGGTGACGCTGGCGGATGTGTTTTTCGTCCGGATTGATTTCGTCAAGCAGGGCGGCGCGACGGGCGCCATCAGTTCCGTCTTAATCGAGCAGGCCAGCCCGCCGGGCAGCAACACCTGGGTGACGCAACTGACCGTGCCGCCGTGCGTGGCGGGTTCGTACATCGTGGAGGCCTTCGCGCACATCTCCTCGGGCACGGTCGGGCCCGGCTCGCCGACGCCGCTGCTGTCGATCACCGACACCAGCGGCGGGAACTGCGGCGGTGACGGCGGCGGGCCGCCTCCGCCTCCGTTCTAGGAGACGGGATGCGTCGTGCGCTGGTGGCAGCCGCGCTGCTGCTGTCGGGCGGCGCGGCGGCGTTCGTTTGGTGGCGGGAGCCGCAACAAGTCACGATTCCCACGGCCACAGCGCGCGACGAGCGGCCTTCGGTCGCCCTCTCGAATGTTCGCGTCGCCGGCGACCTCGATGACGAGTTTTCCTGGGCGCTGGACGCCCGCGCGGCCTCGGCGGACGAGGCCACACAGACCGTCACGCTGGACGGCGTGACGCGCGCCGAACTGCACCAGCACGGCCAACCGCTGCTGCGCGTGACGACCGCCCGCCTGACCACCAACCGCCTGACTCGGGATGTGACGACCGACGCGCCGGTGCGGGCGGAGACGACCGACGGGTCGTTCTCGCTGGAGTGCGCGGGGTTCCGCTGGACGGCGCGAGCGCGGCGGCTGGAGTTTGCCGGACCGGTGCTGGTGACGCTGCACGACACGGTGCTGCGCGCCGACGCGCTGACCTGGGCGGTGGGCGACCGCGAGTTGACGGCGGGCGGGGGCGTTGACCTGGCGGGCGCTTGGGGACACGCCCGCGCCGCCGAGTTCACGCTGCACCTGCGCGAGGAGCGGTTCGTCTTGGCGGGGCCCATCCAGGGCGCGTTGGTGTGGCCGGCAGGGTCGCGGCAGGTGGCGGCGATGCCGTCGGTGCCGGAGTCGCTGCGGACGCTGCTGTTGGCGGGCGAGGGGCGGCGGTGAGCGCGCGACGCGCGGCGCTGGCGGTGTTGGCGGCGCTGGCGGTGGCGCCCGTTGCGTCGCTCGGAGCCAAGGCCCCGGCGGACAAGCCGCGCGTCCTCGAAATCCTGAACGCCGACCAGTGGGAGCACGAAGAAGGGCGCACCGTGCTGTCGGGCCATGTCCATGTGCGCACCGAGGAGTGGGACTTGCAGTGCGCGGCGCTGACTTACGACGATGAGGCGGGCACCGTGACCGGCGATGGGCCGCTGACCTTTACGCGCGACACGCTGGTGCTGACGGCGAGCCGACTGACGGGCGACTTGAGCGCCGACCGCGTCACCTTCACCGAGAAAGTGACCATCATCGCCACGCCCAAACCGAAGCCCGCCGACGCCAAGCCCGACGCCGCGTCGAAGAAGCCGGACCCGCTCGACCTGCGCTGCGACCGATTGGACTACGACGGCGCGGCGAAGCAGGCGACAGCGAGCGGGCACCTCGAATTCTCGTACCGCGACCTGAAAGGCACTGCCGGCGAAATGGTGTATGACCTGAACGCCGACCGGGCGGAATTCCGCGGCGAGCCGGCGCCGACGATCACCCGCGCGGACGGCGCCCAGCAGGTTGCGAAGCGGGTGCGCGTCGAATTGTCGGCGGGGCGCTTGTTCGCCGAGCAGGTGCACGGGCAACTGCCCATCACCGACCATCATGAACCGCCCAAAGAGTGAGCCGAAAGCCGACGGCGCCCCCTCGTTCGAGGAGGCGTTGGCGCGGCTCGAGGCCATCGTCACCGAACTGGAGCGCGGCGAGCAGCCGTTGGAGAAGGCCGTCGCGCTCTGCGAAGAGGCGGCGACCCTGGCGACGGCGTGCCGGACGCAGTTGGACGCGGCGCGCACGCGCGTCGAGCAGTTGACGACCTCGCTCGGGGTCGGCGCCGACAGCGCGGACGACGACCGCTGACGATGGCGCCGGCGGAGGACCTGACCGGCGCCCTGCGGGCGGTGGCGACTCAGGTCGCGCGCCATCTCGACACGCACCGCCTCGACATCGAGCAGACGCCCCCAGACCTGCGTGACGCAATGTGGGCGTACTTGCAACGGGGCGGCAAGTGCCTGCGGGCTGCCATGCTGTTGTGGTCGTATGGGGCGGCGGGGGGGCGCGGGCGGGCGCCCATCGGGGCGGCGGCGGCGGTCGAGGTCTATCACACCTGGACGCTGGTGCACGACGATGTCATCGACCGCGACGCGCAGCGCCGCGGCGGGCCAACGGTGCACGAAGCGGCGCGGCAGCGCGCCCAGAGGGAACTCGGCCTCGACGCGGCGGACGCGCGACACTACGGCCTCTCGACCGCCATCCTCGCCGGCGATTTGCAGCACGCCTGGGCGATCGCGCTGCTGCGGGATGTCGCCAAGCGGCAGGGCGCGCCGGCGGACTTGGTGCTCGACTTGATTGCGGACCTGGAAGGGACGGTGCTGGCGCGGCTGGCGGAGGGGGAGTTGTTGGATGTGCGGTACAGCCGGATGCCTCTGGATGCGGTGAGCGAGAACGCCATCATCGATGTCCTGGTGCGCAAGACGGCGTATCTGTATGCGTTCGCGGCGCGGGCCGGGGCGCGACTGGCCGGGGCGCCGCGGGCGGTGGTGGAGCGGCTGTCGCAATTTTCCATGCACGCGGGGACGGCGTTCCAGTTGCACGACGATGTGCTGGGGCTGCTGGGGTCGGAGGAGGAACTGGGGAAGCCGGTGTTCGCCGATTTGCGCGAGGGGAAGCGCACCACCATTCTGCACCACGCCTGGCGTCGGGCGACACCAGTCGAGCAGCGCGTGCTGGGCAAAGTCATCGGCAATCGGCGGGCGAGCACAGGGGAATTGCACCAAGCGGTGGAACTTCTGGTACGGTTGGGGGCGGTGGAGCACACGCGGCGGCTGGCGCAGCGGTGGCTGCGCCGCGCGCAGGCGGCGTTGGAGACCGTGCCGCCGTCGCCCCACCGCGACCGCCTGGCGGCACTTGCGCAAACGATGGTGTCGCGGTCACACTAAGAGGACAACAATCGACTCATGCCTCGACTGATTGACGCGATCGAATCGCCCGCCGACCTGAAGCGGCTCTCCCGCGAGGAGTTGCCGCAAGTGGCGCAGGAGTTGCGGGAGGCGATCATCGAGGCGATCTCGAAGACGGGCGGGCACTTCTCGGGGCCGCTCGGCGCGGTGGAGTTGTGCATCGCGCTGCACCGCGTTTTCGACAGCCCGCGCGACCGACTCATCTTCGATGTCGGCTATCAGGGCTTCGCCCACAAGATTCTGACCGGCCGGCGCGACCGCTTCCCGACCATCCGGCAATTGGGGGGGCTGGCGCCGTTCCTGAGCCGGGCTGAAAGTGAGCACGATATCTTCGGCGCCGGGCACGGGGGCACTTCGCTGTCGGCGGCGGTGGGCATTGCGACCGCGCGCGATCTGAACAAGGACGACTACGATGTCGTCGCCATCATCGGCGACGGGTCCATCACGGCCGGGATGGCGTACGAGGCGCTCAACCAGGCGGGGCATCTGGGGCTGCGGCTGCTGGTCATCCTGAACGACAACGGGATGTCCATCGCGCCGAATGTCGGGGCGTTGAACAAGTACACGACGCGCATCCGCTCCGACCGGCGCCTGGAGCACTTCGAGGAGATGGGGAAGCAGATGCTGCACAAACTGCCGCTGGGCGACGCGATGCTGGATGTCGCCAAGCGCGTCAAGCGCGGCACGCTGCAACTCGTCGTCCCCGGGATGATTTTCGAGGAACTCGGCTTCACTTATCTCGGCCCGATTGACGGGCACGACATCAACGCCCTCATCGAAGTGCTGGAACGCGCCCGCCACTTGCGCGGCAACCCGGTGCTGCTGCACATCGTGACGCGCAAGGGGAAGGGCTTTGAGCCCGCCGAAGAGGACGCCTGGAAGTGGCACACGGCGGTGCCCTTCGACCCGAAGTCGGCGAAGCCGCTGGAACTGCCCCAGGGCCGGACCTACACGCACACCTTTACCGACACGCTGATAGCGCTCGCTGAACAGGACCCGCGGGTGGTGGCCATCACGGCGGCGATGCCGGACGGCACCGGGCTGGTCGAGTTCGCCGAACGGTTCCCCGACCGCTTCTTCGATGTCGGAATGGCGGAACAGCACGCGGTGACCTTCGCCGCCGGGCTGGCGGCGAACGGGATGCGCCCGGTGGTGGCCATCTATTCGACTTTCTTGCAGCGCGGGTTCGACCAGATCGTGCACGATGTCTGCGTGCAGCGGCTGCCGGTGCTGTTCGCCATCGACCGCGGCGGACTGGTCGCGGAAGACGGGCCGACGCACCACGGGGCGTTCGACCTGGTCTACCTGCGCGGGCTGCCGAATATGGTGATGATGGCGCCGAAGGATTTGACGGAACTGGCGGCGATGCTGCGGACCGGGCTGACGCTCGACCAGCCGGCCGCAGTACGCTATTCGCGGCACACCGGCCTGAATGCGCCGGAAGGCCTGCCGGAGCCGCTGTCGATCGGGCGCGGCGAATTGGTGCGCGATGGGGGCGATGTCGCCATCGTGGCGCTCGGCTACATGGTGGATGTGGCGCTGGAGGCGGCGAACCGCCTGCAGCACGAGGGGATCGAAGCGGCGGTGGTGAACGCCCGCTTCGTCAAACCGATGGACCAGGACCTGATCTGCGAAGTGGTGGGCCGGTGCGGCCGCCTGGTGACCGCCGAAGACGGCGTCCTGGCGGGCGGGTTCGGGTCGGCGGTGTTGCAGGCGCTGGCGGCGGGCGGGGTGTCGCCGTCGGGGGTGGCGCAAATCGGGATTCCCGACCGGTTCATCGAACACGGACAGCGCGGCGCGTTGCTCGAGCGCCTGGGGATGACCGCCGACGGCATTATGGCGCGCTGCCGCCACCTGCTGGGGACCGCCCAAGTGGCGGCGCCGACGGGCTCGTAATGACCCCGGTCGGCGGCCAGCGGATGGGCGTCCGACCCCCCTCGCTGTTCGCATTTCCCGGCACCCCGTTGGCCTCGCGATGATTGCGGAAACCCTCGAGGTGCTGCTGGCGCTGCAGGAAGTGGACCTGGCGCGAGACCACAACGCCGAAGTGACGGCAGCGCTGGACAACGGCGACGCGCAGCGGGCGCTGGTGGATGACCTGCGGGCGCACGCCGAAGCAACCTCGAAGGGGCACTACGACGCCGAGAAGGAAGCCCTCGACGCGGAACTGGAAGTGAAGAGCGTCGAGGACAAACGCAAACAATTTTCTGACAAAATGGGCAGCGGCCGCATTCGCAACCCGAAAGAACTGGCTGACCTGGAAGCCGAAGTGAATGCGCTCACCCGACAGGCGGACAAGTTGCAGGACAAGACGCTGGCGCTGATTGACCAAGTGGAGCAGGCGAAGGCGGCGATGGAGCAGGCGCGGCACGACCTGCAGGAGGCGAAGGCGAAACTGGCGCTGATTGCGGCCTCGTATGCGCGCGAGTCGGAGCGATTGGCGCGCGAGCGGGAAGAGCTGGACGGGAAGCGCGCGCTCCTGGTTGTGCAAGTGCCGGCGGAGTTGCTCCGGCGCTACGAGCAGTTGCGGGAGCGGAAGGCCGGGCTGGCGGTGGTGCGCGTCACCGGCGACAACTGTCCGGGCTGCTCAGTGAACATCCCGAAAGACCTGATGCGGACGCTGTCCAAGGCAGCGGGGGTGACGACCTGCGACAGTTGCGGGCGCATTTTCGTGGCGCCGGTGCAGCAGGTCGCCGACTCGATCGTGTAGCCGCGCCGCTAGGCGCGGGTGGTGGCCAGCAGTTCTTCCGCCGCAGTAATCGCGGCATCCAAGCGCGTGAGGCCGTCGTCGAGTTGCGATTCCGTGAGGGTGAGCGGCGGCTCCAGGCGGATGACACGGGGGTTGTTCAGCGTGTAGGCGGCGAGCAAGTGCTGGTGCGCGCACTGGGCGATGGTGAGCCCGGCGACATCGGCGTCGGCGAACTCCACGCCAATGAGCAGCCCGCGGCCGCGCACCGCGGTCAGCGTGTCGCTGTGATGCGCCAGCGTCTCGTGCAGACGCGCCAGCGCCAGGTCGCCGAGATGGGCAGCGCGGGCGGGCAGGTCTTCTTCGATGGTGGCGTCAATCGCGGCGCAGGCGGCAGCGCAGGCGAGGGGGCTGCCGCCGAAAGTAGACGAGTGCAGGAGCGGGTTCTCAATCAGCGCCGCCCAGTGCGGCGGGCGGGCGGTGAAGGCGCCGATGGGCATCACGCCGCCGCCGAGGGCCTTGGCGGTGGTGAGGATGTCGGGCACGACGCCCTCGCGCTGGCAGGCGAACATCGTGCCAGTGCGGCCCAGGCCGGTCTGCACTTCGTCGAGAATGAGCAGCGCGCCGGCGGCATCGCAGATGGCGCGGGCCTCGGTCAGGTACTCGTCGGGCGGGACGATGACGCCCGCCTCGCCCTGGATCGGCTCGAGGATGACGGCGGCGGTCCATTCGGTGACGGCTTCCTGCAGCGAAATCGAGTCGCCGAAGGGCACATGGGTGACGCCGGCGATGAGCGGGCGGAACGGTTCGCGGAAGACCTCGCGGCCGGTGACGGAAAGCGCACCGAAGGTCTTGCCGTGGAAACCGTTATGCGCGGCGACGAACTCCTGGCGGCCGGTGGCGGCGCGGGCGAGTTTCAGCGCGCCCTCGACGGCTTCGGCGCCGCTGTTGCAGAGGAAGGAGTATTGCAGGTCGCCGGGGGTGATGTCGGCAAGTTTCTCGGCGAGGCGCGCCAGCGGTTCGTTCAGCAGCACCTTCGCGGACAGGGGCAGGCGGTGCAGCTGCTCCTCGACGGCAGCGATGACTTTCGGGTGGCGATGACCGAGGGTGAAGACACCGAACCCGCCGAGGAAATCGAGCCATTCGGTGCCAGCGGAGTCGCGGACAACGGCGCCCTGCGCTTCCCACTCGACGGCGTCGAAGCCCAGAAACTTGATGAGGCGGGCGATGCCGGGGTTGAGAAACTGCCGGTAGGCGTCGAGGACGGCCTCAGGCGACATCGGTTGCGGCATACGGCCATTCTAACCGACGGGAATAGGCCAGCCGGCGGCGAAAGCAAGTGCAGGGAGAGGCCCATTATGGGATGACCTTAGGTGTTACCGCGCCGCCGAGTGATTTGCGCACGGCGCTGGCGCATGCAAGCCGCTTCGAGGGCGTCACGATTGCCCGCGGCTATTTCGAGGCGGTCACGCGCCGCGCGGGAGAATGCGTCGTTCACGGCTGGATGCTCTTGCCGGACCAGGCCTTCGATTCCTTGCAGGTCTATTGGAATGGTGATCTGGTGGGGGCTGCTGAGCCGGTGGAGCGCCCGGATGTGTCAAAAGCCCTGCCGTGGATTCCGCACGCGGGCAAGTCGGGGTTTGCGGTGCACCTGCCCGCGCGGCTGACCGAGGGGGCGACGGTCGGGCTGTTGGTCGTGCTTGGATCCCGCGATGATCGGCCGCTGGCGCGAATGGGCACCCTGTTTCGCCCGGACACCGCTTCGGGCGCGCCCATCCCCCCGGCGGCACTGATCGAACGGGTCTTGGGGCACCCCAACTCGGGATACTTTGTGGTCAGCGGGCTGAAGTCGTTCACCGAATTCATCGGCCCAATTGTCAAACACGCCGACTCCCAAAGCGCGCGCCGCATCCTCGACTGGGGCTGCGGATGCGGGCGGGTGAGCCGGCACTTCCTGCACTTCCTCCCCGATTTGGGCGGTCCGGAATTCTACGGCTGTGACATTGACGGCGAGGCCATTGCCTGGTGCAGCGAGCACTTGCAACCCGGCATCTTCACACACATCGAGCCGTGGCCGCCGACTCGGTACGACGAGGCGATGTTCGATGTCGTGGTCGGGTTTTCGGTCTTCACGCACTTGTCGAAAAAAGCCCAGCGGGCGTGGCTGGCCGAGATGCGCCGCATCATCGCCCCAGGGGGATTGTTCCTTGCGTCCACGCACGGCGACTGCGCGGCGTGTTATCGGTTCCGGGATGAAGCCGTCCAGGCGCTGCGCCGCGGCATTTCGGACGAGAAGGGCGATACGCGATGCGAAGGGATTGCCCCGCCGGGATATTACCGGCAGGTGTTCCAGAGCCGGGAGTACACCCGACGCGAGTTCGCCAAGCATTTCGACATCGTTGAGTACATCGAGCGGGGGATGGGCAATTATCAGGACCTGGTAGTGATGCGCCGACCGTGACGGCGCGGTGGCGAGGAACAACGGCGGGGGCGACGAAGTCGAAGGTGCGGGAGGGGCCGATGCGACCGGCGATCCTGAGTCTGTTATCCCTGATGGTGATGTCCACCGCCGTCGGGGCGGCGGAGTCGGGCGAGCGCACGCGACCGGTATCCGATTCGTTCGGGCGGACGCTGGTGGTCTATCCGACCGTGAAGTGGCGTTGGGAATTTCGCTTCGAAGCAATGCGGGCCCAGTCGCCGGCGGTGCAGCAGGAGCGCGGAGGCATCACGCTCGTGCTCACGCGCATCGAACACCGCGTGCTGCACGACGGCGGACAACTGCGGATCGAGTTTCAGATCCAGGGGAGTTTCAATCCGTCGCTGACGCGACTGGTGGAGGCGCGGCTGGAGGCGCCGGGCGTGTCGCAGACCGTGGCAGGGCCGGGAGCGAGGGCCACACTCATTCAACAGGAGGCGACAGGGCGGTTCGAGTTTTCCTTCGAGCAGATGCCCGAGCGGTTCACGCTGAGCATCGTCGCCAACCAACTCATCGCCGGGCCGGAATTGACGCACTTGCAAGAAGTTCACGGTGCACTCATTCCCGGCGAGATCTCGTATGCCACCGCACTCGCGACCGCGAAGCAAGTACTCGCACGCGTCAAGGGGCCGGATTGGGGGCCGTCTGACGAACTGCCTGCGACCGCCGCGAGGTTCCTCGGCTCTCCCGCGTATCAGTTCGCGATGGGAGAGGCGTCTCGGGGATGGAATGTCCTCGTCGATCGCTTCACCGGCGAAGTCCTCGGCGTCCAGAACCTCGGATTGCGCTCCCTGCTGCCTCCAGGAACCGCGCCGGAGGAGCGGATTTGGGAGTTTCTGAAGCTGGTGTGGCCGGCGCTCGACCGCGCCCGCGCCGTGGCGGACGATCCCCCTTCGACGGTCACTGCTTGGGATGGCGCGGGACGCGAGTCGCGAAGGTACGGCTGGTTCGTGCCGAGCGCGGCGGAGGCGAGCGGCGGCGATCACTTCGCGGTGGACACTGATGCGGACGGCCAGCCCGTGGATGCCACCCGCTTGGTGGACACCACACCCAATCGCCCCTCTGTTTCTTTCGAAACGGCCCGCACGACGGCGTCCGCCTTTCTCGCCAGCCAAGCGGTGGATCTCGCCGGCTATACCATCACCGAGGCGGACCGCGTGTATCACAGTGGGCCCTTTTTCTGGCCGGCCGACCGCGGCCGACCGGCGCTCACCGAACCGCCGCTGTGGCGGTTCTCGCGCCTCCTGGAGTTCCGCCCCGAGGATGTTTCGAAAGAAACGCATTGGATCTGGGTGGATGCCCACTCGGGCGAAGTGCGCGATTGGTTCCCGACGGCGACTCCGACGCCCGAACAGCGGGCCGCCGCCGCCGCCGCGTCGGCGCGCTTCACGGCGCCAACGATGCCCGCACCGGAGACCACAGACCCGGAGCGGGCTCGGTACGAAGCGCTTCTGCAACGCGGGCCGAACTCCGGCGACCCCGCGTATTCGTTCGAAGAGTTACTGCAACCGCTGGAGGCGTCGCCGCCACCAATGGATTTCGATGAGTTCGTGTCGCTCATCCCGACGCCGGTCCCTCCGACGACCGCGCCGCGCCCATCACCGGACCCAGCCGCCACCCTGGGGTTCACCGCGTTGTACCCGTTGCTGCCCCCCGACACGATCACAGGTTACTCCGTGCGAAAGGCACAGCGCGAGGAACCGATCGGAACGCCGATTGAAGGCACAACCTGGGCGGTCGCGGTCTATTTCGCATCGCCGACGGAGACTTTCTTCTACCTCGGCTGCAAACCGGAACTGGCGCCGGCGTTGGACGGGGCGCAAACAGTGAGCATCGTGCCCGGCATTTCGGGCGCCGTAGGAACTTTACGCGGGGTGCCCGCGGTGCGGGCGGATTTCCCCGGGTGCACAGCCATTGTGGTGGGACGGCAGGATCCGGCTGTGTGGGTCGAACGATTCCGCCACGCCGTGCCGGCGGCCTCGGCGGGCGAGTTGGCCGGTGAAGATGCTCCGCAAACCTGGATCATTGCCGGCGTCCAACCGGACACGATGGGCCCGGTGTTCGCCGGCGCTGACGGCGGCGAACCGCTGGTCATCGAGTCCGTGTCGACCGAATGGGAGCGAGTGCGCGTGCACGCGCGCGTGCCGACTGCGTGGGCGAAAGAGGATCGCGCGGTCGGGCAGGCCATCCACTGGTGGGTCGTGGACGCCACCGGCCGACTTTGGGGACTCGATTCCATGTCGGGCCCGGACGCCCAGAGCGGCACAGTGAGTGCACGGCTGTCGGTGCGCCGCGGACTCTCGCCCAGCCCGTCGCCGGAACCGAAGGCGCCGTTCCTGGTCATCCTCCGACACAGCACCTTCAGCCCGACTCGAACTGCCCACTACCTCTCGTGGTTGCCGATGGCGGGGCGGGAGTTGCGGACAGAGCCCGTGCCGCACTGGCATGCGACGCTGCGCCTTGAGCACCTGCGTGTCGGAACGAGCGGACAGCGGGCCGCCGGCGCCGGCGCCGAATACCAAGTGCAGGAAACAGTGGCGGACGCACGCGCCGGCAAGCAAGTGGTGGGCGTTGCCTATGTCATCCGGAAGAGCGAGCCGGCGCGCCGGATGAATGACTTCAATGGCGTCACGCTCATTGACGACCCCGGCCGGCGCTGGCCGACGGATTACATGGACTCCCGCGGGCTGTTCAAGACGCAATCGTCCGGGGGAACTTGGGAGTTGAGTGGTGGCGCCTGGACTTTCCCCGTCGAGCAGGTGCCGGCGGAGTTCGCCGTGGAGATCGATCTGGTCGGCGAGTTGGAGGCCCCGGAACTGGCGGCGGTGGCGTGGCGCAACAGCGGGCCGATCGCGCCGGGCGAGCGGACGGTGTTCGAGTTGATCGACGCGGCGCGGCCGGTGCTGGCGCGATTGGGGCTCCCTGACACCGAGGACATGAAGTTCTTGTTGGGGCGCGCCGATGTTTCGCGCAGCGGCCAGTCGCTGCTCGAGTTCCGTGCCCTGCTGGAGGGGCGGGATTCCGTGTCGGTCGCCCTCGACCGCAGGACGGGAGAAGTTACGAGGATTTACGGGTCAGCGGGACTGTTCCCGGCAAGAGCGGGCGATAACGCGGCCCGGGCGGTGCAGTATCGGGACCTGCTGTTTCGGCCGGCAGACGGAGTGACGCTGGTGGAGACCTCTCATGCCGCCGAAGAAGGCCACGGGCCGGACTACCCGGCCTCTGTGATGTACTTCTGGCAGGGGCGGCTGGCGGATGGGCGGTGGACGCAGGACCGCGTCGTGGTCAGCGTCCACGACGACGGGAGTTTCTACATGTTCAATGGCGAACGACATCAAGGGCCGTATCCGGTGGTGAACCTGACGGCGGCGCAGGCGCGGGCCGCGGCCGAAGACTATCTGCGAACGAACAACAAGTACCCGACTGCAGTGCACAGCGTGACGGTGACCGAGGAGTACCTGCAAGCGCTTCCGGGTGGCGGCCAGCCCACCACCTTCGCACGCTACGCGCCGCTGCGGTATGCCTTCAAGGTGCATTACGACTTGGGGATGAAGCCGTATATGGGTAGCGAGCGCCCCGACTTCTTGGAGGTGTATGTGGACACGGAGACCGGAGCAGTGCTGCGGGCGGAGGGGCCGGGGTATCGGTAGCGACTGCTGGTAGGTGTGACGGTCGGCTCGGCACCGCCGTGGTATCCTGAGGCGCAATGCGGCGCGGACGCGGTCCTCGATCCCGGCGGGTCCGGTTCATCCTGATTGCGCTGGCGGTGCTGTTGGTGCTGATTGCGCCGTCGGCGCTGCTCGGCTTCTATACCGAGGTGCTGTGGTTCCGCGAGATAGGGCGCTCGGCCGTCCTCTGGAAGATGGTGGGCATTCAGTGGGGCGCGGGGCTGTTGGTGGGCGCGGTGTCGTTCGTGATGCTTGCCGGGAACGCGCTCATCGCCCGGCGCTTGAGCCGCCCGCAGCCCATCGTCATCGAGGGACTGCCGCCGTGGATGGCGGCGGCGGATGCGCTCGAAAAATACATCCTGCCGTTCCTCACCTGGATCATCCTGGGCGTGGCGCTGTTCTTCGGCTACCTGACTGGCCTGGTGGCGGCGTCGCACTGGGATGACATTCTGCGGTTCCTCTATCGGCAACCGTTCGGGCAGACGGACCCCGTTTTCGGGCGCGACCTGGGCTTCTATGTCTTCTCGCTGCCGGTGCTGCACTATGTGGTGAGTTGGCTGTATTGGATTCTGGTGTTCAGTCTGGCGGCGGCGGTGGCGGTGCACTACCTGGCGCGGGCGATCAATACGATGCGCGGCTGGCCGCGGATGGCGCCGCAGGTGACGGCGCACCTGTCGGGGCTGCTGGCGCTGTTGTTTCTGGTGAAAGCCGCCGGGTTCCGGCTGAACGCGTTCTCGCTGCTCACGACGGATCGGCCCGGGCAGGTGGTGGTCGGCGCCGGGTACACGGATGTGGCGGTGCGGCTGCCGGTGCTGAACATCCTGGCGATTCTGTGCATCGTGGCGGCGGTGCTGGTGCTGGTGAATGTGGCGGTGCGGAACGCGGGAATTCCGCTGCTGGCGGCGGGGAGCGTCATCATCGTCTATTTCGTCGGGCTCGGGCTGCTGCCGCCGCTGGTGGAGCGGTTCAAGGTGGCGCCGAACCAACTCTCGCTGGAGCGGCAATACCTCGACAGTAATGTGAAACTGACCAATCTCGGCTATGGGCTCGACCGAGTCCGGGAGGAGAAGTATCCGCGGGTGGAGTCGCCGACGGCGGCGACGCTGGCGCGCTACGACACGACGCTCCGTAACATCCGCCTGTGGGATTACCGACCGCTCTTGCAGACCTACCGCAACCTGCAGGTATTGCGGCAGTACTACTTCTTCAACGATGTGGATGTAGACCGCTACCGGGTGGGCGGCGCCTATCGCCAGGTGATGCTGGCGGCGCGGGAGATCCACCACGAATCGCTCGGCCAGCAGACCTGGCAGAACCTGCATGTGTCGTACACGCACGGCTACGGCGTGGCGATGTCGCCGGTGGACGAGTTCGACAGCGAGGGCTTCCCGCGGATGTTCATCAGCGACATCCCGCCGGTGCCGGTGGTGCCGGAACTCGCGATCACGCGGCCGGAAATCTACTTCGGCGAGGTCATCACGAATTACAGTCTGGTGCGGTTGAACCTCAAGACGGCGCCAGAGTTCGACTATCCGATCACCGGCGATGTGAACAAAACGACGGAGTACGCGGGAGGGGCGGGGATTCCGATGACCTCGTTCCTCACCAAACTGGCGATGTCGGTGCGGTTCGGCGATGTCAATCTGCTCATCACCGGCCTGTACACGCCGGAGAGTCGCATTCTCATCAAGCGGACGCTGCGGGAGCGCATCGGGTCGGTGGCGCCGTATCTGGCGCTGGACGACGACCCCTACATCGTGCTGGACGGCAGCGGCGCGCTGTATTGGATTCAGGACGCCTACACGACAACGGAGCAATTCCCCTACAGTGAGCCCGAGATGTTCCAGCAGCAACGGCTGCGGTATGTGCGGAATTCGGTGAAGGTGGTGGTGAGCGCGTACGACGGGTCGATGCGGTTCTACATCGCCGACGGGGGCGACCCGATCATCAAGGCCTATGCGGCAGCGTTCCCGGGGCTCTATCAGCCGATGGCGGAGATGCCCGCCGACTTGCGCGCGCATGTGCGCTATCCGGAGGGGTTGTTCGACCTGCAGGCGCGCCTGTTCACCGTCTATCACATGCACGACCCGCAGGAGTTCTATCAGAAGGAAGACCGGTGGATGCTCGGCCATGAACTGCCGTCGAAGAGCCCGACCGGCAACGAGGAGATGGAGCCGTATTTCGCCATTCTGCAACTGCGCGAAGAGCCGGCGCCGGAATTCGTGCTGCTCATCCCGTTCACGCCCGCGCAGCGGCCGAACATGAATGCGTGGATGGCGGCGCGCTGCGACCCGGCGCACTACGGCGAGTTGGTGGTGTACGAATTCCCGAAGGGCGAATTCGTGCAGGGGCCGATGCAGATCGAAAACCGCGTCGATCAGGACACTTTCATCAGCGAGCGGATGACGCTGTGGGGGCGCGGCGGGTCGGAGGTGCTGCGCGGCAATTTGCTGATCATTCCGATGGGCGACGGCGTGTTGTATGTGGAACCGCTGTTCATCTCGGCGCGGACGGAGGGGGGCGCAATCGGGCAGGGTCTGCCGCAGTTGAAGCGGGTCATCGTGGCGAATCAGGACCGGCTGGCGATGGCGGAAACGTTGCAGGACGCGTTGGCACAGTTAGTGGGCCGGGCGAGCATCGCGGCGCGCGAGCCGACTGGTGCGACGGCGCCGGCGGTCACCGGGGATGCGGCGTTCCGCGAGCAGGTGCGCGCTGCCTATGAGCGGGCGATGGCGCGCAAGCGCGTGGGCGATCTGGCCGGCTTTGAACGCGAATGGGACGCGCTCGGACGGCTGCTGGGCAGCGAGCCGCAGCAGTGAGGGGATGGTGACTCGAACTCCCCTCTCCCGCCCCTCGCTGCGCTCCGAGCACTCTCTCCCTAAAGAGGAGAGGGACGACAATCGACCCCTTGCCGCAATCCGTCCCTTGTTTCCTCGATTCTTCACTTCCTCGCCTTTGGACTTTCACAATAAACCATTTGTTTGCTAGGATGGAGTGTGCCGCAAAAGGCGTCAGCGCCCATCGTGCTCGGGATTGACCCCGGCCTCGCTGCGACGGGGTGGGCGGTCGTCACGAACGGCGGGGGCGGGTTCCGGCTGCTGCGCTCCGGCACCATCACGACCACGGCCCGGACGCCGCTTCCACAGCGGCTTGCACAGGCGCACGGCGCATTGCAGTCCATAGTGGAGGCGTGGCGGCCGACCGTGGTGGCGATCGAGGCGGTGTATTCGAAGGAGGCGGCGCCGGGGGCGAGTTTCGCGGTCGGGGCGTCGCAGACGCTGGCGATGCTGCTGGCCGGGCAGAGTGGATTGCCCGTGGTGGAGGTGACGGCCTCGACAGTGAAGAAAGCGGTGGCGGGCAACGGGCGCGCCGGCAAGGGCGCGGTGGCGCGGGCCGTGCAGACGCTGCTCGGCGGCGCCGACGGGCTGAGCGGGCACGCGGCGGACGCGGCGGCGATTGCGCTGGCGGGATATCTGGTGAGCGAGTGAGGGCGATATGATTCGGAGTCTGACGGGCGTCATCGCGTCGTGGGAGGACGAGCGGCTGGTGCTGCTCGTGGGGGGCGTCGGTTATGAGGTGCTGGTGCCGCCGATTGTCGGCGAGGCGTTGCGGGCGCTGCGGGCGTCGAAGAACGGTCAAGGCGACGAGCCCGCGACCGTGACGATGTACATCTCCTTTCACCAGAGCGAGCGGCAGCCGAAGCCGGTGCTGGTCGGATTCCTGAAAGACATCGAGCGCGAATTCTATGAGGCGCTGATCACCGTCGAGGACATCGGGCCGACGGCGGCGCTGCGGGCGCTGGTGATGCCGGTGCGGCAAATCGCCCGCGCCATCGAGGAGCGCGACCCGACGACGCTGCGCAAACTGCCCGGCATCGGCGACCGCAAGGCGGAGAAGATGATTGCGACGCTGCACGGCAAGATGGGCAAGTTCGCGCTGCTGCCGGAGACGGGGCGCGTGGCGAAGGCGCCGCTCGATGTGCGCAGCGAGGTGCTGGAGGTGCTGGTACGGCAACTCGGCTATCGCCCGAAGGAAGCAGAGGCGCTGGTGACCGCGGCGCTGCAGCGCGACAAGACCATCCACACCGCCGAGGCGCTGTTCGAGGAACTCTATCGCAGCGGCGAACCGGCCGGCGCCGGAGCGGCGAAGTGAAGAAGGACCCGGCCGCGCCCGGTCCGCGCGTGAAGAAGGAACCGACTGACCAGGACCTGCAGCGCCTGCTCGCCCGCGGGACGCCGGAGGAGGACAACGAACTCCGCCCGCGGCTGCTGAAGGATTACATCGGGCAGGAGCGCGTCACCGAGACCCTGGCCATCGCCATCGAAGCGGCGCGCAAGCGGGAGGAGCCGCTCGACCACACGCTGTTCCACGGCCCGCCGGGCATCGGGAAGACGACGCTGGCCTTCATCATCGCCCGCGAGATGGACACGCAGATCGTATGTACTTCTGGGCCGAGTCTCGACCGGGGCGGCGACCTGGTCAGCGTTCTCACGCACTTGAAGCGCGGGGATGTGCTGTTCATTGATGAGATTCACCGCTTGCCGGCCGCCGTCGAGGAACTCCTCTATCCGGCGATGGAGGATTTCGCGGTGGACATCGTCTTCGGGAGCGGGCTGTCGGCTCGGGTCCACCGGCACCGGCTGGAGAAGTTCACGCTCGTCGGCGCGACGACGCGTACCGGGATGCTCTCGCGTCCGCTACGCGAGCGTTTCGGCATTTTCCGCGACTTGGATTTCTATGCGATCGAGGATTTGTGCAAGATTGCAACGCGGTCCGCGGGCATTCTGAGCATCGGCATCGACGCCGACGCAGCGCGCATCCTGGCGGAGCGCTCGCGCGGGACGCCGCGCATCGTCAACCGGCTGCTGCGGCGCGTGCGTGATTATTCGCAGGTACGCGGCACGGGGCGCGTCACTACGGCTGACTCGGAAAAGGCGCTGGAACTTGAAGGCGTAGACACCGCCGGGCTGACGCCGCTCGACCGCCGCTATCTCGAAACCATCCTACGCAACTATTCGGGCGGGCCGGTCGGCATCGAGGCGCTCGCGTCAACGCTGCAAGAGGACCTCGATACGCTGGTGGATATGGTGGAGCCGTTCCTGCTGAAGGCGGGGTATGTGAACCGCACGCCGGGCGGGCGGAAGGCGACGCCGCTGGCGCTGCGGCATTTGGGGCTGGAGGCGCAGTCGGGGTTGTTTAGCTAGATTGCAGGTGGCGCACTAACTTTCGCAACTGCGCCATGTGCTCGGGCCAGTGGCCGAAGGTGTTGGAGGCGATGATGCTGAGCGGGTCGGCGCCGAGTTCGAATGCATCGTCGGGAAGCGCCTCGATCAAGTCCTGCACCCGCGCCATGCTGGTTTCGAAGTCGCTCCACAGCGACTCGACTGACTCGCCGCGACGGCGCGCCAGGTCGTCGGCGTTGAGGCGGTGCAGGCCCTCCTCGTCGGACATCGGCCAGGGCTTGGGCGGCAGGCCGTCGCGGACGGGTTCGAGCATATCGCAGCACACTTCGTTCCAGTAGGTGAAGTGGCCGACGAAGTCCTTCATCGTCCAGCCGCCGTCGGGGCCGGGCTGGTCCCATTGCTCGACGGGGAGGCGCTGAATCCAATCCACCATCCGCCCGCGGGCGCCGTCGACGAGCCATTTGGTCATTTCGCGGTAGGGCATCAGTGATTCTCTCCGGTGGTCGGCGGCGTTGCCTTGGGGAAGCGCAGGCGCGGGAAGACACGCCGCGTATTCTCGGTGGCGGCGGATGTTACCTGTTCGACGCTGATTCCGCGCACCGCCGCCAGCGCCTGCGCGACGAGCGCGACATAGGCGGGCTCGTTGCGTTTGCCGCGGTGCGGAGCCGGGGTAAGCCAGGGCGAGTCGGTTTCGAGGAGGAAGCGATCGGCGGGCAAAGTCGCGGCGACCCGGCGCCGTTCGGTCGCCTTCGCGAAAGTGAGGACGCCGCCGAGACCGACGACATCGCCACGCGCCATAACTGCTGCAGCGAGCGCGTCGTCGCCGTCGAAGGCATGCCAGACGCCGCGCACGGTGGGGTGTTCCTGCATCACGCTCAGCAAGTCTCGGTCGGCCTCGCGCTGGTGGAGGATGATGGGCAGGCCGGTCTCCTCGGCTAGTGCCAAGTGGGCGCGCAGCGAGTGGAGTTGCGCCTCGCGCGGCGCGTAATTCTTGAAGAAGTCGAGGCCGCTTTCTCCGACGGCGACGACACGCGGGTGGTCACAGAGCGCGCGCAGTCCGGAGCCCACTGCATCGGAGTACTCGTCCGACGAGTGCGGATGGACGCCGACTGCCGCCCACAGGTCCTCGTGCGCTTCGGCGAGTTCCACCGCGCGGCGGCTCGAAGCGAGGTCCCAGCCCGGGATAATGCACGCCGCGACACCCGCGGCGCGCTCCCGGGCGAGGACGGTTTCGCGGTCGGCGTCGAATTCGGGCGCGTTGAGATGGCAGTGGGTGTCAATCACGGGAGACGGAAGAGGGTAGACGGAAGACGGGAACTGCTCAACTGCCCTATTCCGGCCTTCCGACCCAACGGGTGTTGTACCGGTTCATCAGGCGGGCGCGCTCGGTGGTCAGCGGGTAGGGCTGCGTCGGCGGATAGGCGGTCATGCCGAAGTACGGCAGCGGCTCCACCATCCAGCGGGTCGCATTATTGCGCTCGTAATCCTTTCCCCAACTCCAGGTGTGCAGGATGAGCGTGCGCGCCCAGCCGGCGGGGAGCGGCGGGAGTTTGGCGGCGTCGAAATCGCATTGGATGGCCTCGCCGGGGCGCGAGATGGCGTAGACATCGTCCTGTGCGGCGAGGAGTTCGGTGACGGCGCCGAGTTTCGAGTAGAAACCGATGTAGGTCGGCTTCAGCAGTTCCGGCGTCGTGCGGCCCCATTGGAAAACAACCGGTTCCTTGCCGTCGGGCCAGAGCGGCTCGAGGAAGCCGGTTTCGTGCAGCGTCGCCTCGGTCAGCGGCAGTTCAGTGCCACGCACTTGTGCGTCTCGGCGGCGGGCGCCGATGCGGATTTCGTCGAAGTAGGCCTCGAAGGTGCCCGACATCCGCAGCAGGTGCTCGCCCGGCCGTAGGCGGCCGCTCAAGTCGACGACGATGGTCTTGGGCAGGCCGCAGGGCAAGCCGGTGTCGGGGACGACCGTGCGCCAGCGGCCATCGGCCTGTTGCGCTTCAAGCATTGGCGTGGAGAGCGGCAGCCGGCGCTCGGCGGCGGCGTAGATGTCGTTGCTGTGCGGCCACATCAGGAATCCGTGCAGCGTGAGGTAGAGGCCGGGCGCACCAGTGGGAACGGCGCCGAGGTCGAGCGTGAATGACCACGGCTCGGCGAACCCGGAGACGCCGCGCGGGGTGATGGGCAGGAACCGGCGATCGCGTTGGGCGGCGAGGGCCGTGACATCTTGGCCGCCCGCATCGAGCACGCGCGCCAGCGGGCGCGTCTCGTCCATCGCATACAACTGCAGTGGCGCCGGCGGCGGCGGGCGGAACTGGAAGCGGCCCTCCGGCCAGACGGCGACGCCCGCCGGGTGGTCCACCGCCACCAGGTGCACTTCGTCGAGGTGCAGCACCTCCTGCCACGGGTTGGCGATCTGCAAACTGTAGCGCCCGTCCCGCAGCGCAATCGGCGCCAGGTCGCTGATATTGAGGAACTCCGAAGGCATGCCGACGCTCCAGGCGCCCGGCCCGCGCCAGGCGCCGACCAGGTTATTGCCCTGGATGTCGGTGACGAAGCGGTATTGCGTGCCGTCCCAAGCGAAGAGCAACGGGCAGGACGACTCTTTGCGGTTCAGTTCACCGATGTGCGTGGTCGTGTTCGTCCGCACGATGGTGACATACTTGCGGTTCTCGGGCGTGACGGGGATTTGACCCGCGGGGCCGAACTCGACCTGTTGCGCGGGCTGGCGGTCGCTGTCCATCCGGGCCTGGGGGAGGCCGACGGCGTGCGTGCCGCTCGTCCACGACAGGCGCACATAGTCCACTTCGGGCTGGGCGCCGATGCCGACCAGGACGGGTTCGGTGGGCGTCGCCGCGGCGCTCTCCGTGCATTGCACTTCGACGGCGCGGGCAATCGGACCGGCGACCACCTCGACGCGGGTGCCGACGGCCTGGCGGTTGCTGGCGCTGTCGCCCATCCCTTCGAGTTGCAGGCGGACCCAGTGGTTACTATTGCCCTGATTGAATTGGATCTGCGTGAATGGACCACCAACCCCGTCCCAGGGGTAGAGAAAGTCGGCCCAAAAGACATCTGGAAAGCCATTCTCGTCAAAGTCCGCGACTATCATGTCCCAGGGGAATTCGCCCATTCCACTCAGACCGCTTTCGGGAGGCGTCTCTTCGAAATCGCCCGCGCCGCGGCCCCGCAACCACATCATCTCTGTGTTGTAGGAGGTGAGGACATCAGGCCACCCATCATTGTCGAAATCCGCGATGGCAAGGGAGCCGCCGACATGTGACAGTTGTTTTGATTCGAAGGAACCCGCCAGGTTGGTAAACAACCAAACGGACTTCTCGGTCGTGGCCAAGATGTCGGTCCACCCGTCACCGGTCACATCCCCCGCTGCGACTCCAATGATCGGCCCTTGATTGAAATCTCTCAGGACCTGTGTCTTCTGAAACTTGCCCGACCAGTCATTGTAAAACACCTGCAATCCGGTCGGTCCGCCGAAAATGAGGTCGGTCAACCGATCTCCATTCAGGTCGGCGGCGCAGCCAGTATTCGCTCCCTTGATTCCGTCGAGCCCGAACTCTTTGGTGGCTTCGGCGAATTGCGCCTTGCCCAGATTTCGGAGGACAGTCACACCCGTCTTGGGATCACTCAAGATGATTTCAAGGTCGCCGTCGTGGTCGAGGTCCACGAACATCACATGTTCACCGACTGGCTTAACCGGCAGCGGCGCTTTGTGGAAGACGCCCTTCTCGCCTTGCAGAAACATGCCAACGCCGCGCAGGAACAGGTCGAGGCGTCCGTCGTTGTTGAGATCGCCGAGCAGCGCTCCTTGCGCGCCGCGCACAGACGCCAGACCCGACTCTGCGGTGATGTCCTTGAAGCGCGCTTTGCCGTCGTTGACTAGCAGCCACACTCGATTTGTGACGAAGAGCACATCCGGAGCGCCATCACCGTTCACATCACCAACCTCCGATCGCAATCTGCCTTCCGCCTCCTTCTTAGTCGCGTTTCCTTTTATCGGAGCGACATTCGTTACGGCATTGATCTTCAGCTTCGCAGGCTCGGGGGCGGGGGGTTCGGCGACCGGCTCCTCCAACGCCCGGGCGTATTTGCCGCGCTCGTAATACTGCTCGATGTTCTTGGGGAACAGGCCGGGGTGCGAACTGAGTTGTTGGAAGCGCTCAAACGCGGCCTTCGCTTCGGCGGTCTTGCCGAGGACTTGCAGGGTCATTGCCAGTCGGTAATTCGCGCTCCGGTGCCACTGTCGCAGTGCGACGGCGCGCTGCAGGAACGGCAGCGCCTCAGCGTGCTTCTCCTGGTCGGCGAGGACGCTGCCGACCCAGTAGTTCGTGTCGGGGTCATTGGGGTCGGCGGCGAGCGCCTGCTTCAATGCCGCCAGGGCCTCATCGAGCCGGTCGAGTTTGATGAGCACCAGGCCGCGCGTGAAGCTCGCCGCGGGAGACTTCGGTTGCATCCGCGCGGCGAGTTCGAGGTTTTTCAGCGCCTCGGTGAAATCGTGTTTGTCCTTCTCATTGCCGCGCTCGAAGTGCGCCAGGCCGAGGTTGTAGCGGGCCTCGAAGTAATTCGGATTCGCTTTCAGCGCGGTCTCGAACGACTCGATCGCCCACTGGTAACCCTGCTCATACCAGAGCATCCGCGCCACGCCCAGGCGATTGGCTTGCCGGGCGGTCTGCAGTTGCGCCGCGTTCGGCTTGGCGGGCGCGCAGCGGACCAGGAGCAGCGCGGCGGCGATGATGAGAAGTGAGGTGCGCTTCATCAAGTCCCTTGTTTGCCTCGGGAGCAGGGAATCCCTACTCCGGACAGGTAGAATGGCGGCGGGGAGGCGCCCGATGGCAGTCCCACGGGGTCTGATCGCCACCGCGTTCCGAATCACAGTGACGCTCGCCGTCGTGAGCGCGTTCGCCGCGCCGGTCGCCGCCATCCCCGATTGGCTGAAAGACCCGTCCTACGGCGACCCAGTGGACCTCTCGAAGCGGCACAACCTCGAACAGCCCATCTCGCTGGAGCGCGAGGACATCACCGTCGCCGACTTCTTCCAGTGGCTCGACGACGAGCACGACATCCGCCTCAAGGCCGAAGCGCCGGCGCTCACAAAGCACCTGGCCATTTTTGTCCACGATCGGCCCGCGTGGGAAGTGCTGGAGGCAGTCGCCGGCTCAATGCACGCCGAGTGGCGGCTATCGCTGACGAACCTGTGGCTGCGGCTGTCGCATGCGCCAGATGATTTTGAAGGGCTGTCGCTGACATTCCAGGAACTGCTCTACGAAGCAAACCAGTCCTCTGGAGATGACTTTGGCCCGCCAGAAACACGTAAGCCATCGGTCGCAGACCGCATGCTCAGTGACTGGGTGCAACAATTGACTTCCGATGATGTTCGACAACTGTATTCATCGGAGGGGCTCAAGACAGACCGTTTGCAATCGGACTCGACCCACCACTTCTTGGACTTCTTGCGGGAGCTGTCGGCATCGGCAGTCTCCCGTCAACTCAAGCCATTCTCTCTGCGGTCATTGGCCCCCTATATCGTCGTCGGAGAACCCGGCAGTACATTGGTCCTCTGGGTTGCGAAGGCCGAAGAGGGCTACACGGTAGGCTATTCCATTGGCGGACATGGCTGGGGCGCAGGGGGCTCGACTAGCCTGCCAGAGGGATTCGAGTTCGCGGCGCGCGCGAATGCCCCGGGTATCACCGATTTTCTGAAGGCAGTGCGTGAAGAGGAATATCGGCGGAACCCGCAGCTACCCCCTGGTCATACGGGCGCAGCCGAAGCGAGTGCGATCTGGAGTGAAGCAAGAAAACGTGGGTATGCAGGCGACCCAATCGTCAGCAATGTGCAGCGGTATACTTCGCGCCGGACCCCCGGGATGCCCCTTCGCAGCCCGAGTGATTGGGAATGGGCCAAGTACGGCGCGCAAGATCGGGTCGATGCGGGTTTGAAAGAGCGATTACTCGCTGTCGGCGCCGATGTGCCAAAGGGACTGACCCCTGCTGCCGCGGCGCGCTGGATCGCCGACAAGGGGGAAGTGAGCGTCGTCACTCTCGTTCGCGATGGACGCGCGAGCCAGAACATGATTGCTGCCGCGCCGTCCCTCATGGAGAGCGTAGGACAACTGGGGAACGCGTTGCAAACGGAGTGGTGCGCTTACCACAGAGTGATTTACGGCGCGCCGCGACTTCGTCCTGAACCAGCCACTCAATTCGTGCCAGAATTCCAAGGACTGCTCGCCGAGTATTTACCGCACACCTGGCGACGCGCAATGGCGCAAGCACCGCGACGTGAAGGGGCACTCGACTCGGCGAATTCGCCACTCGATGTCCTCGCGGCAGTATCGGAAGTGCTCACCGATCGCGAGCGCAACATTCTGAAACAAGACTTTCTCTTCTGGCAGGATTTGCAGCCGTGGCAACAGGAGCGTCTGACACGCGCGTTTTGGGATAACTTCCTTCGACGCCTGACGGAATTGGTGCCGCCGCAAGTGCAAGAACGTTACGAAAAGCTGCGAAACGCCCCGACTCTCCGCGGATTACTGAAGATCATGGAGGACGAGGACACTGACACAGTCGGACTGTGGTTAGAAGGCGACCCTGAACCGTATGCCTTCACCCTCCCGCCCGGCATCCTCGCCCACCTAATGAAACTGAAGCAGCAAGCCGACGCGGAGAAGACATCGGCGACTGCACCACCTCCCCCGCACTGAAGCGCCTTCCCCCCGCGCTGCTGCGTTGTTAGACTCAGCGCGCCGTGGAATCTCCCCTGACGCCCCTGCCAACCGCCGAGTCCGACGCCTTCGCTGGTGACGGGGGGCCCGCCGACCGGGCGGCACGGCTGCTGGGCGACCTGAACGAGCCGCAGCGGGAGGCCGTGAAGCACAAGGACGGGCCGCTGCTCATATTTGCCGGCGCCGGCTCGGGCAAGACGCGGGTGCTCACCTACCGCGCCGCCTATCTGATCGAGCACTACGGCGTCCGGCCGCACCAGATTCTCGCCGTCACCTTCACCAACAAGGCGGCGCGCGAGATGCGCGACCGCCTCGACCGCCTGCTCGGCGCGCGGGCGCGCTCGCTGCTGTGCGGCACTTTCCACGCCATCTGCGCGCGCATCCTGCGCAGCGACGGCGGTCGCCTCGGCCTGGCCCGCGACTTCGTCATCTTCGACGAGGACGACCAGCGGACGCTGATGAAGGAGGTGTTCCGCGACCTCGACATCACCAGCGACACCCTGAAGCCCGTCGAAGTGCTGAACGAAATCGGCCGCGCCAAGAACGAACTGCAGGACCCGCACGCCTACGAGGCGGCGGCGTTCTCCTATTTTCAGGAACAGGTGGCGCGCTGCTATCACCGCTATCAGGCGAAACTGCGCGAGAACCACGGCGCCGACTTCGACGACCTCATCCGCCTGGCGGTGCAATTGTTCGAGCAGCACCCCGACATTCTCGCCGCCTATCACGACCGCTTCCGCTATTTCCTGGTGGACGAGTATCAGGACATCAACTTCGCGCAGTATCAGTTGGTGCAGCACCTGGTGAAGCAATCGCGCAACCTGTGCGTCGTCGGCGACGACGACCAGTCCATTTACGCCTGGCGCGGGGCCGATATGCGCATCATCCTGCGCTTCGCCAATGACTTCCCCGACGCGACGATTGTGAAATTGGAACAGAACTACCGCTCGACGCAGAACATCCTCGACGCCGCCTACGCCGTCATTCAACACAACGCCACGCGGCACGACAAGCGGCTGTGGACGGCCCGCGACCGCGGCCTCAGGGCGCAGTGTTTCCAGGCCGCCGACGAGCACGAAGAGGCGCTGTTCGTGGCGCGGACGGTCGAGGATATCGTGCAACACCAGGGCGGGTCGCTGGCGCAAAGCGCGGTGCTGTATCGCACGCACGCGCAGTCGCGCGTGCTGGAACAGGTGCTACTCACCTTCGGGATGCCGTATCGCATTGTGGGCGGGCTGCGGTTCTACGAGCGGAAAGAGGTGAAGGACATCCTGTCCTACCTGCGCGTGCTGGCGAACCCGTTCGACACAGTCAGTTTGGAGCGGGCGCTGAAGGCGCCGGCGCGCGGCATCGGCATCGTCACGCTCGACCGGTTGAAGTCGTTCGCCTCCGCCGAAGGCGTGGACTTGATCACGGCGATGCTACGCGTCGGCGAAATCGCCGACATCGCGGGGTCACACCGGCGGGCAGTCGCGGACTTCGTGGCGTTGCTGCAACTCTTCATCGAGCGGGCGGAAACGGCGTCCATCACCGACCTGGCCCGCGACCTGATCGAGCAGACCGGCTATCGCCGGATGCTCGAAGAAGAGGGCAGCATCCAGGCGCGCACGCGGATGGAGAACCTCGACGAATTGCTCTCGGCGACGCGGGAGTTCGAGCGCGAGACGCTGCTGCCCGTCCAGACGGCGGAGCCGGCGTTCGGCGAGACCGGCGCCGAGGACGACCCGCCCCTGCGGCGCTTCCTCGAGCAGGTCTCACTGATGACCGAGGCCGACCGCCCGGCCGACGAGACCGAGACGCTGACGCTGATGACGCTGCACGCCGCCAAGGGCCTCGAATTCGACACGGTGTTTCTGGTCGGGATGGAAGAGGGCGTCTTCCCGCTCGGGCGGGCGGCGATGTCGCCGAACCCGGACGACCTCGAAGAGGAGCGGCGGCTGTGCTATGTCGGGATGACCCGCGCCCGCGACCGGCTGTTCCTGACACTGGCGACGACCCGGATGCTGTACGGCAACACGAACCGCAATATGCCCTCGCGCTTCCTGCGCGACCTGCCGGAAGTATTGGTCGAGGGGCTGCCGGGCTTGCGCGCGCCGCAGCGGGTGAACTGGGACACGATCACGACCGAGCCCGACCCGGAGGCGCAGGAAATCATCGCCCGCGCCCGGCGCGAGCGGCGGGCGCGGGCGCTGGTCGCGGAATCGGACGATGTGCCGGTGTCGGACATCGATGCGCCCTTCCGGGCGGGGCAGGCGGTGCGGCACCCGAAATTCGGCGAGGGGGTGGTAGTCAGTTGCGCGGGCACGGGCAAGGACTGCATCGTGACCGTGGCGTTCCGCACGAAAGGCGTGAAGCGGCTGGCGCTGGCCTTCGCGCCGCTGGAAACAATTTAGGGGAACTGGGGAACAGGAGAACAGGGGAACGGGATTACTGCGCGGGAGGTGGCCCGCCCTTCTTCCGGGCGGCGATGCGCGCGAGGAGCACAATCAGCAGGACGAGACTGACCACGACGACGGCGCCCAGGATGGCCAGGCCGTTGGAGCCCTCTCCCCCGTCTGGCACCGCAACGGGCGGGGCAACCTCCGCCAGTGGGACCACAAGCGCTAAGGCAGCAAGCGGCATTTCGCCCTCCTCTTGGCCCCCAGCATAACATTGCGAAACGAACCCAATTTCGCCGCCGGCGTCCCTTCTTCACCAAATCTTCATCCGGCGCGGAACCAAATCGCCCTTTCGGCGTCACAATAGTAGCGATATGACAGAGCATGGTGACTGCGGTAGAGAGGATAGTGCGATGCCGCTGGTTCTCTACCAGAATGGCGAGATGCAACTGAACGCCGAGGTGAGCCGACTTCGGCGCGAGGTCGCCGACCTCAAGCGACTGGTCGCACGGCTGCTGGACGAAGTGCAGTCGGGCCTCGCTGATGACCTCCCGCTGCCGGGAGACTACAGCGAGCAGAACTAGGCCTCATCCGCCGCGTCCGCCGACGGCGTGACGCGCACGAACTTGCGGGGCCGTCCCGAATAGGTAGGGGGCGGCCCCGCCGTTTTTGCACAAGGCCACGCAGTGGCGCCGCCGAACCGATGCGGGGGAGGGTGCGGATGAGTCTTGGGACCGGTATCGCCGTTGCGGGCCTCTGGATTGGGATCGGGATGGCCTTTCTGGGGCTGTCGCGCGCGGCAGCGCCTGGATGGGAAGTCATCTGGAGTCTGCTGGGCACCGGCTTCTCGTTGAGTATTGCGCTGGCGCTGCTCGGCCCGAGCCGCAGCGTTTAGGCCCGCATGCCATACACGCAATTGCTGACGGCGCCCGCGGCATCGCTGGCGGCCGGCGAGGTCCTGGGGATCGCCCTGCGCGTCCTGATTCTGGCGGCGGTGCTGACAATCTCTCTGCGCCGGCGGGACCTGCTGGCGGGACGGCCGGCGTTCCGACTCATTCTGCAATTGAGCTTCATCCCCGTGCTGGCGGTCGCACTGGTCGGACTGGTGGTCGGCCTCTTTCTGGCAATCCTACCGCTGCCGTTCATGGACTTGCTCGGTCTAGTGCTGTCGCTGGCGGCGGGCTATGTGGCGCTCAATGCCTTGATCTCGAAGCACTTCGATCTCGACCTGGACTACGCGCATCAACTGACGATGGAAATCGGCATCACCACCGTGTTGCTGTGGCTGATTGCGGGCGCGGTGATTATGCTGTCGACCCGCGCGCCCGGATGAGCGGCACGCCGGCCAACGGAGCGCTCCTGGCGGGCGCGCTGCTGTTTCAAGTGGTCTCGCTGGCGATGGTGGTGTGGTGGCACCTGCGGCGCGGGCTGCCGCGCGTGCCGAGTACGCTGGGACGGGAAGTGTCGCTGATCACTACGGTCGTCTTCTTGGCCTTCGTCGGCGGCGCTGTGGCGGCGATGGCGGCGATGCAAGGCCGGGCAACCGGGCGGGTCGTGTGGCCGGCGGCGCTCACGGGCGGGAGCGTGGTCGGCTACGCGGTCTTGGCGTTGATGCTGAAGCGCATCTTCCATCTCGAAGAGAAGCGGTCGTTCGGCCTGGCAGCGCGCATCGGCCTCACGACGCTCTTCATCTGGGTGGTCGTCAACTTCGCCGCGCAGATGGCGGCGCGGTTGCTCGCCGGGCGCTGACCCTACGGCTCGAAGCGCAGCGTCTTCGCCGAGACAACGAACCCGACGACGGCGACCGCGGCCATGACCCCCAGGTTCAGCCCCAGACCGTGCGTGTGGTAATTCAGCACCGCGCCGCGCAAGCCGTCGCTCAGGTAGTAAATCGGGAGCGACTGCGAGACATAGCGCATCCAGTTCGGCATAATCTCCGGCGGCCAGAAGACGCCGCCGAGGAAAATCATGCCGAGGTTGATGAGTTGCGCCGTCACCAGCGCGCCCTGGTGCGTGCGCACCAGCGAGGCCACCAGGAACCCGAGCGCCAGGAAGGCCGCCGAGCCGACCAGGACGAGCGCCGTCAACTGCAGCAGTTGCAGGCGGGGGTGAATGTGAAAAAGCAGCGCCGCGGCGCTCAGCAGGATGATGGTCTGCAGGACGGCGATGATGGTGCGGAAGACGCCCTGGCTGGCGAGGATGGTGCCCTTGGTGACGGGTGTGGCCATCAGGCGCTTGAGAATCAGTTGCTCGCGGCGCGTCGCCAGTGCGATGGCGACGAAGACGCCCGACTGCATGATCGCCATCGCCACGATGCCGGGCACCATGTAGTTCAGGCCGTTGGCTTGCGCGCCGTTCGATTCGTCACTCGCCAGTAGATGTTGGTCGAGCGTAAGCAGCTGCTCCTGGCCGGTGACGCGAATCTGGTATTGACGCGCCCCTTCGGTGAGAATGCCGATCATCGCTTGGGAGGTCGTCTGGCGGCTCGGGTCGGTCCACACTTGCAAGGCGGCTTGCTGCATCGACATCATGTCGGTGGCCGCGTCTTCGGTGATGACCAGGATGCCGCTCAAGTCACCCTTTTCGAGTGACTTCTTCAACTCGTCCAAGTTACTGCTTTCCGTGATCTTGAGAATCTTGGCTCTCTTTTTCAGGCCTTCTTCAACAAAAGCATCCACGACCGGGTTGTGCGCCTGGACAACCAAGCCGAGCGAGAAGGAGACATTCCTCGACCCCGCGCTCCCGAACATCGAACCGAAGATGAGCAGGAAGATGAGCGGGAAGATCATGCTGAAAAACAGATTGATGCGGTCGCGCCGGAAGGCGCGCAACTCGGCTTTGACCAATGCCCAGAGCGCTTTCATTCGCGGATCCGTCGTCCGGTCAGCTTGAGGAAGACATCTTCGAGTGTCGCGCGGCGCAGGTGCAGGTCGTCGATGGCGACGCCGCGCTGCGTCGCCAATTCGGTGAGCGCGGTGGTGGTGCGGCCGGGCGATTCGGTGAAGAGCGTAATGACGCTGTCCGTCGTTTCGACCGACGACACGCCCTGCAAACCGCGCAGGTCGTCGGGCTTCAGCCCGATGGTCGCCGAGAGTTCGAGCGCCGTTTCGCGGAAGTGCTCCGCGACCAATGCCTTCGGACTGCCTTCGGCGATGACCTTGCCGTGGTCGACGATGGCGAGGCGGTCGCAGAGGCGCTCGGCCTCTTCCATCGAGTGCGTCGTCAGCAGCAGCGTGCGCCCCTGGGCCTTCAGCGCCAGCAGGATGTCCCAGACGGCGCGCCGCGCTTGCGGGTCGATACCGGAGGTCGGCTCATCGAGGAAGACCAGTTCCGGGTCGTTGGCCAGCGCCAGGGACAGCGACACCCGCTGCTTCTGTCCGCCGGAGAGTTGCTTGAACAGGCGGCCGGCGCTATCTTTCAATTGCACCAGGTCGAGCAACTCGTCCGGCGTCCGCGATTTTGCGAAGAGCGCCGTGAACAACTCGAGCGTCTCCCGCACGGTCAGATCGCCGAGCAGTTGCGCCTCTTGCAGTTGAATGCCGATGCGCTCGCGCAATCGCCGGCCGTCGCGGCCGGGGTCGATGCCGAGCACGCTCACCTCACCGGCGTCGCGCGTGCGCAGGCCTTCCAGGATTTCGATGCTGGTGGTCTTGCCGGCGCCGTTCGGGCCGAGCAGGCCGAAGAGTTCGCCCGTCTGCACCTGGAACGACGCGCCCGCCACGGCCTGCACCTTGCCGTAGCGCTTCTGCAGGTTGGAGACACTGATCGCGGGCGCCATCGAGTTCCCTGCCTTCGACTTTAGCACACCGCTCCCTGCTGCGTGCCGCCGGCGCGGGCGGTTGTTATGATGCCCGGCATGTGGCGGGCGGTGCTGTTCGACCTGGACGGGACGCTGGTGGACTCGTCGGAACTGCACATCCGGGCGTGCGACCATGCCCTGCGGACGCTGCTCGGAGTCACCGCCACGCGGGCGGAACTGCTGGAGGGGATGGGCGTGCGGCTGGTGGATTTCTTCGTCCGCTGGGCGCCGGACCGGGTCGAGGCATTGCGCGACGCCGCCGTCGCCGCCTACACCCGGGAGCACCGGCAGTTCATCCGCGCCTACTCCGGCGTGCCGGAGATGTTGGAATGCGTGCGGCGGCGCGGGCTGGCGACGGCGATCGTGTCGTCGAAGCCGCGGCGCTCGATCGATCTCGACCTGGACGCGCTCGGCCTCGCCGCGCATTTCACGGTGCGCATCGGCGCCGGGGAGGTCTGGCGGGGCAAGCCGGACCCGGAGTGCATCTGGCGGGCGCTGGTGCGCCTGCACCGCAAGCCGGCCGAGACGCTGCTGGTGGGCGACCATGTGAATGATGTGCTGGCAGCGCGGGCGGCGGGGGTGCGCGTCGCCGGCGCGCTGTGGGACCCGCTGCATCGTGCGGTAATGCGCGCTGCGGGGCCGGACTTCCTGTTGGACTGCCCGTGTGACATCAATACGATCCTGGGTCCACCGAAGCAGACATCCCCCTAGTTGGCCCTCAACAGAAAAGAGGACGCCCTGAAGGCGTCCTCTGCGGGGCTCTGGGAGTTTCCTCCCGGTATCCCAATACATTATACCCTAAATCAGACAAGGCCATCCGAAATAGACAACACGGAAGATGCGGCGAGGGGGCAGGCGAGAGGACGCCCTAAAGGCGTCCTCTGTGGGCTCTGGGAAGATGATCCCCGGTGTCCAAGTAGTAGATACCCACTTCGCCGTCGAAACTCGCGCGGTGCCCGCTCGAATATCCACAGCCGCCTTCAAACTCGCCGACCTGGAGAAGCGACAGCGCCACACCCTGCGGGAGACGCCGCGGCGGCACTTCCGTACCGAGGCGCAGTGCCTGCAGTTCGTCAACGAGGTGGGCTTTTGCGTCTTCTTTCCGATGCACGGGACGCCGATCCCCAATCTCTACGATGCGGGTGGCGGCGGATTCTGGGGCGAGAAAGACTCGGAGCAATGGGCCTGGGGCTGGAAGGACACGCTGCCGGCGAAGGGCAAGTGCTTCGCCACATTCGCCATCCGGGACTGCTCGACGCTGGTGGCGTGGGAGACGCTGCCCGCCATGCTGGCCGCCTTTCGCCGGCGGCAGAAAGCGCCGCTCGACGCCGACAGCCGGCGCGTGCTGCAAGTCCTCGGGCGCGAGGGCGCTCTGACGAAGCGGGAACTGCGCCTGCAATTCGGGCCAAGCACGCCGAAGAATACGCGGCGGCTGAACGCGGCGCTGAAGACGCTCGGCAGCCGCTTCCAGGTAGCGGTGGCGGGGGGCGTGCAAGAACACTGGCGGCAGCATGTCTGGGACCTGGCGGAGCGCCGCATCCCGGCGGCGGTGCCGCGCGCAGCGAAGAAATTGAGCGAACACGCGGGGCGCGTGATTCTCGCCGAGCGGTATGTGCGGGCGGTGGTCTTCACCACACCCGCCGACCTGCGCTGGCTGTTCCAGTGGAAGAAGGCGGAAGGCGATGCGGTCGTCGCGGACCTGCTGAAATCAAAGGCGGTGGTGGAGGCGGAGGTGACAGGGTTGGAGGGGAAGTTTTTGGTTTCGCTTGCGAAGTGACATCGCCCGTGTCCGGGGATGAAATCCCCGGACTCACCGTGAACGCCCGCTGAAGCGGGCTCGTACGGCGAACAGATCGGGCCGGTTAGGAGACCGGCCCCTACATTTGGGGGGCGCCGCAGGAATGCGGCTCCTACGGACTCACCAACCGCACGCGCCGCCGCTTTCCAACCTCACCCCGGCTTCCCCCTTCGCCCTGCGGGCTTCGGGGGACAAGTCGCCACCCCTCTCCGTTAACGGAGAGGGGCAGGGGGGATGTTGTTGTTCGACTTCGACCGGACGCTCCTACTTCGGCGGGGTGACGCAGGCGGTGCCGAAAGTGTAGGCGTAAATGGCGACGCCGCGCTGCTGCGGCAGCAGGCGCAGTTCGCCGGCGCCGTAGGCGCCCTTGATGATGCGATACATCCGCCCGACATCCACAGTAAAGAAGGTGCGACCACCGCGCTCGACGAGGTCCTCGCCGCGCCGGCCGGGCGGGACGGGCTTACCGTCGAGGAGTGCCTCGACCTCGACCGGCGCGTCGCCGGCCGGTTTCCAGACCGCGTTCACATCGGCGCCGCGGAAGGTGATGCCGATGTAGCCATCGCCGGGGTCGCCGTCATAGGCCGTGGACTCGCGGCCGGCTTTCCAGGGGCCGTGCAGGTAAATGAGGCCTTCCTGCTTCTTGCCCGGGTCCTGGTAGCGGTGCGACTTCTCTTGGAAGAAGCCCTCGGCGTTGCCGAGGTCGCCGCGGGTGTAGCCGCAGTAGAGTTCCGGCGTCATCGGGTAGCAGACGGCGCCGGGCTTGTCGGTGTCGCGCACCAACTCGGTCATTGCCGGGAAGGTGAGCGCCGGGTTGATTTGCTTCAAGAGTTCCTGAATCTGGTGCTCGGTCTCCTGATAGCCGCCCTCGCCGATATGGTCGTAGCGAATGACGCCGTCCTTGTCCACGAGGAACTTGCGCGGCCAGAACGAGTTGGCATACGCGGTCCAGATGGCGCGGTCGCTGTCGGCGACAACGGGATACTTGAGGCCGAAGCGCTGGACCGCCTGTCCGACCGCCTTGCTGTCGGCGGCGAAGGAGAACTCGGGCGTGTGCACGCCGACGATGACCAGCCCCTTGTCGGCATACTTCTCATGCCATGACTCGAGGTAGGGCAGCGTCCGGATGCAGTTCACGCAGGTGAATTCCCAGAAGTCCACAATCACGACTTTGCCGCGCAGGTCCTTGATCGAGAGCGGCTTCGAGTTGAACCAGGCGACGCCGCCGGTAAAATCGGGTGCGCGCAATCCCTCTCTCCCTCCGACCATCATCGTGGTCGCACCGCCCGGGCTGGTCGTCATGCCGCAGCCGCCGGTGACGGCCGCGAGCGCCAGGATGAGCAGAATGGTGTGATGTCCGACGCGCATGGGGTTCACTGGCCTCCGCCCAGGTACAACGCGCCGCTCAGGGATTCTGTTCCTTGGCAAGTTCGCGGGCGGCGGCCAGGTAGCGTTCGACCGCCACCTCCCACTTCTGCTGGGTGTGCAGGACCAACTCGATAATTTCGCGCACGGCGCCGTCGCCCCCCGCCCGGCTGGTGACATAGTGCGCCGCCGCCTTCACTTCGGGCCGGGCATTGGCCACCGCGAAGGCGGCGCCGGCGATGCGCAGCGCCGGCAGGTCAATCAGGTCGTCGCCGACATAGGCGACCTGGGCCAGGTCGAGGTGGTGCTGCCGCGCCAGCCGTTCAACGGCGAGCCGCTTGTCGGGGGTGCGCTGCCAGACGCCGACGCCGAGTTCCTCGGCGCGCTTGGCGACCGCGCCCGACGCCCGCGAGGTGACGAAGAACTGGTGCAGGCCGGCAAAGTTGCCGAGCGCGATGCCAAGGCCGTCGTGGATGTTGAAGGTCTTGTATTCCTCGCCCATCGGGCCGTAGGTGACGCGGCCGTCGGTGAGGACGCCGTCCACATCCATGGCGAGCAGGGCGATGACGCGCAGCCGCGGCATCAGGTCCGCGGACACTTCCTCGCTCAGCGCGGGGGCGATGGTTTCGATCATCGGCTGGTCGTCCTTCCCCACTACCGTACCCGGTTTCCTCATTCTACTGCCTTGCCCGGCGCGACGCACCGGTGCTAGCATCGGCCTGCCATGCCGGCCTCCGCCACGAACTCCCCGCCCCGCGCGCAACTCGACGCCCTGCGCCGCGGCGCGGTGGAAATCATCCCCGAAGAGGAATTGCTCAAGAAACTCGAGCGGGGCACGCCGCTGCGCGTCAAACTCGGCATTGACCCGACCGGCCCCGACCTGCACCTCGGCCACACCGTCGTGCTGCGCAAACTCCGGCAATTCCAGGATTTCGGACACACGGCGGTGCTCATCGTCGGCGACTTCACCGCCCGCATCGGCGACCCGAGCGGCCGCAACGAGATGCGCCCGCACCTGACCAGTGAGCAAATCGAGCGCAATGTCGCCCGCTACCGCGAGCAGGCGTGGAAGATTCTCGACCCCGACCGCACCGAACTGCGCTACAACAGCGAGTGGCTCGGCAAACTGACCGCCGAGCAGATTATCCGCCTCGCCGCCACGCACACCGTCGCGCAACTGCTGGAGCGCGAGGACTTTGACACCCGCTACAAGGCGCAGCAGCCGATCGCGCTGCACGAGTTCCTCTACCCGCTCTACCAGGGCTACGACAGCGTCGCGGTGCAGGCGGATGTCGAACTGGGCGGGACAGAGCAGAAGTTCAACCTGCTCGTCGGGCGCGAGTTGCAGCGCAACAACCCGATCGGCCCGGCGCAGCCGCCGCAAGTGGTGTTCATCATGCCGATCCTGGTCGGGCTGGACGGCGAGCAGCGGATGGGCAAATCGCTCGGCAACTATGTCGCCGTCGAAGACCCGCCCGACGAGATGTTCGGCAAACTGATGTCGCTGCCCGATAAGGCGGTCATGAATTACCTCGAACTCCTGACAGACATGGCTGAGGCGGACTTGCTCGCTTGCCGCCATCAGATTGAGACGAAGGGACCGGCCGCTCGCGATGTGAAGCTACTACTGGCGTCTAGAATAGTGGCGCAGTACCACGGGGACGAGGCCGCGGCGAGCGTGCGCGAGCACTGGGCGCGGCTGTTTCAAGGCGGAGACGACGCCGGGGCGACCATTGAGACGGACGACCTGCCAATCCCCGTCGGCTGGGACGGCAAGACGCTGCCGCTGCTGACGGTGCTGACTGACCTGGACCTGGCGCCGAGCAAGAGCGAAGCGAAGCGCCTCATCTTGCAAGGCGGGGTGCGAGTGAACGGACTGCGCGTCGAAGACGGCGCGTTCGGACTGGAAGTGAAGCCGGGGACGGTGATCACGGTGGGGAAGCGGCGGCGGGTGCGGTTGGTGAGTCCGTAACCCCTCTCCCCTAGCCCCTCTCCCCGCAAACAGGGAGAGGGGAAACCAATTCTGTCGGGTAGCGCGGGCGACTCGCCCGCGCTTCACTTCGAGATTCCTCTAGCGCTCTTGAGCTGCGGCGGGCTCATCAGTTTGTTGGGGCGATTCATGCGTCGCCCCAAGAGTGATTCGTTCTCCAAACGCGAAGGCGCTCATCGTTTGTTGGGGCAGTTCATGAACTGCCCCAACACGACGCCGCTCATTCCGTCGACAGTCTTGGGCGCGCCCTGAGCCGCAGCGCAGAAGTCACGATTGGAAATAATGGGGCGGGGGTGAGGGTCTCGCCGCGCAGCCTCACCCCCTACCCGTTACTGCATGCGGAGAGGGAAAGGCAGGTTGGATGACATCATCTGACCCACAGTCTCCGCGCTATGCCGTCCTCGTTGCTGCTTTCGCCCCGCCCTTGTAGACCACGACATAGATCAACCCCAACGCCATCCCGAATATGGCCTGACCGGCCAGACTGCCGATGGCGGTCGAGCGCATGGTGTCGGTGGTAACCGGTGAGAACATCGGGTTGCCGAGCGCCAGCGGCATCGCAATCAGGCCGCCGAGCACCCACCAGACGACGCCGTACAGCAGACCGGTGCCGAGCGCGGCGCCATACGACCGGGCGCTGCCGAGGAAGGCCCCATACAGCCCGCCGATGACGCCGCAGATGGCCAGGTTGAGCACCCAGGCCACCGCCATGCTTTCGGACCTGAGAATCCGGGCGACCATCAACAGCGTTGGGGCCTGCGTGCCGTCGGGGGCGGTGCTGCGCATGACCTGCATGATGACGCTGAGTAGGACGCCGGCGAACAACCCCGCCAGCACCCCGCTGCCGACCTTGGACCGCATTCCGTCCTCCTCCAGGCCGCGGTCCGGGACGACCGAGGCCGCTCCCCGCCGGCGACAGACCCGCGCCGGGTCGGGGTCGGGGCCGCTCCAGGCAGCCCGCCGAGGGCGGACCCACGGACGGAAGGGTACTCCGTCCCGGGTTCGCTTGCAAGACGGGCGCTTGCTCTCCAAGCAAGGCCCGGCGGGCGGTCGCGCCTTGTCTCGCCTGGCTTCGGGGAATAGACTGGGACACTTCTGGGGAGGCCGACATTATGACGATTCGCCGCTGGGGACTGACCGCGCTGGGCTTCGCCGCCCTGTTGTCGCTCAATGCAAGCGCCCGGGCCGAAATGCGCTCGGTGAACCTGACCGTCCAGGGGATGACCTGAGGCGGGTGTGCCAGCCGCGTGACGGCTGCGCTCAAAGGGGTCTCGGGGGTGGACACGGTGCAGGTGACGCTCGCCACGAAACTGGCGACCGTCACTTTCAAGCCGCAGAACACGGTCCAAATCGAGGATTTGCGCAAGGCCATCCTGCCCACCGGCTTCAAGCCGGCGGATGCTGTGATTGAAGTGCGCTGCGGACTGTCGCAGTTCCAGGGTGCGACGGCGCTCCAGGTGACCTTCAGCAATCAGGTCTATCGCCTGGCGGACGGCAAGGATGCCGAGGGCAAGGAATTGAAGGGCATCGTCCAGCGTCTGGCCACCGACGCGGTGGGCCAGAAGGACAAGTTGCTGGTCGTCACCGGTTTGCACGAGGATGCCCCGCCGCCGGCGAAGGAGGGCGAGAAGCCGCTGCCGCCGGTCCTGCGCGTGACCGCCTACCGGTTCGAGGCGCCGCCCCCAGCGCGGTAGCCGGGAGCCGGTCGCGGGTAGCCGGTAACAGTCGACCGACCGAGACGAGGTCTGCTCGGGCCGCTGTTTCTAGAGCGGAAGATTCGCCGCCCGCGTGATGAAGACGGCCATCGCAGCGCGCGTGACGATGGTGGTTGGCCGAAAGTTGCCATCGCCGAATCCGCTGGCTATGCCCTTCTCCGCAATGTACTCGATGAAGCGATACGAGGGATGGGTACAGGGCACATCCGGGAAGGTCTCGCTTCCGCATGGCGGCGGCGAGAAGGCCACAAGATCGCCGTCTGAGACATTCCGGACACGCGACAGAAAGATCGCCATGGCACTCCGGCTGACGGGATTGCCGGGCTTGTAGGTGCCGTCGGGAAACCCCGAGGCAATGCCGTTGCTCACCACATACTCGACGAACTTGTAGAACGGGTGGCTGCAGGCCAAGTCGGAGAACGATTCGCTCCCGCACGGGGGCGGGCTGAAAGCCGCGAAGCTGCCCAGGACTCGATCGACGGTGCGTGCCATGAAGACCGCCATGGCCCCGCGGTTCACCGTGCTGTTCGGCTGGTAGGAGCCATCGCCGAAGCCGGACGCGATCCCCGCGGCGGCGACCGCTTCGATGAATCGCCATGCCCAATGCGTGCAGGGCACATCGGTGAAGGTCGCATCCCGGTCACAGTGAAACAACAGCCAGACGGAGCCGTTCGGCCCCTGCCCGGATGTGAACGGCCCCAGAAATTGACCGGTTTGGCCACTGTAGCGGTATACGCTGTCGGTATTCTGATTCAGGACGCAGACATACAAGTTGCCGTCGGGGCCGAAAGTGTGCGCGTAGGGAAAGTCCAATTCGCTTCCGCCGGCGAACGCGCCCAGGAATTGGCCCGTCGTACCGTTATACCGGTACACCTTGTCACCGTACTCATCTGACACATACAGACCGCCGTCCGGCCCAAACACGGCGTCCGTCGGCACTTGAAGATTGTGGGCGGTCGTGAAGTTGCCCATGAACGCGCCGGTTGTTCCATTGAATCGGAGGACATCATCATTCCCAAACCCCACGACATAGAGATGATGGTCGGGCCCGAATGTCAAACCGCTGGGATAGAACAAATCGCCGGACCGGCTTGGCACGAACGCGCCCAGGAAGGCACCGGTTGTTCCCTGGTACCGGAGCACTGCGTGCGTCATAATGCTGGTCACATACAGATTGCCGTCGGGGCCGAAGGCGAGGTCCATGGGGCTGTCCAAACCTCCGCCGGACGCGAAGACTCCAAGGAAAGCGCCGGTGCGGCGCTCATACCTGAGAATCTGGCTAGTCCCGTAACTGCAGACGAAGATGTCCCCATTGGGACCCTCAACGAGGCCGCTGGGCATGATGAGGCCTCCGCCCTGTGCGAAGACCCCAATGTATGCGCCCGTGATGCCGTCGTACTTGAGGATGCTGTTCCCGAAACCGCTGGAGACGAGCAGGTCCACGGCGCGGGCGGGCGTTGTGGCGAATACGGCCGCGGCGACGACAGCGCCCACCACTCCCCAGATACGCATCGTGCGTTCTCCTTGCATTGGCCCGAGTCCGCGGCTTCATTTCGACCCGCCGCAGCGGCCCCCTGCCAATGCACTCGAGCGGCATCAGCCTTCTCCTGGCAGGCGGGCGGGGTACAATCCCCGCGTAGCCGGGCTGCTCGTCATTCCCAGGCTGAACGGAGCCGCCAAACTGGCGCGCTGACGCGTGGGCGCGATGACGCCTGACGCTGGGAGGCACACAGCCATTCTGCAAGTCAGCGGTCTGACCAAGGTCTACGCCGGGCGGCGCGGCAAGTCCGTGACCGCGGTGGATCAGGTCAGTTTCGCGGTGGCCCGCAACGAGATCGTCGGGCTGCTTGGCCCGAACGGCGCCGGCAAGACAACAACCATCAAGTGCATCGCGACGCTCATCCGGCCAACGGCGGGGCGGATCGAGATTGACGGTGTGGACGCCCTGCGGCGTTCGCAGGCGGCGCTGACCCGCGTCGCCGCCGTCCTCGAAGGCAACCGGAACATCTACTGGCGACTGACGGTGCGCGACAACCTGCAGTTCTTTGCCGGCCTGCAGGGCCTGCCCCTCAGTCGCGTGCGCGGGCAGATAGACGAGCTCATCACGCGCTTCCAATTGACGGACAAGGTGAACACGCAAGCGCGGTCGCTCTCGCGCGGGATGCAACAGAAACTGGCGGTCGCCTGCGCGCTAGTGCGGCAGACGCCGCTGCTGTTGCTCGACGAGCCGACTCTCGGCCTCGATGTCGAGGCGTCGCACGACCTGCGCCAGTCGCTCAAACAGATGGCCGACCGGGGGGAGCGTACCATCGTCTTGTCGAGCCACGATATGAATGTAGTGCAGGACATTTGCGAGCGTGTCATCATCATCAATCAGGGGCGCGTCGTGGTGGATGACCGGGTCGCCAACCTCAAGCGGCTGTTCACCGCGAGCGGCTACCGGTTCGTCGTGGGCGGGCATTTGACAGCGGACCAGGAGGCCCGCCTGCGGGCGCGGGTACCGGTGCTGACGACCGCGCCCTCCGATCACACCACCACGATTGAGGCCGATGTCATGGACGAGCATGCCGTCTACGATTTGATTGACATCCTGCGCTCCGACGGCCTGGTGTTGCAGTCGGTCGGCCGGCAAGACCCGCACCTCGAGGAGATTTTCCTGCGCATCGTGAAGGGGGCGCCGCGATGACGCGCCTGATCGTGCTGCGGGCGATGGTGACGAAGAGCATCCTGCAGGTGCGCCGGTATCCGTTCAATTTGATTTCGGGGTTGATCACGCTGATGGCGGTCTTCCTCGTCGTCTTCTTCGGCGCCAAGTATCTGATGGCCGGCTCGCCGTCGGCGGCGATTGCTGGCTCGCCCGTGACCTCGATGGGTGACAAACAGGCGGGAATCGTGCTGGCCCTGATGCTGTGGGCCTTCACTCTGTTCGCTTATTCGGACGTCACCTGGCATCTCATGCAGGAGGCGACGCAAGGCACGCTCGAACAACTGTATATGTCGCCGGTCGGATTCGGCTGGGTGGCGCTGTCGGACGCGGCAGGGTCACTCATCATCAATTTCACCCTGTCCTTCAGCATGCTGTTTCTGATGATGCTGATTTCCGGGCAGTGGTTGCACATGGACTTGGTGAGCGTCGTTCCGCTGATGTTGCTCGTCGTGTGGGCGGTGTACGGCATCGGCCTGCTGATCGGCGGGATGGCGCTGGTATTCAAGCAAGTGCAGGCCGCGTTTCAGATTATGCAGTTCTTCTGGCTGGGGCTGATCGTCGTGCCGATTGACAAGATGCCGCTGCTCAAATACGCGCCGGTCGCCTGGGGGCGTCACTTGCTCCAACGAGTGATGTTGCACGATGAATCCATCACGCGGATGCCCCCGGGTGACCTCATGTTCTTGGTCCTCAACTCTGCCGTGTATTTTGGGCTGGGGTATCTGGGCTTCAAGTGGTTCGAGCGGGTGGCACGCGACCGGGGGCTGCTCGGGCACTACTAGCGGCAGCGGGGGTACAATCTCTCCGTGGCCGGGCTGCTCATCATCCCCACGCTGAACGAGGCCGCCAATCTGGCGCCGTTGGTGCGCGAAGTGCGCCGCCACGCGCCGTCATTGGAGGTGCTGGTGGTGGACGACGCCTCGCCCGACGGCACCGGCGCCGAGGCCGACCGCTTGGCGGCGGCCGATGCGCAGGTACAGGTCCTCCATCGCGCCGGTCCCCGCGGTTACGGCCGCGCCTGCCTGGAGGGTTTTCGCTGGGCGCTGGCCCGCGACTGCGACCCGATCCTGACGATGGACGCCGACTTTTCGCACGACCCGGCGGCGCTGCCCGACCTGCTCCTCGCCGACACGGAATTCGATGTCGTCATCGGGTCGCGCTATTGGCGTGGGACGCGCGTCCGGCACTGGCCGCGCCACCGCGTCTGGCTCAGTCGCTTCGCCAATCTCTACGCGCGGCTGGCGACGGGCCTGCCGGTGGCGGACTGCACCAGCGGCTATCGGTGCTATCGGCGGCGCGTCCTGGAGAGCATCGACTTGGGCACGGTGGTGTCGCACCACTATGTCTTTCTCATCGAACTGGCGGCCCGTGCTCAGTGGGCTGGATGGCACCTCGGCGAAACGCCGATCACCTGCACGGAACGACGCCACGGGGAGTCAAAACTGACCGCCCGGGTGCTGGCCGAGGCGATGATTGTGCCGTGGCGATTGCGTTTGGCGCGGCGCCACTGGCAGCGGGCAGCGGCCGCGCCTGCTACCATCAAACCGGAGGTGTCGGAATGAAGCGACGCTGGCTACGCGGGTTCACCCTGGTGGAGATGCTCGCCGTCACGGCCATCATTTCGAGTCTGAGCGGCAGCGGCGGCTACACTGCTGTCCTGGACAAGGCGCGCGAGACCGCGTGCATGGTGCAACTGAAGCAGGTCTACGACGCGCTGGTGATGTTCGACCAGGACAACGGCGGCCTGCCGACGGCGGTGTTGTTCCCGCGCAAGGAATACAAGAACCGCGACCCGTTGAGTCTCGCCAATGTGCTCAAGCCCTACCTCGGCGGCGGAGGCGTGTTGCTCTGCACCGGCGCCGGCCCCGAATTGAAGGGATACGGCATCAGTTACGCCTGGAACAGCAACCTGAACGGGCAATCGCTCGAGGCGCTGGCGAACCCGGGGCAGGTGCCGCTGTTGATGGACGCCAATGCGCTCATCGGCAAGCCCGCGCACCGCGACGGGTGGAACATCCTCTACGCCGACGGCATCGTGCGTTTCACGAATCAGAAGCCGAACTGGAAACCGCAGTAGCGCTCGCACCCAGCGAGCGATAGGCATCAACCCGGCGGAGTGCTTCTGCCTGGTTACTTCCCCGCTGTCTTGTTGCCTTCCCCGCGCAGAAAGCGTTCCGCCAGAATGACCGCCACGAAATCGTCAAATGGTTGGGGAGGCAGTTGCATCGTGCGCGGGACCAGACGTCGCCAGCCGCGGGGCGGGTGGGCGTCGAAGTAACGCTGGCGCGCTTCCAGGGTCGAGGCGCGTTCCGAGACCAGTTCGATCGGCACTTTCGGAAACACCCGGAACAGGTCGCGGCGCAGCGGCCGGGCGCCCGTCGCGTCGCCGAGGACGAGCAGGCGGATTTCATGCTGCTTGAGCAGTTCGCCCACGCGCTCAACGATCTGCGTGCGCCGCACGACTTCTTTCAGGTGGACGCCCGATGGCCCCACGATGGCGAGGCCGCACTTGTCGGAACCGGGGTCGATGGCCAAGACGGCCTGCGCGGCGGACGCGGTCACCGCTGATTCGGCGAGGTCTGCTGGCCGGCGCGGGTCAGCGCCGGCTCGACGCGCAGTTCCACCCGGAGCGGACCGGCGACGGTCGTCTCCGCCGCCGCCACCACCGCAAAGTGGGCCGGTCCGCCGACGGCGCGGATGCGCCGCACCGCAACAATCATCTCATCGAAACCGATGTCGCCGACCGAGTCGCTCGGCGTGTCGCCGAACCCGGCGCCCGGTGTGGTCTCGGGGAGCACTCCCTGCTGGCGCGCTTGCGCGCCAGCCGTCCGCAGCGCGCGCATCACCAACAGCAGGAGGTCCAATTCCGAGTCGCTCGCCGACACTTCCTGGGCCGCCAGCGCGTCGCCGGCGCGATAGACGACGCGATTCTCGAGCAACTCGAAGCGCAGCGGAACCGGCTGGCCGGCGACCGTGTTCACCGCCGCCAAGCCGCGCACGACCACGCTGCGGCGCGCTTGCTGCACGCCGGCAACGAGACTGGCGAGCACCGTCTCCTCATCGTAAACGGTGATGCCCTCGCTGCCCGACTGCAGTTGCGCCACGACGATGGCCATGCCGTTGGGCCCGCGGGCGCCATGCGCCTGCGCGTTGGCGTTGAGTTTGCGTATGAGCAACTGCAGTTGGCCTTTGATGACTTCGGGGTTGGCATCGGAGTTCACGATGTCGCGGCCGACTTCATCATCACGGGCATAAATGAGCCGCCCTTCCCGCAATTCCGACAGCATCGCCACGGCGCCGAACTGATTTTGACGGGCGGCGGCAATTTCGGCCTCGAGGTTATCGCGCTCTTGCTGCAACCGGATCGTGTCGGCGCGCAGAGAGACCAGGGTCTGCGTGGTTTGATCTTGGAGCCGCTTCAGCGCGTCCGACGCATCTTTGAGATCCGCGCGGCGTGCCGCCAGTTGCGTCTCGGCAGCCGTCAAATCGCGCTGTGTGCCTTCCAAGCGGGTCTGCGATTCGGCCAAGCGCTGCTGCGCCAACCGATTTTGGGCCTCGGCGTCGCGCGCCCGTTTGTCGGCCACCGCCAGCCGCTGGGTAGCATCATGCAGTTTCCCTTCGACGGTCTTCAGTTGCGTCGAAGACTGTTGCAATTCGGTATTCAGCCGATCAAAGTCGGCCTGCACCGTCGAATACTTCGTCTGCAGATACGCCAGTTGCGCGCTGACGCGCTGCGCTTCTTGCTCCATCCGCTCCTTGTCTTCGCGCAGGGCGTTGACCTGGAACAGGCCGGTGCGCACATCCCGCGACACCAGCATGGCGCTGCCGAGCGTGAGAATCGTGATGACGATTCCGGAGACCACGGAGAAGAGGATGGCGGTGTGGCGTGGTCGCAGTCCGAAAATCGTGAGGCGGCGCCTGCCCAGTTTCCGACCCACCAAATCGCCGAGGTATGCAATCAGGGCCCCGGCTGCGATGAGGACGGCGACGAGTATGTATCCGTAGGCTTCTTTCACGGCCCGGCACGGCGCGCCGGCCGTGCCCGGGCATTATCACAGCCCTACGCGGCAGCGTCAACGACGGGCGCTGCCTCTACCTCGGCACGCGCCGGCCGCGCCATCAGCGACAACAACCCGTCGCGCGCGCTCTTGCGCGCGTCGAGGACGGCGAGCACTTCGGCGCTGATGGGCATCTCGATGCCGCGCGCGGCGGCGAGCCGGCACACGACCCGCGTCGTCGGCACGCCTTCCGCCACCTGCCCCATCTTCGCCAGCACCTCGTCGAGCCGCTCGCCGCGCCCGAGCGCAAACCCGACCCGATAATTGCGACTGGCCGCGCCGGCGCAGGTCGCAATCAGGTCACCCAGTCCGGAGAGCCCGATGAAAGTCTCCGCGTGCGCGCCCAACGCGACGCCGAGGCGCGTCATCTCCGCCAACCCCCGCGTCATCAGCGACGCCCGGGTGTTGGCGCCGAACCCGAGCCCGTCGCACGCCCCGGCGGCGATGGCGATGACATTCTTCAGCGCGCCGCCGAGTTCGACGCCCGCTATGTCGGTGTTCGTGTAGACGCGGAACGCGTGCTCCATAAACAAGTCCTGCACGCGCCGGCGTGTGCGGTCGTCGCCGCCGGCGACGACCGCGGTCGTCGCCACGCCGTTCGCCACCTCTGCCCCCAGGTTCGGGCCGGACAGGACGGTCAGCCGCGGCTCCGCGTCCGGCAGTTCCTGAAGGATGACTTCGGACATCCGCAGGCCGGTCGCTTCTTCCAGCCCCTTCGCCGCGCTCACCAGCAGTTGATCGTGGGTCAGCCGCGGCCGCAGCAGCGCGCTGACCTCGCGCATCGCCGCGCACGGCACGGCGAGAACCACAGCGGCGGCGTTCGCCAGTGCCGCCTGGAGGTCGTCGGTCGGCGTGATGGCCTCGTCGAGTGGGATTCCGGGGAGATAGCGCCGGTTCTCGTGCGTGCGGCGCAAGTCTTCAATCAGCGCCGCGTCGCGACCCCACAGGTGAGCCGGCACGCCTTTGCGCGCTAGCAAGACGGCGAGCGCCGTCCCCCAATTGCCGGCGCCGAGGACGGCGACCGGGCGCTCAGTCATTGCGACCCGCCGACCGCCGCCGGCCGATGCGCGGCTCCTCGCCGCGCAGGAGCCGCCGGATGTTGGAAATGTGCCGCACGAAGATGAGCGTCGCCCCCCCGATGCCCAACGCAGTGATCGGCGCACCGGTGTGCATCAGCCTCATCGTGATCGGCACCGCGACGACTGTCACGAGGGTACTGACCGAGACGATGCGCGTCGCCCACAGTGTCGCGCCCCACACACCCGCGGCGATGACGGCCGTCGGCCAGTGCAGACCGACCACTGTGCCCAGCCCCGTCGCGGCGCCGCGGCCGCCGTGAAAACCGGCAAAGACCGGAAAAGTGTGCCCCACAATGGCGGCGACGCCGGTCAACACCCAGCCGCCCGCCGGCCACCACGCCGTCGCCTCCCCCCCCAACAGGGCGCGCGCCGCCAGCACCGACACGACGCCCTTGCCGAAATCGAGGGCGAACACGACGAGTGCCCAGCCCGGCCCCAGCGCGCGCCAGACATTGGTGGCGCCGATGTTCCCCGAACCGACAGCCCGCAAATCGATACCGCGGCCGCGCGCCACCAACATGCCGAATGGGACAGAGCCCAACAGGTACGCGCCGGCCATCAACAGGGCCAGTGTCATCGCCGACGCGCTCGCCGCGCTGGAGTATGCGGAATCGATCCGCTTGCTGCGTCACAGGAGGGGTGATACGCTGGCCGCCCCGCAATGGTCTTCCCCATCGGCGACACCTTCCCCAAGTATCGCATGCCCGTCGGCGTCCTCGCGCTCATCGCCGTCAATGTGGCCGTGATGGTGCACACCTGGGGGATGAGCCCCCACCAGCAACGCGCCCTATTCAGTTCCGTCGGCCTCATTCCGTGGGAAATTCTCAACGGCCAGGACATCGGCGGCCTGTCACCGCACCCGCTCTGGTTGACCGTGTTCACCTCGATGTTCGTACACGGCGGCTTCTGGCACCTGGCCGGCAATATGCTCTTTCTCTGGGCGTTCGGCAACACGCTCGAACAGTGGCTGGGGACGGCCAGGTTCCTCATGTTTTACCTGCTGACCGGCGCGCTGGCGGCAGCGCTGCACATCGCCATGCACCCGGCCTCGATGCTGCCGACCGTCGGCGCCAGCGGCGCCATCGCCGGCGTGCTCGGCGGCTATTTCGTTAGATTCCCGTTCGCTCGCATCCGCACGCTGGTCGGGTTCCCGCCGTTTCTGTTCGTAATCGGCATCCCGGCGCTACTCTGCCTCGGAATGTGGTTTCTGCTCCAACTTCAGGGCGGGCTGGCGACGATCGGGCCGGGCGAATTGTCCAACATCGCGTTCTGGGCGCACATCGGCGGTTTCGGTGCGGGCATGTTGTTGGTCGGCCTCTTCACGCCCGCCGCGCGGCAGAGGATGGTGTAACCGATTCCTGATGCACACACAACCTCACCTCTAGTCCCTCTCCGTTCACGGAGAGGGGTGCCCGCAGGGCGGGGTGAGGTCGGTTAGCGGATTGGTGTGCGGTCCACGTGCATGCCGCGAGTCAGCCACGGCACGCCCATCCCGACCAGCACCGCCCAGACGATGCCGATGCTCATCACGAAATCGCCGACGCTGAAGACATAAGGCTGTGGGTAGGGCGGCAGCAGACTGAACGGAAAGACATAGCGGTCGGCGAGTGGGACCAGCGATGTGCCCGGGGCCATCAGGGCGTGACGCAGTTCTTCTCCCGCGTGCTGCGTGAACAGCGCCGCGTACTGCGGCGGCAGGTGCGCGAGGGTCGCCGGGTCCACCGGCATCAGGCCGCCGTTGGCGACCGTCACGGCGAAGTTGAGCACCAGCCCCAACCCCGCGAGCGCCAGGCCCGGGACGCGCCAATTCCGGAGCAGCAGCGCGGCGAGCAGCCCGTTACCGCCGACGAACAGCCACTTCGTCAGGGCGGGGCGGACACCCGCGTAGGCGAGCGCTGTGGCGCCTGCCAGCAGCGCAAACAGGATGACGCCGAGCCACGCGCCGCGGATATCGAGTCGCCCCAGGTTGCGGAACCGCCCGCCCAGCAGCAGCGCTAGGGCGAGGGCGAGGAGAAAGGCGTCAACCGCCACGCGGCTCGCGGCGGGAACTGCGCAGGGTGTCGCTGAGGGCGCGCACCACCGCCGGGTCGTAGTAGCCCCCGGCCTCGGCGCGCAGCCGCAGCAGCGCCGCTTCAGGCACCAGACCCTCGCGGTGCACATACTCGTCGAAGTCGGACGCCGCCGACAGGATGCGGGCGCCCAGGGGCGGCTGTGGGTCAGCGTTGTAGGGCTTGTGATGCGCTTCCAGCAGCGGAATGACGGGCAGGCGGGACCCGAGCGGCTCGAGGATTTCGGCGCCGCGGGCCGCGTGGTGGGCCAGTTCGGGGTCGGCTTCGCGGAACTCGCTGCCGCGCAGGACACGCCGAGGAATGGACATCATCCCGACATCGTGCAAATAGGCGGCATATTCGATGGTCTGTACTTCATCGGGCGCCAGGCCGAGCCGTTCCGCCACGCCGACCGACAACCGCGCCACGCGCTCGCAGTGGCCAAGCGGGTTCGGGAACTTACTCTCCATCGCCCGCCCCAGGGCGCGCAGACACCGCGCGTAGAGTCGTTCCATTTCGAAACGCAGGCGCGACGCGTAGAACAGCACCGCCAGCGGCACCAGTACCGCCACCGCGGCGAACACCAACCCGACATCGCCGAAAATCTGCTGCCGCCAGCGGTAGCCATGCGCCAGCAGCAGGCCCAGGCCGAGCAGCGTCGGGATCAGGGACACCAGCCAGCGGTGGTGCGCGCGCCAGGCCGCCCCGGGGCTGACGCCGCGGTCGGCGCTGACAAACAGGACCTCGCCGCCGATGAGCACGGCGGCGAAGGTGGCCGCCGCCACCGCGACGCCGGCAAAGCCGCCAAGGGACGCCAGGTCCCAACGCGTCGGGTCGCCCGCCATCACCGTGCTGGTCAGCAGGCAGGCCACCACGACCAGGCCGACATGGTAGGCGAGGAGCACCGGCCGCTCGCGGCGGATGAGGCCTCCCGCGATGCGGGTGAGCGCCGCCACCCAGGCGGCGCCGGTGCCGCCGAGAATGAGCGTGGCGGCGAAATGCGACGCCAGGCCGGCGCTGATGAAGCCCTTGCGCGCCGTGGGGACGCGCATCAATTCGGTCAGCAGCCCCAACGCCAAGAAGAAGAGGACATCGCCGCGCTGCGGCAACAGCGCCAATTCGGGCGCGGTCATCACCAGCCCGACCATCGCGCCGAGCACCACGATCGGCAGCACCAGCGGCAGCGGCCTATTGACCGACAACGGCGGACGCCTCCTTCCCGCCGGCAATGGCGAAGATCTGCCGCACTTCGCTCTCATCAATCACTTGGGCGCTGATGAGCGACTGCTGCAGCGCCTGGACGACTTTCGGGTCGAACTGGGTTTCCGACGCTTCCCACAAGATGTCGAGCGCTTCGAGCGGTGAGAGCGCCCGGCGATAGGGGCGCGGTTCGGTCAGCGCCGTGTAGGCGTCGGCGACGCAGATGATACGGGCGCCGACGGCAATTTGCGGGCCGGGCAGGCCGTCGGGGTAGCCGCCGCCGTCCATGCGCTCATGGTGATGACGCACCCAATGGCTGATGCCGGGGTGGAATTCCATTTCGGACACAATTTCGGCGCCGGCGACCGGGTGTTTCTTCATTTCCACCCATTCTTCGGAGGTGAGTTTGCCGGGCTTGTCGAGCAGTTCTTCGAGATCGAGCAAACACTTCCCGATATCGTGCAGTTGCGCGGCGAGACTGAGCGCTTCGCGCTGCGTGTCGGGGAAGCCCAAGTGTTGCGCGATGCCGAGCGCGGTGTGGGCCACGGTGCGCGAGTGCTGCCCGATCGGCATTGTGGCGTGCGGGCCGGTCGGCGCGCCATGGTAGACGGAGTCGAGGGCGCGGGTGAGGACATCCACCGTATCCAGGTACAGTTGCCGTTGATCCGTGTAGGCGGCGAAAGTATGCCGCGCCCAGAGCAGCGGCACGATGAAGAGGGCGAGCGGGAGCAGGTGCGGGAGCACGAAGGATTGGTGGCTCACCTGCAGGTGCACGAGTTGGTAAATCATCGCCATCAACAAGCCGAACGGCGCCAGCGCCAGCAGGGGCGGCGCCACAAACCGGCTGTTGACCAGCCAAGTGCTCCAGAAGGGCGAGCGGGTGAAGAGTGAGACCGCGACGCTGACCAGCACCGAGTTGACCAGCAGATACACCACCGCGGCCGCCAGCAGGGCGCCCAGGTTGATGGGCATCTTGCCGGTGGCGGAGAAGGCGATCACTGTGCCGCCTAGCGCCAGATAGGCCAGGCCGGCCAGGCCGGCGGCCAATGCATGCTGAGCGGAATCGAACAGGACGCGCAGCCACGTCGGCGGGCCCGGCGACGGCTCGACCGCGGCGCCCGACTGGCCGCTGCGCCCGCGGCGCATGGCGGAGGAGAGGACGAGGAAGGCAATCGGCGATCCGAGGGCGCTGATCCAGGCGCCGACCGCGGGACCGGCGATCAGGATGGCGGCATAGTCGGCGGCGAAGTCGACGGAGGCGTGCGCCTCACCGCGCGGCAGGCGGACATCGCTGAGCGAGGTGATGACATTGAGGACGACAAAAAAGAGGATGACCTGACCGAGCGCGGCCTGCGACATCACCGGGGCGCCCGGCCCAATCCAGCCGAGCGATAGCGCCCCGAGGAAGCAAGCCCCGAGCAGCGCCACTCCTGCTACATAAACCGCTAGTACCCGCATCCGCCTCGTTCGTCCGTCCGCGCCCGCATTTTGGAGGAGAGGGAGGCACCCTCTACTGCTTTACTCTACTCGTCTCGTACTACGGTGAAGGCGGTGGGCCGATCCAGCGAAAGCTGGCGCCACCGGCCAACACTGCCGACGCAAGCGTCAGCAGCACGAGCAGCCATTTGCTCATGGGCTTACCTCCGGGGATATCACTCCCCTTGCACCGCTACGCAAGGAGGTAAGCCGCTCCGCTATCGGGGGGAGTTACCCCCCGGGAAAGACTCCGCTCAGCCTCTCCTCTCCTCCATATTCCGTGATTTTCAAGCCAATTCTAGTCCGAAAAGAGCCCCAAGCGGCGGTTGACGGCGTCCAAAGTGGCCGCCGCGGCAGCTTTCCAGGCGTCATTTCGCACCGGCGCCGCCCCCGTCAGCTCTTCATCCACCCCATTTCGGATCCAGCAGACCCGGACGCCGAGGACTTCGCCGGCCGTCCCGTTGACCGACCACTCCTCAACCGCCCGCAAGTCGACATCCACCAGGGCGGCGCCGCCGCCCTGCTCGCGCAAGACCGACCGGACCGCATCCAGCGTCGCCCGGGCGACCAGTTCGGCCTGGTTGCTGCGGACGCGCGGGCTGACGGCGGTGCCGATCGTCTGGCGGCCATCGTGGAGCAGCGCCACTTCCGATTGCACTTGGTTGCCGTCCACCGATAGGGTGATGCGCCCGAGGCGGACGCGCGGGGCGCGCTCGGCGCTGGGGAGCACATCGGTCCGCACCTGGGCAATGCTGATTTTGCGGTGATCGACGCGCAGTCCCAGATCGTTGACCAGCGCCGCTTCGATGTCGCGGGCGACCTGCTTGGGGTTGCGGTTCTCATCGATGAGGACATGGATCTCTTCGATGGCCCCGCCCTCGCCGACGGTGACGCGGACGGACAGCACGCTTTTGAGGCGTCGGACTGCGCGTTCGACTTCGTCTTCCGTTACAGGCCTGATGACATCAGCCACAGCGAAGTCTCCTCTAACCGACACAATGCCTCACTCGTCCGCCGGTCGAGTAAGCAAGCGCTGACTACGCTAGCAGCGTCCGACCACCAAAGTCAAGCCGGTCACTTCAGCTCGACTGTGCCTCCCGCCGCTTCCATCTTCGACTTGATGGACTGGGCCTCCTCCTTGCTGACGCCCTCCTTGACGAGTTTGGGCGCCCCTTCGACGAGGTCCTTGGCGTCCTTGAGGCCCAAATTGGTCACTTCGCGGATGGCTTTGATGACCTGGATCTTCTTTTCGGTCGTAAAGCCGGTCAAAGTGACATCAAAAGTCGCCTGCTCTTCGACAACTTCCGCCGCCGGCGCACCGCCCCCGCCCGCCATCGGGCCTGCCATCGCCATCGGCTGGACATCCCAGCGCTCCTGCAAGTGCTTCACCAGGGCGTTGAGTTCCAGGACCGACATCGATTCGAGTTGCGTAATCAGCGCTTCCGGATCCGTCTTGGTCCCAGCCATCGGTGTTGCCTCCCGTTTCGTTTCGTCTGCCGTATTAGGCGGCGGCCGGCGCGTCGCCGGCGCCCGTCTTGTGTGCGTAGGCCTCGAGCGTCATCACCAAGTCCCGTATCGGCGCCTGGAGCAGCAGCACCAGGTTGGTCACATTCCCCTGCAAAATTCCCACGAGACGCGCGTGCAGTTCGGCCCGCCCGGGCACGGTGGCGAGGACCTTCACGCCATCGGCGTCGAGCAGCTGCCCTTCGATCCATCCGCCCTTCACCTTCGGCAGCCCCACCTCTTCGAGAAACGCATTGAGCGCCTTGGCCGCCGCCACTGGGTCGTCCTCGATGAGCGCCAACGAAGTAGCGCCGAACAGGTGCGGCTCCAACTCGGCCCGGCGGGTCTCGTCGAGCGCGCGGCGCAGCAGCGTGTTCTTGACCACGCGGTAGCGCGTGTGGGCGGCGGCGAAGCGCCGGCGCAACTCCTGAATCTGCGGGACGGTCAGGCCGGTGTGGTCGGTGAGCAGGAAGCCGTTCGCCTGCTGCAGCGAGTCTCGCAATTCGCTCACCAGCGCCGGCTTGTCGATTTTTTTGACTTTCGCTTTCGCCATGGTCTCCTCACAAAAAACGCCCCCGCGACTCGGGGGCGGCGTAACCGCTCAATTCGAGTCGCCTCGGCAGGTGCCCGATCGGGATTATGCGTGTGCCCCTGCGGTCTGCGGCGGGATGGCTTTAGAGCGTGAAGGCCTTCGCAACCTCCTCGGCGTCCGCCAGGTCAATGGCGACGCTGGGGCCCATCGTAGACGACACGGTGATACGCCGCAAGTATTGCCCTTTGGCGGCGGCGGGCTTGGCGCGCAGGATGGCGGCCACGATCGAGGCCAAGTTTTCGGTCAGCTGGTCCGGGCTGAAGGAGACGCGGCCGATGCGCACCTGGACGACGCCGCCCTTGTCCATCCGGAACTCGACCTTGCCCTTCTTCAGTTCCTCGACCACTTTTCCGACATCGTCGGAGAGCGTCCCCGACTTCGGGTTCGGCATCCGCGGCCCGAGTTTCTTTCCCAATTTGCTGACCGACCGCATCATATCCCGCGTCGCCACCAGCACATCGAAGTCGCGCCAGCCCTCGTCAATCCGCGTGATCAGGTCTTCACCGCCGACGGCGTCGGCGCCGGCGCGCTCGGCTTCGGTGGTCTTGTCGCCGGAGGCGATGACGGCCACGCGCACCGCCTTGCCGGTGCCGTGCGGCAGCACGACCGTGCCGCGCACCATCTGGTCGCCCCGCTTGGTGTCCACGCCGAGGCGGATGGCGGCGTCCACCGTCTCATCGAACTTGGCGGTGCCCATTTCCTTGACCAGCGCCATGCCTTGCTTGACCGGCATGCCGCCGTTCCGGGCGGCGCGCGCCTTGGTCACCACTGCGGTGAATCGCTTGCCGTGTCGTGCCATCAGTCCGTCACTCCAATGCCCATGCTGCGCGCCGTGCCCTCGATCATCCGCATGGCGCTGTCGATCGAGATGCCGGGCAGGTCGGGCGATTTGCGCTCCGCGATCTGGCGCACTTGCGCGCGGGTGATGGTGCCGACGATGCCGCGGCCGGGCGTCGCCGCCGCCTTTTCCATCCCCGCCGCCTGCTTGATCAGAACCGCGGCCGGCGGTGTGCGCAGTTGGAAGGTGAACGAGCGGTCGTTGTACACCGTCACCACGACGGGCACGATGGTGCCCACCGAGTCGCGGGTCGCCTCGTTGTATTGCTTGATGAAGTCCATCAAGTTGATCCCGTGCGGCGCCAGCGCCGGGCCGACGGGCGGCACGGTGCTGGCCTGTCCGCCGGGGATGTTCAATTTCACATGAGCGACGACTTGCTTCTTTGCCGGTTTGCGGGCCATACCCTACTCCAGCTTGGCGACATCGCGCAGGTCGAGTTCGACCGGCGTCTCGCGCCCGAAGATCGGAATGGACACTTTCACCTTTTGCTTCTCAGGATAGACTTCGACGACGCGCCCGTGGAAGTCCTCGAACGGCGGCATCAGCACCTTCACCGTCTCGCCGGGCAGCAGGTCCACCTTCACCCGCGGCTCTTCGCCGAGCAGGGTGAGCAGGTTCGTCACCTCTTTCGGCGAGAGCGGCACCGGCTGCCGGTCGGGGCCGACAAAACCGGTGGCGCCCGGCGTGTTGCGGATGAGAAATCGGGTGGTGTCGTCCAACTCCATCTCGATAAACACATAACTAGGGAAGACTTTGTGTCGCCGCACCTGCCGCTTGCCGCGGGCGCCGCGCAGTTCCTCTTCGGTCAGCACCAGGATGCGGCCCAATTTCTCGCGCAGGCCGAGCGTTTCCGCCCGGCGCTCGATGCTGGTTTTCACTTTGTTCTCATGGCCGGTCAGCGTGTGAATTACATACCACTGCTTCTGGGCCGCGCGCGTGGTGGTCGTCATGCCGGCCTCATCGCATCAGCGGCGCGCTGATTTTTTGGATGAACTCCGCAATGGCCAGCACATACAGCGACATCAACGTGATCACTAGGATGACCACGATCGTGCCGCGCATTACCACCGGGCGGGTCGGCCAGGTGACGCGCAGCATTTCCGCGTAGGCCTCTTCGAAATAGCGCCGGATGCGCGCGAACAGACTCATCGCGCTACCCACCCCCGCGGCGCGCTTGGCGGCGACCGCGCTCACGGCTAGGCCTTCGCATTGATCCCGACCTCTTTGTGCGGTTGGTGCTGCCGGCACTTCGGGCAGTACTTCCGCAGCGTGAGCCGATCGGGATCGTTCCGCTTGTTCTTATAACTGGTGTAATTGCGCGACCCACAAGTGGCGCACTGCCACCAAAAGCCGCGGTCTTGGATACGGCCCACGCGGGGCACGAGCGTTGCCTCCTCAATTTCCTGCCGACTAACAGACTGAAGGTTAGGCCCGTAGGCCTAACCTTACAGCCAGTCTAGCGCGTCCGGCGAGGGGGGTCAACCGGCGCGGCGTCAGGCCGCGATCTTCGTCACGACGCCGGCGCCGACGGTGCGGCCGCCCTCCCGGACGGCGAACCGCAGCCCCTCCTGCATCGCAATCGGCTCGATCAGTTCGCACTGCAACTTCGTGTTGTCCCCCGGCATCACCATCTCCACTCCCGCCGGCAGCGCAATCACATTCCCCGTCACATCCGTGGTCCGGAAGTAGAACTGCGGCCGGTACCCGGCGAAGAACGGCGTGTGCCGCCCGCCTTCTTCCTTGGACAGCGCATACACCTCCGCCTCGAACTTGGTGTGCGGGGTGATTGACCCCGGCTTGGCCAGCACCTGCCCGCGGGCGATCTCGGTCCGCTCCACCCCGCGCAGCAGGACGCCGACATTGTCCCCCGCCTGCCCCTGGTCCAGAATCTTGCGGAACATCTCGACGCCGGTAACCACGGTCTTGCGCGCCTGCGGCGCCAGCCCCACGATCTCCACTTCGTCGCTCACTTTCACCACGCCCTGCTCCACGCGGCCGGTCACCACGGTGCCGCGGCCGGTGATGGTGAAGACATCCTCCACCGGCATCAGGAACGGTTTGTCCAAGGCCCGCACCGGCTCCGGGATGTAGCTGTCCAAGGCGTCCATCAGCGCTTGGATGGCCGGCACCCCGATCGGGCTCTCGTCCCCCTCCAGGGCCTTGAGCGCGCTCCCCCGAATCATCGGGATCTCATCGCCGGGGAATTCGTATTTGCTCAGCAACTCCCGCACTTCCAATTCCACCAGGTCGAGCAGCTCCGGGTCCTCCACCATGTCCACTTTGTTGAGGAACACCACAATCGCCGGCACCCCCACCTGCCGGGCCAGCAGGATGTGCTCCCGGGTCTGGGGCATCGGCCCGTCCGCGGCGGAGACCACCAGGATGGCCCCGTCCATCTGCGCCGCCCCGGTGATCATGTTCTTGATGTAGTCGGCGTGCCCCGGGCAGTCCACATGGGCGTAGTGGCGCTTCACCGTCTGATATTCGGCGTGGAAGATGTTGATCGTCAGCCCCCGCTCCCGCTCCTCGGGCGCCGCATCGATCTGCTCGTACTTGAGCGCTTCCGCAAACCCCTGCTTGGACAGCACATGCGTGATCGCCGAGGTCAGCGTCGTCTTGCCGTGGTCGACGTGCCCGATCGTCCCGACATTCAGGTGCGGCTTGGTCCGCTCAAACTTCGGCTTGCCCATCGGTGGTCTCCCTC